>VFQS010000003.1_pt1 | contig 562289 bp, 561 predicted proteins | sample 3512361 | NCBI WGS metagenome assembly VFQS01 (sample SAMN10412375, study PRJNA504923) | tailings metagenome | isolation source: Relicate 1 Philex TSF3 active mining | place: Philippines
CGCACCCCCAACGGGATTCGAACCCGTGCCGCCACCTTGAAAGGGTGGTGTCCTAGGCCACTAGACGATGGGGGCTTGGACGAAAACTCGGTTGAGAGAGCACTTGAAATCTATCAGCGGTGGATTTGGTTTCACCCCGGCGTTTCGTCGGTGACAGGAAAGGCGCCCGCCTGGGCACTCACCATCCAGTCGAGCAGCCAACCGAGGTAGGCGTAGAGCTGGTGTTGGCCGTAGGTCGGATCGGACTCATCAATGTCGTCGTGGTCGTCTTCGCTCACCGACAGCAACGTCCCGAGGAGCAATCGGATCCCGTTGGTCGCTTTCATCAGGGCATCGAGATCGGACTGCGTCAGGTGAACCGACGTTGAGTCGACCGACGCATCGATCAACGCGCGCACGTGGTCGACAGAGTGGAGATGAGACGCGAGGAGCTCCGAGCGCATGAAGCGCTGGTACTCCTCGTCATGCTCGGGGTCTTCGTGATATGCGGTGGGGAAGAGCCGTCGTATCGTGTCTGACTCTTGACCATCGACGAGAACCTCCTTGAATTGTCCGAAGAGGTCGTTGAGCACTCGTCGATCCTCGGAGTCGACGGAGAACGTGTACGAGCCGTCGTCGTCTCGTGCGACTGGTTCTCGGAACTTCACTTGTTTCCCGAGTCGTCTTTCTGCATCGTCGCCCACAATCCGTGTTCATGCAGTCGATAGACGTCGAGTTCCGCTTTCTCGCGACTTCCGTGTGACACGACCGCGCGCCCTTTTTCGTGCACGTCCAACATCAGCCGTGTTGCTTTTTCCAAGCTGTATCCGAAGAGTTTTTGGAACACGAGCGTCACGTATGACATCAAGTTGATGGGGTCGTTCCACACCAGCACGATCCATGGTCGATCAGCGTTCGTTGATTCGTCGACCGTTACGTCGTCACTCACGAGTGGCTGGTCGATGATGTCGGGCACACTCCCATTGTGTCGGGGTGTGACATCGAGCGGCACCCCGTTCGTGATTGGCTCGTTGCGCACATGACCCGTAGCCTGTGGACGTGGCTCTCGGCGTTCGCCCCCTCGTTCCTTCGCGGATCTTCAGCCATCGCACGACTGCCGTGGACGCCGCACGCCGTGGACCTGCCGCCTACCTCGCGTTGACAAAGCCTCGAATCATCGAGCTTCTCCTCGTGACGACGATCCCCACCATGGTGCTCGCCGAAAGGGGATGGCCGACGATCGGGCTGATGATCGCGACGTTTTGTGGAGGGGCACTCGCCGCAGGTGGTGCGAATGCGATCAACATGATCATCGATCGAGACATCGACGCACTGATGGAACGAACGAAGAGTCGACCATTGGTGACTGGCGCCGTGACCCCCACCCGAGCCGTGGTGTTCGCCGTCGTGCTCGAAGTCGTGGCCTTCGTCGTGCTGGCCGTGTTTGCAAACCTTCTTGCCGCCGTGCTTGCGCTCTCGGCAACCGTGTTCTACGTCGTCGTCTACACCCTGTGGCTGAAGCGGACGAGTCGACAGAACATCGTCATCGGTGGGGCGGCAGGCGCAGCACCGGTGCTCGTCGGCTGGGCTGCGGTGACGAACGACCTGAGCTGGGCCCCGATGGTGCTGTTCGCGCTGATCTTCCTTTGGACGCCTCCACATTTCTGGGCGTTGGCGATTCGCCACCGAGAGGACTACCGAGCCGCTGGCGTGCCAATGTTGCCCGTGGTCACTCCGATTCGCGAGACGATTGCCGCAATGGTTCGCTACACCGTGCTTCTGGTGGGGACCTCGCTGCTCATGGTCCCCGTCGGTGATTTGGGGCTCATCTATGGAATTACAGCGCTGGTATTCGGCGTGGCGTTTGTCATTGGGACTGTCCGGCTTGGGGCAGATCCGACGACGGCAAAGTCGATGCGGCTCTTTTCGTTCTCCATCACCTATGTGACGGTCTTGTTCGTCGCGATGACCGCCGACGTGCTCATTTTGGGCTGATTCGCGCGACGAGAGAAGTTCGGACCGAGACCCCGCCCATTGTTAGTGTCGTATCCGTCATGTCTGCGGTCAGCGCACCCCCAGCGGTGAATTCCACCCCCTCCACGCCCCTGTTCGGGTCGCTCGCCACCTGGTTGACCACGACCGACCACAAACGAATCGGACGACTCTTCATGGGAACCGCCATTTTGTGGTTGCTCGGGGTCAGCGCCGTCGCTTCCGTGCTTGGATTCGAACGAATCGCTGACGATGCATCGACCTTCGATGTCAATGCAGTGCCGCAACTCTTTGCCTTCGCCCGAGTCGGCCTCATGTTCGGGGTCGTCTTGCCGCTCATGGTCGGTCTGGCAGTCGCGGTCGTTCCGCTTCAAATTGGTGCACGGTCTATCGCTCTGGCTCGTGTTGCTGCGCTCGGGTTCTGGGCGTGGGCGGCAGGCAGTGCGATGGTGATTGCATCCATCATTGGTAACGGTGGTCCTGGTGGCGGAAATGCCCAGATGGTCGACGTCTATCTCCTCGGCCTCGGTCTCGTGCTCGTCGGGTTGGTTGCCGCAGCCGTGTCGTTGTTCGCGACGGTGATGACCGCGCGCTGTCCTGGCATGACGCTCGATCGTGTTCCGATGCTCAGCTGGTCGGCACTCGTCACTGCAGTGTCGGTCGTCCTCACCGTTCCGGTCGCACTCGGCAGCGTGATCTACGTCGCCGTCGATCACCGTTACGGTCGGCTTGCGTTCGGGGCGAACAAGGGCATCGACACGTGGCTGGGCTGGGCTGTCGGTCATCCACAGTCGTTCATCTACGCATTGCTGTCATTCGGCATCCTTGCTGACATCGCGCCGGTTGCGGCACGTCGTCGCCAGTTGTTGCGCGGCGGAATGCTCGTCGGCATTGGTGTTGTGTCGACTGCGGTCATGGGAACTGTCAGCCAGACCCCACAGGTGTTCGAGTGGAGTGGATCGACAAGCGACAAGTTGTCGAGCCTGATCCCGTACGCGCTGTTCAATCTTTTGCCGTTGCTCGGCGCCGTGATCGTGATTGGTCTCGCGCTTTTCACCTTGGTCAACGGCAAACCACGACTCGTTGCCGCATTCGTTCCCGCGTTCCTCGGCGTTGGCATGGTGTTCACCGGGATGGTGGGAAGCGCGATCGAACACGTCTCCAGCGCGGGTCTCGCCGGCACCGTCTTCGGTGAGGGCGTGTCCTACTACGTGGGGTATGGGGCAGTGCTGAGTGGATTTGCCGGCATCGTGTTCTGGGCGCCAAAGATTTGGGGCACCAAGCCACCATCTCCAGGCGTTCTTGCACTTTCGACAGTGGCCTTCATCGGGATCGTTTTGGCGAGCTTGCCTTACTACATTGCGGGATTCGCAGATCAGCCCGCTGATGTCGTCGGTGGATTCGAGTACGGCGGTCCGTCGGCACTCTGGAACACCGCAAGCACCGCGGGACACGCACTGTTCTTCCTCTGCACGCTGCTTGCCTTCGCGGGTCACTTCCGCGGTGTCGAGTCGGCGACCGATGATCCGTACGACGCGCACACGCTTGAGTGGATGACCTCGTCTCCGGCACCCGCCGATAACTTCGTCGAGGTCCCTCGCGTGTCGTCTGCGACCCCGTTGCTCGATGCAAAAATCCCTGCGGAGGTGAACGCGTGAGTGCCGCGGCCGATCGTCAGCTTCCTGCAGGCGCACCACCAGCCGCCCGCAACACGATCCTCGTCGGAGTCGGTGCAGTCGCAGTCGCCGGCACCATGTTGATGTACGGCATGCTGGCGGTCTGGTTCAAGTTCCGTGATGCAGCTCCGTTGCGTACCGCCAAGAACGGCAAGTTGATCCGCGACTGGCTGCCAGCAGACATCGCGATTCCTGAAGTCGTGACGAACACGTTGATGATCACCATGGTCGTGATCTGTGTCATGGCCCAGTGGGCGGTCTACTCGGCCAAGCGCAACGACTCGTCGCACGCCGGTCTCGCCCTCGTCGTCACGTCGATGCTCGGTGTCGCCGCAATCAACGGTCAGGTCGCCGTCTACGTCCAGATGGGGATCGGAATCATGGACGGGCCGTACCAGACGATGTTCTATGCCGTGACGGGAACGATGTTGTTCCTCCTCGTCACAGGTCTTGCGTTTTCGGTGGCCACGATGTTCCGCGTCTATGCGGGTCGAGTGCGCGACTACCAGGTCGTCAGCGCACACGCGTTGTATTGGTATTTCCTAGCGACGGCGTTCCTTGCCATGTGGTTCGTCGTGTACGTACAGAAGTAGGCAACGATGTTCACGACTGGATCGAAGTACTACATCGCGCTCAGCGCACTGGCAAGCGTCGCGATTGCCGTCTACCTCATCTTCGTCGGACCGTCGTCGATCGGTGCGACCGCACTGTTCGGCATGATTGCCGCGACTGGATTGCTCGCCGGGCTCGCCCTCTATACGCGTGACTCGGACACCGAGTCGCCCACTGGCGCGCAGGCCGCCAGCGCCGCACCGTCGGCGAGCATGTGGCCGGTGGTGTCTGTGCTCGGTGCCGTTGTCCTGCTGCTCGGAACCGTGACGACTCCGATCGTGTTCGTGCTTGGCATCGTCGTCCTTGCCACGTCATTCGTCGAGTGGGTCGTACAAGCCTGGAGCGAGCGCGCGTCCGGTGACGTCACGTACAACGACTCCGTGCGCAAGCGCATCCTCAACCCCATCGAGTATCCGGTCCTTGCAACCGTCGGACTCGGTGTGGTCATCGTGTCGTTCTCGCGTGTCATGTTGGCAATCGACAAGAGCGCCGGAGCAGTGGCCTTCATCGTCGTTGCGAGCGTCGTGCTCCTTGCTGGAATCTTGTTCGCAACGCGACCGGGATTGAAGCGCGGTCTCGTGACGGGAATCTGCATCGTCGGCGCGGTCGGACTCGTCGCGGCGGGAATCGCAAGCGGCGGAGCTGGACTGCGCGAAGACCTCGAGATGGCCGCCGAAGAGGGCCATTACATGCATCGCGAGTGTGGTCCCGAGAAGTCGAAGTACGGCGACAAGTTGGCACTCGAGTCGGTGTCCAGCAAGAGCAGTGTGATCGCCACCATCGAATACGTTGACGGGAAGTTGGTCGCCAACGTGCAGGGAGTCAATGGCCCTCAGGAGTCGGTCACGATTCCACGTTCGAATCCGTCGAACATCTTGTTCCGGAACAAGACAGAGGGTGAGTTCAGACTCGTCGCCCACCTCGGCGAGCGAGCTGTGACCGATGGCGTGGTCGAGAAGGTGGAGTTGTGCACGCAGCTCATCCCCGAGGGCGCCGAGCAATTCCTCACCTTGACGATCCCCAAGCCAGCACTCGACAAGCCCTACACCCTGGAAGTCGCAGGTGTCGACGGTCAGAGCATTGAGGTGGTCGTTCCGTGAATCACGATCGCACGTATTCCCGTGTCGCACGAGCCGTCAATAGGCTGAGGCGCATGCCCTCGCGTGTCCATCGTGGACTGTCGCTTTCCGTCGCAACCGTGGCACTCACGAGTTGTGCGTCGAACGCGCCGCAGGACACCTGGGCGCCGAAGGGGCCGAACGCACAGATCATCGACGACCTGCAGAAGCCGGTCTTTGCCGTCGCCGGAATCATCGGACTAATCGTCGCCGTCGCCGTCGGATATGCGATCTACAAGTTCAAGGATCGTGGTCAGCCGATCCCAGAGCAGACCCACGGCAAGCCTGCCCTCGAAATCACCTTGACAATCATTCCTGCCTTGATCCTCACGGTGATCGGCGTGTTCACGTTCCGCACGGTGTTCGACCTCTCCAAGACGTCCGACACCGAGATGGTCATCAACGTCACCGGCCAGCAATGGTGGTGGGAGTACGACTACCCGGTGCAGGAAGAATTTGGCATCACCAAGCCGATCATCACCTCGGGTCAACTCGTCATTCCTGCGGGCACGAAGGTGTTGTTGCGTCAGACCAGTCGTGACGTGATCCACTCCTATTGGATCCCGGCGCTCAACGGCAAGCGTGACGCCGTTCCGGGGCGAGTCCACACCAATCGAATCGAAGCCGACGAGCCGGGCATCTACGCAGGTCAATGCACGGAGTTTTGTGGACTGTCGCATGCGAACATGCGGATGGAAGCCGTGGCGCTGAGCAAGGCCGACTTTGCGAAGTGGGTTGAGGGTCAGCTCGCCGAGTACAAGTCGCCGGCAGAAGGCACGCTTGCCAAGGAGGGCGAGGGCGTCTTCGTCAATCAGTGCGTGCGCTGCCACCAGGTCAATGGTCTGAAGCGTGCCGATGGAACGCCCATCATTGCGGCCCCAGACGAGAACATCGTCTCTGGAGCCGCGCCGAACCTCAGCCACCTCATGTCGCGCAACACCTTCGCTGGAGCGATGTTCGATCTGTTGACGGAGGAGTGCCGCAAGGAAGTCTGGGGTGCCGACAGTGCGAGTTTCGGCGAAAAGTACCTGGCCGGTGTGTCGGAGGACTGCCTGAACCAGTCCGACCTGCGGGGATGGTTGCGCAATGCACCTGAGATGAAGCCGATGTATGCAAATCCGGCGTTGCTTGCCAACACCGGTGGCAAGTACCGCGGCATGCCGAACCTTGGTTTGACCGAAAGCGATATCGAAAAGCTCGTTGCATACCTTCTGACGTTGAAGTAATCGGAGACCACCATGGCAATCATTGAGCGTCCATCGACAGCGGTGAGTGAACTGCAGGTAGCCGCCCCAGCGGTTCCCTCGACGGCACTTGGCGCATTGAAGCGCCCGGTCACGACGAGTGGCTGGCGGGCGTGGCTGTTCACGGTCGACCACAAGAAGCTCGGCATCATGTACTCGGCTGCAGCACTCTTTTTCTTCATCGTCGGTGGTCTCGAGGCGGTGCTGATTCGTCTGCAGCTCGCCGCACCGGACGGCAAGGTGTTGAACGCCGACCTCTACAACCAGATGTTCACGATGCACGCCACGACGATGGTGTTCCTCTTCGTCATGCCGATGGCCGCAGGTCTCGCCAACTACTTCGTTCCGTTGCAGATCGGTGCGCGTGACGTTGCATTCCCGCGCATCAACGCATTCGGTTTTTGGGCGTTCTTGTTCGGTGGAATCTTCCTCAACCTCGCCTGGTTCTTGGGTGGCGCTGCAGACGGCGGTTGGTTCATGTACGCACCGAACTCAGGACCGGTGTTTTCACCGAGCCACGGCGTCGACTTTTGGGCACTCGGATTGCAGATCACCGGCATTGCTTCGTTGACTGGTTCGATCAACCTCATCGTCACCATCCTCAACATGCGTGCGCCTGGCATGAAGTTGATGCGCATGCCGATCTTCACGTGGATGCAGCTCGTCGTGCAGTTCCTGCTCGTGTTTGCGGTTCCGGTGATCACCGTGGCCCTCTTCTTGCTGTCGTTCCAGCGCAACTTCGGTGCAACCTTCTTTGATGTCGAGGCCGGCGCCGATCCGCTCCTCTGGCAGCACTTGTTCTGGATCTTTGGTCACCCCGAGGTCTACATCCTCATCCTCCCGAGCTTTGGTGTGGTCTCCGAGGTTCTGCCGGTGTTTTCACGCAAGCCACTCTTCGGCTATCCATTCGTCGTCTTCTCAGGCGCGGCCATCGGCTTCGTCGGTTGGGGAGTGTGGGCTCACCACATGTTCGCCTCCGGACTCGGACCGGTATCGGTTGCCGTGTTCTCGGTGGCGACGATGGCAATCGCCGTGCCGACTGGTGTGAAGATCGTCAACTGGACGATGACCCTGTGGGGCGGCAAGCTCGTGTTCACGGTGGCGATGAAGTTCGCCGTGGCCCTGATCGTGCTGTTCACGATCGGCGGTCTCTCGGGTGTGACCCACTCGGTCGCTCCGTCTGACACCCAGCAGACCGATACGTACTACATCGTGGCCCACTTCCACTATGTCCTCTTCGGCGGAGCGATCTTCGGCTTGTTCTCCGGCTTTTACTACTGGTGGCCGAAGGTGTTCGGCAAGCTGCTCAACGAACGGCTCGGTAACTGGAACTTCTGGCTGATGACGATCGGAATGAACCTCACGTTCGGACCGATGCACATCCTTGGTCTCCAAGGTCAGCCCCGCCGCATGTACCAGTGGACCGAGGCGCGTGCCGGTGAGGGCTTCTTCAATCTCGGTTTCTGGAACACGGTTGCCTCAATCGGGTCGTTGATCCTGACCCTCGGTGTGCTCATGTTCCTCATCAACATCGTCGTCACCACCCGCAAGGGCCAGGTGGCACCGCTCGATCCGTGGAATGCACGCAGCCTCGAGTGGATGACCTCGAATCCGCCGAAGGAACACAACTTCGACAGCATTCCGACCGTGTCGCACCTTGACGAGTTCTTCCACCGCAAGTACAAGGAGAACGAGCAAGGAGAGATGATCCAGGTCGCAACGGCCGAGGAGATCGTCGCGGAGCTCGAGAAGAACGCGGATGCACACATCCACATGCCGTCACCGTCGTACTGGCCGATCGTTCTCGCACTGGGCCTGCCCGTGACCGCCTTTGGTTTGATCTACTCCATTCCGATCGCGGTTGTCGGTGGTCTCATCATCCTGTTCGGCATGTACGGATGGGCGATGGAGCCCTCGACGGCTCCTGATGATGACGTCGACCCGCCGTCGAGCACCTCGAAGGAAGTCGCCCATGTCGGCTGATACCGCTGCCCACCACACCTCAACTGGTCTGTCCAACGTCAAGTTGGGCATGTGGTTGTTCCTCGGCTCCGAGTGCCTCTTGTTTGGTGGATTGATCTCGACGTACATGCTCTATCGCGGTCGCGTCGGCACCGGCCCGACACCGTCGCAAGTCTTCGACATCCCCTTCACGTCAGTCAGCAGTTTCGTGCTGCTGATGAGTTCGTTGACGATGGTTCTTGCGGTGTCGGCGGCTCAAAAGAACGACGACCGGAGCATGCTGTTGTGGCTCACAGTCACCGGGCTCCTCGGCGCGACGTTCGTCGGTGGCCAGGTGTATGAGTTCACCGCGTTCTACAACGAGGGGATGGGTTTCACGACGAGCTTGTTCTCGTCGAGCTTCTTCGTCCTCACGGGCTTCCACGGCGTGCACGTCACGGTCGGCATCATCATGTTGATGTCACTCGTCGGGATCCTGAAGCGGAGCAAGGTCCCTGGCAGCAAGGCGGAGACGGTCGAGATGATCGGTCTCTACTGGCACTTCGTCGACATCGTCTGGATCATCATCTTCACGCTCGTCTATCTGATCCCAGGATGACCATGGAACACGACACCACGACCTCGACGCACGACACCGAACACGGGATGTCGAATGCCGGATACATTCGCATCGCCCTCATCCTTGCCGCGATAACGGCACTCGAAGTATCGACGTACTACGTCGACTTCGGCCCGTTCTTCATGCCGTCATTGATGATCATGATGGTCGTCAAGTTCCTCATGGTCGTGAGTTACTTCATGCACCTCAAGTTCGACAACCGGCTGTTCTCGTGGCTGTTCTACGCCGGTCTGATACTGGCGATCACCGTCTACGTCGTCGCTCTCTCGACGTTCAAGTTCTTCGTCGCTTAGTCGAGGCCCACAGGTGATCCCCGTGTTCGCCGAAGCCGCCAACCTCGACTTGAGTCCTTGGCGCTTCCAGTCGCACGTCGAGGTGTGGGTGCTGATCGCCGTCGTCGTGTCGAGCTACGTCTATGCGATCAGAGTTCTCGGCCCGAGAGTCGTACAGGGTGGACACGTCGTCACTCGCCGACAGGTTTATGCCTTCATGGGCGTCACTGCATTGCTGTGGGCGGGATCGGACTGGCCGATCCACGACATCGCCGAGGAGTACTTGTACTCAGTCCACATGTTCCAGCACATGGTCTTGTCGTACTTCGTCCCGCCACTCGTCCTCTTGTCGATTCCTCGCTGGCTCTACGACATCACGATTGATCGCAGCAGCGTGGGTGGACTGATGCGGTTCCTGACGAGGCCGGTCGTCGCGGGTTTTGCGTTCAACGTGATGGTGATGATCACGCACATCCCTGCACTCGTCAACCAGAGCGTGTCCAATGGCCCACTTCACTACTCCCTGCACGTCCTCGTCATCGTGACCGGTCTCCTGATGTGGAGCCCGATCTGTGGGCCGGTGAAGGAACGTCGGATGGGTCACGGTGGGCAGATGATCTACCTGTTCCTCATGTCAGTCGTTCCGACGGTTCCGGCGGCCTGGCTGACATTCGCCGAAGGTGTGGTCTATAAGCACTATGACATCCCGGTGCGAGTGTGGGGACTCTCGGTGACCACTGATCAACAGCTTGCCGGGGCGATCATGAAGACCGGCGGAAGCATCTTCCTCTGGTCGATCGTGGTGTTCCTCTTCTTCCGTCGATTCATCGGACGCTTCTCTGCGGAGCAGAGCTATCGCCGTTCGGATGACACGCTCACGTTTGAAAAGGTCCGCGCGGAATCTGATCGCGTTCCTGCGGCGCGCGAGCCCAATTAGCTGTCCGCGGACCAGCGGAATGCACGGGCCGCAACTAGCGGTCCGACGACAGCCCAGATGGCAAGAGTCAGCCACGACTGCGTTCCAGCGCCGTCGGCGTGTGCATGGAGTCTGACGATGTCGGCGAGGCATCGAGCAGGCAACCACCGTGACACCGAGTCGACGATGCTGGGCATCGAGTCGGTGTCGATGATCATTCCGCTCGTCAGGAGCAACACGAGGTAGAGCCCATTTTGTGCAGCGAGATTGACTTCTGCTCGGAGGCGTCCGGCCAGAAGGAGTCCGATTCCGGAGAATGCGACGGTTCCACCGGCGACCCCCACCGCTATTGCGGCGATACCTGAGGGTTCTGCCCGCCAACCCATTGCCATGCCGACCCCGACGATCAATGCGATCTGGATGATCTCAACGACGGCGATCGCCAACGACTTGGCGATGATCAAGCGTGTTGAACCGAGCGGCGTGAGTCCGAGTCGTGTGAAGACGCCATAGGAGCGCTGGAAGCCGGTTGAAATGCCGACGCTAACCATCGACGTTGACATCACGGCAACGGCGATGATCCCAGGTACGAGAAAGTCGATCGGCTCCCCGTCGCCTGTGGGAAGCACGTCGACCGACCCGAAGAAAACAAGGAGGAATACAGGGATACCGACGATCAGGAGCAACTGTTCACCGTTGCGGAGCAACAATCGGAGCTCTGTGCGTAACTGGACGAAGACGAGGTTCATGAGTGATCCTCGCTGACGATTCGGCGGTAGAGGGCGTGGACACCACTCGACACGCGCAAGTCTCGCACGTCAAATCCCTGGTCGCGGACTGCGTCGACAAGCGCAGACACCGTCTCCGACGCTGCTTCGACGACAATCTCTCCGTTGCTTTCATACGGCGTCGTGCTCGTTGTTGTACCCAATGAACGAAGATTGACGAGTGGATCGGTACGGAAGCGGATTTCGACCGTGTCGTCTCTGGTGCTGTCGAGGGATCTGTCCGCCATCAGGCGTCCGCGGTTGAGGATCAGCACTCGGGTCGCATACGAATCGATCTCGCCGACGTCGTGCGTCGAAATCAGGACAGCACAGCCAGTGTTGGCGAGCCGCCGGACGATCGATGCGATGGCATCCCGACCCTCGAGGTCGACGCCGCTCGTTGGTTCGTCCAGGAATGCGACGTCGGGCTTGGCGCACAGCGCGAGTGCGAGTGCGAGCCGTTGTCGTTCTCCTCCCGACAACGTCTTCCAGGTGGCCTTACGACGGTGGTCCAATCCGACCAGAGAGATCAGTTCATCGGGATTCGCCCCGCGTTCATAGAGGGCACAGTAATCGGAGACGGTTTCGGCCACGCGTGCCGTCGGGTAGATGCCCCCACTCTGCAGCATTGCGCCGACACGAGACACAACATTTCGTCTCCGAACGAACGGGTCTTCTTCAAGTATGCGAATTGATCCTTGGGTGATTCGTCGCAATCCCTCGCACGCCTCCATGAGCGACGTCTTGCCCGCTCCATTCGGCCCGAGTAGGGCGGTCACTGTTCCTGGCACCAAAGAAAACGACACGTCATCGAGCGCGGTGACCGACCCGTAACGCAGCGTGACGCCATCAACGACGACGGCTTCGGGGGAGCTCGGCACGTCTCTACAGTAGGCATCCGAGCACTCAGCGCACCGAACCATACCGCTAGCCTGAAAGTCCTGTGATCGACGTTCGGCAGTTACGCAACGACCCTGATGGTGTGCGGGATCTCATGGCCAGGCGCAATAAGCCGGACTTGCTGGATGAGCTTGATCACGCGCTGCGACTTGACGTGCGACTACGGGATATCACCGCGGAGCGCGATGGGATTCGTGCGAAGGTGAACGAGTTGTCGAAGAATGTCGGAGCCTTGCGCAAGGCGGGTGAGACTGAGGCGGCCGAAAAAGTCATGGCCGAGAGTCGACAACTGGGTGATCGGGAAATGACCCTTGCGAGCGAATACGACGAAGTGAATGCTGCACTGCGAGATGTCTTGTTGCGTCTGCCGAACGTGCCTCATCCGGACGTCGTTCGTGGAATCGGTGACTCCGAGAACCCGATTATCAAGGGACCGATCAACATGCCTGCGTCGTTCAAAGACCACCATCGTGTGCCCCACTGGGAAACAGCGACCGCGCTCGGCATCCTCGACAATGAGCGTGCGGTCAAGATCAGTGGCGCAATGTTCACCATGCAGCGTGGAGCTGGTGCGACTCTTGCACGAGCACTATGTCAATATGCCCTTGACATGAACGCAGATGCGTTCGAAGAGATCCGTCCACCGTCGCTCGTGACCACCGCAACCCTCACGGCGACCGGTCAACTACCGAAGTTTTCCGACGACGCATACTCGATCGAGCGAGATGATTTGTGGTGCATCCCGACCGCGGAATCCTCGCTGACGTCGATCCATGCAGGTGAGGTGCTCGCAGAAGACGTCCTTCCCGTTCGTTACATGGCACATACGTCTTGTTACCGACGCGAAGCCGGTTCGGCAGGTCGCGACACCCGAGGAATGTTGCGAGCTCACGAATTCGACAAGGTGGAGATTCTTTCCGTTGCAACCCCCGAGCAAGCACCAGCGATGTTGGACGAACTGCTGACGAGAGTCGAGCGAGCAATCGCCGGACTCGAACTGCCATATCGGATCATCGAGATTTGTACGGGTGACATGGGGCAGAGTCACCACCGCAGTTTCGACGTGGAGGTGTACGCCCCGGGGTGCGACACGTGGCTCGAGGTGAGTTCGGTGTCGTGGTTCAGCGACTACCAGGCTCGTCGGGCAGACATTCGATTCAAGCGAGCAGGTCAGAAGGGCACCGAGATCGCCCACACCCTCAACGCTTCGGCACTCGCCGTGCCGCGCGTGTGGGCCGCGATCATGGAGAATTACCGTCGCGCAGATGGGTCAGTGGACGTACCAAAGGCTCTCGTGCCGTACATGCGTGGCATCACCAGAATCGCCAAGTAGGCGTAGACGTGTCGTTGCGTGATCGCCGAGTCCAGTATGAGACCGCAGGTCTCGAGCGGGCGGATCTGAATGACGACCCAATCGAGCAGTGGCATCGCTGGTACGACCAAGCGAGCGAAGCGGGCGTGAGCGAACCTCATGCGATGACGATCTCAACCGTCGACGAACACGGATCACCGGACTCCCGAGTCGTCCTTGCCCGCGACGTCACGGCAGCCGGCATCGTGTTCTACACCAACTATGCGAGCACCAAGAGTCGTCACCTTGACCGAAATCCCGCTATTTCTGCGGTGTTTGCGTGGCTCGACCTTCACCGTCAGGTCCGTGTGCGAGGGACTGTTCACCGTGTGTCTGTCGAGGACAGTGACGCATACTTTGCATCCCGGCCCCGCGAGTCCCAGATCGGTGCATGGGCCAGTCCCCAGTCAGAGGTGATTGCTGACAGAACCGTTCTTGACGATGAGATTGCGCTAGTCACTGATCGTTTTCGAGACCAACCCGTTCCTCGTCCAGAAAACTGGGGAGGGTGGAGAATCGTCCCCGTTGAGTTCGAGTTCTGGCAGGGACGCCCGAGTCGGCTGCATGACCGATTTCGTTACTCACGCGCAGGAGCACGCTGGTCGATTGAGCGTCTAGCTCCCTGAGACCCAATCAGTGATGCTCGCGGTCAGTGCATCGACGAGGTTTCGAGTGTGGGGCACGAGGTCGTGTTCGTCCCAATCCCACCACAGTGGACTTTGGCCCCGAACGCGCGGAGGTAATTCAATCTGGACGCCATCGTGCTTGACGAGATTCACCGGGTTCTTCGGATGCTGTCCAGCTAAGTCAGTGGGGATACGCCCAAGGTCGGTGCAGACGTCGTAGGCAGGAAGAGCGACCGACAGGTGGGCGCCAATGTGTTCGGCGAGGCGACGGTTTCGGCCCCCGAGCAGGATGCTCGTGAAGAATCCTTTGCGTCCATATCCATGGAGCGTGACGACCGTATCCACGTGTGTCAGGAATGACTGCAGCAAGGGCGACTGATCGGGGTCAATGTGGTGAGACGGGATGTGCCACTTGAGATCAGCGGGCTGGTGGATCCCGTAGTACGACGAATGCGTCCGTTCGGCGACGCGCCGGCCGATCACATCAGTGAATTCTTCGAGACCTCCACCGTGGTACGCCATGACTCCGAACGTTCCGCGCAGCTCACACACCTCATCCACTTCTGGGTGTTCGAGCAACTCTCGGAGAGTCATTGCTGGGAATTGCCAGTCCTGCGGAGCCGCGTCGTTACGACAGCGACGGCAATGACGCCGACGAGGATGACAAAGAGTGGACGTGACCCGACGTCCTGCAGGGCAGTGGCAAGGCGAGATTGCATGCTTTCGATCCTGGATCCGACTGGTCCGAGCGATGAGCGTTCAGTGATCGCAACGTACCAATACCAGGAGAGATAGGCACCGGTTGCGATCATGAAGACTGCCGAGAGTGTGTTCACGAAGGGCAGAACACGCCGGAGTGAGGCAAGGAGGCCTTGGCGAGCGACCGAAAGAGTCACGGTGAGCGCAGTTACGAGGAGCGACATACCAAGTCCATAAAGGATCACACTGACCACTCCGGAGACGACTCCATGAACCGAGAACGACCCGAACACAGCCGTGGTGAGGAAACCGATCGTGCACCCGATTGATGCAACTGCGTAGACGACTCCGTAGAGGAACATCGATGGCCATGTGCGCTCGAGCGACGAGACCCCCCGAGGGCTGAGAAGTCGTGGCTTCCAGCCCCCGAGCATCCGGATGCCCGTTGCGATGATGGCAAGCCCAATGACCAACGCCGCATACTTGGCGTTCTGCTCGATCCACTGGGTGAAGAGCCGTGAGATGACACCGACGACGACGAAGACGGCCAGGAAACCACTGGAGACACTCAGTCCCACGCGAATCGCCTCTCGCACGGGGGCGTTGGGGCTGGTCGCCCCAGGTTCAGCACCGAGGAAGTAGAGGAGATAGTTCGGTAGGAGTGCAAACCCACACGGATTGACTGCGGCAAGAACGCCGAGCATGAAGCTGTAGGCAAAGCTGCCGTCGAGTTGCACGATCAGAGGCTAAACCATTCGCGCAATCGCTCGTCGAGCGCTTCCGCGGAGATTTCGCCGGCAACTTGACCGACGATGACACCTGACGAGTCGACGAACAGCGTGACGGGTGCCGTGGCCACCCCAAGCTCACGAGCAAGCGATCCATTGAGGTCAAAGACAAGGTCGTACGTGACGCCGTAGCGATCTGCGAACTCGCGGGCGACGTCGATGGAGTCGTTCATGTTCACACCGACGAACGTCACCGCACCGGCTCGTTTGGTGGCTGATTCGGCAAGTACCGGCATTTCTCGCCTACATGGCTCGCATGTCGAATACCAGAAGTTGACGACGAGTGGACCTCCAGTAAACGACCGCAAGGAAACAGACTGACCGGATTCGTTCGTCACTGGAACGTCTGGGACGGCCATGCCGACCATGTCGTCGTTCATCGACAGCTGAGGGTAGGGAACTTCTCCGGGAGTCGTCAGACGAGCGTCGACCTGCCCCGTCGACTGGCGGCTCACGAACCACCCTGCTGTTGCACTCACGACGACGACGGCAACCAACGCTGCCCGAAAGTGACGTCTCACGAACTGCAGCGCTGGCACGCCCTCAGGCTACCGAGAGCACCTTGTCCCGCTTCTTCATCGACGTGACACGCAAGTGCAGTGGAATCGGAACTTCCTCAACGACGGTGACTGCCGTGGCTCGCGTCACTGGTCGACCGCGAGGCCGCTTCGTCTGGCAGATTCGACCTTCTTCGAGCAGCTCTCCACCCCACACTCCCCAGGGCTCTGCACGCTCGAGTGCAGCTGACAGACATGACTCACGGGTCGAGCACTTTGCACAGATGGCCTTGGCTCGCTGTACGTCGACGTATTCCTCGGAGAAGAACAAGTACGACAGCGTGCCATTGCCGTCGCTGCAGCGCAACGGGGACAGCACGAGCTCTTCATGTGTGGCTTCGATGGTGTTCGTCATGATGGTTCCTTTCGTGTTGCCTGGATTGGCTTCACGTCGGAGATCGCGTGGGGGGAAATGAAAAAGGCCGCTGGGTTCTCCCAGCGGCCTCTCGGCGATCTCCGACGTGAAATCTGTTTACGTCGTGAGCCCCAAGAGGCCTGGTCGGGGGCGCTTCGTAAAGCCCTGGTAATACTTTGCGAACATCACCGTTGCCATGCGCCACGCATTCGCGGTGGCGGTGGCACGCGCGTCAGCACCTGCGGTGCCGACTACCGGGGCGACGTTTGCGAACAACATGGGACTCTCAGGAAAGCAGCGAATGGTCGGGATTGCAAGCGAATTACCGAGAATCCGTTGGGGCCCTTGTCTGGCTAGGGTTTGAGCCCATGTGGCAACCGAGCGAGCCCGTCAGTCGGCCGCAGGCCGGACGCCAATTCGCCACCGCTCGTCGGGTTCGCCTGGGCGACGTGACACCGAAGGGACGCCTTCGCCTGGATGCGACCGCCCGATATCTCCAGGACGTCGCCAACGACGATGCAGTCGATGGGAACTACAGCGATGTCCACGGGTGGGTGGTGCGGCGTACGGAGATGTGGGTCTACGACTTTCCCGTCTACATGCAGGACGTCGACCTTGTCACCTGGTGCGGTGGGTACGGCTCCCATTGGGCGGAGCGTCGAACGTCGATCACTGGAGCGGCCGCCGGCCACGTGGAAACGGCCGCACTCTGGGTGCACGTCGATCTTGCGACCCTCAAGCCATCTCCGCTCCCCACCGACTTCGTGCCGATCGTCCACGAGGCAAGCGGCGGACGCAAGATTCGCGCACACTTGACGATCGGCAAAGATTTGCCCCCAGTGGACGATCCTGCGGGGACTCGTGAAGCCTGGCCGGTTCGTTTTGCGGACTTCGACGCTGTCGGTCATCTGAACAACGCTTCGTATTGGATCGCTGCGGAAGAGTACTTGTCCACCCGCGGGGATCTCCGTGCCCCGCTGCACGTGACGGTTGAACACCATCTGTCTGTCGACCCGGGGCAGCAGATTGAGCTGGTGCGGCACGATCTCGGGGATCGCGTCGTCATCCGTCACGTCATTGAGGGCACTCGGGTCGCAGCGATCACACAGATCACGCGACTCACCACCCACCAATGACGCTCGACATCGTCGTTGCGGTCGTGGCGGCTGGCGTGTCGACGCTTTCAATGTTTCCACGACGGCGTCGTCAGGTCGATGTACAGGAAAGCGACCGAACGCTCACCATCGTGGTCCCTGCCCGTAACGAGGCTCACAACGTCGGTGAACTCATCGACTCAGTCCGAGCAAATGTGGATCAAGCGTGCGACATCATCGTCGTGGATGACGGGTCGGATGATGCGACTGGCGCCGTCGCACGTGAGCGTGGTGCGACGGTGGTGAGGATCGACGATCTCCCGACCGGATGGTCCGGGAAGGCCCATGCATGTTGGCGCGGAGCACAGGCAGCACAGGGACAGGTGCTCATGTTCGTCGATGCCGATGTGAGGTTCGAGAGATGTGCTTCGACATTCGTCGCAGACGCCATGGCCTCAATCGAAGGTGAGCCCGGCATGGTCGTCAGCGCGCAACCATGGCACAGGCCGAAGACGGCTGGTGAACGTCTGTCGCTCACGTTCAACATTGTCAGTGTGATGGCAAGCAGATGTCGTGGTCTGTGGAGATCCCGACGAGCACTCGTCTTTGGTCCTTTCGTGATGTGTGATGCACTGGAGTATCGATCGCTCGGAGGTCACGCCCACGAATCCGTGCGCTCGTCTGTTGTGGAGGACATTGCGTTGGGGCGACTCTTTGCGCGAACCGACGTCACGGTCGCACCACCAGACGCTCTCACTTTTCGTATGTATCCGAGCGGTGCCAGTGGCGTGATCGCTGGTTTCACCAAGAACTTGGCTAGCGCTGCTGGATCATCGAGCCCACTTGCCGCACTGGCAGTGGTCTCGTGGTGCGTCTTCCTGTGTTCACCGCTGACGGTCGGCCTGATCATGTATCCCATCTGCGCCGTCCATGTCGCTGTCCTAGCGCGTGTCGTCGGACGATTTCGACTGCTCGATGCCGTGTTCTATCCGGTCCATCTCGTCGTCTTCATCATCGTGTTGGTCCGCAGTATGTGGCGACGATGGTTCGTCGGATCGGTCGCGTGGAGTGGACGGAGCGTCGATCTCTAGGGCTGGAGAAAGATTTTTGAGCGATAGAACTGCAGTTCACGAACGCTCGCCTTGATGTCTTCCATTGCCCGGTGTTGACCGTTCTTGGCCGGCCGATCGATTCCGACCTTCGGGAACCAGCGCTTGGAGAGTTCCTTGATCGTGGAGACGTCGACCGATCGGTAGTGGAGGTAATTCTCGATCTCCGGCAGGTACTGGGCGAGGAATCGTCTGTCCGTTCCGATCGAGTTTCCGCAGAGGGGCACGGTGCGTGCCTCGGGAATGTGGAGCTTGATGAAGTCAAGGGTTTGTGCCCCTGCATCATCGAGAGTGATCGAACTGGCACGAATCGCCTCGAGGAGACCCGATTTCGTGTGCATGTCGACGACGACCGGTTCCATACCAGCAAGTCGTTCTTCTGGCTGGTGCACGACCAGATCGGGTCCTTCAGCGATGACGTTCAATTCGTCGTCGGTGATGAGCGTCGCAATTTCGACGATCACGTCGCGCTGGGGATTGAGACCAGTCATCTCGAGGTCCATCCACACCAGCACGCCATGCAATCTAGGCGTAATCTTTCACCATGTCTAAACCCATCGTTGTCGACGTTCTTCGGCTCGACCCCGACTTGCCGTTGCCGACGACCGCACATCCGGGTGATGCGGGTGTCGATCTGCACGCGCGCGAGGACGCCCTTCTACGCGCAGGTGGAGGTCGCGTCCTCGTGCCGACGGGGATAGCCGTTGCTATTCCGGTGGGGTACATGGGGCTGGTCGTGCCACGTAGCGGACTTGCGCTGAAGCATGGGATTTCGCTCGTCAACACACCCGGAATCATCGACAGCGGGTATCGGGGAGAGCTGAAGGTGGTGATGGTGAACACCGATCCAAGTGACGACTACCGCGTCACGCGTGGTGACCGCATCGCCCAATTGATCATCCAAGAGATCGTCTCGGTGTCTTGGAGGCCAGTTGACGAACTCACGGGAGATGACCGCGGCGGTGGCTTCGGGCACTCCGGCCGTTAGGCCTGCGGAACTCGACTGACGAGGACTCCGATCGACTCGAGTCGTGCGATGTCGGCGTCCGACATGCCGAGCAGTGTTCTGCAGACTTCTCGATTGTCCTCTCCTCGGTACTTGGCGATGCCCGTCACCGAGGTGTCCGAACTCGAGAAATGCCATGGGCTATTGGGGACGCGAATTGCCCCGTCCTTTCTGTCGGAAACTTCCGTGATCGCGCCTCGATCCCGGGCCCAATCAGTGTCGGCGATCTCGCCGACGCTACGGAGTCGCCCGGTCGCGAGTCCATGGCGCGCAAAACGTGCCTCGATTTCGTCTGCGTCGCTCACCGTGATGGCCCACGACACGATCGCACCCATCAGTTCCTCGAAATGTGCCAGGCGTGACTCGATGGTGGAGAACCGTGGATCGTCGAGCAAGTGCGGCGTCTCCATCGCCCCCACGAAGAATTCGAAGGTTCCCTTTTCTGCTGGGTGACCACTGACGACGACGACCGAGCCATCCTTCGTCGTGAGCACCGGATAGTCGGCGGGCTGGAATGACCTGATCGTGCCCTCGGGAACTGGCTGATCCCAGAGTTGGTTGTGGGCGTGTTCATTGACGTACAACATCGTTTCAGCCATGGACACGTCGATGTACTGACCCGTGCCCGTTCGCTCACGTTGGTAGAGGGCCGCAAGTATGGCGCTTGCGGTTTCGACTGCCGTGTACACGTCTCCGTGGCTGTGAGGGTCATTTGCATATGTCCCGTCACGGACGTCACCCTGGTGTTTGGTGATGCCCGTTTCGGCGTTGACGACAGGTGCGTAGGCTCGTCGCGTCGTCCATGGACCCGTTGCGCCATATCCCGAAATCGAGGTGTAGATGAGACGCGGGCAGTTCTTGGCGAATCGGGAGTAACCGAGGCCGAGGCGATCCATGACGCCAGGTCGAAAGTTCTCCACCACGACGTCGGATGCCTCGATCAGGCGCGCGGCGAGAGCCACCCCTTCGTCCTGGTCCATGTCTATCGACACGTTCAGCTTGCCGACGTTTTGTTGCACGAAGTAGGTCGACTGGGAATTGATCCGTGGATAGGTGAAGCGGGTCATGTCGCCCATCGGTGGCTCCACCTTGATCACCTCGGCGCCGAGGTCCGTCAGCATGCGAGTGGCATGCGGGCCCGAGAGGACGCGCGTGAAGTCGATGACGCGCACGCCGACGAGTGGTCTCGTCTCGCGTGAGGAGCCTCGCGTCATCGTCTCGTCACTCGAGGGTGACGCCGAGGGTGCGCAGAGCAAGCGACGAGTACAGCGCCATACCGGTCGTCATCGCATCTTCTTCGAACATGACCCGGTTTGAATGGTTTGGTGCCGCAGTGCGCGGATCCTTGTTGTGTGGGGTGCCACCCAAGAAGACCATCGCGCCTGGAAGTTTCTCCAGCACGTAACTGAAGTCTTCTGCGCCCATCACCGGGTTCGGCATTCGGGCGACGAGTTTGTCACCGACGATGGACTCAGCGACGTCGAGGGCGAAGTCCGCCGACGGAGGGTCGTTCACAGTCACGGGATAGCCGAGGTTGACGGACGTCTCGGCATTACAACCATGAGCCGACGCGACACCGTCTGCGACCCGTTGGATCGACTCGTGTACCGATGAGCGAGTCTTGGCGGAGATCGCGCGGATCGTTCCCTGAATTCGGGCAGCTTCTGGAATCACGTTGTATGCCGTTCCTGCGATCAGACGAGTCACGGTGACGACGGTTGGGTCGAAGATGTCGAAGCGCCTCGTCACCATCGATTGAATGGCTTGAACGACTTCACAGGCGACGGGAACCGGGTCGAACGTCCTGAACGGTTCCGACGCATGTCCACCCTTGCCCGTGATCACGATGTCGAATGTGTCGGAGGAAGCCATCACGGAGCCACCCTTGGTCCCGATCATTCCTGCCGGCATCGACGACGTGATGTGAATGGCATATGCCGCGGAAACCGGTGACGGTGTGCCATCGGCGAGCGGGGGCACATCCAACAGGCCTTCGTCCAACATGTATTCGGCGCCACCATAACCTTCTTCGCCCGGCTGGAACATGAACAGAACTCGGCCGGGGAGCGATGACTTGCGTTCGCTCAGCATGCGTGCTGCGCCTGCAAGCATCGCAACGTGAGTGTCATGTCCGCACGCATGCATCACGTTGTCGACCTTGGACGCATAGTCGAGACCCGTGTCCTCCGGCATGGGTAGTGCGTCCATGTCGCCGCGCAGCATGACGGTCGGACCTGGCTTGTCTCCCGTCAGGAGGGCGGCGATGCCACTCGTCGTGTTGTGCAATGTGATGTCAAGGGGTAGCCCGTCAAGTGCCTCAAGGACGCGCTCCTTGGTCTTTGGGAGATCGAGGCCAACCTCGGGCCAGCGATGAAGGTCCCGCCGCATCGATCGTGCGTCGTCGAGCAGACCTGCAGCATGATCGATGACCCCGGTTGGAGTTCCGTGACGTTCGGTCGCTGGCTGGCTCGTTTCCCTGGTCGACATACCGCAATCGTAGGCTTTCGACCGCTGATAGGTCACCTGTGGAGCGGACCACAGACCGGCTTTACGATGTCGGGGTGCTGAGAGTTGACTTCACCATCGAGCCGTTTGTCGCCGGTTCCCCAGGCAAGCACGTCACGCTCGCCGTCGAGGCAGTCCGCCGGCACGGGATCGAAGTCGACTTCGGTCCATTTGGTTCGTCCTTCGAGATCGGTCCGGAGTCGCTCCATGCCGTCGTGTCGGAGCTCCTTCAGGTTGCTTATGCACATGGCGCGACGAACGTGAGCGTGGACGTCGGTGCACAAGCCGTCTCACCCGATGCGGGGACATGGGACGGAGTACTGATCGGCGGAGTTCGACTTCCCGCATTGCATGGCGTGCTCAGTCAGATCATCGACAGCGTCGAACGGGAACTTGGTGCGTCGTTGAAGGACCTGTCGCGAAATGACAAGCAGACGGCGATTCGGCTCCTCGATGAACGGGGCGCGTTCATCCTGCGTCGTGCCGTCGAGGACGTCGCCGATGCGATGGGAGTATCGCGCATCACTGTCTACAACTACTTGAACGCGCTTCATCGGTAGTTCGCTATGCGACATGAGTTTGACGTCGTCGCGTTCGATGCTGACGACACCTTGTGGCACAGTGAGGAGAGTTTTCGTCGTAATGAGAGCGAGTTCGTCGAACTCATGACGCCCTTCGTTGCCGAAGGTGTGGACGTGAAGACCGCCCTCGTGGCGACCGAACGCTCAAACATCTCGACCTACGGCTATGGCGTGAAGTCGTTCGGGTTGTCAGCGATCGAGGCCGCGTTGACATTGTCGAACGGCACGGTCACGTCATCAGTTCTCGAACGCGTCCTTGCCTCGGTCAAGGAGCACCTCACCGAGCCCGTCCATCTGTTCGAGCACGCGGCACGTGTGGTGTCGGCGGTCTCCGCCCGTCATCGGGTCATCATGATCACGAAGGGCGACCTCGTGCATCAGACGCGCAAGATTCGTACGAGTGGCATCGCCCACCTGTTTTCCCACGTCGAGATCGTGTTGGAGAAGGACGCCGAGACCTACGAACGGGTTTTGCGGAGCCTGCAAATCGACCCACAACGCTTCTGCATGGTTGGAAACTCTATGAAGAGCGACGTTCTTCCCGTGCTCGAAGTTGGCGGTTTTGCGATCCACGTGCCCTACGAGATCCTGTGGGAACTGGAGTACGCGGATTCGACGCCGGGCGCGGGGGACAGGTGGGCAGAACTTGCATCGCTCGCCGACGTCCCGACCTGGTTGGACGATCACGCCTGAGCGATCAGAGTTTTCGGAGGTGGACCTCTGAGACGCGGTGATCGCCGCTCTTTTGCATCACGAGAGATGCCCTGGCTCGGGTTGGTGCGATGTTCTCACGCAGGTTCTTTCCGTTGATCTCTCGCCAGATCGTGCGTGCAACTTCGACTGCCTCGGCATCGCTCAAGTGTGCATAGTGGGTAAAAAAGCTCGCAGGGTTCTGGAACACCGTCTGGCGGAGGGCAAGGAATCGGTCCACATACCAGCGTTCAATGTCGGACTCCTCTGCATCGATGTAGATGGAGAAGTCGAAGTAGTCCGAGACGAATTCGGTGCTATCGACACCCGTTTGCAGCACATTCAGACCTTCAAGAATCAAGATGTCGGGCTGGCGTACGGTCATCGAGTCGTTCTGCACGATGTCGTATTCGACGTGACTGTAGACGGGAGCGGACACTGCTGGCATGCCCGCCTTCAACTCTCGGAGGAACTGGATCAAACGCTTCGTGTCGTAACTCTCGGGGAACCCTTTGCGGTTCATGATTCCACGCTCATTGAGCACGGCGTTCGGATGGAGAAATCCGTCGGTCGTGATCAGTTCAACTCGGGGGTGCTCTGGCCAACGGGTGAGGAGTGCTTGCAGGATGCGCGCCGAGGTGCTCTTGCCGACCGCGACGCTTCCTGCAATACCGATCACGTATGGCATCTTCGGTGCGATAGCGCCGAGGAACGTGGCCGACACGCGATGGAGGTTCTGGGTTGCACTGACGTAGAGGTTCAGCAGTCTGGTGAGGGGAAGATAGACGGCGACGACTTCGTCCAGGTCGATGCGATCGTTGATTCCGCGAAGGGCTTCGAGGTCGCGCTCGTGCAACGTGAGTGGTGTCTGTGCGCGCAATTCCGCCCACTCCGTGCGGTCGAAACGCAGATAACGATCGGCGTCGATTGCATCGATCACGAGGTTGCTCCTCTCGACCACGGCGCACTTGGTGATGCAGCACCCTGACCGCCAGTGAGCACCTCAACGCCCGTATCTGTCACGAGCACGGTGTGTTCGAACTGCGCTGTTCGCTTTCCGTCCGCAGTCACCGCCGTCCATTCGTCGTCCCACATTCGGTGTTGCCACGTACCGAGGGTGATCATCGGTTCGATCGTGAAGGTCATACCCGGGCGCATGATGGTGTTGTTTCGAGGGTCGTAATAGTGGAGGACTTGGATGTCGGTATGGAACTGTTCGCCGATCCCGTGGCCGATAAAGGCTCGGACGACTCCCAGTTTGTCTTGCTTCGCACGAGCCTCGATCGCCTTGCCAATGTCGCTCAACGGTCGCCCAGGAACGACGGCTTCTATTCCCCGCCACATGCATTCCTCGGTGACGTTGATTAACTCTGCATCTTGTGAACTGATCGGTCCGACAGCAAATGTCGCGTTCGTGTCGCCGTGTACGCCGTTGATGTAGCACGTGACATCGAGGTTGATGATGTCACCCTCCTCAAGAATTCGTGAGTCGGGAATTCCATGGCAAATCACCTCGTTGACGGAGGTGCACACACTCTTGGGGTAGCCGGAATAGTTGAGCGGGCTTGGGTAAGCATTTCTCGCGATGCATAACTCATGGACGTATGCGTCGATCGCATCCGTCGTGATTCCTGGGCGGACGAACTCTCCGGCCAGCCGCAGTACCTCAGCAGCCATTGCGCCGGCATGACGCATCCGATCGATGACGTCAGGGGTCTTGATCGCCGATTCGGACCAGCGGCGCACCTCTCCGGTTTCTGCATATGGGGGCCGAGCGATGTGTGTCGGTACCGAGCGCATCGGGCTCACAATTCCCGGGAGCACGCGACCTTCAAGGGGCCGATGACACCGCTTGTACTTTCGTCCACTCCCACACCAGCACGGTTCGTGGGCGGCCGGAAGGGCTGTTGGAGGGGTGGTCGGCGACGTCGTACTCACTGGGTCCAAGGCTACGGGTCCCAGGTCAGGGGCGGACGGATTCAAATGACTTCGTTGTAATTCTCTGAAAAGTTTCACACGAGTGGAAATGATGACGCGGCGTCCATTTCAATCGGCGTCGAGCACACATAGCACCATCGGCGGATTGGTTGCGACGAAGGAGGTATTCCGTGAAGACACGGCTTAACTCCCTTCGATCGACATCAAGGGTGAAGGTTGAGACTGAGGACAGTCTCCCACTCGAGGATGTCGCCTCGGAGGGAATCGGACGACGACGGAAGTTGTCGACGTCAGCGTTGGGAGTGATGCTCATCCTCATTGGCGTTCTTGGTGCAGTTCTCACGACTCGAACGGTGACACGTTCGGTTGCGGTGCTCGCATCGAACCACGACCTTGTAGCTGGTCACGTACTGAGCCTGGATGACCTTCGCGCCATTGACGTCCCTCAAAGTTCAGCGAAGTACTTCATTGATCGAAAGAATCTCTCCCTGGTCGTTGGCTCGAGTTTGCTGAGCCCCATTGGAGTCGGTGTGCCTTTCACGCCACAACTACTCACCCAGAGACCGACTCTCGACCCATCGACCGTCTTGGTGTCTGTTGCCGTTGAGCACGGAAACTATCCGCCCATGCTCGTCGCCGGAGACGATGTAAGCGTGATTGTCAGTCCTGACATCACCATCGTTGACGCTGCGCCTCCCCGAATCGTCGCCGATCGGCTGAGTGTCTGGGACGTCTCGTCAACCGCCGAGGGTGAGACCGTGGTGACCCTTATAGGGAACCCTGACGTTGCACTTGCTGTGGCTGGCGCAGGTTCGGTTCACCTTGGACTGGTCCCCTCGAAAGACGCGGATTGAACGATGTCAGCGACGGTCCCACGCTCGCAGCGCATGAGTCGGCTCAGTTCGTTGGTAGCGCAGCGCGTCGGCGATGAACTTGCAGAAGAGAACCTTCGCCTACGAAGGCTTGGCGAAGAGCCATGGACGACAGATGACGAAATGTTCTTCGCACACAGTGTGGCGCTCACCGAAGCGCTTCGTTTGAGCAATTCTCTCGCAGCAGACGGTGATGATTCATTGAGTCAGTCTGAGCAAGAAGAACTTTCAGAAATGGCCGTAGCTCAAGTACTTGGTCTTGGTCGATTGCAGTTGCTGATGGATGACGACAACGTCAGCGACATCCATGTCAAGGGCTCAAATCCAGCGTGGGTCAAGTTACGGGATGGCCGACGCGAGCAGAGGACCCCGATTGTCGACACTGACGATGAGTTGGTCGACCTTGTTCGTCGTGCTGCGACACGAATGAGTCGCTCCGAACGGCGATTCGACACAGCCAGTCCAGAGTTGAACCTACAACTCCCGGACGGATCGAGGCTCTTTGCGGCGATGGAGGTCTCGCAACGACCGACACTTGTCATTCGCAAGCACAAGTTTGATATGTCGCACCTTGGGGACTTGCACGCTGCAGGTTTGTTTGATTCAACAACGATGGCATTCCTTGTCGCAGCTGTACGTGCGAAACGCAACATCATCATCTGTGGAGGAACCGGATCGGGCAAGACCACGTTGTTGAGGTGTCTGCTGAATGAAGTCGGTCCTCTCGAACGCATCGTCACCATTGAGGATGCGTACGAACTCGGAATTGAGAGGTTCGAGGAACTGCACCCGGATCACGACGCATTGCAGTCACGACCACCCAATGTCGAGGGTCACGGCGAGATAACCCTTGCCGAACTCACTCGAATGGCTCTGCGCATGGACCCCGACAGAGTAATCGTGGGGGAGGTTCGCGGAGCTGAGGCATTCCCAATGCTGCTTGCAATGAGCCAAGGAAACAACGGTTCGATGTGCACACTTCATGCAGACTCCGCACGAAGTGTGTTTCCAAAGCTTGCCGCATATGTATCGATGGCGTCTACTGGATTGCCGATCGAGACAATCAACGTGCTGATCGCGAGTGCAGTTCATTTCGTCGTACATATCGAGGCCGTAGATGGGGTTCGCCGAATCAAATCGATCCTCGAGGTCGCAGCAGCAGACGGGCCGACAATCGTGTCGAACGAGATCTTCTCGTCTATGGAACGGAGCACTGCGAGGCAGTTTGCATCGTTGCGGGAGTCGACCCGTGGGTTGCTCGAACAGCACGGGTTTTCAGCGATGAGGCGCTTCGCATGACGGCGCTAGCCATGATTGTGTGCTTTGGTTTTGCGGCACTTGGATTCCTTTTGCTCGTTATTGACAAAAGGTCGATCAACCCTACGGGACTCCTTGTACATGGCAGAAGGTTCCTTCCCAGCTTGGTGTTGTCTTTTGCGTGCGGGCTAGGAGCATGGTGGACAACCAAGTGGGTGGTCGTTGGAGTCACATCTGGGGCAGGAACGGCGTGGTTGTTGATGCGACGCAACATGCGTCGATCCGTGCGTGACGACAGGGAGTTCGTCGATGGACTAGCAACATGGATCGAGCAACTCCGCGACACCCTTGCTGGGGCGCACGGGCTTGAAGAGGCGATTCGAGCAACAGCACAACGGGCGCCGCGCATCTTGCACACTGAAGTTCAACGTTTGGTTGCCCAGATGACCTATGGGTCCACTTCCACAGGGCTGCGCCGGTTTGCAGACGAACTCGCTCATCCAACAGCAGACTTCGTGGTGTCGGCCCTTCTGACTGCGACACAACACCAAGCACGTGATCTCACGGTCTTGTTGACACACGTTGCCGAGTGTGCGCGCGACGAAGGTCGAATGCGCTCGAGGGTATGGGTCAGTAGGGCGCGAACCCGAAGCTCCGTTCGGATCATTGCGGGTGTCGTGACGGTCTTCGTGGCTGGGCTGTTTGTGCTCAGTGCCGACTATCTCGCGCCGTATGCGACCGCTTCCGGTCAAGTCGTACTACTCGGCATTGGGGCAGTTTTCGCCGTCGCACTACTTCTCATGCAGCGACTTTCACAATTGACTATGCCCGAGAGATTCATCCGTCGACGGGGGCTGGGGTGATTCCCGTGGTCATTTCTTGGTTGTCACTGTCCTGCGGGGCACTGATGCTTCTTCGGCCATCGGCCATTACTGACGCACGAAATCAAGTGAGAGGTGCTGTGAAGCAAATTCGCATACGTGTCGGTTCACAAGTGTCGCGACGACATGAATCCGACCTCGCGATTTGTGGTCGATCCTCCGACAGCTTGGCAGTCGAAAAGACTACAACTGCGCTAGTTGGTGGGGTAGCGGGACTCGCCTTGATGCTCATTTGTGACCAATTGTCACTTGGTCTGGGGTCGACAGGTGGTGTAATCCTTCCGGCGGCAGGTGGAGGGCTGGGCTTCTTCGTACCGGACGCACGTCTCATCCGTGCGGCAGGACGGCGTCGCAAGTCATTCAAGTTTGCTTTTTCAAGTTTTCTCGATCTTGTCACTGTCCTTCTAGCTGGCGGATCAGGTATCGAGTCAGCAATGTTGATTGCGAGCGAGTCAGGTGATGGCCACGCTTTTGAACAAATACGGGAGAGCCTGACGCGTTCACAGGTCGCACGAACGTCGGCATGGGAAGAACTGGCTCGACTTGGACGTCGGTTCCAGATCGATGAAGTCGTCGAAGTCGCGGGAAGCATCGAACTTGCGGGGCGTCATGGTGCTCGTATACGTGAAACCTTGGGAGCTCGAGCAACGACGCTGCGACATCGCCAACTCAGTGAAATCGAGGCCGATGCAGCGGCGGCAACGGAGCGTATGGGAATGCCAATGGTGCTCCTCTTCGTCGGATTTATCACACTCGTCGGCTATCCCGCAGTGGCGGAGATGTTGCGAGCTTGGTAATGCACATAGATCCATACACAAGAAAGGAACAAAACAATGAAGACACTCGAGCAGACGTTCCAGTACTACTGGATTAGGTTCACAGCCTCAAGACAGCGAGACATAGAAGCAGGAGAGGTGAGTGCCACAACAGTCGTGATGGCCGCGGCACTCATTGCGCTCGCGATTGCCGTTGGTGCGACGATTACCTCGCGAGTTCGTGACAAGGCAAACAGTCTTGATCTTGGCTGACATGCGAGTCGAACGAGGGGATGCAACTGCCGAAGCAGTCATCCTTGTACCCGTCGTTTTTCTGGTACTGCTTCTTGCCGTTCAGTGTGCGGCCATACTCCACGCAGGAAACGTTGCGACTGCCGCCGCCGCACAAGGCGCCGCTGCGGCGGCGGCGCACGACGCTGCTTCTGTCGACGGTGAGCGTGTAGCAACACTGTCCGTAGTCGAGCTTGGAGCAACGCTGATCGATAAACCTATGGTTTTGATTGACCCTCAGGATGCAAGAGTCAGCGTAACAATCAAGGTGCCTCGTATCCTTCCCGGTTTTCCGGAACGAATCACACGGATAGTCACCGAATCTCGTGAGAGATTTGTTGGCGAAGGAGAGCGATGAGGCTCGAGCGAGGATCGGCGAGCGTAGAACTTGTGATCCTCACACCAGTGCTACTCACACTCGTCCTACTTGTTGTGTACTTCGGGCGATACACGTCGGCGATGCAGGTGACCCAACAAGCGGCTGATCACGCAGCGCGCAGTGCCTCTAAGTCTCGATTCAGTGAGATGCATGACGTTGGTTCAAGATCTGCTCGGGCCTACCTTGAACGAACACGGTCAGGATGTCGTGACGTGCGCGTAAATGTGGCACTTGATCGTGATACCCCGCGACCATCTGTCCTTGTCGAGGTGGAGTGCTCGGTCGACCGAACCAGCCTTGGTCTACTGGGGCTCTTTCCGCGTCGTGTGCATGCAGAATCGATTGAAGTTGTCGATGTTTGGAGGGCCGAGGAATGAAGGTCGAATTTGACGCTGGATCGGTCAGTGCATTTGCGGTCGGAGTTGTGCTCAGTTTGATGTCGTGTGGCGCACTTGTCGCCGATGGTGGGAATGTGGTGAGTCAATACCTGCTGTATGCGGATCTTGCCGAGAATGCTGCGCGGAGCGGTACGCAAGAACTCCGCTCTTTGAGGAGTGGACATCCGACTATCGATCCATCTCCGGCCAGGCGGGCTGCACTGTCGTACCTTGCCTCTCGTGGCGTTGAGGGCGACGTTGTGGTCCGGGACAACACAATTGTCGTAACACTTCGCGCAACAGTCGATTTTGTTTTGTTGGATGTGATCGGCCTGCGTGGAACCTCAGTCACCGTTACGCGCTCCGCGGAGCCGGTTGCCGCGTGATGCGCGCTCTTCTTGCGTCAGTACTTCATTTGGTCGTCGCTCCAGTAATCATGTGTGTATACGGTCTCACGCCGGTGAATCATCTGGAAGTGGTGTCGTCACGTGCAACATTGAGTGAACGACTGATGTCGTTGTCAGTGGGTGCTCTGTGGACAGTTTGGGCGTGGGGGGTATTATCCGTCTTCGTAGGAATACGACGGTACAAGGCAACTTATTCCGCGGTTAGCGGACTGGCGGCACCACATATCGTTCTTGCACTTGCAACATTACTGGCAGCTCTTGGCGGCGAGCGATCTCTCGCTAAGGCATCGGGCAATGACCCGATCATTGTTGCAATGAATGATCGTGACCTACCTGCAACTTCAAGAGATGCAGAGGAGGTCGCGTTAGCGACTCTTGCAGGTGTGCTGTTGCACCGATTCTTCAGTCGCCAATCCAATCTCGTGAGGACCGCACGTCGAGGTGCCGGATACGAGCGTCATTCGCGGATCGCACAGCTCGGTTTACATCGTTTGCTTGAGATTCGAAAGAGCATCAAGGTGAATAGACATCAGATCCTTGACGCGTCGGGAACGCCGTCGTCTACAAGTGCCCTAGTTGAACCCCCCCTGCTACCTATCGGCTTTGGAAACGAAGGGTGCGTATCGATTCCTCTGGCATCCAGGACGGTGATCACCCTGGAGTCATCCCTTGATGTAGGTGGAATTGCAAGGTTCATTGAGTCGGTCATGCGCCTTACGTTTTCAGCTGAGGAGCAGTCGATTTCGATCACACAACAACAGGGTTCGACAGTCATTCAGATCGATATGGCGCAAGTGAACCAAGACTCGATTTCGGATGTCGGTGAGTATCAATTGCAATCCACTGAAGAAGGTGGAGCCGCGCTTCTTGAACCAGGACGCGCGCAGCTGGTCCCGTTCACTTTTTCATCTAGTCGACAACGCGAATTTGGAGTCCTCGCACAATGTCTGAGTTTGTCACCCGACATGGTCGAAGTTGAGAGTTCTGATTCATGTGGACATCAGTCAGTTGACTTGGTCGTAAAGATAATGGGCCCTCTTGAGATAGTTTGTGCGAACGGCGACAAAGTTACATTTCGGAAGTCGAAGTCAGCCGAGCTCCTTACATGGCTTGTTCTCCATCGCGACCGTCCATCTCGTGAAATTGCACGAACAGCAATGTGGGACAGCAATGTTCAGGATGCGACATTCAACAATGTCGTTTCCGAACTTCGTCGAGCAGTGAAAGCTGTGAATCAATCCTTGGACTTCACCGACTCGCGGCACCAAAAGTACATCGGAGTACCTGACGCAATTCGAACTGATGTCGACATCATGGAAACTGCGTGGACAAGAGCAAAGATCGATGGATCTCCTGAAGCGTGGTTCCGAGTTTACGAGAGCGCACAGGCGATTCGTGGCCTACCGTTTGAATCAACCAACTTTGAATGGGCCGATGCAGAAGGCTTGACCTCGCACATCATGTTGAAGGTCATGAACGTATGTGGCGACTTAGCCGAGCATTTTCTTGAGCGGGGAGAAGTGGACAGGGTGTTTCACGTCACCGAGCTGGGGTTGCGAGCCTTGCCTGGAAGTGAAGAAATGCTGGAATGGCGTCAGAGGGCATTAGCTGCACGAAGTACAGTCAAGCCATGAGCGCTGATGAAGTTGTCGATAGTCCAACAGAGTGGGTCGCAGATCATATTCGTCGCTATGTCGAGTCCAAGGGTGAAGATGGACACATCTGGCGAGGAGTACCGACACTTCTCTTGACCACCAAAGGTAGAAAGTCAGGTCTTCGTCGTCGCACGGCACTCATCTACGGAAAAGACGAGGATCGGTACGTGATAATCGCATCCAAAGGTGGGCACCCTTCGCATCCACTTTGGTACGAGAACCTGATTGCTAAGCCACTCGTTGAGCTTCAGATTGGTGCCCAAATGTTTTCAGCACACGCGTCTGCTATTTCTGAGGGAGAGACGTACGATCGGCTGTGGAATGAAATGGTGTCGATCTGGCCAGGTTTTGCGGACTACAAACTTAAAACTACTCGACGGATTCCACTAGTAATTCTGACGAAGGTATAGCTGTGGAGTTCCTCTGACTCGGTTCAACCGCTCGTTTAGGACGAGTGAATGACAGCAATGCAGCAAAACCCATGATCGGCATGATTGGAAGTGTCTGTCGAACAGACAGGTATTCGGTTCCAGATGAAACTGCCATGAAGAATACAAATGATGCGAGAACGCTGAGTTTTAGGCGAGTTGTGCGGGGGGTATAAATGAAGCAACTCACTGTAAAGAAGAGTGGCACGAGAACGATTTCTGGGAATGCAACTCGGATTAGTAGGAGCGATCCAGTGGTGAATTCGACAGTTTGGTAGGCAACCGTAAGGAACTGGAGTCCGATGAATGCAGAAAACACCTGAACTACCTGCTCCTGAAGAAATAGGTCTTGATACAGCCGAAGCGGCAGCTGATAGATGATGTAGTTGCCAAGAGAGAAACCAATCGTTCCCAAAAAAATCGGCAGGACCGCGGTTGCCAGGACTGTCGGCAGATACCAACGATTAGGTAGACGAGAACCAATCCATCCCCACGCAAAGCCAACGACGAGCGCAGCCGCCAAGTGCGGTCTGAGAATCACAAGAACCAGCAGGGATATAGCTTTACGGGGATGTGACTTTCCCAGGAATAGATGCGTAACACACAAGGCCATCATCGTTTCACGCAGAGCAAGAACTGAGAAGAACACAAGTATTGGCGAAGCGGTCAACCAAAATGAAATGAATGAATAGCGCACCCCCCGTTTTCTGAGCATCGTCTCAATTAGCCAGATGGCTGAAATTGCACACACAAGACTTGTAAATTTCAGTGCAAGTGTTGGGTCAATACCAATTCTCGACAAGAGAAAGGAAGGGGCTGTATACGGGAACCGATAGAAATTAAGTCTGTCGAATGTGAGGTTGAAGTCAGGACCAAATCCTTCAGAGACAATCTTTGAATGGAAGTACTGGTCGTTTTGGTAGAAGAACCACTGACCTATTGGTCCATAGGTCCAATAAATCAGTGATACTCCGGTCAACCAAATCAGCGGTACTGCCGCGACTGTGCGGCTGACTTTCGCGTGTCCCAACAGGACAAAGTACGTCGAACAAGCGAGAAGGATGGCTTGAATGTAGTAGCTCATCGAAGACGCCTTACTCTGGTGCGGAGTAGTCGGATGAGGAATTTGGTTGTCATCCAGGCGACAACAGTCACCCGAGTTCCTGCAGAAACTATACCGCTGGATCGAAGATTTGATATTGCAGTTACTTCACCGCGGTACATGGCATAGAGTTTTGCGCTTAATCCTGACTCACCAAAATCAGCCTTATGTAACTGTGTGAGTCGCACTTCAAGTCGAGTGATGCTTTGGGTGCGAGCAAGTATCCGTAGCCACAAGTCATAGTCCTCGGCGTACCACATCGATGGTTCAAAACGCTCAGGAATCTCCCTCTTGACCATGACTGTGGGTGTAGAAATCCGATTCTTGAACAGGAACTTCCTTAGCGTGAAAGAGCGAGTTCTGGTGTCACGACCATCAATGAAGCTTTCTACAGCACTCGTTAGATGCCCGCTGATTTCGCATTCTGGATGTTTAACCATCCATGGTCCCTGGATTTCGAGTTTGCGCGGATGCCAAGTGTCGTCACTGTCGAGAAATGCAACGAAGTCCTGGGATGCTGCGTCCCAGCCGGTGTTTCTCGCTTGCGACGGCCCAACGTTTCGGTCAAGCACAATCAGTCTTATCGAGACCGGTGAATTGTCTTCCAACGTCCGTACGTATTCGCAGGTATTGTCAGTACTGCAGTCATCTACGACGATGATTTCTTTGGGTTGACAAGTCTGGGCAAAGATGGATGCGACGGCACGCTCGATGGTCAATTCTGAATTGTGAGTTGGAATTATGACCGAAACTGGAAGCGTCATGTTCGCCATCTCATCCAGTCCCAGTGCCCCTTAATCTTGGATGTGAACGAGGAGTTGGTATCTGTCGACCAAATGTCGATTCGGGGAATTCTTAGTGGACTCGATCCAACCTCGATCGGCCCGAACTTGCTGCTGGCTGCATGCGTAAATCCAGTCTCTTGCACAGTCTCCATGACTCGTATATCGAAAGCACCATGAGGATAGGACATTGAAGTCACAGGTCGTTGGATCAGATCCTCTAGCCACTGTCGCGAAGATATGAGATCGTCCTTCAGACTCCTCGAATCCAGGGTGGTGAGTGGTCTGTGTGAGTATCCATGAACTCCTAAGGATGCTCCCGGTATCGCTGCGAGTTCTAGGACATCACGACGGGTGAGAAAACCGGGCCGACCAGACTCCACAAGGGCGGGGCAAAGGAATATGTGGAACGGGAATGATCTTCCCACCATCGTTGGTGCGACGACTGTCAAATTGTCGACGTAACCGTCATCAAATGTGATTGAGATTCGTCCAGGAAGTTCATCTCCAAATGGGACGACGATCGATGTCCCATCGGGGGCTAGATTCCCGAGGGTTTCAATCTGAGCCTGAAATTCTTCAGGACTAACGGAGTACAGACCACGATGATCACCATCTGCAGTACCACCAATTGAGTGATACATGAGTACTTGAGTTCTGCTCGCACGAGTGGGAATAACGAATCCCCATATAAAACTGATCGCCGAACCGAAAGAATGTTGCAGTGAAGCCATAGAGAGAGTTTTTCGTCAGTACTGCGACGGCACTACCCAAGTCTAGAGATGACTCTTCGCAAGACCTGTTGGGCTAGGCCGGATGTAGCCCAATCCCACTCGCCAAGGTATGTGGTTTGCTCCCCACCTATTCCTTTCTTGAAGTTGAAGACTCCCTCATTCCGACTCTGGTCAACTCCAGCAAGATCAAGAACCGTGACACCTTGGTTGTCGAGCTCTTCAAGGAGTTTCCACGCACAAACGTATGACGAGTAATTCTTGCGTGCATGGGCGCCTGCAGCCGCGATTGCATCCCATGCATGATCACCAACGATGAACGCCCCGCGAACTGCTTGTAGCGTGCCCTGTGGGTCTCGGACTTGCACAACAATCATGCGGTCGCTCATTGACGATAGGAGTTGCTCCGCCGACCCTTCTGAACTCATTGCGATTGGGACTTTGAACTTTTTGAACTCGACCATTTCACGCAAGAGAGCGCCAATCTCGGTGGCATTAGGAACAGGCCATAGGCTTGCTGTCTGACCCCGCTTAATACCTCGATCTAGGTTTCGCTTCCAATTCGAGGACAGGCGTATTGGGTTCGCAAGTCGACCAGAAACCCTTCTCACCATGAATGTCTCATGTGCTCCAATGAATGTTGAACAGCGAGACCAGCCATAAGAAGCGAGACGCTCCTCTTCATCGTCTCGTTTGGGTCGGTGGAAGGCGGCGCGCAAGTAAGTAAGGCTGGATCCCGTAGATTCAACGAACCACGATGTCAGACACGAGAAATCTTGCTCCTCTGCCGATGAGACACCGCCCGGAATCCATCCAACTGTCACCCGATTGAAGAGTTTCACTGAGAACACTTGTGCGGCAGCAACAATGTCGTCATCCTTGATGGCTATGGCTCGAATGAGGTTCCAACGGCTTGATTCCTTGGTGCGGGCCCATCCTGACGTAGCGAACGGCGATTTCCCGCCGAGTGTGTCAATTATCTGATCCCACGCCGCATCGACACCGCTGAATGTGGTCCACGTGGTCATAAGAAGTTGATCACCCGAACCTGATTGTAAAAATGATCGGCCGGAACCACAATTTTGCTTGGAAGGTCAGGCCATCTAATGATCTCGCAATGCAAACGTCGCGCAAGCCGCTTGAGCAATGGGCTTGAGTTATCTGCAATAAACGGAAAACCGTATGGAGCGCACCCATTCGGAATGTCCCAAAAAATTGCATCAACATTCAGTTCTGAAGCAAAGTCTGCACATTGATAGAAAAGTCGTCGCCGCCGTTCCACTTCTTCGACTCTGTCGACCCTATTAAGAATCTTGAAGGCGGCACTCGACATGTGGACATCCTTTGGAAGAGTCGACTCGGCGCGCGAATCGGAACGCGGTAGTGGCGAACCGGTACGCACCCGGCGTATCAAGCGGAGAGTTTCACGTAGTGCGGAGTTGATCGGTATCCCCGTCGCACGCTCACAACGGGAAGCAGACGAACGAACAAAGAATCCGAACGCCACGGGGCGCCGCTCAAGAACATCACTGTGGTCGAGCTCAGATTCGGTGGCGGTATGAAGAAACGCTCCATCAGGTAGGAGGATGGTCTTTCGACAGCTCGTTATCCCAGCGTCAGTGCGAGTTCCTAGATCAATCCCGGATTGATCACGGCTAAGAAATCCATGCGCATTGTCCTCAATAATTTTTGCATTTGGCCATCTTGAGCGAAACTCGGCGACATTCTGCGGAAAACCAAAATAGTTGACCATCAGAACGAACTGACTTGATGTGTCAACACTTGAACCGAGCGGGCGTAGCTTGCGATCAACTGGATAAAAACGCGGTTGCACACCAACTTTCTGCAAGGACGCAAGTACGTCGCGACAGATGAATTCGGGCACCTCGACTATGTCACCACTTTGCGCATCGAGGTGCTTTAGTGCGGCAACGAGCGCGTGACGCGCATAGGCAAATCTGATGACACCTGGCACGGCTCTAAGTCCGCCTTAACTTCAACGGAGTACCCATTAGGTGCACTATTAGACCAACCCATGCTCGGAGCGAGAATGGATTGAGTTGAAGTGATGTTCCGAACATACGCAGTCCGTTGGTTAGATCCTTGCTCTTGGTGAATGATCGAGCTGCCGCGTAGTAGGCAAAGGCACGTCGCTGTTGCGCTTTCTGGCGAAGTGCTTCAGGAGCGTTGGCGAAATGATCGTCCAAAACCGCGAGCTCAGCATGAAGATGTCGCAGAGTTGAGGAACTTGCACTTGATGTATGTCTGCGAAACGAGCCGAGTACTTCATCAATAAACTCAAGTCGGTATCCAGCTTTTGCGATCCGTAGCCACAAGTCGTAGTCCTCCGTAGTCACGAAGGTTGAACGGTCTCGAAAGTTGCCAACGGCCACAACAACCTCGTGACGCACAACAGTGGCTGAAGTCGAAATGCAGTTTCCTCTCGTAAGTAAGGCCTCATACGTTGCAAACTCTGACGGGCCATACTTCACTACCCGGTCCGCGTCTCCACCACCGAACCATCTTTCTGCATGGCAGACCATATCCACACCCGAATCAAGTATCTCGATACACCGGGCCAGTTTCTGGTCACCCCAAAGGTCATCGGAGTCTAAGAAAGCTATGAATTCGCCCCGTGATTCACTAATCGCAAGATTTCTTGAACGCGCAATTACGCCGTCGTTTGCAAAGTTAAACAACCGAATCCGGGGGTCATTGAGTGACTCGACAACTGAAATTGTGTCATCACTCGAAAAATTGTTCACAACTAGCGCCTCCCAATTGATGAAGGTCTGCCGTTGGACACACCTGAGTGCTTCGGTCAGATAGTTGGCCTGATTGAACGTCGGTATGACGATTGAGACAAGTCCCTCAACGAATCGCTTAGGAGGCATGATTTTTCATCAGCATTTCAAGAATGCAATCGATTTCAGTCTCGAAATACTCCGTAGTCTCAAATCCGGTGTTTCGAATTCGTGATGTATCAAACTCCAAGAACGTCTTGTCCTTCGTAGCTGGAAGCGATTCAACTACTTCTGTAGATCGACCAAGTCGAACACTACATCGTTCGGCGACAAGGTCTGCCATCTGGCGCAATGTTCTTGATTCCATTGATCCCAGATTGAAAGTAGTGAATTCATCAAGCCGCAGATTCTCGACGTGGAGAAGCCCGCGGCAAATGTCGTTCAGTGTGATGAAGTTTCGCTCAATATTTGGCGGCGACTTGAGAGTCATCACTCCGCGCTCAACCGCCTGTGTGCAGAGATCATTCACGATGATGTGCCAAATGTCCACATTCAATGACATGGGGCAACCGAATCCATTCCCGCTTCGGACCACTACATGTTGTATCGATGTGGACCACTCTTGCAGAACCCGTTCAGCTTCAAGGTGTGTTTTGCCATAAGGGTGGGTGGGCTCGGCGGGCGACTGTTCATCAATCTTGCCGATAAGAGGATTTCCGTAGACGTGAATAGTTGACATATAGACAATGCGTTGGACACCGTTACGGATTGCACTCTTAACGAGATTCTCGGTGCCAGTTACGTTCACGTCGTGCGCGAGTTTGGGGTCCATCGCACATTGCCGATCATTGAGCGAAGCAAAGTGAAAGATCGTGTCAATGTTGGAGGTCGCAGCATTCAGTGATTCAGGATCTGTGACGTCACAAGTGATGACTGTTGCACGTTTCGCCCACGGTGGGGCAGCCCTTGGAGTGCGACTTGAAAGATGGATGTCGAAGTCGGTCGTAGTCGCGAGAAGAGACGACAATCTTCCACCGACATTTCCAAATCCTCCCGTCAGGAGAACTGATTTGGTCATCTATTCTTTAGCGCCCAGTCATATGGAATATGGCAGTTGTCCGGATCCGCTCTACGAATCTCGTTCGGATCATGAGGGATAGAGGAACAGTTTGCAACTAGCGCGATGTCAGAACCAATCCCTTTGAATCCATTCCAGACGTGAGGTGGAATTGTGACGAGCTGGTAGTTGTCTTCGCCAAGGAACATCTCATTAATTTCTCCACGCGTCGGACTTCCTTCGCGTTCGTCAAACAAGACCAACTTGATCTTTCCATGTGGAACGGCATAGTTGATCGTCATTCGATCATGGATGTGCCACGCCTTTACGGCCCCAGGAAACACTCGAGAAAAATAGATCTCACCAAATTCAACGAAACTTTGATCCGTCACTTTCATCATGTGCATTACTTTTCCACGTTCGTCAAGAATTTGCCGCAATGGTGTAACTACAACTCCATCAATCATGTGTTTGTCTCCTCGTACCGCTTAATCTGTTCAAGGGTAACGCTTCGAACATCTTCGCCTTGAGAAGTCCGCTTATACCACTCTGTTGTTTCAGACATTGTCCTTGCGAAATCCCAACGTGGCTTCCAAGCAAGTAGCGAGTGGGCTTTTTCACAATTGAGTTGAAGCAAACCTGCTTCGTGTACATCCGACTTATGAGAGTCGATACCGACGTTTGACCCCCAGTTTTGGATGCACGAGTTAACGACGTCGAGCACCGAATGAACTGAGCTTTCTGGTGGACCGAAGTTCCAAGAGCCTCGTGCGACTGGTGCGTCATTGAGGAGACGATGGGCAAGCGTCAGATAACCCGACAATGGCTCTAGTACGTGTTGCCATGGACGTGTCGCACTAGGTCGACGTAGCGAAACTGGAGCATTGTTCATCAATGCGCGCATGCAGTCTGGAACGATTCGATCCTCGGACCAATCTCCGCCTCCTACTACGTTCCCAGCGCGGGCGGACGCAGCAGCGAAGCCATCTCGATCATTGAAATACGAGGAGCCATATGTGGCGAATGCAATTTCAGCTGCTGCTTTGGACGCACTGTATGGATCGAGGCCGCCAAGCTCGTCTGTTTCGACATAGCCACGGGTCAACTCCTTGTTCAGGTAGCACTTGTCGGAAGTGACAAAAACTAGTGCTTGAGCACTGGGAGTAGCACGAACAGCTTCAAGGATATTGATACTCCCACCGACGTTGACGTCGAATGTTTCCTTTGGGTCCTTGTAGCTACGCCTTACTAGTGCCTGTGCGGCGAGATGGAATACGACCTCCGGTTCGCATTCTCTAAAGATTTGTGAAACGCGGACACCATCACGAATGTCGACAATGTGGTGTTCGATTCGACTGGCAATCCCAAGTTGATCAAAATGTGAGGGAGAGCCTTCTGGCTCGAGTGCGATTCCAGTGATCTGACTTCCGTAACTGAGTAGCCATTCAGTGAGCCACGAGCCCTTAAAGCCAGTGTGACCGGTGATCAAAATCCGCCTGGAGCCAAGATTTGAGAGTGCAGCTACCAGATCTTCCATGGCGCCTTTGCAGATTTTTCCAAGGTGTTCAGGAGTTGCCAGTCCCGGTAGGTGTCCATGCATTGCCAGAATCCATCATGCTCGAACACGGAAAGCTGGCCTTGTTGAACGAGATTTCGAAGTGGTGACTCTTCAAAGACGAGATCCTGCCGATCACTGAGTACGCCAAAGATTGCTGGTTCGCATACGAAGAAACCACCAGAGATTCTTCCATCGCTAGTTTGCGGCTTTTCATTGAAATGTTCCGCTAGTCCGTTACTTCCAATCTTCATTTCCCCAAAGCGTCCTGGTGGACGAACACCAGTAACAGTCGCAACTGTCCCTTGTTTGATATGAAACTCGAGCAGCTTTTTCAAATCGATATCGCTAAGCCCGTCGCCATAGGTAAGGAAAAATCGCTCACTTTTAACGAATTTTTCAATTCGCCCAATTCGGCCACCGGTCATCGTATCCACACCTGTATCAGCAAGTGTCACTTTCCAACTCGATTCATCATGCTGTGAGTGAAAGTGCAATTCCTTTGACGAACTCAAGTGAACAGTTACATCTCGTGTTGCAGTCTCATAATTCAAGAAGAAGTTCTTGATGACGTCACCCTTGTATCCCAAACACAGTACAAAATCATCAAATCCAAACGTGGCGTAGTACTTCATGAGATGCCAAAGAATTGGTAGACGTCCCACCGGAATCATCGGCTTGGGGACATCATCTGCAACATCCCGGATTCTTGTACCTAAGCCACCACACAAAATTACGGTTTTCACGCGGTTTCCTTTGTTGACACACCCAAGAACACTTAGTCTATTCGTCTATTTGTGCATCACTGCGATGCGATCTGGTGTGACCAGCGAGGGTACAAGGGATCAATAGTAAAGATTAACGCGGGCTGACGACGCTCAAAGGTAGTTGGAGAGCGCAAGAGGAGTGCGAGCTCATCCGCAGTGCGTGCGTCAAAAGTGATGTTTTTCCCACGAAGCGGACTGTTGTTGAGTTCCTTTGCATCCAAGACAACAATTGTGGGAATGCCCAGCGCCGCAGAGTCGGCCGAGCTGCTTGAACCCGCAGTAGTAACTACAACTGCCGCAGATCTAAAAAGTGACAGGAGGGACTCGGTAGACACGTGCTTTGCAAGTGGACCAAGTTGTTTTTCGGTTAGTGGACAAATTGGATGACTTCTGATCTGGATCCGACGATCGAAACTGTGGAGAGTCAGAGCTTTTCTGAAGACCTCAAGAAGCGTGCTGTTCGCGCGTACATCTGAATCTCCCAGAAGAACAATGTCGCCTGCATCAGACTCAGCGTTGTAAACCGAAGAGTGCAGGTAGTTGTACCTAGAGGCTTCAACCACAGAGAGTGCTGATTCTGGAAAGCAGTTGTCTCGCAGCAAACTTTTCGCAAGGTCGCCATTAAGCAGAATGTGGTCGGGGAACGGACGATGATTCTGGGGATGCGTGAAGGGGTTATCTCTTGGGTCCGAAAAGTAACGAAGATCCCAAAATCGGATTGTTGAGTGAGCGAATCCAATAGCAGGGCCCTTGTTGTACTTCTTCAGCAGATGATTGAGGATCACCTCCCAAGGCTGATTCTCCATTAGGTAGTAGATCTTTGGATGACTTGGCATCGCACGAACGAAGGAGTCAGCAGACCAAATCAAGAGAAGATGCCGTATTCCTGTTGTTCCGAGGACCGAGTCATCCCATTCGTCTTCAAAGACATGCCACAAACGAAGGTTTGAGTCAGCTAACGCAAATTGCCGAAGCACAGTTCGAAATCTCACGTGCACGCGTCGGTTGCGAACCATTAGACGCAGGACCTGCAGGACATCACGAAACTTGATGCGCTTCAGAAAGAGAAGATGATTCCCAGGTCCAATGGTGTCTAACCACTTCACGAGTCGAATCGACTTCGTGATGTTCCGGTAATCAACGTTTCGCGGGTAGATGTGATACCAGAATGGTTGTGGTACTAGGTCGGGTACATCACCCCAGTATGGAGAAATATAGCTTGACTCTTTTTGTGGTGGGTGTAGCGAAGGAGGCAAGTAATCAAAAAATGCAACTCGACTTGATGAATTCTCGGATATAGACGGATAGTCCTTCGGAATAGCGCGAGTGTGAGCAATGTATCTACACAGGCTTGCTGCAGCGCGAATTGGATAAACGAGGCTCCGCCAAAATTCATCTACTACCCATTGAGCACGCATTGGACGACGGCCAAGAGTTCCGAGGATCAAGGTTGCAATTGTCTTGTCATCGGAAGCCACTTCAATGTTGTTTAGGTTCGTTGATCCGACAATCATTTCAAGAGCGATGAGTCTGCACGCGATTGGTATTGACAGCTGCCCTGGGCGCTTCAGTGAGGGGAATGAAACCCACCACATACTGAAGCCATCATCCAAGCGGAGGCTGTCTTCAAGAGTTTGACTGTTTGTTTGTACTAACTTGACTTCACAGATAAAGGCGAGCAGCCGTGAGCGCACCTCCTCAGCATGAAGCTCGACATAGGATGGGAGCGAAATTGTGTCTGGATGTTGATCTTGATGATCAAATGAGTCCCATAGGAATACTGGACGATCTGCCGGGGGCAATGTCTTGCGCGCCCAGATGACATGCGGTATGACTTTCAGTTGAAGCCTCGCAAATCTCGTGTTGAGTGGCGAATGGTTTGATTGTAAAAGCGAATTGGACGTGCCGAAACAGGTGACATGATCGATTCAAATTGCTTGATGCTCTCTTGAATGGCAGAACTCTTCCACCATTGATATGAATTTGGGAAAACCTCATTTACATGTCCCGCGAGGTCGCTTGGATTGTCAAAGTAGATTTTGGCATTCCTTAAGCCAACAAACTCCTTTGCAGATGCATCCGACAATGGAGAAAGCTCTCCGTTCAACAGGATGGATGTGGGGATTTGTTGGTGAAATGACTGGAATGCTGTAGTTCCAAGAGAGGTTTGAATAACAAAACGAGAGGCGTCAAATAGCTTTTGAATTGAGCACTTTCCATCGTCGATTGTGAATGAGTCTCGTTTATGGATCAGCGGAAATAGCGGATCATCGTAGATTTCAGCTCCCATGTAACCCCGAATAACTACGCGTGGTACTCGATTTGGATCAATGTTTTCCAAAAATTGATTAACAAAAGACGCATACTCAAATCGACTCCCATTCATCCCTCGTGGAACCGATGGATAACGGTAAGTCGAATCGAGAACGACTAGCAGTGAGCCGTCACTCACCTCGCACTTGCGTCTTTTCTTTACTCCAACATTTACGAGAGTCGGCCCCTGGAGCGCGGTGCTAGATCGAAATGTCGGGAACCCCCACGTGATGTAGGTATCTGCAAGATCACGTTCGGCTTGTAGATCCCCAGGAATTTCTTTGCACAAGCTATGTACGCCTCCGTGCTGGGCAATCACGATTTTTGTTCCATGCGCATGAGCTCGTGCAAGCCATATGAGAAACACATCTGAAGCAAGATGCAGGTTGGACGTGAATACAACTTGTGGAAACCTCTGTAGTCGCTTCTCACCTTCTCGCCATGCGTTCATAAAGTCCTCGATGAAGATTCGTGGAATGAGTAGCACGCAGAGCGCAATAACTGTTGACTCGATTGCGTCTTGAGATTGGACCATTTTTGAAAGGTGGGATCGGACATCAAGATTGATTGGTTGGCTAGGCACATCATCTTCTGTCCAGGTGAACGGAAGTGAGAGGTTCCGCAATGCGAGCCAGACCTCATGACGCTTCGGCAACATCGTCCGAGAAATGATCACAGGCGATCGTTTCGCGAGAGCATTTAATGCCCGTAGGGCGAATTGCTTATGGAGCGAAGGATAGTGACTGAGTGAATGGCGGGGCTCAACCTGGGTCGGTCCATGGAGGACCAATGATGAAGAAGGAGCAATTGGCGCAAGTCCAATAGTTCTTGACAGTTCACCGAAAACAAAATGATTCCAAGCATGTGAGTTAACAACTGCCAATAGACCTTGTCGGCTCTTTGGAATTATTGACTCAAGGTCAACATCAGCCTGCGTGAACTGTGAGTGTCCATGGCAATCTCGAGCGTGAATTAGGAGATCTCGTCGTCGAAGCATGAGTGGAACAAGCATTCGCAGATAGATCCCAAGGGACTCTCGCCAGAATGAATTTGGTAGGTCAATCTGATGAAGTTTGCTGAGTGATGGGTACAGGACGTCCTCGATCGCCTCAATTACTCGAACACTCTCTGAATCTGTTCCCTGACTGCAGTCCTCTCCCAACGTATCTGCGATGGATAACGGTCGCGAGTCCCCTGAGGTGCACCAAGGTCCCAGCGGGAAAAGGTCACCTGTAAACACACTACTCGTGAAGCCACCGGTTGTCTGGAGAATCATGTTGGGTGAACTAGTTCAATCGGTCCAGAATTCGACCAAGCAAGGTTGACAGAAGGACAGCAATAACAATTGCCACGACTATGCCAGCAACCACGCCTCCTATGAAGAGTCGAATACTTGTTTGATTCCAGGGATTATCCGTAAGGGGGGGATCGAGAATTGCAGGTGGACATGGCCCTGGACTTGAGTTATCAGTGTGGTGCAAGCGATCCCGAGACCGAACCCCGAGTACTAGCGCAAATATTGCGAGGGCGAGCGACCCTAAACCCTTAATGGTGACTTCGGTGGAAGTCGCCGACAGAATGGTGAAGATGACCGATATCAACACGATGATGGACATCAGCGTACCTCTGCCCCCGCCTGATCTGAATGACAGGATGCGCATCCGCCGACTCTGGTGGTCTCTTCCGCTTCTTACCATTGGACTCTTTGTTTCGTTGGCGATAATCACTGCGTCACTTACCCCATTGAGACTTTGGCAACTAGCTCCAGGATCAGTACAGGGGGTGGCCGATCGACTCACATTCGACGATCAAGCTCGTGAAGTTGCATCAATTTATCCATCGTCAAACTCGATACTTTTCGTAACTGCTCTGGGTAGCAACCTGTCTGCACTCGATGCACTGGTCGGCTCGCTTGACTCGGATGTCGACGTTCAGACGTATGAGGAGCGCTTCGGTGAGGAGTCGCCCGGTACGCAGCGCCAAATTGGAGCGCAGTCAATGACTACCTCAAAGCAAATCGCAGAATATGTCGCGCTCGGAATGCTTGGGTACCCGGTGTCCTTCAATTACGGCGACGTGATCATTCAGGAACTCGTGTGTCTCGATGAACCGAGTCCCAGAAGCGCCTGCAAGGTACTGGAGCCTGGTGACACGATCGTGGCCGTCGATGGAAAGTCGACACCGACACTCGAAGAGTTGATCGATGTGATGGAGGGCAAGGAGCCAAATCAGGACATCATGGTGACGGTCATCCCACACCTTGGCGGTAATCGCGAGTCCAGGCGAGTTACGTTGATTTCAAGTCCTGACGATCCGGAGCGAACGATCATCGGTTTCATCCCTGTCGATACTCGAACTGTTGAGCTTCCATTCGAAGTGGAGATCGACACGGATTCAATTGGTGGGCCATCGGCGGGACTCGCTTTCACACTTGCATTGCTGGACGAGATGACACCGGGCGACTTGTTTGGAGGCAAAAGGGTCGTTGCGACGGGGACCGTGAACGAGGACGGCAGTGTCGGCTCCATAGGCGCTCTCTTGCAGAAGGCGGTAGCCGTCAAGCAGTCGAACGCAGACGTCTTTTTCGTTCCAGCCTCCCAGAACGAGGCTGAACTGGCGGATGTTCGACGAGTGCTCGGTAAGTCAGTTCGACTCATTCCCGTTGCATCGGTTGACGAAGCGTTAATTGTGCTTGAGGGGATGGGCGGAAGCGGCCTAGAGAATGCCACGATTGACCTATAAGTAGGGCGTACTGTAGATCGCATGGCGATTTCCTTTTCGCGCCCTGATCCGTCGTCCCCTGCGGCGGTTGGAGCCGCTCAATTCAGCGTCGGAAGACGTGGGTTTGAGCAAGAAGAGGTCCGAGATTTTCTCCGCATGGTGTCTGCCGAGCTCGCTCGGCTTCAGGAGCGTGAGCGATTCCTCGAATCAGAGATGAGGGCTCTCCAGACGCAGGGTATTTCGTCGCCCGGTGTGCTCGATGAAGAGACCGTCATGCGAGTTCTGGGCGAAGAAACGGCAAGGGTTCTCACTGCGGCACGTGAAGCTGCCCACCAGATGAGGGCACGAGCTGCAGAGTCAGCCGACCGGATCATTCGAGAGGCGAGCGCAGACGCGGCGCGGATCCGCCATGACGCAGAAGTTGAGGTGGCGAGACAGCGTGCCGACGCGATCGCTGACGCTGAAGCGGAAATCGAATTGGCAAAGCAACAGGGTCGAGAGATGGTGGCCGAAGCACGCGCATATCGAGAGAAGGTTCTTTCTGAGTTGTCTCGCCGGCGCGAACTCGCTCGTGAACAGATCGAACATCTGATTCACCATCGTGATCGCCTTGCGACAGCATTTGAGCGTGCACGGCTTGCAGCTACGGACGTGGTCGGCGATTTAGATGAGTTCGATGAACTCGCTGATGAGATCGAAAAGGGTGCTGGTCTTTTATCTGGCTCCAGTGCACCTGTGTTTGTGGATCACACTGCAGACCCTGAGGCGATACCGCAGCGCGGCACCGACCGGGTCGAAGAGGTCATTGACGTCACAGTCAACTCGACTGAAGTGGTTGAAGAAATCGAGCCGACGACCACTGAGGTGGTAACGACGGAAGCCGAATCGATGGACGACGGTGTTGTGCCACCCGCCGTCACTGACGAGCCTGAAGTTCAGCGCAATACGTCAGGTATGTCGGAGCACCCTTCGACCGAACAATCGACTGGACACATTGCCGAGGTCGTTCAGCTGTTTGGCAGTAAGAAGTCCGACAAGGTTGAAATTGATCATTTGACTGCACCGGAGTCAGCCGAGCGAGCAGAGGTCACGCCTCCTCCACAGGAACCATCAGTTGAAAACCCGCAACGGAACCGTGGCAAGAAGTCAGTTGATGAGCTTTTTGCGAAGCTTCGCGAAAACAAGATTGAAGAAGTTGCGCGAACGATCGCTGAGCCATCTGCGACTAAAGATGGTGCACCAAAGGCTTCTGCAAAGAATGTCGTTGTTCCAAAATTGGACCCTGCGCTATTCGACCATCGTGACGAAGTCCTTGCTCCACTCAGGGTGACGATGACTCGCGCCGCGAAGCGGGTTCTTGCAGACGCTGAGAATGCAGCGTTGACCAAGTTGCAAGCAAAGAAGTTTGTCGTTTCGCTTGACACATTGCTTCCAACGGCCGACGAGATGACACAGGCCCTTGTCGAGTCCTTGTCTGAGGAGCTCTTGAACTCCGCGCTTGCTGGCGCCCAGAGTGTCGCCAAAGGCCTCAAGGCTGACTTGAGAAAGCGGGTCACGAAGACCCTCGTAATGCAAGTTCTGTCGCCTCAAGTGACCGAGCACATCATCACACCCTTGCGAACGCAGATTCAGCGGTCCATTGAGCAGTGCAACGCCGACAAGGATGAGATGTCTGGGCTTACGCGCTCGGCATTCAGGGAACTCAAGATTCAGCGAATCGACGACATCGTCGCCGATTTGGCATGCCATGCGTACAGTCGTGGTTCGTACCTGGCGTTGACGCCTGGTACATCGGTGTACTGGATGGTTGACCCAAACGGACCTAGTTGCGCCGACGCCGAGGACAATTCGCTCGCCGGGGTTTGTGCATTAGGTGAGCAGTTCCCGACAGGTCACGTGCATCCGACGTGTCATGCCGGGTGCCGATGCCTCATCGCGCCAAGCGGCGACTAATCTCAACCGCGTGCGCAACCCCTCAGATCTACCTCCTCGTCGTTCGCGTCCTGCTAGCGGATTCAAGTTCAACAGGCCAAGCCGCAGCCGACTCTTCGTCACTGGAATAGTCGGGTTCGTTGTTCTTCTTTTCCTTTCGAGTCGGTCACTTGCGTCTTGGTATGTCGATCTCTTGTGGTTCGACTCGGTCGGTCAATCTGACGTTTATTGGACGATCTTGCTGACGAAGGTCGGGCTTGCCGCGGTTTTTTCGTCAGTTTTTGCGCTACTTCTCATTGCGAGCATGTGGTTGGCTGATCGATTGCGACCGACCTTTGTCCCAGCTTCGCCAGAACAGCGTGCTCTCGATGGATATCGACAGCTCGGGACCAAGAATCAGTGGATTTTTCGTGTCGTTATCGGAATCGTCCTCGGGCTCATGGTTGGTCTTCCTGCGGCAACCCAGTGGGATACATGGTTGCAATTCAGGAACAACCAAACTTTTGGTGTTCTTGATCCATTGTTCAAAGAAGACGTTTCGTTCTACGTGTTCCAGCTTCCGTTTGCAGGATTCGTCATTAACTGGTTGTTCGGCGCGTTGATCTTGACCTTGTTGGTGTCGGGAGCAATCCATTACTTGAACGGTGGAATTCGTTTACAGAACCAAGGACGCAAAGTCACTCCGCAGGCAAAGGCGCATTTGTCTGTGCTTCTTGCTCTTCTCGCATTGACCCGAGCGTGTGGCTATTGGTTGTCTCGTTTCACGTTGACTACGAGTACTCGCGGGGTCGTCAAAGGTGCAACGTACACCGATGTCAATGCACAACTTCCAGCCATCAACTTGATGATCTTGGTGTCCGTTGCTGTGGCACTGCTCCTATTGTGGAACGTCCGTCAGCGTGGCTGGCGGATTCCAATTCTGGCAACCGCACTTTGGCTCATTGTCGCAACGTCCGCTGGAACCATTTACCCAGCTATCGTCCAGCGATTCTCGGTGCAGCCGAACGTGAGCACAAAAGAGTTGCCGTATATCGAACGCAACCTTGAAGCGACGAAAGTTGCTCTTGGTTTGGATCAAGTCAAGACCAAGTCCATCACCTTTGAATCACTGACGACGGACGATGTGACGGAGTCAATCGACGCGATTCAAGACGTGAGACAACTTGATCCTTCCGAAATGCGTGATCGCTTTGCGCTCGATGAGGGCCAGGCTTCTTTTTACGCCATTCGGGATCTTGACGTCGATAGGTATTCCGTTGACGGGAGAATTCAGCAGGTGCTCCTTGGAACTCGGGAACTCAACACCGACGGAATACCGAATCGCACATGGGTGTCGCGGCACCTCATCTATACACACGGGTGCGGCGTAGTTGCCGCCCCGGCCAGCAAGGTTACGAGTGACGGGCGTCCGGTGTATATCGACCTCGGAGTGACACGACCGCAGCTATATGTCGGTGAAGGACTTTCGCAGTACGCCGTTCTCGGGACAAGTCAGCAGGAGCAGGTATGCCCTGGTGAGGCAAGCGCTCCATACAGTGCGAACGGGGGAGTGCGCCTGTCGAGTTTCCTTCGTCGAGCGGCGTTCGCCCTGAATTTCAATGAGTACAACCTGTTCGGTTCAAGCCTCATCGAGCCAGATTCTCAGATCATGTGGGTACGAAATGTTCGAGACCGAGCCGAAAAAGTGGCTCCGTTCCTGCGGTATGACGCCGACCCGTATCCAGTGGTTGTTGAAGGCCAGGTCAAGTGGATTCTTGACGCCTACACCATGTCAAATCGTTACCCGTATTCGCAGTCGGCAAACATCAGTCAATTGACGTCTGGTTCCGGACTCAACGCAGACTTCAACTATGTACGCAACAGCGTCAAGATTGTTGTGGATGCATACTCAGGTGAGATGACCTTTTTCGTCGTCGACGAAAAGGACCCAATCATCTCGACGTGGGCATCAGTGTTTCCGAACTTGTTTACTTCCATTTCGGATGCCAGTCCTGAGCTCGTTTCTCATTTTCGCTACCCAGAAGATCTATTCCGTGTACAAACGAATATGTTTGGTCGCTATCAGTTCGGGGACGCCGCTTTGTTCTTCAATCGCGACGCTGCGTGGAGTGTTGCCCAGGCCCCACCGACGGAGCCAGACATGAGTGCCGTCGTCGGTGGAGTTGCAACCGACTCGGCCAACCCCGATCTGATCGACGTACAAGACGCCAACGTCGTGCGATTTGAGCCGTATTACACACTGTTCCATGAACCAGGGACGACGGGGGAACCCGGTCGATTCTCGATGCTTCGGCCATTCGTCCCATTCTCAGCCGATGATGCTCGAAAAGAGTTGCGAGCATTCATGGTGGTATCAAGTGAGCCGGAGGACTACGGCACGATCACCGTTTATACCGTAGAAGGACAGTTGCCTGAAGGACCTGCCACGGTGGCCGCCGAGTTTGGAAGCGATCCGGTTATCTCACAGCAGATCACGCTGCTTGATCAGCGTGGATCACGGGTAGTGTTCGGTGATCTTCAACTCGTGCCAGTTGGCAACGGACTCGTGTATTTGAGACCGTTGTTTGTTCGACCAGACAATGCAAATGCAAAGCAGATATTCGTTCGCAAGTTCCTGGCGTCATACGACAACAGGGTGGTGATCGGTGAGTCACTGTCTGACGCCGTCAACAAGTTGTTTGCTGGGGCAGGCATATCATTGAGCGGCGGAACTTCCCAGTCGGAAACCGACAACGGTGGGGCAACCACCGGTTCGTCTCCGAGTGTCACGACTCCTGCGCGGCCGACGAGCCAGAATCCCGATGAACTTTTGCGGCAAGCAGAAGTGCTGTTCGCCGAAGCAGACGCTGCTCTCGGGCAGAATCCACCTGACTTTGCGACCTATCAGCAAAAACTTGCTGCCGCTCGCGCACTAGTGCGCGATGCTATTTCATTGCTCGGGGGATAGTCACCAAGCTGTCCAGCCACCGTCAATAACGAGATTGTGGCCGGTGACGTATCGCGACATGTCACTTGCAAGGAAAGCAACACCAGCCTTGTAGTCCTCTTCGGTTGCCATGCGCTTGAGCGGAGTCTTGTTCGCATAGGCGTTTCGGAACACCTCTAGATGGTCTCGATACACCCCGCCAGGAGAAAGGGTGTTGACGCGGATGTCGGGTGCAAGGGTGGTGGCTAGCCAGCGAGTGAGCTGGATGATCCCACCTTTGCTTGCCGCATAGCCTGCTGCATTACCCATATCCGTGCCTTCATAGATCGACCAGTCGGGACCAACGATTCCATATGTCGAACCGAAGAAAATCATTGATCCGTTCGGGCTCTTTCGAAGGTGATCGACGCAACCTTGGGCCAAGAGGAAGGCAGAGGTGAGATTTATCTCGATACCGCGGCGCCACTGGGTGACACTTTGATCTTCGAATCTGGTCGTCCAACCTCCCAGTTCAGGATTCACGATTGCAGCGAGGTGAACGAGGACGTCAATTCGTCCGAAGTGATTGGCAACTGTGGTTGGAATTTCTCGTACTTCAGACTCTTTCTCAAGGTCGGCCACGATCTCGAGAACATCTGCACCGTGATTCTTTCGAAGTGAGTCCGCGACTTCGGTGATCCGTTCTTTCTTGAGGTCAACCAGAGCAATCTTCGATCCAAGTTCCGCCAAGCCTGATGCTGCGACGCTCCCAATGTGGCCAGCGCCGCCAATGACAAGACTCACGCGTCCGTCAAGTCTGGACAGCTCAGAAATTGTTCGTCCAAGATTCATGGTCATTCCTTTTCTCGTCGGGAAAGCAAGAACTCCGCATATGCGATGTCTTCTTCGGTGTCGATGTCGACACAGTGGGTTTTCGGCAGAACCACTGCTCGCGTCTCGCCGTCGTAGATCGACGTGGCGTTCAGCAGAAAGTCGCATTTGATGATGAATGCAACGGTCGAGACGTCATAGACGGCTGGCGCGGCTTGACGGTTGTAGATCCTTTGCGCGGGTTCGTTCACAAGCCGTACCTGATTAGTCGATTCATTTATGGTGACCATGTTGAACCACGGATTCTTGTGAGCATCGGACACAGCCATGATCACGTCCGCTTGCGACTTTGCAGCCAAATCAGTACAGGCATTCAGGTCTTCAATCGTACGCAACGGTGCTACGCACGGAACTGCCATCAAATAAGACGGAAAGCTGCCCTCGGAGTTCAGCCACCGCACCATGTGACACCATGCATCCCATTCCCGAGAGGTATCTTGCGCGAGTTCCGCGGGTCGAAGCCAAGGAACTTCCGCACCGAACTTTTGTGCCTCGTCCGCAATAAGCTGAGAATCCGTCGAACATAAGACGCGTTGAACGTGGCGAGTTTGCAAAGCCTGGACTACGGCTCTGGCAATGAGTGACTTACCGCCAACATGGCGAAGATTCTTGTTGGGAACGCCTTTGCTGCCGCCTCTGGCGAAGACTCCCGCAACAATCGATGGTTCTCGCACGTGTACCTATTCTCTGATTGCGGCACGCGTGCCGCTTCTCGCCGACTCTTCAACTGACTCAATGGTATTGATAATTCTTAGACCATGGTGGATGTCACAAGAATCTCTTGAGTTGTCATCATCAATGTCGATTGCGGCACGGATGAGCTCCTTAGCTGCTCGGTCACGTTCGTCGATTCCAGACCGGTGGACCACCTCGTGTAAGCCATTGGATTCGATACGCGAAACTGTGCCGTTCAGGAGATCAGCACGGATTACTACATCTCGAAACTTTGCTTCCCAGATTCGAAACGGCTCTTCAGCCGTCATATCAAGATGAACATCAATATCAAGATTTTCACCTACGAGAGTGAAATCTGCGATTGTCTCGACTAATCCATCAGTAGGGGCTCCAGAGTGCGACAGTTCGGCGCATCGAACTTCGTGTAGCGGACCACCAAGGAGCCATGCAAAGTCAATCTCATGACTTAATTCGCGCACGACTCCACCTCCAAGCTCTTTTCGGGCAGTCACAGTTTGCTCTGGGCGAACACTTGGTCTCCAGTAGCGGAGATGTTGTCCGTATCCAAAATAAAAAGTCTCTAAGTGAGACATTGACTGTAATTCAACTTGATTACGAAAAGCCCGTGGAGTCTCGCTGAATCGGAGGTGGTGCCCGATGCTGATTTTTAGGCCCTGTGAAGAAGCGAGTTCAACGATACGGCGTGCGTCTGAGGAATCGGCAGAAATCGGCTTCTCTAAAAGAAATCTCGAACAGTATTTGCTCATGGCCTCCAGATCAGAAAGGTGAAGTGTCGCGGGACTTGCGATTGCACAAAAAGTTGGAGCCGTACGTGTGGCTTCGTCAATCGAGTCAACAACTGCAATTCTCGCCTGTTTCAAGCCATCAAGTGGCTGAAATGTTGACGAACGTTTCACGACAACGATTGGAGCGGTCGGAAACAAACTACGCAGTGACATTGCATGACGGCGTCCCGCGCTGCCAGCGCCGACTACGACAAATTGATGTTCAGCCGACACCATATATCTCTCTTGCACGTCGTTGGATCTCAGTTTCACCAAGGCCGTGGCTTACGCCGAGGTCAGTGAGCACTTCATACAGCGTGGAGTTATGAGGATCAAAATCCATTACAACAGGCCGGAACTTCAACGCTTCTTCTTCCCAAGCGATATCGGAACTTGTCACCACAAAGTTAAGAACTCGTAAAAATTCCCCTTGATCGTCAATGTTCGTCCAGAACGCTCCAGTTTCGTCTGTGACACGAGGAAATCCAAAGTTTGTGCATCGAATCCCGTCGATTCCGATTGCTGAACCACGAATTGTGAGAAAGGCCGTCCGCATTCCTCGACCGAACATTTCATAAGCAAGGGTGCTATCAATCGAGACCACGTAATCGGAATCAAGAAGAGCTCGATAGCTAGCCCCCTCTGGAGTGCATGGGACGACTGACAGCAATTGATCTCCCACTTGTTCCTTGAAGTATTCACTCTCGTGGGGAGAAGTTGATTCTTGTTTGCCGATTATTTGGAACTTGATGTCTCTTTCACGACAATAGTGAGCGAGAAATCTTGAGATTCGCCCTTCTGGTTCAAAATAGGAGCGATGCGAGATCGGCTTGTCTCGGAAGAAGTGGGTCGGAATTTCTGAATCGACGGAACTTGGGGTACCAGAGTTCAAATTTGGAAATGACGAGATGTAGGACATTACCTGTCGTTCCGAAGACGAGGACTTCTTGAGGTTCGCAAAGTAATTGTTCTTCAAGTTTCCATGCGCGATGAAATGTGCATCAATAAGGTGCTTAAACTGATCGTGCTCGGTTGTGCCGAAAGTGAAATACATGTCAACTTGAGGACGTTGATGAAGACGGGAGAGATTGAACTGGAAGCTTGAATCTTTCCTTGGACCAAACGTGTTTCGGCGCCCGTTCTGAATAGAAATTGTGACGATGTGAGGAAACTTATCCTTGATTGTGTAGAAGTTGACTGAGTTGTCGCACGTTGTGATCACTACTCTTGGCGCCGTTAGCGATAGAAAGGCAAAGAGGTAGGACCGCGCATTCGGTCGACCGAATCGTAAAGAGTAGATGAGGACCCAAGCATTGATTTCGTGGAATTCGACATCAAGGACAGCAACACGGGACATGTTGAGCAGAGGGTATAGGTGTCGTTGTGAGAAGGCGTCATAAATGACAACTTCTCGACGTGGTATTCGCTTGAACGTAAGCCGACCCAAGAACTGCACAAGTTGGGAGCTACGACGAGTGGGCATCAGACGCACGCCAATCTAGCGGCGACGCAACTTTGCTCTTACTGGAACCTCGGAGTCGTATACGCGCTTGATGCCGTCACCGAAGGCCAATTCGATGTTGCGTATGTCGCGAACGAGCCGCTCGAGTCCGCCCGGTTCGACACTTGCAGCATGGTCCGTGCCCCACATGCTGCGATCAAGTGTGATGTGTCGCTCGATGAACGTCGCACCCATCGCGACCGCTGCGAGTGTCGTTGCAAGACCGGTTTCGTGCCCGGAGTATCCGATAGGCAGATTGAACTTCGTCTCGAGTGTTTCCATCATGCGCAGGTTGAGCTCGCTCGGTGGACATGGATACGTTGATGTCGCATGGGCAAGTGCAAGTGGTGCCTTGGTAAACAGACCAACAGCATGATGAATCTCGTCCATTGTCGACATTCCAGTCGACAGGATCGTCGGCGTTCCAGAGTCGTTCAATTTGGTAATCAACTCATCGTCGGTGAGTGAGGCAGATGCGATCTTGACGCATACGGGTGAGAACGCCAACAAGAAATCAAGCGATGGTACGTCCCACGGAGAAGCAAACCAGTCGATCCCTTTTGTCTTGCAGTAACGATCGATTTCTTCGTACTCTGCACGACCGAACTCGGTGCGCTCCTTGTATTCGAGATAGGTCATCATTCCCCAGGGCGTCTCTCGCATCTGGGACTTCTGTTCCTCTGGAACGCAGATTGCAGGAGTTCGTTTCTGGAACTTGACGGCTTGACAACCGGCCTCAACAGCAACGTCAATCAACTTCTTTGCAATGTTGATGTCGCCATTGTGATTAATCCCGATTTCCGCAATCACATAGACGGGGTGGCCGCGACCGATTGTGTGCTTGCCAACGCGGATTGACGTCACGGTGTTGTTATCAGCCTTTCGACTTATTGCCGAGACTCAAGAATACCATCAGCGAGTTCTCGAATAGCCCCTCTTCCACCAGACGCCTTCAGTCTCCATGCTCCGAGTTTGCGCACTGAATGGTGTGCATCATGAGGAATCACTGCAAGACCAACGTGAGTGAGGCACTCCTTGTCGTTGATGTCGTTTCCGATGTAGACACAACGCTTTACGTCAATGGAGTGCTGTGCGATCCATGATTGCAAGACGGGGAGCTTGTCGTCGCAACCTTGAATTACTTCGACACCGAGCTTTGCTCCGCGAGCCGAAACGACTGGATTCTTTTCCTTAGACAGGATCATCATCCTTATTCCTGCGGACTTGAGCATGGTGACCCCCATGCCGTCTCCACGGTCGCACGAGACGAATTCTTGGCCAGTTTCTGAAACGTAGACACGGTTGTCGGTGAAGACTCCGTCGAAGTCAAACACGATTGCTTGGATTGAAGACAGGGTCTCTCGCGTAGGTCTAGGCATTATCAGGAACTCCTTTGACGTCGGATGAGTTCAGCCAGTTCTGCAAGGTCTTGGCGGAACGCAATCTCATAACGGGCTTGTTCATTCGCAATCCGTGTCTGGCTTGTGCGCAACTGATCAATTGCTTGTTGCGCCGAGGACTCGTCCTGCGAGTTGACAAGAGTCTCTATTTCTGACCCGAGTTCATGGAGTTGGTGCGTCAGTTCGGTCGTCATCGCAGACAGCCTGCTGTCAAGAATGCTGATCCGAGAGTCGAGCGCATTCGCAACGCCAGTGAGATGTGACAACTCGTTCGCTCTGCGGGCAATGTCAGTCTTGAGAGACTCGAGCTCTTCGCGCAGGGCCGTGAGATCAGACGCTGTTGCTTTTGGCTGTCGATTAAAGAGTCCCATATGGCTTCGGATGCGGAAAGGGAGGTTGTGAACCGCACGTTGCTCTCGCTACCGTACCTCTTTCAACGACGCGGGGTGGAGCAGTCCGGTAGCTCGTCGGGCTCATAACCCGAAGGTCACAGGTTCAAATCCTGTCCCCGCCACCAAGTAGAGAGTCGAGCCCCCTGAGACCCAGGGGGCTCTGCTTTTTCAGGAACTAGCCCGAGGAGACTTGAGTTATGGCAAGCGACAAACCAACCATCAGGATTCCGAATGGAGATGCGCCTGCAGACCTCGTGAAGAACGATCTCATCGTCGGGACGGGGGATGAGGCTGTCAAAGGTCGGAATGTCTCTGTGCATTATGTGGGGGTTGCTTGGAGCAACGGACGACAGTTTGATGCTTCGTGGGATCGAAACGAACCTTTTGAGTTTCGACTCGGCGCGGGCCAAGTCATCTCGGGCTGGGATGAAGGTGTGGCTGGAATGCGAATTGGCGGCCGTCGTGAACTCACCATTCCACCGCACATGGGATACGGGAGTCGCGGTGCTGGCGGTGTGATTAAGGGAAACGAAACACTCGTATTTGTAGTTGATTTGTTGAACGTCTTTTGATGCAGTTTGGTTGGTAGAATCAAATTCACACAATGCATTCACATCCAAGTGACTGCATTCAGATCAGTGGTGAGTGATGAACATCCTTGTAGTCGGAGCAGGCGGAGTCGGGGCCTCAATGGCGTCCATTGCCGAGACTCGGAATTTTTTCGACAAGTTCATCCTTGCTGATATCTCGTTGACTCGAGCGGAAGAGGCGATAGCCCAGCTTGACAATCGCTCGAAATTCGTCGCCGCTCAGGTCGACGCCCGTGAGAAGTCGTCCGTAAAGAAGCTGATTGAAGAGTCAAAAGCTGACATCGTGGTGAACGCATGTGATCCGCGAATGAACGAGCCAATCTTTAATGCTGCGTTTGAAGCCAAGTGCAGTTATATCGATATGGCAATGAACCTCAGTGAGCCTCATCCGACGAATCCGTATGAACAAGTTGGAAATCCACTTGGCAAGGATCAATTGGATGCTGACTCGAAGTGGCGTGAGCGCGGGATCCTCGCACTCGTCGGTATGGGTGTCGAGCCGGGTCTGAGCGACGTCTTTGCGCGCTATGCAGCGGACAACTTGTTCGACACGATCGACGAGATCGGCGTGCGGGATGGCTCCAACTTGTCAATTGACGGCCTCGATTTTGCACCGACGTTCTCCATTTGGACGACGATCGAGGAGTGTCTGAATCCACCGATCGTTTGGGAAGCACAACGTGGACTGTTCACGACCGATTGCTTCAGTGAACCTGAAGTGTTCCATTTCCCGGCAGGAATTGGACCGTATGAGTGCGTCAACGTGGAACATGAGGAAGTGCTTCTCATCCCGCGTGAGATCAATTGTCAACGGGTCACCTTCAAGTACTCACTCGGTGCTGAGTTCATCGATTGGTTGAAGACTTTCGCGTATTTGGGTCTCGACAGTAAGGAACATGTTCGCGTCGGTGACGTCTCCGTTGCGCCACGTGACGTCTTGGCAGCAGTATTGCCAAATCCCGCAAAGCTCGGTCATCTCATGCACGGAAAGACCTGTGCGGGCACGTGGGTTCGTGGAACTTATGACGGCGCGCCGCGTGAGGTGTACCTCTATCACGTTGCTGACAACGAGACGACGATGCGCGATTGGGGTTCACAGGCGGTGCTGTGGCAGACCGCAATTTGTCCAGTCGTTGCGCTCGAACTGTTGTCCAACGGGAGCTGGAACGCGACTGGTGTTCGAGGACCGGAGGCGTTTCCTGCGGAGCCGTTCCTCAATCTGCTTGGCGACTACGGCGCACATCACGGAATTCTCGAGATGGGACCAGGTTTGTGGCCAAGTCCTCGCCCGACTGGTCAGCCCGGTTGGGACCGTCCCGTGAAACGTGCCGTACGCATCGGCTGAACCGTGCCGCAACAACGTCGACGTGCTGTCGCTGTCGCAGCCACGGTCGCTCTGACCGTGTTGATGTGGACTGATTCGCCCACTCATTGGTGGTCGTCAGTACTGGAGTTCCTCAGAGGAACGGGAAGCACTGCGACGAGTTCTGTGTTGGACGCGCGTCCAAGTGGCGATCTTGATCTTCACCTCGCAATGTGGGCCTTCGTGAGCTGCGTGTGGTGGTGGGCTCTTCGATCAACGCGTCCTGTCGTTCAAGCTCTTGTCATCCTTGTTGCGTGGGCGAGCATTGTGGAAACTTTGCAGCCCGTGTTCACGGCGATCAGGGAGCGACAGATGAGCGACTACCTCGGTAATGCGCTCGGCATCGGAATTGTCTGTGTGGTGGTCCTTATTCGTCGGCGTTATGCCGACGGACCAATGTCCCCTGCGACGTAGTGGCGTCGGCAGAGGAGTTCGTATCGGACTTCATCACCAAAGAGCGGTTCGCTCATCGTCTTGTCGGTGTCGCCAACGACGACCGTCTCGCCTTCGTAAACGATCCGTCCATTGACGAGACGTGCGTTGTTGTTCGCACGCTCACCACACCAACAGCGGGCTTCGACCTGCATTTCGTTGCGCTGGTCGGCAAGTTCGAGTAGTCGCTTCGTGCCTTCGAAGAGCAAGCCACGGAAGTCCGTGATCAGGCCGAATGCAAAGACGTCGACACCCAGTTCGTCGACGACTCGTGCGAGCTGGTCGCATTGCGTGCTCGTATAGAACTGGGCTTCGTCACAGACCACGAACTGGATAGGCATCTTGGCCGAAATTAGTTCGAACAAGTCGAGATCAGCGGAGATGTCAATTGCCGGTGCGGAGACTCCAAGACGACTCGTAACTTGGGCACCGTCACGGTCGAGCTTGGTGAGGAGAAGTCCGGGCACACCACGCGAGGTCATGTTGTGATGGATCTGAAGGGCAAGGGTGCTTTTCCCCGAACCCATGGTTCCGAAACTGAAACGAAGGACCGACATAACCACCTGCAACATACCGTGAACACCAAGGGCGCCCCATCTGGAATTAGCCTTCGTTCCGTGATTTCACGGGTCGTGTCAATCGTGGTGCTCGTACTAGCCGTTGCGAATGGCTCAGCAGTAGCTGAGAGCGAGACAACGACGACCGTCCCAGATTCGACCATTCCAGCGACGACCGCAACGACCGTGACGACCGTTGTTGAATTGCCATTGCCTCGTCAGTCTGGATCTGGTCGGCGGGCGGTGTATTCGATACGTCAACAGCACGTCTGGGTGATCAACGGCGATGATGAGGTCATCAGACGATTTCCCGTCTCTGGTATGCGGGGGCAACCGAAGCCAGGTAAGTATTCGGTGTTTAGTCAATCATTGACGTCATTTAGCCCTGAACTCGTAGGTGTCACGTTTCGATACATGACCCGGTTTGCGATTGGACGAAACGGAGGGAATATCGGATTTCATGAGATTCCCGTGCGCAACGGCAAGCCGATGCAGACCGTCGAGCAACTTGGGACGTTTCGGGGAAGTGGTTGCCTGAGGTCGTCGACCGAAGACGCGCGGTTCATGTACTCCTGGGCCAAGCCCGGAACAACCGTCGTCGTCGTTCCCTAGAAGCGAGCCATCTCACTCTTGAGAAGATCAAGCCCAAGGTTTCCGAGACTCAGCCCATGTGCGTGCCATTGGCGTAAGTCAAACTTGGAGCCGTGCTTAGCCATCGCCTCGTCACGAAGGTCGAGCCAGACTCGTTCACCAAGCTTGTAACTGATCGCCTGACCTGGCCAGCCGAGGTATCGGTTGATTTCCGACTGGTTAAACGCTTCGTCACTGGAAGATCGTGCAGAAAGGAACTCGAGCATGAGCTCTGGCGTCCACTGCTCACCAGAGTGCCAATCGAACTCAGCAGGTATGGCGAAACCACAATGAACGCCGATGTCAATGACGACGCGGGCAGCACGAAAGGCCTGTGCGTAGAGGTAACCGAGCCGATACTCAGGATTTTCGAGAAATCCGAACTCGTCCATCAAGCGCTCGGCATAGAGTGCCCACCCTTCGCCGTGACCAGATACGAATGTGTTGCGCTGGAAGCGGGACAACTTCTGTGAATTCATCGTTGCGATTGCAACCTGTAGGTGGTGGCCCGGGACCCCTTCGTGATATGCGGTCGTTGGTTCGCTCCATCGTGGGAACACCGTTCGGCCATTCGCGGGGTACCACGTCCTGCCAGGGCGGCTGAGGTCCTCGCTCGGACCCGTGTAGTACATCGCAGCAGCACCGCCAGGTGGGGAAATCATTGCCTCGACCCGACGTATTTCTTGCGGAATGTCAAAGTGCTTGTTGTCGATCAAGAACGACATTGCCTCGTCCATCAACTGCTGCAACCAGTCGCGGAGGTTCCCTTCGCCATGGATCGCCTTGTTTGGATCAGTGTCTAGATCGTGACGTACTTGGTCAAGCGTCGAACCTGGTGATATTTCCTTTGCGACCCTCTCCAACTCTTTGTCGAGTCGAAGAACTTCTTCGGTTCCCCATCGATATGCATCTAGGGCATCGACCGACATTCCCATGAATCGACGCCGCGCGAGTGCGTGACGTTCTGGTCCGACACCGTTTCTCTCATCAGCATGTGGTGCGTATTCGCTTTCCAGAAACCGCGATGCTCGGGCAAGTGCTGCAGATGCGTCGGCGGCGAGAGTACGGAGACGTTCTATAGGCGCTCCTTTGACGCCTGCTGCGCTTTCCACGAACTGCTCGAAGAATCCGACCGAATCACGCTGACCCGACCACACGGCAAGCTGTTCGCTGAGCGCAAGCACCTGTCGGCGCTGGGCTACCGCATTGCGTTCGATGCCAAGGCGCCAAGATTCACACATCCCATCGAATGCGCTGGGAACTTCGGAAAGACGTGCAGCAATCGTCGACCAATCGTCGGCGGTATCGGTTGGCATCAAGTCGAACACCGATCGCGCAGAATCGACGTCGCCCGCAATGATCCGAATTGAACGTAGGTGTTCATTGGCGGCGTAGTCGGCGACGTTCATTTCGAGAGCTTCACGAAGGACGCCGGCTGCCAGTCGATCTGTCGGGTCTGATGTGTCGAGTGAGTTGAGTTCACGAAGTGTCGAAGCATCAAGTTCTGCTCGGGCATCGTGACCAGCAGGGGAGAAGTCGGTCATTTTGTCGTCGTAGCCAGCGATACCGAGGTAGGTGGCCGCGCCGGGATCAAGTGCAGCAGAGCGTTCGATGTACTGATCGGACAGTCGATATACAGGTGAAGTCATGAACGGATGTTAGGCGACGAATCGCCATCATCGTCTGTCGTCAGGTCGTGCTGTCTGGTCCGTGAGCGACAATCTTTCCCACCACGATTCGTCGCCTTTGTGTATCGACGTGAAGGTAGATCCGATTGAGTGTTCGGTTCTTGCCAGCCCGTAAGTGCGGTCCAATGTGTAACGACTCTCCATTGTGGTTCACGGTGTACCACGCACCATGGCGGTGGATGGTGTCTTCACCGACACGTGCGACGTAGTCCAGTCCTGATGTGTCGCGGAGATAGCTCGTCAGCCCGGCGGAAGGAAAAGTATCGCTTCGCCATGCCGCAACTGCGGCATCGAGGGCCTTGAGATCGTGCAAAATGTCGCGCGGGTTTGGTCCATGCAGTCGGTCTGCGGTCTCGAATGCTGAACGAGCAAACTCAAGATTTGCGCACTCGGTTCGCGCGCGGTTGACGGCATCCAAAACGCGGCGTAGCACGCGCTCTGGCTTTGCCCGCTCCAGTTCCGCCTCGAGATCGACGGCTTGGAGGATTACTGCGCTCAACCGACCGCGCAGGAGCGAGATTTCGGTCGAGAGTTCCTCGACCTTGATTTGTTCTTCCTCCAACATCTCTGAGATCTCATCTCGTTCGATCTCCGTTCGCTCGAGTTCTTCATCAAGTTGCTCGATGTGTGCGCGCCGCTCCTCGACTTCGTGCTTGAGCATTGCAATCTGAGTGTCGTGTGAGGTGTCATTCGTTGGTGGTTTTGAGGAAGCTGCGGGTTGACGCGCAGGAATCGCCTGGCGGGGTGGCGGTTGGACTGGAATGGCAGGTTGTAGCGCGGCGGCGTGGAGTATCGGCGCGATGATCTGGTCGCGAGTCGGTTGGGTCGTCGTAAGTGTGAACGGTTCTTCCGGCTGTGGCCAGAGGATGGTGACATAGTTTCGGCTCAGAATGTTCGAGCCATAGAACTCGTTGAACGCATTGATTGCCGCATCATCAGTGACGTGTACAACGTGTGCAATACCGACGAGATCACGAACGAGTGGTCCCGTGAGCGTCGTGTCCTTCGACTTTCCGATGATCGTTTCGACGACAATAGGTAGTCGTCTGGTTGGGGCGTTCATAACGTCTGCTGCAAGCGCTTGACCTTCAATGTGCGAGCCGATCACGCGTGCTTGCCGACCAACTCGGCGTTCGGCGTCGTAGACCTCCAATCGCTGGGCGACTTCGGCGATTAGATCGAGAACGGGTTCCGGTGCAAGTTCTGCTCGTCGGCGAGGGACTATCGAATCGCGGTGAGGTGATACATGGATCCGAACGTCGAAGACCAGGCGACCGTTGTGGGGAGTCAACGTAATGACAAGAGTTCGAGTGGTTGTCGACTGCGGAGTCGTGGTGTCGACGACCAGGCGGTACACCTCGTCGTCCGGGGTATTCCGTGTGCGGAGTCGAACATCTCCAGGGAGACGATCCTGCGGATAGGTTGCGTCCTTCCATTGACTCACATATTCGGCGACCTGCATTCTTGTTTCTTCGGTCCACTTTCTCGTCGAAAGGGTCGCGGCATAGGTCGTATACATGGCTGAACTACGGTAAACCCAAGCACCTAATGTTGCAAGGTGGATTTCCGCGACCTGTTCAGCATGGTGTGCATCTCGCTGTCCTTGGTCTTCACCGCGCCACAGGCATTTCGAGTGGTGAGGCACGACACCGTTGAGGGAATCTCCGTTGCGTCGCAAGTCCAAGGATTCGTTGGTTCGGTCCTGTGGATTGCCTACGGGCTGAATGCGGCGACCTATCTCGTTGTTGCCGCAAACGTGATGACACTGGTTGGCGTTGGCGTCGTGCTCGTCAAGTTCATCCAACATCACGTCCTGAGATTTGTTGTGGCTACATCGATCATTGCTGTCGCGACGGTTGGATCAGCAGTCGCCATCGTGGTGTCGCCGACACTTCTTGCAATCGTTGCGGTTCTCATCGGGTCGACTGGAATCATTCCGCAGGTGGTGCGTGCCGCACGCACCAGTCAGCTCGTCGGTGTGTCAGTGGCAACTTTCGTGATCATTACGGCGATGTCGACCTCATGGTTCCTGTATGGACTGATGATCGACGATCTCTTTGTTGCTGCGCCGAATGTGATAATCGCTCCGTGCGCAATGTTCATTGCAGTGCGAGCGATTCGCTCCCACCGTCGTTATTCCAAGACGATTGAAGCAGAGGTCGTTCCAGCTCGTTGATGGTGAGCGGTGACGGTGACCACGTCGCCTGGACGTGCCGAGACCAACCAGGTGTGCGTCACTCGATCCGGCGTACCGTCGGACTTTGCATCGCCGCTGACCCTGAAACGCACTCGTCCGTCGAGCTGTCCGAGTTTTGCTCGTGTCGAGCCCTCGACTACCGTCGCGCCATCAATGGACGCGGTCAGGGGAAGGACGATCTGGTGCTTGTCCGCCCACGATGTGACCTGGGTGGAGAGCCAGCCCGTATTGGCGATTCCGACCCGAACGCTCCACATGCCATCACCACGACGGTGTGCCTCGAGCAGTTTGATTCCGATCCGTGGCGAAGCAAGCGCTTGATAGACCGCGAACTTTGCGTGCGGTGCCACCTCCTGCTTCAACATCTTTGACGGAGCGTTCGTCCAGAGATGGAACCAGTCAGCCCCGCCGATCTCGATGTTGCCGAGTTGAGGATGATCGAACCTCTTCCACGGCAGATATGAACCGGGTGCATGCGTGTCGCTCCACCTGCAAACCGCAACTTCCTGATCTGGCGTCGGACCGACGTACCAGATATCAGTGGGAGAGTGGTCCCCGGTTGCGTGATAGATCGCGTCCCAGAACTCCGTCGTCCAACCGAATACTCCGAGATGTTCGTATGCCCAGTCGTCTCCCGCGCCACTCATCGTGTCGTTCTTGTCCCATGTGAGATCTTCATACACCGAGTGAGCGGGATACGTCGTGAGCTCGGTTCCGACCTTGGCGAGTTCGTTGAACGCCCAAAGATCAAAGGGCGGGAGAGTGGCATCCGCCCTTGTGCTGCTCGGCCGCAAGAGGAAGCCACCTGACGTGTGGAATGCGTTGTAGCCACAGACGTTCTTTCTGGCCGACACTGCTCGAACGAGCGCATCAACTTCAGGCTCCGACATCGGGTGGTCACCTGATCCGAGGACTTGGGTGCCCCAGCCGGCTGGGAAGTTGCGGTTGAGATCCAGGCCGGCAGGGTCGCGCGGAGTCGGCACCGTAAATCCGTCAAAATTTTCAATGACGCCCTCGTCCAGAAGGCGATACCGCGTAACTCCCGGTTCGACACCGAGTGGTCCAATCGGGATCATCACGCGGGGTTCGGTTGGGTGTTCAACCCACGCACCATCGGGATCGACGATGCGCATCGTGCGAATCGTTCCATCGCCGTCCACGTCCTGGACGTGTAGCCCGGGCCACCTGAATCCGTCGCGCCATGGCCATGGTCGAACGCTTGATCGGTGGAAGAGAGGAGAGTCGGCAAGGGCATCTTCCACGCCGTCCGGGTTCACTCGAGGCGCGATGTAAAACGTTCGGGTCGCTAGGGCCTCTGCGACGTGACGATCCGACACCGAGTTTTCGAGGAGATAGTGGATCACATAGAGCGCCGCGACGCCACCAGTTACCTCCGTCGCATGGATGTTTGCGTCGATCCAGTGTGCTGGCTTCGTGTCGGCTGGACCAGTCGATGAATTAGTGATGGTCGCAAGGACGAGCGAACGTCCTTTGTGAGAAGTCCCATACGACTCGAGCGCAAGGAGAGACGGAAAATTCTTCGCCTTCGTCTCCAGCCAGGCAACCATTTCGTCGTAACGCAAGAAGCGGTCAAAGTCGTAGTTCATGATTCGACATTACGCTGTGGGCAAGGAGGAGCAGAGTGCCCCATCGACCGGTGTTTCACCACGTCACTGGTCGCTGGCGACCACGTTGGCGGGGCAGAATCCACGGCGGAGCGTCGCTCGTAACTATTCCGGCAGGTGCCGTGCTGACAATCGCTGCTCAGGGGACCAAGGCAACGATTGCGGTTTCTATCTACGCCGCGTCGTTGTGCGCGCTGTTTACGACATCGGCGTGTTATCACATGTTTACGCGAAGCGAGCAAGCACAAAGGATCATGCAGCGAGTCGACCACGGAATGGTCTATGTGTTGATCGCTGGCACTTATACCCCAGTGTGCATCCTGGCGCTACCCAGAGTCCTTGGGACCATCTTCCTATGTGTCATCTGGTCGGCTGCCGCAGTCGGAATCGTGCTCAAGGTGAGTTGGCGTGGGCTGAAGACCGCATCTGTCATGTATCTCGTGATTGGTTGGGCGATTGTGCTGGTCCTGCCATGGGCGTACGACAGGATTGGTGCCGTTGGACTCACGTTGTACGCGGCCGGCGGAATCATCTTCTCAGTCGGTGCAGTGCTGTTCTACAAGCAGTGGCCATCGTTGAAACCCGACGTCTTCGGCTTCCACGAAGTGTGGCACGTAATGACGGTCGTCGCAGTTGCACTCCAGTTTGGTGCGTCTGCAATCTTGGTTTCCCGTCTCACGGTGTGACCACTCAGTTCTCAAGGCTCATTGACCAGACTGCTGGATTGGGGTCCTGACGCATTCGCTCCAACTGGAACTAGGCTGTATGTGCGGTCGTTTCGACGCTCAGGGATGCATTCTCCAAGCACCGGTACGCCCTCGGGTCGCTAGCTCAGTTGGTAGAGCAACGGACTTTTAATCCGCAGGTCCAGGGTTCGATCCCCTGGCGACCCACGCATGGCCAACGATCAGACAGTGGACCTCTCTTTGACGGGGATGACCTGTAACGCCTGTGCGATGAACATCGAAAAGGGTCTCAACTCCTTGTCTGGTGTATCGGCAACGGTGAACTTCGCCGCCGAGTCGGCAAGGGTCGTCGTCCAAGCGAGCGACGTGTCTGCCGATCTATTGATCCGCACGGTCGAAGGACTCGGCTATGGAGCTCGGCTCTTGGAAGAGACGACCCCGGACATGTTGGATGCAGAAGTCCGCGAAAAGGTCGCATCGCTCAAACTACGACTCGTGGTCAGCCTGGTCCTTGGGCTGCCAGTGTTCATCGTGTCCATGGTTTCGCAGTTGCAGTTCGCCAATTGGCAGTGGTGGGCACTTGTGTTGTCGACACCCGTCGTGACGTGGGGTGCGTGGCCGTTCCATCGAGCAGCCCTCATGAATGCGCGACATCGGTCGACAACAATGGACACCCTCATCTCGCTTGGTGTTTTCGCCGCAACGACTTGGTCGGTGTGGGCCCTCGTGTGGGGTGACGCCACGTTGCATGCAGGAATGGACATGACGGGCGGAATCCATGTGTATTTCGAAGTTGCCGTTGCGGTGACAGTCTTTCTTCTTGCTGGTCGATACTTCGAAGCGCGCGCCAAGCGTCGAGCTGGTGACGCGTTGAGAGCACTGCTTGCACTTGGTGCCCGTCAGGCAGTCGTGTTGCGCGACGGGGAAGAAGTCGTCATCGATGCGTCAAAGGTCAGGGTTGGAGATCGTTTGGTAGTGCGACCAGGTGAAACGATCGCCGCAGATGGCATCGTTGAAGAAGGCAACTCTTCGATTGATGCATCGATGTTGACGGGTGAGAGTGTGCCTGTCGACGTCGGCCCCGGATCGAAGGTGACGGGGACGACAACGAACCTCACTGGACGGCTCATCGTGAAGGCTCGTCGAGTTGGCGCTGATTCGACATTCGCTCAGATGGCCAAGCTGGTGAGGGATGCCCAGACGACGAAGGCACCGGTGCAACGGTTGGCCGATCGAGTCAGCAGCGTCTTCGTGCCGAGTGTCATTGTGATCGCCTCAGCGACGTTTGCGGCGTGGTACTTCCTCGGTGACCCAACCGACAGGGTGTCGGATGCCTTTACGGCCTCGGTCGCCGTGTTGATCATCGCTTGTCCGTGTGCGCTTGGCCTAGCGACTCCGACGGCGCTCATGGTGGGCAGCGGTCGGGCTGCACAGATGGGGATCGTCATCAAGGGAGTTGACGTGCTCCAGAGCACTCGTCGAGTTGATACGGTGGTATTCGACAAGACCGGAACGGTGACAACCGGAGTGATGCAACTAGTTGACGTAGTCGTTGCGGACGGAGTGTCACGGGCCGAAGTGCTGTTGATGGCTGGGTCGCTCGAACACGCGAGTGAACACCCCGTGGCAAAAGCAATCGCCCAGGCGGCGCGTGCAGAGCTGGGCCATCTGGATCATGTCAGCCAGTTTGAGTCGATTGCCGGAATGGGCACGACGGGCGTCGTCGCTTCAAAGCGCGTCATTGTCGGTGGTGAACCGCTCTTCAGCCGACAGCTTGTGCTCGTATCGAAGCAGTTGCGCGAGGCACTGATTGCTGCACGTGAATCGGGCAATACCGCAGTCCTCGTCGGCTATGACGGCGCGGCCAAGGCGGTTTGTGTCGTTGCCGATCGACCCAAGCCGAGCAGTGCGACGGCGATCAGTGACTTGCGCAACCTTGGACTGCGCCCAGTCCTTCTGACCGGAGACAACCGTGAAACCGCACTTGCCGTTGCATCGCAGGTCGGAATCGACACCGATGAGCAGCACGTGATCGCAGGTGTTTTGCCCGTAGACAAGGTTCGGGTTGTCGCCGACCTTCAGGAACGGGGCTATGCGGTTGCGATGGTGGGCGACGGCGTGAATGACGCGGCGGCCCTCGCGCAGGCCGATGTCGGTATCGCAATGGGAACCGGCACAGACGTCGCGATGCATGCGAGCGACCTGACCATCGTGAGTGGAGACCTTCGGCTCGTATCGGATGCGATCCTGCTGTCGCGTGCGACGTTGCGCACCATCAGCGCAAACGTGTTCTGGGCATTCGCGTACAACACTGCGGCGATTCCAATTGCCGCATTTGGTCTCATGAATCCGATGTGGGCTGGCCTTGCGATGGCGTTCTCTTCGGTGTTCGTCGTCAGCAATTCATTGCGACTGCGAACGGCAAAACTCACGCCGCAGACTGCATTCGTCCACGCAACTCGTTGATCGCTGCACGTCTCCACGTGCGAACCGTGCGAACTCGCACGCCGCGACGCACGGCGATTTCCTCGACGGTCGTGCCTGCCGAAAGTTCGTCGAGCAGCTCGACTGATCGTTGTGACAGACGTTCGCGAACGGGTCCGTGGAGGAGGTCTTGGAGGGCGTCTGCCTTGTCGTCATTCGATGCTTCCGCCGGGAATTCCGACAGCTCGTTCGAGTCACAGAGCTGCACAGTGAAGCGCCGATATCGAGTTGGTCGGACGAATGCGTGGTATTCGGTGTCCCGTACGAGATTTGATGCGACGCGGGCGGGGCGCCGATCGAGAGGATAGGTGCGTATGAGCAACCATGCCTGGGCGATGGTTTCCGTGAAGGCTTCGTCGAATCCGCCAACGGTGATCTTGCCGCGTCGTCGCGCCACCGAGACGAGGGGAGGGAGGAGGCGCTGAAGGACGATTCGTGCCGCGAGATCGTCGGTTGCTGCCCTGCTCACGAGGAGGAACAAGTATCGATCCGCTTCCGAGTCCCGATTGTCCCGACCGAATCCGGCAAGGGCAAGCGCCTCGTCGAGGTGACAAATCGGAGTGTGGGGTAGCCCCCAGGAATTCACCTGGTCAATCACCTCTTGGGTGGAGACCAGGCGCTGCCATTCCGAACCGAGGTCTCTCAACATGGGACTCGATCCAGAAGGATGACGAAGGGCGGACTGTTGCTTGAGTGTGGTTCGAATGGTCATGATCCGATGATTCGGATGCCCATCACCGCAGGTCACACTGCTGTTCTCACCGCAATTCTCACCGCGCGTACGGGTATCGGTCTACAGTGACCAAATGCGCGTGGTCCTTCCCTCCGGCACCCCAGCGTCGGTGGCGCTGATGCCGTCCGCGACGATAGGACTGGTGATCGCCCCAGACATCTTCGGGCTTCGTCCCTTGTTCGACGACATGGTCGAGAGGGTGTCAAAGGATTGGGGAATGTCGGTTGCCGCGGTCGAGCCGTTTCCTGGATATCAGTTGTCCGCAGACGTCGCAGAGCGCTTCGCGGTTATGGGAGATCTCGACGACGACCGACACTTGCGTGATCTCGTCGAAGCAGCCGACATGCTCGACACCGAGAAAGTCGGTCTCATGGGCTTTTGCATGGGTGGGATGTACTGCTTCAAGGCGGCTCGCTCGATGCGATTTGCTCGCATTGCGTCGTTCTACGGCATGATCCACATTCCAGAGACTTGGGTTGGCCCGGGTCAAGGTGATCCGATCAGCCACCTCGCATCAGGGCAACCTGAAAAGGTTCTCGCCATCATCGGGGGCCAAGATCCGTACACACCACCCGATCACGTCGCAGAGCTCCGAGAGCTTGGTGTGACGATTCGGGAGTATCCCGAAGCAGTCCACGGGTTTGCACATGACGCGTCGCGTCCTGCGCACCGTGCGGATGACGCAGCCGATGCGTTCCGTGCGGCGCGTGAGTGGTTGAGCGTCGCCTAGCTGGAGCGAACCTCGAGACGATCGCGCATCAAGATTCGATAACGACGATCGTGCTGCTCGAGCCAGCCGAGGCGGATGAAACTTGCAATCGCTTTGTTCACGCGTTCACGTGACGCGCCAACCATACCTGCGAGTTCCTCCTGCGTGACGGGGAGGACGAATTCATCGTTCCCGCTGGACAACTCGAGGAGTCGCTTGGCGGTGCGACCTGTGACGTCGAGGAACACGCTGTCAGACAACACCTCATCCATCGTGCGAAGGCGGGTGGCAAGCAGCTTCGCAACACCCCACAGCATTGCGGGATTCGAGCGCATGTGTTCGACTACCGGCTCATAGGGGATGCGCAGGACGGTTGAGGGCTCGATCGCTCGGGCCATCGCCGACCGTGCTCCGTTGTCGAGCAAACCAAGTTCTCCGAACAAGTCGCCTGTCTCCATCAGTGCGAGCACGCTCTCTCTGGCGTCGAGCGGCTTGTTGTCGACTGCGATCGCGATTCGACCCGACAGGACGACAAAGAGTGCATCAGGCGAATCACCCTCGTTGAACAACACGTCTCCACGTTGCAGTTGTTGCGTCGTGGCACTAGCGGCGATGGTCTGTAGGACCGAGGACGGAGTGGCGGCAAAGAACGAGGTCTGAGCGAGGATTTCGTCGTGTTTCATGCGGGTTTGACGGTACTACCCTTATGCGTCGTGGCAACCGCAGCAAAAGAAATTGTTTGGACGGTTGTCGTTGCTGCGGGTTCAGGTGCCAGATTCGGCGGTCAGAAGCAGTACGCATTGATCGCCGACCAGCGGGTCCTCGACTGGTCCGTCGACACTGCAAAGTCGGTGAGTGACGGGGTCGTCATCGTTGTACCTGCCGAGGACGCTGACCGCGAGGGTGGAGTCGCTGGCGGGAAGACGCGGAGTGAGTCGGTTCGCAACGGTCTTGCCGCAGTCCCGTCGGACGCGACGATCATTTGCGTGCATGACGCCGCACGGCCATTCGCAAGTGAACACCTCTTCCGCGAAGTGATCAGTCAGGTTGCCCATGGCGCAGACGGGGCGATCCCAGGGATGCCCGTCACTGACACGATCAAACAGGTGTCGTCGACGAACGTGGTCGTCGCAACGCCGGATCGGTCGTCACTGGTGGCCGTGCAGACCCCTCAGGCGTTTCGAGCATCCGTCCTCCGTGATGCACATCGCACGGCGGCCGAGGGGACTGATGATGCTGCACTTGTCGAGCGCAACGGCGGTCGAGTCGTCGTCGTTGCTGGTGAAGAGATGAACCGTAAGTTGACGACTCCGCAGGATCTTGAGTGGGCGCGCTCAAATGCGCGTAGTGAGGTGTGATCATGGGAGATCGAATCATGCGTGTGGGTCAGGGCTTCGACATCCATCGGTTTGAAGTGGAGTCGACGGGTCGAAAATTGATCCTTGGTGGCGTCACTTTTGATGGCGAACGAGGGCTCGTGGGTCATAGCGACGCAGACGTCGTCGCCCATGCCGTCGCAGATGCGCTCCTCGGAGCTGCTGGTCTTGGAGACATCGGCGAGCACTTTCCAGATGCCGATCCTCGTTGGAGCGGGGCCGACTCAATCGACATCCTGCGACGAGTCGTCACGATCATCGGAGGTCACGGATTCATCGTCGAAAATGTCGATTGCAGCGTGGTCTGTGAACGACCCAAGCTTGCACCGCGACGTGTGGAGATGCAGTCGAATCTGTCCAGTGCCGCTGGTGCGCCGGTGACCGTGAAGGGCCGCCGCGCTGAGGGTCTTGGTGCGCTCGGACGAGTAGAGGGCATTGCCTGCTGGGCGGTCGCACTCATTTCGAAAGCTGCATCGTGAAGCCCCGTCACGAGCGCGGTTCGTCACGCAAACCGCCTCGCCGCCCAGAACGAGGTCGTGCACCACAACGTGGATCATCGCCTCGCACATCATCCGACAATCGTGGACTCGGTGGCACGCAAATCGAGGGCCGACAAGCCGTTCGGGAATTGTTGTTGGCTGGTCGGCGACGTGTGCATGAGATCGTCATGTCGGATGACCTCGACGAAAACCCGGTAATGGCGGACATCTTGGACCTTGCTGCGGACCAGCGAGTTCCGGTGCGCAAGATCGCTCGTCGCGAATTGGAACGAGAAGCGCGAAGCGAAGCCCCGCAGGGTGTGATCGCTTTTGCCGCAGAAATCGCCGAAGCGGATCTCTCCGACTTTGTCGGTCGGTCGTCTGAAAATCGACGTCCGTTCCTCGTGGCCGTCGACGGTGTGACGGACCCAGGCAATCTGGGAGCGATCCTTCGATCGTGTGACGGTGCAGGGGTCGATGGTGTCGTCCTTCCGCGCCACCGAGCCGTCCACATCACTCCGACAGCGGCGAAATCCGCAGCGGGAGCCGTCGAGTACGTTCCGATGTGCATCGTCGGTGGTCTTCCGACTGCCCTTCGTCAACTCAAAGAGGCGGGCGTGTGGATCGTCGGTTTGCACGACTCGGCGGACAAGAGCATCTTCGATCTTGGCGATCTCGCAAAGGAACCGATCTGTCTCGTTCTTGGAGCGGAGGGACCAGGTCTGTCGAGGTTGGTCCGCGAACGCTGTGATGTGCTGGTCAGCATTCCGATGCGTGGCTCGCTGTCATCCCTCAACGTCTCTGCTGCCACGGCACTGGCGACGTACGAGATCGTTCGCGCTCGTAGGGCGTAGCATGAGCGGTCGTCGAGACAATGACGACACGCCGGGTTAGCTCAGGGGCAGAGCAACCGCCTTGTAAGCGGTAGGTCGTGGGTTCAATTCCCACACCCGGCTCGCTGAATTCGGCATGACTCAGTCCAGTGTGCTCGGAGAGGTACGGTGAATGTATGAATCAAGACCAGCGTCGCCCCCGCAGAAGCCCCGCCCCGGCACGGCCAAGTCTGAATTCGACGACGTCCGTCGTCGTCGCCGTCGTCGCAGTCATCCTCGGATTCCTGATCCTTCGAGACATCAATGGAGACAATGCATCGACGACCGACGGCGGTGGCGAGTTGACCCAACCGGTCGATACGGCCGCTCCGACTGACACCGCTGCTCCGACCGACACCGTGCCCGTTGACACGACGATCCCGCTGACAAACTTCAAGGTGCAAATTGCAAACGCATCCAAGGTTCCTGGGAGCGCAGGTGAACTGACCACCGCTCTTCAGGGTCGCGGATTCATCGTCCAGCCCGCGACGAACGCAAGCGAAATCACGCCGAAGCAGACTCAGACCGTCGTCTACTTCATTCCTGGTAGCGAAGTCGCTGCTGCCCGCGTCGCGCAAGAGCTTGGTGGAGTGACAACCGCAGCGATGCCGGCTCCAATCCCGACGGAAAGCGGCGAGTTGGGCGAAGCAACCGTCCTCATCCTGCTCGGTACGGATCTCGCTGGTAAGCCACTGGCGGCACCGGTCGGCGGTTGAACCGAATTCGCTGCATCACCTGATCCCGTGTTTTGGTGAACCTGGGAGAACTAATTGCACAAAAGGTCGCATATGCTGAGCCAGTCGTGACGCCCCGCAAGCGGATGATGTTCCTGACGGTTGTTGCGTTGATTGCGATTTTGGGAGTCATTGCAGCATTCCGACAGAACGCAAATTCCGAGGAGGGAAGTGGCTTACCCGAATTGTACGTGGTAGGAGATTCTCTTGGGGTGGCAACAGACCCATTCATTCGTCAATTTGCAGAACGAGATGGCGTTGTATATACCTTCGTTGGAAATTCAGGTGCTTCGATTGACGCAGGAATGGCTGCAGTACTGGAACACAGGCCATCTCCACATGCAGTGGTCTTGGTGGCGCTTGGAACAAACGATGCGATTGATAATCCTGCCCGGTTTGCGGGATTTGTTGAGTACGTCGCACGATTCTTTGTGCGGTACGAGACCTACTGGATCAATCTTTACAGCCCACTAAGTGATGAGAATAACTCAATCATCAAGGAAGCAGCGGACCGATGGGAACATCTGCACTACGTCGACTGGAAGACGTTTGCTCTCGAACAAAATATTGAGCCAGTGGACGGGGTGCATTACGACGAAGCAGGAACGAAGTTACGAGCCGAATTTTTTTACGAAATCTATTCGTCTGTTGTGGAACGTGACGATTAAGTAGATGGTCCCGCGAGCAGCATTCGGGCTGCTTGTTCAATGCAGGTTGCCGTCGTCGTAAACGCATCTTTTTCTCCGAATTGTTGAACGAGGCTCACATGTCGCACGCGACTTGCGACGTCGTCATCGACGTTTCCGCAGATAACGGCAAATGGCTTTCCGGCGCGTCGTGCTAGTTCAAACATTCCGCCGACGACCTTGCCATTAAAACTCTCAGCGTCGAGGTAGCCCTCACCTGAGATGACGAGGTCACTTTGCTCGACGAGGTCTTCGAGACCGAGTTCTTCGGAAACGATGTCGAATCCCGGTTGAAGTCGGGCGCCAAGCGCAGCGAGTCCACCCGCCAAGCCCCCAGCAGCTCCTGCACCTTCGATCGCACTGACGTCGACACCGAATCGCTCCTTGTAGACGTCAACCAGCGCGGCAAGGCGGTTGGTCAGGAACTCCACTTGTGCCGGTGAAGCACCCTTCTGCGGGCCGAACTGCCGCGCTGCCTCGACGAATGGTGTACGCACGTCACACGCGACGACGAAATCTACGGCTTTCAGTCGGGCAGGTGAGGAAATCGCATCGACTGCTCCGAGACCACCGTCGGTCGTCGCTGATCCTCCGACGCACACGATGATTCGATGGGCCCCTTCATTGAGGGCGGTGTCGATGAGTTGGCCCGTGCCGATTGTTGATGCGGTGATGGGATCGTTCGCTTCCTTCCCACCGACGAGTTGGAGTCCAGATGCGCGGGCCATTTCGATGATGACTGTGCCGCGCGACGATCGCCACTCGACTTCCACTGATCGGCCAAGTGGATCGGTGACGATCGACTTTCGATTCGCTCCACCAAGTGCCTCAAGTGTGCCTTCTCCGCCGTCTGCAATCGGCCGCTCGATGCATTCGTGACCAAGTTCCCAACAAGCTGCTCCAATCGCGGATGCGACTTGTGCGGCGGTCACGGTGCCACGAAACTTGTCGACCGCAGCGAGGATGCGCATGATCACAGGCTAGGTTGCCTCCGTGGCAGGTTCGTGGTCGGTGTCGTGGGTATTGATGGAATCTCTGGTCGTACTCCTTTCCCTGCCGATGATCACCACAGTCATCCGTTCGGTTCGTTCCGGTGACGCAGTAAAGCCGGAACAAGAAAAGGGTCCGTCGATCTCTGTCGTCATACCGGCACGCAACGAAGCTGAACGAATTGCGCCATTACTGGAGTCATTGCGCGGCGCCGTCGACGTGGACGAAGTGATCGTCGTCGACGACGAGTCAACCGATGAAACGGCACGAATCGCCAATGGGTACGGAGTGAAGGTCGTCGCAGGGACGCCGCGACCCCAGGGATGGGCAGGCAAGCCATGGGCACTGCGACAGGGCCTCGAGATTGCATCTGGTGAGTGGATTGTCACCCTCGACGCCGACACGAGGGTCGATCCGACACTTCCACGAGCCTTGGTCGCGAGTGCGAGCAACCGCGACGTTGCGCTGACGACTGTGGCTGGCTCGTTTGAGTGTCCAACGCTTGGCGCTCAGTGGATACATCCGGCGATGTTGACGACACTCGTCTATCGATATGGACGACCCGACACGTCGGGACGTCCAAGTGCGCTCGCCAATGGACAGTGCATGGTGTTTCGTCGAATGGACGCGGTTAATGGCGGTTACTTGGAAGCAGTGCGAGGTGACCTCATTGAAGACGTCGCGCTTGCGAGGTGGCTCCAACAGAATGGTTCGAACGTTGCAGTCGTGGATGCATCCGAGATGTTGACTGTCAGGATGTTCGAGACCTTTGGATCAACGGTGAGCGGTTGGGGACGCTCGTTGTCCATGGCGTCACTGCAATCTCGAAAAGCTTCTGGTTTCCATCTCGTGTCGCTCGCAACGTCGCAAGTCTTGCCACCCGTCTTCATCGTGACGGGACTTGCACCGATCGCTGGGGGCTTCTTGCTCGCCCTGCGAATTGGAACTCTCTTTGGCACGAAGCGTGCCTACGTGAATCGAGGAGTGGGCTATTGGCTCTCGCCGGCAGCAGACGTGATTGCGTGGGCGGTCGTCCTAGTTGGGACGATCCGGCATTTCGTTGGAGCCGATGTCTCGTGGCGTGGACGTTCGTATCGAGTTCGTCGAAGCGATTGATGGCAACATTGCATCCAATGGAATCCTTTGCCACCTTCCACCTCATCTCGTGGCGAAATCCACTCGTCGCTCTAGCGAGGCTTGGACTAGACCGCTGGGCCCTACGGAGACTCGATGGCGTGCAGTTCTGGAGGTTGTGTGGCACGGGGAAGGGTGCTCGAACGTCACCGAGTGCCGACCTGTCACGGACTGCGGCGTTCATCGTGTGGAAGGACAAGGCGACATATGACGCCTTTGTGAACTCTCATTCGATCTTTGCGCGGTGGTCGTCACCACGTCTCGTGCGTGAGCATTGGTCCGTCAAGCTCAAGACGACCGGTGGGCACGGATCATGGAAGGGCTACAAACCGTACGACAACCTCGCACGCGGCAGCGCTGACGGTGTCATCGCGGTGATCACGCGGGCCGACATCCGAGTCCGCAGTTGGCGACCATTTGCCCGTGCTGGAATCGAAGTCGATAGGCAACTGCAGGTTGCTCCGGGGCTGATTGCCGTGTGTGGAATTGGTGAGGCCCCCATTGGTCGGCAAGGAACCTTCAGCCTGTGGGCATCGCTTGACGATGCCCGACGGTTTGCATTCCAGACGCCACGTCACCGCCAGGTCATCGACGAAACCCATCAGGGCGACTGGTACGCCGAAGAACTCTTCGCTCGTTTCGAACCCTACGAGGCGGTGGGCCTGTGGGACGGTCGCAATCCTTTGGACAGTGCTCGCAACGCGTAGGGCGCCAGCATTCCGTAGGGCTCTCCGTTCGTCACGTGGTGCGACTTGTGGGCACGAGAGAGGTAACCAAGAAGGCGTGATCGATCACCGACACGTGATCCGAGCCGGCGATGGATGACGAGGTCGTGGACGAACGCGTAGACCGCACCATATGCGGTGGCGCCGATGCAGATTGGCACGAGGATCGACAGACGTGCTGAGTTGAACCCGAGGGCGAACGCACCGATCACGATTCCGGCGAAGACGATCGGATACAGATCGTTGAGCTCGAAGCGACGTTGTTCGACTCGAGCAGCATTCACGTGGTGGCTCCGGTGAAGGCGTAGGCCAATGCCGTGCATGACCCAGCGGTGCAGCGCATAGGTGACGGGCTCCATCAGAGCAAAGGCTGCAACCGTGACGAGAGCGAAGCGCACGGCGCATACGGTAGCCGTTGTCGGGCAGAATACTGAGGTGCTCGTCGACATGTCCATGCGTTGGCTGGTTGCGACAAACGTCGGCGCCTGGGTGTTCTTCGGTGTCCTCATTGGGTGGTTGCAGGCTCGCCGATCTGCAGACATGCTCACGGGTGCCGGTTGGTTCAGTCGCATTCGCCGTTGGGAGCGGCACGGTCGCTTCTATCGCCGGTGGGTCGCAATCGACGCGTGGAAGGATCTCATTCCTGATGCTGGTACGTGGTTCGGAGGCCTCAGTAAGCGGCGACTACCGGCCGTAGCCGATGGGGGACTGGCTCGTTTCGTCGCGGAGTGCCAGCGAGCGGAGCGCACGCACGTCGGACAACTCCTTGTTTTGCCTGTATTTGTCGTGTGGAATTCCTGGTCTGCGTTTCTCTGGAACGTCGCGTTTGCCGTCATAGGGAACGTCCCCTGTTGGATGATTGCTCGATACAACCGCGCACGCATTGTCGGCATCATGAATCGAAAAGCCGTCTAACATACGAGTGATGTTCCTTCGCGGCCGACTGCAGTGGTCGTTGCTCGCAATTTCTCTCGTGAGCGGAATTCTCGCGGTCGTGTCGTCACGTGGTTCTGGCGCCGACACGACCACTGACACCAGCGTTGTCGAGTCGACCGTGCTTGAGTCAACCACGACTACGACGTACGTGCCGGTGATGTACACCGTTCAAATGGGCGACTCCCTCTTTCAGATCGCCAAGTCCTACAACTTGAACATGAAAGAACTCATGGACCTGAACGGGATCACCGATCCGGACAAGGTCTATGCCGGTCAAGTCCTCCAATTACCGGCAGCCACCGGATTCGTCGGATTCGCGTCGTCGACGACGATGGAGCCGTAGAGGTCGTCAGCGGATGACGCGTCGACGATCGTCGACGATGCGGGCAATGTCCCCCATGATCCGGGCAATGTCGAAGTCTTTCGGGGTGTAGACGGCAGAGACGCCGTTGTCGAGGAAGAACTTCTGGTCGGCCTCGGGAATGATCCCACCGACGACGACTGGTGAGTCGACACCGAGCTTGGAGAGATGATCGATCACGCTCGGCACCAATTCACGATGGGATCCGGAGAGGATGGACAGGCCGATGATGTCGGCGTCCTCATCTCGAGCGCTGGTCGCGATCTGTTCAGGTGTGAGTCGGATGCCGCTATAGACGACTTCCATTCCCGAGTCACGTGCCGCAACAGCAATCTGCTCTGCGCCACTCGAGTGCCCGTCCAAACCTGGTTTCGCAATCAATACCTTGGGTGGTCCACCTGGAATTTGACGCACGAACGTGGCTACGTCACTCAACTCACTCACGCGGCGTCCAGCTGCGGCGCCAACTCCGGTCGGGGCACGGTACTCGCCGAACGTCTCGCGAAGGACGTCGGCCCATTCACCGGTCGTGCCACCGGCCATCGCGAATGCAATCGATGACGGCATCACGTTTCGTCCTGCTCGCACGTCGGCTGCAAGTGCCTTGCGAGCTGAGTCGACCGCAGCACCGTCGCGTTCCTTGCGCCAGTGACGAACGTCGGCAATGAGTGTCTCTTCGACCGAATGGTCGACGGTCAGGATGTTGTCGTTGCCGCCGAGGGGCGAATCAGTCGACTCCGTGAATGCGTTCATCCCGACTACGACCTGCTCACCCGATTCAATTCGGCGTGTTCGCTCCACCATCGATGCTACGAGGCGACCCTTGAGCACGTCGACGTTGTCGAATGCACCGCCGAGACCCATGATCTCCTGGAGTTCCGTCCAGGCAGCATCGGAAAGTTCCGCCGTCTTCTTCGCGACGACCGAGGAGCCGTCGAATAAGTCGCCGTATTCGAGCAAGTCGGTCTCGAATGCGAGTACTTGCTGCATGCGCAACGACCATTGCTGGTCCCACGGACGCGGGAGACCGAGAGCTTCATTCCATGCGGGTAATTGGACGCTGCGTGCGCGGGCGTTCTTCGACAGCGTGACCGCGAGCATTTCGAGCACGATGCGCTGCACGTTGTTCTCTGGCTGAGACTCGGTCAAACCGAGAGAATTGACCTGCACCCCGTAGCGAAAGCGCAAGGCCTTCTCATCGGTAATTCCATAGCGCTCGCGCCCAATACGTTCCCAAAGCTGAGTGAAGGCGCGCAATTTGCACATTTCTTCGACGAATCGGATTCCCGCATTCACAAAGAACGACATTGCGCCGAACACTTGGGGGAACGCGTCGGGCGCAATCTGTCCGCTCGCACGAACCGCGTCCAGGATGTCAATGGCATTGGCGAGCGAAAAGGCAATCTCCTGCACTGGTGTCGCACCGACTTCCTGCAGGTGATACGAGCACACGTTCATTGGATTCCACTTGGGGGCGTGTTGGGCACACCAGACGATGGTGTCGACGGTCAATTGACGTGACGGCGCTGGCGGGAAGATGAACGTGCCGCGCGAAAGGTATTCCTTGAGTACGTCGTTTTGCGTCGTTCCTCGTAGCGCCGTGCTCTCCACTCCTTGAGCGTCGGCGTGGGCGACGTACAGTGCGAGCAACCAGGCTGCCGGAGCGTTGATCGTCATCGACGTGTTCATGTCGCGGGCTGGTATGCCATCGAGCAGTGTTCGCATGTGGCCAAGATGGGCAACTGGTACACCCACCTTGCCCACTTCGCCACGCGCCAAGACGTGGTCGGGGTCATAACCGGTCTGAGTGGGAAGGTCGAAGGCGATCGACAAACCGGTCTGACCCTTCGCCAAATTTTGTCTGTACAGCGCATTGGAAGCAGTTGCACTCGAGTGGCCCGAGTACGTGCGCATCATCCACGGATCGTCTCGGCGGGTTGCCATGGCGATTAAGGCTACGCCGTGAGCACCAAGGCGAGGTGGCGGAGATAGTCCGAGCGAGCGATCTCAACGGCACCGAGGCTTTCGAGGTGGGGAGTGAGCCACTGCACGTCAAGGAGTGCCACCCCGTGGTCCTTCATCTCCTCGACCAGGTACATCAAAGCGACTTTCGACGCGTCTCGCGCAAGGTGGAACATCGACTCGCCAGCAAAGAGTCCTTCGACGCAAACGCCGTAGAGGCCGCCAACGAGAGTCCCGGATTCATCAACTACCTCGATGCTGTGCGCCCATCCAAGCTCGTGCAATTCGACATATGCATCGATGAATGGTTCGGTGATCCACCCACCTGCGCGGTTCGGTGACGCACATCCCCGCATTACCCGTTCAAACTGAAGATTCGTGGTGCACGAGAATCGACGCGAGCTACGCCTCATCGACCTCGTGATGCGCAGAGAGTCAAGCGGAATGATTCCTCGCTTGAGCGGTGACCACCATGCAATTTCGTCTACTCCAAATGCGGCGTCTGCGGGCATCGGAAAGATTCCACTTCGATACGCAGAGATGAGTGTTGACGGTGCAAGGTCGGCCCCTCGCCCGACGAGATCACTGAGCGGCCAACCTTCCGCCTCGGGAAACTGCCACACCGATGGGGGGAGAGGTGTGGGCGAGTGTTCGAACACGTCACGCCACCTGGTCGTTGACGCCGGTCAGTACGAGAAGAATCCTTGCTTCGTCTTGCGACCGAGCTTTCCCTCACTGACGAGGGTCTTCAGCGTCTCGGCAGGCACATAGTTTGGATCCTTGAACTCTGCATGGAGTGCTTCGAGGATCGACAAGGTGGTGTCGAGCCCGACGAGGTCGAGGAGCGCAAACGGCCCCATGGGGAAGTTGCACCCGCCCTTCATCGCAGTGTCGATGTCTTCCATCGATGCAGTACCCATTTCGTGCATACGAATTGCGTTGTTGAGATATGGGAAGAGCAGCGCGTTGACGATGAAGCCAGCTCGGTCGAGCACCTGCACGGGTTCCTTCTTGCACGACGTGGCAAATGCGGTCGCTGTCTCGATGGTGTCGTCCGATGCCGTGACTGGTCGGATGATCTCCACGAGCGGCATCAGTGTCGCTGGGTTGAAGAAATGGATACCACAGACTTTGTCTGGCCTATTCGTGACTTGGGCGAGCTTGATGACGGCCAGAGTGCTCGTGTTCGTGGAGAGGATCGCGTCTGGTTTGACGACAGCATCAAGTTCCTTAAACAGAGCGATTTTCGCATCGAGATCCTCGACGATCGATTCGATGACGAGATCGCAGTCCTTCAAATCGGCAATCTGATCAGTCAACGTAATATTGGCAAGCGCAGCGTCGCTGTCTGCCTGTGTGATCTTTTCCTTGGCGACCTGTTTGTCAAGACTTCGCGTGACCGCATCCTTGAGTTGTGCAGCTGTCGCGATCGAGCGGGATCGAACGACCACCTTCTTGCCTGAGCGCGCAATGACTTCAGCGAGCCCAGAGCCCATGATTCCCGAACCACAAATTCCTACCGTGTGTATCTCTCGAACAGCCATGGTGTAACCGTACTCATGGTCGACTCTGCGCTACCAACCCGTTCCTCTGAGTCAGAGAAGGGGGTGGTAAGTTGCCGACGGGATGGGAACCGTCGTTTTGCAAGGTGGTGGGCCGTTCGTCGCCAATGACGGCCTTGACGCTCGACTCCTCGGCCCCCTAGGTGGGCCCATTGCGATTCTGCCGACCGCAGAGGCGTTCGAGAATCCTGAGGTACTGAAGGCCAGTGCACAAGCATGGGCCGAACGACTGCACTTGTCTGTCGTCATCTGCGACGTCTTCACGAGGGCAGACGCACGAGAAGATCACCATGCGCAAGTAGTGCGTACGTCGTCTGCGGTCATCCTTGCAGGGGACTCTTCCATCCATTTGCGCTCGACGTTGCTTAACACGGTCGTATGGGATGCAGTGACTGAGCAGGCGGAATCCGGGGTCGTTGTCGGCATAGGAAACTGCGCGGCGGCGCTGTGTGACCCGATGATCGATCAACGCGGAGGCGCGTTCGGGCTTGGGCTAGGACTGATCCGCGGAATATCTGTCCTTGCCGAAAGCGAACAAACCCCGCGAGATCAATTGCAAAGAACCACTCAACTCGCTGGGCTTCCATTCGTGGAGGTGCCGACAGGCTCGGCGCTCATAGTTGAAAACGGAAGATGGACGAGCGTCGGTGACGTTGTTGTCCACGGAGAGTTCGTGATAGCTAGCTCTCGATGATGGTCACGGATTCGATCACCAGCGGTTCGCTCGGTGGGACCCCGTTCGCCGCAGGATCGGGGTTGCCCGCGGCGTTCAGCGCAGGAATGGTTGAGTCGAGACCATCCGTCACCTGACCAAACAGCGTGTAGTTCGGTGGGAGGTTGATGCCGTCGTCGCCGGTGATGATGAAGAACTGACTGCCGTTCGTGTTTGATCCCGAGTTTGCCATCGCGATCGAACCCAACGTGTACTCACCAGCTGCCGGTAGTTCGTCGGCGAACTGGTAGCCAGGTCCACCTGAGCCGGTGGCGGTTGGGTCACCGCACTGCACGACGAAATTCGAAATTGCGCGATGGCAGTTCGTCGCATCGTAGTACCTGTATCGGGCGAGGACAACAAAGTTGTTCACCGCAAGCGGTGCTTTTGCCGGATCGAGGACAATTGAAAAGTCGCCCTTGTTCGTCTTGACCATCGCGGTGTAGGTCACGCCAGGTTCAATGCATGCCGGCGGTGCCTGGTCGAATTGAACGGCCCGTTCCTCACTGCCGTCTTTGGCCGGGCAGGGGGTTTCACCAGTGATGACCCGACCGTCGGGAGTCGGTGTGGCTGGGGTCGTTGCAACGGTGGTCTCGGTCGTCTGGGTTGCATCATCACCTGAGACGCTGAAGATTCCGGCGATGCCGACGATGATCGCAAGGACAATGGCGATTCTCACGCCAACCGACCGCTGGCGACGCCTTTGCGACTGACGAGCCATTTGATCGAGTCGCTGCTTGCGATTTTCCTTCTTGCGTGCGCGCTTGTTCGTACCCATGAGATATGAAGGTTATCCGTGCACTACTAGTCTGAGTCGTCTGTGGGATTGATCGTTCAGAAGTACGGGGGCACGTCGGTGGCTGATCCCGACCGAATGCGCAACGTCGCCCGACACATCGTCGCCACCCGTGAGCAAGGTCACAGCGTCGTCGCAGTCGTCTCGGCGATGGGAAAGGCGACCGACAATCTGGTGGACCTCGCGCGACAGATATCCAGCAATCCACATGGCCGCGAAATGGACATGCTGCTCACGACGGGTGAACGAATCTCGAGCGCCCTCTTGTGTATGGCCCTTCTCGATATGGGCTGTGATGCGATGAGCTTCACGGGCAGTCAGGTGGGAATCATCACCGACACCACGCACACGAAGGCCAAGATCCTTGAGATCAAGGGAGACAGAGTGCGTGAGGCCCTTGGCCAGGGCAAGGTCGCGGTCGTCGCTGGCTTCCAGGGAGTCAGTACCGCGCGGGAGATCACGACCCTCGGACGCGGTGGAAGCGATACGACCGCGGTCGCATTGGCTGCCGCTCTCGAAGCCGACGTCTGTGAGATCTATACCGACGTCACCGGTGTGTTTAGCGCAGACCCGCGCGTGGTGCCACAGGCACGCAAGCTGAAGACATTGAGCTTCGACGAAATGTTGGAGATGGCCGGCGCGGGGAGCAAGGTGCTCGCATTGCGTTCTGTTGAGTTTGCAAGGAATCACAACGTGCCGATCCACGTACGTTCCAGCTTCACCTGGGAAGAAGGAACGTGGGTGGTCGACGAACATGACGAGAGGAATGTACGAACCATGGAAGACCCGATTATCTCCGGAGTTGTTCACGACGTCGGTGAAGCAAAAATGACGTTGCTCGGTGTGCCAGATCGACCGGGCGTGTCGGCTTTGTTGTTTGAGTCCCTTGCGAAGGCGAACGTGAACGTCGACATGATCGTGCAGAACACCTCGATCGACGGAACGACCGACATTTCCTTCACGCTGCCTGCCGGGGACATCCGCGTGGCTGAGCCGATCCTGCACAAAGTGAGTGCCGAGGTTGGGGCGAAGGGGATCAACCAGGACGCCAACATCGTCAAGTTGTCGCTCGTCGGAGCAGGCATGAAGTCGAGTCCTGGAATCGCCGCAAAGATGTTTCGAGTCCTCGCAGACAATGACGTCAACATCGAAATGATCTCGACGAGCACCATTCGAATCTCCGTGGTCGTCGAGAAGTCGAAGTTGGACACCGCGGTCAAGTCCCTGCACACCGCGTTTGATCTCGACAGCGGATCGGACTATTCCGCGCCACTTCCCGAGCGGAAATAAGGCGTCGCCGCACATGACCGACCCGCAGGTGAAGAACTGGCGTACCCAGTTCACCCCCTGGAGGGCGGCGGGGAGCAAGACCGAAGGCGGTGGAACACCAGACGACGTCGTCCGCGAGACGGGATGGGTGTTCAACAACGAGACGGGGTCGCAACTCACCCTCGCCGACTTCGTGCATACTGGCGACGTCGAGACCCGGAGGTTCATGCGACTTTTCGGCGTGTCCCCAGATCGGCTCGCGGGCGGATCTCTCCTCGAAATCGGCAGTGGCATCGGCCGTATGACGGCAGCGTTCACGAACATGTGCGCACGAGTGGTCGCCACCGACGTGGACGCCGCGTTTTTGGAGCGTTGTCGCCAGACCGTTGCCGCACACGGCAGGCCCGAGCGTTTGCAGACGGTTCATGTCGCAGATGGCCGGACGCTGGACATGCCCAATGAGAGCGTCGACTTCGTGTTTTCCTACATCGTCCTGCAGCATTGTCAGCACGACGACGCACTCGCCTTGACTTCCGAGGCCGTGAGGATCACGCGCAATGGAGGGATGGTGATGCTCAACTATCGAACGTGGGTGCCGATCGACGCGCTCCTCGTGCCGCTCGGTTCGCTCGTTCGTCTGGCCTGGCGTCTTCCCGTCGTCGGCAAGTCGTTGTCCACGAAGCGATGGGCGACGCGATTTGGATGGCAGGCGAATCGACTGAGTCCCGATGAGGTGCTCGACCATCTTGAGCGTCGCGGCGAGCTCACGAAGCTTGTGAACGTTCGCGTCCTCCACTCCCATCGCCGGAGTCGATCCGTGAGCCGTGAGAACGTGGAGGTCGACGTGCTGAAACGTACCAATCGGAGCCATTGGTGGCTCGTTGCATCGGTTGTCAAGCCGTGAACCAGCGTCGTATCTCGCCTGTCAACATCGAGCGCTCCGTCCGCGACATCGATCCCGTCTTCACCCACACGCCTCAATTTGAGTGCGACGCGCTGAGCAACAACTTCGGTTGTCGTGTGACACTCAAAGTGGAGACGCTCAATCCGATTCGTAGTTTCAAGGGACGCGGAGCGGATTTCTTCTTTCGAGAGAATCGGACGATGTTGTCGTTTCGTCAAGTGGTGTGTGCGACGGCTGGAAACTTCGGACAGGCCGTTGCATACGCAGCGGCTCGCAACGGCATTCGTCCGATCGTGTTCTGCGCGACGAACGCCAACCCGCTCAAGGTGAAACGCATGCAGCAACTTGGTGCTGACGTGCGCCAAGTTGGCGAGAACTTCGATGCGGCAAAGGTCGCTGCAAAGGAGTTCTGCGCGGTGCACGATGCCTACTTCGTTGAGGACGGAAAGGACGTCGCAATTTCGGAAGGTGCAGGCTCGATGGCCGTCGAGCTGATGTCAGGGTGCGAACTCGATGCAGTATTGGTTCCCCTCGGCAACGGTGCGCTCATCAACGGAGTGGGGACGTGGATCAAGCACGTGCGACCAGCGACCAAAGTGATCGGTGTGTCGAGTGTCCGGGCCGATGCGATGGAGGCATCCTGGCGTTCGGGTTCGTTCATCGAGCGAGAGTCTGCCGACACGATCGCCGATGGAATCGCCGTTCGGACCCCGGTCCCCGAGGCGCTGGACGACATGAATGGAATCGTGGATGACGTGGTCTTAGTCACTGAAGACTCGATTCTCGATGCGATGAGAACGCTCTTCGTTTCGTCAGGCATCGTCGGCGAGCCGGCGGGTGTCGCAGGACTTGCGGCTCTTGTTGAACATCTTGATCTGCGAGTCGGGCGAGTCGGAACGATCGTGTGTGGAAGCAACCTGACCGAGCGCCAGATGCGGGACTGGTTGCTGGCGTAGGGACGAATTCATCGGAGTCGGGCGAGTCGATCCCACTATCCTGATTTTGATGCACGTAGGAGTCGTCGGCGCAACGGGAATGGTGGGGACGGTGATGCGTCAGCTCTTGGCTGACCGGAAGTACCCGTTGACGTCCTTGCGTTTCTTTGCGTCTGCTCGTTCCGCGGGTTCTGTGGTTGAGTGGAACGGTCAAACCATCACCGTTGAGGACGCAGCGACCGCAGACCCCCACGGTCTTGATGTCGTGCTCTTTTCCGCTGGCGCGACGACATCTCGTGCACTTGCCGAGCGATATGCGCAGGCCGGTGCGACGGTGATCGACAACTCATCTGCCTGGCGGATGAATCCAGATGTCCCGTTGATCGTCGCGGAAGTCAATCCCGAGGACGTATCGCTCGCGAAGAAGGGGATCATTGCCAATCCCAATTGCACCACGATGGCCGCAATGCCGGTGCTCAAGCCCCTCCATGACGAGGCCGGCCTCACGCGAATCGTTGCCAGCACCTATCAGGCAGTAAGTGGTGGAGGTGTCGCGGGCGTCGCCGAACTGGATGCACAGGCACAAGCTGGGAGTGCGAACGCAAGTTCACTGACCTACGACGGTCGCTCAGTGGCTTTTCCGGCCCCGACGAAGTTTGCTCGCACGATCGCGTTCAACGTTTTGCCTCTTGCGGGCTCACTCGTCGACGACGGCTCCTTGGAGACAGATGAGGAGCAGAAGTTGCGCAACGAGAGCAGGAAGATCCTGCACATTCCCGAGCTCAAGGTCTCTGGCACATGCGTACGAGTTCCAGTCTTCACCGGGCATTCGCTCAGCATCAACGCCGAGTTCGCCTCCGCGATCACGCCCCAGCGCGCCTACGAGATCCTTGCGACGGCTCCCGGCGTGCGCGTTGACGACATTCCAACCCCGTTGTTGGCAGCCGGTCAGGATCCGAGTTACGTCGGTCGGATCCGCCAAGACCAGAGCGTGGACGGGAACAGGGGACTCGTACTTTTCGTCTCCAACGACAATCTGCGCAAGGGAGCAGCGTTGAACGCGCTGCAGATCGCCGAACTACTCGTCAAGTAGTTCGGTCAGTTGAATCCCGTCATCGGCATCGACGGTCGTTGCAGCCAGTTGTCAGCGGGATAGTTCACCGTCGCATCTATCGCGTGGATCGTGTATGCGTGCCGTGGCTTGTCGCTCGTGTTCGCCCCGGACAGGTGGGGAAGCGTCCCGTGCAGGATGACGAGCGTGCCTCGGGGTGCCTCGAGCGGTACGAGACCCTCCGTTGGATAGGGGGTCGGATCGAACACGTCGGTGACCGTTGCCGTGCGCGCCTCGTTCAGGCGGGAACGTGACTTCACGGGGATTCGGTGACCACCCGGGAGGGCCCACATGCATCCGTTTTCGGTCGTTGCATCGTCGATTGCGAACCAGTACCCGATGACGGACTGCGGTTCCGTCCAGAGGAACGTGTGGTCGGTGTGGCAGTTCACTTCGCCGCCGATGCGCGGTTGCTTGAAGATGTACATCGACTGCAGCAATTGTGGATCGCTCATCCCGATCTGTCGGGCCACCGAGGCGAGCTTCGGAGTCCTGCTGAAGCCAGAAAAGACCTCATCCAGGTCGTGCATCGCGTGGCCGAGCTTGTTCAAACTGAGGTGTGCGTCAGCCTTGAGTACGCCGTCGGCGGAGAAGGCGTCCTTTTCGAAGAAGCACCGAATCTTGTCACCGCTTTCCAGGAAGTACTTGTCGGCAGCGTGGCGTGCCTCGGTGTCGGCGGTGAAGATGGTGGCCTCTTCAGGGCTCGGCACCAGGCGCTCAGCCAACTCCATCGCCCGAGCGCGCAGGGTGAGGCAGTCGTCGGGTGACACGAAGTTGTGCACGACGAGGTAGCCCTCGTCGTGGAAGCGGTTGACATCACTGCTACTGAGCACGTCAGTGGTCGTCGACATCGTGCGGTCAGTTCTCGAAAACTGAATGCTCGGGGAAGGCAACGGGAAGCATTTCGCTCATTGGTCGAGGCTTCCCGTTGACCTCGAGCAGCAAGTTCGGACCACCGTGTTCCCACAAGATTTGTCGACAGCGGCCGCACGGAGTCACCGCGTTGTCATTGCCGAAGCACACGACCGCGAGGAGTCGCCCTCCACCACCCATGTGCAACGCACCGATCATCGCGCACTCCGCGCACAGCGTCATGCCGTAGGACGCATTCTCGACGTTGCAGCCGGCGATGATACGTCCGTCATCGACAAGTGCTGCCACACCGACACGAAAATTCGAATAGGGGGCATATGCGCGAGATTGCGCCTCTCGAGCAGTCGCCCGAAGGACGTCCCAATCGATGGTCGGTGCCGTCACGAGACTCACACTATCCGTGGCTCATATAACGCCACTTGCCCGGGAATGGTCGAGAGGCGAGTCGATTCGGTAGCGTCTCGACCATGACTACCGCCGAAATCCGAGTTCTCGCCGATTACGCCCCCCGCCGCTCGAGCCGCACGCAGGCCGTCACGCAGGACGTGGCACTTGTCGTTGGTTTCGCGTTGCTGACCGCCATCGCTGCCCAAGTCGAGATTCCACTCGGATTCACTCCCGTTCCGCTGACGGGACAGACCTTCGCCGTATTGCTCGCCGGCGCGGTCTTGGGTGCACGTCGTGGCGCATTGAGCCAAGGCGTCTATTGGTTGTCCGGTCTCGTCGGCTTGCCGTTCTATTCGGGCGGTGCTGGCGGATGGGAAAAGGGAACAGGCGCAACGATGGGCTATTTGGTCGGCTTCATCATCGCGGCGTATGCGATCGGTCACCTAGCCGAGCGAAAGCACGACCGCTCGTTCGCCTCGTCGCTGCCGGCGATGTTGCTCGGATCCACGATCATCTACGCATGTGGCGCATCGTGGCTTGCACTCCACCTTGGCATTCCCGTCGCCAATGGTGAGCAGAACGCGATCACGCTCGGCGTCGCGCCATTCCTCGTCGGCGACGTGCTGAAGGCGGTCGTCGCCGCAGGTTGCACGAGCACCGTGTGGCTTGCCTTGGGTGAGCGTCGCTCCTAGCGCGAACGTTCGAGTTCGTAGAGCACGACGTCACCGTCGCGCTTGATCCACAGGCCGGCTCCAGCCTGTTCGAAGTGCGGGTTCAGGTGCCGTCGGTACCACGCCCCGGTGCGCGCATACACGTCGAGATCCGTCGACTCTTTGTCCACTTGATGCGAGAGGTCGTCGGTAGTCGGTACTTCGAGATACAACACGTGTCGTGTGGCCGCCGCGAGGTTTTCAATCGCGACCTCTGCCTGCGCGGACGTGAGGTATTGCAGCACGCCGTGACACACGACGAGGTCGAACGGCTTTGACGGGCGCCACTGGGCGATGTCGTGGCGTTCGTGTCCGTAGGTGCGGCATGCGTGTTCGCTCACGTCGACCGACAGTCGCCGAACTCGCGGATGATGCTGCGCATACCAGTCACGCCAGTAGCCGAGCCCCGCACCGACGTCGAGGAACGACGTCACCCGGACATCCCACCAGGAGCACATCGCATGAACCGCAGATGCGAGATCCCCGACCTTCTTGCGGCTGTGGACAGGGGTGCTCGAGTAGAAGCGACGGTAGTAGGACGCATCAAAGGTCTTGCGAGGCATTCATCTTGTGTAGCAGGTCGCATACGTCCGATTACGATCTGAGTACATCAGCCGCACACGCGAGGAGCGTTCAATGTCGATCTATGACTCATCAATCAAGCCGTTGCTCGGATCTGGGGCACCACTTGCAGACGCGCGTGGCAAGGTGACACTCGTCGTCAACGTCGCATCCCGCTGTGGGCTGACCCCGCAGTATTCGGCTCTGCAGTCGATTCATGATCGATTCGCCGCAGACGGATTCACGGTGATCGGCGTGCCATGCAACCAGTTTCTCGGCCAAGAACCAGGAACTCCAGAAGAGATCGCCGACTTTTGTACGACGTCGTTCAGTGTCTCGTTCCCGCTGACGGAAAAGGTCGACGTGAACGGCGATGCCGCCCATCCGTTGTATCGAAGCCTGCATGACGTCGCTGATGCCGAGGGGTACAGCGGTGACATTCGCTGGAACTTCGAGAAGTTCGTCGTCGGTCGCGACGGTTCGGTCGTCGCGCGGTTCCATCCGAAGACGGCACCAGACGCACCTGAAGTTGTGGATGCCATTACTAGTGCACTCGGCAGGTCGTGACTCCGATGGCTGCCAAGACTTTCACCGTCGCCGCGATCCAAATGTCGATGGCCCGCGACGTCGAGACAAACGTGGCAACTGCAGAGCGACTCGTCAGGCGAGCAGCGGCGGATGGTGGCCAGATCATCCTCATCCCTGAGCTGTTCGAGGGTCACTACTTCTGCAAGGATCAAAAGGCATCAGAACACGCACGGGCGTTACCGGTCGACGACCATCCGACCATCCGTCACTTTCAGGCAGTGGCAAGCGAGCTCGGCGTCGTCCTTCCGATCAGCGTCTTCGAGCGAGCGAACAACGCACTCTTCAACACCGTGGCGATGATCGATGCCGACGGATCGATGATGGGGATCTATCGCAAGAGCCACATTCCGGACGGGCCTGGCTACACCGAGAAGTTCTACTTCAGTCCCGGTGACACGGGTTTTCGTGTGTGGGACACCGCGCACGGCAAGGTCGGCGTCGGTATCTGCTGGGATCAGTGGTTTCCTGAGGCCGCGCGATCGATGGCGCTGATGGGTGCAGAAGTGCTCTTGTATCCGACGGCCATCGGAAGCGAGCCACCGAATCCAACGTGGGATTCGTCGGGCCATTGGCAGCGTGTGATGCAGGGTCACGCAGGAGCGAACATCACCCCCGTCGTTGCGGCAAACCGCACCGGACACGAAGTCGGCGATCCGACCGAGATCACCTTCTACGGTTCGTCGTTCATCGCCGACGGCACGGGTGCAAAGGTTGCAGAGGCGAACCGAACCGAAGAGACCGTGTTGCTTGCGACCTTCGAGAGAGCGACGCTGCAGGAGATGCGAACGGTATGGGGACTCTTCAGGGATCGTCGCCCCGAGCTCTACTTTCCGATCATGACGATGGACGGCTTCAACGAATGAAGATGCCTGGCGAGTTCGCCCGCCATTCGCGAACGGCCATCTGTTGGCCGACTCGAATGTCGGTCTATGGCGAACACATCGGAGAGGCTCGAGTTGCCCACGCTGCACTCGCCCGAACGATCTCGGGTTTCGAGCCCGTGACGATGATCGCTTGCCCCGGTGATGCCGATGACGCGCGTACCAAGTGCGGTCCGACGGTCGACGTCATCGAGATCCCGATCGACGACTCGTGGTTCCGTGACACCGGCCCGATCTACGTCATCGGTGATGACGGTGGCTTGATTGCAGGGAATTGGATCTTCAACGGATGGGGCGGAAAGTTCTCGCCGATCGACGACGATGTCGCAGTCGCGGGTCGCTTCGCGCGACAGGTAGGTCACGTCGTTCGTGACATCGACATGGTGCTCGAAGGCGGTTCGATCACCTCGGACGGGTCTCGATTCCTCGCCACGACCGAACAATGTCTGTTGAATCCGAATCGGAATCCGTCGCTCTCCAAATCCGAGATCGAGACACGTCTCATCGCCGAGCTCGGGATGCCGGAAGTGATCTGGCTACCGCATGGGCTGTCGCTCGACGCTGACACCGATGGGCACGTCGACAACGTCGCAATCTTCATCGAACCCGGAGTGATCGTCATGCAAGGATGCTCGGACCAATCGATGGTTGACCACGATCGACTCCTCGAGAACCGTCGCGTGGCCGAGGGTTTCGACGTCGTCATCAAGGACATCCCCGTTCTGCCGACCATCGAGTATCACGGAGAACGTGTGCAGGTTCCCTATCTGAACTTCTACCTCGTCAATGGCGGGGCGATCGTTCCCGTATGTGGACATCCCGATGACGACGAGATGTTGGCGCTGCTCGCCGACTACATGCCCGACCGAGAAGTGGTGGGTCTCGACATCGGTGGGATTCTTGCCTACGGCGGTGGCGGCATCCACTGCGTCACGCAGCAGATCCCCGCTATTTAGGCCTCAGACGGGGGCATCCATCGTGCGCAGCGGTTGCTGACGCGAAGGGAGCGACGCCCACAAGTCATCCAAGAGGTCGTCGCGCAGCGCGCGCACGCTGGGGTCGTCCCACCGGTTGACGTGCTGTAGTGGATCCGTCGCCGTGTCGTAGAGCTCGCCTTCACCCGCGCGATTCATCGTGCCATCAAGCGCTGCCGTGCACGTCCATCCGTCACGGTGGATCGTGCGAAGGTGGACGACCTTGCCGAAGAGGACGCTGTCCCATTCGGTGAGCACTCGTTCGTGACCAAGCTCGTCGGCTTCTCCATCTGTCACTGGCAGGCGTGTGGCTTCCGCGTAGTCGGGTTCCTCCAAGCCGGCGATGTGTGCGAACGTCGCGGCGAGCGACACAAGGCCAACTGGCCGCGTCACTCGTGACGGTGTGATGCCAAGTCTCGGAGCTGGGCGCCAAATGAGTGGCAGGCGCATCAGGGAGTCCACGTGGTACGGGCCCTTGAAGAGCAGCCCAAAGTCACCTTGGAACTCGCCGTGATCCGTGGTGTAGACGACGTCGAGGTCGTCGCTCCAACCCCGTTGGGCGATGCGACCGAGTACCCGACCAATTGCCTCGTCGATGAGTTCGTTTTCGACGTGGGTGAACGCATTCACTTCGCGCACTTGGTCTGCGGTCAACGTTGCTGGAACCCACTTTGCAGGTGCTTCGTAGTTCGAAACGAACGTTCCGTCGTACCAGCCCCTCCAATGCCGCAATTTGGCGTCGATGACGCGTTCTCTCGTCGGTGCATCTGCGATGTAACCCTCGGGCAACTCGACGTCCCTCCACGGCACGCGGTGCAGCTCGGATGCAGGGGGATCCCAAGGATGGTGGGGGTCAGGGAAGCTCATCCAACAGAACCAGTCGGCGTCTGCGGAGAGCGAATCGAGCCACGCGATCGTTCGCTGCGCAACCCAGTCGGTGTGATACCACTCCTTGGGGATCGGGTTGGCCTTGACCTGTGGCGCACCCGTGTCTCCACCGCCTTCCGCGTTGACCTGCAACTCGCGATCGAGCACGTTGTAGTAGCCACCGACCTCGGTGGGATGGTTCTCCCGCAACCATTGGGAGTAGTGCAGTGGCCCAGCCGCTCCATGGGTCGCAAGCTCCATGTGGTCGAAGCCGCGATGTGGGTCGCGATCGAGCTCGGCAGTCACCTTGTGCGCGCCGAGTCTGTTCTCGGTGAAGCGAAGGAACGGATCGAGCAATGGCTCGAAGTGGGCCTTGCCGATGAGTGCGGTTGCATATCCGGCGTCGCGCAGTGTGCGAGCAATGCTGGGAGCGTCCTCCGGTAGCGGGACGCCGTTCATCCACACGCCATGGGTGCTGACGTGTTGGCCGGTGAGCATGGTGCTTCGTGATGGCATGCACACGACGTTTTGTGGGTGGGCCCGATCGAAGACGACCCCGTTGGCGGCCAACGCGTCGATCGTCGGTGTACGCGCGTACGTTCCGCCGTTGCACCCAAGCGCGTCGAAGCGCTGCTGATCGGTCGTGATGAAGAGGATCTTGCGGCCCATCAGGTGGCCTTCTCGAATCGTCGTTTGAGTGCCTCGAGTCCGACACCTGCCGCACCTGCAATCGGCAGGGCGAGCACCTCGGGTTCCATGTCGGTGGAGTAGATCACGATGCAGCGATCGTCACCGTCCGGTATCACGTCGACGGTTCCGAGGTGCTGGGTGATGATCGGGTTGTTCACGATGCGGTATTGGAATCGTCTGAGGTCATGGTCGAGCGTGATGACGTCCTCTTCGAAGGTGATTCCCGACGCGAGCGTGATCCAGCGCTTCGAACCCTCCAACTTCGTCGAGGTCGTGGGAAACCACTCGTGAAGCAGACCTGGATCTCCAACAAGTGACCACACGGTGTCGGCGTTGGCGTCGATGAAGATGTGTCGACGCACGGTGCCCACGACACAAAACTACTCGGGCAGCCGCCAGTCGATCGCAGCGAGGCGGTGACGTTCCAGATGTCGGTCGATTTGTGAAAACGGTCGGGAACCGAAGAACCCTCTGTGGGCTGACAGAGGTGACGGATGTGCCGAGGTGACGATCGTGTGGTGTGACGCGATCAGAGGGGCCTTTGATTTGGCCGATGATCCCCACAGGACGAACACGAGTGGTCGGGGCGTCGATCCGAGATGGGAGAGGATCGCGTCCGTGAAGTTCTCCCAGCCGCGACCGTGGTGCGAACCTGCCTCACCAGCTCGAACCGTGAGCGTTGCGTTGAGGAGTAGCACCCCCTGATGCGCCCATGACTCCAAGTTGCCGTGCGTCGGGCGACTCACCCCGACGTCGTCGTGCAGCTCGCGCAGGATGTTGCGCAGCGACGGAGGTATGTCGACTCCGCGGGGAACGGAGAAGCTCAGACCGTGTGCCTGGCCTGGGCCGTGGTACGGGTCCTGGCCGACGATGACCACCTGGGTCGATCGAGGCGGCGTGAGTCGCAGAGCAGCAAAGACGTCGTCGGGTTGGGGATAGACGACGTGCCGTGTTCGTTCGTCATCGACGAAACGCTGTAGTTCGACGAAGTAGGGACGCTCCATTTGAGGAGCCAACACCTCGAGCCATTCGTCGTCCATCGTCAGCCGCCGAAGGATCGATAGATCGACTCGATCGGACCGGTCGACCATCGCCGCAACACGAGACGAGCCATGATCGCACATGCTGTGATGACGCACGCCGTGAGGACGAGTGCGCTGTCGAGCCCCGTCGGCCTCACCCAGCCGAAGACGTCGACGACGAGATTGAACACCAAGATGTGCGTGACGTAGATCGTGAGTGAGAGGCGTCCCATCTGTGCCAAGACTGACGTGAGGCGCTCCGGAAGATGACCCACGACCCGTTCGATCGTCCAAATTGCGAGAATCGCGATTCCGATCGTGCTCGTGACGTACAGAACCCCGCGATCGAAGGGTTGCAGCGAGACGAACGTCGCCAGGAGCGCATCGCCCTCATCGACGATCAATTCAGGTCGAAGTGCGTCACGCAGGAGATAGGAAACGGCGATGACCGCCATCGACACGAGTGCAAGGCGGGTTTGCAGGATCTTGCCACCCCGAACCGACCTACCGATGACCATTCCGACGAAAAAGAATGCAATCCACGGGAAAACGGGGTGGGTGTAGCTGAACAGCAGTCGAATCAGCGCGTTGCGGGGCCCGTTCGGTGATGGAGGATCGAGCCAGGCCGTGAAGTTGTCGTCAAAACGCTCCGACACCCGCCACGCCATGAGACCTGCTGCGACGGCGACGGACGCGGCTGCGCCTGCGAGCAGTCGACTCGTCCTTTGTCCGACCACGGCGCTTGCGATCAGGAAGTATGCGCCGTAATAGAAAAGGATCGTGCCTGGCCAGATCCACTCGAGGACGAATCCCAGGACCAGAAGGAACGTGCCACGACGAAGAAGTCGCTCGCGCAGCAGGCGAATCTCGGCCATGTCGGCTTCAGATGTGCGTGCGGACAGGAGGGCAACGCCGATTCCTGCGACGACGACGAATGTGGCGGCAAAGCGTGTCGACAGCACGCCGGAGACCGGATTGAACAGTCGCTCGAGAAATGACGGATTGATCGGCGCAAAGGCGTCTTCGTCGTTGAGGATCGCGTGGTAGTTGAGTGCGACAACACCCAGCATGGCGACGCCACGCGTGACGTCGAGTGCGACGAGTCGGTCGTTGCGTCCTATGTCCACGAGATGGTGTCGACGAGAGCGCGAGTCATGGACTGTTGCACGTCTATCCATGTGCCGACGGATGGCGTCTCGTCGGTTGACGGGACGTAGAGCATCGACGTGTGCATGTGGGGAGATTCGAGGAGGTGCAGGCGCCGTCGTTGGTAGTGGAACGGCGACAGACCATCGGGACGCTCGACGATGCCATGTGCAGTGCCACATCCAACGAGCACGATCGAACCCTCTCCAGGGACGTTCACCAAGCGATATCCAGCGAGTCCTCCGCGAGTCGGGTGGACGTCCACGACGTTGGCCTCCAGTTTGACCATCGACTTGTCGCCGAGCCACAGCGACGTCCCGCTGCGGGCGCGGAATTCGTGTTTCGTGAAACGTTCACGCAACTCCGAGAGTTCGTCCTTGCCCACGTGGCTCACGTAGATGGGGAGGTTGTCGTCGAGGTCGTTTGCCCAACCGACGACGTCTTGGACATGGTCGGTGGTCGCGCTCATGAGTGGGGGATGGATGGACCAACCGTGGACCGATAGGCCGGCATCGACGCACGAACTCGTGAGTTCGTCGACGGAGTCAGGGGATGCACCGTAACGCTGCATCCGGGAACGCAGCTTCACGAGTACTCGGCCGTCAAAACCGAGTCGGCGAAGTGTCACGACGTGATGGACCGCACCGACCGTGAAGATCACATCTGAACGGAGTGGCCCGACATAGCCGTCGTCGACCGGAGTGAGCACGATCGGAGTCATCGACGCTGGCACGTCGCCGAGTTCATAGACCGTCCCGACGGCGACTTCGGTGGCGATGCGAGCCGCTTCGTTGAGCAAGGTTCGCCGTCCGAAGCCGTAGCCGTTTCCCTTGACCACGGGAACGAGACCGCGAAGGTCCGCCGTGACGGCATCGACGTGGGCGGTCCAGGCCGAGCGGTCGACCACCAGGCGCAGAGTCATCGCTCGCCACGGTATCGGGGTCCTAGCGGAGGGAACCAAAATACGACTTGTTAGGTCAACAATTGGGACCTAGGCTGAAGCCATGTCTGGACTGTTCAGTTTTCCCAATCCTGTGAACGAAACGAGTGCACGGATCGTCGCCGGCGGGGCAGTGGCCATGAGTGTTGCCTTCGTCCTCACCGGCAACGGGTGGGTGCTCGCGGCGCTGACATACGGGTTCATCGCACGAGTCCTCAGTGGACCGACGCTCAGTCCGCTCGGCCGGCTTGCGACGCAAGCCCTCACTCCGCGCATCCGTGCGCAGCACCGATTCGTTCCCGGGCCACCGAAGCGTTTCGCTCAAGGCATCGGTGCAGCGATGTCAAGTGCCGCCAGCGTCCTTTACGTGCAGGACGCGGTGACCGCGGCCCGAGTCGTCATCGCAGGACTCGCGATTGCGGCATTCCTCGAGGCCGCATTTGCGTTGTGCCTGGGTTGCAAGATCTTCTCGGTGTTGATGCGAATCGGTGTCATCCCCGCGTCGGTGTGCGAGGAGTGCAACGACATCAGTTCACGTCTGCGCGCCACGTCCGAAGATCAGGCACAAACGGTCTGAAGGTCCTGCGTCGGACGCATGACGTGACGGCACCCCAGCCATAGGCGGCGTCGTCGATGAACCGAAGCACGACGTAGACGAAGGGGTTCACCTTGCGTGCACCGCGGATGTACTCGACGAGCGGTGGGACGACAAGGACGCACGTCATGAGAAAGCTCACTGAGCCAGTCGACAACATGCCAAGCGTCGTGATGGGGATCCATTCGCGTCGCAACACCCGCGCGATCGACGCAAGGGCATGCAGGTGTCCTTTCGTGACGAGGCGCCAGGCAATTCGCGTGCCGTTGTCGAGATTTCGAAGCCGGCGGGCGAGAACGACGAACGTGTAGACGCCAAGGAGTGCACTGATCGGGATCAGCCCGACGAAGAAGCTCACCCACAGCACGAACGAATGCCAACTCATACGAAGCACCCTGAAGTCGCCTGGATGACGACGCGCAAGGTCGGCAACGGACGTTCCATAGGTGAATCGCTGGCGGGTGAACGAGCGAAGCGAGGAACGCGGCTCGTGCTGGACGACCACCCGAGGCTCGTACCTGCAGGTCCAGCCCGCGCGCACGGCGCGCCACACGAAGTCGACGTCCTCTCCGACGCGCATCGATTCGTCGAATCCGCCGATCTGGGACCAGACTTCGGTGCGAACGACCCACGTGGCTGACGGGACGTAGGACACCCTCGTTCCTGCCCTCACACGCCCTGCGTCTCGGCCACAGTCGAGAGGCGATCGCATCTCCTCGTAGCGTCCGAGCCTGGTCCCGTTCGGTCGGCTGGCAACTCTCGGGGCTGCGAGTGCGACGCCATCGGCCTCGCACGTCGAGACGAGGAGTCCGAGTGCGTCGTCGACTCCGGTCACGTCGGCATCGACGAAGGCGATGAACGGCGTCGTAGCCGTCGCCGCACCGGCGTTTCTCGCGGCGGCAGGACCACGGTTCGCCGAGAGGCGGAGGAGCTCGGCGCGACCAGACTCCGCCAGAGCTATAGGCGAGGCGTCATCGACGACGATCACGCGGCACACCGTCGACAGGGACACGACGAGCGAGTGGAGTCGAGCCCGGGACGCGTCGTCGGTGACGTGGGCGGGGATGACGACGGTGAGCACGTCGACCAGGGACGACCGCGTCGCCGTGGGGACCGGGTGAATTGCCCCTGCCAGGACGAATCGCGAGGTGAGCGGAGGATGGAACTCGGGCAGAGTCACACCACTCTCCAACGCTCGAGCGATCTCGCGACCGGCCTCGCTCAGCCTGAACACCGTGAGCGGTGATCCCGCGACCACCGTCGTGGCGTCGTTCGGTCGATACCACGAAGAGTCGACGACGAACGTCGGCTCGGTGCTCATGGATGATGCTCGGTCGCATGGGCGACGAGTTCTGCAACGAGAAGTGAGAACAGTCGACGACCCTCGTCGACCGTGGCGCTGCGAGGATCGCCGAGCACGCCGTTCGGACTCACCGACCGAACTCCCGTCACGGTGAGTCGATCAGCAAGTTCGCAGAGAGGTCGGACGTTGCCGACGTGTGCATGGTCCATGCGCACGAGGGCCGGGGCGATTGCGAGCATGATCGACGTCTCGACATGGCCAGCGTGTGCATCGGCACCTTCGACTCGGGGACTCCAGACGGACACCGTTCGCGATTCAGTGCGAAGCAGATCTTTCGCGTGCGCGAGCGCGGCGATGTTCCCCCCATGTCCGTTGACGACGATGACGTCGTGGGCCCAGTCTGCAGAGCGCACGAGTTCGACGAGCGTGTTGGAGGTCGCCTCACGTCCAATCGACAACGTTCCAGTGAATCCGGCGTGCTCTCCGCTCGACGTGATCGAGATGGAGGGAGCAACGACGGCCCGCGGATGCTGCGAAGCGAGTGAATCGGCCAACGCCTCCGCGATCACCGTGTCGGTGGACAACGGAAGGTGGGCTCCGTGCTGCTCACACGAGCCGATCGGGACGACGAGCAACGGTCGTTCAATACGCGACAGCTCGTCACTCGTCAACTCTGCGATTCGACGTCCCTTGGACATCAGGATGTGCGACGTCGGAGTCGCTTGATTCCTGCTCGGACCACTTCGATGACGACGGTGACGGACACCGCCGTTGCGAATGCGACGATGAAGGCGAGCGTGTGGTTCTCTTCGAAGGTCTTCCCACCGATGAATCCGAGGAGTGACGCATAGAGCGCCCAGATGGTTGCGGCGATTCCGATCCAGGTCGCGTACCACTTCCTGTCCTGACGCGTGATTCCACACGACAGCGTGAGGATCGTCCTTCCACCCGGGATGAAACGTGCGGTAATGAGGAGCAAACCGCCGCGTTCGTGGATTTGGTGGATGACCGTGTCCAGGCGCTTCTTACCCTTCTCGGTGCGTTCGTATCGGCGCGTCACCGTCGCGCTCGCTCGACGGCCGATGAGATAGCTCATGTTGTCGCCGGTGAACGCCCCGAGTCCAGCAGCGAGGATGACGAGAACGATCGACAGGTCTCCCAGGCCGGCTGAAACGCCGCCGATGATCACGAGGGTCTCACTCGGCACGATCGGCAGAACCGAGTCGAGGACCGCGATGACGTAGATGATCACGTAGAACCATGGAGAGGACGAGAACTCCTTGAGGGAGTCAAAGAACTCGGTGATGATCGTCGCCATCGTCACACGGCCCTAGGCCGCGTTTTCCTCGCGTGACCACAGGCGCTTGATGTTGGCGGTGTGGCGGATGACGATCAAGACGACGAGACCGAGTGCGTCGAGGAGTTCCCAATTGTTGTCTCGGAAGAACAAGATGTAGAGGGGAACGCAGATGGTGATCACGAGTGAGGCGACCGATGACTTCCCGGTCACCTTGCGGATCACGAACCACGACGAGCACAGAACGAGGCTCATCAAGGGATACAGTACGAACATCGATCCGCCACCGGCGGCGACGCCTTTGCCACCTACGAAGCGTCGCGTGACGGGGAAGGTGTGGCCGATCACCGCCGCATAGGCGCAGAGATAGCCGAGTTGTGTGACGCGATCGCCCGACGCGATGGCAGCAAGACCAACGGCGAGGGCTCCCTTGCCGATGTCGAGGACCATGACGACTGCTCCGTACTTCCAACCCAGGAGTCGCACGACGTTCGACGTTCCGGGATTGCCCGAACCGGCAGCCGTGACGTCGATGCCTCCGCGTTTGGCGACGAGGAGTGCACTCGGAAACGTTCCGAGAAAGTAGGCCACGACGAGGAGGACGATGACGCCTCCGACGGATACATCGTTCATGATTCGTGTCCTCCTTCGACACGCGCGCCGACAAGTAACGGGCGCACTCCCTTGATGGTGAGCTTCACCGGCTTTGAATGGTTCATCGATGGTTGTGGGACGCGCACACCGTTGAGATCCTTCAAGGCGACTTCGCCGTGTCCCGTCACGCACTCCGGATCCGGCCCGTCGAGAGGAAGGCCGGTGAAGAACTTTGCCGCCATGCATCCACCCTGACAGGAGTCATAGCTTCCGCATGACGCACACGCACCGGGAGATTCGGGTTCACGCAACGAGGTGAAGAGTTCGCTCGAGGTCCACACCGCCTTGAACCCGCCGTCGTCGAGGACGCTGCCCGCCTTGAATTCGTCGTGGATGACGAATGGACATGCATAGACGTCACCGAGAGGGTCGATGAGGCACACGACCCTTCCGGCACCACACAGGTTCAGACCCGGAAGCGACTCGCCGAAGGCATTGAGGTGGAAGAACGAGTCGCCTGTGAGAACGTTCTCCCCGTGGCGGATCAGCCAGTCGTAGATGACGCGTTGCTGGTCGTTCGTCGGGTGCAGTTCGTTCCACGTGTCGGCACCACGACCCGCTGGACGTAGTCGAGTGATGCGAAGTTGTGCACCATATGAATCTGCGAGCGCCTTGAAGTCGTCCAACTGCGACACGTTGTGTCGAGTCATCACGACGGAAATCTTGAACGGCCCGAAATTCGCGGCGCGAAGGTGCTCCATCGCTTTGATGGCGGTGTCGTAGGAGCCGTCACCGCGCACGCGGTCGTTCGTCTCGCGGTCCGCACCGTCCAGGCTGATCTGGATGTCGAGGTAGTTCATGGCCGCGAGTCTTCGGGCGCTTTCGGCGGAGATGAACGCACCGTTGGTCGAGAACTTCACACCGATGTTGCAGCGCTGCGCATGCTCGAGGATCTCGAAGAAGTCGCGTCGCACCATCGGCTCACCTCCACCGATGTTGATGTAGAAGACCTGCATGTCGCGCAGTTCGTCGAGGACGGCTTTGGCTTGCTCCGTGGTCAACTCCCGCGGATCGCGCATGCCGCTCGAGGAGAGACAATGCACGCATTGCAGGTTGCATGCATAGGTCAATTCCCACGTGAGACAAATCGGCGCGTCGAGACCCCGCTTCATCTGGGTGGCGAGTGAGCTAGTGGACACGGATCACGTCCGACTTGGCGAGGGAGTCGAGGGCGACTACGAAGGACGGCCAACGTGATTCGTCGATGCCGTTGACGTGCAGCGCCTCACGCAGCGAGGCGTGGTTGGCGACGTCGCGCACGACCGTCACCACGTCGGGGTGCTTGAGGAACACGAGTCGGCGATTGCCGTAGTGGTAGGCGAGCGCTCCGAACGGTTCGGGACGAAGGGCGACGTCGGGGTGCAGTTCACACGCCGAGTCGAGCGTGACGGTCATCGTGGGCGGTCGCGCGGATCAGTAGACGCCGCACATGCCGTCGATGGAGATCTCCTCGATGAGGAGCTCCTCCACGACCTGTGGCTGTGCCGCCTCGTGAGTTCCGTTGGACTCAGCGGTGCTGACGCGGTCCTGCTCGAGTGCTGCTGTTGGTTCCATTGCATCCCACAGTAATCAGGGGCCGTGGGTCGGGGTAGCGTCGCCTGAGGGGTTTGGGCAACAATATGCCCAGGCAGGTCAACGGCGTGGTCGTACCGCGCAGAGGTGGGGGTTGAGTGTGAAGACGAAGGCTGCGGTGTTGTGGGAGTTGAACGCTCCGTGGAGCATCGAAGAAATCGACCTCGATCCTCCCGGCCCGAACGAAGTGCTCGTGAAGCTCGTCGCGTCGGGAATGTGCCACAGTGACGAGCACCTCGTCACGGGCGATCTGCCCGCGGGTCTGCCGATCATCGGCGGTCACGAGGGTGCGGGCGTCGTGCAACAGGTCGGCTCCGGCGTCACGTGGTTGCAGCCGGGCGACCACGTCGTGTTCGGCTTCATCCCATCGTGCGGCCGTTGCCCGAGCTGCAGCACAGGCCACCAGAACATCTGCGACATGGGCCAATTCCTTGCGACCGGACTTCAGATCGCAGACCAGACGTCGCGTCACCACAAGGACGGCAAGGACCTCGGAATCATGTGTCTCCTCGGCACGTTCGCCGAGCACACCGTCGTCAACGAGGCAAGTTGCATCAAGATCGAAAAGGACGTGCCGCTCGAGCGCGCGTGCCTTCTTGGGTGCGGCGTCGTCACCGGTTGGGGATCGAGCGTCTATGCGGCAGAGGTGAAGCCCGGTGACACGGTCGTCGTCGTCGGAGTCGGTGGCATCGGTGCGAACGCCGTGCAAGGCGCTCGACTTGCCGGAGCCAAGCGCATCATCGCCGTCGACCCAATCGAGTTCAAGCGCGAGAAGGCGATGGAATTCGGTGCGACGCACACGGCCTCGTCGCTCGCAGAAGCGATTCCGATGATCCAGCAGTTGACGTGGGGCACGATGGCGAACAAGGTGATCATGACGATGGGCGTCGGCAACGGCGCGATGATCGGAGAGGCGATGGCCGCAGTTTCGAAGGGTGGTCGAGTCGTCGTCACGAACATCCATCCACTTCTCGAGATGACTGCGAACATCAGCCTCCTCGACCTCACGTTGTCGGAGAAGCAACTCGTCGGCTCGCTCTTCGGATCGGGCAACCCACGTTCCGACATTCCGAAGTTGCTGGGCTTGTTCCGCGAGGGTCAACTCGACCTGGACGGTCTCGTCACCCGCGAATATGCGCTCGAGGAAGTCAACGAGGGCTACCGAGCGATGCGCGACGGCGAGAACATCCGCGGCGTCATCAAATATGCCTAAGTCGTCGACGACGGACGTCGGCTCCGTCGCTTCGGCCACGTCCCGGAACGTCGTCGGTCGTACACGAGAAGTCGAACTCGTCGTCGCCGCTCTTGCTGCTCGACGTCACGTCGTGCTCGAGGGTCCACCGGGAACCGGCAAGTCCACGTTGCTTCGCGCGGTCGCAGAGACATTCGGCGTCACGTTCGTGTTCGTCGAAGGCAACGCCGAGTTGACGCCGGGTCGCCTGATCGGAACCTTCGATCCCTCACGAGTGCTCGACGACGGGTATTCCGCCGAGGCATTCGTGGATGGTCCGCTCGTGCGTGCACTGCGCGAGGGTTCGCTGTTGTACGTCGAGGAAATCAACCGCATTCCTGAAGAGACGCTGAACGTACTCGTCACGGTGATGAGCGAAGGTGAGATCACCGTCCCTCGCTATGGGACGATCGCCGCCGGCGACGGCTTCCGACTGGTCGCGGCCATGAATCCGTTCGACGCCGTCGGCACCGCCCGCATCTCGAGTGCGATTTATGACCGAGTGTGTCGCGTCGCGATGACCTATCAGTCGTCCGAGGACGAATCCGAGATCGTCCGTTCTGCGACCAAGGGTCAGGGCGTGGAAGTGGAGAAGACGTGGATCGATTCGGTCGTCGCAGTGACTCGCGCGACGAGAAGCCACCCAGAACTGCGTGTCGGGTCGTCCGTGCGCGGTGCGATCGACACGATTCTCGTTGGTGAACGACTGAGGGAGGTGCGCGGAGGTTCTGCGACACGTCTTGCCTGCGGTCGCGACGCCGCGCTCGTGGCATTGAGTGGACGGGTTCGAGTTCGCGAAGGTGTGGTGCGCAGTGCGGAGTCGATCATCGAAGAACTGTGGGACGCAGAGTTCGCGCCCGCAGAGGGGAAACCGTCGGGAAAAGCGAGCGCCCCGACGGGGGCTCCAGCCAACTGAATCGACGTCGCAGCGAGGCCGCAGCGTCTCAAGCGGCAAAGCGCACGGTGTCGCGTGCCGACCTTCAACGTCACGACGGATTCGAGCAGGTGTCGCCGGAAGTCGGAGTGCTCGACGAGGAGGCCTTCTCGCGCAAACTTGCGAATGAACCAGACGAGGCGCTCACGATGCTCGCGGACCTCGTCGCTGCAACAGACCCGACCCTGAGTGCACTTGCACGATCACTTGCAGGACGAATCTTCATCGATGTCGCCTCTCGTGTCGGGCCAGTGAGCCGAGGAGTCGGAAGGATGGTGACACGGCGCGACACCGACCCGATGGCGGAGATCGACGTGGATGCCAGTGTCGACGCACTCGTCGCGCATCGGGCGACCGGAGTGTTGGAGCGAGACGAGTTGAGACAGAGGACGTGGACGAAGCACACCCATGCACTCAGCCTCGTCGTCGACCGCAGCGGGTCGATGGGCGGAGCGCCGCTTGCCACCGCCGCACTTGCGACCGCCGCCGTGGCCCATCGCCGTCCGGCGGACTACAGCGTGCTCGTCTTCGGCGGTCAGGTTGGCGTCGCCAAGGACCAGCAGGCTGACGTTCCGACCGAGCGACTGGTCAACTCGGTGTTGTCCCTCCGCGGTTTTGGCACGACGAATTTGTCTGAGGCTCTCGTCGAATCGGCACGACAACTCGAGTCGTCCCGTGCACAACGCAAGATCGTGGTGCTGTTGTCGGACTGCCGTTCGACGTCCGCCAAATCGGCAGAAGAGGTCGCGCGTGGGATCGACGAGCTCGTCGTCATCTCACACGTCGACGACGCCGACGAGGCACGCGCGTTCGCGACACGAGTCGGTGCACGGTATGCGACGGTGTCGGGACCGAGTGACATCCCCTCGGCGTTGTTCGAGGTGCTCGGCTAACGACAGGACGGATCGTCGGGCGGGACGATTCCGAGGGTGTCCTGGGCGGGGGCGACCGTCGGCACCGTCGTGGACGGAGAGGCAGATGGACGGGGTGTGAAAGCCCGGACCGGGATCGCAGTGGCCTCGAGCGCACCTTCGTCACCAGCTGGTGCGCCGAAGCTTGCCTTCCCTTGGAACAGCGCGAGCACCTCGCGCATCGTGTCGTTCTGGATCTTCGGTACGAGTACCGCCTCGTCACCGATCATTTCACCGGAACTCGAGATCGTGTAGGTGGGAATTTTCGAGGTGTTCAGATTGCGCATCGCCTGGGCGAGCTGGAGCATCGAGAGGGCCGACAACTGGTCGTCGGTGATGACGTTTTGCAGACCGGTGTTGAGCAGGTCGTTGGCGACACGCGGACTGCTCGAACCCTTGTCGAGTGCACGCTGCATGGCACGACGGATGAAGTCTTGTTGCCGACTGATGCGACCAAGGTCCGACGTTCCGTCCTTGACCCATTCACCCTTTGCGGGATCGAAGTACGAATAACCGGAGCGTGAGCGAACGTAGGCGAGTGCGTGATCACCGGAGAACTCGAAACACATTGCTCGCGGTACGTACAGGCCCGTCTTCTTGTCACGGGTCTCATATGCGAATGGCACGCTGACACCACCGACCGCATCAACGATCTCCTTGAACGCACAGAAGTCGATGTTCACGTAGTGATCGATGGGGATGCCGAAGTTTTCGTAGATCGTGTTGATCAGGCGGTTCGGGTTCTTGCGGTCGAAGGCAGTGTTGATCCGGTTCGAGCGGGTGGAGCCCGAGATCTTCACCCACAAGTCACGAGGAAACGAGAGGAAAGCAGCCTGGTTGTCGATGGGGTTGACGCGGATGATCATGATCGTGTCGCTGCGTTCCCCGAAGCTCGTCCTGTCACCAAAGGCGCCTGCGTATGGCGAATCGGGATCGACGCAACCACCGTTGTCTGAGCCCGTAAGGAGGAAGTTCTTCGCAGCGAGATCACCTTCGGTGAGGTTCCACTCGTCCGACGGGGTGATGTTGGCATCATCGACTGGAGTCGTGTTGCCGTCCCTGTCGATGCTGACGACCTGTCGGGTGCTCAATCGTTGGCCCGCCCAGAGCGTGCCAGCGCCGACGATGACGAGCATGGCCGCGACGCCGAGATTGAGCGCCAGGATCGCGAAGTGGGTCCACGGACGCCGCGATGATCTCATCGTCAGATCAGCGTAGTGGGCGAGTCTCAGTCGTTCTCGGCGAGTCTGACGCTCGCAGAGATGACCGACTCGACGTGCGCGCTGAATTCAATCGCCTCGATCGCACCAGCGTTACGGAGGTCGTCGAGGGACGCGACGATGTAGTCGATCTGAGGCTGGGTGGCGAACACGTTGACGTGTGCCACCTGTGCGCGCTGGGAGACCTTTGACTCAGTCTTCGTGCGGCGGATGATCCCGATGGTTGCACAAATCGCATCGAGACGTTCATCGTGATGGTCGACCGGTTCGGATCCTCCGAGTAGCTCGGCGCGGCTCGGCCACGTCGCTGCGTGGATCGACGAGTCATGCCACCACGACCACACTTCGTCGGTCGAGAAGGGAATGTGCGGGGCAAACAGTCGTTGCAGGGTTCCGAGCGCCCGACGCAAGGCACTACGAGCCGATGCTGCATCGGCGTCGTCGCCATATCCTCGCGTCTTCACGAGCTCCACGTAGTCGTCACAGAACCACCAGAAGAACGATTCGGTGCGCTCGAGTGCGCGTGCATAGTCGAAGGATTCAAAGGCCCTCGTCGCATCATCGACGACGTCCGCGAGACGTGCGAGCATCGCGCGGTCAAGTGCCGTCGTCGGGGAGACGGAGTCATCGACGTCTCCGATGCCGAGGACGAACTTGCTCACGTTCAACAACTTCGTCGCGAGCTTGCGCCCGACCTTCATCTGGTCCTCGCTGAATGCGGTGTCGACGCCGGGGCGTGCGCAGGCGGCCCAGTAGCGAACGGCGTCACTGCCGTACTGGTCGAACAGGTCGATCGGCGTCACGACGTTGCCCTTCGACTTGGACATCTTCTTGCGGTCGGGGTCGAGGATCCATCCCGACAGCGCAGCATTGCGCCACGGCATTACGTCATGTTCGAAGTGACTGCGCACTGTGGTGGCAAAGAGCCATGTGCGGATGATGTCGTGGCCCTGCGGGCGCACGTCCATCGGGAACATCGTCGTGAACAAGGCGGGGTCGTCGATCCAACGACCGGCAATCTGCGGTGTGAGTGACGAGGTCGCCCACGTGTCCATCACGTCGGATTCACCGATGAAGCCGTTCGGCTGACCGCGTTGTGACTCGGTGTACCCGTTCGGCACGTCCGTGCTGGGATCGATCGGCAGACGATCTTCGCTCGGTGCGAGCGGACTGTCGTAGTTGGGCTCTCCCGTCGAGTCGAGCGGGTACCAAAGCGGAAGCGGGACGCCGAAGTAGCGCTGTCGTGAGATCAGCCAGTCGCCGTTCAGACCTTCGACCCAGTTCGAGTATCGGTATTGCATGAAGTCGGGGTGCCAGGAGAGTTCACCGCCACGGCGCAGGAGGTCCGCACGGAGGGCCGAATCGCGTCCGCCATTGCGGATGTACCACTGGCGAGAAGTGACGATCTCGAGGGGACGGTCGCCCTTTTCATAGAACTTCACCGGGTGCATGATCTTTTCTGGTTCGCCGTGCATGTCACCAGATGCACGCAACTGCTCAACGATCTTCGCCTGAGCCTGGTTCACCTTCAGACCTGCGAGCGCCTCGTACGCCTGGGAACCAGTGGTCGACGTGATCCATTCGGGCGTGTCCCGCAGGAAACGTCCGTCACGACCGATGACTGCACGCGTCGGCAAGTCCAGTTCACGCCACCAGATCACGTCCGTGAGGTCACCGAACGTACAGATCATCGCGATGCCGGTGCCTTTGTCGATCTGCGCGAGTTCGTGTGCGCACACCGGAACTTCGACGCCGAACAGTGGTGTCTTCACCGTCTTGCCAAAGAGTGGCTTGTAGCGCTCGTCGTCGGGGTGAGCAACGAGTGCGACGCACGCCGGAATCAGTTCCGGTCGGGTGGTGGCGATCATGACGTCACCGTTGCCGTCCGAACGAGAAAATGCGATCGAGTGATAGGCCCCGGGGCGCTCGCGATCCTCGAGTTCCGCTTGGGCAACTGCAGTGCCGAAGTCGACGTCCCACAGCGTCGGAGCTTCCTGTGCGTATGCCTCGCCGCGCGAGAGGTTGCGGAGGAATGCAGCCTGGCTGGTGCGTCGCGCGTGGTCGCTGATGGTCGAGTAGAGGAGCGACCAATCGACGGAAAGCCCGAGTCGACGGAACAGATCCTCGAAGACCTTCTCGTCCTGGTGCGTCAGTTCTTCGCAAAGCGCAATGAAGTTCGGCCGTGAAATCGCCACCGAACGGTGGTCCTTGGGGACGTCGCCACGAAATGGCGGACTGAAGTGTGGGTCGAACGGAATCGACGGATCGCAGGAGACGCCGAAGTAGTTCTGAACTCGTCGCTCGGTGGGTAGGCCGTTGTCGTCCCAGCCCATTGGATAGAAGACGCTCTTTCCGCGCATGCGCCAGAATCGCGCGAGCGTGTCCGTGTGGGTGTAGCTGAACACGTGGCCCATGTGCAACGAGCCGGAGACTGTCGGCGGCGGTGTGTCGATGGCGAAGACTGACTCCCTCGACGAGTTGCGATCGAAGCGGTAGACGCCCAACTCGTCCCAACGCTGCATGAGTCGGGGCTCGAGATCGTCGAGCGTGGGCTTGTCGGGCACGTTCATCGCGGATCAACTGTATTGGGGTTGCGCAGGGCTTGACGCGTGTCCGCGCCTTTAGAATGACGGAAATGCTGCACCTCTACGACACCGCAACGCGCGAGGTGCGCGAGATTCGCCTGCGCGAACCCGGCAAGATCGGCATCTACCTCTGCGGTCCCACCGTCTATGGCCCCCCGCACCTTGGGCATGGTCGGGCGACGCTCGTGTACGACATCCTTCGTCGCTATCTCGAGTGGAGCGGACTCGAGGTCCGACTGGTGTCAAACATCACCGACATCGACGACAAGATCATCGATCGCGCCAACCGTGAGGGTCGCCCGTGGGAGGAGATCACCCACAAGTGTGAAGACGTCTGGTTCACCGCGATGCGCAAGATCAACGTGCTTCGACCGACCGACGTTCCGCATGCAACCGAATACGTCGACCAGATGGTCGACATGATCGCTGATCTGATGTCCAAGAACGCTGCATATGCGACGTCCGACGGCGTCTATCTCGACGTGAACGCCGTCCCGGACTACGGCCTTCTCGCCCACCAAAGCCTCGACGACATGTTGAGCGGTGGAGGTGACCGAGAGGTGCTCGGCGCCGCCGAGAAGCGCACGCCAGCCGACTTTGCGCTGTGGAAGTTCTCCAAGCCAGGTGAACCGAGCTGGCCGTCACCGTGGGGCGACGGTCGACCTGGTTGGCACAGCGAGTGCGTGGTGATGAGTCTCGAGTTGTTGGGGGAGTCGTTCGACTTGCATTGCGGAGGTGCCGACCTGCGCTTCCCGCATCACGAAAACGAACGCGCCCAAGCCGTCGCCCTTGGCAAGACGTTCGCACAACATTGGATGCACAACGGCTTCGTCGTCGACGCCGAAGGCGAGAAGATGTCCAAGAGCCTCGGCAATGTGACCAACCTGTTGGATCTCATCGAGCACTACGACCCGCGTGCCTATCGCATGCTGTTGCTGCAGACGCACTATCGCTCTCCGGTGAAGGTCGGCCAGGACAACATCGACGCCGCGGTCAAGTCGCTCGCGGGTCTCGACGCATTCGCAGCGCGACTTGCCGAGCTCGGCTCGGCTGCCGCTGATCAGGGTGTGCTTGCGTCGTTTGCCACGGTGATGGACGACGATCTCGACACACCCGGGGCGACCGCGCTGATTTTCGACACCGTCCGACGCGCAAACGCAGCCGTCGATGCGGGTGATCGACCACTCGCCGCCGCTTTGGCCGCTGCCGTCATCGAGATGTGTGCGGCGCTCGGTCTCGAGTTGAGAGCGAGTGCCGACGTCGACGACTCGGCCGCGGATCTGGCCCGTCAACTCGACGCCGCACGTGCGGCGAAGGACTTCGTCGCGGCTGACCGGATTCGTGGCGAACTGCAGGCAGCGGGCTACGTGGTGGAGACCACCAAAGACGGCACCCGCGTGCGTCGCGCATAAACGACGAACCATGTCGATGACCCCTGATACCTCCGTGCGCGAACCGTTGCCGCGCGGATTTTGGGTCATCTGGTCGACGGTCGCACTCGACATGGTCGGGTTTGGAATCGTCGCCCCAATCCTCGGTCGATACGCCGATCGCTTTGGGGCGAGCGGATTCCAGGTCGGGCTGTTGTTCGCCTCCTTTTCTCTCGCGCAGATGGTGTGTTCGCCTTTGCTTGGCCGACTCTCCGATCGAGTTGGACGAAAACCCGTCATCGTCGTGTCGCTCATTGGAACGGCGATCGGCAGCTTCGTCACCGGCATCGCCGGCGCGCTGTGGGTTCTCTTCATCGGGCGCATCGTCGACGGCGCGTCGGGTGCGAGCATCGCAGTTGCCCAGAGTGCCGTCGTCGACCTTGGCAAGCCGGAGCAACGCCCGCGAATGCTCGGCTTGTTGGGAATGGCCTTCGGGGTCGGCTTCGTCGTCGGTCCCGCGCTCGGAGGGTTGGCTGCACTCGGTGGGCCCCACGTGCCGTTCTTCGTCGCAGCTGCATTGGCGGCGGTGAATGCGATCGCCGCCGTCATCCGACTACCCGAGACGTCGGCGATGCGCGGCGCTCGCGAGAATTCTCCGCGCTCGGCTCGTCGCGTGAACCGATACATCGTGATTGGATTCTTCTCGGCTTTGCCGTTCGCCGGATTCGAAGCGACCTTCTCGCTCTTCGGCGGTGCACGCTTCGACCTCACCGAAGGTTCGACCGCGGCGATCTTTTTCGGCATCGGAGTGGCGATGTCGATCGTCCAAGGAGCGCTGATCGGTCCACTGACGAAACGATTTGGCAGCGTCACGTTGCTGCGAGCCGGATTGGCATTGGTCGCGACCGGACTGCTCGTGCTAGGCGGAGCGGCGGTGTGGGTCGTGCTCGGCGTTGCACTCCTTCTCATCGTCGTCGGCAGTGGCGTGACGAATCCGTCGCTCACGACGTTGGTCGCCAACTCCGCACCTGCCGATCGTCGGGGTGAGGTTTTGGGATTCCAGCAGTCCGCGGGCGCACTCGCACGAGTCGTCGGTCCACCACTTGCAGGGTTGTCTTTCGACCATGTCGGCATCGGCGCGCCGTATTCCATCGGTGCACTCGTGTTCCTCGTGGCGATCGTCGCGTCATGGGGCATCCGTACCAGCCGATCGTGAACGAACAGCCACTCGGATACGTCGCCGCACTCGACGGCCTGCGCGCCTTGAGCGTCATCGCCGTCATTGCCTATCACGCTGGCCTGGACGCAGTGCCCGGCGGATTCCTCGGCGTCGAGGTGTTCTTCGTTATCAGTGGGTTCCTGATCACGACTCTGTTGATCGAAGAGAAGTCGTCGACGGGAAAGGTGTCCTTGCGTGGTTTCTGGTTGCGTCGCTTCCGTCGACTCATGCCCGCGCTCTTTGCAATGCTCGCCGTCACGCTCCTCGTCGTCACCTTTGCCTCGACGACCTCGGCACCCGAGTTCCGTCGAGACGTGATTGCCGGTATTGCGTATGCATCCAATTGGTGGCAGATCTTCGGAGTCGATACCCCGTACTTCGGTACGGGCTCTCTGCCGGTGTTGCGCCACCTCTGGTCGCTCGCGGTCGAGGAGCAGTGGTACCTGGCGTGGCCACTCGTTTTCGTGGCGTGTACCGGTCGCTCCAAGTTTCGGCGCGTCCCGCTCGGGGTCGTTGCACTCGTCACGAGCGTCGGGGTCATGGTCGCAACGGGACTCGCCTTTGTTCCGGATGACGAGGCGCGCACCAACCTGCTGTATCTCGGGACGCATACTCGTTCATCCGGAATCATCCTCGGAGCGGCGTTTGCCCTCTTGCGTCCAGTTACGTCAACCAACTCCTCACATAGACGTTTCCTCGATGGCGCATTGACGTGCGCTGCTGCGGCGTCACTCGGAGCGATCGGCGTGTTGGCGTCGATCCTTCACGTCGAAGACGAAGCGCTCTATCGCGGCGGACTCGCCGCGACGTCGATCGCAAGCATCATCGTCGTTGCCGTCGTGGTTCGTTCCCGCGACGGACTCGTTGCGCAACTGCTGTCAATTCCATGGCTCGTGGCAATCGGCAAGCGTTCGTACGGGCTCTATCTGTGGCATTGGCCGACGTTCGTCGTCGTCGATGCACGATCGTCGGATGCACGACTGCTTCTTGCGCTCGTAGTCACCGTCGTCGTCAACGAACTGATATACCGAGCCATCGAAGTTCCCGTTCGCAACGGGGTGATTGGAAAGTGGTTCACCGAGCGTCGTAGTTTGTCTGGCGTGCGTCGTCGCCTCCCCGTCGCAGCCGTCTCGGTCCTTGCGGCAGTCGTCGTCGCCTCGTCGGTGAAGCTCACTGGCATCGAAGCTCGGGACATGAGTGTCGACAGTGGGAATTCCGACGTGGTGTTCGTTGCACCGACCACGACACCAACAGTTCCTGACTCTGCGGTGTCGACGACTTCAACGACAGTCGCAGTACTTCCGCGTCGGGTCGTCATCGTCGGCGATTCCCAAGCCCATTCGCTCTACGTGAACCGACCAGCCGGGATCGAAGAGACATTCACACTGACCAATGGATCACTCGATGGGTGTGGCGTCTATGACCGCGGCGTAGGTGTGGGCGGGAAGAACGACAGGTTCCGTCGCAACTTTGCGAACTGCGCCGGTTTCGAGGAGAAGTGGGCAACGTCGGCGACGAATGCACGAGCCGACGTCGCCCTGATTGTGATCGGTGCGTGGGAGGTGCTCGATCTCGAAGTCGGCAAACTGCGGTTCAAGGTCGACACGATCCCCGCCGACACCCTCTTCGTGTCACAGTTGAAGAAGGGCATCGACGCATTACGTGCGACGCGGACCGCAGTTGCCGTTCTCGAGGTGCCTTGCATGCGCCCCGTCGACTCGAAGGGTGGTCCGGTTCCGGCGTTGAAGGAGCGAGGCGACGATGCGCGTACGGGGCACCTCAACGAACTGATCCGCGAGGTGGTCGAGTCGTATCCCTCACAGGTCACGTTCGTCGAGGGACCGACCGAATGGTGTTCGAATCCGAAAGTGTCGACCAGCCTGTCGTATCGCTGGGATGGCGTCCACGTCTACAAGCCAGGGGCAAAGCTGATCTTTGAGACGATCGCAGACGATCTGCTATCCATACCGGTGAGATTTCGGAAATAGCTGATGCACACCTTTGGAACCGAACCACTTGTCGTCAATGACGTCGTGCGCCTGAGCACGACCACCGAGACGTTCGTGCTGTCAAACGATGCACGCTCGGCGATCGAGGCAAACATGGCCGAATCGGTCGCGGCATCGGCGACGGGAGCGGCGTATGGCAGGACCACCGGAGTCGGTGCCAATCGCAACGTCGCTGCCGACGATTCCGATGGCGGTCACGGCATGCGACTTGTGCGATCGCATGCCGCAGGCGGTGGCGAACCATACCCGCATGAAATTGCTCGGGCCGCAATGGTCGTGCGCGCGCACCAATTGTCACGACCAGGATCCGGAATACCGGTGGACGTCGTCACCGGGCTGATCGAGGGCCTGAATGGCGGCAAGGCGTTTTCGTTCCGCGAGTTCGGTGGTGTCGGGACGGGTGACATCACCGCTCTCGGTGAACTCGCACTGTGTCTGTTGGGTGATCGCCCTTGGCTCGACGGTTCGACGTCACGCCACATCGGGTCCTTCGACGCAAGCGCCGCGTTGTCGTTCATGAGCTCGAGTGCACCAACCCTTGGTCTCGCCTCGCATGCGGTGGTGCGGTTGTCGACGGTGGTTCGCGCGAGCCTCGTCGCGGCGACGATGGGATCGGTCGCCATTCGCGCCAATCGTCAGCAGTGGTCCGAGGTCGCACAGTCGACGCGTCCATCTACTGGCGTGGAGGAGTGCATGGTGGTGATGCGGCGACTTCTCGACGGCACGGACTATCTCCAGGCACGGACCCAAGACCCTCTTTCGTATCGCGTTTTGCCGTTCATCTTCGGACCGCTCCTCGAGTCGCTCGGACGAGCAACCGACGAGACGAACCGAACGATCGATTCACGAATCGAGAATCCGCGATTCGTCGACGGCGCAGTGTGGCACCACGGGGCATTCAATTTGACGAGCGTCGCACTTGCATTCGACACGCTCCGTCTCGCTACCTGCCAGTGGCTGTCGTCGTCGCTGGCGAGGGTCGTGAAGCTCAATGATCCGGCATACACCGACCAAGAACGCTTCCTTGCAGCCGGCCCGGCGGGAAGTTCCGGAGTGATGGTGCTCGAGTACTGTGCGGCTTCAGCCCTCGAGACGGTGCGGACACTGGCTGATCCGTCGTCACGACATACGACGAACATCTCGATCAGTACCGAGGACCACGCACCGTTTGCCTCTCGATCTGTCGCAGCGACGTACGAGATGATCGACGCAGCAGAGACCGTCGTGGCGTGCGAATTGCTGACCGCACTGCGTGCTCTGCGCGGCGCACGTGACGTCTCGATCGGCTCGGCGCTCGCCGAGGTGCGTGACCTGTGCGGATCGTTGGGAGCGGACACCATGGACCGTCAACTCATCGACGACGTCATTGCTGCACGCACGATGCTCGACACCGTCGCCGACGTCTATTCCGCTCGGCTGTAACCAGACGGGGGCCGTCAACTACCGTTGAGGCATGGCTGAATTCTCTTTGACCCTGAGCGACGAACAACTCCAATTGAAAGATTGGATCCATCAGTTCGCCGTTGACGTGATCCGACCTGCAGCGCACGAGTGGGACGAGCGCGAAGAGTTCCCCTGGCCGATCGTCCAAGAGGCCGCAAAGATCGGTCTGTACGGACTGGACTTCATCATGAACGCGATGGGTGACCAGAGCGGCCTGACGCTCCCGGTTGCAATCGAGGAAATCTTTTGGGGTGATGCCGGGATCGGCATGGCCATCATGGGTTCGGGACTTGCTGCCGCAGGTATCGCCGGCAACGGAACCCCAGAACAGGTGATGGAGTGGGTGCCCCAGTGTTACGGCACGGCCGACGATGTGAAGGTCGGAGCGTTCTGCGTGAGTGAACCCGACGCGGGGAGCGACGTGAGCTCGCTGCGAACTCGTGCCGTCTACGACGAAGCAAACGATGAGTGGGTGTTGAACGGCACGAAGGCTTGGATCACCAACGGTGGCATCGCCAACGTGCACGTCGTGGTCGCAGCGGTCGATCCAGAACTCAAGGGTCGAGGACAGGCGAGTTTCGTCATCCCACCCGGGACCAAGGGGCTCTCTCAGGGACAGAAGTATTTGAAGCACGGAATCAAGGCGAGCCACACCGCCGAAGTCGTGCTCGATGACGTGCGCGTACCGGGGCGCTGTCTGCTCGGCGGCAAGGAAAAGCTCGATGCCAAGATCGCTCGTGCTCGCGAGCGAGGCAAGTCGGGCGAGGCCCAACCTGCAATGAAGACCTTCGAGGCGACGCGTCCCGCCGTCGGTGCGCAGGCACTCGGAATCGCTCGAGCTGCCTACGAGTACGCACTCGACTACGCAAAGGAGCGCACGGCGTTCGGCAAGCCGATCGTCATGCACCAGGCAATTGCATTCAAGCTCGCCAACATGATCACGCGCATCGATGCATCACGTCTGTTGATTTGGCGTGCGGCATGGCTCGCCCGCAATGGCGGCTTTGTCAACGGCGAGGGCTCGATGAGCAAGTACTACGCATCTGAGACCGCGGTGAGAGTGACCGAAGAGGCGATTCAGATTCTCGGAGGTTACGGCTATACGCGTGAGTATCCAGTCGAGCGTTGGCACCGTGACGCAAAGATCCACACCATCTTCGAGGGCACCAGCGAGATCCAGCAGTTGGTGATCGCTCGTGCGATTTCCGGCCTGCGCGTGGAATAGAAAACCCTGTATTCATTGGCTTTCTGGCGTGCAGCCGGGAGCCGGTTGAGTCGCATCGGCTTCGATCGCCCACGGCAGGAGCAGCTAGAAAAGGCACCATCAGACCAGTTCCTGTGACACGTCGTCACACGGATTCTGACTTCATTTCCAGCGGTTGGGCCTGAGTTCTGATGGGTCAGGGGACTGCCCCTGGGCGAGTATTTGACCGATCGGTCTCAAATCGCTAGGTTGGCTTGATGGGTCTTGATAGGAGTCTTCATGGGTCGTCCACCGATCGTCGATCGTGACGCTGCCGTTGAGCGAATCATGCACCGGTTCTGGCGAACTGGGTTCCATCCGACCTCGTTGGACGATCTGCTCGAAGCCAGCCGCATGCATCGCGGCAGCTTTTACCGAACGTTCGGCGACAAGCGCGCAGCTTTCGAGGCGGCGTTCGCGCTCTATGTCGACCGAATTGCGACCACTGATGTGCTCCCGGCGCTGACCTCAACCGGATCACCAGTGACAAGGTTGGAGAACTTGCTCGTTGCACGGCTCGAAGCGGCACTTGGCAGTGCCGATCACGCGGCGGGTGATCGTCCGGGGTGTCTCGTGACAAATACAGCCACCGAACTCGCCGCTCATGACGAGCACGCCAGGGAACAGGTTGGTTCGGCACTCAACGGCGTACGGGAATCGATCGCGACTCTCTTGCACGCTGCGGTGCAGGCCGGCGAGGTTGGTCCTGCGCTGGATGTCGAGGCCGCTGCGGACCACCTTCTCACGTTCCTCCAGGGAGCAATTGTCATGAGTCGAAGTGGCCAGAGCAGCGAGCGACTGCACGAGGCGCTCCGCAGGGCAATCGCCTACGTACTTCCGTCCCCGATTCAAGGAGATTTCACATGAGCCAGAAGTTGCAGCGTCGCCATGTCAAGCGGTGGTCGATTGTTCCCGTAGTTACTTTCGACCTTCTTGCTGCAATCGGTGCGGCAATCGTGGCGCTGACGGGCCGCGGTGGGGTGCAAGCAACTGCGTGGCTCGGAGCCGCGGTCGCCACTGCATCACTGCCGGTTCAGTTGGTGAGTCTTCTTGGCCTCCGCAAGGCTCGGACCTCGCGGAATCTGACGGTGATGACTTCGATCGCATCTCTCGCTGCAGCAACAGCGATAGGGGCATCGGCGCTCGGCGGTTCGGTTTGGCCAGCCGTGATTGGGGTTGTTGGTCTTTTGACCACTCAGTACTACGCACGTTGGTACACACGGCTTGATCGCATCTTGCAGGTTGGTCTCGAAGTTGGTGCTCGACTGCCGAATTTCGTGGTACTTGATGTCGATGGAATGCCAGTGAGTTCGGAGTCTTTTCTTGGTCAACCAACGGCGTTCGTGTTCATTCGAGGCAACTGGTGCCCACTGTGTGTGGCGCAGGTTCGTGAACTTGCCGCTGACTACGAGTCATTGAAAGCGAGAGGCATCGTGGTTGCGCTGATTTCACCTCAACCTCTCGACGAAACCCGTGCTCTTGCCGAGAGATTCGGAGTTGCTTTTCGCTATCTGACGGATCCCGATGCAACCGCAGCGGCGTTGCTCGGCATTCGCCACGATGGGGGAGTGCCGCCCGGCGTGACTCAACTGGGTTATGAAGCAGACACGGTGTTTCCCACCGTGATCGTCATCGACGAATCGGGAACAATCGTCTTCAGTGATGAGACCGATGACTATCGAGTGCGACCTGAACCGGCATTGTTCATGGCTGCACTCGATTCAGCGCGTCAGTAGCGAACCCGCCTGTCGGAGACGATCGATGATGTCGATGATCTACGACTCGGAGTCTGCTTGTGACAGGAGTTGCTATTTTCTGTGACAGGTTGTCACACGGATTACCCTTCTTGATCCCAGCATGCCGTTGTTTGCGCGGTTGCTGCGTGGCGAGGCGTGAAGCTTCGAATCCCCACACGATCTTCGAGGGAACTTCAGAGATTCAGCAGCTGGTGATCGCACGCGCGATTTCAGGGATGCGGGTCGAGTAGTCGCTAGCGCTGATCGCGAGCCGCGATGAACGCGGCGACACAGGCATCAATGTCGTCGCTCGTGTGCGTCGCGCAGATCTGCACGCGGATGCGCGCCTTGCCCATCGGCACGACGGGGTAGGAAAACGCGACGACGTAGATCCCAAGTCCGAACAACGCACTCGCCATCCGCACGGCCTCGTGTTCGTCGGCGAACATGACGGGAACGATCGGGTGTTCGCCGGGTAGGAGCGTGAATCCCGCAGCAGACATCTTGTCGCGAAAGCGCTTCGCGTTCTGGGTGAGCGTCTCGCGGGCCCGACCGCCCTTGGCGACGAGGTCGAGTGCAACGAGTGACCCGGCCACGACGGTCGGGGGAATTGAATTGGAGAACAGATACGGACGCGCGCGCTGACGGAGGAGGTCGACAATTTCTTGGTGCGCGCTAATGTAGCCGCCCGACGCACCGCCGAGGGCCTTGCCGAGGGTTCCCGAGAGGATGTCGACGCGATCTCGCACGCCGAACATCTCGGGCGTTCCTGCGCCGGTCGCGCCGATGAATCCGATCGCATGCGAGTCATCCACCATGACCATTGCGCCGTACTTGTCGGCGAGGTCGCATATCTCGGGCAGCGGTGCAAACGAGCCATCCATGGAGAACACGCCATCGGTGACGATGAGTGTGCGCCGCGCACCCTTGGCCGCGACGAGTTGCGCCTCCAGGTCGGCCATGGACCGGTTCTTGTAGCGATAGCGGGTGGCCTTGCAGAGTCGGATGCCGTCGATGATCGACGCGTGGTTCAACTCGTCGGAGATGACGGCGTCACCTTGGTCGAGCAATACCTCGAACACGCCACCGTTGGCGTCGAAGCATGACGGGAACAAAATCGTCGCATCCGTGCCGAGGAGTTTCGACAGTCGAGACTCAAGTTCGTCGTGTTGGGTCTGGGTGCCGCAGATGAACCGGACGCTCGCCATGCCGAACCCATTCGAATCGAGCGACTCCTTGGCCGCGGCGATGACGTCGGGATGGTTGGCAAGGCCGAGGTAGTTGTTGGAGCAGAAATTCAACAGGTCACGATGGTTGCTCTCGACGTGTGGCGCCTGTGGTGAATCGAGGAGTCGCTCGTGCTTATAGAGACCTGCTTGTCGGATCTCGTCCAACGTCTTTCTTAGTTCATCGCGTGTCGTCGTGTACATCGAACGTCCTTACGACCAGTCCATCACGACTTTGCCCGAATTCGATGAGCGTGCTGCAGCGAACGCAGACTGCCATTCGGACGCTGGGAATCGGTCGGTGATGACGTCACGAATGTCGAGACCGGTCTGGATGAGTGAGTTCATCGCGTACCACGTCTCATACATCTCGCGACCGTAGATGCCCTTGATGGTGATCATGTGGGTCACCAGCTTGGCCCAATTGATCGAAATCTCCTTGCTCGGAAGACCGAGCACGGCGACACGACCGCCATGTGCGAGATTGTCGAGGATGTCGGGAAGTGCGCTCGGTGCACCACTCATCTCGAGTGCGACGTCGAAACCCTCTTTCATCCCGAGCGTCTTTTGCGTCTCGGCGATGGATGAGGTCAGCGGATTGACTGCGATGTCCACACCCATCGTTCGGGCGAGTGCAAGGCGGGACTCGTTGATGTCGCTCACGACGATGTAACGGGCACCCACGTGGCGGGCGACCTTGGCTGCCATCAGCCCAATCGGCCCTGCGCCGGTGATCAAGACGTCCTCTCCGGCGACGGGAAATGCGAGCGCCGTGTGCACGGCATTCCCGAACGGATCGAAGATCGCACCGAGTTCCGCATCGACTGCGGCGGAATGCACCCACACGTTGCTTGCGGGGATGACGACATACTCCGCGAATGCACCATTCCGGTTGACCCCGACGCTCGAGGTGTTCTTGCACATGTGGCGTCGTCCAGCGCGGCAGTTGCGACAGGTTCCGCAGATGACGTGTCCCTCTCCCGAGACGAGGGCACCGATTTCGAGCGACGTGACGTCGGATCCGAGTTCCACGATCCGGCCGGAGAATTCGTGGCCGATGATGAGCGGTGCGTTGACCGCAGATGCAGCCCACGCGTCCCATGCCTCGATGTGCAGGTCGGTGCCACAGATTCCCGTGCGCTCCACACGGATCTTGACGTCATTTGGACCGGGTGTCGGTTCCGGGCACTCGATCATTTCGAGGCCAGGCCCGCCGGCTGGCTTGAAGAGGGCACGCATGACGCTTCATCGTAATGGTGCGGTCGGGTTCCCTCAGTGTCGTCAGGAGGTGAAATCGTATCGACAGTCAATGCACGTCACGGATGGCGTCGTCAGCGCACACTCCTCGCAGGCAAGCGTCCGCTTGCGACACGTGTTGATGGAGCAGTTGTAGAAGTCCTTCGTCGGGGCTTCGCAATAGTCGCACGCCCCGAGAACGAGCGCACCGTCGGCAAAGTCGGTGACGAGTCGACGATCGAAGACGTAGAGGGAGCCCTCCCACAGGCCGTCGTTCTTGAACGTCTCGCCGTAGCGCACGATTCCGCCGTCGATTTGATAGACCTCCTGGAACCCGCGATTCTTCATCAGCACGCTGAGCACCTCGCAGCGAATGCCACCGGTGCAATAGGTGACGACGGGCTTCGACTTGAGGTGGTCGTACTTGCCACTCTCGAGTTCCGCAACGAAGTCGGGTGTGGTCTGTGCATCGGTGACGACCGCACCCTTGAATCGACCAACCCGTGCCTCGAAAGCATTGCGTCCGTCGAAGAACACCACGTCATCGCGTTGCGCGACGAGTTCGTGCACTTCGTGTGGCGACAAATGCGTTCCACCACCGACGATTCCGTCGACGTCGACCTTGATCTCTTCTGGTCGACCGAAGGTCACGATCTCTGGTCGGACCTTCACCTCCAAGCGCGGAAAGTCCTCTCCCGTACCTTCGGACCACTTGAAGTCGATGTCCTTGAATGGGGCGAACTCGCGCGTCGTACGGATGTACTTCTTGACCGACTTCAAGGATCCACCGACGGTGCCGTTGATGCCGTGGGTGGAAATCAGTATTCGCCCTGTCAGGTCCCAGCGTTCGCACAACTCGCGCTGCCACAGCCGAATGGTTTCGGGATCGACGAGCGGTGTGAACTTGTAAAACAGGAGGATCTTTGGTTCGACGACCATGTCGCGGACGTTCGATTGTTCAGCGGGCGTAGGTGACGCCACCGTCGACGATGAGCGTGGAGCCGACGACGTAGTCACCGGCGCGAGAGGCGAGATAGATCGCTGCGCCCGCCATGTCTTCGGGCGTGCCGATTCTGCCCGCCGGGATCATCGGGGCGATCGCGTCACCGTGGTCGCGTGCCACTTTGTTCATCTCGCTCGCGAAGGCTCCTGGGGCGATCGCGCTGACGATGATGTTGTCCTTGGCAAGACGCAATGCCATGCGCTTGGTCATGTGGATCAAACCTGCCTTGCTGCCCGCATAGGAATACGTCTCCATCTGGTTGATCGAGATGCCGTCGATCGACGCGATGTTGATCACCTTGGCGAGGTGCCCGGACGCTCCTGCCGCGCGCAGTTGTGGTGCGAGCGCCTGGGTGAGGAAGAACGGCGTCTTCAAGTTCAAGTCGACCACCTTGTCCCAGCCGGACTCGGGAAATGAGTCGAACTCCGCACCCCACGCCGCGCCCGCGTTGTTCACCAGGATGTCGAGGGACGACTCGCGTTCTGCGATCTGCGAGGCGAGCTTCGCCACACCCTCCATCGTGGAGACGTCGCCGGGGAGCGAGATGCACTCGCCGAACTCGGCGAGTTCCTTGGCCGCCGCATCGCACTGGGCCGCCTTTCGCGCCGTGATGTAGACGCGGGAGCATCCGTGCTCGAGGAAGCCACGAACGATCATCGCTCCGATGCCACGGGAGCCACCGGTGACGAGAGCGACTCGTCCTGAGAGGGAGAAGATGTCTTTCATCCTCGGAACACTACGGCGTGCGTTCGGACTCGGGCGAGGCGTAGGGTTTGGGTATGCCAAGTGATGCGTTTCTCAAGGGAATGAATGCAGTGCACCGAGTGATCATGGCCGTGACGGGTGGCAAGGCCGGTTGGCAAGTCGGCGTGATGCCCGTCGTGGAGTTGACGACTATCGGGCGCAAGTCGGGGGAGAAGCGAACGGTGCTGTTGACCTCGCCGATCCAGGAAGGTGACGACGTCGTGATCGTCGCGTCTCGAGGTGGCGACGACCATCACCCAGCGTGGTACCTCAACTTGGTCGCCAACCCGAAGGTGGAGGCGCGTGTGAAGGGTGGTCCGACCACTGCAATGATCGCGCGCACGGCGACGCCAGAGGAGCGCAACCGCTGGTGGCCGAGCGTCGAGTCGGCCTACAAGGGGTATCGCTCGTATCAGCAGCGCACGTCGCGTGAGATTCCGCTGGTGGTGTTGTCTCCAGATCGATAGGACCTCGCCCGAGAGGTGAGGGGTAGCGTGGCGGTATGCCAGCACCAGGAATGCATTCAGGGATCACGACCGACGACGCGATGAACCTGGCGATGTCCGCCAAGGCGGTCCCGCTGTACGAAGCCGTCAAGGAATTCATCCGCGACGAGATCGATCCCGTCACCGAAAAGTTCTTCAAGCTCGGCGATGGACGGCCCGATCGATGGCAGTACGGCCCAGGCCAACTTGAGTTGTTGGAAGGCTTGAAGTCGAAGGCGAAGGCAAAGGGACTGTGGAACTTCTTTCTGCCGAATGCCGAGACTGGCGAGGGCTTGTCGAACCTCGACTACGCCTACATCGCAGCCGAACTCGGCAAGAACCCGATCGCCTCCGAGTGCATGAACTGCAGTGCGCCTGATACCGGGAACATGGAGGTGCTGGAGCGCGTCGGCACTCCGGAGCAGAAGGAACGCTGGCTGAAGCCATTGCTCGCGGGCGAGATTCGCTCCGCATATGCGATGACCGAGCCCGACGTCGCGTCCTCGGACGCCAAGAACCTCGAGTGCCGTGCGGTCTTGGACGGTGACGAATGGTTGATCAACGGTGAGAAGTACTACATCTCAGGTGCTGGTGATCCTCGCTGCAAGATCCTCATTTGCATGTTGATGACGAGCCCCGACGGTCCACCGCATCGTCGCCACTCACAGATCCTCGTGCCGATGGACACCCCAGGCGTCCAGATCCTCGGTCCGATGGAGGTCTTCGGCGAGGACGACGCGCCACACGGTCACATGCACCTGCGCTTCACCGACGTGCGCGTGCCGGCGTCGAACATGTTGCTGGGTGAGGGTCGAGGCTTCGAGATCTCACAGGTTCGCCTCGGACCAGGCCGCATCCACCACTGCATGCGATCCATCGGCGCGGCAGAACGGGCGCTCGAGCTGATGATCCGTCGTGGGCTGCACCGCGAGGCGTTCGGCAAGCCGCTTGCACGACTCGGAAAGAACACCGAAGTGATCGCCAAGGCCCGCATCGAGATCGAGGCCATGAGGCTCATGGTGTTGCGCGCCGCCAAGGCGATGGACACGATGGGCAACGCGGAAGCTCGCGTGTGGGTGAGCGCGGTGAAGGCGATGGTGCCGGAGCGCGTCTGCAAGATCATCGACGAGGCGATCCAGGTGTTCGGCGCGACGGGAGTGTCGCAGTGGACGCCACTTGCTCGCCTGTATGCCGGTCAGCGAACGTTGCGACTCGCCGACGGACCGGACGAAGTGCACTGGCACGTCGTCGGTCGCGCGGAAATCTCGCGATACGAAGGAGAACCGCCGATGCCGCAGTCGAGCGAGCGCGGCGGGATGTTCTCCGGGCCGAGCTGACGATTACGGGCGGGTCGCGGGCGACTCGGTCTTGCGCGGGTCGGTGATGATCAGCCCATCGAGGGTGTCGTCAATCGCCTTCATCAACTCTGGTTCGAGTTTCACGTTCGCGGCCTTCACGTTGTCGTCCAACTGATCTGGTCGAGTCGCACCGACGATCGCAGAGGCGACGTTCTTGTTTTGCAGCACCCATGCGATGGCGAGTTGAGCCATCGTCAGACATGCATGGTCGGCGAGCGGCTTCAGTTGTTGCACGCGCTCGAGCACGGCGTCGCTCATCCAGCGGGAAATGAAGTTCTTGCCGCTCAATTCGTCGGTGGCCCGTGATCCAGCAGGTGGCGGCTGGCCAGGGAGATACTTTCCGGTGAGTACCCCTTGGGCGATCGGCGACCACACGATTTGCGAGAGCCCCTCGCGTTCGCACGCCGGCACGACCTCTTCTTCGATCACTCGCCAGAGCATCGAATACTGCGGCTGGTTGGAGATGAACGGCACGTTCATCTCGCGCGCAAGCTTGGCGCCACGGGTGATCTCGTCTGCACTCCACTCGGAGACACCGATGTAGAGCGCCTTGCCCTGACGCACGATGTCGGCAAAGGCGAGCATCGTTTCTTCGAGTGGTGTTTCCACGTCGAAACGATGTGCTTGGTAGAGGTCGACGTAGTCGAGCTGCAGGCGCTTGAGCGAGGCGTCAATGGAATGCATGATGTGCTTTCGAGACAACCCTCGATTGTTCGGGCCGGATCCGGTCGGCCAGAACACCTTCGTGAACACCTCGATGCTTTCGCGACGGATGCCCGTCAGCGCTCGGCCGAGCACCTCTTCGGCTTTCGTCCCCGCATAGACGTCTGCGGTGTCGTAGGTGGTGATCCCGAGGTCGAGCGCACGCTTCACGCACGAGCGTGCGGCGTCCTCTTCGACCTGACTGCCGTGGGTGATCCAGTTTCCGTAACTAATCGCCGAAACCTTGAGACCACTCTTGCCGAGATAACGAAATTCCATGGCCTGACTCTATTGCGCGTCGACGCGTGCATCCCTACCGACGGGCGACCGGAGGACGGACCATCCAGCGATGGCGATTCCCGAAAGGACGAGGACGGTGATCGTGATGCTGGTGATGCCGAACGCGGCTCGACGACCGAGATGCTCGTAGATCACCCCAGCCAGCATCGCGGCGATTCCACCAGTGAGGGTCTGCATGCCACCGAGGAGACCCGATGCACCAGCCTGTCGTTCTTCGGGAACCGATTGCGACACCGCAATGCCGGTGCCGGTCACCGTGAACGCATCGAGCGCGGAGTGGGTGAGCGCCACGGCAAGCAACACGTACGGCGACTCGAGCGATGCATAGAACAACATGTACATCGCGCCTGCGAGCAGACCGAACGCACTCACGCGGAACGGACCGTGGCGCTCGGCGATCTTGCCGCCGAGCGTGCCGAACAGGATCCAGGGCAAGCCGAAGAGCGACACGCCCGCGTTGCCGACCCAACTGGAGGCGCCCATGTCGTCCATCATCACGACCCACAACGGATCGAACACGCCGATCATCACGTAGAGCGCGAGGCCGATCAGGATCGCGCCGACGAGAGGACGGATGCGCAACAGGTCGAAGGCGAATCGTTCTGTCGTCTGGTCCTCGGGTGGCGTCTCCGGGACGTTCGCGCGTGCGATGACAACGGAGGCGACGAGGATCAGGACCGCCATGATCAGGAAAGGTGCGGCCAGACCGAATGCGTCGACCGTGAGGGCTGAAATCATCGGACCAAGAGCAAATCCACCCACTTCGATCGACACGCCGCGGCCCAGGTTGCGACCGACGTTGTCGCGGTCGCTCACGATGATGATTCGTCGAGTCGCAGGAATCGCGATGCCGGTGCCGATGCCCATCAGCGTTCGACCGAGGACGAACGCCGGAAGGTTGGTGCCGAGGGCCATTACGAGTGCTCCGACAACGTTGAGCGCGAACCCGATGGTGAGCATCTTGCGAGCGAGGCCCTTGTCGGCGAGTGGTGCGAGGGTGAGTTGTGCGATGAACGACGTGAAGAATCCGACGGCGACGACGAAACCAAGTCCGGTTTCCTGGATGCCGAATTTGTCCCGCCAGTCGTCCAACATCGTGAACATGACGCCGTATCCCGCAGCAAGGAGACCGACTGCAACCTGCAAGATGAGGACGAGACGGCGTCGTTGCACCCCACCACAGTAGGTGTTGAGCTACGAATTGCGCCGTAGTGTGGAGTTATGGACGTCGCCGTCGTCGACTACCGAAGCGCAACAGCAGCTCGAGACTTCACGACGTCACTTCGTGAGACTGGATTCGCCGTCCTGGTGAACCATCCCATCGACTATTCGATGGTGCAACGGCTGCAAAACGAGTGGCTCGACTTCTTCCGTTCCGATCGCAAGTGGGACTTCCTCCCGGCCGAGGGAGGACAGGACGGTTATCGCCCGATGGAGGAGGCCGAAACCGCCGTCGGATACTCAAAGAAGGACATCAAGGAGTATTTCCACTGGTATCCGTGGGGCCGCCAGCCCGAGGCTGAGTCGAGGGTCGCACGTGAGATGTACGACGCGGGCTTTTCGCTGGCCGCAGAGTTGTTGTCGTGGGTCGAGGAGTACACACCGGCGGACATCTCGAGGAACTTCACGATGCCGTTGTCGGAGATGATCAACGGAACCCAGCGCACGCTGTTGCGCATCTTGCATTACCCGCCACTGCGAGGTGACGAACCGGAGGGTTCGGTGCGAGCGGCTGCCCATCAGGACATCAACATGATCACGGTGTTGCCTGCCTCCAACGAGCCAGGTCTCCAGGTGCGCGACCTGTCGGGCAAGTGGCACGACGTGCCGTGTGATCCGGGCAGTGTCGCGATCAACGCCGGTGACATGCTCGATTATGCGACGGGTGGGTACTTCCCGAGTACGACGCACCAGGTGACAAACCCGACCGGTGAGGCGGCCACGCGCTCCCGCGTGTCGACGCCGTTGTTCCTGCACCCGGCCGACGACGTCGTCGTGGCGAACGGAACGACAGCATTCGAGTTCCTTCGCGATCGCATCAAGCAGATCGCCGGAGTCGAGCTGCAAAAGACGACGTCGTGACCTTGCCCAGGCCGATCTCCACCGGCTCGCTGATCGGCGGGCAATGGGTCGAAGCGCAGTCGGAGATCGACGTCATCAATCCGGCGACTGGTGGGGTGATTGCGACGGTGTCGAATGCGTCCATCGACGACTGTCGTGAGGCGGTCCGCGCTGCGGATCGCGCGCGTGCATCGTGGAGTGCGACTGCACCGAGGGTTCGAGGCGAGATCTTGCGTCGCACGTATGAATTGATGATCGCTGAGCACGAGGCACTCGCACAGCTGATCACGCTCGAAATGGGCAAAGTGATCACCGATGCACGCGCCGAGGTGACCTATGCGGCCGAATTCTTTCGTTGGTTCAGCGAGGAGGCGGTGCGCATCGACGGCGACTATCGCCGCGCACCTGGCGGAGCGAATTGGCTCCTCGTGACGCGACAACCAGTCGGCGTTTCTTTGCTCGCCACACCGTGGAACTTCCCTGCCGCGATGGCGACGCGCAAGATCGGTCCCGCGCTCGCCGCAGGATGCACCGTCGTGCTGAAGCCAGCGCACGACACGCCGCTCACGGCATTGGCCATTGCCGACATCTTGGTGCGTGCAGGAGCCCCTGACGGGGTCGTCAACGTCGTTGTCGCCGATCCGCCAGGACCTGCCGTCGAGGCGATGCTCGACTCCGGACTCGTACGCAAGTTGTCCTTCACCGGTTCGACTCGAGTCGGCTCGCTGCTCCTGCAGCACGCGGCGACGAAGATCATCAATTGCAGCATGGAGCTCGGTGGGAACGCCCCACTCATCGTGTGTTCCGATGCAGACGTCGACGTGGCCGTCGACGGTGCGATGCTCGCCAAGATGCGCAATGGCGGCGCGGCGTGCACCGCGGCCAACCGCTTCTACGTGCATTCGTCCGTCATGGAGGAGTTCACGGAGAAGTTCGTCGCCAGGATGTCGTCACTCGTCCTCGGAGACGGTCTGTCGCCGACGACGACGCTTGGCCCGCTCGTCTCCCATGCGCAGCAGCAGCGCGTCGCGAGTCTCGTCGATGGAGCCGTTGCTCGTGGCGCAAAGGTGTTGTGTGGTGGCTCGTCCGTGACGACACCTGCATTCGGATTTCAGGCAACGGTGCTGGGTGGAGTCGATGCGACAGACCCGATGCTTGCCGAGGAAATCTTCGGTCCCGTCGCACCCCTCGTCGAGTTCGACGACGAAGCGGAGATGTTGCGACTCGCCAACGACGTCGACCACGGGCTTGTGTCGTACGTGTTCACCAAGGACGTCGGCAAGGGCATGCGACTTGCCGAGGCCCTCGAGACGGGAATGGTGGGGTTGAACCGGGGGCTGGTCTCCGATCCGGCTGCTCCGTTCGGTGGCGTCAAGCAGTCGGGACTGGGTCGCGAGGGCGGCCACGACGGCCTGCTCGAGTTCCTCGAGACCAAATACGTCGCCGGCAACTGGTAGGTCAGTCACGTTGCGAGCCGCCGTGTGCGGCTGGTTGAATTTTTTGCATGTCGTCTGGTTCACGACAACTCGCGCAGCGTCTCCTTGGAAGCGTCGGTGTGACCATCGGCGGGTCCGAACCGTGGAGCCTGAAGGTCCACGATGAGCGACTCTGGGACCGTGTCATCGCGCAACGCCAACTCGGCTTCGGCGAGGCCTACATGGATGGCTGGTGGGATTGCGACCAGATGGACGAGATGCTCACTCGCGTCATCGCCGGAGATTTGTTGCGGGAGATCAAGCCGTCGTTTCGTGTCGTCACCCAAGTGCTGCGGAGCAACGTGGTCAACCTGCAGACCAAGGGACGTGCTGCTGCGAACGCGCGACACCACTACGACATCGGCAACGACCTCTATGAACGGATGCTCGATCCGCGAATGGTCTACTCGTGTGCGTATTGGCAGAATGCATCGACCTTGGACGAAGCACAGGTGTCCAAGCTCGACTTGATCTGTCGCAAGTTGCAACTCGAGCCCGGGATGACGGTGCTCGACATCGGTTGTGGGTGGGGTGGCTTCCTGCGCTACGCGGGCGAGCGATACGGGATACGTGGTGTCGGCATCACCCCCGCACCGCAACAGGTCAGCGTCGCCACCGAGCGAACGAAGCACCTGCCGATCGAGATCAAGCAAATCGACTATCGCGACGTGACAGGAACGTTCGATCGGATCGTGAGCGTCGGGATGATGGAACACGTCGGACCAAAGAACCTGCGTGCGTTCTTCGACGTCTGCAACGAGCGGCTGTTGCCGGGTGGAATGATGTTGCATCACCTGATCGGCGGGCTCGTGTCGAAGCAACACAGCGACCCGTTCTTCGATCGCTACATCTTCCCGGGAGGAGTGCTGCCGTCGATGGCGCAATTCGCACGGGCGAGCGAGCCCGACTGGGTGATCGAGGACGTGCACAACTTCGGGCCGGACTACGACCGGACGTTGATGGCGTGGTACTCAAACGTTGAGTCGCGATGGAGCGAGATTCCGACGTATGACGAGCGCTTCAGGCGGATGTGGCGCTTTTATCTGCTCGGTTCCGCCGCCGGATTTCGCTCGCGTTCGTTGCAGTTGTGGCAGTTCGTGATGCGGCGCAAGGGAATCCTTTCTCGCTACACCCCGGTTCGCTAGTTCTCGTCGGCTGCGCGGGCCACGGAGAGCGCCCAGGCGAAGAAGAGGAACTGGATCGGCAGGCGCCCGAGCGAGACGATCTGCTCGCTGATGTCGCGGTCGCGCCAGTCCCAGGCCATGTACAGGTTCGCGGGGTACACCGCGACGAACAGCCAGAATGCAGCGAGCGCGGCGCGGCGCCGGGTGGACTGGCGAAGCACGCCGACGCCAATAGCGATTTCGGCGATGCCGCTCGCATAGGTCCAGAAGCGTTCGCCAAAGGGCAGGGCCGGCGGCACGATGGCATCGAAGAACGTCGGATTGATGAAATGCGTGATGCCGGCGCCGAGGAGGAAGGCGCCAAGCAGCGTGGCGCTACGTGATCGGGGGGTCGGACTCATCGCCCCATCGTGCCATCCGAACGGCGGATGCGCACACGGTGTGAGGAGTTTCTGAAACAATGACAGGGAGCCATTCGAGGAGGCCAAGTGACCGACAGCATTGACACGCGCACGAACTGGCTGGACACCGAGACTCTGAACGCCGTCCGCGGGCAGGTGCCGATCGTCTATGTGGATGCGGTTCCCGTGCGGGTCAACGACATGGGCGAAGTGACCCACGTCGGGATGTTGTTGCGCCAGGCGCCGGATGGGTCCATCAGCCGCACGGTCGTGTCGGGCCGGGTGCTGCTCGGGGAGCGCATCCGCGAGGCACTCCTTCGTCACCTGGAAAAGGACCTGGGTTCACTCGCTCTGCCGCGAATTCCCCTCGAGCCGGCCCCGTTCACCGTCGTCGAATACTTCCCAGACCCTTCGATCACGGGATTCCACGACCCGCGCCATCATGCGGTGAGTCTCGCCTTCGTCGTTCCCGTATCGGGAGACTGCCACCCGACGCAGCAGGCGCTCGACCTCGGATGGTTCACTCCGGAGCAGGCGACGAGTGAGCAGATGCGCAAGGAGATGACGGGTGGACACGATCGACTGATCCGTCTCGCACTCGCGAGCGTCGGTCGACTTCCGTAACTCGAAATTTCGAGCACTATCCCGCGTGGTCGGACGCGGAGTGAATATTGTTCAGTCATGCCCGAAGGCGACACGATCTATCGCACCGCAGTCGCCCTGCGCACGGCCCTTCTGGGCAAGAAGATGGTGGATTTCGAGGCCCAGCGACTGACCGGTCTGAAACCCCAAGTCGGCCAGACGATCGAGGAGGTGCGCAGTCGCGGCAAGCATCTCGAGATCATCTGGGATGACGGGATCGTGCTCCATACGCACATGCGCATGACTGGTTCGTGGCACCTGTATCGAATCGGTGAACGGTGGCGAAAGCCGGAACATCGTGCGCGCGTCGTGCTCGCGGTCGAGGACTGGGTCGCGGTGTGTTTCTCGGCTCCAGTCGTCGAAACGTATCGCGACTTCGATCCACGTCGACACCCGATCCTCGGTCGCCTCGGTCCCGATCTGTGTCGCGTCGATGCAGACCTCGAGGAGTGCGTCGATCGAATGATGAACTACGAGGAGCCCGACATGACCGTGGCCGAGGTGCTCCTCGACCAGCGCGTCATGTGTGGGGTCGGAAACGTCTATCGCTGCGAAATCCTCTGGTCGTGTGAGATCTCGCCATGGGCACCGATCGCGACGCTCAAGCGGGCCGAATGTCGCGAGATCGTGCAACTTGCCGCGGAGCTACTGCAGGCGAACTTGCATCACGCACAGCGCGTCACCGCCCCAGAGATTCCGGGCGGGCTCGCCGTCTATGGGCGCCAGGGCAAGACCTGCCACCGATGCCACGACACGATCAAGGTGACGCACCACGGCGAGGCACACCGAGTGTTGTATTGGTGCCCCGGCTGTCAGACGATGCACGAGCCGATGATGCGACCGAACTTCACTCCGCTGTATATCGAGCGTGACTCCACGCGCGGCGACACGCATCCGGCGGCCGTGCAGTTTTCGGTCGACGACGACGGTCGTCGCGTCTCGGGCTACTAGTCCGCGACCCGACCCAGCACGTTGTCGACGGCGATGATGATCGCAACGCGGTTCTCGCGTTCCTTGGGCTCGCGATATCGCTGCGCATAGCCGTCGACGGCCCGGCGAACTTCGTCCGGATCGTCCTCCAGCGTCACGAGACGCGCGACGCCCTCAAGGGTGATCCAGCGACCGCCGTCCACTTGTGAGACCGCGGCCCGACAACCACGCTGTGCATTGAGCGCCTTCTGCGACGGATAGAACGTGATCACGCGCACGACGTTGGCGTCTTGGTCGTAGCTGAAGCCGACCGGTACGACGTGAGGAGAGCCGTCAGCGCGCAACGTGGTGAGCGTCGCCAGGTGTCGCTCGCGCACGAAGGCGAGCATCGCAGGAGTGAGTGGTTCCATCGTCGATCAGGCGGCGATCGCGCGCATCACGTCCACCTTGGTCGCCCGGCGTGCCGGGTAGATGGAGGCAAAGACGCCGATGATGAACGACAACACGAGGATCACGAACGTCCCGGTCACGGGCAGACGGAACGCAGACAAGCCACTGTCGGCGAGGACGCCGATGAGCACCGCACCCATCACGATGCCGAGCAGGACTCCGACCACCGCGCCGTAGAGCGAGGTGATGACGCTCTCCCAGCGAACCGTGGTGCGCACCTGCGAACGGGTCATGCCGACCGCACGCAGCAAGCCGATTTCGCGCGTGCGCTCGAACACCGACAACAGAAGCGTGATGACGATGCCGACGACGGCGATGAAGATCGACAGCGTGAGCAGTCCATAGATCAGACCAAGGATCTGGTTGACCTGGGCGGCTTGAGCGTCGATGAATGCCTCGCGCGACTGCAACGTGCCAATGCCGAGCTCCGTAGTGATGGCACCGACCGAGGTCTCCAGCGCTTCGTCGGAGACCCCCGGGGCCTTGACGACATAGACGTAGTTGTTGAACAGTGGGGTGGAGGTGTTGGCGAACAGTTCTCGGTTCACGACGTAGTTGCCGAAGGTTCCTTCGCCGTCGAAGATTCCCTCGACTTTCGCGTTCACGACGTCGCCGTCGAGGAGCGTGACGGGAAGCATCGACCCGACGGATAGCGCCTTGTTCGTCGCGACGGTCTGCGACACCAGGACGCCGGTCGTGCTCAACGTGTCTTGGCGGCCCTCCACCATCGTGAAGTCGTAGAGCCCACCCGTCGTCGCCGGGTCGATGACGACTGCGAATCGTGTGTCGTCACCGAACTTCACCGACACGAAGCCGATGCCCGTGGCTTGGTCGACCTCGGGAAGTGCGGCGATTTGGTCGGTGACGTTCAGTGGAATGCCTCCGAAACCTTGGTTGTCGACGCTGAGAGCGAAGTCGCCTCGGAACGACGAACCGATGGTGTCGCGAATCTCGGCACGCAGACTGGCGGCGAACGCGGTGAAGGCGGTGACGAGCGCGACGCCGATCAACACCGGTGCGGCGGTGCGGGCGGTGCGCTTCGGGTTGCGTGCGGCATTCTGGCGGGCCATCGATCCGGTGACGCCTCGCCATGCCTCGATTGGTCGACCGAGACCGAGTGCAACCGGCTTGGCGATCGCTGGACCGACGATGATCACGCCGGCGAACACGAACAGGATGCCGACTCCGAGGTAGTTGTTCGAACCGCCGAGTGCTGTCGCGGTGATGCCGAGTGCACCGAGACCCGACACGACGATGCCGATGACGATGCGGCGCACGCGCTTGTCGACGACTTCGAGTGCGGTGTCGCGCAGAGCGGCGAGCGGCGGGACGCGGCCTGCCCGCAGGGCCGGGAAGATCGCCGACAGCAAGGTGACGATCGTGCCGACGACGACGGTGACGACGAAGGTGCTCACGCTCACGCTCAGACCCTTCGTCGGGATCTCGACTCCGAAGGCGTTGAGGAGGGCGCTCAGGGCCTGGGAGAGTCCGATTCCCGACGCGAAGCCGAGGAGCGAACCGATCACGCCGATCACGCCCGCTTCGACGAACATGCTCGTGGAGACCTGGCGGCGACTCGCACCGATCGCGCGGAGCAGTGCGTTTTCACGAAGTCGCTGGGCGATCGTGATCGAGAACACGTTGTAGATGACGAAACACCCGATGCCGAGTGCGATCAGCGAGAACGCAGTGAGGAAGATGGTGAGGAAACTCAGCACTTGGCCGATCTGGTCTTGGGTTTCCTTCGTGATCTGTGCGCCCGTCAGGGTTTCCAGCTTGAGTGCTGGATCGAGCGACCCGGTGATGCGCTGCGCGAGGTCTTCATCGGAGAGCGACCCGTCACCCTTGATGAGGAACGCATCCACGTAGCCCTCGCGCAGCAGGAACTCCGATGCGGTCGGCTGGTCGAACAACGCAAAGGTCGCACCACCAGGGGAGCTCACGTCGCCGTAGTTGGCGATGCCGACGAGAGTGAAGGAGCGGCTGCCCTTCTGTGCCGTCACGCGCACGCGGTCACCGATGATGTAGTCGGCGTTCTTCGCCGTTGCCGCGTCCATCACCATTTCGGTCGAACCGACGGGGAGTCGTCCGTCTTCGATCGTCCAGAGTCCGGCCATCGATTCTGTCGCGATGCCACCGAAGGTCGGTGGCCCGTTGTCGGAGCCCATCGGGGTTCCGTCCTTGGCGATGATTCGGGCGAACGCTTGGATGTCGCCGGTGGCGTCTTCGACGCCGTCGACGCCGAGCACGGTCTCGAGCGCGGCGATCGGGGTCTGTGCGCGCTGCTCTCCACCGAAGCCCACTTCGACGAACTGCGACGAGCGCACGTAGGCATCCACGTCGCGGAACACGTCAGCAAAGAGCCGGTCGAACGTTTTGTTCAGGGTGTCGGAGAAGATCAAGGTGCCCGACAGGAATCCCGTGCCGAGGATGATGGCGAGCGAGGTCAACACGAGTCGGCCCTTGCGGGCGAGCGTCATGCGAAACGCGAGAGACAACATCGACTACTCCCCGAGGTGCTTCAGGTAGTCGAGGACCTTTTCGGGTGTCGGCTGCGTCATCTCACCGGCGAGCTTGCCGTCCTTCAGGAAAACGATGCGATCCGCATAACTTGCGGCGACCGCGTCATGGGTGACCATGACGATCGTCTGGCCGAGGTCGGACACGGCACGACGCATGAATCCCAACACCTCACCACCAGTGCGCGAGTCGAGGTTGCCCGTCGGCTCGTCGGCGAAGATGATCGCTGGCTTGCTCGCAAGTGCGCGAGCGACGGCAACGCGCTGTTGCTGACCACCCGACAATTCGCTTGGTCGGTGTTCGAGTCGGTCGCGCAAGCCGATCGTGTCGATCACGGAGTCGATCCAGGCCGAATCCCCCTTGTCGCCTCCGAGGGAGAGAGGCAGGACGATGTTTTCGTATGCACTCAACGTCGGGATCAGGTTGAAGGCCTGGAACACGAATCCGATCTGGCGCCGGCGCAGCATCGTGAGGTCCTTGTCCGACAGTCCGCTCAGAGTCGTGTCCCCGATTGCGACGTCGCCCTCGGTGAGCGAGTCGAGTCCCGCCATGCAATGCATGAGGGTGGACTTGCCGGAGCCGCTCGGGCCCATGATGGCGGTGAACTTCCCGCGCTCGAAGGTGACGCTGACGCCGTCGAGAGCGCGGACCTCGCTGTCACCGCTTCCGTAGATCTTCAGTGCGTTGCTCGCGGACGCGGCAGAGCCAGTCGGAGCCATGGTGGGGGTAGTCATGTTCCACAGTCTATGAACGGCACGACTATGCCGTGCCGTTCATAGACGCGAACGACACGGGAACTACTTGGGTTGCGGAACGACTCGCAGGTACGGCTTTACCGTCTTCCAACCGGCAGGGAAGAGTGTCTTGGCCTCGTCGTCGGACACTGCTGCACCGATGATGACGTCTTGTCCCTGTTCCCAGTTGGCCGGTGTTGCGACCTTGTGCTTGGCCGTGAGTTGCAGCGAGTCGATCACGCGCAGGATCTCGTCGAAGTTGCGGCCCGTCGACGCCGGGTAGGTGATCGAGAGCTTGACCTTCTTGTCCGGTCCGATGACGAACACGCTGCGCACCGTGAGGGTGTCGTTCGCGTTCGGATGGATCATGTCGTAGAGGTTGCTCACCGAACGGTCCGGGTCGCCGATCATCGGGAAGTTGACAGGTGTTCCCTGGGTTTCGCCGATGTCGCCCTCCCACTTGTGGTGTGACTCGACGCTGTCGACCGACAGTCCGATCACCTTCACGTTGCGCTTGTCGAACTCGGGCTTGATCCGAGCGACGTAGCCGAGCTCCGTCGTGCACACTGGGGTGAAGTCCTTCGGGTGGCTGAAGAGCACACCCCACGAGTCGCCGAGCCACTCATGGAAGTGGATCTGACCCTGGGTGGTGTCGGCGGTGAAATCGGGTGCGGTGTCTCCAAGACGAACGGGCATGGCTACTCCTTTGATAGGGGGATGGTGCTGGAGCCGCTCAGCGTAACCGAAACCCGACCAAACTTGTCAACTTTTACGGAGATCGACCCCGAATGCCTGCTGAAAGCCCTGGAAATACGAGTCGTCATCTGCTGCGGCCCCCAGACCAACCCAGTCCTCGTCGGTGATCGATCGACGACCTGCGGTGATCGACTCTCCGCCCCAGGAACAGGCATAGCGCAGGCGTGGGGAGTCGGTCGCTATGGCGTGTTCGATCACGCGGGCGACCTCGTCGGCCGGGGAGGCATTCGCAATCCCTGCGGCGTAGAACTGGAACATGCGTCGATAGTGGTCGTCGTAAGCACCGGTTGCATGTGGTGCGTCGATGTTCTTGGCAAAGATCGACGACTTCGTCACTCCTGGTTCGACGATGGTGACACGAATCCCAAACGGCGCAAGTTCATGGGCGAGCTCCTCGCTCACTCCCTCGAGCGCCCATTTCGACGCCACGTATGGCGCCTGGGCGATTGCGGCAAGTCGGCCGACGACGCTCGTCACGTTGACGATCGTGCCGGAGCGTCGCTCGCGCATCCCCGGGAGGACTTGCTGGATGCAGCGGATCGCTCCCGACACGTTCACGTCGAAGGACGCCTCATACTGTTCGATCGAGGCCTCTTCGACGACGCCATTGCCCCCGATTCCAGCGTTGTTCACGAGCACGTCGATGCGACCCGTCGCACGCAAGACGTCGCCGAATCCTCGGGCAACGGAATTCGAGTCCGTGACGTCGAGCTCGATGAGATCGACGCTCACGTTGCGTTGCGCGCACGCGGCCAGGAGTTTGGACGCCGAGTCGAGGGATCTCACGGTCCCGAACACCCGATGGCCGAGCCCGGCGAGGTGGAGTGCGGTCGCGCGCCCGATGCCCGAATTGGCGCCCGTGACGACGATGACGAGGCCCGCTGAAGTGGTCATTGCGCAAGGTTATGGCGCGTGCGGGGCCCGGGCTGGAGCCCCGCACAGCCCTTAGATACGGTGACGTTGGTGCGTACCGAGAAAGTCCTCAAGTTCGTCAATTGGCGACCGATACCTCGGGTCATGGGACGGAGATCATGGACGGTGCGCGTCACCGCACTGGTGATGTGTGGGGTGTTTCTTCCGGTTGGCTTCGGCGTGCCGATCGAGGCCGGTGCAGTTGGGCCAAGCGACGACTACATCGTCGTGTTCAAGGACGGGACGAACGTCGAGCGCAAGGTCGCCAAGGAGGCGGGACTCGGGAACTCGGTCAGCGACGTCTTCACCGCGGCCGTCGATGGCTTCGTCGCGGAACTTGATCCAAGCGACGTCACACGACTGAAGAAGGATCGCGACGTTCTCCTCGTCGAAGCGAACCGCACGATTTCCCTCGACGACGTCGACGCACTCGGCGCCGATGGTGACGACGGGGACATCGGTCCCGACCTTGGTGACCTCCTCGGAGCGCCGATTCGTGGCCAGTACATCGTCACCCTCAACGACGACGTTTCTGCGCGCGCTCTCGCCGACGACGAAAAGGACGGTGGCATCAACGTGCTGCACGTCTACACCGAAGCGATCAACGGATTTGCAGCGGAGCTGTCAGAGGCCGACGTCGAGCGTTTGCGCAAGGATCCGCGCGTCGCAAACGTCGAGGAAGACACGGTCGTTGTGTTACAGGCAGACCAGACTTCTCCGCCGTGGGGTCTCGACCGGATCGACCAGCGCACCTTGCCGCTCAACTCGCGGTACAGCTACAACGAGACCGGTACCGGAGTGACCGCATATGTGATCGACACCGGCATTCGCGGTGACCACGTCGACTTCGGTGGTCGAGTCGAGTCGGGGTACACCGCAATCCGAGACTCCTATGGCACGACTGATTGTCATGGCCACGGCACGCACGTCGCTGGAACGGTAGGTGGCTCCACCTGGGGGGTGGCCAAAGCGGTCTCACTTGTGGCGGTGAGGGTGTTGAGCTGCTCTGGGTCTGGCGCAACGTCGGGCGTCATCGCCGGCATCGACTGGACCGTCGGCCACCATGTCGCGGGAACCCCTGCGGTCGCCAACATGAGCCTCGGCGGTTCGCGAAACACCGCGCTGAATGCCGCCGTTGCTCGCGGAGTTGCCGACGGCATCGTGTTCGTCGTCGCAGCGGGCAACAACAATCGCGACGCCTGCTCGTACTCGCCAGCATCCGAGTCCACGGCAATCACCGTCGGCGCGACCGGGAGCACCGATGCACGTGCGTCGTTTTCAAACTTCGGGTCGTGTCTCGACATCTTTGCGCCTGGCGTGAGCGTCGTGTCCGCATGGAGGACGTCGTCGACGGCCATTCGGTCGTTGTCCGGAACCTCGATGGCGTCACCGCACGTCGCGGGCATCGTTGCGTTGCACTTGCAGTCCGATCCGACCGCGAGTCCATCGACGATCGCCACGCGTGTTCGTAACGCGGCGACCCCTGACCTCGTCGTCAACCGTGGAACGAACTCACCGAACTTGATCGCCTTCACTGGTGGTGCGTGGGAGGCCCCGAGTCCCGTCGCGCCATCTGCGCCAACTGCGCTGCTCGCGGTCGGTGGTGTCGAGTCGGCGGCCTTGACGTGGACCGCACCGACGCTGACAGGTGGATCTCCTATCACGGACTACGTCGTCGAATACTCGGTCGTCGGTACAAGCACATGGACGACGTTTGCTGATGGAACGTCGACGTCGACGACTGCAACGGTGACCGGTCTGACCAATGGGCGGACGTATCAGTTCCGCGTCCGCGCGGTGTCCGCCGGTGGAATCGGGGAATCGTCGCTCACTGCTAGCGCTCCCGTCGGTGTGCCGGGTGTTCCGACGAATCTCGCCGCGACGCCACTTGCGGCGTCTGTTCGCTTGACGTGGACCGCACCGACGCAGAACGGTGGGTCTTCCATTTCGGACTACGTCATCGAGTCATCCGACGATTCGGGTGAGACCTGGACGACGTTCGCCGACTCCACGTCGACGTCGACGTCCGCAACTGTGACTGGTCTCACGAACGGGGAGAGCTACTGGTTCAGGGTGAGCGCTTCCAACGCACTTGGCACGGGAGCGCCATCGACGCACGTCGTCGCAATCCCGTGGGAGGTGCTGTCGCCGAGCGCGCCTCGCGACCTCGTCGTTACTTCGGTTCAGCTGACCTCGATCGGTCTGTCGTGGACCGCACCTTCGACTGACGGAGGAGGAGCGATCGTCGACTACGTGGTCGAGCATTCGAGCAACTCTGGTGGCACGTGGGTGACATTCAACGACGTTCGCTCCACCGTGCGCTCGACAACGGTGACCGGTCTCACGAGCGGCGTCCGCTATCTGTTTCGCGTCAGTGCAGTGAACAGTGCGGGCCAAGGAACGCCGGTCGTGTCGTCGTCCGCTGTTGCTCCGGGCGTCCCTGGGCCCCCGTGCTGCATCGATGACACCGTCATCGGACCACGGTACGTCGCCATTCGATGGGGCGCTCCCGACTACGACGGTGGGGCGACGATCACCAACTACGTGATCGAGTACACCGTCAACGATGGCTCGACGTGGACGACATGGCCAGAACCGCACGGAAACGGAACGGCGCGCACGATCACTGGCCTCGTTGACGGGCTCGCACACAAGTTCCGCATCAGCGCACGAAACGCACACGGAACCTCGGATCCATCGCCGGTGTCTGATGCGTACACCCCGTGGACACCAGTTGCCCCGGGCGCTCCGCTCAACGTCGTGGCGAGTGCACGACCGGGACAGGTGGATCTCGACTGGGACGGCCCGGAGTCCGACGGCGGAGACCCGATCACCGACTATGTGATCGAGTATTCGACCGATGGTGGCTCGACCTGGACCACGTATGTCGACGGCACGAGCACATCCACGCTTGCTGCACTTCGTGGTCTCGTTGCGGAAACTGCCCACGTGTTTCGTGTGAAGGCGACGAACTCCAAGGGCACCGGCCCGGCATCGACGTCGTCGAACTCCGTCGTGGTCCAGGCTCCGCTCGCCAACGATGCGTTCTCCGGAGCAGTGCGGCTCGTGGGTGATCTCGGCAGCACCGCCAGCTCGACGATCGCTGCGAGCCGCGAAGTCGGCGAACCGAGCCATGGCGGGTACAACCCAAGCGCGTCCATTTGGTACCGATATACGGCCACCGCCGCGGGTTCGATGATCATCGACACTCGTACGAGCTCGTTCGACACTTTGCTCGGTGTATACACCGGTTCTGCCGTCAACTCCTTGACGACCGTGGCGACCAACGACGACGCCCCTGGTGGGACCTGGAGTCGAGTGACGATCACCGTGGAATCCGGCGTCACGTACTACGTCGCAATCGACGGTTACAACCGGCGAACCGGCTCGACACTGTTGAACTGGGAGTTCACACGGGCACCAGACCCGACGACACCAGGCGTTCCGCGCAACGTTCGTGCGAGCGCCGGAGATGCACTGGCGACTGTCTATTGGCAGGCGCCGACCTCGGACGGCTATCGAACGATCACGCAGTACACCGTGACGTCGAGTCCCGGAGCAAAGACGTGCACGACGACGGGCGCCCTCACCTGCACCATCCGCGGACTGACGAATGGAGAGTCATACACCTTCGTCGTCACCGCCACCAACGTGATCGGCACGAGTGACGCATCGAGTCCCTCGGAACCAGTCGTCCCACGCGCGTCGTCGACTCCTGACGTCACGACTGCGGTCTGGGGCCTGGACCGAATCGACCAACGCGGGCTTCCACTCGACGGTCGATATGGGCGCACGGCAAGTGGAACCGGCGTCACCGCATACGTGATCGACACCGGCGTTCTGTCGACGCACTCCGAGTTTTCGGGCCGCATGTTGACGGGCTATTCGAGTATCAGCGATTCCTACGGAACGGAGGACTGCAACGGCCACGGCACCCATGTCGCGGGCACGATCGCAGGAACCAACTACGGAGTCGCGCCGAGCGCCGCAATCGTTCCCGTGCGTGTGCTCGATTGCACAGGTTCTGGCACGACTGCGGGTGTCATCGCCGGTATCGATTGGGTCGTCAGCCACCACGTCGCGGGTTCTCCCGCCGTGGCGAACATGAGCCTCGGCGGTGGGCGATCATCGGCGCTTGACCTTGCGGTCCAGCGTGGCATCGCTGACGGAGTGACGTTCGTCGTTGCCGCCGGCAATTCGAACTCTAATGCCTGCTTCACGTCGCCTGCGGGTGAGCCACTCGCAGTCACCGTTGGTGCCACGACGTCGGCTGATGCGAGGTCGTCGTTCTCCAACTTTGGTCCGTGCGTCGATATTTTCGCGCCGGGCTCCAACATCACCTCTGCCTGGATCGGATCGTCGACGGCAAGCGCCATCAAGTCGGGCACGTCGATGGCTGCTCCGCACGTTGCGGGAGTCGTCGCTCTTGGTCTTGAAACTGCTCCATCGACGACACCTGCGCAGATGGCCACGTGGCTTGCGAGTACCGCGACGTCGGGAACGATTGCCGATGTCGGCAGCGGTTCGGTCAACTTGTTGCTGTACTCCCGCTTCGGCGTTGCGCCACGTGAGGCAGCTCCCGTCGAGACGCCTGGCGGCGGTGGTGGTGGAGACGACGGTGGCGGTGGCGGCGGTGGCGGTGGTGGTGGAGACGACGGCGGTGGCGGTTCTGATGATGCCCCGACCACGACGATTCCAGTGACGACCGTGCCGACAACGACCACCGTCGTTGCGACGACCGTCCCAGCGACGATCCCGGTGGCGTCACCCAGCGTCGCTCGCCCATCGAGCAGGAGTGGGCGAGTCCTCCCGCAGCCAGCTGGAACGAACAGGGTGCTCAACCCGATCCTCGGATCGCCAATTCCGACGGAGGCGGTATCAGTTGCAACTCGTCCTGTGACCACCAAGGTCGCTGGTTCCAACGTCGTGTTGTCGACGAAAGCACCCGCTCAGTCGACGGTGCACGTCTATCGAGACGGAATACTCGTGGCGAGCGTGCCGGCGGCGGCAGCTGGTGCGATCAAAGTTGCCAACTCCGAAGATGGAACGCGGTCGTTCCAGATCGTGATCGTCGACAAGGCGGGCAAGATGACCATGACGCCGAAGAAGACCGTCAAGGTCAAAAAGGCGTCGACGAAGGGTCAGTAGATCGTCAGCTGACGAATGGTGCTCCGAGAAGCACCTCGTTGATGTCGTAACGACCATCGATGAGCGGTTCGCCAGCGAGCGCCACGACCTCGATTGGTGAGGTGAATCCTGGTAGGTCGACTGGCGGGTGGACGAGTGCGGTGAGTCCGACTGGCAGGTTCACTGCTTGGTCTGCGGGCATGAGTGCCCCGACGCCGTGCGCCGCATCGCAGAGACGGGCGGCCATGTTGGGGGCCCAACCGATGTAGTCCTGGCCTTCAAAGAGCATCGTGTCGCCGGTGGCGATTCCGATTCGTAGGGAGAGCGGTGCGCAGGCGACGCTTGCGTGACGCTGCAGTTCCATCGCAAAGGTGATCCCGTCATGGGCCTCGACGGCCACGGCCATGAGACCGTCACCGAGGTATTTGTCGATGCGGACACCTTGGTGCGAGCCAACAGCACGTGCGACGGCACGGAACTTGCTCAACAACTGTGCGGCGTTGCCGTCTCCATGCTCTTCAGTGAAGGTCGTGAATCCTGAGAGGTCGACGAAGATGAACGTCCTTCGGAATCTCATACGTGGACCTCAGCCTAGGGGTGTGACTTTGGTCTTGGATGGGCGGGACATCTCGTCCGACTTCAGTTATTTGCATTTCCTACGCGGATTTGGCAGAATAACGCCGTTGTAATTTCCTTGGTGTAAGTCGCAGTAGGGCAACCCACCAAGGTTGGGGAGGAACCAAGTACGTGGACGACGAGCACATTGAGCTGAGCGCTGACCGCGCTTGGCAAGACCAGGCGAACTGCCTCGGCGTCGATCCCGACCTGTTCTTTCCGGAGCGTGGAGCATCCACGCGGGAAGCCAAGGAAGTGTGCAAGGGCTGCGTCGTGCGCGACGAGTGCCTCGAATATGCCCTTGCCAATGGTGAGAAGTTCGGCATTTGGGGCGGCTTGTCCGAGCGTGAGCGCCGAAAGCTTCGTCGCCAGCGCGCCCAGACCAACCGCAACATCGCCAGCGCCTAGTCGTCAGGCCCCGCGATCGGCGAGACGCCGGTTCCGTTCTGCAAGTCTCCACTCAATCGTCTTTTCGCCACCCAAGTCGAGTTCGCTCCAGCGTTCGCGAGGAATGCGTGCGAGAGCCCGTGCGGGGACGAGTCCGACGAGTTCCGCATGGTCGACCGGCGCGAGCGCTGCCACCGCGTCGTATGCCTCGGCGGGGCCAGTGACCTCATGGTCGATCAGGTTCATCGAGACCTGTGCATGAGCACCGACCTGTAGACCGAGCGTTCGTCGTTCGTTGGTACGGATCGTCTTGGCAATGTGCTTTGCCGTTTCGACGGTTTGATCCTTCAGCCACACGTTGTAAGCGATGAGGATCGGTCGAGCACCGACGCAAATTGCCCCAGAGCGAGGGTGGGGTTCGGACGGTCCAAAGTCGGGTAGTAGGTCGACGAAAGCGTGCTTGCGGATGAAGGGCAGTGTGCGCTCGGGTCCGTAGAGGAAACACGGAATGCCAAGTTCGCTCGAGGCGAATTCGGCAAATCGATTTCGTGCGGCAATGGCATCCGCAAACGACGATGGCTCGAGGGCGACGAAGGGCACCACGTCGACGATGCCGACTCGGGGGTGCACGCCGTGGTGCTCACGAATGTCGAACATCGCTGCGGCACTTGCCGTCAGCACTCGAGCGGGATCTTCTCCGGCGAGGGTGAAGACGCTGCGGTTGTGGTCAGCGTCGCTATGCAGGTCGAGGAGATCCGGGCCGAGCTCGGCGGACAATTCGTTGAGTTGGCTGGGGTTCCCGCCCTCGCTGATGTTGATGACGCATTCGAGCATCCATGTTGCTTATCGCATCCGAGACCCCCAGTGCTAGATTGACGGCATGAACCTCGGTGGAACAGAACTCATCATTGTCGGCATCATCGTCGTGCTCTTGTTCGGCTCGCGTCTGCCGAAGATCGCGCGCAGCCTCGGCCAAGCGCAGCAGGAGTTCAAGAAGGGCCAGTCGGACACGTCCAAGTCCGCCGAGGCACCGAAGAACGACACGCCGCCTTCGGCGTAGTTTCGACTCTCAGTCGTTCGTCACTCTGACGCGACGATTCAGCACCCGCTCAAGCAGTGAGCGACGCTCCATCGCGGAGTAGATGTTCAGTTCGTTGTCGTGCTTCTTCGATGGTGCAAACGAGATCGTGATGTCGTCGTCGGTGACGGCTGTCTTCAGCTTCTTCACCCGCCCGTCTTGCGTTCGGTCGAGCCCGACGGCGACCCTCAGCACTCCAGCAAGTGCGCTGACACGGTGCTTGTCGGCGTCGCCCAGCCGAGCAAATTCCGGGTGGTCGTCTTTTGGTAGTCCCTTTCGGTGGTATCGGGCGACCTGGGCAATGATCTCGATGTCTCGATCCGCGAGCCCGACGAGCTCCGAGTTTCGGATCACGTAGTACGAGTGCAGGTGGTGCTTGGAGTGCGAGATGACGACTCCGACGTTGGCGAGGAGTGCTGCGTACTCGAGCAGTCGACGGTCCTCGACGTCGACACCGAGATGAGGCTGGAGTGAGTCGAACAGGTTCGTGGCGATACGCGCCACGTTTTCGGAGTGTTCTGGCCGGTCGTCGCATCGTTCCGCAAGCAACTTCACACTGCGCATCGATGCATCACCTGACGAACTTTCTGGTCCGATGCCACGACGTTGCAGGGTGTCGATCAACACTCCTTCGCGGAGCGCATAGTCGCTGAAGGTGAAGGTGGCGATTGCGTACGTGTCGGCGATCGCTTCCAGGATGATGGCTCCGGCCAGGATGATTTCTGCGCGCTTGTCGTCGAGACCGAACTTCTCGCGGCGTTCATCGACCGTGGCACAGGCTGCGAGGTCGCTAACAACGTCGGACACGTCCTGGCCAGTGAACACGAATCGGTTCATGCTCTTGGGCTCGGCGCCACCTCGCTTGTGTTGGATGATGCGCGCGACGGTCTCGGCCGTCCCAGAGGAGCACACCGCGATGTCGAAGCCGAGGTCCTGAACTTCAGATTGCAGGATCATGAGGGTGGACTTGACGAACGCGCGACAACTCGGAACCGCACTTGGGTGGAGGGTGGCGGAGGGAAAGAAGCGATCCGTGAGGCGAACGGCACCGAGTTTGAAGCTGCGGGCAAGGAGCATCTCGTCGTCGTTGCCGATCACGACTTCTGTGCTGCCACCACCGATGTCGCACACGAACATCGAATCGTCGTGGTTGCCGATTCCATGCAGGACGCCGAGGTGGATGAGTCGTGCCTCCTCGATGCCGGAGATCGTTTCGATCGAGATGCCTGCCTCTTTCTTCGCCCGTTTGACGAAGTCGGATCGATTGCGGGCCTCGCGGATCGCACTCGTGGCCACCGCCCTGATCTCGGCTCCGTGGGACTCAGCGAGGAGGCGCATGCGGCCGAGGCAGGCGATGCCACGCTCGATTGCGTCGGACTCAAGCTCCTTCATTTCGCCGGCGCCATGTCCGATGCGCACGGTCTCTTTTTCGCGCGTGATCACCTCGAAACCGTTCGGGACCGCCTTGGCGACCACCATGTGGAAACTGTTGGTTCCGATGTCGAGCGCGGCGATGGTGGGAAAATCCGGGCTCGATGCCACGGTGCGAGCCTAGTTTGGCTGGATCGTGAGCTCGAGGCGACGACGCTTGGCAATGCGTCGACGTTCACGTTCTGAGCATCCGCCCCACACGCCGTGGTCGATGTGGTTGGTGAGCGCGTATTCCAGACAGTCGTTCTTTACGGGGCAGTGAGCGCAGATCGCACGAGCGCGCTCGACGCCTGCGCCGTCCTGGGGGAAAAACACCGCAGGCGGAAAACTCCGGCAACTGCCGCGATCCATCCATTTCAAGGAACGATTCGAGTTCATCGGGGTTGGCAACACGGTAACTGATGTGTGCGCGGAGGGCGAAGACTTGGCCGTACCTGTTGTGCTCGTCGTGGCGTACTAGTGCCCCGGGAAACTCTGGGCAATTCGCCGATAGCCTGAGGGGTATGTCAGATGTCGCAGTCCTCAACGAACCGCCGCGCGGACACGCGCGAATCGTCTATCTCGGACCCGTCTCGCCCCACTGGGAGGTGTACAGCGACTACGGCGACCAGAACCTTCTCGAGGAGTTCCGGGCGCGCGTCCTTGCTCGTCTCGTGCTCTTGCCCCGCAACGACCCTCAGTTCCGTCGGAACCAGGAGCGCGTGAATCGAGATGCGGAGCGTGAGCGAATCAGCGTCGAATGGGAAATCGGCTGGGCCGACGAGTCGGCCTGACGAATTCGGACCTCGCGCGTGAATGCCGCGCGACGCCAAGTTGAACGAGCGGTAGCGAGAACATGATTTCTTGGCGACAACTGTTGCGTCGAGGAATCTCGTCGTTGGCATCTTCCTACGATTCACCCATCGACGCACGATTCATCAATCGCGAGCTGAGTTGGCTCGACTTCAACTCCCGCGTGCTGTCATTGGCAACGGAATCTGACGTTCCCCTGCTCGAGCGATGTCGGTTCGTTTCTATCTTCAGTTCGAACCTCGACGAGTTCTACCAAATTCGAGTGGCGGCTCTGAAGGACCAGATCGCCGGCGACGTCGTGACGCCCACTCCCGACGGGCGCACGCCGGCACAACAACTCGCCGAAATCAGGGAGCGAGCACAAGAACTTTCGAGCACACAGGAGCAAATCTGGCGCGATTCTTTGCGCCCCCAACTCGTCGAGCAAGGAATATTCGTCAAAGGGTGGAACGAGCTTTCGTCGGTCGAACAGGCTGAACTCGGAGAACAGTTCATGGAGCGGATCTATCCGATCCTCACGCCGCTCGCGGTCGATCCCGCACATCCGTTTCCGTACATCTCGAACCTTGCGCTCAACCTCGCAATAACGGTGCGTGACCCGCGAACGGGTGAACAGCGCTTTGCCCGCGTCAAGTTGCCCGCAAACTTTCCTCGCTTCATTGCCGTCGGTGCCACGAAGACGTTCGTCTTGGTGGAGGACCTCGTCGTTGCGCACTTGGGGCAGCTGTTCCCGGGAATGACCATCGAGCAGTGCTACGTCTTTCGTGTCTCACGAAACGCCGACTTGTCGCTCGACGATGAGGACGCCGAGGACCTCCTCGCGGCCGTAGAGATGGAACTCCGTCGGCGCAGGTTCGGTCGGGCCGTGCGCCTCGAGGTTCCAAGAGTGATGTCGAAGGAGATGCTTCAGTTGCTCGTCGACGAACTGGAACTTGAACCGCAAGACGTGACCTTCCACGATGAGATGATCGGCCTCGGGGCGCTTGGCGAGTTGGCGTCACTTGACGTGCCGAAGTTGCGATATCGCCCATGGCCCCCGGTGACCGCAGGGCGCCTGTCTGTAGCGGAAGAGGAGAGCAAGTCGATCTTCGACGTAATCCGTGAGCGTCAGCTGCTCGTCCACCACCCCCACGAGTCCTTCGCATCTTCGGTCGAATCGTTCGTCAAGCAAGCCGCACTCGACCCGCACGTGCAGTCGATCAAGATGACGCTGTATCGCACGTCGGGCGATTCGACGATTGCCCGCCACCTCATCAAGGCTGCCGAGCTTGGCAAGCAAGTTGCCGTCGTGCTCGAGTTGAAGGCCCGATTCGACGAGGCCCGCAACGTGTCCTGGGCGAAGGAACTCGAGTATGCCGGAGTACACGTGACCTACGGTCTCGTCGGATTGAAGACGCACGCCAAGTGCATCCTTGTCGTACGGAGCGAGTCGGGTGCACTTCGTCGTTACGTGCACATCGGTACCGGCAATTACAACTCGACGACTGCCCGGATCTACGAAGACATCGGATATTTCACGAGTGAGGCCGAGGTAGGTCGAGATGCGACCGAGTTGTTCAACTTCCTCACCGGATATGCGCACGCGCCCGAGTATCAGAGTTTGCTCGTCGCCCCTCACCGCTTGAAGCCGAGGATGATTCAGTTGATCGACAAGGAAGCGACGTTCGCGGATCAGGGAAAGATCACGATGAAGATGAACTCGATCTCCGACCCCGACGTCATTGAAGCCCTGTATCGGGCGTCGCAGGCTGGGGTGAAGGTCGAGCTCATCGTGCGCGGCATCTGCTGTCTACGCGCTGGAGTAGAGGGTTTGTCGGAGAACATCGCCGTTCGGTCGATCCTTGGTCGCCAACTTGAGCACTCTCGGATCTATCGATTCGAACATGGACTCGACGACGACGAACCACTGCATCTCATCGGCTCGGCCGACATGATGGAGCGGAATCTGAAGGGTCGAGTCGAGACCTTGGTCCCCCTGACCCATCCGAAGCACCGGATGTGGCTGGACACGGTGCTCGGCTTCTTGCTGGCCGACGACGTTGCGCACTTTTCTCTCGGGCCCGACAACGAATGGATGAGGGCCGGAACGGACGGCTTCGTGCGCGACGCCCAGAGTGATCTCCACGCCTGGGTGACTCGTACCCAGGTTCGCTAGAAGCAGGCGTTGTTCACGCCGTCGTCACTTGGCGGCAAGCCCCGCGTTACTTCCGCACGATACGGTGAGGGGGATGGAAGAGCTGCGCAAGACTTTTCACCAGGAGTTGGAAGACCTTCGTGGGCGTGTCGTGGACCTCGGCAAGACCGTCATCGACACCATTCCGCGGGCGACCAACGTGTTGCTTGCTGGAGACCTCGAGGGCGCCGACTATCTCGTACAGGCAGACGATGAAATCGATGCTCGGTCACTTGAGATCGAGGAGTTCTGCTTCCAGGAGCTCGCGCTCCAGTCGCCAGTTGCCGGTGATCTCCGACAGCTCGTGTCGATCATCAAGATTTCTGCAGAACTTGAGCGATCTGCTGACCTCGCCGTCAACATCTGCAAGGCGGCACGACGGATCTATGGACACGACATCGACCCGGTGTTGCGTGACCTGATCAGCAAGATGAGCGAACAAGCTCGACAGTTATACAGCGCCTCGATCGACGCGTTCGCCACGAACGACGCACCGAAGGCCGCAGCACTCGATGACATGGACAGTTACCTCGACGCGCTGCATCGCCAGTTCATCCAGGAAATCTTCGAGTGCCACTCACGGGAGACGATCGACCTTCAGGTCGCGGTGCAGTTGGCCGTCGTATCGCGCTTCTACGAGCGCATCGGAGACCACGCGGTGAACATCGCTGAGCGCACACGATTCATCCTCACCGGATGGGTCCCCGAATTGAAGGGTGCGACTCGATTCAAGAATCGACAGAACGACGGCGAGACGCCCAAAGTCATCTTGTGACAACGGCCAAGGACGCGCCGACAGTCTTCATCGTCGAGGACGAGGATGCCTTCATCGAGGCTCTCGACATCGGTCTGCAGCGTGAGGGCTTCAGGGTCGAAATTGCGCGGGACGGTGCTGAGGCACTCCTCAATTTCGAAAGCGTGAAGCCGGACATCATCCTGCTCGACGTGATGTTGCCGAAGGTCTCAGGAACCGACGTCTGCAGGGAGATCCGCAAGAAGAGCCAGGTGCCGATCATCATGGTGTCGGCCAAGGGATCCGAGATCGACACCGTCGTCGGTCTTGAAGTCGGTGCTGACGACTACATCGTGAAGCCGTATCGACTGCGAGAGTTGGTCGCCCGCATACGCGCGGCACTGCGTCGGAGTTCATTGACCGATAGCGAGATCGACGAGGTGGGCTTTGGAGCGGTGCGCGTCGGCGAGGTGCAGATCGACCCCGAGCAGCACATGGTGACGGTTCGTGGAACGGTCACGAAACTCCCGTTGAAGGAGTTCGAGTTGCTGTACGTGCTGATGGCGAATGCCGGACGAGTGATGACCCGCGAAAACCTGATCGATCGTGTATGGGGCTCGGACTACTACGGCGACACCAAGACGTTGGACGTTCACATCAAGCGATTGCGGTCCAAGATCGAGATCGATCCCGCGAATCCAGTCAACGTGGTGACCATCCGTGGCCTCGGCTACAAGTATGAGAAACTGAACGCATAGTTCAGCGCAGCACCGGACTTCGACCAGCGACACCACTGACGCGCTTGAAGCGCGTCCACATATGGACCGTAGCGGGGGAGGCCGCCTTGGCGGTCTCGCTGGCAGATTCGATGTTCCTTTCCGTGAGCCCCGATGCAGCCAGGGGCAAGGTTCTCGCTTTTCTGGCGTTCAGCTTCGCGCCGTTCGTCGTCCTCGCCCAATTCATCGGTCCATTCCTCGACAGAACACCTGGTGGGCGAAGGGTCACGATCGTCGTGCTGTCGTTTGCCAGGGCTGGGCTCATGGTCGCAATCATGAAGTGGATCGATTCCTTGACCCTCTTTGCGCTGATGTTCGTGGTGCTCGTCCTCGCGAAGGTCTACAGCGTCTCACGATCGGCGGTGATGCCGACCGTGGTGCCGTCGTCCGACCACCTCATGGCGGCGAACGGCCAGGTCGGTCGACTGACCGGAGTCGTCGGAATCCTCGCGGGTGGGCCAGCAGCGCTCTTGCAAGTGATCGATTCGCGTGTGTCGCTCGCCTTTGCCGCCACCTGTTTCGTACTCGCCGGCATCCTTGCGTTGTCCTTGCCACGAGGCGTGGCAGGCGCACGCACACCCGAATCCGCACTCGAGCGAACCGAACTGCACTTGCCAGTAGTAACACGTGCGGGACTCGTGATGGCGGCGCTGAAGGTCGCCAACGGATTCCTGTTCTTCCATCTGGCGTTCTGGTTGCGCACGGAGAAAGCCGGTACTGCGTGGTTCGCACTCGCTCTCGCCGTCGGTTCGATCGCCACCCTCGTTGCCAACTCGCTTGCTGGAGTGGTCCGAAGGGTGGTTCGTGAGCATGTGGTGCTCGAGGTTTCGCTGGTGGTCGTGGCGGTCGTCGGTCTCGCCAGTGCCTACGTCGGGAGCATCACCGCAGGAATCGTTCTGACCGGAGTGATCTACGCGGTTGGTTCGCTGGGCAAGCTCGCATTCGAGTCGGTCCTGCAGACCAATGCGCCGGATGCGAACCGATCGCGCGCCTTTGCCCGATACGAGACGCGCAATCAGTTGGCCCAGGTGGCTGGGGGCTTCGTCGCCGTTGCGCTCACCCCGAGCGGACCGGTTGGGTTTGCGATCGTTGGTGTCGTCGGTCTGGTGGCCGCCGTGACCTACGCAGTTCGCTACTGAAGCTCGATTCGCGCGAGCCACAGGCCCGGGGCGTCGAGCTCGCTTGGTGTGGGCAGGTTCCCGGACCGTGAAAAGAGGGCGGCGAGTCCGTCGTTACCGGCGCGCTCGACCACACCTTCGACGAACTCGTGGCCACGTTCGACTTGGGCCTGCGTGAGGCGAAGGCCGAGGAGTTGCTCGACGAAGGTGTCGCTCGGTGACGCTTCGACTCGTCGCCGACGGACGGCTTCGGCGATCTGGTTGCCATTACCCAAGACCGACGTGGACACTGCATCTACCGAATGGTCGACGTAGCCGATGATCGCGGCGATCATCGCGTCGAGCGCAGGGGCCAAGTTCTCCTGACGCGGTGACCTGACCGCTCCGAGGATGATCGACGGGTCGGTGAAGAACTTGTTCATCATCGCCATCGGATCGGATTCGCCGAGGTCCATCGAACTGAGTCGCTCCATCAGTGCATTCGGATTCGGTGAGAAGCCTGCGACATAGTGGCGGATCGCCGACGAAACCGTGTCGCGTACGTGGGAGATCGACAACACGGCATGCGACGTGAGTTCGCTGATCAACACCCACATTCGCATGTCGTCGACCGAGATGCTCCAGTCTTCGGCGAATCGCTCGACGTTTGGTGCAACGATGAGCAGCGGAGTCTGCGGTTCTCGAGGCAGGGGCAGGTCGTACTGGCCGAATGCACGCATCGCAAGTTGGCCGATCATCGTGCCAACCGACATGCCCATCATGGCGGGACCCATCATCTTGTTCAGCGACGCCATCATGTTGGCCATCGGATCCGCAGACGTCGACTCATCGTCGCGGTTCGAGGTGAGCGACTCGGCAAGTTCGGTGAACAGCGGGCGATAGGCGGTGATGGTGTGGTACGTCCACGTCGAGCGATTGACGACTTCGATCTTCGGTGGCGCTCCCAGTGGCGCGGTCGCCAATCCTGTGTGCTCCCGCACCCGTTGATCGGCAATGGGCAGTAACCGCTCGAAGGCGACGCGGCTGGCGGGGTCGACGTTGGCTTCGGAATTGGTGCCCTCGGTGGCGGTCATCAGGGCAACTTGGCGCGCCACGTCCCATTGGAGCGGGCCCTGGGAGGCCATTTGGCGGGCCAGGTCACCGAAGAACGGCATGCCGGGAAACGGCGAGTCTTCAGGGCTGTTCGACATCGTCGTCCAGCCTAAGCACCGAGGATCGAAGAGCGCTTGCTGGAACCAACCAATGTGCGCCGTCTCGTTCGACACACCAACCGAGGAGCGACCCGGCGGTGTCGAACACCGCACCACCATGGTGCGATGCGCTGAATGGCTCGAGCGGAATGCGTGAGCGCTCATTCGTCGACGTGGACGTACTGATGTGACTCATTTCGACACCGAAGTTCGCCGTGGCAACCCACACCGGTTCTCCCGGGGTGACTCGGGCAGGAGCGATCGGTGTGAGGTCGACCGATCGCGTCGAGGACGCCGTGGAGGTTTCGACGACTTTCAGCACCGAAACTCCGAGGTCTTCGTCGACGTCGACGACTTTGGCGTCGTACTCGCTCGAACCGGGTGTGCGAACGTGGACGGTCTGGCCAATCTGGGCGCCGTCGATGACGCTGAGGAGCAAGCCCGATTGGGTCATGGCGGCCGCGATCGGGTCGCCGTTGACGGCGATCTTTGGCGGTGCTGCTCCAACCAGACCCGACTCGATGGTGCGCGCGGGTGACGGCGCATCCGGTGCGCCGGGAAGTGCCACGACGACCATCGCAGCCGAGAGCGCGACGCTCGTCAGTGCGGTGAAGACTGCGAGCTGTCGGACGGTCGATGGCTCGAAACGGGTTGACGGCGAATCCGTCGCACGTTGCGCATGCTCGCTCGGATGCAGCCACGGTCGGTCGTACGGCGGGAGGGGCGCATTGAAGAGATTTTCACCGAGTTCGTCGTCGCCGTCGGGCACGAGCGGAAGGCTAGTCAAGTCGTTCGACGAAGTGTCGTCGTCGCACTCGGGTACGCTTTGGTCGTGACTACTCGCCGATTCTTCGACAATGGCGACACGCTCGTTGAGTTGACACACACGCAGTTGCAGGTCGGTGAGTTGTACGACTGGTCGGTCTTGCCTCGATGTGGAGCGGTCGTCGTGTTTTCGGGAACCGTACGCGATCACTCGGACGGCCGCAACGACGTTCGGTCGCTCGAATACGAGGCATATGAGGAACAGGTCGTCCCCAAGTGCTCAGAGATCGCCAAGGAGATGCGTGCAAAGTGGCCGACCCTCGGTCGCATCGCCCTCGTTCATCGTGTCGGTGAGCTCGCACTCGGAGAGTCGTCGGTCGTCATCGTCGTCTCGTCGCCGCATCGTCCCGAGGCGTTCGAAGCCGCACGCTTCGGCATCGACGCACTGAAGGCATCGGTTCCGATTTGGAAGAAGGAACAGTGGGGTGATGGCGGCGACTGGGCACTTGGTGCTCAGCACATCACCGACGTCAAGAAGCTGAACGACGTGAGCGGATCGTGATGTTCGCATTTGGCGCGGTGACCATCTTGTTCGCAATCATCTCCGTCGTCTCCGCGCTTGCACTCGCGTACCTTGTCTACCAGAACGCACCACCGACGACACGCACGAGCGGCATGGATGCATTCCATCGTCACCTAGACGCGCTGTCGGATGACTCCCGAGCCCACCTTCGCCAGCAGTTGCGTGAATCCCGCGAGCGACAGGGCCGCAGGTAGCCATGGCACGCGACCTCGCCATCGATCTCGGGACGGCCAACACCCTCGTGTACATGCAGGGCAGGGGAATCGTCATCAACGAGCCGTCGGTCATCGCTGTGAATCGCCGGACCGGGGAGGTGCTCGCCACCGGCGAGGAGGCCTCGGGGATGATCGGCCGCACTCCCGGCTACATCGTGGCCGTGCGCCCGTTGCGCGGTGGAGCGATCACCGACTTCGAAATCACCGAGAAGATGATTCGACTGCTTCTCCAGCGTGCTGGCGTCTCGCGATTCTCGAGGCCAAAAGTATTGATTTGTGTGCCGTCGGCGATCACGGAAGTGGAACGACGTGCCGTCACGGATGCAACACGACGTGCAGGCGCAGCAGACGCCCAGTTGTTGGAACAACCGATGGCTGCAGCGATCGGTGCCGACCTTCCGATCAACGAACCAGTCGGCAACATGGTCATCGACATCGGAGGTGGCACTACCGAGACCGCGGTCATCAGTCTCGGTGGCATCGTCGCACTCGAAGCAGTTCGTGTCGGTTCGTTCGATATCGACGCGGCGATCCAGGCACACGTTCGACGCGAGCATGGCCTTGCGATCGGTGAACGGACTGCGGAGGAAATCAAGAAGTCGATCGGTAGCGCGATGCCCACTCCGAACGAACGTGACGCCGAGGTCCGCGGGCGCGACTTGGTGAGTGGATTGCCCAAGACCGTGATCCTCACGCCTCAGGAGATTCGTGAGGCGATCGAGGACGTCGTGACGCAGATGGTCGACTCGGTGATTCGTTGTCTCGCGGTGGCTCCGCCTGAACTGTCGCAGGACTTCCTGACCCGTGGCATGTACCTCGTCGGTGGTGGTTCGATGTTGCGTGGACTCGCCGAACGAATCGAACGCGACACCAAGGTGCCGGTGAACATGTCACCCCAGCCGCTCGAGGCCGTGGTCCTCGGTGCGGGTCACTGCGTCGAGAACTTCTCTGCTCTGCGCGGGATGTTCATGGACTCCCGCCGCTGAGGCGGCGTCAGTTTTTCGTCACCAGCCGGGTCAGTCCCTCTTGGACGACGGTCACGGCGAGGAGACCGTCCTGGGTGAAGATGTGGCCTTCGGCGAGCCCGCGTGCATTCGACGTCGAGATCGAGGTCTGCTGGTAGAGCATCCACTGGTCGGCTCGAAACGGTCTGTGGAACCACATCGCGTGATCCAGGCTCGCCATCTGCACCGAGCCGTCGAACCAGCCGATTCCATGAGGCAAGAGAGCGGTGTCGAGCAGCGTCATGTCGCTTGCGTAGGTGAGGATGCAACTGTGCAGCACCAGATCGTTCGGAAGCGTCCCGTCTGCGCGGATCCACACGCGTTGGCCAGGGCGAGGATTTCCCTTGCGCGAAAACGGATCCCCGTCGACGTAACGCTGGTCGATCGGACGTGGTCGGTCGTACCACTCGCCGAGCATCTCCTTGTACGGTGCCATCCGCGTCTTGTAGTCGGGGAGCGACTCGGGGGGAGGAGTCGTCGGGTCCATCGTGATGTGGTGGTCGAGACCTGATTCGATCTTTTGGAAGCTCGCCTGGAGGTTGAAGATTGGCTTGCCGTGCTGGATCGCCACGACGCGACGAGTGGAAAAACTCTTGCCGTCTCTCAGTCGATCGACTTCGTACAGGATCGGTACGCCAGGGTCACCCGAGCGCAAGAAGTAGGCGTGCAGGGAATGCACGAGACGGTCGGGCTCGTCGATGGTGCGCGTGGCCGCGACGAGGGCCTGTCCTGCAACCTGACCGCCGAAGACTCGCTGGCGATTTTCGTCCGGTGATTGCCCGCGGAAGATGTTGACCTCTATCGCTTCGAGGTCGAGCAGGGTGACGAGATCTTCGAGGGGAGTTGGCACGCGTCCATGTTGCCAGCACGAAGCCCTCTTTGCACGGTGCGCTAGCGTGCCACGCATGGCGACGCACACTTCGAGGTCTTTTCCTGCCGGATTTACGTGGGGAACCGCGACTGCAGCACATCAGGTCGAGGGAAACAACTGGAACAACGATTGGTGGGACTGGGAGCACACACCAGGGAGTCCGTGCGTCGAGCCGAGTGGTGACACGTGTGATCACTTCAATCGGTATCCACAGGACATCAAAATGCTCAAGTCGTGGGGCTTCGACACGTATCGCTTCAGCGTGGAGTGGAGCCGGATTGAGCCCGAGGATGGCGAGTTTTCGCAAGCGTCACTTGATCATTACAAGAAGGTCGTGCAGAGCTGTCGCGACAACGGGATCACGCCCGTCGTCACCTTGCACCACTTCACCACACCGCGATGGGTCGCTGCGCTCGGCGGCTGGGGCAACGAGTCGACTGCCGACCTCTTCGGTCGGTTCTCGGACAAGGTGGCGCGCGGACTTGGTGACGAAGTCGGGATGTGGTGCACGATCAACGAGCCGAACATGGTTTCGACGATCGGATATCTGTTGGGTGAATTCCCACCGGGCAAGAAGGACCGTGCCCTTCGAGAAAAAGCAAACGAAGTGTTCTGCGAAGCGCATCGCAAGTCCCGCGACGCGGTGAAGTCGATCTCGAGCGCGCCACTTGGGATCACGCTCGCAATGCAGGAGTACACGCTCGTCGGCGACACCGACGACGACCTGCAGGCCGCCGCTGCTCATCGCGACCGCGCGTGGGCGGGTTTGGAGGACCCGTTCCTGGAAGTCGCGCGTGGTGACGACTTCTTCGGAGTCCAGACGTACACGCGCGAAGTAATGGATCGCAACGGCCGCACGAAGCCGACGCCGGAGATGCGACTCACGATCATGGGTTACGAGTTCCGTCCGTCGGCTCTTGAAGCATGTCTTCGTCGTGCGTGGGAACAGACTGGTCACGTGCCGCTCATCGTCACCGAAAACGGCGTCGCCGCCACGGATGATCGTGAGCGCATCGAGTTCGTCCACGACGCTCTCGAAGGCGTGCTTGCTTGCATCGCCGACGGAATCGACGTTCGCGGCTACACCTATTGGACGCTCATGGACAACTTCGAGTGGACCCGCGGCTATGCACCAATCTTCGGGCTCTGTGCAGTTGATCGTGCGACGCAGATACGCACGCCCAAGCCAAGTGCGCATTGGCTCGGCCGGGTCGCCAAGGCAAACGCCCTCATCGGCATCGACGACTGATGCTCGAGCGCGAACTGCGCGACGTCGCGCTGTCGACGAAAGGGTTCATGCCCCCAGAAGAAGGCGACGCACTCTATGACGCGGCCACGATGGCGGCTCAGTCACTGCCGTCCTTGAACATGGTCGAAGTCGGTTCATATTGCGGTCGCAGCACCGTGTGGATCGGCTCCGTGGCACGACGTGCAGGCGTAGTGCTCTATGCCGTCGACCACCACGGTGGTTCCGAAGAGAACCAACCGGGTTGGGAGTGGTTCGACTCCTCGGTCGTCGATCCGGAACTGGGTCGCATCAACACGTTCCCCTTCTTCCAGGACACGATGCGTCGCGCTGGATTGGAGGATGCTGTGCGTCCCGTCGTCGGCGACTCGGCAGCGATTGGCGCGACGTGGAGCGAGAGCGTGTCGTTCCTCTTCGTCGATGGTGGTCATGGTCGAGAAGTTGCCCGGGGTGACTATGCCGCGTGGCATCGCCACGTCGCACCTGGTGGTGTGATGGCGGTACACGATGTGTTCGTCGATCCTCGTGATGGTGGTCAGGCTCCGTATGAGGAGATCTACCTACCTGCGACCACGACAGGTGGATTCGTCGAAATCTCGCGGACGGGTTCGCTCAGGGTCCTGAGACGGACGCCCTAGTCAGTCTGCAAGGTTGCTGATTTCTTCGGCGAGCTGCACGTCGAGTGTGCTCAACCCACGGATTGCGTGCGTCGTGAGCCGCACGGTGACTCGATCCGGATACCTGATGTCGATGTCGGGATGGTGGTTGAGTCGCTCGGATGCCGCGACGATTGCAGAGACGAATTGGGCAATCGCAGCGAAGTTACCGACACGAAACTCACGCACGAGCGCCCCTTCTTCGACCGACCATGCCTGCAGGGAGGCCGTGGCCCGGGCCTCATCGTGGCTGACGGGCGTGTACTTCATCGCGCCTAGTCGATGACGCTCGAGTCGAGGAACAGCGCGCTCGCAGGAGTGGCATTCGAGATTGCATCAGCAGCAAGGATGACGGCCGCACCGGTGTACGCGCTGCACTCGTCTGCGGGGAACACGATGCGGTTCGGATACACGATGCCGGTGAAGTACGCACCGCTGTCGGTGCGGTGTGCCCTCGTCCACAGGAGCAATTCCTTTGCGCGCTCGACGTCTCCGGCGGCGGCGTGAGCAAGGGAGCACTCTGCGGTCTCTGCAGCGGTGACCCAGTCCTCGTCGTTGACGCAGCGGACGCCACGGCCATCGATGATGAACTCGTCCCACTTGTCACGCAGCCGTTGCTTTGCGTCTACTCCCGTCGTCGCCCCCGTGAGCACGGGGTAGTACCAGTCCATCGCCCAGCGATGCTTGGGTTCGAATGCGTCAGGGTCGGTGTTGATCGCGACGTCGATTGCGTCGGCTGCCGCGCGCCATTCGGGCTGGTGATCTCCGAGGATCGCGCCGACGTTCGCTCCGCAATGCAGCGCGTGGCGAATCGAGGACGATCCGGTGAGGAGCGAGTAGTTCCATGGCGTCGAGTCGACTTCTCGTGCCCACAAGATGGTCCCATCCGGCTTGCGCATGTCGAGCACGAAGGTGAGTGCACGCTTGACCGTCGGCCACATCGAAGCGACGAACTCAACGTCGTCGGTCGACAGCCAGTGGTGCCAGATTCCTGTGGCGACGTAGGCACAGACGTTGGTGTCGAGCTTGGCGTCCTCGAGCGAGCCGTCGGGCATGTAGTAGTTGTGCCAGCTGCCGTCATTGCGCTGGGTCGCCGTCAACCAGCGATAGGCACGGCGGGCCTCTTCGTGGAAGCCCATCACGTCGAGTGCCATCGCGGTTTCGACGTGGTTCCACGGGTCACAGTGTCCTCCGGTGAACCATGGGATCATCCCGTTGGGCTGCTGCAGCGACACGATCGACCGCGCCGTCGCCATCAACTCGTCATGAGAGATGATCTCGTCGAGCTGGTCGTTGTGTTGGCCGAGCATCGTCATCGCAGATCGCCTCGAGTCGGCTTGGTCGCATAGACGATGTAGCTCTTTCCGAGAATCGGTGCCAGCAAGCGCTCCAGAGTTCGTGTCAGTCGTGGGGCGGAGACGATGTCCCACTCGAGGAATCGTTTGTATGCGTTCACGAGGCGGTGATCTTCACGCGCAGGGCCGACAGCACAGCGCAACCACCAATACGGCGAGTGCAGCCCATGTGCACGGTGTTCACCGCGCACCTTGAGGCCCGCCGCTCGGACCTTGGCCTTCAACTCGGTTGCACTGTAGATCCGCACGTGTCCACCAGGCACGAACGGGGCGTGGTACTCGTCTGACAACATCCAGTTGATCTTTTCGGGCAACCATGACGGTACGGTCGCGGCGAGGATGCCACCCGGCTTGAGCACGCGAGCGAACTCTCCGAGTGCGCGCACGTCGTCCTGGATGTGCTCGAGGACCTCGGACGTCACGATCGCATCGAAGGAGTCGTCGGGGAACGGAAGTGACGTCGCATCGCCACGCATCACGCCGGTGAGGTTCTCGGCGGTGATTTCGCCTGCTTCGAACATTGCGGCAAACGTGGCACGGGTCGACTCGACTTCCTGTTCGGCGTAATCGAGGGCGACCACTCGTGCTCCGCGGCGGGCTGCTTCGAACGCGTGGCGACCGAAGCCTGCGCCGGCGTCGAGCACACGGTCACCTGCGCGCAGGGCGAGTTCGTCGAAGCGGATCGTGAGCACGACCTAGCCCTGTCTGCGCCTGAGTTTGGCGACGTTGTGAGGCATCGACAGCACTTCGCGGTACTGCTCGACGGTGAGCGACGCACAATGGCGCCAACTCCAGCGCTCGACGACGCGGGTTCGGCCTGCAGCCCCGATTCTGGCCCGCAACTCGGCATCCGCGAGGCCACGGCGAATGGCTGCAGCGAGTGCGTCGCTGTCACCTGGTGGGCACGACAGCACCGTGTCACCGTCGGTGCCGGTGACTTCGGGGAGTGCGCCGCCGGTCGTGGCGACGAGACAGATGCCTGTTGACATCGCTTCGATCGCGGGAAGGCTGAATCCTTCGTACAAGCTCGGCACGATCGCGAGCTCGCTCTCCGCGTAGAGCTCAACGATGCGTTCGTCGGTCACGCCCGAGACGAACGAAATGCAGTCGAGCAAGCCGAGCGAGCGGATGAGGTCCATGCTCGCTCCTTCTCGTGGTTTGCCGATGATCGTGAGGTGCACGTCGCGCTCCGTGCGAATCTTGGCGAGCGCCTCGAGCAGGTACGACAGCCCTTTCAACGCGACGTCGGCAGACGCGGTCGTGATCATGTGCCCGGGTTTGCGTGCGATGTGTGGCTGCGGAGTGAACAGGTCGGGATCGACGCCGACGGGGACGAGTCGCATTCTGTCCATCGACACCTTCATGTCCTCGTGGATGTCGTTGATCGAGTTCTCGCTCACGACGACGACCCGAGGCATGCTGCTCGCCACCTTGCCTTGCATCTTGACGAACGAATACCACCGGCCGATTGCGCGACGCTTCCAGAAGTTCGGCGCGTGGTCCATCTCGAGTTTGCGATCCTTGGTGATCGGATGGTGCAGGGTGACGATCGTGGGAAACATCTTTTCAATCTTTTGGATGCCGTATCCGAGGCACTGGTTGTCGTGGACCAGGTCGAAGTCGTCGATCCGATTGGCGAGTGCCCGTTGGGCACGGATGCTGAAGGATCGGGGCTCGCCGAAGGTTCCCTTGAGGAACTGCAGCACTTCGACCGCGTCAGGCCACGACGTGATCTCCCAATACGCGGGGAATCGTCCGGGGTAGAGGTCGTTGAAGATGTCGAGGCTCGGCAACTTGTGCAGCGGGATGCGCGGATCGAGGATCGGATACGGCTGACCGGCGTAGACCTCGACGTGATGCCCGAGGTCGACCAATGCCTTGGTCAGATGACGGGTGTAGACGCCCTGACCGCCGACATGCGGCTTTCCTCGGTAGGTCAGATAGGCGATGCGCAACGGCCCGTTGGGGTCAAGCGGGGGCCGCATAAGGGTTTCAGCCTACCTGTGGATATCCCCCGAAGGTCAGGCGGAACGTACGCCGGAACAGTTGTCCAGGCTCGACGACGAAGGGTGCGACGTTGAGTTCGTTTGGTGGTCCCGACTGTGGTTCGACGCACAGTCCCTCGCTCAGTTCGTCGAAGATGACCCAGTGGTTGCAATCGCTCTGCATGTGGATCGACACGCCATCATCGAACGTGACGACGGGATCGTCGACGATGTCGACGAAGCAGTCGTCGTGTGGTCCGGTTGTTGGTGGAACGAGTTCGCCCGTCGGAATCCCATCGTCGCCGCGCAGATACATCGCACGAAACGAGTGCTGCACTCGTGCGGGTGCAACGAACCACGGATGCCAGCCGACCTGGATCGGCATCGGTTCCGTCGATCGCACGGAGAGCTCCAAGCGAACTGAGTCCTCACCGACTTCGATGACGTGGATGACCTCGCCACCGAACGGCCACGTCTCCCCGAAGTCTGATTGCAGGACGAGTCGTGATGTGGTCGCCTGCTCGACAGTCCATTTCCGGTCGAACGTCGTCCCGTGCATTGCATGAACGCCAGCGTTGGCGGGCATGTCGAACGTGCTGGCGTTCCAGTCGAGTCGTGCATTGCGAAGACGTCCAGCCCACGGCGCCATCACGTAGCACCCCCAGCCAAATGGACCCCGTGAGGTGTCGACGACCAGACGTTCGCGACCGGCGACGATGAGCGACGACATTCGACCCCCGTCGTTCGGCGACACCGAGACGCGGACTGGTCCTCGTTCCAGTGAGACGGTCATGTTCGGGTGCGCCGCGCAGACACGAGAAGAGCGACGAGGACCGCAACGAAGGCGACGATGAACGGTAGGTCGCCGAGACGGGAGTAGAGGGTCCGCCCGGAGCGCAGAGGAATCTCCCGCACGATCACCGCTCGCTCGCTCACTGCGGTCCGGTCGAAGACTTTGCCCTCTGGAGACACGAACGCAGAAAATCCCGTCGGGGCGACTTGCACGAGCCATCGGTCTTGTTCGATCGCACGGAGTTTCGACGACGCGATCTGTTGGGACTGCAAGATCGTTCCCGTGTAGCTGGAACCATTCGTCGGATTGATGATGAAGGTGGCATCTCGTTCGATTCCTTCATTTGCTCGGCCCGAGAAGAACACCTCCCAGCTGATGACGACTCCCGCGGTGGTTCCCGACACGGAGAGGGACGCGGGCGTCTCTCCCGCTTGGGCGTCGCGTGGGATGCGGTCGACCGGCGCACCGAGTGATTCGAGTAGCCCGCGCAACGGTACGAATTCGCCGAACGGTACGCGACGAACCTTGTCGTAGCGGTCGGCGAGCGTGCCGTCGACGTTGACGACCACTTGGGCGTTGGTGAAGAAGCGTCGGTCGACGTCCTCGGTGATGCCGACGACGAAGGGGGCGTCGAGCCTCGTGGCCTCGGCCGCGATCTCCTCGCGCTCGATGCTCGAATAGAAGTCGTCGACGTCGATGACGTTTTCCGGCCAGATCACCATGTCCAGATCGCTTTCGGTGACGAGCCTCGTCGCGGCGAGGTGGCGTTCGACGACGTCTCGTGAATTGGTGTTGATCGCAAGTGTTCCCTGCGGGCCACCACCCTGCACTGCGGCGATTCGACGCGTGTCGTCGAGGTCGTGGGCGTGGGGGAGGACCTGGACCGCGATGAGGAGTGCTGCGACGACGGCAAGGACGACCACGCCGTTTTTTGACCACGTCGCACGCGTGGCCGACGCAATCAGCACACCGATCGACCACACGACCACGGTGACGAACAGTGGGCCACCGAGCCTGCTGAGAGGCGCAAGTGGTGAAGATGCGGTTGCGATGGCGAGCGAGGCGAGTGGAACCCCGCCGAAGGGAAACGACAAGCGCAATGTCTCGGCGAGCGTGTGCGCGAGAACGACGCCGACCATCGGCAGACGCGCTCGCGGCCCGAGAATCGCGGCGAATCCATGGAATGAGGAGAACAGGACGACGGCAATGACGTAGCCGGGTGCGGTGAGGAACCACATCCATCCCATGCCTGGTGCAAACCACGATGCGGCAAAGACGAACCCGAGGGCGAAACGTCGACGCGGAGATTCGTCGATCGTCGTTCGTGTGAGTGCGATGAAGAGTGCAACGCCGACAATCGACGTGGGCCACCATCCCCATGGAGGAAGACCGAACGCGACGAGCGCACCGGCGAGGCTGGTTGCGGCAAGTCGGGATGCACGTCGGGTCATCGTGAGCCCAGCCAGTCCATCACGCGCGACGCCGCACGTTGTCCGTCGGCGACACACGCCGGGATGCCAATGCCGCGGTGACTTGCTCCCGCAAGCACGACGCCTGGCGCGTCGATGCCGAGACGTGCCTCGGTCGCCGCCACGCGCGCTTCATGTCCCGGGCGATATTGGGGGAACGACTCGACCCACCGGGTGATGCGCTGTGCACGCGGTTGGAGGTCGCAGTCGAGGTGCCAATTCAGGTCTGCAAGCGCGAGTCGTACGAGCGTGTCGTCGTCGTGGTGATGCATCGGCATTCCATCGCGGCCAAGTGAGACCCGCAGAATCATGTCGTCGTCAGTGTTGCGCAGGTGCGACCACTTGTTGGAGGCGAACGACGCTGCGGTGATCGCGGTCTGCTTCGGTTTGGGTACCAGGTAGCCACTTCCCGTCAGCCACTCCGGCCATTGTGATCGCGGAATCGCAAGCGAGACCATCACGATGCTCGCGTGTTCGCGCGTCATGAGATCGTCGGCGATGACCGGACTGAGGGTTCGCATGAAGTGAGCCGAGTGGCGTGCCGGCGAGGCGACCACGACGGCATCGCCACGAATCTCACCGCCGGGACCGACGACGACATATCCGCTGGCGTCACGCGAGACGTCCGTCACCGCCCACGATGTGCGCACGTCGACACCGCTACGCCTGATGAACTCGGCGGTCGCTTCGACGAGCGCCGTCATTCCACCGCGCGGAGCGGCAAATACTGGTCCAACGTCGCTTCTCGTGCGCAAGGTCTCACGGGCCGCAGCCATCAGAGACGAGCGACTCGAGATCAGGTCGTCGAGCTGCGGCATCGCGTGAACGCTGAAGGCGTCGGTGTCGGTCGCATAGATGCCGCCGACGAGAGGATCGACTGCTCGCTCCAACACTTCGCTGCCGCAGCGTGCACGAATCGTCCCGCCAAGGGATGCCGAGGAACGACCCACGCGTCGTGGAAGCAACGGCTCGAGCGATGCTCTCAACTTTCCGCGCGGTGAGTAGAGCGACGTCGACCAAATCGACCGCAATGATCCCGGCACGCCAAGCACGGTGCCCGAGGGGATGTCGTGTAGTTCGTCGTGCCAGATGTAGGCCTCGCCTGTGGCCGGATGGACGAGTTCGTCACCGAGCCCGACGAGTGCGGCGAGCCCAGTCGCCGCTGGCGATCGCAACAAAAATGCATCGGCCGATTCGTCCAACGAGGTCAACCCGGCAAATGGCGATGCGCTGATCACTCCTCCGAGACGCCCACTTCCTTCCACCAGTGTGACGCGCACACCTGGATGTCCGTGCGCGATGTGAGCGGCTGTGGCGAGTCCGGTGATGCCACCACCGATGACGACCACATGCGATTCACCGCGGTGGTTCGACATGGTCAGGCGCGAACGTCGACCACGCGACGAGCGAGTGCGGCCATCACGGTCTCGTCGTCGTTGACGCAGGCAGTCCGCTCGAAGGTGAGCCCGAGGCGTTCTGCGTGGGCCTTCGCCTCGATGTCGAGGTCATAGAGCACCTCGAGGTGGTCTGCGACGAACCCGCACGCACTCACGAGCACGCCGCTCGTCGAACCCGCCGCTGCAAGTTCGTCGATCACTGCGAGGATGTCCGGGCCGATCCACGGTTCGGGTGTGCGCCCGGCGGATTGCCACGCGATCGACCACTGTGAGCCCTCGGTGAGTCCGACTCGACTGGCGACGGCCTCTGCGGTTGCGCGCAGCTCGTGCGGATAGGGATCGCCACCGTCGATGATGCGCTGGGGCAACGAGTGCGCAGTGAACAAGACCTTGGTGTCGCTTGGCATCGATGCTCGTCGTCGCGCCATGTCGGCAGAGATGAATTCGACGAATGCCGGCTCCGTCGCCCATGACTCGATGCCGTGAACGGTGATGCCGTGCGGAGTTGCAGCTTCGCGTGCGCGACCGACGTATTGGCCGATGGAGTAGGAGGAAAAGTGCGGGGCAAGCACGAGCGCGATGAGTTCGGTGAATCCGTCACGTGCGAACTCTTCGACGGTCGCCTCGATCATCGGATGTGCGTGCTTGAGCCCGAGCTGCACTGAATACGAGTCGGGTGCGATCGCGTCGAGCTGACGCTGTAGTTCGTCGCGCTGTGATTCCGTGCGTTGGGCGAGCGGCGAGATTCCACCGATGGCGTCGTAGCGAGCAGTCAACTCGGCGAGAAGCTCTGGCGTCGGCGCACGACCACGACGGATGTCGGTGTAATAGGGGAGGATCTCCTCCTGGCTACGAGGCGTGCCGTACGCCATGAGCAGTACGCCGATTTTCGTCATGTTCCTACTGTGCCGTTCGTTCGTGGACGTAGCGAACGACTTCGCTCAGCACGTCGGGGTTTGTCTCGGGCTGAACACCGTGGCCTAAGTTGAAGATGTGTCCGGGGTGTCCCGCGTTGTCTGCGAGCACCGCGTCGACACCGGCGAGGGCGTCGGTGACGTCGCCGAGGACGCGCGAAGGATCGAGGTTGCCCTGCACGACGAGATCTGCGCCGAGTCGGCGTCGTGCGTCTGAGATCGACGATCGCCAGTCGAGTCCGACGACTGCGCATCCGGTTTCGTTGATGGCCTCGAGGAGGTGGTCGCACCCGACACCGAAATGGATTCCAGAGACGTGGGGGTAGCGATCGGACAAGGTTGCGAACACTCGCGCCGTATGCGGCAGGACGAAGCCGCGGTACTCCTCGACGGTGAGCGAGCCGGCCCACGAGTCGAAGAGTTGGTATGCGCGCGCACCATGGTCGAGTTGACTTGCAATCGAAGCGATCGCGTGGTCGGTGAGGCGCTCCATCACTCGGTGCCACGTGATGGGATCGCTGGTCATCAGCGAGCGCGTGACCTCGTGAGTGCGGCTCGGACGACCCTCGATCAGGTAACTACCCACGGTGAACGGTGCGCCGGCGAATGCGAGGAGTGGCACGCGCAATTCAGAGACGAGCAGATCGATCGTTTGACCGACGTATGGCGCGTCCACGTCCGGTTCGTATGGCCGCAGTCGATCGACGTCGCTTGCCGAGCGCAGTGGTCGTTCGGCGACGGGTCCCGTCCCTGGCGCAACGTCGATACCGAAACCGATGGCATGTGCCGGAACGACGATGTCGCTGTACAGCACGGCGGCGTCCACGCCGTATCGGGTGACGGGTTGCAACGTGATGTCGGCTGCGAGCCGTGGATCCTTGATCGCCTCGAGGATGCTTCCCGAGCCACGAACGGCGCGGTATTCGGGGAGGCTGCGACCGGCCTGGCGCATGAACCACACGGGCGTGTGCGCCGCTCGCTTGCCCGAAGCCGCGAGCAAGAACGGGTCGGTCTGCGCGAGGACGCTCATCGTCCACACGCTATCGGCGGTGGCTTCAGGGGTTCTTGTCGTGACGTGACGTGCGGTGGACTTCGCCGATCAGCAACGCTTCGAGGCGCTGCGTACGCAGTCGGGCCGGAGGATGTGACGAAAGCGCACCGGCGAGCGTGCCGACCGATTCGTCGACACGATGTTCGCGCGTGAATCGCTGTAGTGCGCCAAGCAACTGCTGACCGAATCCCATGCGCATTGCGCGAGCATCGGCCGCGTACTCCGCACCGCGCCCCACAGCATTGCTGAACGTGTGCGCGACGAGGAGGCCGCTGTAGAAGACCTTCGAGATCGCCGTGAGGAGGAACGCCAGGATGCGGGCCACGAAGGCGAGCGACGCGTATTCCGGACGCAACATGTGGTCGACCCGCGTGCTGATGTCGCGCAGTGTGGTGCCAAGTCGGGCGAGTCCGATGATCGGCAGACTCATCCACTGGGCGAACGTGAGTCCGATGGTGTGGCTGCCAAGGTGATGGCTCAGTTCGTGTGCAAGCACGCCGGTCAGTTCATCGTGGGTCAAGTTGCGCGCGGCATACGACGACACGACGAGGAGGTGTCCGCCACAGGCGAACGCGTTGAGGTCGTCTGAGTCAACGACGGCGAGGACGAATCGCTGGCGGGGGATTCCGTGCGCCTGTGCCACTATCGCCCATGCATCGCTCAGCCGTACGAGTTCGTCAGCGTTCGCGCGTCGCGCACCGAGCACCTTGGTGAAGATGGCGCGTTGAACGGGGCGCAAGAACAACACCACACCACAGGCGAAGGCGAGAGGTGCAAAGAGCGCATACGACACCCCGATCGCTTGATTCACGGGGATCCAAATGACTCCGATGGCCACGAGCCACACCGGCAGGAGTGCGACCACGGGGGCGAGGGCAGTGAACGCCGAGAAGTCGACTTCGCGTCGCTGTGCAGTCACTCCTTCATTCAACCAGCACGACGACGCGCGCTCCCGACGCAAAATCCGTCTGAACTAGCGTGGGCTCAACGATCCCAGGGGAGGAACGATGGGTGCAGCAGTGATTCCGGGTGCAGAAGAGTGGTCACACACCACGTCGTCGGAGGTCGGAGCGCTCGTGGTGCATGGCTTCACCGGCAATCCATCGTCGATGAGGGAACTGGCACAGTCGTTTGCGGACGCAGGTTTCAACGTCGAGCTTCCTCGTCTTGCTGGCCACGGAACCGAAGTCGCCGACTTGATCGGCGCGCGATGGGCCGACTGGTCGGCGGACGCCGAAGCTGCATATCAACGACTTGCTGCGCGCTGTTCGAAAGTTGTCGTTGCAGGGTTGTCGATGGGCGGGGCACTCACGTTGTGGCTCGCCTCGAAGCACGCCGACCTCGCTGGCATCGTGTGCATCAATCCGGTCACCCAACCACTCGGTGACGACATGATGACCGCGATCAAGGGCATGGTGGACGGTGGGACCGAGACGTTCCCGGGCATCGGTAGCGACATCGCAGATCCGGACGTGAAGGAAGGCTCGTATCCGGAGACCCCTCTGCGCGCGCTGTTGTCGTTGATGGTCGACGGAGTCACCCCGTTGTCGACGTCCTATGGGTCGATACGGGTTCCGCTCATGTTGTTCAGTTCGCGTAACGACCACGTGGTCGATCCCCAGCAAGGAGACTTCCTTGCCGCGAACTACGGCGGGTCGTGCGAACGCGTGATGCTCGAGCGGAGCTTCCACGTCGCCACGCAGGACTTTGAAAAAGACGTGATCAACACTCGTGCGGTCGAGTTCGCTCGCTCCTTGACGAGTCGTTGACGATGCTCGCGTCGATCCCGAGCCCGTCGAGTGGGAGTCTGAACCTCGGTCCGCTCACGTTGAACGCCTACGGGGCGATGATCGCCCTCGGCGTGATCGTCGCCGTGTGGGTCGGCGGTAAGCGTCTCGAGGCGCGCAACGCAGGAACACGCGACGACATGAGTGCGATCGCCATGTGGGGCGTTCCTGCAGGTGTGATCGGCGCTCGGATTTATCACGTCGTCACGGATTGGGATCGCTTCTCGGGCGACCTTGGAGCGACGATCCAGATCTGGAAGGGTGGCCTTGGGATCTGGGGTGGAATCTTCCTCGGGACGATCGTCGGCGTCGGCGTCGCTCGTCGACGTGGGCGAGCGCCGTCGGCGGTGTTGACCGCCGTTGCACCCGGGCTCGCGTTCGCTCAAGCGATCGGACGCTGGGGCAATTGGTTCAACCAAGAGCTCTTTGGTCGGGCGACGTCGTTGCCGTGGGCGTTGCGTGTTTCGGACGACACGGCCGTGCGTGCAGGCTTAGAACCAGGCACCACCTTCCACCCGACGTTCCTCTACGAGTCTTTGATGTGCGCCGCGCTCGGATTCGGGCTCATCGTCCTCGACCGACGTGTGCCGATGAAGCCCGGCCGTCTGTTTGCCTTCTACGTCGCCGGGTACACGGCGTTTCGCTTCTTCATCGAAGGCCTACGCATCGACCCGGCCCATTACGCGGGGGGTCTGCGCCTGAATCAGTGGGTGTCGCTCGTCGTGTTTGCGTGTGCCGCGGTGGTCATCGTGGCGATGAAAGGTGCTCCCGCAACGAACGAGCAAGCTGCTCCGGAACAAGCGGAGTGAAGTACTCGCCGGTCGACACCTCGGCCGCGGCGATGTAGCGCATCACGCCAGGTGCGCGCCACGGAGAGACGATTTCGACGTTCAGCCATGCATCCGTCGACGTCGACGGGCGTTGATTGACCCACAGCATGTACGGCGGGGTGGTGTCGAAGTAGGTCGTGAGTCGTTGCAGCGCATCTTGCATCGCAACTGCGAGGCCGAGCCGCTCGTCTGGTGACAGTTCCGCGAGTCGACCGACGCGGCGACGGGGAGCGATTTCGAGGGCAACGGGATACGCCGAGGCATATGCGACGGACGTCGTGGTTGTCTCGTCCGTCCGCACGGAGAGCTGGTCGTCGAGCGAAGGAACCCAACCGGCGTCGATGCGGGCAGCCGTTCGATGTGGAACGTGGTCGAACGAGTAGAGCTGGCCGTGAGGGTGGTCGATTGTTGCGCCGACGTCGCGACCGGAGTTCTCGAAGATCAGCACACTCGACGTGTCTGCTCGCGCAAAGTGCACGCTGCTGCGCTCCGCCCAGAGGTCGACGATCGAGGTGGCGTGGGTGTGGCTCAGGCTCATGAATCGGGCATCGTGGTCGTCCGAATAGAGGACGACCTCGCATCGCCCATCGGGCATGGCCGGCCATCGGTTCGCAATCCACGTCGTGGAATAGGGCTGCGGTGCCTCGAGCCCGCCGACGCAGAACGGACACCCCGTCGTCGGCAGGTTGGGTCGATTCTGGCGGGAGCCCACCACGTGCACGACGATGCCGGTCGCCGAATCGACCCGTGGGTTGAGTGGGGCTTCCCCGTCGCGTTGGGCCATAGTGCGCTTCTCACGGTACCGTTCGCAGCGGTGTCCGATTCGAAGTCCCACTCGTCGTTCGTGCACGTCGGCGACGACCAACTCTCCGTCGTGGTCGACCTACGACACGGAGTCCCCTCGATCGTCTATTGGGGTGCCCCGTTGCGACGACCCGACGTCGCCGATCTCGAGTCGGTCGCACGCGCGACGCAACGTCCCGTCGAACACGGAGGGCTCGACGAGGTTGCTCCGCTCACGCTCGTTCCTCTTCATTCGAGCGGCACGACCGCACGTCCAGGTCTCGAGGGGCACCGACCAGGAGGGCGGCATTGGGCGCCGGTGATGTCGATTCGAGAGTCGTCTGTGACCTCGACTTGCCTCGTCGTCACCTCCGTTGACTCGGTTGCCGAATTGGAACTCACGACATCGATAGAGGTCGAGGGTGGCGTGATGATCGTCGGTGCGACGGTCGAGAATCGTGGCTCGAGCCGCTATCTCCTGACGACGCTTGCAATCACGTTGCCACTCGACCAGGTCGTTCGTGACGTCGTGTCGCTCGCCGGGCGATGGGCGAGGGAATCACACATCGAGGTGTCGTCATTTGACCTCGACGTGACCGTCGAGAACCGCAGCGGGCGTTCGTCTCACGAGCGTCAACCGTCATTGTGGTTCACGGAGCGAAACGTGACGCACCAATCCGGTCGCACGTGGTCGACGCATCTCGCCTGGAGTGGGAACCACTCGCTGCACGCCCAACGGCTGGCGGACGGTCGCAGCTGCGTGCAGTCGGGTGAACTGTTGCATCCCGGCGAGGTGTGCCTCGAGCCTGGTGAGCGTTACTCGTCGCCGAACGTCGTCGCCGCGTACTCCGGAAACGGACTCTTCGGAGTCGCCCGCCTGTTGCATGGACACGTGCGACGCGGGCGTCGGTCGTCGCCGCGCAAGGTCATGCTCAACACCTGGGAGTCCATCTATTTCAACCATGACGTGGAAGCACTGGTGCGACTCGCCGAGCGGGCCGCACGCGTCGGCGTCGAGCGCTTCGTCTTGGATGACGGATGGTTCGGCTCTCGCCGCGACGATCGTCGCGGGCTCGGAGACTGGGTGGTGTCGAGCGACGTCTATCCGCACGGGCTCGCACCATTGATCGAACGAGTCCGTGACCTCGGAATGGACTTTGGCATTTGGGTCGAGCCTGAATGCGTGAACGAAGACAGCGACCTCTATCGAGCACATCCCGAGTGGGCGCTCGTCGACGCCCATCGTGAACCGCTGCGCGCACGCAACCAGTTGGTGCTCAACCTCGCACACCCCGACGCTTTCGAACACGTTCTCGGCCAGCTCGACCGCCTGCTCTCAGACCACGACATCGCGTATGTGAAGTGGGACATGAACCGACCCCACGTTGCGGGCAGTGGCGTCACCGGTTCGGCCGGCACGCATGCGCAGACTGTGGCGGTGCATCGACTGATCGACGAATTGCGTCGGCGGCACCCGAGCGTGGAGTTCGAATCGTGTGCATCGGGTGGGGGACGAGTCGACCTGGCGATGGTTGGCCGAGTCGATCGCGTGTGGGCGAGCGACACGATCGATGCACTCGAGCGCCAGGAGATCCATCGTGGCCTCACGCTCACGCTGCCACCAGAGTTCGTCGGAAGCCACATTGGTTCGCGTGTCGCACACACGACGGGTCGTCGACACTCGTTGACTTTTCGTGGGTTGACGGCGATGTTCTTCCACCTCGGCATTGAATGGGATCTGACGAGCGCCACGGAGGACGAACTCGGCGCGCTGTCTGCACTCGTCGCGCTCTATGTCGACAAGCGTGAGTTGTTGCATCGCGGCACCTTTTCGTACTGCGATCTTGCGCAACCGCTCGTCGATCCGTCGGCCGTCGCCTACTGCACCATTGCTCCGGATGCGAGCGAAGGGCTCGTGTGTTATGCGCAACTGCGCGCGCAACGTCACCAGACGCCCGACGTGGTCAGGGTCCGCGGTCTCGATCCTGATGCGTCATATCGCGTCGCAGTCGTGGACGTCCCCGGTGGTGTGCATGCGATGGGCCGTCGTCAACCCGACTGGCTGACGAGTGGCATCGTGATGCGTGGTGCAGACCTCGAGACGATCGGCTTCCAACCACCGTCGATCGTGCCCGAATCCGCAGTGCTCTTCAGCCTTCATCGCCAATAGCCTGAAGGGCTGTGACGACCCCCGAATCCAGCGCCCGACTGTCGCGCGACGCCGTCGCCAAGGTCGCCAGACTCGCCCGACTCGACCTGAGCGCCGACGAACTGGACCTCATGACTACCCAGCTCGCCGGAATGCTCGACCACTTCAGCGACATCGACAAGTTGGACCTCGCCGACGTCGCGCCGCTCGCCCAGCCCTTGCCGCTGAAGAACGTATTGCGCGATGACGTCGTACAACCGGGCCTCGATCGCGACGAGGTCCTCTTAGTCGCACCGGCTGCAGAGGATGGTCGTTTCCGAGTGCCACCCACGATCGGATTCCAGGAATCATGACCACATTTCAGTCCGTGGTCGACATCGCCACGAAGGTGGCTGACGGATCGGTGACCGCAACGAGCGTGCTCGAGGAGCACCTCGCCCGCATCGGCGAGCGTGAGACCGAGATCCATGCGTTCAACCTCGTCACTGCGGAAAGTGCACGCGCCGCGGCACAGTCGATCGACGAGGCCGTCGCTAAGGGGCGACCAGTCGGTCGTCTCGCAGGCGTGCCCATCGCGCTCAAGGACAACATGTGTACGCGCGGGGTGGACACGACGTGTTCCTCGAAGATCCTGCAGGGGTGGAAGCCGCCATATGACGCCACCGTCGTGACGCGTTTGGGCGCCGCCGGTGCGGTCTTTGTCGGAAAGACGAACCTCGACGAGTTCGCAATGGGCTCGAGCACGGAGAACTCCGCGTTCGGTCCGACGCGCAATCCACTCGACACGACGCGAGTCCCGGGTGGATCGAGTGGCGGGAGCGCAGCCGCGGTCGCCGCGGGATTTTCTGCAGCGAGTCTCGGGAGCGACACCGGCGGCAGCATTCGTCAGCCAGCTGCGCTGTGCGGTCTGGTCGGGGTCAAGCCGACGTACGGCATGGTCAGCCGTCAGGGACTGGTCGCGTTTGCGAGCAGCCTCGATCAGATCGGACCATTCACCCATTCGGTCGCCGACGCTGCTCTGGTCATGGAGGTCATCGCGGGTCACGACGAACTCGACTCGACGTCACTGCCGCAACCCGCTCCGAATCTGACCGCGGTGCTCGACCGAGGAGTGAAGGGCATGCGCATCGGACGCATCACCGACCTTCCCGAGGGATGCGAGCCAGAAGTCCTCACTCAACTCGACGCGGCATTCGAGGCGCTGCGCAGTGCAGGTGCCACGATCGTGGACATCGAGCTGCCGTCGCTGTCATATGGACTCACGGCGTACTACTTGGTCGCACCCGCAGAAGCGAGCAGCAACCTCGCGCGCTATGACGGCGTGCGTTACGGCATGCGCGTCGAGGCCCCAGACCTGAACGCGATGTATGCGGCGACTCGCTCGGCCGGATTTGGTGCGGAGGTCAAGCGTCGCATCATGCTCGGCACCTATGCACTCTCCGCCGGGTACTTCGATGCCTACTACGGCAAGGCGCTCAAGGTGCGCAGGTTGCTCGCCGACGACTTCGCCCGTGCCTATTCCTCCTGCGACGTCATCCTCACGCCGACGTCGCCGACGGTGGCATTCAAGTTGGGTGAAAAGACAAACGATCCGCTGACCATGTATCTCTGCGACGTTTTCACCATCCCGACGAACCTCGTCGGCCACGCGGCAATGAGCGTGCCCTTTGGAACCGGTGCAGATGGCCTGCCCGTCGGTGTGCAAGTGCTAGCTCCGGCACTCGGCGAGGAACCGATGTTCAAGGTGGCAGCCGAACTGGAGCGTGCTCGATGAGCAACGCCACAAGCGCCCCGTCGAACGCCGTCGCCTTGCCCGACGGCTGGGAGATGGTCGTCGGTCTCGAAGTGCACGTCGAGCTCGACACCAAGACCAAGCTGTTCTCGGCGAGCCCGAACCGATTTGGTGACGAGCCGAACACCAACATCGATCCCGTCACGCTCGGTCTACCTGGCGCCTTGCCGGTGCTGAACCGCCGCGCGGTCGAGCTCGCGATCCGTCTCGGGCTCGCGCTCAACTGCACGGTGCAGGCGAGCACCTTCCATCGCAAGAACTACTTCTATCCCGACCTGCCGAAGGCGTACCAGATCTCGCAGTACGACCAGCCGATCAACGTGAACGGCTACCTGATGTTGCCGGGTGACGTGCGGATCGGCATCGAACGCGCGCACCTTGAGGAAGACACCGGCAAATCGACCCACTTCGGTGGATCGAATGGTCGCATCCACGGCAGCGACTATTCACTGGTGGACTTCAATCGCGCCGGCGTACCGCTCGTCGAAATCGTCTCCAAGCCGGACATCCGAAACTCCGACCAAGCACGCCAGTACGTCGCCGAATTGCGCAGCATTCTCCTCGCAGTCGGTGCGAGTGACGCAAAGATGGAGGAAGGCTCGATGCGCGTCGACGTGAACGTCTCGGTCCGCCGCACCGGTGAGCCATTCGGCACTCGTTGCGAGATCAAGAACGTGAACTCGATTCGCGCCGTCGGCAAGGCGATCGACTATGAGGCTCGCCGACAGATCGACGTCCTCGAATCGGGTGGCGTGATTCGCCAGGAAACGCGCCACTGGGACGACGCCGAGGGGCGCACGCACACCTTGCGCTCGAAGGAGGACGCGGACGACTACCGCTACTTCCTCGAGCCCGATCTCGTGCTGCTCGACCCGGACACCGAGTGGGTGGATGCGATCAGGGCATCGTTGCCGATGCTTCCCGCCGAGCGTCGTGTGCGCCTTGCGACGATCACCGGAGCAAACAAGGAGAGCGAGGCGATCTACGTGCTCGTCGAGCGCGGCCAAGACGATTACGTCGCCGCAGTTGCCGATGCTGGTGGTGACGCCGCCCGCGCACTCGTGTACGTGCAGCAAGCATTCGCCGAGGAGGGCTCGAACCCGAAGGTGCCCGCGAGCGATCTCGCGAAACTCACGTTGCTTGAGCGCGATGCGAAGGTGACCGCAACCCAGGCAAAGACGATCCTTGGCGAACTCGTCGCCAATGGTGGTGGTGACGCCGCGCAGATCGCAGCCGCCAAGGGCTTCGAAGCATTGGACACGAGCGCCGTCGAACACATGGTCGACGAGGCGATCGCGGCCCAACCTGACGCGTGGGCGAAGTACTGCGCTGGGGAGGAAAAGGCCCTCGGTGCACTCGTGGGAGCCGTAATGAAGGCGTCTAAGGGCAAGGCGGACGGCAAGGTCGTCACCGCGATCCTGTTGTCCCGCAAGGAGTAAACGCCGAGTTGCGTTCGAGTGTTAGGTATGCCTAACATGTTTGTTAGGCATACCTAACATGGAGGAAATCATGGCTTTGCTGAATCGAACAGTTGTGAGGGGCGTCGGTGCAGTCGCAGCATTGGCGCTCTTTGTAAGTGCGTGTGGACCATCGCGCGACGAACAGTCGATAGATGTGACAGATGGTGCACTTGTAGGCACGTCACTGACCGTGTACAGCGGCCGAAGCGAGAGTCTCGTGGCCGAGCTGTTCGCACAGTTTTCAACTCAGACAGGTATCAACGTTGATGTTAGATATGCCGATTCTGGGGAGCTTGCTGCACTTCTCATGACGGAGGGTGACGCATCGCCTGCTGATGTCTTTTTCTCTCAGGACGCTGGGGCACTTGGGGCTGTCTCGGGAGCAGGCCTTCTAGGCGAGTTACCTGCTGACGTTGTCGATGCAGTAGACAGTCGATTCCGTTCGGTCGATTCCACGTGGGTCGCCACGAGCGGTCGGGCCCGTGTCGTTGTGTACAACCCTGAGCTCGTGTCGACGCCCCCTGCGACGATTGATGACGTGGTCGATCCGAAGTGGAAGGGCAAGATCGGGTTCGCTCCGACGAATGCCTCGTGGCAGTCCTTTGTCACCGCTCTCAGGGTGGTTCGTGGCGAAGATGCGGCAAAGGCATGGCTTGAGGCTTTCAAGGCGAATGAGCCGGTGGCATATGAAAAGAACGGCGCAGTTCGGGACGCGGTGAACACCGGCGAGATTGCGCTCGGACTGGTGAATCACTACTACCTTTACGAAAAGATCGCGGCAGAAGGGGCCGACGCCGTGGTCGCGAAGAATCATTACTTCACCAATGGTGACGTAGGCGGCCTGCTCAACATTGCCGGAGTTGGGGTGCTCTCGTCGACCAAGAACCAGGCAGGTGCACTCGAACTCGTTCGATTCCTGTTGTCAGCTCAGGGACAGCAGTATTTTGCGACGAAAACATTCGAGTACACGTTGGCCGCAGGGGTCGCGCCCAACAGCGTGTTGCCGACCCTCGAAGAGCTGAACCCACCGACGATTGATCTGTCGGATTTGAAATCGCTCGACAAGACCCAGGAACTCCTGGCGGAAGTCGGACTGCTCACCAAATGATCGCTCGATCGCGGGCACCACTGGCACTCATGGTGCCCGCGATCATGGTGGCCGCGTTTAGTCTCGTGCCCGTCGTCTATCTCGTGGATGCGGCATTTGATCGCGGGCCGTCAGCTGTCGCTGACGAGATATTCCGTCGCCAGATGTTGGATCTCGTTCTGCGAAGCGTGTTGCTAACCCTTTCGGTTACCTCAGTGTCGGTCGTTGTCGGAGTATTCGCCGCTTGGGTCGTGTCAAGATCATCGCTACGCCCGCGAGTAGTGCTTCTCGTCGCTTTTTCCTTGTCGCTCGCCATTCCCTCTTATCTCGCCGCATTCGCATGGGTCTCGTGGCTTCCCGGTCTAAGTGGATTCGTCGGCGCATTAGTTGTGTTGTCGATGGTCTGCTATCCATTCGTGATGCTGCCGGTCGTCGCAGCCATGGATATCAGTGATCCGATGGCAGAAAAGGTCGCGTTGTCGCTTGGTCGGCGACCGCTCGGCGTGTTCGTCTCGGTGACGCTCGGACAATGTCGTCCGGCGATCACCGGTGGGGCATTACTCGTCGCCCTGTATGTGTTATCCGACTTTGGCGCAGTGGCGGCGATGCGTTACGAGGTATTCACGTGGGTCATTTACGGCGCCTATCGGGCAGGATTCAATCCATCACGGGCAGCGGTGTTGTCAACGGTGCTGCTGATGGCAGCACTTGCCCTTACCATCGTTGAGGCTCGAATTCGTTCAACTCGCGATACGTTCAGACTGGGCGCTGGCGTGCGTCGACGGACCGACTCGCATGGGAATGTCGGTGCGACTGTTGCCGCAAGTATTGGAACCGTCTTGATTGTCGTGACGGGTATAGGTGTGCCAACGTGGAGGGTTTTCTTGTGGCTCGGGTGGAACACTGATCGGTCGACGACATGGTCACAGGTCGTGACCGCGATCACGACGTCGTTCGGCATCGGTGTACTCGTGTCAGTTGCGACCATCGCCGTCGCCATGCCCGTTGCGCTCCTGAGCGCGAGATACTCGAGTCGAACGTCGACTTTCGTGGAGGGCTCAACCTACGTCGCCCATGCGTTACCCGGGATCGTGATTGCAATCTCTGTTGTGTTCGTCGGAATTCGAGCCTTGCGTCCGATTTACCAGGAGTTGCCTCTGCTTGTCGGAGCCCAAGTACTTATTTTTCTCCCACTTGCTGTCGCTTCTATCCGCTCGGCGGTGCAGATGAGCACGCCGTCGGTGGAGCACGTTGCGCGTAGCCTCGGAGCTAGTGCCATCATGACGACTATTCGCGTAACTATTCCGCTCGCCTTGCCGGGGATCCTCGCGGCAGGTGCACTTGCGATGTTGTCGTCGGTCAAGGAGTTGCCCGCCACGTTGTTGTTGCGACCTACGGGAACTGAGACACTTGCGACACAGATCTGGAAGTTCAGTTCGGTATCTGACTATGCATCAGTCGGCCCCTATGCGCTTGCTGTGATGGTGCTCGCCGCCGTCCCAGTCTCGGTGATCACCGCAACGTCACGTATCGGTATGCGCTCGTGACGCCTTGTTTGCATGTTCGTGGTGTCTCGCACCATTATGCGGGTCGTACCATTCTCAACGACGTGAATTTTGACGTTGCAGAGGAGTCGATCGTCGCCGTCATCGGACCGTCAGGTGTCGGTAAGACGACTCTGTTGCGACTGATCGGGGGATTCGAAGTACCCGACCGAGGCCGAATTGAGATAGCGGGCGAAGTCGTCGCGGAAAACGGTCGCTTGATCGTTGCGCCACAGGAGCGCCACGTGACGATCGTTCCTCAGGACGGTGCATTGTTCTCGCATTTATCGGTTGGCGCCAACGTCGCATTTGGCCTGAAGAATCGCCGGTCATCAGTGGCGCGCGAACGCGTTCGTGAGGTTCTGGAGATCGTCGGCCTTTCGGGTTTGGAGCGATTGCGACCGAGCCAGCTGTCTGGTGGGATGCAGCAGCGGGTAGCTCTCGCACGTGCACTTGCACCACGGCCGAAAATCGTGCTGTTGGACGAGCCCTTTGCAGCCCTAGACGCAGGTCTCCGAGAGCAAGTTCGTGAGGAGACGGTCCGTGCCCTGCGAATGTCGCACGCGACTGCGGTGTGGGTGACCCATGACCAAGAGGAGGCTTTGTCGACCGCAGATTCGGTAGCAGTGATGGTCGGCGGTCGAATCGAGCAGGTGGCTGAGCCCACCAAGCTGTATCAGCACCCGGTCTCCCAGGCGGTCGCCGAATTCGTTGGGGACGTGGTGGCGATTGAGGGCGTCGTTGCTCCCGACGGTCTTTCTGTCCGATGCGTTCTCGGCGATGCTGTTCCACTCTCAGAACGCAGTCCGGGTGGACTCGCGCGCGTTCTCGTGCGACCTGAACAACTCAGTATCACTGATGCTTCACGTGGAACTGCTCCGATGGTGAAGGTAGTCGATACGAAGTTTTTTGGGCACGATGGACTTGTTGAGGGAACCTTTGTGGATGGTCAGCGGATTGTGATTCGGCTTCAGGCTGATAAATTGCCGCCAATTGGATCTACGGTGTGTGTGTCTGTGCGTGGGACGTTGCACGCCTTCACCGCCTAGCGCTCGGCAAGTAGCCTTAGCGAGATGGGCAAGCTTTCCGTCACCCCAGTCGACGTCAAACCGCGGAGTCGTGACGTCACCGATGGCAACCAGAAGGCGGCTGCACGCGCGATGTTGCGCGCGGTCGGTCTGACCGACGACGACTGGGACAAGCCACAGATCGGTCTCGCAAACGCCTGGAACGAGGTCACTCCCTGCAACGCCACGTTGCGTCGGTTGGCCGAAAGCGCCAGGGTCGGCGTCCGCGACTCAGGCGGCGTGGCACTCGAGTTCGGCACGATCACGGTGAGTGACGGCATCAGCATGGGCCACGAGGGGATGCGCGCCTCGCTCGTCAGCCGCGAGGTCATCACCGACAGCGTGGAGACGGTGATCCACGCCGAGCGGATGGACGGCTTCATCGGCCTTGCCGGCTGCGACAAGAGCATCCCGGCGATGTTGATGGCCGCCGCACGACTGAACCTGCCGAGCGTGTTCGTCTACAACGGCTCCACGCTCCCCGGCGTCCACGACGGCAAGAACATCGACATCACGACGGTGTTCGAAGCGATTGGTGCATGCGCAGCGGGAACGATGTCGCAAGAAGAACTCGGTGAGATCGAGCGCGCGGCCTGTCCGGGCGAGGGTGCCTGTGGCGGCATGTTCACCGCCAACACGATGTCGTCGATTGCCGAAGCTCTCGGGATGAGCCTGCCCGGGACGGCGTCGCCACCAGCGGTCGACAAGCGACGCGAACACGACGCCAAGCGCGCAGGAGAGGCGGTCGTGAACCTTGCCCGACGCGGCATCTATCCGCGCGACATCATGACGAAGAAGGCGTTCGAAAATGCGATCGCCGTTGTCAACGCACTTGGTGGCAGCACGAACGCCGTATTGCACCTCCTGGCGATCGCCAATGAGGCCGGCGTTGCCCTCGACCTCGAAGACTTCAACCGCATTGCCGCGAAGGTTCCGCACATCGCAGACACGAAACCTGGCGGCAAGTACCACATGACCGACATCGACCGCATTGGCGGCGTGCCCGTCGTGTTGAAACATCTCCTGGACGCAGGTTTGTTGCATGGTGACGTCATGACCTGCACCGGCAAGACGATGGCGGAGAATCTTGCCGAGATGAACCCGCCGGCACCGGACGGTGACGTGGTGCACCCTCTCAGCGATCCGATCCATGCCGAGGGTGGCATCAACATCTTGAAGGGATCCCTCGCACCGAATGGCGCCGTGGTCAAGGTCGCGGGTCTGACCAAGGATCAGATGACCTTCGAGGGAATCGCTCGGGTGTTCGACGGCGAAGACGGAGCGATGGCGGCGGTGCTCGCGGGTGACATCCAACCCGGCACCGTGATCGTGATTCGCTACGAAGGACCGAAAGGTGGACCTGGCATGCGCGAGATGCTTGCCATCACGGGCGCGTTGAAGGGCGCGGGTCGCGGCAGCGATTGCGCGCTCATCACCGACGGTCGCTTCAGCGGCGGCACGTGGGGATTCTGCATCGGACACGTCGCACCGGAGGCAGTCGATGGTGGTCCGATCGCCTTCGTGCACAACGGCGACAAGGTTCGCATCGATGTGCCGACGAAGTCACTCGATTTGTTGGTTGATGCCGCGACCCTCGCCGAGCGACGCAAGGGCTGGAAGCCGAACCCCCCGCGTTACACGAGTGGCGTACTCGCCAAGTTCGCGAAGTTGGTGCAGGGTGCGGAAAAGGGTGCGATCACGAACGTGATTGGCTGAGACGCCGAGCAAGCGTCCTGCCCACGACGAGCAACACGCCAAGTGTGATCGTCGCGACGACGATGAATGGCGTGGCGATGCCCTCGGCAAACAGGGTTCTGCGCAGCGCAAGCCCACCGACCACCGTGACCAACCACGTGACGGCGATGGTCGAGCGACCGTGGGGATCTCTCCAACTTCGAGACGCGAACCATCCCGCGACCACGGCGATCAGGAACGGCGCGGCAGTCCCAGCAACGCCACCGAGCGACACGCCTTCGTCGTGATTACGTCGCCCGACGGCGACGAACACGATCACTGCGACGACGTCGAGCGCCGCCCACACGAAGTGGCGGTTAGGCCTCGTCGTAGTACTCGCGGCCAAGGTGCGTGATCTGGTCTTCGCCCATCATCCAGCGCAAGGTGTTCTTGAGCTTGGTCAACTGCACGAAGAGGTCATGTTCGGGATGCAGACCCGGTGCGACTTGCGGGCTCTTGTAATAGAACGACAACCACTCCTGGATGCCACCGAGTCCTGCGCGCTGGGCGAGGTCCATGAACAACACGAGGTCGAGCGCCAATGGTGCGGCAAGGATCGAGTCGCGGCAGAGGAAGTCGACCTTGATCTGCATCGGGTAGCCGAGCCAACCGAAGATGTCGATGTTGTCCCAACCTTCCTTGTTGTCGCCGCGCGGTGGGTAGTAGTTGATCCGCACCTTGTGGAACACGTTGCCGTAGAGCTCGGGGAACTTCTCCGGCTGGAGGATGTCCTCGAGCACGCCGAGCTTGGACTCTTCCTTGGTCTTGAAATTGTCCGGATCATCGAGCACTTCGCCGTCGCGGTTGCCGAGGATGTTCGTCGAATACCAACCGGCGAGACCAAGCATGCGGGCACGCAACATCGGTGCGAGCACGGTCTTCATGAGGGTCTGGCCCGTCTTGAAGTCCTTGCCGGAGATGGCAACCTTCTTCTCCGTGGCGAGTTGGCGCAACACCGGGGTGTCGACGGCGAGGTTTGGTGCACCGTTGGCAAACGGCACGCCCTCGAGGATCGCCGCGTAGGCATACAACATGCTCGGCGCAATCGTCGGGTCGTTCGCATCGATCGCCTTCTCGAATGCCTCGAGGTTCATGTGCGCCGGACCTGGCTCGATGAAGATCTCGGTCGAAGCACACCAAATCATGACCAAGCGGTCAACCTTCTTTTCGTCCTTGAAGCGGTTGATGTCCTCGCGGATCGACTGCAGCATCTGACGCTTGGAGATCTTGCCCATCACGTTGTCGGCGTCGATGTTCTTCACGTAGGTGCGATCGAAGGCCGCCTTCATCGGGCGAACCTCGCGCAGGGTGTCGGCGATCGCCTCGATGTGCTTTGGTCCTTCGAGCACGCCAGCGCGCACCGCGGCGACATAGGCGTCGTCCGGGAACGGATCCCAGGCGCCCCAGACGATGTCCTCCAACTTGGCGAGGGGGACGAAGTCCTTGATCAATGGGGAACGGCCGTCAGTGCGCTTGCCAAGACGGATCGTGTCCATCTGGGCGAGCGAGCCGATCGGGGCTCCGAGACCGCGCTTGGCGAGTTCAACGCCGGCGATCAGGGTGGAGGCAACTGCGCCGAGCCCGACGGTGAGGACGCCGAGGCGTCCCTCTGCGGGGGCGACGGTTGGCTTGGAAGTAGGCATGAGGTCTCCTCGAACGACTGACCCCATAAGGCTACGCCCCACGGACACCCTCCGGAGTCATTGAAATACGGCGGAAACGTGGGCCTCGACGGTCTCCGAGGAGAAACAAATCACATCGGTGAAATATGAACTCGTATGAAAGAAGTTTTACGGATGTGAGATGAGTGTCGCACGAAAGGGACACACTTTTCTACGTTCGCACTCATGTTGCGGCGGAACATGATGTTATTGATGACCCTAACGCTATTCGTTGGGGTCCTTGGTGTGAGAAGTGCGATCGCTGACGTTGCAGGTGGTGCAACGACGAACTCGGCGACGCGAATGCGGTTCGTGTCGACGGGTGACGCCCACACATGCGTCATCCTCGACGACTTCACCGTCCGATGCTTCGGTCTCGGAAGCGAAGGACGATTGGGCTCCGAAGCGACGACCAACATTGGCGACAGCACTGCCAATGCGGTCGCAAATTCGGCGGCGGTTGGTCTCGGGTCGCGGCGGACGGCCCGAGCCATCGCCGCGGGTTCGGCGCACACCTGTGCGCTTCTCGACACTGGCGAGGTGAAGTGCTGGGGATACAACGCTGATGGGCAGTTGGGGCGAGGAACCACCGATTCGCGTGGAGACTCAAGTGGCGAGATGGGAGACGCCCTGGCCCCGGTTGATCTCGGAGCAGGCCGAACTGCCACGCGCATTGCTGTCGGTGCCCACCACTCGTGTGCACTGCTTGACGACGACACCGTGAAGTGTTGGGGACGAAATGACTTTGGTCAGCTCGGATACGGCGACACGGTCAATCGTGGGGACGGACCCAACGAAATGGGCGCAAACCTGCCGATCGTGAGTTTCCCCGTGGGCCGGACGCCGCGCAACATCGTCGCGGGAGCAAACCACACGTGCGCGCTTCTCGACAATGCAAGTGTCACGTGTTGGGGCGCAAATGACTACGGACAGTTGGGTCAGAACTCACTCACCAACATTGGTGATGGTGGAACGTCTGCGACCGTTGCGAGCACCACGCCGATCGCGCTCGGCGCAGGTCGCACAGCGACGGCTCTCGCCGCAGGTGACCTGCACACATGTGTAATCCTCGACAATGGTTCAGTGAAGTGTTGGGGTTCTGCGGGAAATGGTCGACTCGGAACAAATGACACCGTGGACATTGGTGACGGTATTGGACCAACCGTCGCATCGTCGCCAGCTATCGACCTCGGAACGGGACGTACTGCGGTTGCAGTCAGTGCTGGCGCGGCACACACGTGTGCAGTGCTCGACGATGCAACCGTGAAGTGTTGGGGAAACGGCGCAGATGGTCGTCTCGGATATGGAAATGCAAATGACAGAGGTGATTCTGCTTCGGAAATGGGTGACAATCTTCCAGCTGTGAATCTCGGAAGTGGTCGCACTGGTTTTGCGATTGCAGCTGGCGCGCAGCACACGTGTGCAGTCTTGGACGACGCGTCGCTCAAGTGTTGGGGGAGTGGTTCGAGTGGACGGCGTGGATCCGATTCGACTTCCCAGGCAGGTCGCACGGCAGGAACGATGGGCGACGCACTGGCTGTGGTTGCTTTTGGCGCTGGTCGGACAGTGAGCGTTTCTGAATCGACGACAACAACGACAACTACGACCACGACCACGACCACGACTTCAACGACAACCACCGTCGCGGCCACAACGTCGACATCAACAACATCAACGACTGCTGCGCCGACGACGACTGCTGCGCCGACGACGACTGCTGCGCCGACGACGACTTCTGCACCAGCATCAAGTGGGGGCGGGGGAGGTGCACCTGTTGCTGTACCGACTACCACGTCGACGGCGGCACCTACAACGACGACAACCGTTGCGCCGACGACCACTGCGCCGTCAACCACCTCGAGCGTCGTCCAAACGGTGCGATCGCTCGGTGTGTTGATCCTTCCGGCATTCGAGTCGGGTTCATCACAGCTGAACGCAGCACAGACCACGAGGCTTTCGAGGTATGCGACTCGCTTGCGCACTGGCGATCGCGTGACCTGCACGGCGTATCAATCGGGAAGCCCGCGCTTCGTGAGTCAGTTGAGCCTTCGTCGCGCAAAGTCGGTGTGCGCCTACCTCGGGTCACAGGTTCCGGGCTTGGTGGTGCGGCCGCAGACCGCGGTGGCCGACGTGTCCGCCCAAGTCCAGCGCCAGGACCTGATGGGCCTGAGCCCGTCAGCCCTTCTGCGCCGAGTGGTGGTGCAGGCGACCCCCGGTTCGCCCTGAGTAGTTGGTTGCCGAACGGGTTTTTCCCTGACACACTGAAGGTCGTGAATACCGCAAAGGCAGCCTCTTTCGCAGTTGTCGTCGTAGTAATTCATTAGGCGCGTCGGCCTTCGCCGTCTCGCGCCCAAGCCTCCCAATCGGGAGGCTTTTTTATTCCCCAAAAACCAACCAACGGAGAACACCATGAGTTCCAAGGACAAGTCGAAGCACGGTGAGAAGATCACCGGTGCGCAGGCACTCATTCGCGCCCTGGAGATGGAAAACGTAGACGTGATGTTCGGTCTCCCGGGTGGCTGCATCCTTCCCGCCTACGACCCGCTTATCGAATCGCCGATCCGCCACATCCTCGTTCGTCACGAACAGGGTGCCGGTCACATGGCCGAGGGATACGCGCACGTCACCGGTCGACCCGGTGTCGCGATGGTGACGAGCGGTCCTGCGGCGACCAACATGGTCACGCCGTTGTGCGACGCGTACATGGACTCGATTCCGATGGTCTGCATCACCGGTCAGGTCCCGACCGCGGCGATCGGCACGGATGCATTCCAGGAGTGCGACACCGTTGGCATCACCCGCAGCATCACCAAGCACAACGAACTGGTGATGACCGCCGACGACCTGCCGATGGCGGTGCGTCAGGCGTTCCACATCGCCACGACGGGTCGTCCTGGTCCGACGCTGATTGACGTTCCGAAGGACGTCTTGCAGAACACGATGGAGTGGTACTGGCCGTCCGACGACGAGGTCGAAGATTCACTGCCGGGATACAAGCCGAACACGAAGGGTCATGCACGCATGATCAAGGAAGCGGCGCAGCTGATCCTGCAGGCCAAGCAACCGATCCTTTATGTCGGTGGTGGCGTCCTCAAGGCACGAGCAGCGAGCGCACTGCGCGAACTTGCCGAGCTGACCCAGATCCCAGTCGTCACGACGCTGATGGCCCGCGGCGCGTTCCCCGACGATCATCCGTTGTGCCTCGGCATGCCAGGCATGCACGGCACGGCGACGGCGGTCACCGCGATGCAAAAGAGCGACCTGTTGATCGCACTCGGTGCACGGTTCGACGACCGCGTCACCGGTCGCGTGAATGCATTCGCACCGGACGCCAAGATCATCCACGTCGACATCGACCCGGCCGAGCAGGGCAAGGTCCGCAAGCCGGACGTTCCGATCGTTGGCGACTGTCGACTCGTGATCGAAGAGATCGTCAAGGCGATCCACGACCTCACCAAGGGTGGGACGCAACAGGCGGATCTCAACCCGTGGCGCAGTCGTGTGAGCGGATGGCGCGAGCAGTTCCCGCTGCACTACGAGCAGAGCGAGCCGGGCAACGCACTCAAGCCGCAGTTCTGTCTGGAAAAGTTGCGCGACGCCGCACCTGAGGGCACGATCCTCGTGTCGGGCGTCGGCCAGCACCAGATGTGGTCGAGTCAGTACTGGAAGTTCAACGAGCCATACACCTGGGTCAACTCAGGTGGTCTCGGGACGATGGGCTTTTCGGTTCCCGCGGCAATCGGCGCCAAGGTCGGCCGACCAGACAAGACCGTCTGGGCGATCGACGGTGACGGCTGCTTCCAGATGACCGCGCAGGAACTCGTCACCGCGTCCCTCGAGCGCATTCCCGTGAAGATCGGCATCCTCAACAACTCGTACCTTGGCATGGTTCGCCAGTGGCAGGAGATGTTCTACGAGGAGCGCTACAGCGAGGTCTATCTGTCGACCGAGGTTCCGAACTTCGTCAAGTGGGCCGAGTCGATGGGCTGCGTGGGCATCCGCGTCGACGACCCGAGCGAAGTCGAGAGCGCGATCGACAAGGCGAACTCGATCAACGATCGACCCGTCGTCGTCGACTTCCGCGTCGACGCCGGCGAGAAGGTGTTCCCGATGGTCGCCGCTGGTCAGAGCAACGACGACATCATGTTGCACCCAACGCAACATCCACGAAAGGAGTTCCTGCGATGAGCGGAGCCAATCCATACGGCAGCGCGCCGACGCACCACATGCTGTCGGTTCTGGTGCAGAACCGACCTGGCGTGCTCGCACGAGTGGCGAGTTTGTTCGCCCGTCGTGGCTACAACATCTTCTCGCTCGCCGTCGCACCGACGGAGCACGAGGAATACAGCCGCATCACGATCGTCGTCGACGTCGAGTCGGCGCCGCTCGAGCAGATCGTCAAGCAGTTGTTCAAGTTGATCGACGTCGTGCGCATCTCCGAACTCGACCCACGCAAGTCGGTCGAGCGTGAATTGATGGTGGCGACGGTTCGTGTCAGTCCTGAGGAGCGCGGTCAGGTCGTCGAGCTGACCAACATCTTCGAGGGCAAGATCCTCTCGGTCGGTCCCGATGCGTTGATCGTGTCGTTGGACGGCAGCCCAGAAAAATTGGACGATTTCTCCGATTTGCTGCGACAATATGGAATCATCGAATCGCAACGCACAGGTCGCGTCGCGCTTCCGAAACTCGATCGGGCCACCAAGGTCCGTGCCGTCAAGGGAAAGGCAAGCTAATGGCAGCGAACATCTACTACGAAAAGGACGCCGACCCGGCGCTGATCCGCGGCAAGAAGGTCGCCATCATCGGCTACGGCTCGCAGGGTCACGCGCACGCGTTGAACCTGAAGGACTCCGGCGTCGACGTCGTCGTCGGTCTGCGTGACGGCTCGTCGTCGAAGGCCAAGGCCGAAGAAGCAGGTCTCAAGGTGATGTCGATTGCAGACGCGTCGAAGTATGCGGACGTGATCATGGTCCTTGCGCCGGACACCGAGCAGAAGAAGATCTACGAGGAGAGCATCAAGCCGAACCTCGCCGACGGTAAGGCACTTGCCTTCGCCCACGGATTCAACATCCGTTTCAACCGCATCGAACCGCCGAAGGGCGTGGACGTGATCATGATCGCCCCGAAGGGCCCTGGTCACCTCGTTCGTCGCACCTACACCGAGGGTGGTGGAGTGCCAGCCTTGATCGCCGTCGCCCAGGACGCAACCGGCAAGGCCAAGGCCGTCGCGCTGTCGTACGCGGAAGCGATCGGTGGCGCACGCGCCGGCGTGATCGAGACCACGTTCACCGAGGAGACCGAGACCGACTTGTTCGGTGAGCAGGTCGTGCTCTGTGGCGGACTCACCTCGCTCGTCCAGGCGGGATTCGAGACGCTCGTCGAAGCCGGCTACCAGCCGGAGATGGCGTACTTCGAGTGCTTGCACGAAGTGAAGCTGATCGTCGACTTGATGTACGAAGAGGGGATCGCAGGCATGCGCTACAGCATCTCGGACACCGCCGAATACGGCGACGTGTCACGAGGCCCACGCATCATCAACGCTGCGACCAAGGCGGAGATGAAGAAGATTCTCGAGGAAATCCAGACCGGCAAGTTCGCCGAGGAGTGGATCGCCGAGAGCGACAGTGGTCGCAAGCGCTTCGCCGAGTTGCGCAACGCGGGCAAGAACCACCCGATCGAAAAGGTCGGCTCCCAGCTGCGCTCGATGATGCCGTGGATCTCCAAGGGCAAGAAGAAGGTCAGCGAAATCTCCGGAGGCTGACCCCTCGGACCCTTGTTGCACAAGGGTTTTAAATGTTGAGTTGTTTGGTCGGGTTTTAGGCCGTAGTGTCTCGCCCCATGACTAACGCTCAATGGGGTTTCGAAACACGTCAGATTCACGCAGGCCAGGAGCCAGACAGCGCCACCGGTGCGCGTGCCGTTCCCGTCTACCGCACCACGAGTTACGTGTTCCGTGACGCGCAGCATGCGCAGAACCTGTTCGCGCTCGCCGAGATCGGCAACATCTACACCCGCATCATGAACCCGACGCAGGGCGTGCTCGAGGCGCGTCTGTCGTCGCTCGAAGGTGGCGTGACGACCGCGGTCGGTTTGCCGGGTGCGCTCGCGGTGTCGTCCGGTCAGTCGGCAGAGCTGCTCGCCATTCTCACGATCGCCGAAGCGGGTTCGCACATCGTCGCATCGCCAAGCCTGTATGGCGGAACGTACAACTTGTTCCATTACACGCTGCCCAAGCTCGGCATCGAGGTCACGTTCGTCGAAGATCCAGACAACTTGGAGCAGTGGAAGGCGGCGGCCAAGCCAAACACGAAGGCGTTCTTCGGTGAGGTGCTCGCCAACCCGCGCAACAACGTCTTCGACATCGAGGGTGTGAGCAAGGTCGCCCACGAAGTCGGTGTGCCACTGATCGTCGACAACACCGTGCCGACCCCGTATCTCATTCGCCCGATCGAGTGGGGTGCCGACATCGTCGTGCACTCGCTCACCAAGTTCATCGGTGGACACGGCACCTCGATCGGTGGCGCGATCATCGACGGTGGCACGTTCGACTTCTCGGCGAGCGGCCGTTTCCCGAACTTCACCGAGCCGGATCCGTCGTACCACGGCCTTGCCTACTGGCCGGCACTCGGTGCGGGTTCGTTCATCATCAAAGCTCGCGTGCAGATGCTGCGCGACATGGGCATGGCCACCACACCGGACAACGCGTTCAATTTCCTGCAGGGCCTCGAGACGCTGTCGTTGCGCATGGATCGCCACTGGGCGAACGCCCAGAAGGTGGGCGAGTATCTCGCCAAGCATCCGCAGGTCGAGCAGGTGTTCTACGCGGGCTTGCCGACGAGCAAGTGGCACGAGCGCGCCAAGAGGTACGGCGGTGGAAAGGGCTACGGATCGGTGCTGGCCTTCAACATCGCCGGCGGGGTCGACGCAGGTCGCAGGTTTGTCGGTGGTCTGAAGTTGCACAGCCACGTGGCCAACATCGGTGACGTGCGCAGCCTCGTCATCCACCCCGCCTCGACCACCCACAGCCAGCTCACCCCAGAGGAGCAGGCCGCGACGGGTGTCTATCCGGGGCTCGTACGACTGTCCGTCGGGCTCGAGTCGATCGAGGACATCCTCGCCGACCTGGACGCAGGATTCGCCTCCGCCAAATAGGGTCGTTCACAGGTTGTCCCCAACCAGTGAACATTCAACAAGCTGTCACTTGCGAGGGGTGAAGTTCATCTTCCGTTCACCTCGTCCCCACTAGGTCGTTACCTCCGGCTGTCAGACTTCGCCGCGTGAATCTTGTCGTCCCTGCCAAACGTGAAATGCACGTCATCTACAGCCGTGCGGACAGGGTGTTTCGCGGCGTCGTGACGGCGGGTGCGCTGACCTCGCTCGTCATTCTCGGGCTCATCGGGGCGTTCCTTTTCGCTCGTGGCGCACAGGTTTTCAGCGAAACTGGACTTCGTTTCATCACTGGGGCGAACTGGACGGCTGGAAGTGAGGACGGTGTCATCCCGAACGACTTCTCGATTGGGCCGATGCTCATGGGCACGGTGATCGTCTCGCTGATTGCACTCGTGATCGCGGTCCCGACGTCGATCGGCGGCGCATTGTTCCTGGAGTTTTATGCACCACAACGGGTGAAGAAGGTGCTCGTGGCGTTACTCGATCTGGCGGCGGCGATTCCGTCGCTCATCTTTGGGTTGTGGGGTGTGCAGATCTTCACCTCGTTCGGCGAAAGGTGGGCGTTCTTCTTGAGCGACCGTCTCGGGTTCATTCCGTTCTTCGAGTCGATTTCGGGGATTTTCGGCAGAAGCCCATTCGTCGCTGGCTGCGTCCTCGCATCACTCGTGATGCCGATCACGACGTCCGTGGCGCGCGAGGTTTATTCACGGACACCGCGGGAATTGATCGACACCTGTTATGCACTCGGTGGGTCCAAGTGGGGTGCGATCCGCACGGTCGTGCTTCCGTTCGGTCGAAGCGGAGTGGTCGGCGGCGCGATGCTCGGACTCGGCCGCGCCCTCGGCGAGACGGTCGCGGTCTATCTCGTTCTGAACCTCACGTTTCGCTATTCGTTCAAGATCCTTGAGTCAGAGGGTGGCAACGTCGCATCGTTGATCGCCACCAAGTTCGGCGAAGCAACTGAAGACGAACTTAAGGCGCTCGTTGCGGCTGGATTCGTGCTCTTTCTGCTCACCCTCGTCGTCAACATGGTTGCATCGGCGATCGTCACCAGAACCACGAGGTCCACATGACAGACGTTGCGACACCAGTCCCAGCGGCCGCCGTGCCGCGACAGCCATGGAGGCGTACGTCGGCATCGATCAAGGCCGACCTGGCGTTGTATGGCGGAATCGGAGTCCTTTCCTATGTTGTCGTGTTGTTCACCGGGTTTGCTCGGGTTGACGGCTGGCTGCTCGTGTTCTTCCTCCTCAGTTTCGGCGTCATCGTCAGGCGATCCCGAAAGATGTCTTCCAAGGATCGACGCAACGCCCTGGTGCAGGTCGTGATCATCGCCGCAGCGGTTGTCGCCTTCCTACCATGGATGTCGATCCTTGCGAGCGTCGCCTACAAGGGAATCTCTGCAATCCGTCTGAATTTTTTCTATCAGGACATGCGCACGACGACGCCAGATGACGAACTTGGACTCGGTGGTGCCGCGCATGCATTGATGGGTTCATTGGTGATGGTGGTCATCGCGACGGTGATCACCCTTCCGCTCGGCATTTTGAGCGGGGTCTACGTCACCGAAATCAGGGGTCGCCTCACCAAGCTCGTGCGATTTGTCATCCAATCAATGAGTGGCGTGCCGTCGATCGTCGCGGGATTGTTCATCTATACGACGTATGTCAACGCAATGGATTCCTTCAGTGCCCTGGCGGGATCGTTGGCGCTCGGTGTGTTGATGTTGCCGACGGTCGCGAGGACGTCCGAAGAGGTCTTGAAGCTGGTTCCCGAGGACCTGCGCAGTGCGAGTTATGCGCTTGGGTCTCGTCAATGGCGCACGATCCTCTACGTGGTGCTGCCAACCGTGAGGAGTGGGTTGACGACCGCAGCGATTCTTGGTGTCGCCCGCGTCATCGGAGAGACCGCGCCACTCCTGCTCACCTCGTTGTCCAATACCTCGTTCGTCTTCAATCCAGTGAGCGGGCCAATGGCATCGATGCCGATGTATGTGTTCGGCCTTCTGCAAATCGGGACCGAGTATGCGATAGCCCGGGCTTGGGCGGGTTCGTTGCTCCTGCTCGTCATTGTCTTTGCTTTGTTCGCGACCGCCCGCGTGCTGGGCGGAAAGGACAAGCGCTGAGATGTCCGATGTCGCCACTACTTCCCAACGATCCACCATTTCCGCAATTCGAGGAGACCTCACGATGACCACACACACGACCGACGCCATCGAGTTCGCAGGACTCGAGACAGTCGATGCCCACGCCTGGTTCGGTAGTCACCACGCCCTTGCCGGAGTGTCGCTCAAGTTCCCGGCCAAGAGCGTGACTGGGCTGATCGGGCCATCGGGCTGCGGAAAGTCGACGTATCTGCGGCTTCTGAATCGAATGCACGAGTTCATTCCCAGCGCAGCAATGGCTGGAGAAGTCAAGTTGCACGGCTCCGACATATACGACCCGCAGGTCGACGCGGCGGCAGTGAGGCTCAAGATCGGCATGGTCTTCCAAAAGCCGAACCCTTTTCCGGCAATGACGATCGCGGAGAACGTGCTGTCTGGATTGAAGCTTGCACACATCAAGATTGACAATCCCGATGACGTCCTCGAACGCTGCCTGACCCAGGCTGGCTTGTGGAAGGAAGTCAAGGACCGACTCGGAAACACCGGAGGTTCGCTTTCTGGTGGACAGCAGCAGCGCTTGTGCATCGCTCGGTCGTTGGCAGTCGAGCCCGAGGTGTTGCTCATGGACGAGCCGTGTTCGGCCCTCGATCCCGGTAGCACGCTTCGAATCGAAGAAACGATCAAGGATCTGGCTCAGCGAATCACCATCGTGATCGTGACGCACAACATGCAGCAGGCAAGCCGCGTCAGCGACTATTGCGCCTTTTTTCTCACCGACGGTGGACCGGGTTATCTCGTGGAAGCCGACGTGACACGCAAGATGTTCACCTCGCCGAGCGACGAGCGCACTGCGGACTACGTCCAGGGCAAGTTCGGCTGATCGCACGTTCACGGAGAATTCATCTCAGCGACAGGTGGGTGTCGCTTTACGTCTACGACGTAGAAACCGAGACTGGGTACCTTTCGAAACGTCAGTATCACCTACCGAAAAGGACAACATCAATGCGCAATCTTCGTAAGTCGCTCGTGATGGTTGGTGTCGCCGTCGTTGCGTCGCTCTCCACCACCTCGGTTGCCCTGGCAGAGAGCGCCAGTGGTTCCGGAGCGACCTTCCCTCAGCAGTTCCTTGCATCTGCGACTGCAGAGTTCAACAAGGCCACTGGACACAACGTCACCTACGCGAATCCGGGTGGCGGTTCTTCCAAGGGCAAAGCCGACTTCAAGGGCAATCTTGTTGACTTCGGTGGGACCGATTCTGCAGTGACGTCGTCACAGGCTGCATCGTTCGACTGGACCTACGTGCCGTACGTCGGTGGTGCGATCGCGATCGCATACCGCCTCGACGAGCTCCAGGGTGCGACCCTGTCGTTGTCCGCGAACACGATCAACGCGATCTTTGCCGGCAAGATCACCAACTGGGCAGATGCCAACATCGTCGCGGACATGAAGGCAAACCCAACTTGGGCGAACAGCAAGAAGAAGAGTGACTACAAGGGTGCGAGCGTGCAGTGGACCCCGACCGGTCCGTTCGCCGTCACGGCGACCGTTTCCATCGTTCCCTCGGCGTTGAAGGGTGCCAAGGGCAAGAAGGTGGAGATCATCGACAACACCGCAAAGAAGGCAATCTCGACAGCGACGATTGCATCGAAGGGTGAGCTGTCGTTGAATGCCAAGACCAAGGATGGCGTCGAGTACTCCGTCAAGGTCGACGGGAAGGAAGTCGGCAAGTTCAAGCGTGTCACCGTGACGATGCCGTCCAAGAACATCACCGTGGTGTATCGCTCGGATGGTTCGGGTACGACCAACAACTTCTGCAACTACTTGAAGAACGCAACCAACCCGGACTGGGCAGTCAACGATGCATTTACCTCGTGCATCCCAGGAGGCTCGGCGCAGGTCGCCTCCTACGGCAGCCGTTACCAAGGTCAGAGCGGTTCGGCGAACGTCTCGAACTACATCGCAGACAACAGCGGCACCATCGGTTACACCGAAGTGTCGTTCGTGACCGATGCAGCCCGTGCAGCCAAGGGCATCAAAGCCGCGCTGGTGCGCAATGCCGCTGGTCGCTACGTCGCACCAACGGCAGCGAACGCTTCGGCGTCCATCGGTGGAGCAGACATTGATGCGAAGGGTTTCGTGACATTCAATTACAAGCAGACGACGAACACCTCGGCGTATCCGATCACGGCCGTCACCTACGGCCTTGGCAAGTTGGCCAAGAGCTCGAAGAACGACGTCGTTCGCGAGTTCTTCACGTGGATCCTCGAGAGCTACGGCCCAGCCAGTGCAGATGCGCTCGGTTATGCGCCTCTCGGTGGTGAATTGAAGACCAAGGCCTTGGCCCTCGCCAAGTCGGTCTCCACGAAGTAACACCCCTCGTTACACGATTGTGGCCCGGGCGCAAGCCCGGGCCATTGTCGTTTTCGAGTGCTAGTCGTCCGTATCATCCTGCTCACGCAGGAATTGCTCGAACTCGCGCGCGAGATCGTCGCCGCTTGGAACTGATTCTTCGGTCCTCCGGTCGTACTCCTCCTCAAGCATCTGGACGTAGTGCTCTGTCTGCTCGTCGCCGTCGACCGCAGCGTCGTGCAGCTCCTCCCAGCGCTGGATTTCTTCGAGCATGAGACCATGTGAAGTTGGGACACCGAGGACGTGTTCGAGGTGTCGCAGCAATGCGGCCGACGACTTTGGGTGCTGTGCGTTCGACAGGTAGTGGGGAACGCCAACTCGCAGCGCCACACCGGTGATGCCTTCGCGGTCGAGTCGCTCTTGGATCACGCCAACTACTCCGGTTGGGCCCTGATACTGCGGTCGTGACAAGCCGAGCCGACGGGCGAGGGAAGCGTTCGTCGTGCTGCCGAACACGTGGGGTGAGCGTGTGTGGGGGACTCCTTCCGCAGCCGCACCGACGGTGACGACGACCTCGCAAGAGAGACGTCGCGCCGCCTCGACGATGCAATCGGCAAAGGTGTTCCAGTGCAGATGCGGCTCGACGCCGGTCATCAACACGAGGTCTCGTGCTCCCTCGGGGAAGCGCACCACGAGGAAGTCGTTTTCGGGCCAACGGATGTGGCGGTCACCGTCCTCGTCGAGGAAGGTCTCGGGTCGCTCTTGGGTGAAGTCGAAGAATGGGTCGGGATCGATCGACGCGACGACGGTCACGGAACGATCTTGAATGCACCATTCGAGTGCCCCTGTGGCCACGCCTGCCACGTCGAACCAGCCTCGAAGGGCGACGACGAGGACGGGGTCACGGAGGGGACCGATGGCCTCCCAGTCGGCCTCCATCACGTCGAGATGGTTCATCGACAATCGCGCATTTCGTTCGCCCCGAGCGAGTCCACTGTGTAAGCATGGCAGCCGTGACATCGCATCCAAACCCCGCCCGACGTGTTTCTGCCCGCCTCGCGGCGATCGCCGAATCGGCGACGCTCGCAGTCGATGCCAAGGCAAAGGCGTTGAAGGCCAAGGGCGAAAACGTCATTGGCTTCGGCGCTGGAGAGCCCGACTTTCCGACCCCGGACAACATCGTCGAGGCCGCGGTGCGTGCCGCTCGCGATCCGAAGTACCACCGCTACACACCGGCCGCAGGACTGCCAGAGTTGCGCGAAGCGATCGCCGTGAAGACGAAGCGCGACAGCAACTTCGTCTGTGATGCATCGCAAGTACTCGTCACCAACGGTGGAAAGCATGCCGTGTTCGTGGCCTTCGCAGCATTGTGCGACCCGGGCGACGAGGTGATCGTCCCCGCACCGTACTGGACCACCTATCCGGAGGCGATTGCGCTCGCAGGTGGAGTTCCCGTGGTCGTCGACACGACCGAAGAGACGGAGTTCAAGGTCACGGTCGACCAGCTCGAACGCGCACGGACACCACGAACGAAGGTGTTGCTCTTCGTCTCACCGGACAATCCATCAGGCGCGGTGTACACGCCAGAGGAGACGATTGCGATCGGCAAGTGGGCCGCCCAGCACGACGTGTGGGTGCTGACCGACGAGATTTATGAGCACCTCACCTACGGCAAGCACGTCTTTTCGTCGATGCCCACTCTGGTTCCGGAAATCGCCGATCGCTGTGTGATCGTGAACGGTGTCGCCAAGACGTATGCGATGACCGGTTGGCGAGTCGGCTGGATGATCGGACCGAAAGACGTGATGAAGGCCGCGATCAACTTCCAGTCGCACACGACCTCGAACGTTTCCAACGTCGCGCAGATGGCCGCCCTGGAGGCCGTGAGCGGGGACCTCTCCGCGGTGGCGATGATGCGTGAATCATTTGCCCGACGCGGTGCGCTCATGCACCAACTCTTGAGTCAGATTCCGGGGGTTTCGTGCATGGAGCCACAAGGAGCCTTCTACTGCTTCCCGAACGTCAAGGGACTTCTCGGCCGGAACTTGAGCGGCTCGACGGCCGCGTCGTCACTCGAACTCGCCGACCTTGTCCTCGACAAGGCAAAGGTCGCCTTCGTGCCCGGCGAGGCCTTCGGTGCACCTGGATTTGCACGATTCAGCTTCGCCCTCGGTGACGACGACCTGCGTCAGGGAATCGAGCAGATGTCGTCGTTCGTGCGCGGCTAACGCGACGCCAGCGACACCAGGACGAGGATCTCACAAACCTGTTCGACCGTCCCGAGTACGTCTCCACTGATGCCGCCGATCTTTCGGCGTGACCACGCTCGGACGAGGAGAGCACCACCGAGAGTGAGCGGGAGCACAATGAGCGCCCATTCGCGGAGGATGAATGCCGCGATGATCGAGGGCAGAGCAATTCCAACGACAGCTCTTTTGCGGGGCATGTTCTTCACGTAATCAGCACCGAGCCCTTCCTGTCGGGCGAGCGACCCGAGGAGCATGACGACGATCGCGCCGACGCGCGCGAGGCAATGGGCCAAGATGAGCGAGATCAGCATGTCCCGGCCTGACATGGACTCAAGAGCGGCGACCCGAAGGGCAATGGAGCAGCAGATAGCCACCACTCCATATGTCCCATGACGCGGATCTTTGAGGATCCGGAGTCTGTCGTCGATTGACCAGCCACCAACGAATGCATCGGCGACGTCTGCGAGACCATCTTCGTGAAAGGCTCCTGTGATCAGGATCGCGGTCACCACGCCGCAGGTTGCCCCGATGAAGGGAGTTGTAGCGGAGGACATGGCATAGGCAACGAGTCCTGATACGCCACCGACGACCAGGCCGACTGCAGGAAACCACGGTGCTGCCGAAGCGATGTTCGGCTCGTGGTGATGTCGAATCGGAATACGTGTGAGAAAACTCAGTGCGACGACGAAACCCCTGCCTGGCATCACGCACCAAACCACTCAGCGAACGTCGGTACGTTTGACACTCCTGCGCACGCCATTTTGACTAGCGGGACTGCGGCCATTGCTCCGCTTCCTTCTCCAAGCCGCATGTCGAGATTCAGCAGGAAGTCCATTCCGAGTTTTTTGAGGAGCCGGTGGTGCCCAGGCTCTGCTGAGCAGTGGCCAACGAGCGTGTGGTCGAGTGCGTGCGGTGAAATCTGGAAGAGGGTGCTCGCCGCCGCCGTGACTACGTATCCGTCCAGGAGAACAGGAATACTGCGTCGACGCGCTTCGGCGATCGCGCCGACCATCGCAGCAAGTTCCGATCCACCGATCTTGCGAAGTATCTCCAAGGGGTCTGGTTCATTGCGAACTCGGTGCACGGCACGCTGCACCACCGCGATCTTTCGCTCGTAACCGTCGTCGTCCACTCCGGTCCCTCGACCAACCCATTCGTTCATCGGTCCACCGACGAATGCCGCCGCAAGTGCAGCAGCGACAGTCGTGTTACCAATGCCCATTTCGCCGATGACGATGAGGTCGGCCTCGAGATCCTTGACGGCATCCATCCCCGCACAGATACATCGCATGAGATCGTCGGTCGTGAGAGCGTCTTCAACGGCGATGTTGCCTGTTGGTCTGGCAACTCCAACGTCGTGTGCAATGACCCGAGCTCCTGCAACTTCTGCGAAGGCGGACAAAGTCGACTTTCCCGCGTTGTATGCGGCGAGCATTGCTGCCGTCACCTCGACGGGGTATGCACTTACTTGTTCGTCGCGGGCCACGCCGTGATCTGCGGCAAACACGAGTCCAACGGGCGTCGAAACATGGGGACGCTCGGTTCGATGCCAACCAGCCATCCATACGGCGACGTCATCGAGTCGCTTCAGCGCATCACGTGGTCTGAGGATGTCGTCTGCCCGTGCTCGGACCGCGTCTCGCGATGCAGAGCAGGGCCCTGGGAAGTTCTCTACGAGGTCACGAAAGCCGTCGATATTCATCGGATCTCCTGCGGTGGGGTCTCTGCGCGAAGGACCATTCCGGCGACGACGAAGAATGGATGGCTTGCTCGCGTGAACCATTGTTGATTGATCCTGCCGAGAAGATCACGAAAGTTTCGGCCGAGTTCTGTCTCTGGAACGACACCGAGCCCGACCTCGTTCGAGATTGCGATCGTCGGTCCAGGTCGTCGGAGGGCTGAGTCAATTGCCAGGTTGCTGTGTTCAAGCATGTAGTCCTGGGAGCGTCCGTCGAGCAAGAGATTTGTCGCCCACATCGTCAGACAGTCGATGACGACGGCATGACGCGAGTCTGCCATTTCGATTGCGCCCACCAAGTCCCGTGACTCCTCGATGGTCGTCCAACGGGGCCGTTCCGCTCGGTGTCGTTCGATGCGCGCGGCCATGTCGCCGTCGAGGGCTTCGGCCGTTGCGATGAATGTAACTGCGGGGGAGTGCGTCTCGGCGAGTGAGAGTGCGAGCGAACTCTTGCCACTGCGTGCACCACCGAGGAGGACGGTCAAGGTGCCCATCAGTAGTCGACTCCGCGAAGGGCCTTGAAACCCTTTTCATAGGCGTGCTTGGTGTTGATGACGGTGCTCACGGTGTCGGCGATCGCAACGATTTCCTCGGGCGCATCGCGTCCGGTCACGATCACATTCACATGACGTGGTCGATTGATGAGCGTGTCAACGACAACGTCGGTTGGGAGCCATTTCCACGCCATGAGATAGGTGAGTTCGTCGAGTACGACGAGGTTGTATGCGCCGGAGTTGATGAGATGTGCCGCCCTTTGCCAGGAATCGGTCGCGGTGGCCTTGTCCTGCTCGAGGTTCTCCGATTCCCATGTGAATCCGGCGCCAAGGGCCAACCATTCCACCCCAAGCTTTCGTCCCATCTTTTCTTCTCCGACGTTCCAATTGCCGGACTTCACAAACTGGACCACCGCGACGTTCCATTCTCGAGCCAGCGCTCTCAGCATCATTCCAAAGGCGGACGAACTCTTCCCTTTGCCGTCACCTGTGAGGACCAGAAGCAGTGACTCGGGGGTCACCAACGTTGACGGTCGTGGATCCGATGTGATCAATGACTCTGGACTTTCGCTTGACACTGCTTCCTCCATCAACATCGTTTGCTCACTACGCGGCAACCTGATAGGTTGCAGGTGCTTCGGCAATAGTCGGAGCAACGTGTTGCTCAGCGAAGTCCGGTGAGATTCCGGCACTGTCCCGCAACGGTAGTTCTGTGGTGGTCACGACTGTGACTGCCACAGTAAGTCCGGTCGCCTAGTAGCAGGTTTCACTCAACGTCCTCGCCAGAGGGACAGAAGGAAAGTATATGCGCAAGTTCATGATGGCTGGCATTGCCAGCCTTTTTTTATTCGCCGTCACTGCGTGCGGATCATCCTCCACTACGAGCGACACGACGGTGGTTGCGGAGTCAACTTCGTTTCCCGTGACCGTTGGAGAACTCACCCTTGACAGCCAGCCAATGCGAATCGTGTCTCTGTCTCCGACCGCAACGGAGATGCTCTATGCAGTTGGGGCCGGTGACCAAGTCGTCGCGGTGGACGACTACTCCAATTTTCCTCCGCAAGCCGTCGAACTAGGAACGGCTTTGTCTGGATATGAACCGAATGTCGAGGCGATCGCGGGTTACACGCCAGACCTCGTCATCATCGCCTACGACACCACGAGCCTTGTTGACCAGCTGAGCGCACTCTCGATCCCAGTGTTCATGGCGCCAGCCGTGTCAAGCATCGACGCCGCATACGAGCAGATCGAGCAAATCGGCCTCCTGACGGGCCATGCTGCCGAGGCAACTGCGTTGACGGACTCGATGCGCACACAGATCGAGGAGGCGACCGCCGGCGTGACGCTGCCTGCGGAGCCACTCTCGTACTACCACGAGCTCGACAACACCCTGTACTCGGTGACCTCGAACACCTTCATCGGCTCGGTCTACTCGCTGTTCGGTCTGCGCAACATCGCTGACAACGTCGAGGCAGGCAACGACTATCCACAGTTGTCGGCCGAGGTCATCGTGTCGGCAGATCCGGACCTGATCTTTCTCGCGGACACCAAGTGTTGCGGTGAGACCGCAGCAACCGTCGCTGCCCGTGAGGGCTGGGGATCGCTCAAGGCCGTCACCAGTGGCAACGTGATCGAACTCGACGACGACATTCCTTCGCGTTGGGGACCACGCATCGTGGACTTCGTGATTGCCATTCGCGATGCGGTTGTGTCGCTCGTGGCCAACGCCTAAGCGTCTACAACCGACCGGAGCTTTTCATGGCACACACTCGGGACACCACACGACTGTCGTGGTGGATCGTCTCGAGTGTGGTCGTGCTCGTCGTGTCGTGCATCGTCGCACTGATGATCGGACCGGCCGGCCCACCGTGGTGGAGGATTCCGCTCGAGCTTGCCAATCGACTCCCGTTTGTATCGATCGACAGTGGCGTCTCGGAACGAGACTGGACGATCGTGTGGCAGATTCGCGCACCGCGAGTGGTCCTTGCCGCGATCGTCGGTGGGACCCTGTCACTGTCGGGCGCGAGTTATCAAGGGGTGTTTCGCAACCCACTCGTCGACCCGTATCTGCTCGGAGTGGCCGCCGGCGCCGGTCTCGGTGCGACGCTCGTGTTTGCTCTTGGTGGCGCACGACCCGTGGACTGGTTGATCGACCCACTTCCGCTCGTTGCGTTTGCATCGGGCATGGTTGCGGTGTTCGTCACCTACATGGTGGGAACGTCGTTCGGTCGCACCCGATCGAACATCAGCCTCGTACTCGCAGGCGTCGCCGTGACCTCGCTTGCGACGGCGATCCAGACGTTCGTGTTGCAGCGCAACAACGACGTCGTGCGCCAGGTCTATGCCTGGATTCTCGGACGACTCTCGAGTGCCACGTGGGGCGATGTGCGACTGGTCGTTCCTTACGTCGTCGTCAGCACCGTGGCGCTCCTCATGCACCGTCGGTTGCTCGACGTCTTGCGCGTCGGTGACGACGAAGCCGTCGCCCTCGGCACCAACATTCGCAGGGTCCGGTTCATCGTCGTCGGAGCTGCCACGCTTGGGACCGCAGCCGTCGTTGCGGTGAGTGGGCTCATTGGCTTCGTCGGGATCATCGTTCCCCATGCGGTGCGACTCGTCGTCGGTGCGAGCTACCGCAAGGTGTTGCCATTGAGCCTGTTGCTCGGCGGGTCGTTCCTCGTGCTCGCCGACATCCCGAGCCGAGTGCTGTCCGATCCCGCTGAGACGCCGATCGGCGTCGTGACCGCGTTCTTCGGTGCACCGTTTTTCCTGTTGCTCCTGCGAACGAAGGAGTCCGCAACGTGACGGTGCTCGGATTCTGTGACATGAGTGTGTCGTATGGCGAGCATGTCGCAGTTCAGTCGTTCAACGACATCTTGCATTCGGGTGAGTGGGTGTGCGTGATCGGCCCCAACGGTGCGGGGAAGTCGTCGGTCTTGCGTGCGGCCGCGGGCCTCATCGCCTACACCGGTTCCGTTGCCGTCGATCAGCAGGAGATCCCGGCAACGTCCGCGCGTTGGCGTGCGCGTCACATCGCCTTCGTTCCGCAGAATCCGCTCATCCCGTCGGACATGAACGTCGAGGACTACGTGTTGCTCGGGCGTAATCCCTACATCTCCTACTTCGGTGTCGAGTCCGTGTCCGACCGGGCGATCGTCGCTGACGTGCTCGCCAATCTCGACCTCGTGGGCTTCGAGCGGCGGACGCTCGCCACCTTGTCGGGCGGGGAGATCCAGCGCCTGGTGATTGCCCGGGCGCTCGCGCAACAGGCACCCGTGTTGTTGCTCGACGAGCCGACGAGTGCACTCGACATCGGGCATCAGCAGCATGCACTTGAACTTGTCGACAAGTTGCGTCGAGAGCGCGGTCTGGCCGTCGTGTCGGCGATGCACGACCTGACGCTCGCCGGCATGTATGCAGACAGACTCGTCCTCATGCACGATGGCACGACGGTTGCTCGCGGCTCGGCCGAAGACGTGTTGACGCCGGACAATCTCGCCAAGTACTACGGAGTGAACGCGCGCGTGCTTCGTGAGCCAGACGGCACGATCGTGGTGATTCCGAACCGGGGGAGAAGCAACTAGGCGACACTACGGTTGGGAGTGCATGGAACTCGATCCGCGCCTCCTCAACCGTCACGTCGAGGGATGTGCGCTCGCACACCAGCAACTTCTTGCGTCGATCGAGTCGATCACGACGGAGCAGTGCCGAGAGGCATCTGCGCTCACCGACTGGACGCGGGGGCATGTGCTCACGCACCTTGCGCGCAACGCCGACAGCCACGCGCACTTGCTCGAGGCGGCTGGGCGGGGCGAGGTCGCGGACCAATACGACGGCGGATATGCGGGACGAGTCGCGGCGATCGATGCTGGTGCAATGCGTTCGGCCGACGAACTCGTCGCGGACGTTCGTCGGAGCATTTACGCCCTGGAGGGGACCTGGTCGCGGGCAACGAGCGAAACCTGGCTCGGTGAAGGTCGCAATTCGATCGGTGCCCCGATCCCGATGGCCGACATCGTGTTCCTGCGCTGGCGCGAAGTTGAGGTGCACCACGCGGATCTCGCGCTCGGATACTCGTTCGCAGATTGGTCGACCGAGTACGTGCGTCTCGAACTCGATCGTCAAGTGATGCTGTGGCGTTCACGACGATCACTTGGGCTCACCACGCTGCCCGATGCGGCGATGCGGCTCGACCCTCACACCCGTCTTGCGTGGCTCCTCGGTCGACATGTCGTCGATGGGCTCCCCGCGCCCGATCCGTTCTGAGTGATGCGTCGGATCAGTCGTCTCCTGGTGGTCGGTGCCGCGATGTGGATGGCCGCGCCGTCGGTCGCGCTCGCGCACGCGGGGCTCGAAGGGACCGATCCCGTCGCCGGGTCGTATGTCGAGGTGTCACCCGAGACGATCACGCTGAACTTCGACGAACGAGTGATCACCGGGTTCGGTTCGCTTCGTGTGCTCGATGCCGAGGCGACCGAACTCGTCGACGTTCCGCTGCGTTCCGGAGCGACCTCTGCGATCGCAGTCGCAGACCTCGACTCGCAACTTGCGGACGGTGCGTACGTCGTGTTGTGGAGGGTCACCTCGTCCGACGGACATCCCGTACAGGGGTCCTTCACGTTCAGCGTGGGTGACACCAACCAGACGATCGCTGCGGACGTGGCGGCGAGTGCGGTTGCCGAGCACGGCTTGTCGCGGCTGTTTGTCGTCATCCGTGTGTCCACGTATCTCGCGTTCTTGATTCTCGTCGGCGTTATCGCACTCATGTGGCGCCGGGGTGCTCAGGCACTGTCCGTGCGCGCATCGATCCTCGCCCGCGGTTCCTGGATCGTGCTCGTCGTGGCGAGCGCACAGGCACTCGTGGCATTTGGCCCGCATGCGGCCGGCGTCAAGATCTATCGCGCATTCGATGGTGAGTTGTTGCGCACCACGCTCGACACGACCTTCGGTCGGGCCCAAGTCGTTCGCCTGATGATCCTCGCACTCCTATGGCCGGTGCTCGTCTCATACGTCGCGGGAACACGGCGAAAAGTGCTCCTCGTCGGCCTCGCCGCCATTGCCGTCAGCGTGTCGGTGTCGGGCCATGCGATTTCGACCTCACCGATGGTGCTCGGGGTGGCATCCGATGCAATCCACCTCCTTGCGATCGGTTCCTGGATCGGTGGTTTGTTCGCTCTCGTGCTCGTGACCAGGGAAAGCACTCGTTCGGTCGAGGACCAGCTTGCCCTTGCTGACGGGTTCTCCCGTCTTGCCCGATGGGCGCTGCCGATTGTCGTCGTGACCGGTGTGATCCAGACGTGGCTGCTCGTCGGTGACGTGACGCAGATCCTCGACACGCAGTACGGACGAAGTTTGGTCGTGAAGTTCGCACTCGTCGCCGTCGTGGTGGCGCTCTCGGGGACCGCTCGCGCGGCCTTGAGGCGCAGGGACGCTCAGGGATTGCGTGCAACGATCGTCTTCGAAGCCATCGTTGCGGTCGCTGTCGTAGCCCTCACCGCCTCGATCACCGGCCTGTCGCCGAAGACGGTCTCTGCCGCTGAGCCGTACCAAGAAACCCTGCTCGGCGACGAAGTCTTCGTCACGCTCGCGGTCACACCCGCACGAGTGGGTTCGAGCGAGGTCCATCTGATCATGGCCCGCGCGGGAGGGGTGCTCGGTGAGTTGACTGACGTTGAGCTGCGCATCGGATCGGAGTCGATGAATTTGCCCATGGGACCGGTGCCGCTCACGAAGATCGCCCCCAACCACTACACCGCGCGCATCACCTTCGCCTTCGCCGGACCGTGGACTGCTGAAGTGGTTGCGAGCCCGCAGCCGTATTCGGTGTCGCGATTCGCCTTCGACGTGCCGATCAGTGAGTAGGTGTCAACTCGAGAACGACGAGGTGGTGACCAAGACCGGTCGCTTCGTCGATGAACTGATCACCCACCACGGCGAAGCCGTGACGTCGATAGAAGTCGAGGGCGCCGTCGCGTGCACGTGCCCAGACGTAGCGAGCAGTGCGTTCACGCGCACGCTCGATACCGGCACGCAGCAGCCGTCCTCCGACGCCGCGGCTTTGGAGGTGTTTGGCGACGGCCATGCCCCGCAACTGCACGGCAAAGGTCGACTCGTCGTGTGGCCACGGACGGTCGAGCCAGGTCGAGGTCGCGACGACCTCGTCGCCGTCGTGGATCGCAAGGTGAACTGCGTCCGGATCGTCGTCCTGGGCGTACCTGGGATCGCGGGACGGGGTGCCATCGCGCAACACCGCCATCCGCAACGCGAGGACCTCGTTCGTCGAGACCGCCCGAACGATCCAGCGCTCTGCGTCATCCATGGTCGACCTCCGGGGTCGACACGCTACCTGCGTCCAGTCGTGCGATGTGCACGACACGAGTGGACAACGCCGTCGCCTCTGCCATGTCGTGGCTGACGTGGACGACCGTGGTGCGCAGTGACGCGAGCAACAGTGCGATGTCGGCGAGCAATCGGTCGTGCAGCTGTGCATCCAATCCCGTGAGCGGCTCGTCGAGCAGCAACACGCGCGGTTGGGTGATGAGCGTTCGTGCCAGGGCAACTCGCTTGGCCTCACCGCCCGACAGCGTGTCCACACGCCGGGTCTCCAACCCGGAGAGCCCGACGAGTGCCAACATTTCCGTGACTCGTGCACGGGAGGAGCGTCCGGTTACCCGCAAGCCATATCCGACGTTTCCGGCGACGTCGAGGTGCGGGAACAGCTGGTTGTCCTGGAACACGATGCCAACTCCACGGCGATGGATCGGCAGCGACGTCACGTTGCGTCCGTCGATCTCGACGATCCCCGCGATCGGTCGTTCGATGCCGGCGATGATGCGCAGCAGGGTGGTCTTGCCAGATCCACTTGGACCGACGAGCGAGACGATCTCCCCGGTGTCGACGGTGAGCGACAGGCGTCGATACAGCGCGCGGCCGTCGTAGGCAGCAGCGATGTCGACGAGGCGCACGGTCACGACGAACGCCCTTCGGTCGACTCGACGATGGCGAGGACGACGATGGCGACGATGATGAAGAGCGTCGCCACGACGTAGGCATGTGCGGTGCGCAGGTCTCCCGGCCGCCCGATCTCGCGTGCAATAAGTACGGGCAACGTCGTCGAGTCTCGGCGGGAGAGAAAGCTTGCAGCACCGAACTCTCCGAGCGAGACGGCCGCCGACACCGCGGTTGCCGATGCAATCGAGCGTCGCAGAAGTGGTGCGTCGACCGTCAGCCAGGCCCGACGGCGGGTGGCGCCGAGCGTCATCGCGGCTGCGCTCACGTCGCGAGGAATGGATCGTGCGGCCTGCGAGACGACCACGTGGACGAGTGGGAGGGCGATGAGTGTGTGAGCGAGTGGGGTTATGAACCACGATGCACGCAAGTCGAATGGCGGGTCGTCGAAGGTGAGGATGTATCCGAGACCGATCACGACGGCAGAGATCGTGAGTGGAAGCGTGGTCATCATCCCTGCGATGTGCGCCCACGTCGGAGAATAGGTGGCGGCGAGTGCACTTGCCGTTCCCACGAAGCCTGCGAGTGCCGCACAAATCACGGCCGTGCGCAGCGACGTCAACAGTGCGTCGCGGAAATCTTCGCTTCCGATGAATCCCCAGCCGCCCATCGAGCGTCCCGCAGTCGCCAGCCACGGGATCGTGATCATGGCGACCGTCGAAGCGACAATCCCGGTCACGAGGTGACGCGCAGGGTCGGTGCGCAGTGGTCGGCGCCGCACGACGAGGCGATCGGCGCGGCGTACGGTGCCCTCCCGACGGATGACGAGGAGACCGACGACGACGAGGAACGCGACCTGGCCAAGGGCCAAGACGACCGTTCCCTGGATGTCTCCGATGAACATTGCGCGGGCGTAGATCTCGGTCTCGATCGTCGACAGCGACGGTCCACCGACCATGCGCACGACCCCAAAACTCGTGAAACTGAAGAGCGCAACGATCGCACTCGCAGTAACGACTGCGGGTCGAAGCGTGGGCACGAGGATGGTTGCAACCGCGCGCATCCTCGTTGCGCCAAGGGTCTGCGCCGCGGCGGTCAGGTGAGGCGAGATCGACTCCCACCGTGCGCCGACGACTCGTACCACGACGGCAAGGTTGAAATAGGCGTGGGCGACGACGACGGCAAACCAGGTGTAGTCAAGATCGTCGGGCAACGCGGCGAGGATCGCGACACCGACGACGACCGTCGGCAAGAGAAACGGCGTCGTGACGATGGCAGAGACGACGTGTCGCGAGGCGAAGTCGAATCGTGAAAGGACCCACGTGACGGGAAGTGCGAGCACCAGGCATACTGCTGCGGACACGACCGACTGCCAGGCCGAGAACCACAGTGCGTCGCGAACCGCCGGGGTGGACACCACGTCGCCGACACGGTCGAACGATCCGACGTGTGAGACGAGCACGGCCGTCGGGACCACGCAGAACGCGAGGACGTATGCAAGCGGCGCAACCCCGAGCCAGCCGGTCCATGAGCGATACGGGTGGAGCGACTCAGGAGTCGACAACGATGCTCTTCCATTTCTCGAGCCACCGTGCGCGGTTCGTGGCGATGACGTCTGGTGCGAGTCGCAGCGGGTTCTCGGGCTTGACCGCGTAGTCGAGGAACTCGCGAGGCAGGTCGACCGAACCATTCACCGGGTAGACGAACTGCGACAGCGGCAACGAGGCTTGGAAGGTGGCGTCGGTGAGGTAGTCGATCAGTTGCTGTGCGGCCTCCACGTGCTTCGAACCCCGCAGGATCCCCGCATATTCGACTTGGGCGAAACACGTCAGAGCCGCGACAGCAGTCGGCGCCTCGGTCACCGGCGGATCTGCGTAGATCACTTCGGCGGGTGGGGAGGAGCCGTAGCTCACGACGATCGGATGAGCCCCCTTTCCGGACGAACCGGAGAACTCGATCGTGTAGGCCTCGGTCCACCCGTCGACGACGAGGACGTCGTTGGCCCGAAGTTGACGCCAGAAGTCCTGCCACCCGTCCTCGCCGAACTCGGCGATCGTCGCGAGGAGGAATGCGAGACCTGGCGACGACGTGAGCGGACTCGGGACGACGATGTGGTTCGCATAGGCGCGGTTCGTCAGCGACTCGAGCGTTCCTGGCGGGGTGATGCCCTCCTCGGCGAACCACTGCACGTCGTAGTTGATGCACACGTCACCGGTGTCGACGGGCGTCACTTCATGGCCGGGAACGTCGATCGTCACCTGTGGATCCATCGTCGACAGGTTCTTCGATGCATACGGCACGAAGACGTCGGCGTCGAGCGCGCGCGAGAGCAACGTGTTGTCGACGCCCCACAGGACGTCGCCCTCGGGATTTCCACTCGTGAGGACGGCCTTGGTCACGAGTTCACCCGCGTCGCCTGCGAGCACGACCTCGACCTCGATGCCGGTGCGGGCGGTGAATTCGTCGAAGATGCCCTCGGGGTAGGCGAAGGAGTCGTGCGCAAGGAGCGTGAGGGTGACGGGGACGTCATCTCGTGTCGTTTGCGACGTGGATGGAGACGTCGACGAGCATCCTGCTGCGAGCGCGACGAGTGCGGTGAGTGCGACGAGTCGTTTCATGTGTTCTCCAATGCGTGTGGTCGGGTAATGACGAGGGTGCCGGTCGCGAGCGAGATGCGTGCACGCGTCTCGACGAACACGTTGCTCACTCCGCGCGAGGAATGTGATGCGAACGTGTCGTCGGTGACGTTCCATTTGAGTCCACTCGTCGTCACGCCCGTCGCGTCCCCTCCAAAGGCGTGGAGACCGAGCGTTTCGCCGATCCTGCCGTCGAGGGTCGCCGTCGACGGACCGTGGGCGATCGTGATGTGTGCGGTGTCCCACCAGGCCCCGATCGTCACGTGGGCGAACTCGCGGTGGGCGAGGGTGGCGAGCACGCCGAGTTGATGGTCCAGCCTGCCGGCTCCTCCCGTCACGACCGTGACGCTGGTTGCGCCACGGGCGACGGCGTGCCGCACTGCGAGTTCGGTGTCGGTCGAGTCCTTGTCGTGTGGCGAGCGGATCACGTTGACCCCGTTCACCTCCGCTCCGACGAGGACCGCAGGATCGACCGAGTCCATGTCGCCGACGACGCAGTTCACGCGCAGTCCGAGGTCGATCGCGTGGTGGAGTCCGGAATCGGCAGCCACGACCATGTCGGGGTTCGCGATCAGGCGCGTAAGACGGCGATCAGGGGGGAGCCCACCGATGACGACGACTGCGGTTGTGTGACTCATCTCGCTCCCTCCGCTGGCATGACCCAGATCAGGTGTGCGGGTCGGTGGTGGCGACCACCCTCTCAGCCCATCGAACCAACGGACTCCCCGTGCGTACGTCACGAAGTGTACTCCCGTGCGTCACGACGTTGATGTCGGGCACGACTTCGCTGCGCCACCACGTGCCGATAGCGTGTGCGCCGTGAGCCCCTTCGCAGCGACCGCAGAGACCGACAAGTCGAGCACGATCATCGACATCACCCCGCACGCACACGCCAAGCTGGTCGAGTTGCGGGATGCGGAGACGGAGGGCGCACAGTTGGGTCTGCGCCTCGAGATCCTCTCCCAGCCGGGCGAGGATTTTCGTTACGACTTGTCCTTCGACTTCTTCACCAAGGCGGCGTTCAGCGACGAGGTGCGCACGATCGACGGGCTGAAGATCATCATTCCCGCCAAGGACGTGGAGTCGTTCCAGGGCGCGGTCATCGACCACAACGACTCGCAGGGCCTCCTCATTCGCAACCCGAACAAGCCCAAGGCACCCAACGTCGAGGGCCTCGTGCGCGACGACGAGGTGTCGGCGCAGATCGAAGCGATCGTCTCGAGCGAGGTGAACCCGGCGCTCGCCGCACACGGTGGCTTCGTCACTTTTGCCGGCCATGACACCGAAGGCACCGCATACTTCACGATGGGCGGCGGATGCCACGGCTGTTCGATGAGCCGACAGACGATGCTCGAGGGCGTGCAGACCACGATCGCCGCACAGGTTCCACAGATCACCAAGGTGCGCGACCTGACCGACCACTCGACCGGCGCAAACCCCTTCTACTCCTGAGCAACGCTGCGATGCGGATGCCAGCGGCATTTCTCGGCCACGGCTCGCCGATGAACGCGATCGAACACAATCGTTACACCGAGGCGTGGCGAACGTTCGGCGCGACGTCGCCGAAGCCGACGGCGGTGCTCGCAATCTCTGCGCACTGGTACGTGAGTGCGATCGCAGTGACGGCAATGGCCAACCCGCGCACGATCTACGACTTCAGTGGCTTTCCACCCGAGTTGTCCCGGTTTCACTATCCCGTCGCGGGAAGTCCGTCACTCGCACGACGCGTCGGCGAACTGCTCGCAGGGCGTGAAGTGATCCAGGACGAGGATCAGTGGGGAATCGACCACGGCACCTGGTCGGTGCTGTGCCACGTGTTCCCGCAGGCTGACGTGCCCGTCGTGCAGTTGTCGATCGACGCGCGCCTGCCCGCGGCCGAGCACGTCGAGATCGGTCGTCGGCTCGCGCCGTTGCGCGACGAGGGCGTGATGATCGTCGGCAGTGGCAACGTCGTGCACCACCTCGGGAGAATCTCTTGGGGTCGCGACGGCTTCGGCGAACCATGGGCGGTCGACTTCGACGAGGCGGTGCGTGACTTGGCGGAAAGCGACGATCCCGCGCGCGTCATCGAGGTTCTCGATCGCCAGGATGCGCACCTGTCGGTGCCGACCCCGGAGCATTTCCTCCCCGTCGCCTACGTCGCGGGGCTCGCATCCGAGGCTTCTCGACCGCTTCGCACGCTCGTTGCAGGTTGCGAGATGGGCTCGCTGTCGATGCGCTCGTTCGTGCTCGCCGACTAGGCGAACGTCGTCAACTGTCGCACCTCGTCGAAGATCGGGTCGAGGAGGGCGAACACGTCGCCTGCGGCGATGAGCTTCGTGTGGTCGCCGGTGAAGCTGACGCGGCCGAGCAGGATTGCCTCGTCGGGCGACAACGTGTCGTCGTTGATGGCAAGTGCCGTCGTCCACGATTGGCTGAAGCGGACGTCTTCGGGCGAGGCAGCCCCTGGTCCGAAGGTCGCCCGAGCGTCGGCGACGCTGAAGTGGTAGGTGACGTCGCCGAACGGCGTGTCGGTGACGACCTGGGTGACGCCGACGGCATGCGTCGCGGCAATCGACTGGAGCGCCGCAGAGTTCTTTACCCGCGTGGCGACCGCCTCGATCCAATCGCCACTGAGGTATCGAATCGACGACACGTCAGTGACGAATGGGTCTGGAGAGCGTGACTAGGCGGCGACCATGCTCGTGGTCTTGCGGCGCGAGAAGCCGATCGACACGAGCAGGATGACGAGCGAGACGCCCGCGATGGTGAGGCGGGCTGTGTCGTTGTCCTTCAGGTTGATGATCGCCGGGAGGATGAGGAGCGCAACGAGGTTCATCACCTTGATGAGCGGGTTGAGTGCCGGACCGGCGGTGTCCTTGAACGGGTCGCCGACGGTGTCACCGATGACGGCCGCCTTGTGGGCATCCGAGCCCTTGCCGCCGTGGTGTCCGTCCTCGATGTACTTCTTGGCGTTGTCCCAAGCACCACCGGCGTTGCTCAGGTAGTTCGCCATGAGCTGGCCGGTGAGGATGACCGCGGCGAGGAAGCCGCCGAGCGCGGCATAACCGATGCCGAAGCCGACGATGACCGGGGTCAACACGGCGAGCAGTGCCGGGGTGGTCAGCTCGCGCAGCGAGGCCGCGGTGCAGATGTCGATGACCGGGCCGTAGTCCGGCTTCTTGGTGCCGGCCATGATGCCGCCGTCCTTGAATTGGTTGCGCACTTCCTGCACGACCACGCCCGCGGTGCGACCGACCGCACGGATGGCAAGTGCGGAGAACATCATTGCAATCGAACCACCGACCAGCAGGCCGATGAAGGTCTTCACGTCGGCGACGTTGATCTGGGTCTCGATCGCGCGGAAGATGTCGTCTCCCTCGGCCTCGAGCTTCAGTTCGCTCGCGATCGTCTCGATGTAGGAGGCGAACAACGCGACTGCGGCGATGACCGCCGAGCCGATGGCGAATCCCTTGGTCACGGCCTTGGTGGTGTTGCCCACCGCGTCGAGACCGACCATGATCTTGCGCGGCTCGCCCTCGAACTCTCCGGCCATCTCGGCGATGCCTGCGGCGTTGTCGGAGACGGGGCCGAAGGTGTCCTCGGAGACGATGACACCCGTCGTGGCGAGCATGCCCATGCCGCACAACGCGACGAGGTAAAGCGAGAACTGGATGTTGCCGCCACCCATCCACAGCGTCGCGCCGAGCGCGATGGCGATGCAGAGGATTGCGTACACCGAGGACTCGAGACCTGCGGAGGTTCCGGACAACACGACGGTGGCCGGGCCGGTCTCTGCCGACTCTGCGATCTCTTCGACCGGGCCGTACTCGGTGCCAGTGAAGTACTCGGTCAGGCGGCTGAGCACCTGGGCGAGCACGAGACCGACAACGACGGCGCCGAACACGCGCCAGCCGACGCCCGACATCGAAATGATCGAGCCATCGTGGCCCGCGTCGCCCTTCGACGGATTGCCGACGTAGTAGAGCGCGAGCGCGAGCGTGCCTGCAACGGTGATCAGTCCAGCGGTCAAGAATCCGCGGTTGATCGGCTTCAGCGCGTTCGTCTCGCCGTCCTTGGCGCGCACGGCGAACACGCCGGCGATGGAGGCGAGCACGCCGACTGCACGTGCGGCGAGCGGGAACACGAGTCCGAGTGCCGGGTTCAGTCCGATCGAGGAGAACGCGGCGACGCCGAGGATGATCGAGGCGACGAGGGTGACCTCGTAGCTTTCGAACAAGTCGGCGGCCATGCCGGCACAGTCACCGACGTTGTCACCCACGTTGTCGGCAATCGTGGCCGGGTTGCGCGGGTCGTCTTCTGGAATGCCCGCTTCGACCTTGCCGACCAGGTCGGCGCCGACGTCTGCGGCCTTGGTGAAGATGCCGCCGCCGACGCGCAAGAAGAGCGCGAGGAGCGAACCACCGAAGCCGAAGCCGACGAGCATCGCCGACGAGGTGTTCTGGAAGATCGCGATGATCGCCGTCGCACCGAGGAGACCAAGTCCGACGGTGAACATGCCGGCGACACCACCGGTGCGGAACGCGACTTCGAGCGCACGCTTCATCGAGCCCTGACGAGCGGCTGCCGCCGTGCGCACGTTGCCGCGCGTGGCGAGCGTCATGCCGATGTATCCGGTGAGACCCGAGGCGACGCAGCCGAGGATGAAGGCGAGCGTGCGATAGACGCCGGACTCGACGAACGACAGCGCCTCGATGTCACCCGGCTTTTCGATGGCGACGGAGGTGAAAAAGACGATTGCTCCGACGGGCACGAGGATCCAACCGATCGTCTTGAACTGACGCTTCAGGTAGGCCCATGCGCCCTCCTGGATGGCCCGCGCAATTTCTTGCATGCGGGGGGTGCCCTGGTCCTGCTTCAAGACCTGCACGACGAGCATCCAACCGACGAGGAGGGCGAGGACGGCGGCCGCACCAGAAAGTCCGAGGATCGCCCACTCACCGCCCTTCAGGGTGAAGCTTTGCCAGCCGCCTTCTGCTGCGAGTAGTGACGTCACGTGTGATTTCTCCGATGGTCTCGCGGGGCGCGCCAGTGGCAACCCCTCGTTTGGTGTCGTGGAAAGTGTAGAGAATCGGCGGGTCTCCGAGCGAAATGCCCCATGGCTGGGCTGGGCGCCGAGGCGTGGCCTGGGGGTGCTGAGACGAGGTTCACGCCGCTTCGGATCGACGGATGTGACCCGCGGGTTAGAGGCGGCCACGGGACCAGAACTAGCGTGAATTACACCTTATGAATTCAACGCTCAACTCGACCGGGATGCGGCGCGCGCCGGTCACCGCGACGGCGACCGCAACCCGTCGCCGTCGGCCCTTCTTCGTGGACCTCTATTCGACCGCCGTCGGCAAGAAATATGTGATGGCGGTGACCGGCCTCGGGATGATCGGGTTCGTCGTGTTCCACATGATCGGCAACCTGAAGATGTACTTCGGGCAGGCCGACCTCGACCACTACGCGGAGTTCTTGAAGGAATTGCTCTATCCGATCGCTCCGAAGGGCGTGGTGCTGTGGATTTTGCGTGGCGGTCTCATCGCCATGCTGCTCGGTCACCTCCACGCCGCGTGGTCGCTGACGAGGCTGAACCGTCACGCCCGTGCGGTGAAGTACCAGGGGCCGCGCGACTACCAGGTGGCCAACTTCGCTAGCCGCACGATGCGCTGGACGGGAATCATCGTGCTCGCGTACCTCGTGTGGCACCTCCTCGATCTCACCTTCGGCACGGTGAATGCGGTCGGCACCGACGGCGAGTTCGTCCGTGGCGAGGTCTACAACAACGTCGTGCGCAGCCTGGATCGCCCGGTCGTCGCGGCGTTCTACATCGTCGCCAACGTCCTGCTCGGCATCCACTTGTTCCACGGAGCGTGGAGTTTCTTCCAGTCACTCGGTTGGAACAACCCGCGCTTCAACGCGTGGCGCCGCGGCTTCGCCGTCGGCATCGCCACCGTCGTCGTGGTTGGCAACGTCTCGTTCCCCGTTGCAGTGCTTGCCGGGATCGTGGGCTAGGAGGACGCCATGGTTGCATTCGACGCCAAGATTCCCGCGGGACCTCTCGCAGACAAGTGGGACACCTACAAGGCGAACGCCAAGTTGGTGAACCCGAACAACAAGCGCAAGTTCAAGGTCATCGTCGTCGGCACTGGTCTCGCCGGGGCGTCGGCGGCCGCCACGCTCGCCGAACTCGGCTATCAAGTCGATGCGTTCACGTTCCACGACTCGCCGCGTCGCGCGCACTCGATCGCCGCACAGGGTGGCATCAACGCTGCGAAGAACTACCAGGGTGACGGCGACTCGGTGAATCGCTTGTTCATGGACACGATCAAGGGCGGCGACTTCCGTTCGCGCGAGGCAAACGTGCATCGCCTCGCCCAGGTGTCGGTGAACATCATCGACCAGATGGTCGCCCAGGGCGTGCCGTTCGCACGTGAGTACGGCGGCCTGCTCGACAACCGCTCGTTCGGTGGCGCGCAGGTGTCGCGCACGTTCTACGCGCGCGGCCAGACCGGCCAGCAGCTCCTGCTCGGCGCCTACCAGCAGCTCGCCCGTCAGATCGGCCTCGGCGGAGTACGACTGTTCAATCGCACCGAGTTGATCGACGTCGTCACCGTGGACGGTCGGTGCGCCGGCGTCGTGGTGCGCGACCTGTTGACCGGCGAGATCCAGTCGCACGCGGCGCACGCGGTCGTGCTCGCCACCGGTGGTTACGGCAACGTGTTCTTCCTCTCGACGAACGCGATGAACTGCAACGTCACCGCCACCTGGCGCGCACATCGCCGAGGAGCACTGTTTGCAAACCCGTGCTTCACCCAGATCCACCCGACGTGCATCCCGCAGAGCGACGAGTTCCAGTCCAAGCTCACGCTGATGAGCGAGTCGTTGCGCAACGACGGCCGCGTGTGGGTGCCGAAGACGGCGGGAGACTCGCGACCCGCACACCAAATCCCCGAGGACGAGCGCGACTATTACCTCGAACGCCTCTATCCGTCCTATGGCAACCTTGCCCCGCGCGACATCTCTTCGCGCGCAGCCAAGCGACTCGTCGACAAGGGCCATGGAGTGGGTCCGTTGAAGAACGGCGTGAACCTCGACTTCTCGGCGGCGATCGATCGACTGGGCCGTGACGTGGTGGAGGAGCGCTACGGAAACCTCTTCGAGATGTACGAGCGGATCGCAGGGGAAGACCCCTACAAGACGCCAATGCGCATCTACCCGGCGACGCACTACACGATGGGCGGCGTGTGGGTCGACTACGAACTGCAGACGACGATCCCCGGTCTCTACGCGGCGGGTGAGGCGAACTTCTCCGACCACGGCGCGAACCGACTCGGTGCGTCAGCGCTGATGCAGGGACTTGCCGACGGCTACTTCGTCTTGCCGTACACGATCAGCAATGGCCTCGCGCCACTGCTCAACAAGTCGATCCCGACGACCGACCACCCGGCGTTCAAGGAGGCCGAGAACGAGGCGAAGGCTCGTTTCTCTGGATATCTCTCGACGAAGGGCAAGCGCTCGCCCGATTGGTTCCATCGTGAACTCGGAAAGATCATCTGGGACTACTGCGGCATGGAGCGCACGAAGGAAGGCCTGCAGAAGGCGATCTCCGACCTGCCCGCGCTGTACCAGGAGTTCAAGACCGACCTGCGCGTCACCGGTGACGGCGAGTCGACGAACCAGACGCTCGAGAAGGCCGGCCGCGTGGACGACTTCTTCCAGCTCGGCATGCAGATGTGCCAGGACGCACTCACCCGCGAGGAGAGCTGCGGCGCACACTTCCGTTCCGAGTATCAGACGCCGGACGGCGAGGCACAGCGCAACGACCAGGACTACTGCCACGTCGCTGCATGGGAATGGACGGGGGATGCGATGAAGCCCGCCCGCCACACCGAGGAACTCGTGTTCGAAAACGCACATCTCGCGACGAGGAGTTACAAGTGAGCCACCTGAAGAACCTCACGCTCAAGGTCTGGCGCCAGAAGGGACCGAACGACTCCGGACACTTCGAGAACTACACGATCGATGAGATCAGCGACGAGGCGTCGTTCCTCGAGATGCTGGACGTGCTCAACGAGCGTCTGATCAACGACGGCAAGGAAGCTGTCGTGTTCGACCACGACTGTCGCGAGGGCATCTGCGGCACGTGCTCGCTCATGATCAACGGTGTCGCCCACGGACCGAAGAAGGCGACGACGACGTGCCAGTTGCACATGCGTTCGTTCTCGAGTGGAGACACGATCGTCATCGAACCGTGGCGCGCGACCGCGTTCCCGATCATCAAGGACTTGATGGTCGATCGCAGTTCGTTCGATCGGATCATCGAGGCTGGTGGATTCATCACCGCCCCGACCGGTGGTGCACCGGACGCGAACCTGATTCCGATCCCCAAACCGGTGGCCGATGCGGCGATGGACTCCGCGCAGTGCATCGGATGTGGTGCGTGCGTCGCGGCATGCCCGAACGGCGCGGCGAACCTGTTCACCGCGGCCAAGATCTCGCACCTCAACTTCCTCCCACAGGGACAGCCCGAGCGCTTCAAGCGCACCGAAGCGATGGTCGAGACGATGGACGAATACTTCGGCTCGTGCACGAACCACGGCGAATGCTCGGCCGCGTGTCCGAAGGAGATCTCGATCGACGTGATCGCGCTGATGAACAAGGACTACCGCGCGGCAAAGGTCAAGAATCGCAAAGAACTCAGCCGCTAGATCGGCAAGACTGGTCACGTGCTGAGCAATCTCGCCCTATGGGTGCAGGACGTCATCGAGTCGTTGGGTTATCTCGGAGTTGCCCTCCTCGTCATCGCCGAGAACCTCTTCCCACCGATCCCGTCAGAGATCGTGTTGCCGTTCGCCGGCTTCGTCGCCCGTCGCGGTGACGGCTCCGTCGTCGTCATGGTGGTCGCCTCGACGGTCGGATCGGTCGTCGGAGCGCTCGTGTTGTATGCGATTGCTGCAGCGATCGGTCCCGAGCGCATCCACACCTTCGTGGTGCGCTTCGGCAAGTGGTTCGGCGTCAAGGAATCCGACATGGTGCGCGCAGAGGAGTGGTTTGATCGCCGTTCCAACGTCGCCGTCCTCGTCGGACGCTGCGTGCCGCTCATCCGATCACTCGTGTCGATTCCGGCCGGCTTTCGTCGGATGCAATTCGTTCCATTCGTCGTCTTGACGGCTGTCGGAAGTGCGGTGTGGAACGTCGCTCTCATCGGGGCTGGTGCCGCACTCGGCGACCAGTGGGACGTCGTCGGAGACTACGTGGGGATCTTTCAGTGGGTCGTCATCCTGGCGATCCTGGTGGTGGTAGCACGCTTCGTCGTGCAGCGAATACAGTCGAAGAAGACATGATCACCGCTGCAATTTTTGCCGCCACCGGCGCCGACACCGTTCAGGACTGGTTGCGCACCGACCTGCCGGCGATCATCATGACGATCTCCGGCGCATATGTGCTCTCGCGCTTCATCGCTTTCATGGCCGACCAGCAGATCCTTGCGGTCAAGTCACGCAACCCCGACACCGGGGACCTGTCCCGGGCGGCAACGGGTGCCCATCGAGCGGCCGTCGTCGGGGCGCTTCGCTGGGGACTCAACTTCGCGATCATCGCGGTGGCGACCACGTCGGTGCTCCTGCGTTTGAACATTCCCTCGTCAGCCCTCGTTTTCCTCGGCTCGATCGCCGGTGCCGGACTCGGTTTCGGTGCACAGCAGATGGTCGGCGACGTCATCGCCGGCATCTACATCATCTCCGAGCGACAGTTCGGCGTCGGTGACATCGTGCGGCTCGGACCGCTCGGCATCGTGGGATGGGTCGAGGGTCGGGTGGAGGAAGTGACGCTGCGCGTCACCAAGATCCGCACCTTCGACGGCGATCTCGTCAGCATCGCCAACGGCGTGTTGCGACACAACGTCAACATGTCGCGCGACTGGTCGCGTGTGCTCGTCACCGTTCCGCTCCCGCGTCACGCCGACGTCGAGGCAGCGATCACCACGATCAACGCCGTGTCCAGCGACATGGCCCGCGACCCGAAGTTTGCCGAGATGTTGATCGAGACCCCGCAGGTCACCGGAGTCGAGAATCTCGGTGAATCCGACGTCGAGATCCGCGTCGCCGGACGATCGCTGCCGGTTCAGCAGTGGAAGGTCGAGCGCGAACTTCGTCGCCGCATCGCCGCCGAGCTGCGCCACACGTATGCATCGCTGAAAGGTGACGCCTGATGTATTGGCGACGTCCGCGCAATTCGACGCTCGTGGCCATCGTCATCTTCCTCGTCTCGTTCGGGTTCTGGCTCGGCCAACCCCAGCCCGAGTCGCCGTCGTCTGGCGTGCAGTTTCCCGACGTCAGTTGGGTCTTCGTGACGACGACGGTTCCGGCAGTGGTCGATACGACCATTCCCGTCGAGACAACGGTTCCCGTCGACACGACGATTCCGACCGACACGGTCCCGGTCGAGACGACGCTGGATCCAGCCGCCACCACGCTTCCGTAGTCGCGAGCTCGTCGACTACTTGGTGTCGACGACGAGGAATGCCTCCGCGCATCGACCCTCGGGCAAGCCTCCCGCCTGGGCGATCATCTGACCCCAGTCGTGCATCCTTTGCGGCAATCCTGTCGGATCCTGGTGTTGGCTCGCGTGGCAGAGCAGTGCCTTGACCTTCGCATCGATGAACTCGGTCGTGTCGACGAAGTGCTTCGGGTTCGGGCCGGCCATGATCCACGTCTCGGGCACCGTGTGTGGTTGGAGTCCCCGGTCCGCGATCAGTTCGGGGAACGCAAACTCGTTGCGCGCATCGGGATAGACGGCGCACAGTGCCGCCTCACCGGTTGCGAGGTGGTCGGGGTGACTCGCATAGATCCGGTCATAGCGACGCTCGGCCGACTGGGTGAGCACGCGGTCAGGACGTTCGATACGAATCACTGCGCTGATTTCGCGACGGAGGTGCAGGTCGGCGACGACGGCTCCGTCGGGGAAGCCGAGGAAGTGAAGTTTCGTGACGCCGAGCACGAGTGCGGCCTCAGTTTGCTCGCGTCGGCGGATGCGGGCCATCTCGTCGCGGGAAATCGAGTTGTCGCTGCCGCCAGCCTGGCCGTCGGTCACGAGGCAGTAGACCACTTCGTGTCCTTCTGCGACCCACGATGCGATCGTGCCACCTGCGCCGAAGTCGACGTCGTCGGGATGGGCCGTGACCACGAGAATCTTCATGGCTCCACACTACGGACATCGTGTCGTCGGACACCGCACGAGAATTGGACGGAAATTGGACGAGCCATGCAAGTTCCTTGGATGGTGGTCGTTTAGGGTCGTTCACGTGTCACGACTCACTCAACTCGCACGGGCCATCTCGACGTGGGTGCTCGCCTTCCTCACGAAGCGCCGACTCATCTCCGGACTGGCTATCGGCCTGCTCGTGCTGTTCGTCGCCATCAGTGCGCTCATCGGTATGCCACCGATCGGCTACGTCCTGATCCTTGCTGGTATCGCCGGACCGACGTTGGTCTATGTGCTGCGCACGATGCGCAAAGAGGAGTCCGGTCGGGGTCGGTTGACCGCGCAACGCTTCGTTGGGGTCGTCGTTGCGGCGACGATCGGAACGTTCCTCGCCATCCAACTCGTGCCCTACGGCAAGTCCCACAGCAATCCGCTGGTGACCGGTGAGCCCCAGTGGGCGAACGAAGAAACCAGGGAGTTGATGGTTCGTGCCTGCTTCGGTTGTCACTCCAACGAAGTCGAATATCCGGCCTATGCAAGCGTTGCGCCGATCTCCTGGGTGGTGCAGTCACATGTCGACGAAGGTCGGGCGAAGGTCAACTACTCAGAATTTGATCGTCGTCAGCGCGGTGCCCACGAGACGCTCGAGGTGATCGAAGAGGGTGAGATGCCTCCGCACTACTACACGGTGTTCGGTCGTCATCCCGAGGCCAAGCTGAGCGCACGCGAGCTGGCGACCTTCATCGCCGGTGTGAAGGCGACCCCTGGACTGTCGGGGCGTGGCGACTGAAGTTGCCAATAGCCTGAAGCCACCCCGACGAGTTTGGAGCCCCAGTGAGCACAATCGATCTGACCCTCGACACCTTCGAAGACACCGTGCTCGGCGACGGCATCACCCTCGTCGACTTCTGGGCGTCGTGGTGTGGACCGTGCCGCATGTTCGGGCCGATTTTCGATGCCGCATCGGAGAAGAACCCCGACATTCGATTCGCCAAGGTGGACACGGAGGCTGAGCAGCAACTCGCTGGATCGCTACAGATCCAGTCGATCCCGACGATCATGGCGTTCCGCGACGGCGTGATGTTGTTTTCACAGCCAGGCGCACTGCCCGCTGCGGCGCTCGATCAATTGATCGATGCGTTGCGCAACGTCGACATGGAAGACGTTCGCAAGCAAATCGAAGAAGACAAGGCGAACAACTCCGAGAAGTAATCTGGAGTTCCGCATCGCGGGACACTTGACGATGACGACCGACGGCCACGACCTCGCTTCCCTCGGGCAGCGCCATATCTGGGGTCACTTCACCAACCTGTCGCTCATGCAGCGCATCGGCCTGCCCGTCATCGAACGGGGCGAGGGCGCATATGTCTACGACGCGAACGGAAAAAAGTACTTGGACGGCTTGTCCGGGTTGTTCACCGTCAACATCGGCCACGGACGAACCGAGCTCGGCGCGGCGGCAGCACGGCAGGCCGACACGCTCGGGTATTTCCCGCTGTGGAGCTTCGGACACGAACCGGCGATTCTTCTTGCTCGCCGCCTCGCCGAACTCGCGCCGGGCGATCTGAACCGGGTGTTCTTCACCTCCGGTGGTGGCGAGGCAGTCGAGTCGGCGTGGAAGATCGCGGTCCAGTACTTCGCCAAGGTCGGCCAGCCGAAGAGACGCAAAGTCGTGAGTCGACACTTCGCCTATCACGGCACGACCCTCGGGGCGCTCAGCATCTCGGGAATCCCTGCGATGCGCGAGCCGTTCGAGCCACTCTTCGACTGGGCGGTGAAGGCCAACAACACGAATCGCTATCGGTGTTCGTCCTGTGCGAACGCGCCCGCCTGCACGCTCGACTGCGCCGACGACATCGAGCGACGCATCCTCGCCGAAGGTCCCGAGACGGTCGCCGCCGTGATCCTCGAGCCGATGCAGAACACCGGTGGTGCACTCACGCCACCCGAGGGATACTTCGCTCGCGTGCGCGAGATCTGCGATCGCTATGGCGTGCTGCTCGTGTCCGACGAGGTGATCTGTGCGTTCGGACGCCTTGGTCACTGGTTCGGGTGCGAGCGATATGGCTATCAGCCCGACATGATCACCTTCGCCAAGGGCGTGACCAGTGGCTACGCGCCACTCGGTGGCGTGATCGCAAGCGACCGCCTGGCCGCACCGTTCATCGAGGGTGACGGCTCGGTGCTGATGCACGGACTCACCTTCGGTGGACACCCGGTGTCGTGCGCGGTGGCGCTCGCGAACCTGGACGTGATGGAACGTGACGACATCCTCGGCAACGTGCGCCGCCACGAACCACTCTTCGATTCGTTGATGGAAGGTCTGCGCGACGTGCCGATGGTCGGTGACGTCCGAGGTGCGGGCTACTTCCGCGTGGTCGAGCTCGTGAAGGACAAGGAATCCAAGGAGACGTTCACACCCGAGGAGTGCAACTGGTTGTTGCGCGACGTATTGTCACCGCGCATCTTCAACTCTGGCCTCATCTGTCGCGCGGACGACCGCGCCGACCCGGTGCTCGTGGTCGCCCCGACGCTCGTGTGCGGCGAGACCGAGCTCACCTTCGTCGCTGACGTGCTGCGCGAGGCCATCACGTACGCCGCGGGGCAGTACGCGACACGCTAGTTAGGAGCGCAGTCGCTCGTTCTTCGGATCGAAGAGCGGCTCGGTGCCAACGGTGACCGGGACGCGGTTGCCGAAGATCTCGACTTCGAGCTTCGTGCCGACCGCCTCGTACTTGGGCTGCACGTAGCCAAGCGCGACGCTCTTTCCGAGCGTGAAGCTCCAGCCGCCCGAGGTGACGATGCCGACCCGAGTCGTGCCGTCGAAGATGCCGGCGCAGAACGGCGCGTCCGCGTCGCCGTCGACGTCGAGCGTCATGCCGACGAATCGATAGGCCGAGCCCTTCGCCTTCTCCGCGACGAGTGCGTCCTTGCCGACGAAGTTCGGCTTGGTGAGGTCCACGAAGCGGTCGAGGGAGGCGTCGAACGGCGAGAAGCCGATCTCGAGGTCGCCCTTCCATCCGCGATAGTTCTTGTCGAGGCGCAGGCTGTCGACGGCGTAGATGCCCATGTCGCGGATGCCGTGCTTCTCGCCGGCGGCCCAGATCGACGTGTACAGATCCATCATCTGGTCGTTGGCGGCGTGCAGTTCCCAGCCCAGTTCGCCGACGTAGTTCACGCGCAGCGCACGCACCTTGCCGACCTTGGTGTCGATCATCTGATGTGTCAGCCACGGGAACGAGGCGTTGTCGAGCGGGGTGCTCGTCACCTGGGAGAGCACTTCACGCGACTTCGGTCCGACCACGATGATCGAGCCGTAGTCCTTGGACACGTTGCGCAACGTGACCGAGCCATCGGAGGGGAGCGCCATCTCGAGCACGTCGAGGTCGTGCCACTCGGAGCTCGCCGCGCCGACGAGGTAGTAGACGTCGTCGGCGATGCGCGCGACGGTGAACTCGCTCAGCACCTTGCCGTCCGGGAGGAGGGCATAGACGAGGCTGATGCGTCCGACCTTCGGCAACTTCGTGCAGAGCAGGTTGTCGAGGTATGCAGTCGCACCCGGTCCCGTGACTTCGATCTTGGTGAATCCCGGCAGGTCGAGGACGGCGACGCCGTTTCGCGCCGCATGGCATTCCTCTGCGACGACCGTGCGCCAGCCCTGCTTGCGGAAAAACGACAGCGTGTGGTCGGTGACCTCGCCCTTCGGGTCGAAATACGTCGGGCGTTCCCAGCCGCCGCGAGCGCCGAACTGTGCACCCTTGGACTTGAGTAGCTCATACAGCGGAGAGGTGTACGACGGGCGACCCGCTGGACGCTCTTCGAACGGAAAGCCCATCGCGTATTCGTTCTGGTACACCTCGAGTGCCTTGTCCACGGTGTACTGCGTGGTTGCGTACTCCTTGTAGCGGCGACGATCGATCGACCACAGGTCGAACTCCGGGCGACCATTCAAGATCCACTCGGCAATCGCCTTGCCCGCGCCGCCACCTTGGGCGATGCCGAAGCTGAAGGTGTTGCAGTGCCAGAAGTTGCGCATGCCGCGCTCTGGTCCGAGGTATGGGTTGCCGTCCGGGGCATAGGGGATCGGACCGTTCACGACCTTGGCGATGCCGACGTCGCCGATCACCGGCACGCGCTCGCCGGCATCGAGGATCTGCTTTTCGAGTCGCTCGATGTCGGCCGGCCACAACATGTTGGCGAACTGGTCGGGAATGCCATCCAGCCACATCGCCGTCGACTGCCACTCGTATGGTCCCAAGATGAATGCCGAGCGTTCCTGACGCAGGTAGTAGCTCGTGTCGGGGTCGCGCAGGAGCGGCAACTTGTGCTCGCCACGGGCCTCGAGTTCAGGGATCTCCTCGGTGATCAGATACTGGTGCGACATGGTCATGATCGGCAGGTGACGCCCGATGAGCGCCATCACCTCTCCCGCGCGATATCCAGCGGCGTTCAGCACGATCTCGCACTCGATCTCCGACTTGTCCGTCGTCACGGTCCATTCGTGGTTGGCGTGTTGTTTGAGCGCGGTGACGCGCTCGTTGCGACGCACGCGCGCACCCATCTTGCGAGACGCCGCAGCCATCGCCGCGGTGATCTGCGACGGGTCGATGTCGCCGTCGAGCGGGTCCCACAGTGCGCCGACGAGGTCGTGGGTCTCGAGGAGTGGGTAGCGGTCCTTCAGTTCCTTCGGCGTGAGGACGTCGTACTCCATGCCGTTGGCTCGCGCCATCGAGGTGACATGCTTGAACTCGGCCATGCGCTCGTTCGAGTGTGCGAGTCGCACCGAACCGGTGACGTGGTAATTGATCGGGTTTTCGGTGTCCTTGGCGAGTTCGCGATACAGCTCGGCCGAGTACTTCTGGACCTTCATGATGCTCCAGCTGCCCGAGTAGGTCGGCACGTTGCCAGCCGCGTGCCAGGTGGAACCGGACGACAACTCGTCTCGCTCGAGGAGCAACACGTCCGTGCAGCCCATCTTGGCCAGGTGGTACAGGGCACTCACACCGGCGATGCCGCCGCCAATGATCACAATTCGTGCGCGCTCGGCCATGTTTTCCCCCGGTGTCGTCGTTGACGACGACGTTCACTGCCCGTCGTCTGGCTGGATTTTTTGAGTGTGTGACATACTAAATCCCTGCCGAAACCGTGCCAAACCGGGGGACAACAAAACCATGGCCAACTTGCCCAGTAGTGCCCGCGTCGTCATCGTGGGTGGCGGAATCGTCGGCTGCAGCGTCGCATATCACCTCGCCAAGCGCGGGGTCACCGACGTCGTGCTTCTCGAGCGCAAGCAGCTCACCTCCGGAACGACGTGGCACGCGGCCGGACTCGTCGGCCAGTTGCGGGCGACCAACAACCTCACCCGTCTCGCGCAATACACGACGAACCTGTTCGCCACGCTCGAAGCGGAGACGGGCCAGGCGACCGGCTTCCAGCAGCGCGGTTCGGTGTCGATCGCCCCGAACGAGGAGCGCTTCGAGGAACTGAAGCGTGGTGCGTCGACGGCGCGCGTGTTCGGTCTCGAAGTCAACATCATCACCCCGCAAGACGTGAAGGACCTCGTTCCGCTCGCACGAGTCGACGACCTCGTCGGCGGCGTGCACCTGCCGAACGACGGCGTCGTCAATCCGATCGACGTGACGCAGGCACTCGCCAAGGGCGCTCGTTCCGCTGGCGTGAAGATCGTCGAGAACGTCAAGGTCGAGCGCATCCTCACCGAGTCGGGTCGCGCCGTCGGAGTGCAGACAGAGTTCGGCACGATTCGGGCGGACGCGGTCGTCAACGCCGCAGGCATGTGGGCACGCGAACTCGGCGACCAGGTCGGAGCCACCGTGCCGTTGCACGCAGCCGAGCACTTCTACATCGTCACCGAAGGAGTCGAGGGCATCTCGCCGTCGATGCCGGTGCTGCGTGACCCCGAGGGTTGCGGATATTTCAAGGAAGACGCCGGCAAGTTGCTCGTCGGTTGGTTCGAACCCGTTGCCAAGCCGTGGGGGATGAAGGGCATCTCGGAGGAGTTCTCCTTCACCTCGCTGCCCGAGGATTTCGAGCACATCGCACCGCTCGTGGAGAATGCGACGCATCGCATGCCGATCCTCGCCGAAACCGGCATTCGCCTCTTTTTCAACGGACCCGAGTCGTTCACCCCAGACGACCGCTACCTCCTCGGCGAGCAGCCCGAGGTGAAGGGCCTGTTCGTCGCCGCGGGCTTCAACTCGATCGGCATTCAGTCGAGCGGTGGTGCCGGCAAGGTGCTCGCCGACTGGATCGTGGATGGTCGCCCGCCGATGGACCTGTGGGACGTCGACGTGCGTCGCGTGATGCCGTTCCAGCGCAATCGTTCCTATCTCCATGATCGAACCGTCGAGTCGCTCGGCCTGCTGTATGCGATGCATTGGCCGTTCCGTCAGCCGGAGACCGCGCGTGGCGTTCGCCGTTCGCCGTTCCATGATCGTCTCGCCGCCCGTGGGGCGTGTTTCGGCGAGGTCGCCGGATGGGAGCGCACGAACTGGTTCGCACCCGAGGGGACGAAGGCCGAATACGTCTATACATATGGTCGCCAGAACTGGTTCGAGCATTCGGCGGCGGAGCATCGCGCCACCCGCGAGGGCGTGTCGATGTTCGACCAGTCGTCGTTCGGCAAGTTCATGCTCGAAGGACCGGACGCCGAGCGCATCATCAACCAGGTGTCGGCGAACGACATGTCGGTGGCGAACGGAAAGATCGTCTACACGCAGTGGCTGAACGAGCGTGGCGGTATCGAGGCGGATCTCACCGTGTTGCGCGTGGCGAACGACAAGTACCTCGTCGTCACGGCGGCCGCCACACAGGTCCGCGACTACATGTGGTTGAAGGACCACATCGGTCCCGATGATCGAGCAGTGCTCACCGACGTCTCCTCGGCGCATGCCGTGCTGTCGATCATGGGCCCGAAGTCGCGCGACTTGCTCCAGTCGCTCACCTGGAACGACTTGTCGAACGAGGCGTTCCCGTTCGGCACGTCACAGACGATCGACATCGGATATGCACGCGTCCGCGCGAATCGCATCACCTTCGTCGGCGAGCTGGGCTGGGAGCTCTACATCCCGACGGAGTTCGCCACGGGCGTGTTCGACGTGATCGTCGAGGCAGGCAAGGCGTTCGGCTTGAAGCACGCCGGATATCACGCACTCAACTCGCTGCGCATGGAGAAGGGCTATCGCCACTGGGGTCACGACGTGTCGCCCGACGACACGCCGATCGAGGCCGGACTTGGCTTCGTCGTCGCCTTTGACAAGCCAGGTGGCTTCATCGGCCGAGACGCGCTCCTCGAGCAGAAGAAGAACGGCGTCAACAAGCGCCTGGTCCAGTTCGCACTCGCCGACTCGAGCAAGTTGCTCTATCACAACGAACCGATCTATCGGAACGGGGAGATCGTCGGTCACATCACCTCCGGGATGTATGGACACGCGATCGACAAGTCGATTGGCATGGGCTACGTCGAGAACCACCACGGCCTCGTGGACAAGGCCTTCGTGGACTCCGGCACCTACGAAATCGAGGTGGCAGGAGAGAAGGTGGGGGCCGCGGCCCAACTGCAGCCGTTTTACGACCCGAAATCGGAGCGCGTCAAGGCATAACCGCCGCCGCCCACCTACAGTTACTGCCAGTCAGGTACGACTCCCGAGGGGGAACCATGAGCACAGAATCGAACAACGCACGCCGCGGTGGTCGCGCCGCCCGCAACGCCTTGCGCGCCGCTCCGCTCGCCGACAACATCAAGCCCGTGCGCCCCGGCATGCCGAGTGGTCGCTACAAGGTGCTCACCGATGCAGAGGTGCTGAAGATCCACGAGGCGGCCCTCAACGTGCTCGAAAACATCGGTCTTGCCGATCCGATCCAGTCCACCCTCGACTACTTGCTGCCGAAGGGTTGCAAGTTGGACTCGAACGGCCGCCTACTCTTCCCGCGTTCGTTGATCGAAGACACGATCGCAATGGCGGGTCGCAACTTCCCGTTGTATGCCCAAGATCCGAAGTACGACATGGAGCCGTGGGGCACCAACACCTACTTCGGAACCGCCGGTGCCGCGGTGTACATCGCCGACCCGGAGACCGGTGACTACCGCGAGTCGACAGCCCAGGACGCCTACGACATCGCCCGCCTCGTGGACCGCATGGAGCACCTGCACTTCTATCAACGCGCAGTCGTTCCTCGTGACATCCCCGACGCGGCGGCGATGGATATCAACACGTGTTACCTGAGCGTGTCGGGCACCACCAAGCACGTCGGCACCTCCTGGGTGCATCCGGACCACCTCGTCGCATCGTTGAAGATGTTGCACGAGATCGCTGGTGGCGAGGACAAGTGGCGTGCGCGTCCGTTCGTCTCGCAGTCCAACTGCTTCGTCGTCCCGCCGCTCAAGTTCGCGAGCGATGCGTGCAAGTGCCTCGAAGTGGCCGTGCTGGCGGGCATGCCCGTGCTTTTGCTCTCGGCCGGTCAGGCTGGTGCGACCGCACCCGCAGCGATCGCCGGCGCGCTCGTCCAACAGGTCGCCGAATGTCTCGCCGGTCTCGCCTACGTCAACGCGATCATCCCCGGTGCACCCGCGATCTTCGGTTTGTGGTGCTTCGTGTCGGACCTGCGCTCCGGAGCGATGTCGGGTGGCAGCCCCGAGCAAGTGTTGTTGTCCGCGGCGAGTGCCCAGATGGCGCACTTCTACAACCTCACCGGCGGGACGTCGTCGGGCATCAGTGACGCGAAGTTCCCCGACGCACAGTCCGGTTCGGAGAAGGGCATCAACCACGCCCTCGTCGGCAATGCCGGCATGAACCTGATCTACGAGGCCGCCGGTATGCACGGCAGCCTTCTTGGTTACTCGCTCGAAGGCGTCGTGCTCGACAACGACACGATCGGTTCCGTGCAGCGCACCATCCGCGGCATCGAGGTCAACGACGAGTCGCTGTCAATCGAGACGATGCGCGCACAGTGCATCGGTGGGCCAGGTCACTACCTCGGCGCCGAGCAGACGCTGCGCATCATGCAGAGCGAATACCTCTATCCAGCCGTCGGCGACCGCCTGAGCTCGAAGGAATGGAAGGAAGTCGGCAGCCCGAAGATCAACGACGTGGCGCGCAAGAAGGTGCAGGACATCCTCGCCGACCACTATCCGGACCACATCCCGGAAAGCGTGGATGCGAACATTCGCAGCTACCTCGACATTCGCCTCGCACGCGAAAACATGGTGCATCCGAACAAGATGGTCAGTGCCTAGGCTTTGACCATGTCACGCGTGCAGCTCGCCCTCAACGTGTCCGACTTGGACTCGGCGATCGAGTTCTACAGCAAGTTGTTCAACACCAAGCCGGCCAAGGTGCGCGAAGGGTATGCAAATTTCGCCATCGCCGAACCGCCGCTCAAACTCGTGCTGATCGCCGGTGGGGGAACGCCCGGGACGATGAACCACCTCGGCATCGAGGTCGAGTCCACCGACGAGGTCACCTCGGCGACGAAGCGTCTGGCGAACGAAGGTCTTGTCACCGCGGTCGAAGAAGAGACGACCTGCTGTTTCGCAGTGCAGGACAAGGTCTGGGTCAACGCGCCGGACGGTGAACCGTGGGAGGTCTACACGGTGCTCGCGGATGCGAACGTGATGAAGCTCGTCCCGGTGGCCGATTCCGGCTCGGTGTGCTGCCAGTAGCCTGACCGTTCGGTCACGAAAGGCACGACGGCATGGCAAACGCTTGGTTCGAGACGGTCGCTGAGGCCCAGCGCCGCGCGCAACGCCGCCTGCCAGCGTCCGTCTACGGAGCGCTCATCGCTGGAAGCGAGAAGGGTCTGTCGATGCGCGACAACCTGGACTCCTTCGACCAACTTGGATTCGCCCCACACGTCGCGGGCAACAAGGTGAACCGTGCCATGGACGTCACCGTGATGGGCCAGCACCTGTCGATGCCGGTCATCATTTCTCCGACTGGCGTGCAGGCCGTGCATCCCGATGGAGAACTCGCCGTCGCTCGCGCTGCAGCGAACCGCGGCATCCCGATGGGTCTCAGTTCGTTTGCGAGCAGGTCGATCGAAGAGGTTGCAGGAGCCAACCCCGCGACGTTCTTCCAGATCTATTGGTCGGGCGACCGCGACACCCTCGCCCAGCGTGTCGAGCGTGCCCGCGCGGCAGGTGCCAAGGGCATCATCGTCACGCTCGACTGGTCGTTCTCCAACGGTCGCGACTGGGGTTCGCCATGGATCCCCGAGAAGGTCGACCTGAAGGCAGCCATCAAACTCGCACCCGAGGTGCTTGCCCGACCGGGCTGGCTGTGGTCGTTCGCCAAGACCGGTCGTCTGCCCGATCTCACCGCACCGAACATGGCCAAGCCAGGTGAAAAGGCTCCGACGTTCTTCGGCGCGTACTACGAGTGGATGCAAACACCGTTGCCTTCGTGGGACGACATCGCCTGGTTGCGGTCGCAGTGGAATGGTCCGTTCATGGTCAAGGGCGTGAGCAGGGTGGACGATGCCAAACGCGTGGTCGACCTCGGCGCGACCGCGCTGTCGGTGTCGAACCACGGCGGGAACAATCTCGACGGCACTCCGGCGCCAATCCGTGCGTTGCCCGCGGTCGTCGATGCCGTCGGCTCACAGATCGACGTCGTCCTCGACGGCGGGGTTCGCCGTGGTAGCGACGTCGTCAAAGCGGTCGCACTCGGCGCAAAGGCGGTCATGATCGGTCGTGCATATCTGTGGGGGCTCGCCGCGAACGGTCAGGCCGGCGTGGAGAACGTGCTCGACATCCTGCGAAGCGGAATCGACTCCGCGCTCCTCGGGCTGGGCAAGGGCCACGTCAACGAGCTGACGCGCGACGACGTCGTGGCGCCCGACGGTTTCTATCGCCGACTCGGCGCCTGAGGTCGCGTGGCGACTACGTCGACGCCACGATTCGCAGGAGTGTCTCCCGCACAGCGCCGCGCGTTGAACGTCGTCTGGGCGTCGATCAGAGCGTGTCTCCCCGGTGCGACCGTGACCCGCAAGTACGGCATCGACTGTTTTGCCCTCGAAGGCGTCGTCGTCGGTGGCCTGGTCGGATACAAGGAGCACAACTCCTACTTTCCCTTCAGCGGTGGAGTGGTCGGTCGCCTCGGACGCATTCCGCAGGGTTGTTCTACATCCCAAGGAACGCTCAGGTTTCCGTCCGACACACCACTGTCGCCGACGATCGTGCGGCGACTCGTGAAGCTTCGACTTGGTGAACTGGCGTCGGTGGATCACGGTAGGCGCGTCGTCACCTTCCCAAATGGTCAAATCAAGGCCGTCGGCATGATGCGTCGAGGCGAACTCCACGGTCCGTGGAAGTGGTATCGCCAAGATGGGTCGCTGATGCGAACGGGATCGTTTCGCGACGGCGTCGCAGTCGGAACGTGGCGAACTTACGACAGGTCGGGACGGCTCGTGTCGGAGTCGGTCACGGCTTCGACGAGTCGAGCATCGCGTGGATCAACTCGACAAGCTTCTCGGGCGAGCCGTTCGCGACCGAAATCTCCTCGTCGCCCATAAGCACGACGGGGCGCACCCCGTCGTCGAGAATGATCACTGGATAACGATCAGCGACGATCGCTCGCAGTCGGTCGGGCATGTCGTTGCGGTGATACGTCACGAACGGGTGGGGAAGCGAGGACGCACACGAGTCCCATGACGACTTCTTCGTCAACACGCCATGGGTGACGTCGCACAGCGAGCAGTGGCGACGACCGAGTCGTGCTCCGATCCAATACGACACCTCACCCCACACGGTGGCGTCGGCGTCGTAGATGCCGACGAGGCGGGGGGCGTCGCTCGACATGTCTTGAGTGTTACCGAGAATTCACCAAAGTTCAACGCGGGCGACGACTTGGCGTCGGATCGCAGACACCTTGGTGGTTTACCTTTCGCCCATCCAACCAAGGAGACCACCAATGGAAGAAGAATTCAGTAATCATTCCGACAACCGAACTTTTGAGGATGTGCTGTCGGTCCACATGTCGCGTCGAAACGTGCTCATCGGCGGGTTCGCCACCGCAGCAGTGGCGTTCTTCGGCGGTTCAGCCGCCGCCGCGGCGTCGCCAAAGGCCCAGATCGCTGAAGCGACGCGTCGAGTGGCCAAGAGTCCGAAGATTGGCTTCACGTCGATCCCGTTGCAAGCGGGTCCGATGCCGACAATTGCTCCCGAGTACACCTACTCGGTGCTCGCCCCCTGGCGGGAGAAGTTGGATGGCAGTGGGACGTCGTTTGCGTACTCCGGTTTCACTGCCGCCCAACAGGAGCAGAGCGTTGGTATTGGTCATGACGGTATGTGGTACTTCGGGGATGAGCAGTCGGGCTTGTTGTGCCTGAACCATGAATATGGAACCAATCAACACGTGATGGGCAAAGCAAATGCAACGAGCCTGGATGATGTCAAGTTGTCTCAAGCAGCTCATGGCGTGTCTGTCATTCAGATCGAGAAAGCCGGCAAAGGGTGGAAGATTGCCAAGAGTGCGAAGAACCGACGCATCCACGTCAACACCATCGCAAAAATGAGCGGACCGGCAGCCGACAGTGCCCTTCTGCAAAACACTGCCGGGAATCCAGTTCAGGGCACCCTCAACAACTGTGCGAATGGCTACACGCCCTGGGGCACGTACCTGACCTGTGAGGAAAACTTCAATGGCTACTTTGGTGCTAACTCGGCGACCTGGAAGGCAAGCGCCGAGCAGGCTCGTTACGGCTACAGCGCCAACGGTTTCGGATACGGCTGGCACAAGTTCGATGCACGTTTCGACTTGTCGAACCCCGCATACGCCAATGAAGGGAATCGATTCGGATGGGTCGTCGAAATCGACCCCAACAAGCCAAAGTCCGCACCTGTCAAGCGAACCGCTCTCGGTCGCGTGAAGCACGAAGGCGCGGAGGTTGTCGAGGGCAAGAACGGACGAATCGTCGTCTACATGGGCGACGATGAGCGCTTCGACTACGTCTACAAGTTCGTATCTCGCGACAACTGGAAGAAGATGATCGCCGAGGGAGTGAGTCCGCTCGACGAAGGAACGCTTTACGTCGCAAAGTTCAATGACGACGGCACCGGTGACTGGCTGGAGCTGAGCCCGAAGAACCCCGTCTTGTCTTCTTGGACTATCGACAAGATTCTGGTCCATGCGAGGCTTGCGGCCGACGCGGTAGGAGCGACCAAGATGGACCGCCCTGAGTGGATCTCCTCTTCGAAGGATGGTGACATGTACGTCACCTTGACCAACAACACTCAGCGCGGGACGACAGGGAAGGCATCGACGAACAAGTCGAACCCACGTGCCGTCAACACCTGGGGTCACATCATTAAGTTCCGAGATTGGAACGAACACCTCGGACGTTCGTTTGTCTGGGAAATCTTTGCCCTGGCCGATTCGGTCGCCGACGCGGGTGGTCAAATGTTTGGTTCTCCTGATGGAATTTGGGTCGATGACGACGATCGTGTCTTCGTGCAGACCGACGGCGAACAGCCCGGAAAGAACAACGATCAAATGCTCGTTGCCAACGCGCGCACACGAGAATTCAAGCGACTGTTCACCGGTGTTGCTGGATGCGAAGTGACGGGTGTCGCCGTGACTCCGAGCAGAAAGACGATGTTTGTCAATCTGCAGCACCCTGGAGATGGTGATCCGAAAGTGACAAACTTCCCTGAACCGTTCTCGGGCGCAAGTGGCTCCGTTCCACGTGACAGCATCATCGTCATCACCCGCAAAAATGGCGGAATTGTTGGCACCTAGTAGGTAGGTATTGCATCGAGACCAACCCCTCTGTGTCTCGATCTGGTGTCACCAAAGGTGCCTCGGGATTTCCCGAGGCACCTTTGCCATTTGTCGTTAAAGGCAGTTCTTTTATCTCAACATCTATTGAGATTATATACACTGGTCGGGTGACCTCATTAACTGTTAGAGCCCGGCGACACGCGGCGCTAGGTGATCCGGTGAGGCTTGCGATCGTCGACTTTGTCCGTGACTCCGACCGAACAGTAAATGCAATTCGTGAATATCTCGAATTGAGTTCGCCCCTTGTGTCACATCACCTTGACGTACTCGAGGAAGCAGGCCTTATTGTCCGTTCCAAATCTCTGTCGGACGGCCGTAAACGGTTTGTTTCACTTCAGCATTCATCTCTTCCTGGCGACCATGGCAGCCGTATGCCAAACCGTGTCATCTTCGTCTGTACTGAGAATTCTGCTCGTTCCCAGCTCGCATCCGCGTTGTGGATGGACATCACAGGGCTCCATGCGACAAGTGCTGGCACAAATCCAGCAGCAGCTGTTCACCCATTAGCAGTCGAAGTCGGACGGGCCCGCGGCCTTGACCTTCGTACTGTAAGACCCCGACGCTTCAACACGAAGTTGACTCGGGGGTCACTTGTCATCACTGTCTGCGACTCGGCTTTCGAGGAGATCGGACCGGAACTAACTGACTGGCATTGGTCAATCCCAGATCCCTCCGTAAGGGCAACGAAGCAAGCCTTCACTGAAATTGCTGGCCTCATTGAACAGAGAATCAACTACGTGAAAGGAGCATCGAGGTCATGAATCAGAACAACCTCTTAGAGGAGGAAGCAAGGGAGATTGTTTCTAAGTCAATCAGGGAGCTATCTCGTAAGTTTGCAGGACTCTTTGACGAGAGTGAAATTCAGCCGATCGTCATTGAGTCTTATGTGAGCTTTCGAGATGCCAAGATCAAGACGTTTGTTCCGATCTTTACCACCAGGTTCGCAGGCGACCGCTTGCGAGCGATCGCAAAGGTTCAAGGCAAAGTCCGTTCAGGTTTGCCAACTGTGCTCTTCGTGTGCGTCCATAATGCTGGGCGATCTCAAATGGCCGCTGGATGGGTAAGGAGCCTTGCTGGGGATCGTGTTGAGGTTTATTCCGGCGGTTCAGACCCGGGCAAGGAAGTCAACTCGGCGGCGATAGAGGTGATGAACGAGGTCGGAATCGACATTTCATCTGAGTATCCGAAGCCGTTCGCCACAGAGATTGTTCAGGCGGCAGACGTCGTCATCACCATGGGTTGCGGCGACACTTGTCCGATCTTCCCCGGGAAGCGTTATGAGGACTGGGTGCTTGACGATCCCGCGGGTCTCGGTGTCGATGCTGTGCGACCAATCCGAGACGAGATCCGTCGTCGCGTCGTAGAACTGCTCAACGACCTCGGCGTGGAAACTAAGTGAGCCAACTCCGACGACTTGCTGCCGAATTCCTCGGCGCGGCCCTCCTGATCATCGCGGTCGTCGGTTCGGGGATCATGGCAACAAACCTCACGGACGACGTCGCTCTTCAGTTGCTCGCTAACGCCGGTGCGACCGTTGGTGCGCTCATTGCGCTCATCCTCATGTTCGGACCGATCTCAGGTGCGCATTTCAATCCCGTCGTGACCGTCGCTTCCTGCTGGTTCGATGGACGCTCGTGGCGTGATGTCGTCCCTTATGCAATCGTCCAGACGATCGGTGGGATCGTTGGTGCGGCAATTGCCAACCTGATGTTCGGGGTGGAGGTTCTAGGGCGATCGACGAAGGTCAGGGAAGGTGGTGGAATCTGGCTCGGCGAGGTCATCGCCACGGTCGGGCTTCTGCTCGTCATCTTCCTGGTCTCGAGGGGACCTCGTGCAGACTCAGTGCCCGTCGCTGTTGGAGTGTGGATCGGTGGTGCGTACTGGTTCACGTCGTCGACCTCGCTCGCAAATCCCGCAGTCACCATCGCGCGAAGCTTCAGCGACTCCTTTGCCGGCATCGCACCAGAATCGGTTCCGATGTTCGTCGTGATGCAGATCATTGGCCTGGTCGTCGCGGTCACCTTGCTTTCGGTTTTCATTGCTCGCATCCCGTCAAGGAACTGACGTTCTCTCACTAACCTGAAGGGCTAAGCCTCCGTGAGGCTGGTGCGAAATTCCAAACCCCAGTATGGATGGGGTAGTGGCCGGGGTTTCAGTAAATGTTTGGAACGCAAAACGCCATTTTTTGGAACGCGTGATAGACAGGCCTTAATTCTCTTGAAATACAAACTGTTAAACGGTTCTCCCTTGAATGCGGTATCCCCCAATGGCCACACCCATTTGAGAAGATGGCGAAATGTCGGACTCGTCGCAACTAAATGATTCAAAGAATGTGCCTATTGACGATGGCCATGAGTATCTAGTTATTAACGATTTGGGTGACCGAGTCACCCTCCAGAGATTCCGCTCTCGGCCTAAGTCGCCAGTTAGTGACACAAGGGGTTACCAATCTGAGAAGAGTGTCAAAGAAATTGCTTTGCAATGGGGATTTCCCGAGAACGTTTACTCTCGTGCAGTGATCAGTAAAGGGTCAGCTACGAGAGAGGTCGGCGACTTACTTCTTGTATCAGGTAAACGTGCCGTAGTCCTTCAAGTTAAATCACGAAATGCGGAGAATGACGATCTGGAAAAGATTGAACGTTGGGTCAAGAGAGAACTAGGGAAAGCCGCTCGTCAAGGCAAGGGTTCAATTCGTTCAATGGAACAGTCGGATCAGGTGTTTATGAATGGTCGAGGTACGAAACTGTCATTGCAAGGAAGCCAACTTGAAATCGGCGTTCTGGTGGTTCTGGACATTCCGGCAGTACCCGAGCAGCTAGTCGTCGAAGTCAATCCTGATAGCAAAACCTTGGTGATTACATTGACAGAATTTGAATTCCTATTTGGTCGACTCAAATCTGTATCTGCTGTGATTCGCTACGTGTTTCGTGTTTCTTCCATGGATCCTGTCGAGCTTGGAACCGAAATACAGCGTTTTATGTCTCTCGCGATGGCAGATAACGATGTTGCGTTGGCAAAACCTGAAATGGATTTACCTAATGGTGCATACCGCTTGAGTACACCAGTCATCCCTTTAGAGCCAGTTGGAATACGAGATGAAGAAGCTCATTTGTTCTTCCGACAGGCTTGCGAGATTATTGGCGCATTTGCAACGGAAACTGGAGCTGACCCGGTAGCACTTTCAGCGATATTTGGAGGAATTGATGATCTACCAGTTCAGTCGGGTGAAATGCTTGGACGATTCATTCTCGATGGGCTTGGCTACTCTCAGTCTCAAGAAGATGGGCAAGAACAGTTCAACTGGAAATTCAGATTTATTTTTCAAGAAGAACTCGGGTTGCGGTACGTGTTCGGAGTATCAAAGAAATTTGATCTCCAGCGGACAAATGAAATATTTGTGTCTCGATTACAAGTAACGCATCATCAATTTCAGCGAGATTCAGCAAACATTGAAGGAAAGTTAACCATCGGAGTGCTTGTGACACCTAGGGACACTTGGCCAGGCTTTGACGTCGGTTTAATGGTTATTGACGATCGACAACAACTATCGGAGGAAGACTTTGAAAGGCTTGTTTCCTTCTGGAATCAATTGCGACCACCAAGTGCTGGTCCTTTGCCTTAGCACCAACCCTGATAGGGAAGCGGCTAGGTAAATCACGCATATCTATCAATATTGCCTTCGTCGAAACGATTGCCTTTAGCCCATACAGTCGGGCTTGCGGATGTACGTTCGATATTTGTTAGTGCTCACCTGACACCGAGGATTCAAGATTTACGAGGGTGGAACCGGCTGCTCTGCGGAGACCAACTGGTGGTACCTTCCCGTCAATTCCTTGATGGCGCGAATTCTCTCTAGATCTATGTCGTTCCACCAAGGGCTTGTAGTTGACGGATGACTGAACTCAGTCCAGTGGTTTCTGGGGTTATACCCGAGAAGTTTGCCTGATTCATTCGACATGACCCACAACGAATCGATTGAATTGGGTACGTCTATCGCTCTATTAGGCAGAGGAGAGACCAGCGAGATGCCGTTCATTCTCCATTGAACTGAGAGACTGGAGTTTGATCCAACAACTACGCAGAAGTGGCGATGGAGATTACCCGCGCGCTGCGAAAGGCGCCCCAATTTTCCTTCGATTGATGGATTGTTCACTATCTGTTCCGCAAAATCAGCAAGCAAGTCGACTGAATCGTCGATGCTTCCCCCGATAATTGGCATGAACCTGAAAATGAAATCACCCTCCACGTCAACGCGACGGATACTGCGGAGCCCTAGATCTCGGAGAGCCTCCGTAAGCGGGACGTGTTGCCATGTGTAGTCCAAATGAATCTCTTCGACGTTTGACTCTCGCAATTTGGCAAGAAATTCACAGATCGTGTCCGGTGTCAAACCATCGATGTGTGATTCAGAAGTCAATTCACACATCCATGCCCCTTCACCCTTTGGGAGCTGCATTCTCTCAGCGCCTTTGGACTGGAGAATTTTGTCAAACAACGCTTCCCGAAGCGGGCTTGTATCGGTCATTACTTCAACTAGGCCGTGAGGTCGGCCTCTGTACGAAATTTCGCAGTCTGCAGATTCATTCAAGTTGCCAATATGCGATGAACTGAATCCGGGACCTAGCTGACTCGCAATGAGGTAACCCGCGAGTTCCTCTGTGAGCATCTTCCCGGATTTCAGAATGTCCCGACGAAGTCGATGAACCTCGTGCGAGTGTGGATCAATATTCAAAGTTCCTCAATTCTGTCGGCTACTGATGCCCACTAAGTCTTGGCCTCAGACCGAAATTGATCATGATGTCTCGATGTTAGAAATGGGGTGATACACAAATCTGATTTCTAGGAACAATCCGTATGAGCCACAAGACGTGAGAATTGACGTTTAAAGGTCGCGGTCGACAGCGTGTACGAGACGAAGCGGAAGTAGACGTTGCCACTCGGGGTCAAGGTTGTCGTAGTACTCGAAAATTAGATCTATGAACTTGGCGCCAGTCAGCAGGCGTATGTCTTGTCGCGTTCGTGCAATGTGAATAGCGTCGGTGCTGTAATTTCCCAGAGTGACGAAGAGTGCAAGTTCACTACCGCCCGGCGCAAGTGTTCCGATTAAGGCTTGAACAGCTGGTCCGCCTATCGAGCTCGTTGTTCTTTTGACTTGAACTTTGATGATTGGTGGTTGTAGTCGAAGTGGGTCTTTGCTCGCGAGGACGTCGACGCCACCATCACCTGAGAGTTGTGTGACATCTGCGTGATAACCCATCGCGCGAAGAACTCCGGCAACGAGGTTTTCAAATTGTTCCGGTTCCATGCCTCGCAAGATTCCTTCGACAAAGTCCCGGCTATAGGTCTCGACCCGCCGGGCATTTGGCTCGTCCTCTATGTCCTCGTCACTGACATTGCCGTAAGGTGGATTAGGTGCAATTCCCTGAAGCAGTCTTTCTATGACGTCTATGTGGCGTTTCACTTCGAACAAAGTGATTGCAGAACCGATTTCGTTGAGTGCAGATGCAGGCAAGTCTGACCGTGGGATGTTGGTCTTTAGCCATTCAACTTTGCGGCGGTTTGGATGGACAGTTGCTGTGCTCTCGAAGTAGTAGTCACTTGAAACTCTGCCGATATTGATGGTTCGAGTTGATCTATCCGGACTCACAACTAGGTCACCGATCTTCATCTCGTACATGAATCGGGCAAGTACTCCCGCCCACACAGGAATCGCGCCAGCTTTAGCTTCAGGGAAAGCACTCGCAAGGCGGTCCTTCAGGGCCGATCTCTCTAACTGTTGTCCACTTAGGTCACCGAGCTCGGACCATCCGATACTCACGAATGACTCCGAGATCAGGTCAAGTGATTGGTCATTGTGAATGCCCCAGATACGCGTCACGAAGCCAAGTTACTAAGCTCTACAGTGTGTACGGCGATTAGCCCTGTCGGTCAGGCTCTCACGTTCCGAAAGTGAATGGTGTAAGGCAACTATTGCTGACGCACCCGTCATCTACAATAAAAGTGTGAAATCCAAAGTTGGCGAGCAAAATCAATTGATTGCCTCAGCACAAGTCTCTCAACATTGGGGGTTTGAGCCGTTTTCGATCGGAAATCGACGTTACCTTGGCTCGAAATCGAAGTTGTTGCCCAGCATCGAACGGGTCATCCTGAAGTGCCTTGGTCGAGTTCCGACTTCATTTTTTGACGTTTTCGCGGGAAGTGGAGTTGTTGGTGCGCGATTTGCTGAAATGGGTAGTCAAGTGATCATGAATGATCTACTTCTTCACAATTCTCTTGCACATCAGACTTTCCTGCAGCACATCGAGTATTCGGGCGAAGCTCTCGCCGAGCACCTCCGGATTATGTCGAACTTGCCACCCGTCAATGGGTACATCTTTGAGAATTTTGGAGGAAACTATTTCTCTGAGGCTAATGCCGCGCGTCTTGATGCATGGCGAGAATACATTTCCGAGACAGATCTAAACACTGCAACTTCTGCGGCACTAATAACGTGTGTGATCTATGCAGCTGACAAAATTGCACAAACAGTTGGTCACTACGACGCCTTCTTTTCTTCAAATCGAATATCTCGAGAAGCAGAATTGAGAATTCCTCTCCCAATTGGTGACGGCTCCGGACATGTTGTACTCAATGCTGACGCTAATGAGATTATTGGTGATCATGAAGTTGAGGTGCTCTATCTAGACCCTCCGTACAACTCGCGACAATATTCAGACAACTATCACCTTCCCGAAAACATTGCAAGATGGGAAAAGCCTCCAGTGAAAGGTGTTTCGAGAAAAATGGATCGTTCCGGTCTCAAAAGTAAATACTCTGGTCGCGATGCCGAAGACGCATTTGACGATCTTCTCTCTAAAGCTCGCGCAGATTTTGTACTTCTCTCGTACTCAAACACAGGAACTTCAAGAGTGAGTAGATCCAACAACATCTTGTCTGACGATTTCATATCCGCAGCAATGGCTCGCAAAGGTCGGTTGACTGTCGAAGAAATCGAATTTAAAGAATTCTCGGTCGGGAGAACGTCAGCTAGGCCACATAGAGAGCGTCTATTCATTTGTGAAGTGGGTAAGTAATGAATGTTTGGAGCATTAGCACGACTGTTCGGAACCCTGAGAGAATTCCTGACTTCTGCGTTGCAGTAGAGGCGGTTGCCGGTAAGGAATGGAATCAGTCTTCGCAGGTCGAGTTCATGTATGAACTGATTCGACGCCGGTTCTATTCTCCTCAGAACATGACTGATGCTCAACAGGAAAAGTTCGACAACCCTGAATATGAGCTTTCCACTATGGAAGCGAAACAAATCTTTGACACGCAGTCTTACCAAGACCCTCCCATGAGAGGCAGAACGGCCATTGCGCCGTTACGTGACATCGGAGTAGTTCGGCTTGCTAAACGAGTTGAATTGACCTCAATAGGGCAAGAACTGATATCGGGGAAGATTAGTCTTCAGGATGTCCTACTGAATTACTGTCTCAAATGGGAAGTACCCACGCCGGGCCATCGTCTGTTCTCTGAACAAAACGGTTTCAATATTCGGCCCTTTGTGGGTACCTTGGCGCTAATTAGTCGAGTCAATCAACTTTGGTCCGCAGAGGGCCACGATGCTGTCGGTATCTCACGTGAAGAGTTTGAAATTTTTGTTCCGACTCTGATTTCCCATGAGAACTTGGAACTGTTTGCCCAAAGAATCGTAGAGACTCGAGTACAAGTTCGTTCAAAAAAATCAGCAGCCGACAAGCTTGCTGTAGGCGAGAGAAGGTACAAGAGTCACCTTGCGTGGTGTTCGCCTACTCAGAATGTCACGCAGACGGACCGTAACAATCTCAAAGATTTCGGTGATAATGCAATTCGATATTTCAGGCAAACCGGATTCATTGAATACAGAGGTGCGGGGAAATACGTTGATTTGTCTACTGCTATGGTGCCCCAAGCCGATGCCCTCATTGCAGGAAAGCACTATGTTCCGACTGGTTTCCTCAATCAGGATACTTATTTTGAGTACATCTCAGACCTGACGTCTTTTACCCCTCCTTGGGCCGATAAGCAGTACTTGACAAAAGTTAAGAAACACTTGCGAAGCGTGCTGAATGCATCAGGAGTAGATGTGGCAATCACCCCGAGCGACAGCGGAACTGTAGTGAACAAGATCAGGGGCGAGGACAATGAAATAATTGAGTTACGTCGGGCTCTAGTTGACTCGCGCTTAAGGCAGTTCAAGAAGAAGAGCAGACAAATCGACTTTATTGACGAACTTGTTGCTGAGTACGATCAACTTTTGGGCCGCAACTATGACGGCTATCTCCCGAAGCCGGTGGCGCTCGAATTCAATACGTTTAAGACGTTTCTTTCGCTAAATGATGCTGTCTCGGTAACAGCGAACTATCCGACTGGTGATGACGGGGAACCAATTTCAACTGCTCCTGGCGGTGCAACGGATCTCATATGCGAGTACAAATCGTTTGTTCTTTCAGTAGAAGTGACGTTGTCACGTGGTAACACGCAGTGGGTGATGGAGGGACAACCAGTACAGCGTCATCTTCGAACGATTGAAGAACAATTTTCAAAGCCTGCTTATGCGTTATTCCTCGCTCCCAAATTACATGCCGACACCGTGGAGACATTTTGGATAGCAAACATACATGGCTATCAGGGTGAAAGACAGAAGATTGCTGCCATGGAGATGCCAATTTGGCGTGACTATGTGAAATCACAGAGAGAAAAACTGACTGCAAATAAATACGGTCATGAAGACTTGAAGAGTTTCTTAGATGGTGCCCTGCCTAAGCAGAAAGTTCATTCAAACAGTGTCGATTGGAAACAGAGGGTTAACTCTGAAGCATTTGTGATGAGCTTTACATGAGTAACAAGCCATTGGTTAACGATGTTCAGATTCTAAAGACTGATTGCGTGATTGGACTGAGGAGAATTCAGGATTCAACAGTCAATCTTGTATTTGCAGACCCACCGTACAACTTGTCTCATTCGAAGCTAGAGAATCGCAAGAGCAACACGGGCGGTGCCTTCTACAAAGTGAGTGAGAAATGGGATCGATTTGTCGAATCGGATTATCAGAGTTTCTCTGACGTATGGATTGAGGAATCGACAAGGGTTCTCGTAAACGGCGGTTCCATTTTTGTTTGCGCAAGTCAGCACAATCTTGGCGTTGTTCTAACCAGTCTTGAGAAGAATGATCTTGTTGTCAAGAACATAATTGTTTGGGAGAAACCCAATGCCATGCCGAATCTGACTCGACGAACCCTTACTCATAGTGTGGAATTTGTCGTATGGGCGGTAAAAGGAAAAGGTTGGACCTTCAATTATGAAGAGTTGCGCAAACTAAATCCCGAACGTCAGAAAGATGGTTCTCCAAAAATGTTGCGTGATGTGTGGAGGTTTCCCGTAGTTCAGGGCGCTGAACGATTGCGTAACGATGATGGTCGTGCATTGCATCCAACCCAAAAGCCGGAAGCGTTAGTGACACGTTGCGTAGTTGCAACAACCAATATTGGCGATTTAGTGGTTGACCCTTTTTCTGGAAGCGGAACTACTGGCATTGTTTGTCTTGAACAAAGCAGGCGATTTATCGGGTTCGAATTGGAAGAGAAATACGTAAAGGCTTCTAAATCAAGGATTTCAGCCCGAGCCAGAATGCTCAGAAAGAACTCAGATCAATGAAGCGAAGTCAACTTTTCTAAAGCCGACCAGAGTCCCGCGCCCATTTCTCCACGTCACGCCAGTCCCAAATCATTGCTGTCTTAAGGTTCGCAACCGGGGCAGGGAAATCAGCATGTCTTTTCCGGATGGTGTGGACTGACTGTGCATGGCTGAGGCCGAGGCGCTCGGCGATTTCATGCGCGCCTACTAAATACTTTGGCGGCACCCCTGTCATGCCAACACTCTAATTCATTCCTGTCACAAGGTTGTCTACACCCGTAGTCGGTGCTATGGTGTCTACGAATGTAGACAGTCAGGAGGACTGAAAATGACAGAGAAATTGGAAGGACTAGTGATTCCAGTATTGGAACCATTGGGTTATCAGCAGGGGTGGGGCACAACCACCGTTGCGCGAATCCGGCAGGAAATACCTGAGGATGTGGGGCGTTTGACCCTGCGTCAGGAGAACATCGACGAGGTGCTCACATGTGGAGGATTGTGGCAGGGGCGGGAAGTTGCAACCGAGATTCCCGCTCATGTGTTCCTTCTTCGGCGTGACCTCATTGTTCGGGTGGCGAAGGAGTACCTCGAAGCAGCAGTTATTGGTGAGGCTCCCAAGTCCATGGAGTTTGTCAAGAACTTTCTGGGAACGGAAGCAAACTTCGATCCACTAACGGCGACGTGGCTGTTTCTGCAGACAGAGTTTGCGCGCGCTGAACTAGAGGGTGAACTGGCGATGGCTATCGCACATCTCCTCGAAGCATGGCCCCAGATTGTTGACGGCACCCAAGTGACCGTGGGGCCAGTGTTGGAAGACATTGCCATTGGCGATGTCGTCTTCTCGGTTGACACGGTGGACGTGACCTTTGGTGATCATCGCATGGGTATCGAGGTGAACTGGCCTGGTGCTGTTCTCGTGCGTTTTGTTGCCCACACTCCATCGCCACGAGATCTTGAGGAAATGGCATTGGGTGCCGTGGTGCATGGCATCGCGACAGGGTGCCCACCACAACGTCTAGTCGTGTGGGGATTGCAATCTGGTAAAGGTCTCGGAATGGATGTTGAACGTGACTGGCTGGAGCTAGCAATCGCTGGCACACAGTTAGCAACACAAGCAATTGCTGACATGCGTAACGACCGTGGTGTCGTAGTGCAAGGTGGCGAGCACTGCACACGTTGTCCGTTTAGTGATTCATGTGATGTGAGCGAGGCCGATGAGTATCCGTTCTGACGTGATGGTGTTGACAGTGTTCGAATTATTCAAAGTGTCAATAGAAATAGCGATTAACAAAAAGCGTTTATCTGTTGACATTGTGCGACGAAAAAAAGTTGCAGGAGTTGCGCCTCGCGACACAGACAGATGCCATACTTGGGTTCCACATAATGTTTCATCGTCAACGCGAACCGTTGCCGGAACATCCCCCCACACAACTGGAACTGTTCAACAGCGACCAGGAAACAGAGGGCACTGGAACCGGGCACAACACGCAGAACGAAACAAGAAACGAATTCTGGATAAATCTATCCAAGGCCCAGAACAGGCGTGTCGCCCTTTCCGTTGGAGCAAAGATGGCGACCGATAAACGCAAGCGTTTGTCTGATGCCTTCGCACTTTCGCATGCACTGATTGAGTCGTCGTATCCGGCACCAACAGGAACAGCACGCAAACTCCACGGACTACTGATTCATTTCGAGAAAGACCTGCACGCACACGGTCTTGAGTTTCTCGATGAGATAACAGCAGATCATGTTCTGCAACACATGTGGTCGGCTCGCAAAACTAAGCATGGATTTGCTGCAGTCTCGCCTCGCACGGCGGGCAATCGGCAATGGGCATACCGCTTCTTTCACGCAGTGCTGAGCACAGAAGGACTCATTGACGGGTTTGATCTCAGTGGCGACACCGTGTCGCGCGGAGAACCAGAATCACCACGGCCCTTGACTTTGTTGGAGCTGGATTCGGTGGTGGCGATGGTGGACAGCACGCTCATCAGCACCGGTGAAGACTTGTTGGTTGCATTCAGCATGTCTGGCGCAACAGCCAATGAAGCAGGGCTGGTGCGGGCTTGTGATGTGGACCTTGAAAACAAGGTTGTCCATTTCCGGGGCGAGAACCCGCGGATCGCTGTGCTCACAGAATGGGCATGTAATCGCATTGCGCTGTTTCTGAGTGAGAACCACCGTAAGGGCGAACAACGAATAGCAGTTGCAGATTTTGTGACAGCAGAGAATGTCGCACGTACCGTGAACACACGCCTCATGAATGTGATGCGCATGACCGGATTTCGCTCAGGGTCTGGTGTCACTGCAAAATCAATCCGTCTTGGTGCAGCAACAGTGGTGTTGGAATCTCAAGGGCTTGAAGCTGCTGCACTATTCCTGGGCAACAACTCTCTTGATGCCACTGCGCGAATGCTGCGTTATGAGTGGTGGGTCACTCGGTAGATGGCAAAGAAGCGGCGACCACAGAGGGCACAGACCTACGGGCTTGACCCCATTGCTGTGTCCGACATGGACGCCGCCATTGACTATTCCATTGCTGACCGTGTTGATGGTCATAAGGGAACAGCATCAAGCGATGCCGGGCGTAAGCGGCGGACACATACATCGCCTCTTGACCTGAGCGATCTCGATTTTTTCATTGCATACGCCACCTATGGGCCGATGTGGGAGTTCGCAGAAGAAATATCAGACGAGTTAGAGATTCGAGTGGGACCAGGGCGACCACGCGAATACGAAATCCACTCGGTGATCATGAGCGACGTGATGCTGTATGAGAAGTCATCTATTAGGCGCTTGTTTCGATCTTTGAATAGCCGTCGTGTGTGGGACATCCTCGCCGAGGAAACCGAAAAGATATGGCCTCATCACTCAACGCGTCGTTTAGAAAAGAAGCCATTGAGTCGCGACCAGTACAACCGTGGTCGACGCATCCTCATCAACAACATCTTTTGTTATACCGACCGTCTTCGCGAACACTGCCAAGAAACACAACTAGACATTGCTCGCCTTATTGGGTGTTTTGTGGATGATGACTCGTTGACGCATCCGTCGAATCACAACATGATTTACGGTGACGCCACCTGGCTGGAATCGCTGTATCACTCCAACATCGCAGGGACACGAGTTGACCCCGAAACCGGGGAGATCATTCACCGTCGGTATGACCCCGATGCGGTCCGTTACCGGGATGATACGCAACTGCCGGGCAACTATTGGGTGAGTGCGCTCGTGCGAACCGAATACTCACATGAACGTGTGATCCTTGATGCGCAATTCAAACCTGATGGAATTGGTGACGGCGGCGTATTCACCAACATGGTGTTGCCCATTTTCGACAAGGTGAAAGAAGTACGCGGTGTGGGTTACGACATGGCGTTATATCCCATTGATCAAGATCGCATTCTTGATACGGGGCGCCATGTGCTGACGAAAATATCTCTCACAAACAAGTCAAAGCGTGCACATGTTCCTCTCGGTACTTACACGTTCAAGGCGACTGGGCGAGCGATTGATTTACCCGTTACCGCGTTTGATGGGACCCCAGGATTTCAGACTGTCATTGATGGTCAACGCGTATGGCAACCATTAGAGCGTGTGCAAACAAAACGACGTGGCAACACCTTGTATGGACATTGGCGTATTCCCGAGCATGAAGCGGTGACTCCGCACCTACGCGGATTAACGACATTGATTCGTCAGTCGAGCACCGACGATGAACGGGCAACAGGGAAGCGACGCACGCGAGCACTACGAACTATCCCGCCAACAGATCCTGATTGGCGTCGCTTGTTTGGCGGTCGCGAAGACACGGAGTCAATGCACAACCATATGAAAGAGAAATGGTTTGGTCGCCGAGTGCGTGCGGTGGGTCTCGAACGACGCGAACTTCAGTTGCGTGGGTATCAAATTCACCAAGGCATTACTGCGTTGTTGGCGTGGCATTACCGAACCGGGGGAGACCTGTCGCGGTACTTCGGTGAATGGGAACCGCCCAATCGCGGATCTGTGTCTCGTACCTAATTGGTAGGTGCGGAATTCGCGCGCCTATGCACGGAAATTGCACAGAAGTTGCCAACCACATGGGAAGTTTCCCCTGTTTTCTTCCTGCTTTTGACTACCCCGAGTAACCTTTCACCAGATGACGCGGCATGCGGGGTAAATTTCGCACCACATTTCGCACCATCCCCGCCTCCGTAGCTCAGTGGATAGAGCGACGGTTTCCTAAACCGCAGGTCGCAGGTTCGATTCCTGCCGGGGGCACCACCTAGTCGGCGCGCATCTTTTCGTGCAAGAGCACTGGCACGATCTTCTTTTTGCGACGTGCGCCAATGTTCAGGAGCTCGACGAAGACCGAAAATGCCATGCTCGCGTAGACGTATCCCTTCGGCAGTTTCTGTCCGAAGCCCTCGGCAATCAGCGTCATGCCGATGAGGAGAAGAAATGCAAGCGCAAGAATCTTCACCGATGGATGGCGGTTCACGAACCGGTAGATCGGTCCCGAAGCGATCAGCATCACACCGACGGCGGCGGCAATCGCAATCACCATGACCGGGACGTAACTCGTCATGCCTACGGCAGTGATCACCGAGTCGATGGAGAACACGACGTCGAGAATGAGGACTTGGGCGATGACGGATGCGAACGTTGGCGCAACTTTCGTCGAGGTGTGGTCTGCTTCACCTTCCAGTTTGTGATGGATCTCTCGCGTCGCCTTGAAGATGAGGAAGAGCCCTCCGGCAAGCAGTATCAGTTCCTTGCCGCTGAAACCCAGGTCGCCGACGGCGAACAGCTCCTTTTTCAAGGTGATGATCCAACCGACTGCGAGGAGAAGGACGAGCCGCATTGCGCCCGCAGCAAGGAGGCCCACGCGGCGAGCGCGGTCCTGCATCTCCGCTGGAAGTTTCGATGCGAGGATCGAGATGAAGATGACGTTGTCGACGCCGAGAACGATCTCGAGCGTCAGCAGTGCGGCAAGTGCCGTCCATGCGGTGGGGTCAGAGAGCCAGTCCATGTGACCCGACGATAGACGCAATACGGGACGCCTTACTGCTTCTCGTATGAAACGTTACAAAACGATTCGCAAGAGTGTGCAGATCTAGGAGGAGGTGATCTTTCAGCTCAACGTCGCTCGTGCAGAATTGACAATTGGCTGAGTGATGCAAACTGCGCTACCCGTGGTGGTTCGTTCGGCTCCGTGTCAGTTCTGAACGAAGTGCTACCGTGCGCTCGATGAATTCTGCAACGACGTCAACACTGCCGACGATTGGTCTCATCGGACTCGGCAACCTTGGCAATCCGATGGCCGTGAGTGCGTTGTCGGCCGGGTATCCGATGGTGGTCCATAGTCTCGACAAGGGAGAAGCCGACAACCTGATCGCCAGTGGGGCTACGTGGGTCGACAGCACCGCAGAGGTTGGAGCTCTGAGCGACGTCGTCATCACCGTCTTGCCCGGTCCGCGACAAGTCAGAGAAATCATGATCGGCTCGGGTGGCGTCCTCGCGAAGATGAAGAGGGGGAGCACCTTCATCGACATGAGCACATCGTCGGTGGACGTCGCCAACGAGATCAAGTCCATCGCAGACCCGAATGGGGTAGTCGTGATGGAAGCCCCAGTGTCGTTCTTGGCGAAGGCACCAATCGGTGCGTCGCGCACGTCGGCCTCGTTGCAGATCTTCGTCGGTGGGACGAAGGAGTCCTATGACCAACATCTGCCTCTGTTTCGTGCACTCGGCGGACTTCCTGACCAGATCTACTACGCCGGGCCCAATGGAGCCGGGTACGGAATCAAGGTGCTCTTGAACTTGCTGTGGTTCATCTATGCAGCAGGTACGTCGGAGGTCCTCGCAATCGGGTCCAAGCTTGGACTCGACTTGCGAATGCTGCAGACCGCACTCTGTGCATCGCCAACCCAATCGAACTTCCTGCAATACGACATCAACGGGGTGTTCGAGGCGGGCGACTACGACCAAGGTTTCACCATTGACCTCGTGTGCAAGGACATTCAGCTTGGGCTCGACCTCGGAACGAAGACGGGAATTGACGTTGCCGTTTCACGGATCGTCGAGCAGTTGCACGTTCGTGCGCTGGAGAAGTACGGAGCGAAATCGGGCGAAATGTCCGTCGTGAAGCTCTACGAAGAGGCCGCAGGGACCCAGTTTCGGGACTGAACTCGATGGACTGCGGCTGGAGCCGTAGAGCGTGGGTTTTGCCGATGTGGTGACATTCGTCTAAGTCCGAGCACGGTCGCGCGCGACCCGGTGCGCAGTGTCAGGCTCGTCTCGGCGGGAATCCCCGCCGCTTACCGAAAGGAACCCCCCATGAAGAAGGCAATTGGAGGAGTTGTCGCTGCATTGATGCTGCTCACAGCATGCGGTGCCGACGACAGCACGAGTGAAGACACCGTCGTCGACACGACGATGATGGAATCAATGACCCCCGGTGACATCGTCGCCGTGGCGAGTGCAACAGATGGCTTCAGCACCTTGGTTGCGGCAGTGACTGCGGCTGGTCTCGTGGAGACGCTGCAGGGCGAGGGTCCATTCACGGTGTTCGCACCGACCGACGATGCATTCGCTGCCTTGCCGGCAGGACTGCTCGACAAGTTGCTGCTCCCGGAGAACCAGGCCGTCCTCGTTTCGATCCTGACCTACCACGTCGTTTCGGGCAAGGTCATGTCGACCGACGTCATGGCAGGTGACGTGGCAACCGTCGAAGGTTCGAACATCACTCTCGGTACGACCGACGGTGTGCAGGTCAACGACGCAACGGTCGTGTCGGCTGACGTCGAGGCCAGCAACGGCGTGATTCACGTCATCGACAAGGTGATCGTCCCACCGACCGTGGATCTGTCCACGCTCTAGGGACGTACTCCCCTTGGGGGTGGTGGAACACGAGCTGTTCCACCACCCCCATTTGTGTTGTGTACCGAGTCACGACGACCACTCAACGCGGCGTCGTGAGTACTGTCTAGTGAATGAAGACATTTCGAAGCGTCCTGATCTCCGCCATGATCGTTCTCGGTCTTGCATCGTGCTCCACGACGGAATCGACGACGCTCGAGGTCGGTGAGTCGACGATCATTGACGTTCGTAGCACCGAGGAATTTGCCGCTGGTCACCTCGAGGGCGCTGTGAACTTGAACGTCGAGGACGGGACGCTCGAAGATGCGCTTGCCACGCTTGATCCGAACGATTCGTACATCGTCTATTGCCGGAGTGGTCGGCGATCGGAGATCGCTGCCCAGTTGATGACGGACAGCGGATTTGCGACGGTGACGGACCTCGGCTCGCTCGAATCTGCCGCAGAGGCCACGGGCCTACCGATCGTCGACTGAACCGAGATCCCTCAGGACGCGGGGGATGGTATCTGGCATGTCGTCGGCGATCATCCCGACGCCAAGGTGACGTCCAATCTCGCCGTGGATCCACACCGACGCGCACGCCGCGTCGAACGATCCCATTCCCTGAGCGATCAGACCGGTGATGATCCCCGCAAGGACATCACCGGAACCTGCGGTGGCGAGGTATGGAGTTGCAACGGGGTTCACGACTGTCGTGCCCGATGGATCGGCGATGACCGTCTGGGAGCCCTTCAGGACGACCACTGCTCCACAGGTCTTGGCGGCAGCCATGGCTCTTTCCACCCGGTCGCCGTGGGCGGTGAAGAGTCGGGAGAACTCGCCTTCGTGTGGGGTCAAGACGCAGTCGTGGTGGAGTTGGTGGAACAACGGTTCGGAGTCACCTTCATAAGCGGTCAACGCGTCTGCATCAACCACGACGGCGCGCCCCGAACCAAGGGCGGCTTCCGTCAGCGCACGAGTCGTGCGAGGCGGTCCAAGTCCTGGACCGACGAGGATGGCCGTGATACGTCGATCGGCGAGCACCGTTGCGGCATCGGTCGCATTGTCGATCGTGCGCACCATGATGCTTTCCAGGTGTTTGGCGTAGATGTCCAATGCACGGGGTTCGACGAGGATGGTGGTGAGCCCCGCACCGACTCTGGCGCAGGCTCGCGCAGCAAGACGGGCGGCACCGGTCATCGGATATCCACCAAAGACGACCGCATGCCCGCGCGTGTACTTGTTCGACGATTCGTCGACTGTCGGGAGCCGATTGATCCACAGACCGGGTGAATTCGACGTCACGCACCTCAGTGTGCCAGTTCGTGAGCCGTCCGAGTCGCTGGCGGTCGTACCGGCCGACCTACGCTTGTCGTGTGCCCGTCGACAAGCACGATCGAACGCGGTTCTTCCCGTTGATTGAAAAGAAGTATGGCCAGCCAATGCGTTACTGGTTTGCACTCATGAAGGAACACTCGGACGAGAAGTATCCGGCACAAATTGCCCTCCTGCGGGAGGACCATGGCTTCAGTCAGGCTCACGCGAACGCCGTCGTCATGTATTGCAGGGGCTCGCAATCGACACGCCGCTTCGACGACTTCGATGCATACCTTGCAAAGGTCGACAAAGTACAGGCAAAGACGATGAAGGCGATCTTTGCGGCGATGACCGCCAAGCATCCGAAGTTGGAACTGGTGATTGCATGGAACCAACCAATGTTGAAGCTCGGGAAGGATTACGTCTTCGGAGCCTCGGTCACGAAGAACCACATTCTGCTTGGCCCGTGGTGCAAGGACGTCGTCACCCGATTCGCCAAGGAGCTCGCCGGTTACAAGGTGAACAAGAAGACGATCGAGGTGCCGTCGGATTGGAAGGTCAATGCGACCTTCCTGAACAAATTGGTGAAGGCGCGTCTCGACGAATTGAAGTAGGAAGATAGATCAAGGAGAAGAAAGATGAATGACCTGAACGTTCTCGGAATCGTGCTTGCGTCGATTGCGACATTCGCCAGCGGTTTTGCCTGGTTCAACGGCAAGACGTTCTACTACCGATGGTGGCGACTCATGAACAGGGATCGACCGTTGCCGACAGAGGCCGACGGTGGGGGGATGATGTTCGTGAGCATCTCCGTCGCGATCGTCGTCCAAACGGTCGTGCTCGAGGTGATCCTTGACGCTCTCAGGGATGACGCCGGCTACATCGGCGCGGTCGCTGGCGCAGGATGGGGACTGCTCATCGGCCTCGTCATCGCAACGGCCGCACTCGGACATCGCCTGTTCGGGGGACACGGGTTCAAGGTGTGGATGATCGAGGTCGGCAACGACGTGCTCAATTGCGTCATCATCGGCGCCATCCTCGGCGCGTTCAACTGACGGTCAACCGACCTAATTGCTGAACGCAAAACCCCGGTAGGAACTGCGTTCGACGTCGGTTGCTCGCGCAACATAGTCGGGGAAGCCAGGGAGCGGCATGAAGATGCGGGGCTTTCCCGGAATGTTCGCGCCCAGGTACCACGAGTTGCAGGTCGGAAACAGCGTCAAGTCGGCGACACCGTTGACGTGTCGAACCCATTCGTCTTGGGCGGATTCGGTCGCCTCCATCGTGCGTTGACCCGTCGAGCGAAGGTGCTCGATTGCGCGGGTGATCCATTCGACGTGGTGTTGGATGGACACGAGAACGTTGGTCAGCACCGACGGGCTACCGGGGCCAGTGATCATGAAGAAGTTCGGAAACCCGTGGACGGTGAGCCCGAGGTAGTTGGCCGGTCCGGCACTCCAGGCATCGGCAAGACCGAGTCCGTCTCGACCGATGACCCCGAGCTTCAGGAGTGATCCTGTCATGGCGTCGAATCCTGTCGCGAGGACGACGATGTCGACCATGTGTTCCTCACCGTCTACGACGATTCCAGTTGGAGTGAATCGTTCGATGGGTTTGTCGCCAATGTCGACGAGCGAGACGTTGTCCCGATTGAAGGTCTCGTAATAACCGGAGTCAACGACGAGGCGTTTGCAACCGATGACGGTGTCGGGTTGCAGCGCGCGTGCAGTTCGTTCGTCGGTGACGATGGATGCAATCTTGTCGCGGACCCAGTCGGCTATCCGCTGGTTCGAAGTTTCGTTGATCATTGAGTCGTTGAAGCCACCGAGGAAGAGCAGTCCGCCCTTGTTCCACCGTTCCGAGAGGACGCGATCGAGTTCCTCGTCGCTGACCGTCGACGCTGACTGTGTTCCAGTCGGCGTGTCTCCGCCGAGTGCCGCACGTGTGAGCATGTTCTTGGCACGAAATGTCGAATAGTTCGCCTTGATGTTGCGCACGTAGTCCGGGTCGAGAGGAGCGTTGTGCGCGGGCACCGTGTACGAGGCGGTCCTCTGGAAGACGGTGAGGTGTGAGCATTCTTTGGCGATGATCGGGATCGCCTGGATTCCAGACGACCCCGTGCCGATCACCGCAACATTTTTCCCACGGAAGTCAACGCCCTCGTGGGGCCATTCGCCGGTGTGCACGATGCGCCCGCCGAACTCTTCGTCTCCGGCGAAGCGGGGTCTGTTCGCCGATGACAGGCAGCCGACGGCGGACACGACGAAGTCCGACTCGATCAGTTCGCCGTCGGCGAGCGTCGTCGTCCACACGTTCGTCGAGTCGTCGAAGGTGATCGCCGTGACGAGTGAGTCGAACCGGATGTCGCGCTTCAGGTCAAAACGGTCGGCGACGTGCTCGGCATAGCGAAGAATCTCGGGTTGGGTCGCGTATTTTTCGCTCCATTCCCACTCTTGCTGAAGGTCGTCGGAGAACTGGTAGGAGTACTCGAGGCTCGGCACGTCGCACCGTGCTCCGGGATAGCGGTTCCAGTACCAAGTCCCTCCGACGCCGGACCCTCGTTCCAGCACGACCGCCGAGAGCCCTGCATTGCGGCACGAATGCAGCATGTACATGCCCGCAAAGCCGGCGCCGACGATGACGACGTCTGGTCGATGGCTCACTCTGCCATTGTTGCCGACCCAGTCGGGTCGGGCAATCCGAGCTGGCGCGCACGAGTGACGTGGCCTAGCCTTCGCAGTCGGGGGAACGTCATGTCGATCGTCGAGCACGAGTTCGAGTCATTGCTGCCATCTGGCGACGTGCATCCGTATCGCTCGGGCTCGTGGCGTCCCCAGACCAAAGAATGGACGACGACGAGCCCGAGGGTTCGAGGAGACGTTCCAGACGACTTTGCGGGGATATACCTGCGCAATACCGAGAACCCCCTCGTGCCGGCAGCGGAGCGATATCACCCCTTCGACGGCGACGGGATGTTGCATTCCATCGCGTTCGACAACGGCGAGGTGCAGTATCGGAACCGATTCGTGCGCACCAAGGGACTCGCAGCCGAACTCGAACACGGTGGACCGCTCTGGTCGGGACTCGCGGAGTCGCCAAAGAAGGCGGTACGTGAGGACGGATGGGGTGCTCGCACGAGGATGAAGGATGCGTCCAGCACCGACGTGGTCGTCCACCGTGGCGTCGCGCTGTCGAGCTTTTATCAATGTGGTGACCTCTACCGACTCGATCCCATCACGTTGGCAGACCTCGGCACCGAGTCGTGGAACGGGAACTTTCCGAAAGAGGGAGTGTCGGCACACACGAAGGTCGACGTGCGAACGGGCGAGTTGATGTTCTTCAATTACTCGACGTCGTATCCGTTCATGCACTACGGCGTCGTCTCGGCATCAGGGGAACTCGTCACCTACATTGACGTGCCGCTCCCAGGCCCACGGCTACCTCACGACATGGTGTTCACCGAGCGGTTCTCGATCGTCAACGACTGTCCGTTGTTCTGGGATCCGCAGCTCCTCGAGCGGGGCGTCTATGCGAATCGCTTCTATCGGGATATGCCGATGAGACTTGGCGTCATCCCACGCCATGGGTCGACGAACGACATCCGTTGGTTCGAGTGTGAGCCGACCTTCGTCCTCCATTGGATCAACGCATATGAAGACGGAGACGAGATCGTCATCGACGGTTACTTCCAGTCAGATCCTGCTCCGTCGCTTCCGCCAGATGCGACGGTGGACGAGCGGCTGTTCCGATACCTCGACTTGCATGCGATGCAATCGAGGCCGTACCGCTGGCGGCTGAACCTCGTCACGGGAGAAGTGAAGGAAGGGCCGCTTTCCGACACGATCACGGAGTTCGGTGTCATCAACAATCGAGTGGCTGGCTCTCGTTACACGACGACGTACAGCACCGTTCCGACGGAGGGGTGGTTCACTTTCGAGGGCCTCATCCGTCACGATGTCGACTCCGGACGCGAGGAGGCGTTGCGACTGGAACCGGGGGTGTTTTGCAGCGAAGCCGTGTTCGCACCTCGTTCGAATGCGAAGTCGGAAGACGACGGATACGTGCTCACCTACACGATCGACATGAATGCCGATCGCAGCGACTGCCTGATCTTTGACGCGACGCGTCTCTCGGACGGACCGATCGCCGCGGTGGAGCTTCCTGAGCGAATCTCGAGCGGTACCCATGCCTGGTGGGATGACCGCTCTCCTCGGTCGTGACGACGAGGTTGCTCGCCGTCGTCACGGGTGCAAGCTCGGGAATTGGTCGAGAGTTCGCCCTTGACTATGCCCGACGTGGGTATGACCTGATCGTCGTCGCCCGACGCGAGCGCACACTCGATGAACTCGCAACCGAGATCCAAACCATCGGTGTCCGTTGCACGACGGTCGTCGCTGATCTTGCGACCATGGCTGGCATCGAAACGATGTTGGCTACCATTGCCACTGGTCCAGTACCCGACGTCGTCGTCCTGAATGCCGGTGTCACACTCGCGGCAAAGGTAGGAACGTCCTCGGCACAAACGATCAACGACGTCACGCTCCTGCTGGCGACTGGTCCGATCCACGTGATGGAGCGAATTGCGCCAAGCATGGCCGCACGGGGGTCGGGGGACATCGTCGTCGTGTCGAGCATCGCCGCCCGCATACCGATGCCCAGGTCGGCGATCTACGCGGCTGCGAAGGCGGCGGTGACCTCGTATGCGCGCAGCGTGCACCGCGAACTTCGTCGAAGCGGCGTGCGCGTCGTGGCCGTTAACCCCGGGTACGTGCGCACCAACTTGCACCGCGCCGCCGGACTCGACCACCTCGAGAAGGTGGTACCGGCATGGTTGTGGTTGGAGCCGCGCGACGTGGTCGAATCTGCACACCGTGCCCTGGCCCACGGTCGAGACAGTGTCGTTCCGGGTCTCATCTACCGTTTGTGCAGACCGTTCCTTGCAAGTGACGGCGCACAGGAGTTGTGGCGGCGGCTCGTGCGACGACGTCGCTAGGCGACGAGCGAAGCGTCGAGTTCGGCCGCGAACGGATACGTCGTCAGACGCTCGATTGAATCCGACTTCACGAGGAACTGGTCCTCGAGTTTGACGCCTTGGTGTGAGTCAGGATCACCGACGTAGCTCTCGATGCACAAGACCATGTTTTCTTTGATCTCACCGGGGAAGTTGAACGAGCCATCTGGTTCGACGCGCGGGACGTTCGGGTGCTCGCCGGACATGCCGAGTCCGTGGGCGAGGACGTAGTAGCCGTAGTCACGGTGCCGTTGGGGCACCTCGTAGGCGGCACGCGCAAAGTCCTCAAAGCTGCGTCCGGCGGCAAGGTTGGCGGCGTTGTGTTCGAGCTGTTCCTTGGCGATGCGAAAGAGCGTCCGTTGGATCGGAGTCGCCGGAGCGTCACCGCAGAGGAAGGTCCGCGAAAAGTCGACCGCATAGTTGAGGACTCCGAGTGCATCAGTGTCGAAGCAGACGAGGTCGCCTTCGTGCATCGTCGCGTTCGACGACTCCTGGAAGTAGGGAAAGGTGCGGACTCCGGACTGGAAGAGTCTGGCGACGATGAACTCGCCGTCACGTGCGATGAGGCCACGGTGGAACTCCGACCACACCTCGTTCTCCGTTGCACCAGGTCTGATCGCCCGTTCGAGGTCGGTCGTCGCAAGCTCGACTTGAGCAATCGCGTAACGCATGATGTCTAATTCGAGCGGCTGCTTGATCATTCGCGAGTATTGGAACACCGGAGTCGCGTCACGCAACGTGACACCGCGTGTTCGAAGCGCATCGGTGAAGGTGAAGTCGACGAGTTCGACTGCGAGTTCGAGGTTCGTCGACCCCTGAACCCTCTTCAGCACGTCGACGATCTCGTCGGCGAATCGCGCGTTGTTCGCGACGTAGTGGGGGGTCTTCTTGGCGGTGATGCCTGTCGAGGTGCGAATCTCGGTGATCGTCGGGAGACCTTCTGACAGGTGCTCGCCGAGGGTGAATTCGAAAAGGATGGTCGGGCCGTCGACGCAGTGCAGGACGAAACGTGACGGACCCATCAGTCCCCAGACGGTCATGTTGCGCGATCCAGTCGAGTACATGATGTTGATCGGGTCCGGGGTGAGGACCGCCGACACCCCCATCGAGCGCATCGTCGAGGTGAGGTGACGCTGGCGTTGCAGATAGAGGGCGTGTTCGTCGATCGCGAGCATCAGGCAAGTATGCCAGTCGGACTCCAATCGACTCCGTCGCATCAAGCCGCAGGACGCCGGTCGTCGGAGGAATGAAGCCCGCAGTCCGCCTTGGCTACGCTTCACCCATGGCCACGGCAGAACTTCGCGAGTCCCTGAAGAAGCGTGCATGCGAGACGATCGACCGCATCGCTCACGACCTCGTCGGCGTGAGCGCCGACATCCACGCCCATCCCGAAGAGAACTGGGAAGAAGTCTTCGCCCACTCGCGCCTCACTGACGCGATTGGTGACAACGGATACGACGTCACCCGCAAGGCTTACGACCTCGACACTGCCTTCGAATTGCGCACTGGTTCACGTGGCGCAACCGTTGCGGTGTTGTGCGAGTACGACGCGTTGCCGGGAATCGGCCATGGTTGCGGCCACAACATCATCGCCGCGGCCGGGCTCGGTGCAGGTCTCGCACTCGCGCCACTCGCCGAAGAAGCCGGTGGTCGACTTCGCCTGATGGGAACGCCTGCAGAAGAGGGTGGTGGCGGAAAGATCGAGATGGCACGACGCGGTGCATTCACTGGCGTCGATGCCGCGATGATGGTGCATCCGTACGACACCGATCTCGCGCGCATGAACGCGATTGCCATCCAACACGCGCTCGTCAAGTACGTCGGCGAGGCCGCTCACGCCGCCGTCGCTCCGCACAAGGGCCGCAACGCGTTGGACGCCGCCGTCCTCGGTTACATGAACGTGGCGGCCCTTCGTCAGCACATCATGCCGACGGAGCGCATTCACGGAATCTTCCTCAAGGGTGGCGAGAAGCCGAACATCGTCCCGCGCGAGACCGAGATGGACTGGTACGTGCGTTCGAACACGATCAACACGCTGCAGCCGCTCAAGCAACGCGTCGCGGCATGCCTCGAGGGTGGCGCGCACGCCGCTGGTTGCCACATGCACCTCGAGTGGCAGCCGAACCCGTTCGCCGACATCGTCGACAACGTTCCGCTCCTTGCCGCATACGTGTCGAACGCGGCTCGCGTGGGTCGCAGCCTGACCACCGACGAGTTGCCCGGCACCGGGGGAGGCTCGACCGACATGGGTAACGTGAGTTACCTCACTCCGTCGATCCATCCGATGATCGCGGTCGCGCCGAGTGGGATCTCACTGCACACTCCAGAGTTCGCCGACCATGCGGTTTCCGAGGCCGCGACCAAGGCGATCGTCGACGGGGCCAAGATCATGGCGATGACCGCCATCGACATGTGGACGAACGATGCACTCGCTGCCGAGGTGCGTGACGCATTCGGTGATGGCGTCGTGCCCGAAGGCGTGCTCTAGGTCGTCGTCAGGGGCTTGGCGAGTCGCAACGTCGCGAGTGAATCAGGGGCATTGAGTCCCTTGAGGGCGACGTCGTAGTCGGGTAGTGCATACACCGAACCGTCGTCGGTGATCATGATGAAGCGATCGAATTGGGCGAGGAACGTCCGATCGTGGCTGACGGCGATGACCGTTCCCTCGAAGCCATCGAGGGCTTTCTCGAGGGCCTCGGACGACTCAATGTCCAAGTTGTCGGTCGGCTCGTCGAGGAGCAGGACGTTGTGGCCCTCGATTTCGAGGCGGAGGATCTCGAGTCGAGCCTTCTGTCCACCCGAGAGCGTCTCGAAAGTCTGACGTGCGTTGTTGCGCAGGCCGTAACGGGCAAGCGTCTTCATCGCGCGCTCTTCCTCGCTGATCCGATCACAGACGATGTCGAGGCACTCGCGTCCGAGGAAGTCGGGGCGGTTGTTGACCTGGGTGAAGACGCCGACGGACGTGCGCGGGCCGAAGGCGATTGCGCCGGTCTCCGGCTCTCGCTCACCCGACAACACCTTCAGTAGGTGTGTCTTGCCGGTGCCGTTCGGTCCGATGAGACCGATCCGTTCTCCGTGATAAATCTCTTCACTGAACGGATCGAAGAGCCCCCCGACCGAGACTCCTTCGAGTCGGGCGACGCGTCGCGCGGCATCGGCCCCGCGGAGTCGAACATAGATCTGCTGATCGGCAACCGGTGGTGGTGGAGGACCGGCAGCGACGAACTTCTCCCAGCGCGTCTCGGCGGCGTTTGCCTTGGTTGCGTTCTTGAAGTTCTGTGCGGCGCGCTGCTTCATGATCTTCATGTGGTGGAACAGGCGACGTTCTTCTTCTTGCCAGCGCTTCAGGTGGTCGCCGAGGAGCTCTTGTCGCTTCTCGCGGGCCTCCGGATACGTCGCATACGACCCGCCGTGCACCCAGCAGCCTGATCCTTCGATCGCCACGATCTTCGTCGAACAGCGCTCGAGCAACGTGCGATCGTGGCTGACCATCAGGATGGTCGACTTGCACGCCTTGAGCTCGTCCTCCAGCCACTGACGGGTGGGGATGTCGAGGTAGTTGTCCGGCTCGTCCAGGAGTAATACGTCGGCGCCGGAGGTGAGGAGGAGATCGAGCACGAGTCGCTTACGCTCGCCACCCGACAGTTCGGAGACGAGTCGAGTGGAGAAGTCGTCGACGGGCGTTTTCACGCTGCGCTGGGCTGATGCTTGCCACCGCGTCTCGAGGTCGTAGCCACCGCGGTCGCCCCAGTCGGACAACGCGGATGCGTATCCCATTCCGTCGTCGTCGCCCGACGCAAGCGCACGTTCCGCGGCCACCAACGCGCGTCCCGCCTCGCGCAGGGGTGCAGGGGCGACCTCGATCAACATCTCGCGCAGCGTGTCGTTGGGGCGAGACATGCCGACGTCTTGGGTCATGTAGAGCATCGATCCACCGATGGCAAACTCGCCACCATCGGCCTCGATTTCTCCAGTCAAGATGCGCAAGATCGTGGACTTACCGACGCCGTTGGCGCCGACGATCGCTGCGTGTTCGCCCGGAGAGACTTTGAAGCTGACGTCGAAGAACAATTGATCGGCACCTGGTGGGCCGTACTCGAGTTCGCTCACGACGATGCTGGACACGACCTTCAGTCTGTCGTGAGGACTCCACAGTTACGCTGTGACGTGTGAAAAGTCGGGCTGCATTTCCTCTCTTGCAGCTCGCCAACGTGATGTCGGGTGTGTCCAACGGCGTCGTGATGATCACCGTGCCGTGGATCGTGCTCGAAGAGACGGGGTCCGCCGGTCGTGCGGGGCTGTTGGCCGCGATCGTGTCCCTCCCGGGCATCGTCGTTTCACCGATCGTGGGCGGCCTGATCGATCGTCTCGGGCGTCGGCTCGTCTCGGTCGCATCCGACGTGATGTCGCTCGTGTCGGTGTTGGCATTCGTTCTGGTCGATGCCATCGGGACGCTGAGTTACTGGTGGATCGTCGGGATCGCCATCCTCGGAGCCATCTTCGATCCTGCGGGATATACGGCTCGAAAGTCGCTCATCCCGAATGCCGCGACCGCGTCCGGGGTGTCCGTCGACTCGGCGAACGGCCGTCATGAGGGATTGTTCGCGATCGGTTGGATGGTTGGGCCGGCGATCGGTGCCGCATGCATCGAGTGGAGCGGACCGATGTTGTCGTTCATTGTCACCGCGTTCTTCTTTGCCGTCGCGGCCGTGGCGGTCGGCAACATGAAGGTCAACGACGAGCACGGCAAGTCGGTAGCGCATGCACACGAGGGACACGAACCATTCCTCGAGTCGTTGCGCGGGGGATTTCGAGTCATTCTCTCCGATCGCGCCCTGCTTGGACTCACCGTCACCTTCGTCATCCTGAGTGGGCTCTACATGCCGATCGACACGGTGATCTTTCCCGCCCACTTCGAGTCGATTGATGACCCGGGCGGACTCGGGCTGTTGCTCGCGTCCCTCGCGTTCGGCATGGTGATCGGTTCGTTCTCCTACGGACGTCTGTCGGCTCGATTCACCTCGAGCCAGATGCTGCGCACGATCGTCGTCGTGTCGACGTGTTCGTTGTTCCCGATGGTTGCCTTGCCGTCGAAGTGGGTGTTCGCCATCCTCGGATTGATTTCCGGGTTGTCGTGGGGTCCGTTCAATCCACTGTGGAACACCGTCGTGCAGAAACGAGTCGCCCCAGACCTGCAAGGCCGCGTCTATGGCATCCAGATGTCGGTGCTGTCGGCCGCACCGCCACTTGGCCAAGTAGTGGTCGGTGCGTCCGTCGACGGGTTCGGCCTTCAGCCCACTTTTCTCGTCGTGATGATCGTCTTCGTCGTTGCGGCCGTGGGGATCAGCGCGTCACGCAGCCTGCGACACCTCTAGTTATTCGTTGCCCTGCACTCGATCGAGGTGGTGGGCGTCGGCATCGATGAGAGCCAACGTGTCGCCGACGGTGAGGGCGGTGCAGAACTCACCGTTCAGGTTGGCCACGGTCATGTCGTGCACGAGCTCGGGGTCGTAGTCCGCGCCATCCCAGCCGATCCGATTGGACGTCGCACAGCAGTCGGGTACGAGGTAGGTGTCGAAGCCCATGTTGCCCGCCATCCGAACGGTCGTCTCCACACACATGTTGGTGAAGAATCCGACGCACACGAGTCGATTGACGCCCTTGCGGCGAAGGTCGACTTCGAGGGACGTTCCAACGAATCCACTGTTGACGTCCTTGGACACGGCGATGTCTCCGGGGAGTGGCTCGAAGCCGGGCTTCTGTTTGCCGGTCGGGAGCGACAACTTGAGCGGGGAGTCGGCCTCGATCGAGTCGTGCATGGTGAAGGCGACGGGAAGTCCCGATTGGCGCCACGAGGCGAGGATCCGCAACATGTGCGACTCCGCATCCGGGTTGTTGCGTCGGCCGGTCGGCCCACCCCAATGACTGAGGACGTCGACGCCGACCTGGCAGTCGATGAGGAGCAGAGCAGTGTCGTTCGTGAAGCGGCGGATCATGGCTTCGACCTTACGAGGTCTGTGTGCGTCGACGGGAATCTCGCGCCGCGGGCATCCAGTTCTCGCCTGCGGTCGCGTCGATGCGCGCGAGGAAGGTCGCAGCGTGTGGTTCGATCAGTTCGCACAAGGTCGTCGTGGTCTGTGCGCCAAGGTTGCGCCATGCCAACTCCGACTGGCGATCGGTCTCGTGCTCGATCTCCTCGCGCAGTGCAAGTCCTGCCGCATTCACCTTGCCGTCGGTGACGAAGCCGCGTGCCGCAAGCCGCTCGAGTGCGTGCGCTATCTGGGCATCGTCAGCGCCGCGGCTGCGGGGGATCCATTCGCCCGGATATCCGAGGAACGCATCGTGGAGGAGTCCCGCTTCGACCCCGCTCACGTCGTGGGCGGCGAGGATCGCAAAGTGCGTGTCGCCGCGCCACTCGCGAATGCAGTTGAGGGCGAGCCACGCGCTCACCAAGGGGTCGTCGGTGCGCGGCCAGGACCGATGCGCTGCATGCATGATCCGACCCGACAGAGGGAGGGACTCGGCTGCTGCCCAGAGTCGCTCGGCGAGTGGGGAAAGTCCAGTTTCGATCGACGGCGCGTAGTCGCGCAGCCCGTGACCAACGGCGTCGTTGCGCACGTCGTAGGCGGCCTCGAAGGTCGTGTGTTGTTTGCACATGTCGAGGGAGAGCGCGATGAAGTCGCCACGAATCGAGTAGCACGCAGCGGTGACGACGTTCGGGCCGGCGGCCGCGAGCGGTGCACAACGAGTTGCGACGTAGTAGCCGAAGCCGTTCGGCACGCCGAGTTTCGCGTAGCCCTCGATGCCGTGCGGATCCCAATAGATCCAACCGATGAGTCGGTGGGACGCAAGCGATGCGCGAGCACTGAGCGTGGTCCAGTCCGTCACGACCCGACCGTAGCACCCGTGCAAAACTGCTCCCGAGATGGATGCACTGCCCCTCGTCACCGAACCACGCGAGTTGTTGCCCTTCGACGGCAGCGCAGTGTTGCACGAGCACTTCCTGGATCATGACTTTGCAGTCCGAGCCTTCGCGGAGTTGCGAGAGACGAATGCTTGGGAGGAACACGACATCGTCGTGTTCGGAAAGCGTCATCGTGAGCCTCGACTGTCGACCTGGCACTCAGACGGCGGAAAACTGTACGAATACTCCGGACTGTTGCGCACCCCGCTGCCGTTCACACCGTTGCTCAACGACATCCGCTCGCGGTGTGAGTCGGTGAGTGGCGCCACGTTCAACTCGGTCCTCGTCAACCTCTATCGCGACGGCAACGACGGCGTCGGTTGGCATGCAGACAACGAGGCCGTCAACGGTCGGGAACCGACCATCGCCTCGGTGAGCCTCGGAGCGACACGTCGGTTCGACCTGCGTCATCGTGAGTCGAAGGACACGATCAAGGTCGACTTGCACTCGGGTTCGCTTCTCGTCATGTCGGGTCTCTCCCAGCATTGCTGGGTGCATCAAGTTGCCAAGACGAAGCAGGTCGTCGGCCCGCGCATCAACCTCACCTTCCGGCGGGTGCTCGACTAGCGCCGTTCGTCGCGGACCTTTGCGGCGGCACGAATGTGGTCCACGGTGAGGCCGCAACATCCACCGAGCAGTTGCACGCCCTTGTCGAGCCAGTCGCGATAGAAGGTCTCCAAACGACGAGGCTCGATGACCTCCGAGAAGTTCCAGTTCGGCATCTCGAAGTAACCGCTGTCCGGATAGACACCGACGGGACCGGAAAACTTCGTGCGCACCATGTCGATCGTGTCGGCGACGACGTTCGACTGAGTGTGCATGACGTTGACGACGTCCACGCCCTGCGACGGGATGCACTCGATGATCGGTTGCAAGGGGATGTCGCTTGCAAGGTTGAAACTGACGACGTTGCCGGCGTCGTCGAAGCGTGAGGAAAGCCCGAACCACACGGGAAGCCCGGTCGACAGCGCCGCCTCGACGGCGAGTGGAGTACGCGTTGGTTCGTACATCATTTCAAGCATGATGTGGTCGACGCCGCCCGACTTGAGCAAACCTGCCAATTCGTGGAACGCATCCGACATCTCGGCCGGACCGGGCGTGCGCGACGGGTCCACGAGGTCGGTTCCCGCGATGTGGGGGACCATGTGCGACAGGCATCCACCGACGGCCACGGTGCGACCCTCTGGCGCACGGTCACGGGCACGCAATGCCGCGTCGATCGCCACCTTGTTGATCTCCTCGACGCGGTCGCCGTAGCCCGCGGGCGTGAGCATCATCCGGCCGGATGCATACGTGTTGGTGGTGACGACGTCGGAGCCAGCGCGGATGTAGTCGAGGTGAACCTCGGTGAGCAGGTCTGCATTGTCCAGGGACGCGGGACCACACCATGCCTCGGGGCTCATCGTGGCGCCACGGCGCTGCAATTCCGTTCCCGTCGCGCCGTCGAGGACGATGACCTCGCCAGCGTCGAGGCGTTTCTTCAGTTGTGCATACGACACGGTGTCTCACGCTAGTTGACACACCACTAACCTTCGTCTCGTGACGCTGGCGACGCTCTCGGATGCGATCGGTGAATTGAAGGCCGCCCTTGGCGACAAGGTGACCGAGAACGACACGATTCGTGAGCACCACTCGAAAGACGAGAGCTTCCATCTCGCCTCCATGCCCGACGCCGTGGTGTTTACGGAGTCGATCGAGGACATCTCCGTCGCACTGCGAATCTGCAATGCGCACCGAGTCCCGGTGACGCCATTCGGTGCGGGGACGTCACTCGAGGCCAACAGCACACCGATCCACGGCGGGGTGTCGCTCGACGTGTCGCGAATGGACAAGGTCGTTCGTGTGGACCAGTCGGACCTCGACTGCACCGTGCAGCCGGGTGTGCGGCGCAAGGCCTTGAACGAACATCTGGCGCAGTACGGCTTGTTCTTCCCGGTCGACCCGGGTGCCGACGCGACGATCGGTGGCATGGCTGCGACGGGTGCATCGGGAACGACGACTGTGAAGTACGGGGCGATGAAGGAATTGGTCCTTGGCTTGGCGGTCGTCACCGCCAATGGCGACGTCGTGACCACGTCACGTCGTGCGCGAAAGACCTCTGCGGGCTACGACCTCACGCACCTCTTCGTCGGTTCCGAAGGAACCCTCGGAGTTATCGGTGAAATCACCCTGCGCGTCTTTGGCATTCCCGAGGTGATCGCAGCTGCGACGATGCAGTTCCCCAGCGTGCGCGACGCGGTGGACGCCGTGATCGAAGTGATCCAGTTTGGAATCGGGGTCGCACGAATCGAATTGCTGGACGCAGACGCAGTCCGGGCCGTCAATCGTTACTCGCAGACGGATTTGCCGGAACAGGCGCTGTTGTTGATGGAGTTCCACGGATCGGCCGAGTCGACTGCGATCGACATTGCCGCGACTCGCGAGGTGCTCGAGCGCCACGGTGGATCTGGTTTCCGTCAGACGACGGACGAGGGTGAGCGTCGCAAGTTGTGGCAGGCACGCCACGACACGTCGCTCGCGTGTCGATCACTCGTGCCCAACGCGCGAAACTTCGCCACTGACGTATGCGTGCCCATTTCGAGATTGAGCGACTGCATCGAGGCGACGCAGAAGGACCTCGCCGAGTCGAAGTTGTACGGACCGATCATCGGACACGTCGGAGACGGGAACTTCCACGTCGTGTTGAGCGTCGACCCGCAAGACCACGAGACGGTGGCGAAGATGGAAGAGTTCCATGGTCGGCTCGTTCGACGGGCACTTGCGATGGAGGGAACGTGTACGGGCGAGCACGGGATCGGTGTCGGAAAGATCGACTACCTGGTCGATGAACTCGGCTCGGCTGCAGTGTCGACGATGGCGGCCGTGAAGCGTGCGCTCGATCCGCACGGGATCATGAATCCCGGCAAGATCATCGCCGACTAGTTGTCGTCAGGCCCGACGCGCCGTCGACGCCACCACGCCGAGTGCAACGAACACCGAACCGGCGACGTAGCGCTGGACGAAAGGGAGTGCACGTCCACTGAGCAGTCGATCGCGCAATGCACTGGCCGTGAGCGCATACGTTGCATCCGTCATGCTGCCGAGGATGACAAAGAGCGTCCCGAGAATGAATGACTGAAGGGCGGGCGAGCCTCGATCCGGGTCGATGAACTGCGGCAGGTAACTCAAGAAGAAGAGCGCGACCTTCGGATTTAAGGTGTTGACGACGATTCCCTGGGTGAAGGACTTGCGAGCGGTTGCAGAGGCAGACTTCGAGTCCGGTGGCGTCGGAGTCACGAGCAGGGTGCGAACACCGACGTAGACGAGGTAGGCCGCGCCAGCCCACTTGATCGTCGTGAACGCGGTCGCTGAGGCCGCGATGATCGCCGACAGTCCGAGCGTCGCGGCGATCACGTGCATGAAGTTGCCGATCTCGAGACCTGCAACTCCAGCCAACGCAGCATTGCGACCGTCGGCCACGCTGCGATTGAGGACGTAGATGACGGCCGGGCCGGGGATCACGAGGAGGGCGATGGAAGCGATACCGAAGGCGACGACGTCGTGGAGCGGTGGCACGCCAACAGAGTAGTTGTGCATCGGTACGGATTACCCGAGGCTTTTGACAACGGCTCGTTACCGTCCACCTCACGTTCACAGCGAGGAGGGCGACGTGAGAACGACTGTGGTTCGCGGGCTAGCGATGATCGCGTGTTCGGTGAGCGTGATCGGCTGTGGCGAAGACCCGAGTGACTCCTTTGGTGAAACGAAGAATCGAGTCAACGGCATCGTCCGCGAATGGTCGGTGGAGGTCGATTCCACGGCGGCAGTGGCTGGAGAGGTCTCCTTCACCGTCGCCAACGAGGGAACGATTGGCCACGAGTTCCTCGTCGTCAAGACCGACATTGAACTCGGCAAGATCCCGCTCGACGGAGACCATTTTCCGGAGCCGGCGGATGGCCTTGCGGTGATCGACGAGATTGGCGAGTTCCCGAAGGGAACGACCGAGACGCTGACGTTGATCCTCGAACCAGGCAGTTATCAGCTCGTGTGCAACCTTCCCGGCCACTACGCCGCAGGTATGCATGCTGGCTTCGAAGTGCTGTAGCCCCGACCCGAACACCCTCCGCAACGAGGGATAGTGTTGCGTTCATGAGAGTTTCGGTCAATGCAGGTTCCTGCCACGGTCACCAAATGTGTGCGATTGCCGCACCGGAGATCTTTGGCAGCGATGAACTGGGCAATGCGGTCGTGTTGATCACTGGGGACATTCCCAAGGAACTCGAAGCCAAGGCGCGCAGGGCGGAGGGCAACTGTCCGGAGCGGGCCATCGTCATCAGCGACTAGGGGGAGCGACATGACGGACACGAACCACAAGCCGGTCGAGGACCTACTCACCGACTACGACATCTTCGATCCTGAATTCGTGCGCGATCCTTTCCCGGCGTTCGCCGAGATCTGCGAATCGAAGTGCCCCGTCGCCCACACCGATCGCTGGGGTGGCTCGTGGATGCCGACACGCTACGAAGACGTCGTCGCCATCGCCCAGGAGTACGAGACGTTCACGTCGCGTGGAATCCTCGTCTTGCCGCCTCCGCCCGGTCAGAACGAGGGCGCCTACGGTGGCGTTGCCGCACCACCGATCACGTCGGATCCACCCGACCACCATTGGCACCGACGACTCATCCTTCCCGTCTTTGCGCCACAGGCCGTCGCCAAGTACGAGCAGGGCACGCGCGACTTGTGCAATTCCTTGATCGATGCCTTCATCGACAAGGGAACCGCAGACGCAGCAGGCGACTACGCCCAACACATTCCCGTGCGCGTCATCGCCACGATGCTCGGCGTGCCGCTCGAGATGGAAGAAGAATTCACGGATTGGGTGCGTGGCGTGCTCGAGAACATGACCGACATGGAACGTCGCAAGCGTGCGCGTCAGAACATCATCGAATTCTTCCTCGCCCAGGTGAAGGACCGCGCCGAAAATCCGCGCGAGAACGATCTCATTACCGAGCTCATGAACACCGAGGTCGAGGGCAAGAAGGTGCCGATCGAATACGTACTCGGCGTGTGCAATCTGATGCTCGTCGCTGGAGTCGACACGACATGGTCGGCTATCGGATCCACCCTGTGGCACATGGCCCAGCACCCCGAACATCGCAAGCAGCTGCGTGAAAACCCCGACCTGTGGCCAACGGCCATCGAGGAATTGCTCCGCGTCTATGCGCCGGTGACCATGGCGCGAATCGTCGATCACGACGTCGACTACAACGGGTGCCCGATGAAGGCAGGAGACCGAGTCCTCATGCCATTCCCTGCGGCCAACCGGGATCCGCGGGTGTTCGAGAACCCGGACGAGGTGATCCTCGATCGTGAGCACAACCGTCACGTGGCGTTCGGTTCAGGCATCCACCGTTGTGCAGGTAGCAACTTGGCTCGCCTCGAGGTGCGTGTCGCATTGCAGACGTGGCTCGATCGGATCCCCGAGTTCGAACTCGTCGATCCGAACGGTGTGACGTGGGCGGGCGGTCAGGTCCACGGACCTCGCCGCTGCATGGTCAGGTTCTAGTCAGGCGAGGTCGCTGACCGGGTCGAGGTTGTGACCCTCGACGTCGATCTTCGGCAGCATCCTGTCGATCCACTTCGGGATCCACCAGTTGCGATCACCGAGTAGTTCCATGGTCGCCGGAACGAGCACCATGCGCACGATGGTGGCGTCGATGAACACTGCAAGCGCGAGACCGAGCCCGAACAGCTTCAGCTGACGGTCGTATCCGAGGACGAACGCCGCAAACACGCAGACCATGATCAATGCCGCCGCGGTGATGACTCGCGCGGTCGCGGTGAGTCCGTCTGCGACCGCCTCGGCGTTGTTGCCCGTGCGCAGGTATTCCTCGCGCACGCGCGACAAGAGGAACACCTCATAGTCCATTGACAATCCGAACACGATCGCAAACAGCATCATCGGTGCCCAGCTCTCGATCGGTCCAGCCTTGCCGACGCCGATCAAATTCATTCCCCATCCCCATTGGAAGATGGCGACGATGACGCCATAGGCGGCGCCGATCGACAACAAGTTCATGATCACGGCCTTCAGCGGCACGAGCAGGCTGCGGAACACGGCCATGAGCAGGAGGAAGGACAGCGACAACACACCAATGAACAGAAGCGGCATGCGACCACCAATGACGTCGGCGAAGTCCACGCCGGCCGCGGTGAAGCCACCGACCTTGGCTTCGACACCCGTTTGCGGGATGACGTCGTTGCGCAGCGTCTTGATCAAGGTCGTCGTGGCTTCGTCCTGTGGTGCGGTCGTCGGATAGGCGATGACGAGCGAAAGCGAACCGTCGGCAGAAGCTGGTGCCGACTGGGCGAACGCGATGCCGTCGACTCCCTTGATCTTCTCGACAAACGAACCAAGTGCGTCAGGGTTGGATGCGGTGTCACCTTGGACGGTGATGAAGAGCGGTCCGTTGAATCCCGGACCGAAGCCCTCGGCGAGCATGTCGTAGGCGCGACGGACGGTGGTCGACTCGGGAGCGTTTCCGTTGTCGCCGAAGCCGAGGCGGATGGACGCGAGCGGTGCACTCAGCACTAACAGGACCGCCGTTGCAGCAATTGCCGACGTCCACGGTCGACGCTGCACGAGCCGACTCCAGCGATACCAGAAAGTCTGACTCTTCGGCTTCGGCGTGCGTTGCGGGATCGGCGTGCGCAGCGGCCTGATCACAAAGCTCGCCGCCGTGACGACGACGGCTGCGACGACCGCGCCGAGGAACAGTGGAATCGAGTGCGCGACGACGGCGAAGAAGGTGACGACGACGAAGATCGACAGCGCGATGAGGGCAGCCCGGGTCGTCACGTCGATGCGGTGCTTGACCATCGCAAGGAGCGAGGGGAGCAAGGTGATCGACGCGACCATCATCACGAGAACGCCGATCACTGCACCGATGGCGAGACCGCGGGCGAAGGCGAGTCCCATCACGAACAGCCCGAGGAGCGAGATGATGACGGTGATTCCGGCGAAGATCACGGCCCGCCCCGACGTGTCCACGGCGTTGACGACCGAGTCCTCGACGCTCATGCCGTGGTGGATGCTCTCGCGGTAACGGGTGACGATGAAGAGCGCATAGTCGATGCCGACGCCGAGACCGATCATCGCGACCAGTGACGTGGTGAAGTCGGGCATCGGCAACACGTGACTGAGCACCGTGACGAGCGATGCGCCGACGCCGAGGCCGACGAGTGCGGTTCCGATGGGCAAGCCCATGGCGAGCACGGACCCGAAGGCAAGCACGAGGATGATGATCGCGGCGAGGAGACCGTAGGCCTCGCTCGCGGGAAGCTCGAACCCGGCGAAGATGTTGCCGCCGTATTCGATGCGCAGGTCGCCGACGGCATACGGTTCGCCGAGCTCACGAATCTCCTCGCCTAAGGCGATCAGTTTCGTTTGTGAGCGGATGGTGGCGTCGATCGAGGCAAAGGCGGTCGTTTCAGACTGGTTGATCTGCCCCGGTGCATCGAAGGGGCTCGTCACCGTCACTCCGTCGAGGGCCTCGACCTTGGAGAACAGCTCGGTCATCGACGCGCGCACTTCGTCCGACGTCACTCCATTGAGCGTCGCAAACACGATCTCACCGCTGAAGCCCGCCCGAGCCGGGCTGTTTGCCTCGAGCAACGTCTGGACGTCGTTCGACTCGCTCGCGGGGATTTCGAATTCGGTGGCGAAGTCGGAACCCGTCAGCGATGATGCGAAACCGATCGCGACGAGTAGGGGAATCCAGATCCCAAAGACCATCAGTCGGCGACGGCGGACACTGAAACGCGCAAGTGCAGCAAGCATGAGGGGGCTTTCTTGTCGGGGGTGGTGAACGAGTCTCGATGCTAGCTCGACGTACGACTCAATGTTAGGCGAGGACGTCTGGTCGACAGCTACAAGAGCGCGTGGCTTGCCGACGTTACTTTCGCCACGACACGCCGACCGGCCACTCGCCGATGCCGCCCTTTTCGTTGAGCATGCCCGTCAGCTCGCGGTTCAGGTGACGGGATCGCCAGGTGAGCATGTCTTGGGCGAGCGGCAGGACGACAGCCGGGTCGTCGATCGTCGTGCGCCACGTCGGGTCGGCCTTGGTGTCGAAACAGAGCCACGTGCCGTCACCGAATTGCACGTAGGCGAGGTCGTCGTACCGACGTACCGCAAGGTTCTGCATCTCAGGGCGGCGGTCCCACGGCCAGTCACGTTCCTGCATGCGAATGAAGAAGTGACGCCAGTCGTACTCATAGGACGCAGCGGTGCGCCAATCCGCGACATCTTGTCCGCCCAGAAGCGGCGTGAGCGGAAGTCCGTCGCATTGCTTGGGCACGGGTTGGCCGAGCGCTTCGGCGATCGTCGGCATGATGTCCACGTTCTCGGTGAACCGATCGACGGTCGTTCCATTTCGCTCCGGTAGTCGCGGATCGCGAATCAGTCCGAGGATGTGGTAACTCTGCTCGAAGAAGCCGAGTTTCTCCTTCAGCCCATGATCGCCGAGCTGTTCACCGTGGTCCGCCGTCACGACGATCATCGTGTTGTCCCACATGCCTCGCTCGACGAGTGCATCCCAGATGCGTCCAAGCTGTTCGTCGACGTCGCCGATCATGCCGTAGTACTGCGCGCGCATGTGGCGAATGCCCCATTCGTCCTGCGGCGGGACGGCGCTCGGAATCTGCAGTGCAAAGTCGTGGAACGGATGACGGTCGTTGGTCGGCGAGATCGGCAACTCGACGTCGTCAGGGTCGTATGCGGTGCTCCACTTGCCTGGAGCCGAGTACGGCGGATGCGGGCGCAGGTAACTCGCGTGCGCAAACCATGGACCATCCTGTTTGTCGAGCCACGTGAGGAAGTGGTCGGTGAGGAACGCAGAGATGCCGAACTCGGCAGGTCGTGTCGGTTCGGACAGCAGCGCCTGCTGGGCGTTCATCGGCACGTCGAAGTCGTGTGCGCGCAAGTGGTTGATCCACAGTTCGTGGGGTTCGGGGATGAACAGTTCACAATCGAAGCCCGGCAGGATTCCTTCGAACGATGTCAATCGCCAGTCGTCTGGCCCCGTCGTGTCCCGGGGGTCGGCAGATTGATCGGTGTAGCCGAAGAGCGTCGGCGTGTATCCCGCTCGTCGAGCCAGCCACGCGACGTTGTCGAACCGACGATCGAGCGGAGTGCCGTTGGCCACCACGCGATGGTTCATCTGGTACATCCCCGTGTACAAGCTCGCGCGTCCCGGTGAACACGGCGCGCACTGGCTGTAGTGGCGCGTCAGACGCACGCCGTGACGGGCGAGTCGGTCGAGGTTCGGTGTCTTGACGAGTGGATGGCCGGCAATGGACAGGCAGTCGGCGCGGAACTGGTCCAACGTGATGAGCAAGACATTGGGAGCCATCGTGAACGAGCGTAGTGTGATCGCCACGATGGTCGACCAGCCAGTCAGCGCGCACGTCGAATTGGGCGCCGTGTCGCTTCGCGTCCTCGAGTGGAATGCAACCGGCGACGCACCCGTCGTCCTCGTCCATGGTCTGGCCTCGAATGCGTTGCTCTGGCAGGGTGCGGCCCATGAGTTTGTCGCGCGCGGACATCGCGTGATCGCAGTCGACCAGCGCGGGCACGGCAGGTCGTCGAAGCCCGACGATGGCTACGACATGGCGACCGTGACCACGGACCTTGCACATCTGCTCGAACACCTTTCGAGCCAAGGCGTCGAGCGACCGGTCGTCGTCGGCCAGTCGTGGGGTGGCAACGTCGTCGTCGAACTTGCCCATCGACGTCCCGACCTCGTGCGCGGCGTCGTGGCCGTCGACGGCGGGTTCCTCGAACTGCAGTCCCATTTTCCCGAGTGGGGCGACTGCGCTACGGCGCTCGCTCCGCCAAACCTGCTCGGCACGCCGGCGCAGAGGATGCGCACCTACATGCGCACCGCGCACCCGGACTGGCCCGAGTCGGGGATCGACGGCCAGATGGGCAACTTCGAGGTGCTCGACGACGGGACGATTCGACCGTGGCTCACGTTCGATCGTCACCTGCTCGTCCTGCGCGGTCTGTGGGAACATCGACCCAGTGAGTTGTTTCCGAAGATCTCGACGCCGGTGATGCTGGCTCCTGCCGACCATGACCATGGCGTGTTCGCCGCGACGAAGCGTCAGACGGTCGAACGTGCACTCACTGCCTTGAAACGGGGTCGTGTCGAGTGGTTCCACGGCGCCGACCACGACCTTCACGCTCAACACCCCGAGCGATTCGCCGACGTCGTCTCGCGTGCGACCAGGGACGGGTTCTTTTCATGACGCGACCACGGATCCTCACGATCATGGGTTCGGGTGAAACCGCGCCGACCATGGTGCCGACCCATCGAATGCTCGTCGCGCGACTCGGCTCGTCGACGAAGGCGACGCTGCTCGACACGCCATATGGGTTCCAGGAAAATGCGCCAGAGCTCGCCGCCAAGGCCGTCGACTATTTCAAGACCAGCGTCAACGTCGATCTCGTCGTCGCCGGACTGACGGAGATCGCCGACGGCGACGCTCTCGTCGTCGAACGCGGGTTGAACGCGGTGAAGGACGCCGACTACGTCTTTGCTGGACCCGGCTCCCCGACGTATGCGTTACGTCAATGGGCGGGGACGTCGTTGCCCGAGCTGCTCGCGACAAAGTTGCGTAGTGGTGGGGCGGTGACGTTCGCGTCCGCCGCCGCACTCACCCTCGGAAAGAAGACCCTGCCGATCTATGAGATCTACAAGGCGGGGGATCAGCCGCGATGGCTGGACGGCCTCGACGTGTTGAGCGTCGTCGGCATCGATGCCGCGGTCATCCCGCACTACAACAATGCTGAAGGTGGACACCACGACACGCGCTTTTGTTACATGGGTGAGCGACGGTTGTCCCGGCTCGAACTCGAGTTGCCAGGCACCACCTACGTGTTGGGAATCGATGAACACACCGGGGTGGTCATGGACCTCGATGCCGACACTGCCACGGTCGTCGGCAAGGGTGTGCTGACGCTACGCGTCCGCGGAGCATCGACCGAGATCCCTTCGGGGGAAACCGTTCCGCTCGACCGTCTGCGGGATCCGTCGTCGACGACTGCGGTCAGTCGACCGTCCGTGGCGGCGCCAGCGCCACTCGTCGACGTCGTCGTCGATTCCAATCTGCGCCAGGCAACCGAGCGGCTGTCGGGAGACTTCGATGCTGCGCTCGTCGCTGGCGACGCCGACGCAGCCGCCCGTGCGGTGCTGGAACTCGAGGATGCGATCACGAGCTGGTCGGCAGACACGCTGCAAGGCACCGACGGAGAATTCGCGCGCGCCACCCTGCGATCGATGATCACGAGACTCGCTGGTGCCGCATCGAGCGGACTCACGGACCCCCGTGACGTCGTCGGCCCCTATATGGAGGTGTTGCTCACGTTGCGCGCTCAGGTGCGCAGCGACAAGCGGTTCGACCTGTCGGACATGATCCGTGATCGTCTCACGGAGATCGGCGTCGAAGTTCGGGACACCCCGAACGGCGTGGAGTGGGTGCTGCGCGACTAGAGGTGACCGAGGGAGGCCATCTTGGCCCGGTTCTTGATGCCCGCGACCGCGTAGACGACGACGAAGATCACCGCGTCGAGCAAGATGATGGTCGCACTCGCCGACGTGTCGAGGTGGTAGCTCACGTTCATGCCAACGAAGCACGTGACCGCGCCAATGACGGGGGACAGCCACAAGAGGCGGGAGAAACTGTTCGTGGTCATTCGGGCCGCCGCCGCGGGAATGACGAGCAGCGCCGAGATGAGCAACGTTCCGATGACCCGCATCGTGACGAGGATCGTGAGTGACAACAACGCGAGGAGGACTGCCTCGACGATGCCGACGTTGACGCCTGACACCTGAGCGACGTCACGGTCGAAGGTCGAAAACAGCAGCCGTCGATACCAGACGACGATGATGCCCAGTGACAGTGCTGCGACGAGGGCGACCGCGAGGATGTCTGCTGTGCGGACGCCGAGCACGCTGCCGAACAACACGGCCTCGATGCTCTTGGACGCTTGACCGTAACGGTTCATGAGGGCGAGACCGAGGGCGAACGACGCCGTCGTCACGACGCCGATGGCTGCGTCGGCACCGAGGACGCGTCGACGGGCTACGCGTGCGATGAGCACGCCCGAAACCACCCCCCAGATTCCTGCGCCGAGGAAGAAGTTGACGCCGATCACCGCACTTGCTGCCGCACCACCGAAGACCGCATGCGACAAACCATGGCCGATGTAACTCATGCCGCGCAGGATGACGAACACACCGAGCAATCCGCACAAGGCACCAGCGATCGTCGCAACGACGATGCCGTGGCGGAAGAACTCGAAGCCGTAGGGCTCCAACAGGTCGAGTGCGAGCATCAAGAATCCTCAGGGCGCACGTGGGTGCGGCCGTGGTCGATGACGAGTGGCATGCCACCGTGCTCGAGAACCTCCATCGGTGCACCGTACGTCGCCTCGAGGACGTCGCTCGTGAGCACGTCCTTCGGATTTCCATCGGCGATCACTCGTCTGTTCATGCACACGAGACGTGGAAGGTGGGCGGCGAGACCGTTCAAGTCGTGAGTGGTGAGCAAAATCGTGAGCCCCGCAGCGTGCAAGTCTGCGAGCAAGTGCAACACCTCGTGTCGCGTGCGCACGTCGACGCCCGACGTCGGTTCGTCCATGATCAAGATGTCGGGCCTGCGATACATCGCCCGGGCGATGAAGACGCGCTGTTGCTGTCCACCGGAGAGTTCGCGAATGTGTCTGTTGGCGACGTCACCGATGCCGAGCTGGTCGAGCACGTCGCGGACCGCCTTGCGTTCCTCCCGCGTGATCCGGGGCCACCATGAACCAGCGGTGTCGGTCATCACGATCACTTCTTCGACGGTCACGGGGAAGAACCAGTCGACCGTCTCCACCTGCGGGACGTAGCCGACGCGAAGGTGGGCAGCGGTCGTCACCGACCCGTGAGCAACGGGATGTGATCCGAGGATTGCCCGCAAGAGCGTGGTCTTGCCCGACCCAGAGGGACCGACGATTCCGACGAACTCGCCACGGTGGATCGTCATGTAGAAGTCGTCGACGACGGCCTGCTGACCGTAGGTGCACGACAGGTGGTCGCAGACGATGAGCGGTTCGTGATGCGACATCTTGACTATTGAGGGTAGACCGCCTTGTCGGGGACCACGTCACTCACGTCGACGGAACCAAGCGCCGAGGGATCGCCGCCGAGGGCCTCGACCATCGTTGCAAAGTTGAACCGCATCAGTCCGAGCCAGGAGTGTTCGGGGTCGCCTGGGGCGCCGATCAAGTCGTCGTCGCGCAGCACGTCGACGTACCGCACTCCGGTCTCTGCACCAATCTGCTCGAGGACGGGTGACGGGAATACTTCGCTTCCAAACACTGCGGTCACGCCCTCGGCACCGATCTGGGAGATCAGGTCGGCGATCTCCTTGGGGGTCGGTTCGTCAAAGGACGATGGCTGCAGTGCACCGACCACGGTGTAGCCGAAGTGCTTGGCGAAGTACGCGTATGCGTCGTGATACGTCACGAGCTTGCGCTGGCCCTCTGGGATCGTGGCGGTCGCCGCCATCATCGCTGCATCGAGGGCGTCGATCTTGACGGCGAACGCGTCGTAGTTCGATGCATACGTCGTGGCGTTCGCCGGGTCGCGTCGCGACAGCACGTCGCGCACGATTCGCGCATATTCCATTGCCATCGGTGGGTTGGTCCACAGGTGCGGATTCGGCTTGCCGCCCTCGAGTGGGAAGGAGAAGTCGTAGATGTAGTCGGACTCGGGCAGGATCTCCGTTCCAAGCTCGCAAATCATGGCGCCGTCTTTGAGGTTGGCAAGTGCAAGGTCCTTCGTCGGTTCTTCCAACACGAGACCGTTGATGAAGATGATGTCGGCTTGTTCCAGGAGCGCCGCATCGCTCGGCTTGGGTTCGAAGGTGTGCGAGTTCGTGCCCTCGGGGACGATGCCGACGATCGACGTCTCGGTGTTGCCTGCGACGTTTGCAACGATGCTGGTGATCGGAGCGACGGTGGTCGCGATCGACAGCGGACCGTCGACGACGTCGCCAAGGTCGCAACCGATCGCCGTGGCGTCTTGCGACTCCGAACTCGAGCAAGCAGAGAGGAGGACGGTCAGTACAAGTACCGGTGTGATGATGAGCCGACGTGTCATGCGCCGAGGTTAGGTGATGGAACGCCCTAAAGGTTGGCGAGCCGTGCGACGTTCATCACGAATTCATCGACGTCGCTCACTGGACCGATTTTTTTCTCCAGGGGGCCGTCGAGGAGCAGCGTTGCAAGTCCGTGAGCGACGGACCACATGTACGTCGCCGACAGGCGAACGTCGTCAATCGACGCATTCGGTCCGAGTTCCTTCACGACGAAGTCGGTAAGTGCACCGAACGATCGGTCTGCTTGTGCGAGCGCCGAGGGGTAGTGCTCGAGGTTGCAGATGTCGGATCGGAACATCACCCGAAAGTGGCCCTTGTGGTCGAGTGCGAATCGAACGTAAGCCAGACACATCGCCTCTTTTGACTGTGGGGCTGTCGATTCGAGGATGTTGGCCAGCTGTGCGAACCCCTCTTCACAGATCGCGCCAAAGAGTCCTTCGCGATCCTTGAAGTGGTGGTACGGGGCCTGGTGGCTGACCCCTGCACGACGGGCCACGTCGCGCAACGACACGTCGTCGGGACCGGAGGACGCGACGATGGCAATGGCGGCGTCGAGCACCGTGCGCTGGAGGCCATCGGTTGGTGTGGGTGCCACGACTTGACACTATCAAGTTCTGCTGGTAGACATTGTCAAGTGACACACGAACGCGCCTACCAGCGTCGCTGGACCATCCTTCTCATCCTGTGCATCAGCCTCTTCATGGTCGTGGTCGACAACCTGATCATCAACGTGGCCCTACCGACCTTGTCGCGCGAGCTCGGCGCATCGACGAGCGGCTTGCAGTGGATCGTCGACTCCTATGCATTGGTGTTCGCATGTCTGTTGCTCGCTTTCGGCGGTCTCGGCGACCGCTTCGGTCGCAAGGGAGCAATCCAAATTGGCCTCGTCGCTTTCGCCGCATGCTCGGTGTGGGCGTCGTTCGCCGACACGACGACTGAGCTGATCCTCGCCCGCGGCGCGATGGGCATCGGTGCGGCAGCGGTCTTCCCGGCGACGCTTGCGATCCTGATCGACGTCTTTCGAGATCCTGTCGAGCGCGCCAAGGCGATCGGCGTCTGGTCGGCGATCTCGGGAATGGCCGTCGCCTTCGGACCGGTCGTCGGCGGTTTCCTCCTCGAGCACTACTACTGGGGTTCGGTCTTCTTGATCAACGTGCCAATCACGATCATCGCCCTCGTGCTCGGCGCCATCTACTTGCCGACGTCGAAGGATCCGAATCCACACCGGCTCGACTTCCCCGGTCTCGGCTTGTCGATTGCGATGGTCGGTCTCCTCGTCTACACCGTGATCGAAGGTCCGCATCGTGGATGGACGAGCGTCGAGACGTTGGTGTCGTTTGCAATCACGATCGTGCTCTTCGCGTTGTTCGTCAAACGCGAACGCTCGACGGATGAGCCACTTCTCGACGTTCGCGTGTTCCGTAACGCACGACTCTCCGCGGCGACGTCATCGATCGGCATCGCATTCTTCGTGCTCTTTGGATTCACGTTCCTCGTCACCCAGTACTTCCAGTTCGTCCGCGGTTACTCGACGCTCGAATCTGGTCTGCGCACGCTCCCATTCGCCATCGGCGCCGGTGTCACTGCGCCGATCGCCGCACGAGCCGCGCTCAAGTTTGGAACGAAACGCGTCGTTGCGCTCGGGCTCCTGAACATGTCGATCGGCTTGACCATCATCGGATTCCAGGACGCCGACGCCGCGTACTTTGGTCCGATCATCGTGAGCATGTTGTTCCTTGCGAACGGCCTCGCACTCGTTACGTCGCCATCGACCGATGCGGTGATGGGGGAGTTGCCCCGCGAGAAAGCCGGCATCGGATCGGCGGTCAACGACGTGAGTCGTGAAGTCGGCGGCACTCTCGGTGTGGCAATCGTCGGGTCAGTCTTTGCAAGTCTCTATGGACCGCGACTCGGTGAACTCGTGAAGGGATTCGGCATGCCGCAAGAAGCCGTCGAGCTTGCCAAGGAGTCGGCAGGCGCAGGTTTCGCCGTCGCCCAAATGGCCCCGACGCCCGAGGCCGTCGAGGCCCTCACCCAGGCGGTGAGCGACGCATTTATGCACGGATTTCACACCGCGTGCTTCGTCGCCGCCGGAATGGCACTCGTCGGGTCGCTCTTTGCGCTCCGGTTCCTTTCCGCTCGCGCAACTGCCAAGTAGCTACTGCTCGACCTTCCCCACTTGATGGGCTGCCAAGTAGCCTGAGAGGTCTACATACGGCAGTTTTCAGTACGTGAGGGGGAGACCGAGCATGGCACGAGTAGTTCGAGCGGCGTTGTTGCAGACCGACTGGACCGGCAACAAGGACACGATGATCGACAAGCACGAGGAAGCTGCTCGTGAGGCCAAGAAGCAGGGAGCACAGGTGATGTGCTTCCAGGAACTTTTCTACGGCCCGTACTTCTGTCAGGTCCAGGATCCGCAGTACTACTCCTACACCGAGTCGATCCCCGACGGCCCGACGACCAAGCGCTTCCAGTCGGTGGCCAAAGAGTTGGGGATGGTCCTGGTACTGCCGATGTACGAGATCGTCCAGCCGGGGCTCTACTACAACACCGCCGCCGTGATCGACGCCGATGGTCGTTATCTCGGCAAGTATCGCAAGCAGCACATCCCGCAGGTCAAGGGATTCTGGGAGAAGTACTACTTCACCCCGGGAACTGATGGCTACCCGGTGTTCGACACTGCGGTCGGCAAGGTCGGCGTGTACATCTGTTACGACCGCCACTTCCCGGAAGGCTGGCGCGCACTCGGTCTGAACGGTGCAGAGATCGTGTTCAATCCGTCGGCCACGAGCCGCGGGTTGTCCGAGTACATCTGGCGCATCGAGCAGCCGGCGTCGGCGGTGGCGAACATGTACTACGTCGGCGCGATCAATCGCGTCGGCATCGAGAGCGAGTACGGCGACGACGACTTCTATGGCCAGAGCTACTTCGTCGACCCGGAGGGCAAGTTCGTGGGCGAGGTCGGCGATCCGTACAAGCCGGAGCTGATCGTTCGCGATCTCGACATGGACAAGATCAAGATGGTTCGCGATCGTTGGGCGTTCTATCGCGACCGTCGACCGGACGCATACGACGAAATCGTCCGTCGCTAGGAACCACATACACGCGAGCAGGATCAAGGGGGAAACATGGCACGCACACTGATCAAGAACGGAACCGTCGTCAGCCCGACCGGTCGGCACGAGGTCGACGTCCTCATCGAGGGTGACACGATCTCGGCGCTGCTCGAACGCGGCAAGGCCGAGGCACTGAACATCAGTGCCGACAAGGTGATCGACGCGAAGGGCAAGTACGTGGTGCCAGGTGGCATCGACGTGCACACGCACATGGAACTTCCATTCGGAGGGACGTTCGCGAGCGACACCTTCGAGACGGGAACGACCGCAGCCGCATGGGGCGGAGTGACGACGATCGTCGACTTTGCCGTCCAGCGATACGGCGAGAACGTGCAGCAGTCGTTGGCCGATTGGCACGCCAAGGCCGCGGGCAACTGCTCGATCGACTACGCGTTCCACCAGATCATCGGTGGAATCGACGACCAGGCACTCGCCGACATGGACTACCTCGTGAAGAACGAGGGTGTCACCTCATTCAAGTTGTTCATGGCCTATCCGGGCGTGTTCTACTCCGACGACGGCCAGATCCTGCGCGCGATGCAGCAGGCGGGCAACAACGGCTCGACGATCATGATGCACGCAGAGAACGGCATCGCAATCGACGTGCTCGTGCAGCAGTACCTCGCGCGTGGCGAGACGGACCCGAAGTACCACAGCTACTCGCGCCCGAGCCTCCTCGAGGGCGAGGCGACGCACCGTGCGATCGTTCTTTCCAAGGTCGCCGGTAACGTTCCGCTCTACGTCGTGCACATGTCGGCGTCAGAGGCGCTGAATGCCCTCGCTGAGGCACGTCACGAAGGCATGAACGTCTTCGGTGAGACCTGCCCGCAGTACCTCTACATGACGCTCGAGGACCACCTCGCGCGTCCAGGCTTCGAGGGTGCAAAGTTCGTCTGCTCGCCGCCGATCCGCAGCAAGCACGACTCGCACGACCACCACGCCGACCTGTGGAAGGGTCTGCGCATGAACGAGCTCGCCGTCGTCTCCACCGACCACTGCCCGTTCTGCTTCAAGGACCAAAAGGAACTCGGCATCGGGAACTTCTCGAAGATTCCGAACGGCATGGGCGGTGTCGAACACCGCATGGAGCTCATCTATCAGGGTGTCGTGCAGGGCGAGATCTCCCTCGAGCGTTGGGTGGAGACGTGCAGCACGTCACCAGCGCGCATGTTTGGCATGTATCCGAAGAAGGGCATCATCGCCCCGGGTTCGGACGCCGACATCTTGATCTGGGATCCGAACACGAAGACCAAAATCGGCGTCAACGACAAGCACCACATGAACATGGACCACTCCTCGTGGGAAGGTTTCGTGGTCGACGGCAAGGTCGACACCGTGTTGTCGCGTGGCGCAATCGTGATCGAAAACGACACGTTCACCGGCAAGAAGGGCCACGGCAAGTTCATCAAGCGTGGGCTCTGCCAATACCTGAACTAAATCCGAACGACGAACTACACACAACGAACAAGGGACACGACATGGAACGCATCAGCCACTGGGTCAACAACAAGGTCGTCAAGGGAACCTCCGGCAACACCGGCAAGGTGTTCAATCCTGCGACGGGTGAACAGCAAGCCGAGGTCGACCTCGCCTCCGTCGCGGAAGTCGACGCAGTTGTCGCAGCGGCAAAGACCGCATTTTCGACCTGGCGTTCGTCGAACCTGTCCAAGCGCGCGGAGGTCATGTTCCGCATGCGTGAGTTGGTGGATGCGAATCGCAAGGAACTTGCCAACATCGTCTCGCTCGAGCACGGCAAGGTTCCCTCGGATGCGGCAGGCGAGTTGGCCCGCGGTCTCGAGAACCTCGAGTTCGCCTGTGGCATCCCGGCGCTGCTGAAGGGCGGCTACTCGGAGCAGGCGTCTGGTGGTGTCGACGTGTACAGCATCCGCCAGCCACTCGGCGTGGTCGCAGGCATCACTCCGTTCAACTTCCCGGCGATGGTGCCGATGTGGATGTTCGCGAACGCGATCATGTGTGGCAATACGTTCATCTTGAAGCCGAGCGAGAAGGACCCGTCGGCGTCGATGTTCATCGCCGACCTGCTCCGCCAGGCGGGCCTGCCCGACGGCGTGTTCAACGTCGTGCACGGCGACAAGGTGGCCGTGGACCGCATCCTCAACCACCCCGACATCCAGGCTGTGTCGTTCGTCGGTTCGACGCCGATCGCCAAGTACGTCTACGAGACCGGCACGAAGAACGGCAAGCGTGTGCAGGCCCTCGGTGGCGCAAAGAACCACATGCTGGTGCTTCCCGATGCAGATCTCGACATGGCTGCAGATGCCGCTGTGAGCGCCGCCTACGGTTCGGCGGGTGAGCGTTGCATGGCGATCTCGGTCGTGCTCGCAGTTGACACCGTTGCCGATGCGTTGATCGACAAAATCAAGACGCGCGTTCCGAACATCAAGGTCGGTCCGGGCACGGACCCGTCGAGCGAGATGGGACCGCTGATCAGCCGCGAGCACCGCGACAAGGTCGCAAGTTACGTCACCAATGCGGCGGCCGAGGGGGCCAAGGTCGTCATCGACGGCACGGACAAGGCCAAGGACCAGGGGTTCTTCCTCAACCCGAGCCTCATCGACGGCGTGAAGCCAGGAATGAAGTGCTACGACGAGGAGATCTTCGGACCAGTGCTCACCGTGATGCGCGTGTCGAGTTACGACGAAGGCCTCGCCACGATCAATGCGAACCAATTCGGCAACGGCACGGCCATCTTCACCCGTGACGGTGGCGTGGCTCGCCAGTTCCAGTTCGACGTGCAGGTCGGCATGGTCGGCATCAACGTGCCGATTCCGGTGCCCGTGTCGTACTACTCATTCGGCGGTTGGAAGGCCTCGCTCTTCGGAGACCAGCACATGTACGGACCAGAAGGCGTCAACTTCTTCACTCGTGGCAAGGTCGTCACGTCGCGATGGCCAGACCCGCGCACGTCGTCAGTCAACCTCGGTTTCCCGCAGAACCGCTAATCGAACTCGAGGGGACACATGGACATCGGCGTCGTACTCCAGACCACACCACCGTCGGCGCGCGTTGTCGACCTCGCCAAGAAGGCCGACATGTACGGCTTTTCACACGTGTGGACCTTCGACAGCCACATCTTGTGGCAGGAGCCGTACGTCATCTACAGCCAGATCCTCGCCGAGACGCGCAACGTGATCGTCGGGCCGATGGTGACGAACCCCGCCACCCGTGACTGGACGGTGACGGCGAGTACCTATGCGACGTTGAACGAGATGTTCGGCAACCGCACGGTGTGTGGCATCGGGCGAGGAGACTCCGCCGTTCGCGTGACGAACGGAAAGCCGACGACACTCGCCACGCTGCGTGAGAGCATCCACGTGATCCGCGAGCTCGGATGTGGCCGTGCCGTCGACTACAACGGCTCGTCCATCCGTTTCCCGTGGGCGTCGAAGAGCTCGCTCGAGGTGTGGGTTGCGGCCTACGGTCCGAAGGCACTTGCGCTCACCGGCGAGGTCGGCGATGGCTTCATCCTGCAACTTGCCGACTTGAGCATCGCGGAGTGGACGATCTCGGCGGTGCGTGACGCAGCCAAGGCCGCCGGTCGCGACCCGAAGTCGGTGAAGATCTGTGTCGCCGCTCCCGCATACGTCGGCAACGATATGACCCACATGCGCGACCAGACCCGTTGGTTCGGCGGCATGGTCGGCAACCACGTGGCCGACATCGTCGAGCGCTACGGCGAGAATTCCAGCGTTCCGAAGGCGCTCACCGACTACATCAAGGGGCGCCAGGGTTACGACTACAACGAGCACGGTCGTGCAGGCAACAGCCACACGACGTTCGTTCCGGACGAGATCGTGGATCGATTCTGCATTCTCGGGGATGCGAACGAGCACATCCGTCGACTCACCGAACTGAAGGAGCTCGGCGTCGACCAGTTCGCCGTCTACCTCCAGCACGACGGCAAGGACTCGACCCTCGAGGCCTACGGCGAGACGATCCTTCCCGCGATCCAGGAGCTGGGCAAAGCAAAGCAATGAGCCCGTTCGCCCGCCGCGCCGCCTACCGAACGTCGATGTTCGTGCTGGCGGTCGTGCAGGTGGGCGTGATCTGGGAGCTGTACAAGACGCTTGGTCCGGCGGACGGCGGCAAGGTGCTCGGCGTGAGCATCTTCCCGCGAGCAAACGACACCGCAATGCCACACGTCTGGGACATGCTCACTCGATATGGGCGACCTGAAGTGCGGGGGAGCGACCGCAAGATTTGGGTGGTCGTGTTGAGCGGTGCGTGGTTCTCCTTCCGACTCTCGCTCGTCGGGTTCGCCCTCGGCGCATCGATCGGCGTCGGCCTCGCGGTTCTCATGACCCGCTACAAGCTCGTCGAGCGAGGCTTGTTGCCCTATCTCGTCGTCTCGCAGACCGTGCCGTTGATCGCGCTCGCCCCACTCGTCGTGTCGTGGGGAGGGAAGTTGGAGATCGGTTCGTTCGTCTGGCCGCGTTGGCTGTCGGCGTCCGTGCTCGGGGCGTTTCTTGCCTTTTTCCCGATCGCCGTCGGCACGCTGCGCGGACTGGCGAGCGCCCCCGCGGCGGCCCTCGAGTTGATGGAGAGCTATGCCTCGACGTGGCGCCAGACGCTCACCAAACTGCGCTTTCCTGCTGCCGTGCCGTACATGGTTCCTGCGTTCAAACTCGGGGCATCGGGCTCCGTCGTCGGCGTCGTCGTCGCCGAGATCTCGACCGGTTTGAAGGGTGGTATCGGCCGATTGATCATCGAGTATGCGCGCGAGGCGACGGGTGATCCAGCGAAGGTGTTCACGGCAGTGTTCGGCGCCGCCGCGCTCGGCTTGACGATGGCGGGCTTCGTCGCGCTGTCTGACGTGTTGTTGATGAGGAATCGACCGAAGGAGACGACGACATGAGTGCAGTATCGGTGAACGGCGCGAGCAAGATCTTCAACCAGGGCACGCCGAAGAAGGTCGATGCACTAGTAGACGTGAACTTGACGGTCGAGCAAGGCGAGTTCGTCTCGTTGATCGGGCCATCGGGGTGTGGCAAGTCGACGCTGTTGCGCCTGATCGCCAACCTGCTGGAGCCGACGACTGGTTCGGTCACCGTCAACGGCAAACCCTCGCACCAGGCACGTCTCGACCAGGACTACGGCATGGCCTTCCAGCAGGCGGGTCTGTTCGACTGGCGAACGGTGTCGAAGAACATCGAATTGCCACTCGAGTTGAAGGGGTGGGACAAGGATCGCCGCGCCGCTCGCGCCAAGGAGATGTTGGATCTTGTCAAGCTTCCCGAGTTCGGCGACCTCTACCCATGGCAACTGTCCGGTGGCATGCAGCAGCGCATCGCGATCGCTCGTGCGCTCGCGGCGCATCCACCGCTGTTGTTGATGGACGAACCGTTCGGTGCACTGGACGAGATGACCCGCGAATACATGCAGGGTGAGTTGCTTCGCATCTGCGCCGAGACGGGCACGACGGTCGTCTTCGTCACGCACTCGATTCCCGAGGCCGTGTACCTGTCGCATCGCGTCGTCGTCATGTCGCCGCGCCCCGGTCGCATCACGGACCTCATCGACGTGAAGCTCGGCAAGGGCCGCACGGAGGACACCCGAAACGCCGACGAGTTCTTCCAGGGAATCACCGCCGTGCGTGAAGCGCTACGCGGGTCGCACGCCGACCACGTTGCGTCGAATGCGGTGCGCGGAGTCGAGGATCGCTGACGTGAACGCACGCCTCGCGCGCATCGTGCCACCGATCATCTTCGGGCTTGGCTTCCTCGGACTGTGGGAGGGTGCCGTGCGCGGATTCAACCTGAAGCCGTACTTCCTCGCACCACCGTCGAAGATCCTCGAGCAGTTCTGGACGAACATCTCACGAATCTGGGAAGCGGCATCGGTGTCAGGAATGAACGCCCTAGTCGGCTTGGTTGTGGGGACCGTGCTCGGAGTGGCGATGAGCTTCGTGCTCAGCCGATTCAAGTTCCTCGGTGAATTGATCACGCCACTTGCCATCGCATTGAATGCCATTCCGATCTTCGTGCTCGTGGCAGTGCTCAACAACATGTACTCGATCACGAGCGAAATCCCACGGCGATTCATGGTCACCCTCGTCGTCTACTTCATCGTGCTCGTCAACGTCGCCAAGGGATTGACCCAGGTGCGCAGCACACACGTAGAGCTGATGCGCTCCTATGCGGCGAGCGAGTTCGCCATCCTGCGCAAGGTTCGGGTTCCGAACGCCGTGCCCTACCTGTTCACCGCGCTCAAGATCGCCGCGCCGGCCTCCGTCATCACCGCCTTCGTCTCCGAGTACTTCGGGGGCTCGCAGAACGGTCTGGGGAGTCGAATCACGAGCAACATCGCAAATTCGAAGAACGCCGCAGCCTGGGCCTACGTTCTGGGGGCCTGTCTGCTCGGGCTAGTGTTCTACATAGTCTCCGTAGTGCTGGAGAACGTCACCTCTCGGGGTGGCGGGGCCACAAACAACAACAGTAAGTAGAGAACCCAGGTTCTCGGGGGAGTACAACCAATGAGGAAATCACGTATCAAGTTCGCCGTTGCGGGCTTGGCTGCGTTGTCGTTGATCACCGCCGCGTGCGGTGGTTCGGACAGCGCCTCCGACACGACGGCAGCTGCAGAAGAGGGTTGCGCCGAGCTCACGCCGGTCAAGCTTCAGTTGCAGTGGTTCATCCAGGCTCAGTTCGCCGGCTACTTCGCCGCACAGGACCAGGGCTTCTACGAGGCACAGTGTCTCTCCGTGGAAATCGTCGAGGGTGGTGTGGACATCGTTCCGCAGCAGCAGCTCGCCGACGGCGCGGTCGACTTCGCTCTGTCGTGGGTGCCGAAGGCACTCGCCAGCCGCGAAGCCGGTGCGAACATTGTGAACATCGCACAGATCTTCCAGCGCTCGGGCACCTTGCAGGTGTCGTTCAAGGACAAGAACATCACGTCCGCAGCTGACTTTGCCGGCAAGAAGATCGGCAACTGGGGCTTCGGCAACGAGTTCGAGATCTTTGCCGCACTGACCAAGGCCGGTCTCGACCCCGCCAAGGACGTCACGCTCGTCCAGCAGCAGTTCGACATGCTCGGTCTGCTCTCGGGTGACATCGACGCCGCAGAGGCCATGACGTACAACGAGTACGCACAGGTCCTCGAGGCCGTGAACCCGGACACCGGCGCGCTCTACACCGCCGATGACTTCAACGTCGTTTCGTACGAGGCTGAGGGTGTCGGTATGTTGCAGGACGCAATCTGGGCAGACGGCAACCGTCTGTCGGATCCGGCATACCGTGAGACGGCAGTCAAGTTCGTCGCCGCCTCGATTCAGGGTTGGGCATTCTGCCGCGACAACGCCGAGGCGTGCCGCGACATCGTGGTCGCCAAGGGTTCGAAGCTCGGTGCCAGCCACCAGCTGTGGCAGATGAACGAGGTCAACAAGTTGATCTGGCCGTCCGACATGGGCGCAGGCATGATCGACCAGGCCGCGTGGGACCGCACCGCTTCGCTGTCGCAGGAGACCAAGAACCTCGAAGGTTCGACCGTCCTCACCGCGGCACCGTCGGCTGACGCCTACACGAACGACATCGTGACCGAGGCCCTCGCTCTGTTGACAGAGTTGGGTGTCGACACGACCGGTTCGGGCTTCACCCCAATTGAGGTCACCCTCAACGAAGGTGGAAACTGATCTAGATCGTTAGATCGCAATGGGGCGGGGTGCTTCGGCATCCCGCCCCTTTTGCGTTTCTGCTACCGCAAGAAGAACGGAACGATCACCGCAAGTGCGCTGATGATGATGTGTGAGTACATCAGAGTCCGTGATGACGTCAGTCGTGACTCAAATCGGTCCATACGTCTCTCGAGGCCGTCAAAACGAGTCTCCATAGCATCGAAGCGGTCGTCCATCCTGTCGAGTCGATAGTCAATTCGGTCGAGTCGTGTGTCGATTCCGTCGAGTCGGGTGTCTACTGCGTTGAGTCGTGTGTCGATTCCGTCGAGTCGGGTGTCTACTGCGTTGAGTCGTGTGTCGATTCCGTCGAGTCGGGTGTCTACTGCGTTGAGTCGTGTGTCGATTCCGTCGAGTCGGGTGTCTACTGCGTTGAGTCGTGTGTCGATTCCGTCGAGTCGGGCGTCGATTCGGTCGAATCGTTGCTCCATTCGAGCATGGCGTTGATCCAGACGAAGAGATAGAACGAGGAGATCCTTCTTGACGACCGGCGCGTCCCAGGATGGATCGAGGTCGAGTCGAGTGGTCCACTCGAGCGGATCTGGAATGTCGGCCATGTTTGCCCCAATCAGTGATGTCATGCACGGATGTGTGCATAGGCCGGGGAAAACGGCAATGAGATCTTGAGTGTGCCACAGAGCGTGCTGTGGCTGTCAAGGACCGTCTACGGGTGCAGACCTCGCATGCGGTGGGCATCTGCGATGGTCTTGACGCCGAGGACCGAGGCAGCCAGCCGATATGGCAAGCCTGATTCCTGGGCAAAGGCATAGAACTTCTCGAAAGCCGCCCTCATCAAGTCGATGACTCGGGCGTTGACCTCGTCTTCGTCCCATGTGAGGTGGGCGAAGTTCTGGCACTGCTCGAGATATGAACATGTCACGCCGCCCGCGTTGGCGTACACGTCGGGGATCACCATGATCCCTCGGTCGGCGAGGATGTGGTCGGCCCCGGGAGTCAATGGACCATTGGCTCCTTCGACGATGAGCTTCGCGGTGATCGTCTGGGCCTCGGCTTCGCCAACTGCATCGCCGAGTGCACACGGCATCACGATGTCGCAGGGGAGCGCAAAGACAGCGGCTGAGCCCTTCTCGCCTCGAGCGACGACTTCCCCGACACCGCAATCGGCGACGCTTCGGACTCCGTCGCGGAACGCCTGGTCGATGCGTGCAAGGTCGAGTCCGCGCTCGTCATGGATGGTGCCACCGACGTCGGAGAGGCCGACGATCAGTGCGCCGCGTGCGGCGGCGAGACGAGCTGCCCACGATCCCACTTGGCCGTATCCCTGGATTGCGATCTTCTTCCCCTGCAGCGTCGTGCCCTGCTTGGCGAGCATCAGCGCGGCGGCTTCGACGACGCCACGACCCGTGGCCGACTCGCGGCCCAACGAACCACCGAGTTCGATGGGTTTGCCGGTGACGACGCCTGGTGTCGCATGGCCAACTCCAGTGGAGTACTGGTCCATCACCCAGGCCATCACTTGGGCGTTCGTGCCGACGTCGGGCGCAGGGACGTCCTTGTCGGGGCCGAGGAACGACGAAATCTCCGAGACGTAGCGGCGGGTAATCCGCTCGATCTCGCTCTGCGAGTACTGCTTCGGGTCGAAACAGATGCCGCCTTTCGCACCACCGAGGGGAAGGTTCGCGATCGCGGTCTTGAGCGACATGCCGATGGCGAGGGCGACGACTTCGTCGCGGTTCACTTCGTGGTGATAGCGGATTCCGCCCTTTGCCGGGCCGCGGGTCGTGTTGTGGTGGACACGCCATCCGATCAACTGGTCGCGGGTGCCGTCGTCTCGGCGGAACGGAATTGCGACTTCGATGATTCGTCGCGGTCGGACGATCGTCTCGATCAGTCCGTCTTCCAACTTCAACCACTCGCCAGCTTCACGAACGCGCAGTTCGGCCGCTTGGAGGGCTGAATAGGTCTGATATGACGCCATTGTCATACGTGTCCCTTCTCAGCAATCTGCTGGAATCAGACTAGAACATCCGGTGACGCCGCGTGGCGTACTCAGGTGACGCGCGAGCGTGGTTCGACCGCGTCGTTGTAGCGACCCGTGGCGATCAGTTCACGTAGTCGGTTGAAGCCTTCCCACACTTCGACAAACGACGTGGCGAGTGGGGACATGGCGAGTCGGATGCAATCCGGTTGTCGATAGTCGCCGATCACGTTGGCGAACTGGCGCAAGCCGAGCGAAATCTTTCGAGCATCGGGGTGGCGGATCGTCACGTGCCCGCCACGCCGATGTGCATCTCGTGGTGTGACGAGGGAGCATCCCAGTGGAGCGAGCCATTCGTCGTGCAGGTCGACCATCAATTGTGTGCCGACGGCGGCCTTGGCTGCGATCGCGGGAAGCGTCGCTCGTTCGATCATCGAAAACGCGGTGTGCACGCAGCGAAGACCTATGACCGAAGGGCTTGCGATCTGGAAGCCACGAATGTCGAGTGCCCTGTCGAATCCTTGACCCATTGCGAACTGGTCGCGTTGGGCGAACCAACCTTGGATGGGCACGTGAAGTTCCTGCTGGAGTGTCGATCGGACATAGAGCCACGCGGGACTCCCAGCACCCGAATTGCCGTACTTGTAGGTGCATCCGACGGCGAGTTCGACCCCGTCGCGGTCGAACGACATGGGCACGACACCCACCGCGTGGCTTGCGTCCCAGACGAAGAGTGCGCCGGCATCCCGGGCGATCCGCGTGAGCTCTGCGACGTGGTGCAACGCACCAGATCGATACTGGATGACGGACAAGGTCACGAGGGCGACGTCGTCATTCATGTGTCGCGCGAGCATTTCTGGTGTCACGAACTCTTCGCCGTCTTCGTCGTCGATGTAGACGAGTTCGAGATTGAGGTCGTCGCACAGACCTTCGAGGATGTATCGATCGGTGGGGAAGTTGGCGCGGTCGGTGACGACCGTGCGTCGTGTCGGGTTGGCGCGGATTGCCGCATGGCACAACTGGTAGAAGTTCACGCTCGTGGTGTCGATCGCGAGCACCTGTCCCGGTGCTGCACCAAGTGCGGCCCGTCCAATCAGGTCTCCCGTCGACTGGGCCTCGTCGATCCAGTCGTTCCAGCCATCGACGAGACGAGAACCCCACTCGTCCGTGAGATAGGACCGAACCACGTCGATCGTGGCCCGTGGGAGTCGACCGAGGGAGTTTCCGTCGAGGTAGCAGACCGACTCGTCCTCGATGACGAACTCCTCGCGAAACGAAGCGAGCGGATCCTCGGCGTCGAGGCGTTCGGCGGTGATGCGCGACGTCGGAGAGATCTCGGGCACCGTCGTATCGTAGGTCGCTACGCGATCGACGGCTCGTGTGCGTCGAATGCCCACGCGCAATCGATCGTCGAGTCGTGGACCGCGATTCCGAACGACCAGCCGCGGCGATGCTGGCCCGAGTCCCACGCCCACCACGTCAACGTCTCGAGTCGCGATCCGAGGTCGTCGGAGTCGGGTGGCCACTCATCGAGTCCGCCGGTGATCGCCGAGAGCAACCACCACGCGTTGTAGCGCCCTGCGGCGTTGCCCCGTCGTCGACCGTTCGGGCCACCACTTGCTCCCGCCCAGACGAGCGACGTGAGCGCGTCCGACAGGGTGAGTGGGCTCGTTCTCGCTTCCGATTGGGCAAGTGAGGTGATCGCAGCGTCGACCGAGTTTGCCGATGCCACGCTCCACGTGACGGCCCCTGCGTGCGTCCACGGTTCGATGAGCAGGCGAAATGCTTCGCTGACGTCGGGTGCCGACGTCAGTTCTCCGCCACGACGGTCCTGCGACGTCCACGACGACGACACGTCGGGCGACGGGGTTTCGACGTCGGCGTCCCGATAAATCGGGAGGAGATAGGTGGGTTCCCAGGTTCCAAGTCGTGGCGGGATCTCGAGTGCGGGAAAGACGTCGGCATCGATGCGTTCTCCGCGGATCGCTCGCTCGTGTGCGACGTAGGCCTGGGTCGGTCCGTAGTCCAGATGTGGCAGGAGTTCGTCGAACGTATGGTGCTGGGCGACCACCTCGGTGAGTGGTCCGAGCGTGAACCGACCAGCGTCGTCGAGCACGCGAGCGGCAAGGCGGGCAGGAGCATGAAGGGCGAGCCGGTAGTCCGCGAGTGTCGCGGCCGGCCACACCTGTCGTCCTGAATTCGCCGCGGCGCGCGCCGCCGTGCGCAGGTCGAACAATTCGTCCCATCCGCGAGATGACGTGAGCCCGTCGACGTAGCGAACGAGTCCGTCGACGTCGCCATGGTCGATCAGCGTGCGAAACGACGTCATATGAGGGGCCACGGATAGCGAGTGCCGGATTGGTCCACGGGGAAGTGGCCACCCTCACGAAGCCACGAGGCCCGTTCCTGGAGCGCCTCGATCTCGTCGTCGGACAAGAGTGCTGCGACGTCGAGTGGCACGGTGTCGGCGATGCCTGCGACCGCGTCGTTGATCGGCGCCGGCAACTCCTCGGTGGCGAACTCCCAGATCACGGTGCGCAACTTGAAGTCCGCGCTGAAACAGACGCCGTGGTCGATTCCCCAGACGTGGTCGCTCGAGTCGACGATCACGTGTCCGGCCTTGCGGTCGGTGTTGTTCGCGACGATGTCGAAGGCGCAGATCACCTTGAGTGCATCGTGCAACTCCTCGCGCGACTCGAACAAGGTGAAGTAGTGCAGGTTCGGATCGTGTTCGACGAACAACTGGACGGAGCCCTCTCCGAACGGCCCGTCACGCAATACGGTCGGGGGCACGATGTCGAAGCCCATCGACGTTGCCAGTCGGTAGGCGGCAACCTCGCGGCGATGGAGACCGGGAGGAAAGTCCCACAATGGACGCTCGCCCTTGAGTGGCTTGTAGATGACGCGGTCGGTGCGCTCGGCATGGGCGATCGAGCAGAGCAGGGTCGCGTTGCTGCTGTGAGGCATTCGGCCGAGCACCGTGAGTTCCCCCGCAAGGAGGAAGTCGACGTCGCTCAGTTCATTCGTGGACACGCGTGACCATCGACGTTCTTGGGTCGGCCACAGAAGATGCATGCGGGTCGACCTGCCGCGACGACGTCGTCGGCATGCTCACAGAAGGCCGCTGCCTGGCCACGAGAGATGTAGACGCGAACCCGGCCGACCTCGTCGTCTTCGCCTTCGGTGAACGCCTCGTCGTCGCGCATTTCGTCGATCTGAATCACCATGTGGTCGTTGCGGGGGTCATAGGCGATGCCGACGGTGCCGACGACGAATTCGACGTCGAGCGGCGTGCTCATCTGCATCGCGTCGTCAAGTGGGCGTTCCTGGACGTCAGGTGCATCGGCAAGGAGTTGTCGTATGTACTGCGACAGGGCCGCCACCTGCTGTTTTTCGCACTTCATGGTGATGTGGCGACCTTGGCTTCGAATCTGGAGATAGAAGGTCCGACTGCCCGGTTCGCCGATCGCGGCGGTGGTGAACGCGTCCACGTCGTCGGATTCGAAGTAGGTGCTCACGACGGGCGGAGATCCTTCAGTGATCCGCCCGTCAGGTTGACGCCGAGCACGACTGGACCACTGGATGAATAGAGGATTGCGGTGATCGAGCACGTGCTGATCACGATGCGCTGGAACAGGTCGATGTGCGTCCCCATCGCATGTGCGACCGCCGCCTTGATCGGATCTGCGTGCGACACGCACACGACGACCTTGCCGGGGTGGCGGGAGCGGATGTCGTCGATTGCACTGACCATTCGGGTCTGCATTTCGAGAAAGCTTTCGCCGTTCGGGAAGCGGAACGTGCTCGGCGCCTTCTGCACCGTCGTCCATTCGGGCTTCTTCATCAGGCGCGTGAGTGGCGCTCCAGTCCAGTCGCCGAAGTCGCATTCTAGGAGTCCCTTGTGGATGTGCGTGGTTCGTTTCGTCGCCTTGGAGATCGGTGCCGCGGTCTCGCGGGCTCGCTCGAGTGGGGAGGCGTAGACGCCCGCCACCGTGCCGATTTCGGCGATGCGTTGCGCCGCGCGCTGCGCCTCGGCGACGCCACTCTCGGCGAGGTGCAGACCAGCCGCCCGACCAGGGAGGACCTTGCCGGTCGTCGGGGTTCGTCCGTGTCGCACCAGCAACACGAGGGTGGGCGCCTGATCGCGAGCCATGTGTGTCGATCAAACTATCGTGCGGTGCAGTGGCTACACCATCCCAGCGATCAGTTCATTCATCGTTGATCCAGCTCGAGCGTGACATCCATGCCTGTACGAAGTGTCCACGGCTCGTCAAGTGGTGTTCGAAGGTCGCCAAGGACAAACGCGCCGCATATGCGAACGACGACTACTGGGGCAAGCCCATCGCAGGTTTCGGCGATCCACTCGCACGAATCCTCGTCCTCGGGCTCGCCCCGGGTGCTCATGGTGCGAACCGAACGGGTCGCGTGTTCACCGGGGATCGCAGTGGAGAGTGGCTGTTTCGTGCGTTGCACAAGGCGGGACTCGCGAACCAACCCCAATCGAGCGCTCGTGGCGATGGCTTGCAGTTGAAGAACACGTGGGTCAGCGTGGCGGTCCGCTGCGCGCCTCCACAGAACAAGCCGACGCCCGCGGAAAAGAAGCGATGCGCGCCATATCTCGAACGGGAGCTCGAGGCGCTGTCGAACGTGCGCGTCGTCATCTGTCTTGGATCCATTGCGCTGCAGTCGATGTGTGACCTGCTCGAGATTTCGCCGCGGCCCAAGTTCGGGCATGGCGTGGTGGTGAAGACGAAGACGGTGACGATCGTGTGCAGTTATCACCCGAGCCAGCAGAACACCTTCACGGGCAAGTTGACCGAAAAGATGCTCGACTCGGTGATCGCCAAGGCAGTACGCCTGGCGAAGTAATGGTCAGTGCGCCGCGGGCGCGGTGCCGTCGGCCTTCTTCTTCGGTGGTGGTACGCCAACGACCGGTGAACGATCCGCAAAGTCCGGCCACCGGCGACGACTGACGATGCTGAGCGTGCGCAGCAACTTCATGGCGGTGGCGTCAGTTTCGGCCGGTCGAGCAATCACGGTGCCGTCCTTGATCATTCGACTCATGACCTCTTCACCGAGCTCGGTGCGCACGACGCACAGGGTCCAGGCGTTGTCTTCTCCGATGCCGCCGGTGGAGATGTCGGCGTGTTCGGCGGCGAAGTCCGGGCACATCTTGCAACCTTCGCGCGTCCACTTGTGGCATTCCTTGAGGTCGATCTCGTGGTACGAGCCATCCTTCATCCAAATCTGGAACACGCCCTTGATGTTCATCTTGACCATCTCTTCCTTGCGCAGGCCGTACTTGGCCAGGAAGAGTTCCTCGAAGATCGCATCGTCGAAGGTCTTGGAACACAGGAGACCGATGTTGAAGAGGAACGGTTTGCCGGTCTTGCCGACCTTGCGCTTCCACATCACCGGGAGGACTGAGGACTGACAGCTCATCCCGACGAGTGCGAGTCGGGAAAGCCCGGCCTCTTGCGCTTCCTTCAGCGCGAGGGTGTTCGCTGAGTACGTGTAGCGACTGCCGGAGGAGGCGAGCACCTCTTCGCGGTTGCGAGCGAGACCCGGTCGCGCCTTCCACGACGTGCCGTCACCTTCGAGGAAGCTCGTCAGTGCAGCGTCGATGTAGTCGTGCTGCAGCAGCCAGATCAGCATGGCGCCGACGAAACCACCGTCTTGACCCTTGTCGTGAGTCTCGGCGTCACCGGCTCGGCACAGCAGGAGCTGGCGGTATTGGCCATACATCGCGTTGTCGTCGCGGGTCTTTCCGAACAGGTGCATGTCGGCATCTTGCTCCCACGTCCTGAACCGAGGGCACGCCCGGGTGCAACTCGTGCAGCCCTTTTCACCGTGGACGCAGTTGTCCTTGCCGAGTTCTTCCTCGAGATGGAAGGGCTTGTAGTGGCCCTCTTCGTGGGTGTAACCGATCACTTCGTGTGGGCATGACACGACGCATCCTGCACATCCCGTGCACAAGCCCGTGTTGATGACCTCTTCGTAGAGTTCCTTCCACTGGTTCGTCCAGCGTTCGGTTGTTGCGGGCGCGCTCTCCACGGTCGTCACCTCCCCGACTCTACGCCACGAGGGCGACTAGCGAAGAGCCTTGACGACCGCGGCTGACTCGTCTTGGGTCAGCTTGCGTCCGTGGCGATCGGACACCTCGAACTCGTTGCGCACCGTCGCCGCATCGGTCGAGATTCGGGCGAGGTGGATGACCACGTGGAGTTTTGACAGCGTCGCCGTCACGTCGCGAAGCAGTCCATGTCGGTCCGGGCCACTCATGCGCAACACGGTGTGCCACGGGTGGGCGTCGTTGTCGCAGGACGCGGTGAGGTTCAGCGGTTCGTCGCTCGGGGATACCGAACGCCACACGAGTGCGCCTTCGATGCGCGAGGTGAGCTCGCCGACCGACGGTTGAGTATCGGCCTTCACGGTGAAGACGTCGAGGACGGCTCCGTCTTCCCACGTGGCGATGTCGGCGGTGACGACTTCGAGGTTGCAGTCTGCAAGCACCCTGGCGACGCGTGCGAGGAGCGCAGTGCGGTCGCGAGTGGCGACGTTGATCGTCCACGTTCCGATGTCCTTGCCTGGAGAAACCGCAACCCGCACTTGACCCGCTCGCGGGCACGGCTCGACGAGTTGTGCGTGGGCGAGGATTTCTTCGGGCGAGTGGTTCAGCGCATAGCTCGCAGGCGCGTTCGAGATGCGCAGGGTCAACGCAGTGTCGGCCGTGAGCGCCTTGGCGGCGTTGATGCGCGATTCGAGGACGGTGTTGGATTCGCTGTGCATGAGTTCTGGGTGGGTGAGGACTTCTTGGATCTCGGCGACGATTTCGATGAGAGCACCGTACTGGCGATCGTTGAAATCGCCACGGGCGGACGTGAGCTGACGACATTGCTCCACGATTCGTGGGCTGCGCAGGTGGTTGGCAAGTTGGCTGATCAGGCGCTGGTCGATCTGCATGGGTTCGGTGGTGACGATGGTGCGCAACATCGCGCATCCGTCGAGCACGAGGGCGATCGCGGAAATCTCGTTCAGTCCAAGGTCGAGTCGGCGAAGCGCGCCGAGACCGTCCGCGCCGGAGTCTGAGATGTCGCGAGCAAAGGCGGCAAGGACGAGGTCGTCGCTGTCGGAGTCTTGAACTTGGGTCTGGGCGACGATTGCTTCGACGGTCGGGAAGTGGAGCGCGTGTGTCGGATCGAGTTCCGTTGAGTCGCTCGCCCGTGCAGCCATCGCCTCGGCGAGCTCCGGCAACGCGCGCTGGATGAAACCGATTGTGTCCAGTAGTCGCCAGCTTCGAGCCGAGCCGTTGCGGAGCAACGTCGTCAGTCGCAACGTCGCGTCACTTGACCACGTGACGGCAGAGTTGCGATGGGCGGCGAACCAGTCGAGAAGCTGATTCGACGGTCGGGCGTCGACGACCATCGCTGCAGCATCGAGGGCGAGGGTCGTCAGAGCCGACGTCGGTGGCCGGCCGTGGAGGACGACGTGGCCATCGTCGATCGTCAGCCAGCCCTGGGCGGGTTCGGGGGTTGCGTCGTCGACGACGTCGGTCGTCGTCGTCGCGCCGAGTCGCCACCGCAGGAGCGGTGGTGCGATGAGCGTGGTGACGAGAACGACGACCAGGATCGATCCGTAGAGCTCGTCGTCGAAGGCCCCGACGCTGAGGCCGATCGTGGCAAAGATGAGGCCGACCTCGCCGCGTGGAAGCATGCCAAAGCCGATCACCCACTTGTCGCTCGCAGTTCCGATCGCCCCCAAGGCCGACAGCAGTTTGCCGACGATTGCGAGGACCGCGAGCAGGAGCGCGACGGCAAGGACGCGAGCATCGAACATCGCGGTGACGTCCGTGCTGATGCCGATGTACAGGAAGAACACCGGGACGAAGACTTGTCCGAGCGACGACAAGTCGCGCTCGATTCGTTCGTGGACTGCCACTCGACGCAATCCGAGTCCTGCGACGAACGCTCCGATGATCGGTGCAAGATTCGCGACGTCGGCAAGCACGGAGAACGCAAGCACGAGGGCGATGGCGACGACGGGAATGGTCGCGCTCGAGCGCGACACCGAGCCGACGCGTCGCAACAGCACCGGGAACGCCACGATGCCGATGACACCGGAGACGACGAGGAACCCGACGGCGAGACCGATCGTCGATGACACCGTCGCCACGTCGACCGATCCCTGCTGGACGATGCGAGTGACGACGGTGAGGATGATGAGTCCGAGTACGTCGTCGGTGACTGCCGCGCCGAGGACGGTCCGGGCTTCTGCGGTCGACAATGCGCGAAGATCACCAAAGACGCGCGCCGTGATGCCGATGCTGGTTGCCGTGAGTGCCGCGCCGACGAACAGCGACGTGTTGGTGGACTCACCGAGTGCACGCGCAGCCATGAATCCGAAGGCGAGCGGGACAACGACGCCGATCAGTCCGACACCGAGCGATGACCGCCCGACCCGGCGAAGTTCGGTGATGTCGGTCTCCATGCCGACCTGGGCGAGGAGCACGATGACACCAATTTCGGCAAGGACGAAGAGGATGTCGCCCGTCGAAATCCACCCGAGTACGGATGGCCCAAGCACGATGCCGACGGCGATCTCGCCGATCACGACGGGCACGTGCAACCGGTCGAAGATCTCGGCGGCGACCTTGGCCATGACCAGGATCAGGGTCAGATCGAGCAGGATTCGACCGAGGTCGACGCTTCCTGTCGATGCGGCCACGAGCCCGAGCATCTCGTCAGGCTACGAGAGAAATGTGTCGAGAATGTGTCGGGTTTGTGGACTCCGCAGTGCTTCACGTGGACGCGGTGGCGTGCCAACGGGCAGACTTGTGCCCATGTTGACCTACACCCCCGAAGCCGAGAAGTTCCGCGTCGAAGTCAAGTCTTGGCTCGTCGACAACCTCCCGAAGGGGTGGTTCGACGATGGCTTCGAGTTGAGTGGTGACGAACGCAAGAAGTTCAACGAGCAGTGGCCGCAGAAGTTGTTCGAAGGTGGTTGGATCTGTGCGACGTGGCCGAAGGAATACGGCGGCAAGGGTCTGTCGATCCTCGAGGGCGTCGTGCTCGCGGAAGAATTCGCCAACGCGCGTGCACCGATGCGTGCAGACTTCTTCGGCGACACGCTCGTCGGTCCGACCCTCCTGCAGTGGGGGACGGAGGAACAAAAGAAGGAGTTCCTGCCGAAGATCCTGAGCGGTCAAATGCGATGGTGCCAGGGATTCAGCGAGCCGAACTCGGGAAGCGACCTCGCAAGTCTGAAGACCCAAGCCATCCTCGACGGTGACGAGTGGGTGATCAACGGCCAGAAGGTGTGGACGACGCAGGGCCACCACGCCGACTATTGCTTCCTGCTCACGCGCACCGACGCGAATGCCCCAAAGCACAAGGGAATTTCCTACCTCCTCGTGCCGATGAAGCAGCCGGGCGTGGAGGTGCGTGGCATCGTCCAACCGGACGGCACCGCGGAGTTCTGCGAAGTGTTCTTCACCGACGCCCGCTGTCCCAAGGACAACGTCGTCGGCGGCGTGAACAACGGATGGCAAGTCGCAAACTCCACGCTCGCCTTCGAGCGTGGCATGAGCGCGACGACCGGTTACCGCCGCTTCGAAGAGGAGTACCGCCAGATGGTGGCCAAGGCCAAGTCGAACGGTGCGATCGACGACGCCGGGATCCGCCAGCGACTGATGCAGTACTACACCAAGATCCAGATCTTGCGATACAACGGTCTGCGATCCCTCGGTGCGAACCTCGAGGGGAAGAAAGACATGGGCGTGATCGCACTCGGTGCGACCAACAAGATGTTCTGGTCTGAGATGCATCAGCGGGCGATGGAGCTCGCCCTCGACATCTACGGTCCCGAGGCGATGCTGATCAATGCTGGTCCCGCCGACGGCACGTGGCCGGGAGCGTTGCGCGACAAGCGTCGTCCCGGGTACCCGAGCAGCTCGATGATGTCGACGTTCTTCTTCTCGCGCTCCGAGACGATCTGGGGCGGAACGAGCCAGATCCAACGCAACATCGTCGGCGAACGCGTCCTCGGCCTACCCAAGGAACCAAAGCCCGAAGGAGGCAAGGAATGAACTTCTTCGATTCGATCAAGTCCGGTTTTCGCAACTACGCGACGTTCTCCGGACGCGCGTCGCGCAGCGAGTACTGGTGGTGGACGCTGTTCACGTTCATCGTGTCCGCCGCCTCATCCGGCTTCGGGGACGCGATCTCTTCGCTCGTGACTTTTGCGCTGTTCCTTCCGTCGATCGCCGTCGGCGTGCGCCGCATGCACGACACCGACCACCGTGGATGGTGGGTCATCGTGCCGATCGTGAACCTCGTGTTTTCGCTCAAGTCGAGCGATCCGAACCTCAACCGATTCGGTCCGCCGCCACCGCCAAAGGTCTGATCACAGATATTGCGGCACGTCGCGGTCGTACGGCGCGGCGATGAGCGGGGAAGAAATGATGAAGTCGGCGCTCGCCCTGTTGCAGGCGACGGGGATGTTCCACACCGCGGCGATACGCAGGAGCGCCTTGATGTCCGGATCGTGCGGTTGGGGTTCGAGTGGATCCCAGAAGAACACGAGCACGTCGACGAGCCCGTCGGCGATGCGACCACCCAGTTGTTGATCCCCGCCGAGCGGACCGCTCCGCAGTCGCTCGACGTCGAGTCCAGTGTGTTCGGCGACGAGTCGACCCGTCGTGCCGGTGCCGACGAGGGTGTGTTGGGCGAGTTCCGCGCGGTGGTCGGCGGCCCATGCGAGCAACTCGTCCTTCATGTTGTCGTGGGCGACGAGTGCGATGCGTTTGGTCGCTGGACTCTGGATCGTGGTCATGACGTGTGGGGGCATGCGCCCAGTGTGCCAGAGCGGAGGTGGCTGGTATGTTCGGCGCGTGGCGTCAACAGATGAACTCCAGTCAACGATCGTGTCGTCTCCAGTGGGGACGCTTCGCCTGACTGCGTCCAGCAAAGGTCTCGTGTCGATCGACGTGGTGCGACGTGCGTCCACGTCCGCTTCGCGCGCGCCGCATGGCCCGGCTGGTTCGATACTCGATCGAACGCGGCGGCAACTCGAGCAGTACTTCGCCGGTCGACGGCGTTCGTTCGACGTGCCACTCGACCTGCGCGGCACCGACTTCCAGCTCGCCGCGTGGAGGGCGATGACGAGGATTCCCTACGGGACGACGATCTCATATGCCGACCAGGCCCGCTCCATCGGCAAGCCGACGGCGTTTCGAGCCGTGGGTTCGGCGAACGGTCGAAATCCGGTTCCGATCATCGTGCCGTGCCATCGGGTGCTCGCGAGCGACGGAACGCTCGGCGGTTATTCGCTCGGTCTGTCGATGAAGCGACGATTGCTCTCGCTCGAAGGGGTCAGTGCGGCTGGGTGAAACCGAAGCACTCGCGTAGGTAGTCGTCGCGCAAGGCGGTTTCTGGGGCGCCGAAGGCGACCACGCGTTGGGCGAGCAGCATGACCGACGTTGCGTGTTCCGCGTCGCTCAGTTCGTGCGTGGCCATCACGACGGTGACACCGCGGCGACGCTCCTGTTCGATGATCTCGGCGACGAGGCGCCGCCCCGTCACGTCGAGTCCGGCGGTCGGCTCGTCGAGCAACAGTACGGCTGCTTCGCGAGCCAGCACCTGGGCCAGCTGCGCGCGCTGCTGCTGACCACCGGAGAGGTCGCGCAACGGACTGTCGGCCTGCGAGTCGATTCCGGTGCGGCGCATCGACTCGAGGACGACTCGCCGATCGACGTCCGTCGTCCGTCGGAACAGACCGAGACGAGCGAAGCGACCCATCCCGACGACGTCGTGGACGCAGAGCGGCAAGGTATGCGACGACACCGGGTGCTGGGGGAGATAGGCGACGGTGGTCGGCTGTGAACCGGGACGCCCACCCGCGACGACCACGTCGCCCGTCAGCGGATCGATGAGCCCGGCGAGCGTCTTCAGCAAGGTCGACTTGCCAGAGCCGTTGGTGCCGATCAGCACGAGCAGGTCGCCCGGTGAGAGGGAGAACATGATGTGATCGACCACGGCGCGGTGGTCGTAGCCGACGGACAGCTCGTTCGCGGCGATCGACGGAGGCGTCATACGTGGATGTGTCCGTGGGCATGTGGAAGTTCGTCGTGTCCTCGCCGCGCCGAACGTAGCTCGTGGACGAGAGCAGACATCGCGAAGATGACGACGGCGGTGAGCACGATCGAGGCGCCTGCAGCAAGGTCGTAGTGATAACTCACGAGTAGCCCGGCGTACGTCGAGAGGATCCCGACGCCGGATGCGATCAGCATCATCGACTCGATGCGTCGAGCAAAGAGCGACCCGGTTGCCGCTGGGGCAACCAGCATCCCGAGAACGAGCAGTGTTCCGACGGTCTGGAAGCTTGCAACAACCGTGATCGCGACCACGAGCAGCAACACGTTGTGGAAGATGCGCACCGAGAAACCGGAGGTGCGGGTGAGTCCGTCATCGATCGTGAGAAGGAGGAACGGGCGACGACTGACGTACGTCACCGCGGCGACGACGACGAGGGCGATGGCCTGCCATGCAAGGTCCGTGCGGTCGACGCCGAGGAGCTGGCCGAACAAGATGCGCGTGAGGTCGCCGACGAAGGCGTCGGACTTGGAGGTGATGATGACTCCGAGCGAGAGCATCCCGACGAACAGCAGACCGACGGCAGTGTCGCCCGAGAGTCGTAGTCGTCGTTGGACGAGGCCGACGCCACCCATCATCACGCCGGCCCCCACCGCCGCGCCAAGGACACCCGAGAACCCGAGCAACACCGCAAGGGCGATACCGGGTAGGACTCCGTGGGCGAGCGCGTCACCGACGAACGCAAGCCCGCGCAGCACGACGAACGTGCCGGCGATCGCACACGTCACGGAGACGAGGCATCCCGCGACGAGGGCGAGGAGGAGGAATTCGTTCGACGTGAACGGTTCGACGAGGAAGTTCACGAGAGTCCGTCGACGATCTGGTCGACGAGTCGCAGCATGAACGCGTCGTAGGACTGAGCACCGCTCATGAAGTGGGTCGTCAGCTCGACGGCTCGAATGTCGAGTTCGGACACGAGGCGCTCGACGACGTCACTCGACGTGCCGAGACCGGTGAAGAGCGTCTTCACGTCATGTTGCTCGATGAGATCCTTCAGGTCGGAAAGTTCTCCGGCGCTCGCCTCGGCGGTCGTCGAAAAACTCGGGATCACGGCTCCGACTACCTCGCAGCCGTAGCGATCGGCGAAGTAGCCGAGTTCGTCGTGGCCGGTGACGATGGTGCAGGAACCGAGTGCCGTGATCAGGTCGGCGACCTGTGCGTCGAGTGAGAGGAGAGACGCGGCGAGTTCTTCGGCGGTGTCGGTGACGTCGAGTCCGGTCGAGGAGTTGATTGCCATGCCAAGGTCGTCGATCATCTCACTGAGGGCGAACGGTGACAGCCAGATGTGGGGGTCGGTGGCATGTGCGTCCGACGTGTCCTCGTCATGTGCGTCGTCCCCATGTGCGTCCGACGTGTCGTCCCCATGTGCGTCGTCCCCATGGGAGTCGTCGTCGCTCGAGTGGTGGTCGTGCCCGTCGCCCTCGATTGTCGTCACGAAGTCGCTCACGAGGAACAGGTCGACTCCGCGGTCGTTGGCCGCGTCGAGTGCATCCACGAGTCCTTCCTCGAACCCAAGGCCGTTGGCCACGAGGAGGTCTGCATCATTGATCATCTCGACGTCCTTGGCGGATGGCTCGAAGTCGTGCGGGTCCTGACCGTCAGGGATGACGATCGACACGTCGGCCGCATCTCCGACGAGTTCGGACACGACGGCACCAAGCACCGAATAGGTGACGACGATGGAGGGGCGCGGCGCGCGTGGCGTGGTGTCTGGGGCGCTCGACGGTGACGCCGAGCAGCCGATCAGGACGATGGACGTACACAGTGACGCGGCCCAATGCTTCATGCACTCAGGTTATCGGAAAATGAGAATGATTCTCATTTTCATTTGCGACTATCCGATGAGGGCGTTCAACTCCTGGGTCAGGGTCTCCATGGGAATCTCACCGCTCATGCGCTTGGCCACTTTGCCCTCGGCATCGATGAGGACGAAATAGGGGTAGCCCTGCAATCCATAGGCCTCGCCGGCCTCGAAGGTCTTGCTGTCCGTCATCACCGGCCACAGCGCGGGGAACTGCTCGCGAGCGAGCCAATCGCTTGGTGGATAGTTCGGGTTCGCGGGGTCGGTTCCCGTTGCAATTGCAATGACGTCGACGCCCGCCGGGACTGCTCCGGACTTCTCCCACTCGACGAGAAGTGGAACCTCGCGCTGGCAGTGAGGACACCAGTGTGCGAGGAACACGAGCATCATCGGCGTGCCGTGCGTGGTCGACACCGCGTTGCCGGTGAAGCCGGTCCCGTTGACGACGGGAGCGGTCATGCCGATCGCCGGGTCGCCTGCCTCCGAAGAGAACTGGGGCAGTGGTTCACCGACGACCTCGATCTGTCCGAACTGCTGCAGGTCAGATGCCGGCTCGTCTCCACCCGTCGAAGAGATTGCGACGATCGCAGCGGCTGCGACGACGACGCCGATGATCGCTCCGACGATCCACGTTGCTCGACTGTTGCTACCGCGTGAGGTGTTTGCCATGACTACTCCGTTGGGGTGGGAAGGGTATTGAACACGATAATTGCCAGGAAGCCGGTGAGTGCCATGAACGGCAAGGTGACGAAGCCGAACAGCTCGAACCAGATGAACTCACACGGAACGTCCTTCGAGCACACGCCGGAATCGAGATTGTCGGGGAATCGTTCGAGTAGCCAGTGGTAGAGCGAAATGCCTGCGCCGATCGCGGCAATCGGCACGACGATGCGGGCGATGCGCTTGGTGCGCAGCACCGTGAAGACGATCAACAGAATCGCCAGCGGATACATCGCGCCGCGCTGGTACCAGCACAGCCTGCACGGCTTGTAGTTGACGATCTCGGAGAAGTACAGGCTGCCGAGCATGCAGGTCGTGGCGATGGCTGCAGACAGCGGACGGGCGAACGGTCGGAATCCGTCCACGATGGCTACGCCCGTCGAGGTGGAGCGAGCGACCGTGCGCGCGAGGAGCACGACGACGGTTCCGACGAGCGTCGCCACGCTGAGCATGGCAAAGAACAGCTCGAACGTCTCGTTGTTCATCACGTTCAAGTGTATAGACGTTGCCAGTGGCCGTGGCATCGGTCGGGCAGAATGGGGGTGTGACTTCCTTGAAAGACCGCATCGAAAGCGACCTGGCGACGGCGATGAAAGCGCGCGAGGAGACCAAGGTGTCGACTTTGCGCATGCTCAAGTCGGCGATCCAGAACGCCCAAGTGGCAGGTGACGAGGCGATCGTGTTGAACGACGACCAGACCATTGCGGTCCTGCGCGCCGAAGCCAAGAAGCGCGCCGAGTCGGCACAGATCTATGCCGACGCGGGTCGCGATGAGGCGGCGGCGAAGGAACGGTCTGAACTGGCGATCATCGAGGCGTACCTACCCGCGGCGATGTCCGATGACGACGTGCGCGCCATCGTCGAAGACGAAGTGGCCAAGGCTGCTGCGTCCGGTGCCACCGGCGGCAAGGCGATGGGCATGGTGGTGAAGGCGGTGCGCGAGCGAGTCGGTGCGGGCGCCGATGGTGGCAAGATCGCCGCACTCGTGAAGTCGGCGCTCGGCAACTAACTCGCGCCCTCGGAAGGACTTGAACCTCCGACCTGCGGTTCCGGAAACCGACGCTCTATCCGCTGAGCTACGAGGGCCTGCTCTCTGAGGCTACCTGCGTCACCAAAACCGGGCGCTGTGGACGGCTGGCCGTCGGCAACAATGGAAGACACATGGCTGATCCACTCATCACGGTCGCGAACTACTTGCAGGCGACCTTTACCGAACTCGCGGGAGGCCACGCAGACCCGGTCGTGCGACGCAGTGATCGCGCAGATGCCCAGGTGAACGGCTCGCTCGCGGTAGCCAAGAGCCTCGGGGTGTCGCCGCGGGACGTCGCAGAGCGGGTGCTCGCGATGGCTGACCTGTCTGGGATGTGTACCGCGACCGAAATCGGTGGTCCGGGATTCATCAACCTCACCTTCTCGCCGCAGTTCCTTGCACGTGAAGTGGCGACGTCCATGCGTGACGATCGACTCGGAGTGCGCATCGCTCCGACGTCGCTCAAGGTGGTCGTCGACTATTCCGCTCCGAACGTGGCCAAGGAGATGCACGTCGGTCACCTGCGCAGCACGATCATCGGAGACGCAATCGTGCGCATGCTCACCTTCGTCGGACACGAGGTGCGTCGCGAGAACCATATCGGCGACTGGGGCACGCCGTTCGGCATGCTGATCGAACACTTGATCGACCTCGGCGAGATCGCGGCGGCCAACGAGTTGTCGGTCGGTGATCTCGACTCGTTCTACAAGCAGGCACGACACAAGTTCGACGACGACGACGGATTCAAGGAACGCGCCCGCAATCGGGTGGTCATGTTGCAGGGCGGCAACTCCGAGACGCTGCGGCTGTGGAGGTTGCTCGTCGAGCTCAGCATGCGCTACTTCGAGCGCGTGTACGAGATGCTCGGCGTGCTCTTGACGAGCGACGACCTGATGGGGGAGAGCGCATACAACGACTTGCTGCCCAAAGTCGTCGAACGATTGGAGGCCTCTGGACAGCTCGTCGTGAGTGATGGGGCAGAAGTCGTGTTCCCCGAGGGATTCGTGAACCGCGACAACGAACCACTTCCCTTGATCATTCGCAAGAGCGACGGTGGCTACAACTATGCGACGAGCGACTTGGCGTGCGTCATCGACCGTGTGGAGCGTCTCGACTGCGACGTCTTGGTGTACGTCGTGGGTTCTCCGCAGGCCCAGCACCTCGAGATGATCAAGTCGGTGGCGACGACGAGTGGTTGGTTGTCGAACGGCGAGTCGATGGTGCACGTCGCCTTCGGCAGCGTCCTAGGTGCCGATCGCAAGATGTTGAAGAGTCGCAGCGGAGATGCGGTCAAGCTCGACGCGCTGCTCTCTGAGGCCGTGGATCGTGCTGCAGCTGCCGTCCGAGAGAAAAACGGTGGACTTTCCGAGAGTGACCAGGCGATCGTCGCACGACAAGTAGGAATCGGTTCGGTGAAGTACGCAGACCTGTCCACGGATCGGATCAAGGACTACGTCTTCGACTGGGACCGCATGTTGTCCTTCGACGGCAACACCGCCCCGTACCTGCAGTATGCGCATGCGCGTATCTGCAGCATCTTTCGCAGGGCCGAGATCGCCAGGGAGTCAGTCCGCACGCTCACACCGTCGATCGAGCATCCGACGGAGCGGGCACTTGCGATGCGCCTGTTGCAGTTCGACACCGCCGTGTGGGACTCCATCGAGAAGTACTCGCCGCATCGACTATGCACCTATCTCTATGAGCTGTCGAGTGAGTTCTCGTCGTTCTACGAGCAGTGTCCGGTGTTGAAGGCCGATTCCGACGACGTCCGCGTGAGCCGACTCGCGCTGTGCGACTTCACCGCCAGGGTCCTCGAATGCGGCCTCGGACTCCTTGGAATCGATGCCCCGGAGCAGATGTGAATCCGATTGCTCGACACCTCCTGCCCGACAGCGCGTCGATCGATGCGGCAGGCAACCTGTCGATTGCGGGCATCACCGTGGAAGACGTCGCCGCCCGCTTCGGCACGCCCGTGTTCATCTACGACGAGGATCACCTTCGCGCCCGATGCCACGAGGCGGTCGCGGCGTTCGGTGCGGACTCGGTGATCTATGCGAGCAAGGCGTTCTTGTGCACGGCGATGGCCCGACTCGTCCACGACGAGGGCCTCCTCCTCGACGTCGCCACCGGCGGGGAGCTCTTCGTCGCTCTGAACGCGGGTGTCCCGGCAAGTCGATGCGTGTTGCATGGCAACAACAAGAGCACGGAAGAACTGCGCATGGCGATGGACGCCGGCGTACGCCACATCGTCGTCGACAGTTTCGACGAACTCGCCCGCATCGAGGCGCTCGTCGCTCACGGTCTGCCTGCTCCACGAGTGCAGTTGCGCATCACTCCCGGCGTGTACGTCCACACCCACGAATACATTTCGACCGGTCAGGACGACTCGAAGTTCGGTTTCAACCTCGGCAACGGAGACGCTGACCGTGCAATCGAGGTGGCGCGCGCGTCGAGGATGGATTTCGTCGGCGTGCACTGCCACATTGGCTCGAACGTCTTTGCCGTCGAGAACTTCACCCATGCCGCGCGCCTGATGGTCAACCTGGCAAACGACGTCGGTGCGCAGGAAGTGACCTTCGGTGGGGGACTCGGCGTCGCATACGTCGGTGAGGAGCGTGCGCCGACGATCGCCGAGTGGTCGCACCACCTGTTGGACGCGGCATCGGGACTGCGCCGACCGACGAAGGTGTTCGTCGAGCCCGGGCGCTCGATCGTCGCCTCGGCCGCGATCACGGTCTACACCGTCGGCACGATGAAGGACATCCCAGGCGTGCGCACGTATGTCTCCGTCGACGGCGGCATGAGCGACAATCCGCGTCCCGTGCTCTACGGCAGTGGATACGAGGCGTTCGTCCCGACGCGCGCGAACGCCGAGCGCACCAAGACGGTCAGGGTCGTCGGCAAACACTGCGAGTCGGGAGACATCTTGATCTCCGAGACACAGGTTCCCGCCGATCTCGTGATCGGGGACCTCCTCGCCACGCCGGTCACCGGTGCCTATGGACACTCGATGGGTTCGAACTACAACAAAGTGACGCGACCGCCGGTCGTGTTCGTTCGAGCCGGCGAAGCGCGCCTCGTCGTGCGTCGCGAAACCTACGAGGACCTCGTCCGGGCCGATGTGGCCGACTAGCCAATAGCGTGAATGACATGGTGGCGCAGCGCATTCGCTTGGGTGTACTCGGCCACGGCACGGTTGGAGCTGCGTTCGTCGACCTGGTCACTCGCCAGTCCGCGACGATCGCGGCCCGTAGCGGCGTGCAGCTCGAGGTTGCACGCGTCGCCGTGCGCAACGTCGCCAACCACAAGGACTCTGCGGTCGCAGAGTTGCTGACGACGGACGCGGACTTCGTGGTCAACGACCCGACCATCGACGTCGTCGTCGAGGTGATGGGCGGTATCGACGATGCTCGGCGTCTCATCCACAAGGCTCTGTCCAATGGCAAGCCGGTGATCACGGCGAACAAGGCGCTGCTCGCAACCCACGGCTCCGAGCTGTTCGACGCAGCCGATCGTTTCGGCATCGATTTGTTGTTCGAGGCGGCGGTATGTGGTGGCATCCCGCTCATCAGGCCACTGCGTGAGAGCTTGCGTGGCGAACCGATCAATCGCGTCCTCGGCATCGTCAACGGGACCACGAACTACATCCTCACCAAGATGACCGAGGAGTCGATGACCTACGCCGATGCACTCGCCGGAGCGCAACGCCTCGGATATGCCGAGGCCGATCCGACCGCCGACGTCGAAGGTCATGATGCAGCCGCAAAGCTCGCGATCATCGCGAGCATCGCCTTTGGCCAGAAGGTCGTGGCGAGTGACGTGTACTGCCAGGGCATCAGTGCGATCACGCCCGCCGACATCTCCATCGCCAACCGACTCGGATTTGCCGTCAAATTGCTCGCCGTCGCCGAAGTCGATGACGCGGGTTCGGTTCTCGTGCGCGTGCATCCGGCGATGGTTCCTCACCACCATCCGTTGGCGTCGGTCCGTGACGCGTTCAACGCGGTGGTCGTGGACGGTCACGCCTCGGGTTCACTCATGTTCTACGGACGTGGTGCGGGCGGCGATCCGACGGCGAGCGCGGTGCTCGGTGACGTCATCGACGCCTCGATGAACCTGAACAAGGGTGCCCATGCCTCCCTCGGCGTGCTCGGCGAGTCGAAGCTGCGATCGATGTCGTCGCTCATCGGTGAATACCTCCTGCCGCTCGAGGTGACCGACCGTCCCGGTGTGTTGCACGCGGTCACCGGGATCTTCGCGCGCCATGGCGTGAGCATCCGTGCGGCAGAACAAGATGGTCTCGGCAACGGCGCCAGGCTCGTGTTTCTCACCCACGATGCCAACGAGGCGGCGGTACAGGCGTGCATCGACGAGTTGCGCAAGCTCGACGTCGTGATGCACGTCGGTGGTCTTCTGCGAGTCATCAGCGGCTGATTACGCTGAACGACGCCATGTTGTACGTCTCGACCAGGGGTGAGGCCCCGGTACTTGGATTCGAAGGTGCGCTCCTCGCGGGTCTCGCCACTGACGGCGGTCTCTACGTGCCCGAGTCCTGGCCGAAAGCGAGCACGGCAGGCAAGGGTTACGCCGAACGCGCCGCAGCCATCACCCATCCGTTCGTCGCACCGGACGTTTCCTTCGACGTCTATTCGCGCCTGTGCACGACTGCGTACTCGACGTTTCGTCATCCGGACGTCGCCCCGCTCGTCGAGGTCGCTCCCGGACATCACCTGCTCGAGCTCTTCCACGGACCGACGCTTGCCTTCAAGGACATCGCACTGCAGTTGCTCGGACAACTGTTCGACCATGTCCTCGCCAAGCGCGGGGAACGCGTGATGATCGTGGGTGCCACGAGCGGTGACACCGGAAGCGCGGCGATCGATGGTGTGAAGGGCTGCGACAACGTCGACATCGTCATCCTCTATCCGCGCGGACGGGTGAGCGAGGTCCAGCGTCGCCAGATGACCACGGTTGATTCCCCGAACGTGCACTGCGTGGCGATCGACGGGACGTTCGACGACTGCCAAGACCTCGTCAAGGCGATGTTCAACGACCAGTCGTTCCGCGTGACGAACAACCTCTCGGCGGTCAATTCGATCAACTGGGCACGCGTCATGGCCCAGACCGTCTATTACTTCACGGCCATCGAATCTCTCGGTGGGCGCGCTTCGTTTTCTGTGCCGACAGGGAACTTCGGCAACGTACTTGCGGGGTGGATCGCGCGACAGATGGGCGCCGACATCGACCGGTTGATCGTCGGATCGAATTCGAACGACATCCTCACCCGATTCTTCGAGTCCCACGAGATGTCGATGAAGCCCGTCGTGCCGACGTTGAGCCCGAGCATGGACATCCAGGTCTCGTCGAACTTCGAGCGACTGTTGTTCGAGATGAACGGTCGCGATGGCAAGGCGACCGCGTCACAGTTGCAGTCGTTCCGCTCGAACGGAGCGTTCGGGGTGACCAAGGAACAGTTCGACACCTGGGTGGCGCCAACGTTTCGGGCCCATCGAGCATCAGATGACGAGACGATCGCCATGATGAAGCGCGTCCATGCAGATACGGGGATGTTGATCGACCCGCACACGGCCGTCGGGTTGTCGGCAGCGATGGCGTGCGCACGCGACGGGGTGCCGACCATCACGTTGGCGACCGCCCATCCAGCCAAATTCCCCGATGCCGTCGAGCGTGCCACCGGCATTCGCCCGGAACTGCCCGAGCACGTCGCGGACTTGTTTTCACGCACGGAACGCAGCACCGACTTGCCGAACGACCTGTCGAGTGTCGAGCGCTTCGTCGCCTCCGTGCGCCGCGCGTTGTAAGCCGTCGGTGGGGCGGCTATCCTTGGAGACGGCTCGGATTCCCGAGTGAAGCCCCCGCAACACGCGGCGCTCAGTTTCGCGTAACGCATTCGCGGTTGAAGGGCACGTCACATCTGTGTGAGTGTCCATGAAAGTAGGACCTATGGCCAGTGGAGCCTTGGAACAATCAGCACTCGAGGCAAAGGATCGCGAGCAACTCGTGGCGATCGCCAGCGCGCTCGGCGTGAAGTCGGCGTCGCGTGCAAAGAAGCAGGAACTCATCGACATGATCCTCGAGCAGACCAAGCCGGCCGCACCGGCACCGAAGGCCGAGACGGCCAAGCCTGCGTCGCGCAACACGGATGCTCCGGTCCTCGGCGCTGACGGTGAAGCGTTGTCGGAGTGGGAGATCGAGCTCGCCGAACACGAGGGCACCCCGATTGCGCCTGACGCCAAGCGTCAGTCCGACCAGCAACGCAACAACGATCGCGGGGAGCGCAACAACGACCGTGGCGATCGCGGAGACCGCAACAACCGTCAGGGATTCCAGCGCGACGGTTACGACGGCGACCGGAACAATCGCAACAACCGGAACCGGAACCGCAACCGACGCCGTGGACGTGGCGGTCGCGACGAGGGCCCACAGGGCAATGACCGCTACGAGTTGATGGAGCCGGAGTCGAACGAACCGCTGAGCACTGAACCGGTCAAGGTCTCGGGTTACCTCGACTTGCGCGACGAGGGCTACGGCTTCTTGCGCGTAAATGGCTACTTGTCGTCGCGCGAGGACTCCTACGTCTCGGTCCGTCTCACCCGCCAGTTCGGTCTACGCAAGGGCGACTACGTCACGGGAGTGTCCAAGCCCGCTGGTCGCAACGAGAAGAATCCGGCACTCCTCGAGATCAACACGATCAACGGCGTGTCACCAGAGAAGGCGAAGAACCGTCCGAAGTTCGAAGAGCTCACGCCGCTGTTCCCGGACAGCAAGCTCGTGCTCGAGAATCCTGCCGATCCGTCGAACATGACCGCACGGATCATCGACCTGATCGCTCCGATCGGCAAGGGCCAGCGCGGCATCATCGTGTCGCCGCCGAAGGCCGGCAAGACGACGGTCATGAAGACGATCGCCACGAGCATCGAGCGCAACCATCCAGAGGTGAAGCTGATCGTGCTGTTGATCGACGAACGCCCCGAGGAAGTCACCGACATGCGTCGCACCGTGAAGGGTGAAGTCATTGCCTCCACGTTCGACAGGCCTTCGGAAGAGCACACGCAGGTCGCCGAGTTGACGATCGAGAAGGCAAAGCGCATGGTGGAGATGGGCGAGGACGTCGTGATCATCCTCGACGGAATCACCCGACTCTCGCGTGCGTACAACCTCGCGGCACCTGCAACGGGACGAATCATGTCCGGCGGTATCGACGCCGGTGCGCTCTATCCGCCGAAGAAGTTCTTCGGTGCCGCACGCAACGTTGAGGAGGGTGGAAGCCTCACGATCCTGGCGACTGCACTCGTCGAGACCAACAGCCGAATGGACGACGCGATCTTCGAGGAGTTCAAGGGAACCGGCAACATGGAGCTTCGCCTCGACCGCAAGGTCGCCGAGCGTCGCATCTACCCGGCGATCGACGTGGACGCATCCAGTACGCGCCACGAGGAACTGCTCTTCGATCGCAAGCAGCTGCAGATGGTCTGGAAGCTGCGTCGCGTGTTGAACGGTCTCGCCGCGGACGGCAATGCCGCGCCTGGTCTCGAGTTGTTGATCGATCGTCTGAAGACGTTCAAGAACAACGACGAGTTCCTGAGCGAGATCGCCAAGCAGCCGACCGCCTAGTTCGACGTCCTCGCGCCTCGTGCACACCGACCAGCGTCGCCGTCTCGAATCGGTGCGCCTGGCGAGTGCGCTCGCGTCCCGCGGCGTAGAGCCGTCGAGTGTCAAAGAATCTGCGAGTGCGATCGGCCCGGCTGTCGTCGTCGATGGAGCAGGCTGGCTCGTCGCGGTCGAACACGAGCACCACGCATTGTCGGTCGGACTGTTGTGGGCACACGATGCTGGTGTCGACCAACTGAACCTCGTCGTCGGAGTCGAGCGCGCACCGACGTTCGCTCGTCGCGCGCGGAGCTTTTCCCTACACGTCGTCGTCTGGGCGTATCGGGACAACGCACTCGTCGAGGTCGTTCCCATCGATCACGAACCGCACCGTGAGGTCCCGACGTCACACGAGCGATTCGCCTCGCTGATCGCCGATTGTGGCGTCGACGTCGTGCGTGAGCACGGGGTGCTCACGGGCGAAGTGTTGGGTTTGGAGGTGTGCAGAGTGGTCGACGATCCCGATTCCACGGACGGCGTGCGTCTGGAGATCGGCGTCGGGGCACACGATCGCGAAACGTTTCGCCTCGTCCACGGTGCACTCGCCACGGGAGAGCAGCTCATCGACGTCGCCCGAACGGTCACCAAGATCCGTTCGGATGCCGCCGCACAGCATCCGCTGGCTCGTCTCGGCATCGAACGACTCCTGCGGAGCAGGGTGGTCGCGTCACCTGGTCTCGTCGGCGCACGCACGTTGCGCATTGCCGAGCCTCCGGTCAGGCGAGACAACGTGAAGGATCCGGTGCCATGCGTCGCCATCGGTGAATTGACCGACGGCTCGCCACTCGTCGTTGCATGCACGGCCATCGCTGATTTGGACGTCGTCGCATTCGGTGCGGATGCACGGGACCGACTCGGTGTGGATGGCGAACTCGTGATCGTCACCGCACCTGGAAACGTGACACCGAGCATTCGTCGTCTCGCTGGACTGCTCGAGCGTCCCGCAAACTTCCACGAAGTGGCGACGCACGGCGACTAGCCGTGGCGTAGCCTGAAGCCCGTGTTGGAACGCCTGAAGGTCATCGAAGCCGACTATGCGGCACTCGAGGCGAGCCTGGCGAGTCCCGAGGTGCTTGGTGACCAACGCAAGCTGAAGGAGGCGTCACGTCGGTACAAGCAACAGACGCCGCTCGTCGAGTGCATTCGTCGTTACCGCGACGCCCTCGACACCGTCGAAGCGGCAAAGGAGCTCCTCGTCGACGCCACGGGATCCGAACGCGATCAACTGGAACAAGAACTCGAGTCGGCGTCAGGGTCGATCGCCGGTTTGGAAGAAGAGCTGAAAGTTCTCCTGTTGCCGCCAGATCCGAACGACGGCAAGAACATCATCGTGGAGATCCGTGGCGCCGAAGGTGGCGAGGAGGCGAACCTGTTCGCCCGTGACCTGTTCGACATGTACAACGCGTACGCGGTGCGCAGCGGCTGGAGCGTCGAGGTGCTCTCGCTCGACACATCGCCCATGGGTGGAATCAACCAGGCGACGATGCTGGTGAAGGGTGACTCGGTGTGGACCAAGTTGCGATTCGAGGGCGGACCGCATCGCGTGCAACGCGTCCCCGTCACCGAGAGCCAAGGTCGCATCCACACCTCGTCGGCCACGGTGCTCGTGTTGCCCGAGGCGGAGGAAGTCGACGTTCAGATCGACGAAAAGGACTTGCAGATCGACGTGTATCGCGCGAGTGGCCCCGGTGGCCAGGGGGTGAACACGACGGACTCTGCCGTGCGCATCACGCACAAGCCGACGGGGCTCGTCGTGGCGATGCAGGACGAGCGAAGCCAGTTGCAGAATCGCATCCGTGCAATGACCGTGTTGCGTTCGCGGTTGCTCAAGCTGCGCGAGGACGAGCAGGCGGAGAAGATGTCTGCGGAGCGCCGCGCGCAGGTCGGCAAGGGTGGGCGTGGAGAGAAAATCCGCACGTACAACTTCAAGGAGAACCGCATCACCGACCACCGGATCGGCTTCACCCTGTACCAGTTGCAGAACGTGCTCGCGGGCGACCTCGATCCCGTGATCGACGCGCTCACCGAGCAGTATCAGATCGAGCAATTGGCGCGTGCCAGCACCTCGTGATGGAGGATCCACTCACGTGGCGTGACGTCGTCGCCGAGACGACGAGCAGGCTCGGCAGTGCGACGGAGGCACGATGGCTGTGCGAGCACGCGAGCGGCCTCGACGGCACTGATTTCGACGCCGAGCTCTCCGAGACACCGACCACGGTGATGATGAAGTCGTTGGATGCGATGGTCGCTCGTCGCTTGGCCGGTGAACCACTGCAGTATGTGATGTCGCGTTGGGCGTTTCGTCACCTCGATCTGTTCGTCGATCGTCGCGTGCTCATCCCGCGTCCCGAGACCGAGCTCATCGTCGAGCTCGTGCTCGACAGACTCGATGGATCGGTGGATTCGGCGCGCGTGGTCGACCTTGGAACGGGAAGCGGGGCGATCGGTCTATCGGTCGCCTTCGAGAGCCATCCGCGGCCGGTCGAAGTGTGGCTCACCGACGACTCGACGGATGCTCTCGACGTGGCGCGGGCCAACCTTGCATCGCTCGGTCGGCGCGGCGCACGCGTTCAACTCGCACACGGGTCGTGGTGGTCGGCGTTGCCGGAGAGCCTCGCGCGCACCATCGACGTCGCAGTCTGCAATCCGCCCTACATCGCCGTCGGCGATCCAGAGGTGTCACGCGACGTCGTCGACTGGGAACCCGAGGGCGCGCTCTTTGGCGGGGTGGACGGTCTCGACGATCTGCGTGTGGTCATCGCAGGTGCTCCGTCGTGGCTGTGCGACGCAGGATCGCTAGTCGTCGAGATCGGCCATCGCCAGGCCGATTCGGTGACGACGCTGATGGACGAGGCTGGGTTCGTCGGCGTCACCACACACCGAGACTTGACGGGGCGCGATCGTTTCGTGTCGGGTCGACTCACTGTGTCGAAAGGTTGAGTGACCGACGAAGGAAGTCCACTTGGTGCACGAGGAGGTTCTCTGCGACGACTTCCTGAGGTGTCATGTGCGACACGCCACTCAACAACAACGTCTCGTGAGGCTTGCCGTGAGCGAGGAGCGCACTCGACAGTTGCAACGTGTGGGCGCTGAGGACGTTGTCGTCAGCGAGCCCGTGGATCAGGAGCAACGGTCGGCGAAGGTGTGCGGCGTCGCCGACGAGGTTCGTCGAGTCGTAGGCGTCGGGTGCCGCGTCCGGATGACCGAGATACCGCTCGGTGTAGTGCGTGTCGTAGAGGCGCCAGTCGGTGACCGGAGCGCCGGCGATCGCTGCGTGAAAGCGGTCGGGCGCTCGCAGAACCGCGAGGGCCGCGAGATAACCGCCAAAGCTCCAACCCCTGATCGCCACCGAGGTGCAGTCGGCGACGTCGCACACCTTTTGCAACTCATCGAGCACGGTCAGCTGGTCACGCAGTACGGGGCCTGCGAGGTCGCCGGCAACGTCGCGTTCCCACGCGGTTCCCAGTCCAGGGGTGCCGGCGCCATCGGCGATCACCACGACGAATCCTTGGTCGGCGAACCATTGCGATGCGCAATAGGCAAGTGACGAGGACACGACGCGTTGGGCGTGGGGACCACCGTATGGATCGAAGAGCACGGGGAGTCGTCGTCCATCGTGGTTGGTGGGCAAGACGATCGCGGTCGGGATGCGTCGTTCACCCAGACGATGCAGGCTTACGTTCGGCGTGACGAGCGGAACTTCAGCGTGATTGTCGATAGTCGATCCGTTCGACACCGTGAACGTCGCCCGTCTGGTCGTCAGCGATGTCGAACGGGTGACGACCGTCGTGCCACCCACGTTGGAAGAATGCACGCCGTCACCACACGTGAGTTGCTCACACGCCGATCCGTCGAGAGAAATCCGATACGTGTGCAACGTCTCTGGCGCGGAGACATCGTGTGCAGAAACCATCACGTGGGAGTCGTTTGCATGGAGTACGGCGCGGACCTGGAGATGACTCGGGGAGAGCGCGACGCCGTCAGCCAGCAGCGCTCGGACACCGTTTCGTTCGCCACAGGTGACGAGCACTCCCGACGCGGTGATCACCGGCGTGCCGGCCACAAGTTCGACCCATCGTTCGTCGCGTTCGCATGAACGGACGGTGGCGCGACCGGTGGACGGGTCGACGTCCAACCAGGTGAGGACGCGCTGGTCTCGGGTCTGCATTCCGACGAGGAGCCCTGCGTGCGACCAGATGACGCTCGTCAGGTATTCATACCCGTCTTCCTCCGTCACGATCGGCGTGTGATGTCCTTGCAGGTCGACGATCGAGGCCGACACCGTCGCATTGTTCGTCCCGGCCCGGGGATATCGCACCGCCCGGGGTGGTCGCTGAGGACTGGACGGGTCTGCGATCCACGACGTCTCGACGGAGGATTCGTCGACTCGGGCTACGACGAGTCGATCGCCGTCCGGGGACCACCAATGACCGCGATGACGTCCCATTTCTTCGGCGGCGACGAATTCGGCTCGGCCCCAGCTCACGTCACCGCCTCCGCGCGCAACGACGCACGTCGAGCCGTCCTCGAGGCGCACGTGCACGTCGTTGCCGACGACGTAGGCGATTCGCCGACCGCACGGGCTCAGGCGCGGGTCGTACAGTGCCGACTCGACATCATTTGGTGTGACGTCGACGACGGTCGAATTCGTGAGATCGACGACGAACAACCGTCCGGCCATCGAAAATGTCGCCTTCGTGACGTCGTCGTTGCAGGAGTACGTGACGATTCCAGCCGCCCCTTCGCGTGCGCGTTCGCGCCGTGCGCGCTCGAAGTCTGAATCCAGGCCGGCCGTGCGGTCCATCAGTTGGAGTGCGTCTGCGACGCAACGCTCGCGTGAGGACTCGACGTCGAACACCCACAGCGAGGTCAGGGGATTCGTGCCCGAGGCGGCGCGGCAGAACACGACACGGCGGCCATCTGGTGACACCGTGATCGTGCGGGGCTCACCGAGCGTCAGTCGCTGCGTTCGTGCATACTGGCGCGGAAACGTGTCGCTCACGACGAGCGCTCCGTCAGGTCGCCGGTCGGCGCCAGCGAGAGTCGCTCGCCGACTGCATCGTTGGCGATGCAGTGGTCCATGAGTCCTTTGTCGTGCGACACACCCCACGAACGAACTCCGCTGTCGGTCAGCACCGCGGCTGCGAGTCGTGTCGGCGCTCCATCCCGGTCGTGCATCACGCTGTAGGCCTCGACGGTCACCTCACCGGCAACGTCGCTCGCCGATGCCGCACGCCGAGCGGGGAGCGCGTCGACGCGGTCTTGCGGTGAGTCGTGGAGGAACGGGTGGGGCGGTTCATCGACTTGGTATGCGCCGAAGGAGTGCTTCGTGGCATATCCGCCGTTCGCCCAGACGAAACCTTTGCCGTCGCCGCGGCGGCGCAATTCGATCATCGTCGTTGCGATGGCGTGCATCACGTAGTTGTTGAATGGTCCTCCCGCGAACGGCAATCCACCGGTGCAGGTGAGTCGTTGGTCGAGCGACAATCCGATCGACGCGGCGCCGAGCTGCACCGCGGACGGAAAGCACGAATACAGATCGATGACGTCGAGCTCCTGTGGCGACCATCCCGTGAGGTCGAACAGTCGCTGGGCGCCGATGCGAATCGCAGGGGTGTCCACGAACGTCCAACGATGCGACACGAAGTTGTGTTCGTGCACGTCGGTTCCGGCGATCGGAAAGACCCAGCGATCCCGAGGGATACCAAGCGACGTCGCCTTTTCGACCGAACACATCACGAGTGCGGCAGCCATGTCGACGTCGTTGTTCGAGTTCATCACCTTCGTATACGGAAATCCGACCATTCGGTTCGAGGGACCGGGAGTGACGATCTCGTCGCTCGTCAGCTTTGTTTGCGTCCATGCAAACGGATTGCCCGCGGCGACGTCACTGAAGCGCGACCACAGTGCACCGACATGTGCGCGGTGCTGGTCGACGGTCATTCCGTGTGCGGCGCGCAACGCAGTCTCGAACATCGGGTAGATCTCGATTGGTAGGACGACCTTGCGTTCGATCTCGAGGGGATGCAACATCTCGAGGTCGCCTCCGACGAGCGTCGGCTGCTGCTCGTCACTGTGCGATGGGTCCTCGACCATCCAGTCGAGCGTCTCTCCACTGGCCTTGGCTCGACGCCGTGAACGCGATGACTCGCCTCCGGTGAGTACGACGAGGTTTGCTCGACCAGCTTGGATGTCGAGGGCGCTCTCGTTGACGAGACCTTGCGGGAGGTTCCCGCCGTGGGTCGTGTAGCCGTAGACCTTCGATGCGATGCCAAGTGAGCGCGCGATGTGGAGCGCTGGATTGTGGGACTTCGTGGAGAGCGATCGGAGGACGTGGAGCGCATCGACGTCAGTCGGCACGCCGCATCCAGCGTCGTCAAAGGCTGCGCGCACTGCATCGGTCATCACATCGACCGGTCCGCGGGCGCGCGCGAGATCGTCCTCACGTTGGAGGATTTGTGCTTGGCCGACCAAGACGGGAGTGCGGGGGTCGATCGGCATCCAACGAACTCTATTGAGTCGAATGCCGCGCACGATCTGAGCGCACAAGGCATTTGACCTATGCTCGTGCGCGGTGTCGGAGAAACATTCATATTCACTTGCCATCGGCTCGGACCATGCCGGTTACGACCTGAAGCAGCATCTGATCGCCCACTTGGGAGGGCTCGGCCATCGCGTCACCGACCACGGCACCCACTCGACGGACAGCGTCGATTACCCACCGATCTGCGCCGAAGTGGCGCGTAGCGTCCGTGACGGCCAGGTGGATTTCGGGATCGTGGTCGGAGGAAGTGGTCAGGGCGAGCAGATCGCGGCGAACAAGGTGCGCGGGGTGCGGGCGGCACTGTGCAACGACCTCTACCTCGCCGAGATGGCGCGTTCCCACAACAATGCCAACGTGTTGTCGATGGGTGGTCGAGTCGTGTCGTTCGAACTCGCCGAGCAGATCGTCGCCACGTTCCTTTCGACTGAGTTCGAAGGTGGTCGCCACGAGCGTCGGGTCGCACAACTGACAGAGATCGAAGTACAGGAAGGAGCCCGCTAATGCCGTGGCCATCACAAACACACCGTGACACCGAGGTCTTTGCCCTCATCGAGAAGGAACGCGTCCGTCAAACGACCGGGCTGCAGCTGATTGCGAGCGAGAACTTCACCTCACCCGACGTGATGGAGGCAACGGGCTCGGTGCTCACCAACAAGTACGCCGAGGGATACCCGCAGAAGCGTTACTACGGAGGAAACGCGGTCGTCGACGAGATCGAGGCCCTTGCAATCGAACGAATCAAGAAACTCTTCGGCGCCGACCACGCGAACGTCCAGCCGCACTCGGGTGCGAGCGCAAACATGGCCGTGTACCTCGGTCTCATCAAGCCAGGTGACACGGTGCTCGGCCTCAGCCTCGACCATGGTGGTCACCTCACCCACGGCTCTCCGGTGAACGCAAGCGGCATCTTGTACGACTTTCAGTCGTTCAGGGTGAGCGACACCGACGAGCGACTCGACTTCGACCAGATCCGAGATCTCGCCAAGAAGGTCAAGCCGAAACTCATCGTCGCAGGCACAACCTCGTATCCGCGTCGACTCGAACCGGAGCCATTCCGTGCGATCGCCGACGAAGTCGGAGCACTCATGATGTTCGACATTGCCCACATCGCCGGTCTCGTCGCGGGAGGTGCACATCCGAATCCAGTGCCGTATGCCGACGTGGTCACCTTCACGACGCACAAGACGTTGCGCGGACCGCGTGGCGGTTGCATCCTGTCGACCGCTGCGCACGCTGCTGCGATCGACAAGGCGGTGTTCCCTGGCAGCCAGGGTGGACCACTCGAGCATGCGGTGGCGGGCAAGGCCGTTGCGTTCCACGAGGCGCTCCAGCCGAGCTTCAAGGACTATGCGCACCAGATCGTCAAGAACGCCGCGGCACTCGCCGAGGCGATGTCGAAGCAGGGCTTCCGACTCGTCAGCGGCGGAACCGACACCCACATGATGGTGGTCGACTTGCGACCGTTCGACGCCGAGTTGACGGGCAAGGAGGCCCAGCTCGTGCTCGACGAAGCGGGAATCACGCTGAATAAGAACAACATCCCGAATGATCCGCGCAGTCCGTTCGTCACGAGTGGCGTGCGCATCGGAACCCCGTCGGTCACGACGCAAGGAATGAAAGAGTCCGAGATGCCGCTCATCGCCGAGTACATCGCGACGACCCTGCGGGGTCGCAAGGACCCGTCCGTCGTCGCCTCGGTTCGCTCTCGCGTCGCCGAGCTCTGCGCGAAGTTCCCGGTGTACCCGACGAGTGCGTAACCTCGCCGGCTACCTGATCGTCGGTGCAAGTGCCGCGGCGGCGACCGCGGTCGCCACTCCACTCGTCGAACGAGTCGCCAGACGCAAGAACTGGATGGCCGAACCCGACGAACGTCGGGCACATCCGGTGCCGACTCCGGACGTCGGGGGTATCGCGTTCTTCGTCGGTTTGATCGTCGCGCTCGTCGTGGCGTTCAGCATGGATCGCTTCCAGCCGTTGCTCAGGGGTAACTCCGAGATCATCGGTCTCGTCGTCGCCGCACTCGTGGTCACGGTGCTTGGATTCTTCGACGACGTGCGCGAGATTTCTCCGCCAATGAAGGTGACTGGCGTCGTCGGAGCGGCGATGATCCTCGTCTATTTCGGAACCACGATGTTCTATTTCCGATTGCCACTGCTGGATGTCTTCATCCTCTCGAGCGACTGGATCCCTCTCGTCACCGCGCTCTGGCTCATCGGCATGACGCAGGCGATCAACCTGATCGATGGACTCGACGGACTCGCCGCTGGGATCACGGCGATCGCCGCCGGTTCGTTCTTCTTCTATTCGAACAACCTCGCCTCCAACGGACTTCTCTCGGAACCAAACATCGGTCCGCTGGTCGCGATCATCACCCTCGGGGTGTGCGTTGGCTTCCTGCCGTTCAACTTCAATCCGGCACGCATCTTCATGGGGGACTGTGGAGCGTTGTTGCTCGGTTTGTTGATGGCGGTCTCGACGAGCGTCGTCGGTGGCCGCAGCGACCCGCAGTCGCAGGTCGGGGCGGGACAGACGTACTTCTTCATCGCGCCGATCTTCATCGCCCTCCTCGTGCTCGGCGTACCGATCGTCGACGTGGTGTTCGCGATCTTGCGCCGTGCGGTCAACCGCCAGGGTCTGGCCACCGCGGACCGTGGGCATCTCCACCACCGGCTGATCGCACTCGGCCACGGACCCCGCCGCGCCGTCGTCATTTTGTGGCTGTGGACCGCGCTCCTGTCTGGCTTTGCGCTCTATCCCGCCTTGTCGGAGACGAATCCGACCTTGTGGCCATTCATTCTGGCGGCCATCGCGCTCGCGGGATTCACCGTCGTACATCCGCGAATCGGCCGTCGTCACGACGACGCCCCGACTCCCTGAGGCGGCACAAGCGCACGAGCGGTTTGGTCGGATTTCGGCCCTCGGTCTAGTTTGTACTTGCTTTCACAAGCACCCGGGATCACGCCACATGAAAAAACTGACGAGAACGATTGCCCCCAAACGACCGATCGCATCGGGCTCTGGCGACTCCCTCGGGCGCGGTGCGGAAATGGCGATCAGCGTCCTCGTCTTCAGCGTCATCGGGCTCGTCATCGACGCCATCGTCTCGACGACTCCGATCGTGACCATCGCTCTCGTCGTGTTCTCCGTCGTCGGCAACTTCGTGCGGATGTACTACCAGTACAAGTCGGTGATGGAGGCCAAGGTGTCCGAGCGACTCGAGCAGGCCACCGCACACCAGCGTCAGTCGGTCGCGCCGTGAAAACGACCGATCCGGACTACGTGAACGTGCTTGCGATGCACGACACGGGGCCGGCTCCCGAAGCTGCCATCGGTCGCGACATCGTGCGTCGCGGAGCGTTCGTTGCACCCGTGTTCATCGGTCTGGGCGCACTCGGGTGGGGTGCCGACGGTGCCTGGTCTGCGGTCTACGGACTCGCCCTCGTGCTCGGCAACTACGGACTAGCCGCATGGGTCGTGTCGTACACCGCGAAGATTTCGTATGCGCTGATGATGGGGATGACCCTGTTCGGCTACGTGATCCGCCTCGCCATCGTCGCGGCGGCGGTCTACCTCGTGCGCGACCTGTCGTGGGTCGAACTCGTGCCGATGGGTGTGACAATCATCGTCGCCCACATCGGGCTCCTGTTCTGGGAACTGCGCTATGTTTCACTGTCGCTCGCATATCCCGGATTGAAGCCAAAGCCCCAGTCTCAGCAAGAATCTCCATCAACCCAGGCCAACGGCCACTAACCAACACAACAGGACGACCAACGTGATCTCAACGCAATTCGCACAGCTGGCCTCCGCGCGGGTGACATCGCTGCTCGTGCAAGCGACGGAGGAAGGGGAGAGCACACGCGGATTCCACTTCCCACCGATCAACACGCTGCTGCGCTGGAAGGACATCACCCCCGGCATCAACAAGGTCGTGCTCATTTCGATCGCCGCCGCAGTCATCGGCACCGTGCTCTTCTTGATCGCCGCGAACCGCGACCACAAGACCGCGCCCAAGGGTGCTCGCAACCTCGCGGAGATCGCCGTCGAGTTCATCGAGAAGAACATCATCATGGAGACGATGGGTCGTTCGGGACTCGGTTGGACGCCGTTCCTTTTGACGATGTTCATCTTCATCTACATCTGCAACGTGCCGGGAATCATTCCCTTCATCCAGATGCCCGCGACCGCCCGCATGGGCATCCCCGCGTTCATGGCGTTGCTCGTGTGGGTCGTCTACAACGCGACCGGCATCAAGAACCAGGGACCGATCGGCTACTTCAAGAACGTGCTCTTCCCGCCGGGAGTGCCCAAGGCGCTGTACATCCTCGTCACCCCGATCGAGTTCATCTCGACGCTCGTGGTGCGTCCCTTCTCGCTCGCCGTGCGACTCTTCGCCAACATGCTCGCCGGCCACTTGTTGCTCGTCATCTTCGCGCTCCTCTCGGAGGCCCTGATCCAGGCCGAGACTCAGCGCTTCTTCCTCATTCCGATCGGCGTGCTGCCGTTCGGCGTGCTGATGTTCTTGACGGCATTCGAGATCTTGGTTGCGTTCCTCCAGGCCTACATCTTCACCACGCTCACCGCGGTGTACTTGGGCATGGCGACGCACCCAGAGCACTGATCATTCGCAACACCGACAGATACCCACTACACGAAAAACCCACAAACAAACAGGAGAACAAACAATGGAAGCGTTAACACGAATCGCCCGCGCAGGCATCCGCGTTGCGGAGCTCACCGCGGCTGAGGAGAAGGCCAACTCGGCAGCCCAGATGGCGGGTCTCGCCTACGGTCTCGCCGCGATCGGCCCAGGCGTCGGCATCGGCATCATCTTCGGCAAGGCCATCGAGTCGATGGCCCGTCAGCCGGAGTCCGCAGGCATGGTCCGCACCACGATGTTCCTCGGCGTCGCCTTCACCGAAGCGCTCGCGCTCATCGGCTTCGTCGCGTTCATTCTGCTCAAGTTCGCCTGATCGCAATGCGAGTCCTCGTCACAACACAGCAGGGTCAACTGCTCGACGTGCGCGTCACGGCCGGCGACGAAGCCGGCACGGAGGCCACCGAAGCGGAGTCCGCCTCGGCACCGAACCCGATCGCACCGGAGGGCAAAGAGCTCATCTGGGGCGCCGGTTCGTTCCTGGTGTTCCTCGTGATCATGCGCGTGTTCCTGTTCCCCAAGTTGAAGAAGGGGATGGATGCGCGTTACACGGGCATCCGCGAGGACTTCGAGCAGGCCGACGCCACGCGTCAAGCGGCCCAGTCCGACGTTGCCAAGTACGAATCGGCACTCGCCGAGGTTCGTGCAGAAGCGGCATCGCGAATCGACGCCGCACGCCAGGCCGTGGACAAGGAGCGCAACGACAAGATCGCCGAGGCCAACTCGCGCATCGCAGCGAAGCGTTCGGCAGCAGACGCCGAACTCGCCGCAGCGCGTGCCAAGGTCCGCGATCAGGTCGCAGAAGCAGTCGCCACCGTCACCGCACGGACCACCCAGCTTGCAGTGGGCAAGTCTCCTGATGGGTCGGTCGTGCGCGAAGCGGTGCAACAGGTCATGCAGTCAGGAGCACGTTGATCATGAACCGTCTCATTGCACTCCTCGCAGCCGAGGACCCGAACGTCACCCACCACTGGCTCCTGCCAGAGACGGGTGAGATCATCTACGGCGGTCTCGCCTCGGTGATCGTCGTCGGTGCCCTCGTGAAGTTCGCGGGTCCGGCGATCAAGAAGGGCTTCAACGCCCGCACCGAGCGCATCCAAAAGGAACTCGACGACGCGGCGAATGCCAAGTCGAAGGCCGCGAGCGACGCGACTGCGATCCGTTCCGCCCTCGGCGACATCGCAGCGGAGCGTTCGCGCATCCTGGCGGACGCCGATGCCCAGGCCGCAGCGGTGCTGCAGGAGGGCCGTGCTCGCGTCGCCAAGGAAGTCGCCGACTTGGAGGCGAAGGCCGATGCGGATCTCGCGGCCGCCCAGGGTCGCTCGAACGACGAGTTGCGCGCGGAGATTTCGTTGCTCGCCGCCAAGGCGACGCCGATCGTGATCCAGCGCACCCTGAATGACCAGACCAAGAACGAGCTCGTCGAGTCGTTCATCGCCAACCTAGGAGCAGCACGATGAGTTCAGCAAAGGTCGAGGCATACGCCCGCGCACTCGTCGAGATCGCCGGCGCAGAAGGCGGACTCGAGCGCGTCGAAGACGAGTTGTTCCGTGTCGCCCGCGCGTTCGAATCGAACGACCAGTTGCGTGCGACGCTCTCGGACTCCACGATTCCGAGCGAGCACCGTCAGCAGGTCGTCGCGCAGCTTCTCGGTGGCAAGTCGTCGGCGACCACCATCCAGCTCGTCAACCTCATCGTCGCAGCCGGCCAGGTTCGCGACCTTCCCGCGATCATCGACATCGTCGTGCGTGAGGCGTCGCAGGGCAAGTCACAGTCGCTCGCCGAGGTTCGCAGTGCTATCGCACTGTCGGACGATCAGCAGAAGCGCCTCGCTGCAGCACTGACCAAGGCGACGGGCAAGCCCGTCAACGTGAAGGTCGTCGTCGACCCGAGCGTGCTCGGCGGACTCGTCGCCACCGTTGGTGACGAAGTCATCGACGACACCGTTCGTACCCGTCTCGACCAACTCAAGTCGCTGATCTGATCTCGTTTTCGAAAGGACACCACCATGGCTGAACTCACACTCTCTGCGAATGACATCGCAGCGGCAATCACCAAAGGACTCGAGGGCTACAAGCCGTCGACCGAGGCACGCACCGTAGGTCGCGTCGCCGAAGTTGGCGACGGCATCGCTCGCGTGAGCGGTCTTCCCGACTGCGCCGTGAACGAGCTGCTCGAGTTCGAGGACGGAACCGTCGGCCTCGCCCTCAACTTGGACGAGGACTCGATCGGCGCCGTGGTACTCGGCGAAGCCGACAACATCGAAGAAGGCCAGGCCGTGAAGGCGACGGGGCGAATCTTGTCCGTGCCCGTCGGCGACGCGATGCTCGGTCGAGTGGTGAACGCCCTCGGCGAGCCGATCGACGGCAAGGGCGACATCGTCGGTGCGACGATGCGCCGCGTCGAGGTGCAGGCTCCCGGCATCATGGGTCGCAAGCCGGTGCACGAACCGCTGCAGACCGGCATCAAGGCCATCGACGCGATGACCCCGATCGGTCGCGGTCAGCGCGAGTTGATCATCGGTGACCGCAAGACGGGCAAGACCACGGTCGCTGTCGACACGATCATCAACCAGCGCGGTCTCGGCGTGAAGTGCATCTACGTCGCGATCGGCCAGAAGGGCTCCACCGTCGCACAGACCGTCGAAGTGCTCCGTCAGTATGGCGCACTCGACTACACGGTGATCGTGGCCGCTCCGGCGTCCGATCCGGCGCCGTTCAAGTACCTCGCACCATATGCGGGTTGCGCGATCGGTCAGCAGTGGATGGAAAACGGCGAGCACGCGCTCGTCGTCTACGACGACTTGTCGAAGCAGGCCGAGGCGTATCGCCAGATGTCGCTGCTCCTTCGCCGTCCACCAGGCCGCGAGGCGTACCCGGGCGACGTGTTCTACCTGCACAGCCGTCTTCTCGAGCGCGCCGCCAAGTTGAGCGACGCCAATGGCGCCGGTTCGCTGACCGCACTTCCGGTCATCGAGACGAAGGCCGGTGACGTCTCCGCGTACATTCCGACGAACGTGATCTCGATCACCGACGGTCAGGTCTACTTGCAGGACAACCTCTTCAAGTCGGGCGTGCGTCCGGCCGTCGACGTGGGCATCTCGGTGTCGCGCGTGGGTGGTGCGGCACAGATCAAGGCGATGAAGAGCGTGTCGGGAACCTTGAAGCTCGACCTTGCCCAGTTCCGTGAGCTCGAGGCGTTCGCCACGTTCGGTTCGGAACTCGACGCGATCTCCAAGGCCCAGCTCGAGCGCGGCTATCGACTCGTCGAGTTGCTCAAGCAGCCACTCAACAGTCCGATGCCGGTCGAGGAGCAGGTCGTGTCGATCTTCGCGGGAACCAAGGGTTACCTCGACGACATTCCGGTGGGCGACGTGCGCCGCTTCGAGAACGAGTTGCTCGAGCACATGCGTTCGCGTCACTCGTCGGTGCTCTCGGGCATCCGTCAGGACCCGAAAGCCGACGTGCCCAAGGACCTCAGCGACATCGTGGCGGCGTTCAAGAAGTCGTTCAAGGTGACGACGAACGCTGCGAGCGCAGATCCCACGAAGACCGATGCAGGTGAAGTCGGCGACGCCGCAAGCGCAAAGACGCTGGCGACGGAGTAGACGATGGCTGGCGGTCAAGAACGTATTCTGCGCGGACGAATTCGGTCCGTTCAGGCGACGAAGAAAATCACGCGTGCTATGGAATTGATCGCTGCCTCGCGCATCGTCAAGGCCCAGCAGCGCGTGATTGCCGCCGTGCCCTACAGCGAGCGCATCACCGAGGTCGTCAAGGACTTGGCGGCCGGTGGTGCGGGCGTCGACTCGCCATTCTTGAAGACCCGTGAGAACCTGAAGACCACGTGCTACGTCGCGATCACGGCCGATCGTGGACTGTGCGGCGGTTACAACGCCGGCGTGTTGCGTGCGACGGAAGGCGAGATCAAGGCCGACGTGCTTGCCGGCAAGGAGTACCTGGTGGTGCCGGTCGGTCGAAAGTCCGAGGGCTACTTCCGTTTCCGCGGCTACAAGATCTCGGATTCATTCGCCGGATTCTCCGACGCTCCGTCGTACCAGGACGCCAAGCGCATCGGCGAATACGTGGTGGATTTGTATCTGACCGGCGCAGTCGATCGGGTCGAGCTCGTCTACACGCGCTTCGTGTCGGCGGGAACCCAGGAAGTCGTGCGTCGACCACTGGTGCCGCTCGAGCGCGACGTCGCCGCAGGCGGAGACGCCAAGCCGGCGACCGGTGGCGGCTCGTATGAATTCGAACCAGATCCGGATGTCATCTTGCAGACGTTGCTCCCGCGATACGTCGAGGCACGTGTCTATGCCGCGTTGCTCAATGCGGCGGCGAGCGAGCACGCATTCCGTCAGCGCGCGATGAAGGCCGCGACGGACAACGCAGAAGAGTTGATCAAGAACCTCTCGCGCATCATGAACCGCGCGCGTCAGGACTCGATCACGACAGAAATCATGGAAATCGTCGGTGGCGCCGAAGCGCTGAGTTCCGGCGACTAACCGAGGAAAGGTCACAGAGGAGAGAACATGAGCACAGCAACAGCAAACGAACTGAAGGACGGACGCGTCGTCGCCATCGCCGGACCGGTGATCGACGTCGAGTTCCCCCGTGGCGCGCTGCCCGAGTTGAACCAGGCCCTCGAGTTCACCGTGATGGTGGACGGCAAGCCGAACGTCGTGCTCGCCGAGGTCGCTCAGCAGCTCGGCCAGAGCCGCGTGCGTGCGGTGTGCATGAAGCCAACGGACGGTCTGCGCCGTGGCACGGCGGTGCGCAACACCGGTCACGGCATCCAGGTGCCTGTCGGAGAAAAGACCCTCGGTCACGTGTGGAACGTGTGGGGTGACTGCCTCGATGGCAACAACGACGACTTCAAGGACTCCGAGCGCTGGGAGATCCACCGTCCGGCCCCGGACTTCGCCGCACTCGAGCCGAGTCGTCGCATGTTCGAAACGGGCATCAAGGTCATCGACCTCCTCACCCCGTACCTCGCCGGTGGAAAGATCGGTTTGTTCGGTGGTGCGGGCGTCGGTAAGACCGTGCTCATCACCGAGATGATCAACCGCGTGGCATCCAACCACGGTGGTGTGTCGGTGTTCGCCGGTGTGGGCGAGCGCACCCGTGAGGGAACCGACCTTCGTCTCGAGATGGAGGAGTCGGGTGTGTTCGAAAAGGCCGCACTCGTGTTCGGCCAGATGGACGAGCCACCGGGCGTGCGCCTGCGCGTCGCGCTGTCGGCATTGACGATGGCCGAGTACTTCCGTGACGTGAAGAACCAGGACGTGTTGCTCTTCGTCGACAACATCTTCCGCTTCGTGCAGGCAGGTTCCGAAGTGTCGACGCTTCTCGGTCGTATGCCATCGGCGGTGGGTTACCAGCCGACGCTCGCAGACGAGATGGGTCAGCTCCAGGAGCGCATCACCTCGACGCGCGGTCGTTCGATCACGTCGCTGCAGGCCGTGTACGTGCCGGCGGACGACTACACCGACCCGGCGCCGTTCACGACGTTCACCTTCTTGGATGCAACGACGGAACTCTCGCGTCAGATCGCCTCGCTCGGCATCTACCCGGCGGTGGATCCGCTCGCGTCGACGTCGACGATCCTCTCGCCAGAGGTCGTCGGCGATCGCCACTACAACGTGGCGCGTCGCGTGCAGGAAATCCTCCAGCGTTACAAGGAACTCCAGGACATCATCGCGATTCTCGGTCTCGACGAATTGTCCGAAGAGGACCGCTTGACGGTGGCCCGTGCCCGCAAGGTGCAGCGTTTCTTGTCGCAGCCGTTCTTCGTCGCCGAAGTGTTCACCGGTCTCAAGGGTGAATACGTGAAGACTGCGGAGACTGTGGAGAGCTTCGAAGCGATCATCAAGGGTGAACTGGACGACGTTCCGGAGCAGGCGTTCTTGAACGTCGGTGGCGTGGAGCAGGTGCTCGCCAAGGCCAAGGCCCTCCAGGAGAACGCATAACGATGGCGACTCCCGGTGGCTTCCGAGTGGAAGTGGTGTCTCCCGAGCGCGTGTTGTTCTCGGGTGACGCCAAGCAAGTGATCACGCGCACCCTCGACGGTGGCGAGATCGCGTTTCTGCCGGGTCACATCTCGTTCCTCGGCGCCCTCGTCGAGAACCACACCCGTATCTACCTTTCGGACGGCAAGGTCCAGGACCTCGCGGTTCACGGTGGGTTCGTCGAGGTGGCACCCGACCACGTCACGATCCTTTCTGATGCGGCCGAACTCGCCGAGGACATCGACGTCGCACGTGCACGTGCCGCAAAGGAGCGTGCCGAGGCGGCGATGCGAGGGGAGCACGACGCCACGATCGAGGCCGACTTGCGTCGGGCTCACGCGCGACTGTCCGCCACCGGCGGGCTGACGCAGGGCGCCGCGCACTAGTCGCGCCGCTCGTCGATGTCGACCTTTCCGTTCTCGCGAGCACTCGTCACCGGCGCGTCGAGTGGCATCGGCCTCGAAATCGTCGAACAACTCGGAGCTGCTGGTGTCCAGTTGGTCGTCGTCGCCCGCCGCGAAGATCGTTTGCGTGAGATCGAACGACGCTTTCCCGGGACCGAAGTTCTGGTCGCCGACCTGACGACGAGTGAGGGCGTCAAGGCGGTCGTCGATCGCATCGGCAACCCGCACCTGCCCGACGTCGACCTCGTCGTCAACAACGCCGGTTTTGGCACGTCCGGACACATGCACCGCATCGACCCCGATCGGTTGGCACGGGAGATCAGGTTGAACTCCGAGGCGCTTACGCGAATTATGCACGCTGCGGTCAACGCGATGGTGCCGCGGGGCATTGGTTACGTGTTGAACGTCTCGAGCGTGGCAAGTTTCCAGGCGAGCCCAGGGCTCGCGGTGTACTCGGCGACGAAGGCCTACGTGACGAGTCTGACCGAAGGCGTCGCCGAGGAACTGCGACACACGGGCGTTCGGGTGACCGCCCTGTGTCCCGGACTCACGAAGACTGAGTTCCAAAGCATCTCGAACACCAGTGGTCTGGCGACCGAGTTCCCCGACTTCGTCTGGACGTCGGTACCGATGGTCGCGCGAACGGGTCTTCGTGCGGTGGCCGCGGGCAAGGTGCTCGCGGTGCCAGGCATCCTCTACAAGGTTCTCGTCGGTATCTCGAACGTCATGCCACGTGTCGCCTCGCGCAAGATCACGCGCATCATCACCCGTCGCGGCTGACGCTAAATCAGGAGTCGGTCGTCGAGAAGTAGGCCGTCAACCGGTCGTGACGGTGGTGGGTGTCGATGTAGCGGATGGTTCCGCTGCGACTGCGCATCACGAGGCTGTGGCTGCGTGCACCGTAGGCGTCATAGCGCACGCCACGAAGCAGTTCTCCGTCGGTGACGCCGGTGGCGGCAAAGAAGACGTCGTTTCCACGAATGAGATCGTTCGTCGTGAGCACCTTCGACAGGTCGTATCCCGCCTTGATCGCCTCGTCACGTTCCGCATCGTTACGCGGGGCAAGACGACCGAGGATCTCTCCTCCCATCGCTTTCAGGGCTGCTGCGGCGACGACGCCCTCCGGTGTTCCACCGACGCCCATCAAGATGTCGACACCGACCTCGCTCGAGGCCGCGGCGATGGCGCCGAAGATGTCGCCGTCGGAGATGAGCCGAATGCGGGCACCCGTCTTGCGGACCTCGGCGATCAGTTCGTTGTGGCGGTCGCGCTCGAGGATCATCACGGTGACCTCGCTCACCAGCTTGCGCATGGCGCGGGCGACTTCCTTGATGTTCTTGGTCGGGGAGAAGTCGAGGTCGACCGCATTCGCTGCCTCTGGTCCGACGGCGATCTTTTCCATGTAGAAGCACGGCCCGGGATTGAACATCGAACCGCGCTCGGCGACCGCAATCACGCTGAGCGCGTTTCCTCGACCCATCGCAGTGAGGGTCGTGCCGTCGATCGGATCGACGGCGACGTCGGCAAGCGGCGTCGATCCGTTGCCCACCCGCTCACCGTTGTAGAGCATGGGTGCTTCGTCCTTTTCGCCCTCGCCGATGACGACGATGCCGTCCATGCTGACGGTGTCGAGCACGTTGCGCATCGCATCCACGGCTGCACCATCTGCGGCCAACTTGTCGCCACGTCCGACCCATCCGGCCGCCGCCAGTGCCGCCGATTCCGTGACGCGCACGAGTTCCATCGCCAAGTTGCGATCGGGACGTTCCTTCGCCGGCATCGACGACGAATCTACTCCAATTCACTTCTCGCCCGAAAACAAGTAGCGTCAGGCGTGTGAGCGACTGGAACCCGCGCGATCCCGAAGCGGCGACGACCCGCTTCGACTTGACGACGTGGTCCGTCGACGAACGCGCAGACGTCGTCGCCAAGCTCGCCGCGGACGACATCCAGCATGCGTGGGACGGGGACGAGCTGCTCGTTGCCCAGGCCGACGAGGAGGTCGTCGAGGACATCTTGGACGAACTCGAGGACCTCTTCGACAACGACGTCGATCCAGAGACCGCGGAGTTCGACCTCGAGGACTGGAGCGAGGACGAGCGAGCGAAGCTCTGCAACATGCTCGACAATCTCGACATCGGATATCGGCTCGAGGACGGCGTGTTGATCGCCCCGATCGGAGCCGAGCAGGTGATCGAATCGTGCATTGATTCGATCGAAGAAGACCTTGACGACTCCGACGTCTGACATCCTCGCCGAAGTCGAAGTCTGGCATTCACGACCGGTGACGCCGACACGACGGCTGTCGCTCGGGAACCTCGTCTTGCCCGTCGATCCCGCACCTGGTCTCGGTGGCGTGTTGCTCGCGGCGATCGTGGCGAACTACGTCACGCAGGTCGACGAGGATCTTCATCCCGACCTCGACCGCCTGATCAGCCAGGTTGGTCGCGAAGAGAGGATCACCCAGCCTCGACTTCGTCACCGATTCCAGACCGATCGACACGGTCTTGCGCGAAGCCTCCATCGGATGGTCAAGGACGACGAAACCGTACGCTTCGTGTTTTCCGAGGGGGGAACGCCGCTGCAGCACACCTTGGCCGCCATCTACAGCCTCGAGCGGCTCGAGCCGAACGTGCGGCGCACGATCGCTGCGGCGTTGAAGAAGGCGATGCGGTGGCGTGGACCGCTCGACACGTCGTTCATGGGTTTCGTCGCCGGCACCTCCGCCACGTCGATCGCCAACGTCGCCGATCCCCGGGCGTGGGCGCTCGAAGTACTCGGATTCCCCGTCGGCACGGTGAAGCCGACGAAGAAAGAGGTGCAGGGTCGATTCCGCGACGCGCTGCGCAGCGTGCACCCGGACCACGGCGGCGACGAGGGCAAGGCGTCGCGACTCATCGACGAGCTCGGCGAGGCTCGGCGCATCCTGCTCGGATGAGTCACGTCCGCGCAGTCGTGCTTTTTCCCGGTTCGGGAAGCAGCGCCGATCATCCCTCGCTCCTGGCAATCGAGGATCAGCTCGATCCCTTGGCGACCTTTCGGCGAGATTTCGACTATCGCCGTGCCGGTCGGTCGTTCCCCGATCGCACACCGGTGTTGCTGGCGGCCGTCCGACGCGAGGTCCACGCCGTCGCGGAGTCGCTCGGCTGTTCGACGCGCGAGATCGTCATCGGTGGGCGCTCGATGGGTGGGCGGATGTGTTCGATGGCGGCAAGTGACCTCGACGAGCCGCTCGAGGTCGCCGGCGTCGTCTGCGTGTCATATCCACTTCACCCGCCGAAGAAACCCGACCAATTGCGCACCGAGCACTTCCCGCGGCTGTCGGTGCCAGTGCTGTTCGTCAGCGGAACGAAGGACGAATTCGGTTCACCGGACGAACTGACCGCCGCGTTCACGTCGTTGCCGACTGCGCCGAGCGTCGTGTGGATGGACGGCGCACGGCATGACTTGAAAGGTCGAGATGCCGACGTCGCTCGAGCGATCGGCGACTGGCTATCTCACCTGTAGGTCGACGTCCTCGGGGTTCAAGTCCTCGAGCTTGCGATGTGCGGTTTCGGGATAGACGAAAGCCACGAGTATCGCCACGAGCACCGGTCCGGAGGCAAACGTGAACATCACGGTCCCATAGGAAATGTCGCGCTCGAGCAGGCTGCCGGCGACGATCAAGCCCGCGCTGCCGCCGAGAAGTGCGGCGGTCGTGATTAGTGCCGACGCGATGCTGCGCTTGGCCGTCGGGAACAACTCGTTGCGGAACACCGACATGGCCGGGTAGGCGAGTGCGAGTGCGACGCCACCCAAGAGCGCCGAGCACCACATCACCGGGCCTGACAATCCGTAGGACGCCGCGATGAGGAGGGCGCCGATCGGCGTGGCGAGCGCGGCAAGGGTCTTGCGACCGGCAGTCTCCGCGAGACGTCCCCCGATCACGAGTCCGATCGACGCCGGCACGACGGTGACGACGTTGTACAGCGCGATCAGTCCCGCCGAATATCCGCGGACATCCTTCAAGTAGCGCACTTGGAAGATCGAAGCGGTCGCGATGAACACGTTGAGCAGGACCGCAACGACGATTTGCAGTGCGAGGCGGTCGCTGTGAATGTGTGCGTGCGTCGCGGCCTCGGAGGTGTGGTCGGCGAGTGCGGTGAAGCGATCGGTCTCGGGGAGTCGCTTCGTGAGCACCGCGGCGACGACCAACCAGCCAAGGCCGACCAGATAGACGTACCGCCAACTTGACTCCGAGAGGTCTGCGAGCGGAATAGAGGCAACCGCTGAACCTGCACCGATGCCACTTGCCATCGCCAGGATGCTGAGGGCCCACGCCCGTGAATTTGCCCCCATCTCTTCGACCGCAAACACGAGGACGAAGATGTTGAGTGCGATGCCGAGTGGTCGGCCGAGCGCCTGGGTCGCCACGAGGATCGGAAACGACGGTGCGAATGCACCGAGGGAGGTCACGAGCGGTGCGAGCCACGCCGTGGCGAGGATCATCGTGCGCCGGCCAAGTCGGTCGGCGAGCGAGGCGAGTGGGAGTGCGATGACCACACCCCAGCGCACGACTGCTGCACCAAAACCTTGACCCTGCTCGCCGATGCCGAATTCGCCCGCGGCGTACGCGACGGTCTGGGTGAACACCGTGTTGACGAACGACGATGGAAAGCAGGCGACGGCAAGGAGCACGACGACGCTGCGCTGGCGGGCGCTCAAGGGTTCGGGTGCGCGAAAACCGCGCCAGATAGCCGATTTGGAGGCGATGGTGCGGGCCGTTGCCACCGCGCGAGCATACTGATTGCCCATGCAGATTGTCGCGAGGCGCTCAGAGTACTTGCGCGGCGAGGTCACCGTTCCCGGTGCGAAGAACTCGGTGCTCAAGTTGATGGCTGCGACACTGCTGGCACCTGGTCGATACCGTCTGACCAACGTCCCGAACATCGCCGACGTCGACACCATGAGCGAGTTGTTGGCGGCGATGGGCGTGACGAGCGAGCGCGTCGGCACGCATGAGCTCGTCATCGAACACGACGGTCGAATCACCCCGGTCGCACCGTTCGAACTCGTCGACCGCATCCGTGCGTCCATCAACCTGCTCGGTCCACTGCTCGCCCGTTACGGCCGAGCCGACATTGCGATGCCGGGCGGGGACGACTTCGGGTCGCGACCAATCGACCTGCACGTGATGGGTCTCGAAAAGATGGGGGCACGATTCGATCTGGATCGTGACGGCGTGCGCGCAACCGCCACGTCGCTCGTCGGCGCACACGTGGAGTTGCCCTTCCCGAGCGTCGGTGCAACCGAGAACATCCTGATGGCAGCGGTGCTTGCATCGGGCACGACGGTGATCGACAATGCCGCTCGTGAGCCCGAGATCGGCGACTTGTGCTCGATGCTCGTCGACATGGGTGCGAGGATCTCGGGCATCGGCACCGATCGTCTGGAGATCGTCGGCGTCGATCCCGCTGCGATGCACGCAGTCGACCACGACGTCGTGAGCGATCGCGTCCAGGCGGCGACGTACATTGCGGCCGTTGCAGTGGCCCGGGGCGACGTCGTCGTGCATGGTGCACGCGCAGAGCACATGGAGATGTTGCTCAATCGATTTGCCGACATGGGAGTTGCGGTCACACCAGTCGACGGGGGTCTGCGTGTCGTGAGTAACACACGACTCACGTCGATCGACTTCTCGACCCTCCCGTATCCGGGAATCGCGACCGACTACAAACCGCTCCTCGTCGGGATGTTGGCCGTCGCCGACGGGGTGGGGGTGGCAACCGAGAACCTCTATCCCGGTCGATTCCGTTACGTCGATGAACTGGTCAAACTCGGGGCGAACGTGCGCATCGAAGGCCACCATGCGATCGTGCGCGGCGTCGAGGCACTGCACGGCGCGGCAGTCAGCGCGCCCGACATCCGAGCGGGAGCCGCACTCGTCGTCGCCGGGCTCGTCGCCGAGGGTGAGACGGTCATCGACAACGTCCAGCACATCGACCGCGGGTACGACGACCTCGTCGGTCGGCTGGCCGCCCTGGGGGCGAACGTCACTCGCCGCTAGGTTCGCGGGCCGCGTCCTGCTCGACGTGGTTCATTCGCTCGGCTCGACGTGTTGCCTGCCACAAGGCGAGCACGATGAGCGCAATCGGTCCTGCAACGAGCAGAATTTCGTCCCAACCACCTTGGTGAGCAAGCACCCCCGTATCGTAGAGGCGTCGTGAAGTTTTGGAGGATCTCGTGAGCATGCGTGTGCAAGTCGAAGAGACCATCGAGGTCATTCGTCCCGCGTTGCAGGCCGACGGCGGCGACATCGTGTTGAACGATGTCGACGAGACCACGGGAATCGTCACCGTCACGCTCGTCGGTGCGTGTGGCACGTGTCCTGCCTCCGACCAGACCTTGAAGGCCGGCATCGAACGCATCATGCGTGATCGCGTGGACGGCGTCACCGAAGTGGTCGCGGTGTAGTTCGTGGCGCCCCGCGTCACCGACCCAGCCGAGCTCTTCGCCCTTGCGCGAGGCGGCGACCGGCTCGCTCGGGCTCGCCTGTTGTCGCTCGTCGAGCGAGGTGTTGAGGACGCCCGTGACATCGCCCGCCGTGCCTATCCACTCAGCGGATCCGCCTACACCGTCGGCATGACTGGTGCACCCGGCGCAGGCAAGAGCACGCTGACGAGTGCCGTCATCGGGCATCTGCGATCCCTCGGGCTGCCGGTCGCGGTGCTCGCCATCGACCCGTCATCACCGTTCACGGGTGGTGCGATCCTCGGTGATCGTGTGCGAATGCAGGACCACGCGACCGACGATGGCGTGTTCATCCGCAGCATGGCGACCCGCGGTCACCTCGGCGGGTTGTCACTTGCGACATCCGAGGCGATCAGGTTGCTCGATGCCCTCGGTTCGCCCTGGATCCTCGTCGAGACCGTCGGCGTCGGTCAGGTCGAAGTCGAGATCGCGGGCAAGGCGGACACGACGGTCGTCGTCGTCAACCCTGGTTGGGGAGACGCAGTGCAGGCGAACAAGGCGGGATTGATGGAAGTCGCCGACGTCTTCGTGATCAACAAATCAGACCGCAAGGGCGCCGCCGAGACCCAACGCGACCTAGAGCAGATGTTGGACCTGTCGGATCTCGGGGAGAACGCGTGGAGACCGCCGATCGTGCAAACGACCGCGACGACGTCGACGGGAGTCGTCGAGTTGTGGGATGCCATCGGGCGGCACCGCGAGTTCATGACGTCGACGGGGGAGCTCGGGCGGCGCAGGTCGGTGCGCCTGCGTGGGGAATTGCGTGAGGTCATTGAGCGACGACTCGAGGATCGCGCGCGTCAGATCTGCACCGGTGCCCGCTGGGAGTCGTTGCAAGAGGAAGTGCTTGCGCATCGCGTCGATCCGTGGACCGCGGCCGACGAGATGCTCAAAGGAGTCGGTGGGTAAGCCTTGGCGAGGTTCACCCCCGCCCAACGCAGCATTCTCAGCGCCTCGCTGACCCTGAGTGCCGCCGTCGGCGTGTTTTCGATCGCCTACGGCGTGCTCGCGGTGAGCGCAGGGGCGTCGATTGCCCAGACCTGTGCGCTGAGCCTGTTCACCTTCACGGGAGCGTCGCAGTTGTCCGCCGTCGGCGTCATCGCCACGGGCGGAAGTGCGTCTGCGGCCGTCGGTGGTGCGCTGCTGCTCGCCGCGCGCAATGCGGTCTACGGTCTCGCCCTCGCCCCCTACTTCACCGGCTCGCTCGGTCGCAGGCTGGTGACCGCACAGTTCGTGATTGACGAGACCACGGCGATGATGACGGCCCAGGGTGAACCTCGCCATCGTCAGTTCGCGTTTTGGTGGACGGCGCTTCCGCTCTTTTCGATGTGGAACCTCGGGACGCTCCTCGGAGCGCTGCTCGGATCGGCGATCGACCCACAGGCATTCGGACTTGACGTGGCGTTCTCCGCCGCCTTCGTGGCGATGCTCGCGCCGCACCTCACCCATGTGCGGGGTCGACAGGCCGCTGCACTCGGCGCGCTGATCTGTCTCGCGTTGATTCCATTCGTGCCCGTCGGTGTCCCGATCCTCGCTGCGGGCCTTGCGATTTTCATCGGCGTTCGACCACACGAAGCGACGGTATGACCATGTCGTGGTGGGTCGTCGTGTGGCTGTCGCTCGGCGCGTATGCGTTCAAGGTGCTCGGCCTCGTCGTCATCGGCTCGCGACGCCTGCCGAGTGCGGTCGAGCGTTGTTTGTTGCTGATTCCTGCGGCGTTGCTCGCAGCACTCGTCGTGAAGGACACGTTTTCCACCCAGCAGTCGCTGGTCGTCGACGAGCGTGCGCTCGGACTCGCCGTTGCACTCGTCTGCGTCTGGCGCAAGCAGAGCCTGGTGGTGACGATCGTGACCGCCGCGTTCGTGACGGCGATCGCTCGCGCCGTCTAGAGCGACTGTTCGACGATCTTGCGCAACTCGCGCAGGTTGCGACGCCAGATTGCGCGCATCACGATCTTGCCGCCGATCACCTCGCCGATCTTGCCGCCGAGCCACCACGGAAAGGTCAGTTCCTCGGCCCACACGAAACGGGTGCCCTTCCCACCGTCGATCGGGGTGAGGGTAAAGGTTCCGGTTCCGGTCACGACTCCGACGTGTCGCACACCCATCTCACGACGAGGCTCCCACGTCGTGATCTCCATCTTGTCGGTGAGGGTGATCGGACCGACTTTGGTGTCGCAGAGGAAGGCGGTTCCGACACCCCGGGTCTGTTCGCCGACGAAGCGGATCGCGACGGCGTCGGCCATCCAGTCGACGTGGCGCTCGACGGGCTCGACGATGTCCCACACTTCCTCTGGTGATGCTGGGAGGTCGATTCCGACGGTGATGCGTGCCATGCGTCCGACCGTAGTCGCAGAATGGTCAGCGTGCGTGACCGTAGACGCTGATGTGTCGTGCGCTCGAGTCGTCGATCGGCGCGCGATCGTATGAGCTCCAGCGCTCGACCAAGACGAGACCGGCGGCCTGAGCCATTGCGTCGATCTGGTCGATCGATGCGTATCTGACCTCCCAGTAGCGCTCGCAGGCAAAGCCGTCGCTGCGCTCCTCGTCAAACATGCCCTCGATGATCTGCGTGTCGGGGTGGATCGTCGTCGTGGCAAACACCCGCTCGTCGTCGCTTGCACGGATCACGCTCTTGTTCATCTTCATCACGGTCGGCTCGAAGGGAATGAAGCAGTCGACGATCACCACTCCGTCGCTCGTCAGTCGCGTGCCGGCCTGGCGCAGGCACTCGGTCTGTTCCTCCTGCGACATCAAGTTGAAGAGCGTGTTGTAGGGGGCAAAGACGACGCCGAATGGACCCTCGGGCATGTCGGCGACCATGTGACCACGCATCGTCGTCAAGCGATGGTTGGGCTTGACCTTGGGGGCGAGCTCGCGGAGCATGAGCGCAGAGTTGTCGATGCCAACGACGTCGAGACCGGCATCGGCGAGCGGAATTGCCAAGCGACCCGTGCCGACACCAAGTTCGAGGACTCGATTCGACCCTGCGAAGCCGTGGACGAATCGAACGACGCTCGCGGTGTCGTCGAGGTCGTGGTACCAGGCGTCGTAGACGTCGGCGAACACGTCGCCGTAGTCGCTGTTGGAAAATTGCATGGTTCATTATTACCCCGACGTCCACCGACTCACCCCGCGCAGACCGAGCAGTAGCCTGTGGATAATGGCCACGTACCTCGACCACGCAGCGACGACGCCGATGCGCGCAGCTGCACTCGAGGCGATGCTGCCGTTCGAAGATGTCCTCTATGCCAATCCATCCGGTTCTCATCGCTTCGCCCGTCAGGCGCGTAAGGCGATCGACGAGGCCCGCGACGACGTAGCGGAGGTCGTCGGCTGCAAGCCAGGCGAAGTGATCTTCACGAGTGGCGGCACCGAGGGTGACAACGCCGCGATCATCGGTGCGATCCGCAAGCTCGGCGGGATCTCCGTCTGTCCGGCCGCGGAACACCATGCGGTGCTGCACTGCGTGGAGCACCACGGCGGTGTGGTCGTCGGGGTGACGCCGACGGGAATCGTCGATCTGGACGAACTCGCCAAAGTCCTGTCGGAAACACCGTCACCCGTCTCCGTCGTCTCGGTGATGGCGGTGAACAACGAAGTCGGCTCGATCACGCCAATGCGTGAGGTCGCCAAGGTCGTTCGGGAACACGCACCGCAGGCGGTGCTGCACACCGACGCGGTGCAAGCCGCATGTTGGGTCGACCTGCGCGAGATCACGCCGCTCGTCGACGTGCTCACCTTGTCGTCACACAAGTTCGGCGGACCGAAAGGCGTCGGGGTGATGGTGCAGCGCGCAGGCGTCGTGCTCGATCCGTTGATCCTCGGGGGAGGACAGGAGCGTGACCGTCGGAGTGGCACGCACAACGTCGCCGGCATCGTCGCCACGGCCGTCGCCCTGCGCGAAACGGATGCAACCCGCGTCGAAGAGATCGAACGAGTGACCAAGTTGCGTGACCGGCTCGTGGACGACATCGTCGACCAGACGCCAGGATGCCTCGAGACCGTTGCGCGTGAGTGGCGCGTTCCAGGCATCGCGCACCTGTGTTTCGAAGACGTGGAGAACGAGTCGTTGTTGTTCCTCCTGGACGAGAGCGACGTGTTCGCCTCGGCGGCGTCGGCGTGCGCGAGTGGTGCGATGGAACCTTCCCACGTGCTTGCCTCGATGGGCATCGAGCGCCGCTGGAGCAAGGGCTCGTTGCGCATGAGCCTCGGACACACCACGACCGATGACGACGTCGACCGTGCGGTTGGGGTCGTCGTTGAGGCCGTGCGCCAGTTGCGCCGTTGACCTCGGTCGAATCCCTCGCCCCCGTAGCCTTGTTGACATGAAGATCCTCGTGGCGATGTCGGGTGGAGTGGATTCCTCCGTCGCCGCCGCGGAATTGAAGGCACAGGGCCACGAAGTGGTCGGGGTGACGATGCGCCTGTGGGGTGGGGAAAGCGACACGGGCTGTTGCTCCGTGAGTGACGTCGATGACGCCCGTCGAGTGGCACAGCAGCTGGACGTCGACCACCTCGTGTTCAACTTCTCCGACGACTTCGACGCCCACGTCGTGAATCCATACGTGGACGCCCACGTGCAGGGGCTCACGCCGAATCCGTGCATCGAGTGCAACCGGCACCTCAAGTTCGACCGACTCAGCGAGCGCGCCCGCCAACTTGGCTTCGACGCGGTCGCCACCGGTCACCACGCACGCATCGTCGCCGACGATGCGGGACAGTTGCGAGTGGCCCGAGGGGCGGATGCGGCGAAAGACCAGAGCTACGTCGTGCACATGATCGACGAATCCGAGCTCGGCTACACCGTGTTTCCTGTCGGACACCTGACCAAGGCACAGGTGAGGGAGCGAGCCATCGAGCTCGGCCTGCGAACCGCGAGCAAGCCGGACAGCCAAGACGTCTGTTTCATCAGTCGAACCGGAGGACGCGTGTCGTTCCTCGGCAAGCGGATCCCGTTCCGTCCAGCCGACGTGGTCAACCAGGACGGGTCCATTGCGGGACGAGTCGAGGCGATCGAGCTCGTCACCATCGGCCAGCGGCGAGGGATCGGCGTGCCGGGTGGAGCACCCAAGCAATATGTCGTCGACGTCGACACCGAGCGCGCGCGCGTCGTGATCGGAGATGAGTCGCAGCTGTATTGCGCGACGCAGACCGTCGACGACGTCACATGGGCACATCGCTCGGACGTCGAGCGCCTCCGCGCAGTGCCCGACGTGCTCGTCCAGTCGAGTGCGCATGGCGCCGTTCATCCAGCGACGCTCGGCTTGGATGATGACGGTCGTGTGGTCGTCACCTGGAGAGAGCCACAGCGTCGGATTGCGGCTGGACAAAGCGTCGTGTTCTACGATGTGACCAATTCATTTGTTCTCGGAGGGGGAATCGCGTGCGCGCACTAAAGGCATTGATTATCGGAGCAGTCGTCGCGGGTTTCACCTCGTTTGCCTCCCCAACTTCGGCGGTCGTGTCGTGGGAGTTCTCCCAGGACTCGGTCTCGCTCGGTCTCACGGGTGTCTCGCCGCACGTCGAGCGCGTTGGCTCCGCCGATCGCCTGTGGTATCCGGGTGGAATGGAGGGCACCGTCGCCTCCGACTGCACCGATGCAGGTTCATGTACCCGCGTCGCTCTCACCGCGCGTCTCGGTAACGACTTCACCGCCGTCACCCTGTCTAACGGAACCCGTCGTGCCTACTTCGTCGACATGTCGCCGAATGCCGGCACGAAGACCGTGGCTTCGGCCGCGTGCACGACGAGTGAGTGCCTTGGAGTCGGTCCTGCAACCCCGATTGCTTCCGACGTCCAGGTATCCAAGGACGAAAAGGCTTGGGGCGTGCCTGATGCAGTGGTCCTTCCCGACGGCCGCGTGCGCGTGTATCTCGTGGTGTCTCCGGTGATGTCGAGCTCGTGCCCAGAAAAGGTCGTCTCGTACATCTCCAACGACGGCATCTCGTTCACCAAGGAGCCGGGATACCGCCTCGAGGGTGGCTATGTCGACACCGAGGTGTTGCGCGCAAAGAACGGTGACTGGTTGATGATCACCTCGAATGGTCCTGGTTGCGGCAATGGCATGCAGCAGTTGTTCGTGACGACGTCCAACGACGGTCTCAGTTGGTCGAGCCCGCAGGCGGTGACCAAGGACGACAAGCGTCGCCTGGATCCGACTGGCTACGAGGTGTCGCCGAACGTATTCCGCATCTACTACGCAACCTCCAACTCACGTACCGACCAGAACTACACGCTCGCTCGCGGCACCCTGAAGCTCGGTTCGGGCTCGGCTGGTGGCACGGTGTCGATCGCGTCGCCAAAAGCCGGAGCGTCGTGCACGAAGGCCGGCGTGAAGGCCAAGTCGGGCAAGACCACGCTGACCTGCAAGAAGGTCAAGGGCAAGCTCATCTGGTCCAAGTAGTTCGGTCGACCTCGCGTGCGGTGATCGTTGCCGTCGCCGCAGTCGTCGTCGCATCCATCACGAGCGCCTCGTCGGTACTTGCCGTCGATGATCCCATCCTCGAACGACGCACGATTGGTGCATCGGTCCAGGGGCGCCCGATCGAAGCGATGCGGGTCGGAGCAAAGGGTGGACCCGTCGTGGTGGTCGTCGGGGTGATCCACGGAAACGAGGCTGCTGGACTGGCGATCACCGACGAACTCCTCACGATGAAGGCACCCAAAGGCGTCGAATTGTGGATCGTGCCGACGATGAATCCCGACGGCACCGCACTCGATCAACGAGGCAACGCAAATCTGGTCGATCTGAATCGCAACTTTCCCTATGCGTGGTCGAAGATGGGCAAGCCTGGATACTGGCAGTACGCCGGGCCGACGCGAGCGTCAGAGCCGGAGACGAAGGCGATGGTCGCATTCTTTCGTTCGATCAAGCCCGACCTTGGCATCTGGTATCACCAGGACCTGAACATGATCTCTCCGGGCAAAGGTTTCGAGGGTCGCGTGCGTGAGAAGTATTCGCAGCTGACGGGGCTGCCACTGAAGCGCATCACCGGTGGCACCTACACCGGAGTGGCCGCTACGTGGCAACGTTCCACGTTTCCCGGGGTCGGCGCATTCGTCGTCGAACTAGGCGAGACGCTGTCGGCCTCCGATGCGGTGGTCCACGCACAAGCAGTGCACATCGTGTCGATGATGGTCCGCGACCGCTGAGCGACGACAATGGGGAGGTGACGATGACGACTCGCGACAGATCGCTCCTGCTCGTCGTTGGCCTGGGAGCAGGATTTCTCTCGGGAGTATTCGGAGTCGGTGGCGGCATTCTCGTCGTGCCGGGTCTGATGGTGTTCGTCAAGATGGAACAGCGTCGCGCGCACGGCACCTCGCTCGCCGCCGTGTTGCCGATCTCGGCGGCAAGCCTCGTCACCTATTGGCTCCACGACCACGTCGACTGGCCGGTCGCAGTGTGGCTGACCGTCGGCGCTTTGGGTGGTGCATACGTCGGGGCGTCGTTGCTTGCCGTCATCTCCAAGCGCAACCTCGCCCTCGTGTTCGCTGTCGTCCTCGGCGTGATCGGTGTGCGGCTCTTTTTCACAGTGTCAGGTACTGGTCGTGACGACATCACGATCGGTCTCGCTTTCGCCTACGTCGTCGTCGGGGTCTGCACGGGTGCACTATCCGGCCTCCTCGGCGTGGGAGGGGGTGCGATCATGGTGCCGATCATGGCCGTTCTCTTCGGCGTGCCGTCCGTGATCGCCAAGGGGACCTCGCTCGCGGTGATTATTCCGACCGCGTTGATGGGGACGTTGCGCAACAGGTCGAACCAAAACGTCGACCTTGGAGCAGCGGTCGTCGTCGGCATCACCGGGATCGCGATGGCAGTCGTCGGTGCGTGGGTCGCAGCGAGCATGTCGGACGCGGTGTCGAACGCGCTCTTTGCTCTCTTGTTGATCGCCGTTGCCGGACGCATGCTGCGCCAGGCGTGGAACGAAGGCGCTAAGGCAAAAGGCGCCTGATCGGCTCGAGGCGTTCGAAGTCCTCGATCTCGTTGTACATGTGGGCCGACAGGCGCACGTAGGTCGAGGTGCCGACGGTCATCAACATGCACTCGACCTTCAGTTCGGACCCGATTCGCTCGACGGTCGAGTCGACCTCGGCTTTGGTCAGCGGCCTCGACGAGGGGACTTTGACCATACGCATCCATGGCGCTTCGAGCGAAGAATCGACGTGTTGCTGTACTCCCCACGCACTGCGCAGAAGTGCCGCTCCGCCGTCGACGACGCTGCGGTTGTGTTCGTCGCGCGTCTTCCACGACCATTGCTCCTGGAACGCAATCGCCGCAGGAACCGAAAGGTAGGAGGAGTAGTCGCTCGTTCCTTGCCACTCGAAGGACTTTGGAAACCCATCTTCGAACCCCCAGGACGGTGACAGCGGGGAGAGGGACTCCCGCAGGGTGGGGTTCATGCAGATGATTGCCGCTGACGGTCGCGGCGCACACAACCACTTGTGCAGATTCCCGACCCAGACGTCGCACCCTTCGGGCACTGGTCGTTGCGCCATTCCCGCTGAGTGCGCAGCATCGACGACGACGAGGAGGTGTGGGTGGGTTCGGCGTAGCTCGGCGATCACCTCTGCGACCGGCAACATGAGTCCCGTCTCCGAGGTGATGTGGTCGATGACGAGGATCGTGGGTGAATCGGTACGTGTGATGCATGCACGAAGGCGCGACGTGATCGTCGATGCGTCGACGTCATGTGGATAGGTGAGTGAAGCATCCGAGTACGTCGCTCCACTTCGTTGGGCGACGTGGTTGATGCCGCGAGTCACGCCGCCATAACCGAGCGACGTGTCAACGATGTGGGCGTGTTGGCCGGAACGGTTGGCGCGGTCGACGAGTGACTGGACTGCGGTAACGACGCCTTGTGACGCGTTCGGCACGAAGGCGAAGTCGTCGGAGTCGACACCGAACCACGCGGCTGCAATGTGTCGGGCGCCGACCATCAGGTCGGGGATGTCGGTGCGAAACCAGCGATTTGGATTCGCGTTCATCCGTATCTGGAAGGACTCTTGGACGAGTTGTACGTCGTTGGGAACGGCTCCGAAGGACCCATGGTTGAGATAGGAGACCGACGGGTCGAGTTGCCACAACTGAAAGGCCGAGTTCCGAGGCACGAGGTGACTGTAGGTCGGGGGAGAGTGGGGTATCATCTAGAAATAATCCATTTTTAATCTGAATCTTGGAGGTACCACAGTGGGCAGTCGTGGAGTGAGAAAACGTCGACTAATGCCAGTCGTGGTCGCCGGTGTGTTGCTGTCGATCACATCGTGTGGCGGTGGCGATGGTGCGAGTCACCGAACGCTCAATTCTGTCGCGTGTTTCGAGACTGCCGAGGATAAGGAAGCCGCACGTACCGCGGCAGCCGAGGCACTCAATCCACCCGCGAGCCCCACACCACCTCTGGTGGGTGAGTCGGAACAAACGAGCTTGTTCGAGGCATCTGGCTCTGGCTATCGAGTTCCTGCGTATCGACGACCTGCCGACGACGTCTCCACTACGTCGTCCTCGGTGGTGACGTCATCGACCAATCCTCCGTCGAGCTCCAGTACGACGACGGTCGCGTCGGAATCCTCGACGACTGTTGTAGACGAAGAATCTGAATCGGAAGGTGACACCTCAACATCTATTGCACCCGATGAAGAGACGTCGACGACCGTTGCGCCCAATCCCCAAGCTCCCGCTTCCTCCGAGCCCACCCAGGAGGACCTCGCATCGGCGCTGCAAGCGATTATTGACACACCGCTGTGTTCAGAATTGGACACGAGCGTCGATGACCAGGGAGAAGAAGCAGAGTATGTCGATGTCCCATGTACGGTCATTGCCGATTTTCTTGAAGAGTATCTTACGATCACGTCCTGCGAAGAGGTGACGCAAATTACGTATTCGTATACGAATGAAGGATTTGAATCCTTCGGAGCCTCGTTGTCCAATGACATAACAATCAATACATTTGGTAGCACCGCGACGTTCGTGGTGTACGTCAACTCCACGGTCGTGGCATCTGGCTCCATTGAAGCTGGTACAAAAATCGAAATCGCGGGCTCCTATTTGGCACTGGCAAGCGACGTTGACAACGGCGACGCGGAACCTGTCGTCTTTGACGGTGACGATGAAGGCGACGAGGAGAATCTGACAACGTGCGGGATCACGGTTGAAAATGACCTGTCGATGACCACTACGTGCGAAGTGCCACTCGTGATCTTGTACTCGTATTACACGGCAGACAACGGGGATGACCCAGTCAGGCTGTACGGAACCGAGTCATCAACGTTTGGTCCGATTGAGGGGATTCGTGACGTGTACGTCACTGCCCATGCATGGAATACGCAAGTCTTCGGGCAGACGGTTGAGGCTGGCGTATACGAATTCCCCGTATCGCTCCTTGGCCCTGATGAACCAGACGACACTGAGAATGACATTGACGACGACGATCCACAATTGTTCAGCGGAGAGTTCACGCCTGTGGGGCAGACCGTCCTTCGTTATCCAATTCGTGAAGGCGAGTCCTTCTTTGCACAGTTCTATGCAGACTGTGACGAGCAGTCGATCTCAGCCGTTGCAGAAGGTGAATTCGCGCCGGTCCAGTTTGAAGTCATGCCGTCGTACGTACTGAACGAGGGATTGTGCGGCGTCTGGCTGTGGTCTCCAATGCCCTTCGATTTCAACACTGAAGTCACGATCGTGGTGACGACGCGAACCTCGTATCCGGTTGAGTGGAGTTCGTATGTCGACTTTGACACGGTCGACCGCCCAGACGGCATCGAATATGACGAACTGAAGGCAGAGGTAACCGCACCTCAGACGTACCTTCTGAACATCCCCGACGGTGGCAGGTGGTTCTTCGCTAAGGGCAACTCCAATGCTCAATGCTCGGACGATGTCGTCGATCCATATCTATTGCTCCTCGATGAGTCGGACAATCCAATCAACTATGACGATGACACTGCTTCAACACCAGAAAACTGTTATGGGTCGTTGTTGGAGATTTTCCTCGATGCGGGCTATTACTCACTTGTCGCCACGACATGGGATCTCGTTCACGAAGGTGATGTGGACGCGCGCGAAGATGCTCCAACACAATACGAGTTGATTTTTGGTATTGAAATTCGACCAGGAGACTCACTTGGCTCACCCGAACCCGTCCCCGTCGCGTCCCCGGAGCCGGAAGCCATCGCAGCAGCGGTCGGTCCGGCTGAGAAGGCCCCATCGGTAGTGGTGCCCGTTGACTTGCTGACGAGCGATTCCGACGGGCCATCGCTTGCGGTAACGCTTGACGTCACCAACATGATGTGTGACGAGTCATGCGTCGACGACTTGTTCCAACGACTTGGTCCGGACGCTGAGTCGATCACGATCCGCATTGGTCAACAGAGCGTGAATGTTGGTAGGGATGCAACGTTGGTGAAGATCCCGATCAATTCCTCCAGTGACGTCGTCGAGCTGTCGGCAGCTGACTCCTCTGGCACTGTGATATTCGAGTCCTCGACTCCGCTCGTGGTCATGACGCCCGACGTCGTTCCATCTCGAAAATCGACCTATGTTCCATACGTGAATCCATCGGGAGGTGGCTCGTCGGGTCTTCCGTGGCCATGGATCAGTGGGGTGTTGGTAGCCCTCGTCGCAGTGGGTGCGTTGATGAGGCGTCGTCAGCAAATCGGCTAGACGGGTGTCGATGCGCGCGCATTCTCGAGGTGCCCACTTTCAAGAGTGCCTCATAGTGTTCGTGCTCCTCGTCACTGGATGTGCAAGCGGAAGTTCTTCGCAGCCTTCGCTGACGGAAATCGTCCCCGTGGCGAGCGAACTTCGTCCGGTGCCGCATGGCTTTTCATTTGCCAACTTTCCTGGTTCTTCGAGTCCCGAGGTCTTTGGTGAAAGTGACCTCGTCGCGATGTTCGGTTCCGACGTCTGCGTTGGGGAGATTCTGAGCCCGTGCGAGTTGACGGCCGAAGCCGCTGCCTGGGCGCGCATGATCAATCAGACGCGTGCGACTGGACATTGCGAGGGATTGGTTGTGGAAGCAGCCAGACGGTTTGTTGCCGGTGCGACACCCCCAACAGTGGATCTCGTTAACGACACCGAGACCACCCACAACATCTTTCGTAGTTTTGCTACCCAGTTCCTGCCAGAGGTGCAGAACGAGCGTGACACGTGGTCCGATGCGACATTGGCAGAGATCGTCGCCGAGTTGGTTCGCGACCTATCAACAGGCTCCACGTCATACACGTTGGGGCTTTACGGTGAGCGCGGAGGGCATGCAGTGCTCCCGTATGCCGTTGAACTTCCGTCCTCTGACGAAGCAATCATTCGCGTGTATGACTCGAATTGGCCCGGCAAGGACCGCTTCGTGTTGGTCGACTTGAAAGACGAGTCCTGGACGTTTTCCTTTGCAGGTGCCGATCCGTTAACGGATACAAATCCTTGGAAGGGTGGTCGGGGAGACATCGATCTTGCGTCGCTCGCATCCCGCACCAATTCACGCTGTCCATTCTGTGGAGACGGATCAACCCCGACGAACTCATTCATCGTCATCCGTTCTGAGGACGATTCGTGGTCGGTGACGAACGACAACGGTACCTACTCGCCACGGGAAGACATTGAGGTGGAGGGGCTAGACGTCTCTCCAGTGCGTGGTGCACAGGACGTACTCGACTACGTCGTTCGACTATCCAACGCTACGGTTCGCATTGATCTTGCTTCGACCGCATCGGCATTTGTCGTGCAGCAATCATCGATCACGCAGATCGTCGCAGACGAGACACGGTCCGCGAGTGTCGACGTATCAGCGACTTCGATTGCGACGGATGATCGATCCGTCACCTTGACTGTTGCAAGCGACAACCTGGTCGCCTCAGTAACTGGCGACTCATCAGCGATATCAATTGAAGCAGGGCAGCTCGGCGTCAGTGTCACTTCGGCAAGTGGTAACTCGATCAACGTGGTGGTCAACGAGCAACTGCCACAGGTGCTTGTTGAAACGACCCCAGAGATTGCGATGAACCCGACTGATGCAGAGTTCGTAGTTACTACCCGTGATACTCAGGGGGTTGTCCAGTCCAAGGAAGTTTCCGCGGACGGAACATCGACAGTGGTGCTCACTCCGCCAACACTCGACTTGAACAAGGTCGACTTGCCGCTCCCTGCACCAATCGCGTCCGAAGGTCCGAAGGCAGGACTTCCGGCACCTGAGATCCGAAGCTTGTCGAGTCCGGGGTATGTCGCCGACGTTGTCGCGTTGTCACCGACCGTGCAGGTCGTCCCGAGGTCGATCAACACGACATTGAATGCAATTCCGGCGACGACCGTGACCACCTCCACTACACCAACCACATCGACAACCGCCAGGACGGCGCCAACGTCGACCATCCCTCCAACGACGACTTCGACGACCACCACTACGACTACTACTACGACGACGACCACTACTACGACCACTACTACGACGACGACAACCACTACCACGACGACCACGACTATTCCACCGCCGCCGCCACCAGATCCGACTACCACGACCTCGACCTCATCATCCACATCGACTACCTCTACGTCGTCGTCGACGACGAGTACGTCGACCACCACCACGACAACACTTGCTCCGCAATCTCGAACGTTGGCGATCGACAGCTCTTCGTATTTAGCGTCCTACAACAAATTCGCTGCTGCTCCGACGTTGACGAGTACGGCATCAGCAGGAAGTGGAACGAAGACGTACACAAGTTCCACAACTTCGGTGTGCACCGTCGGATCTTCGACTGGAGCCGTCACATTCGTGACGGCTGGAACGTGCTCGATCACTGCGACGATTGCGACTGATTCGACATATGTTGCAGCGACCTCGTCAGCGATCACCATTACCGTGACGTACGCGGTCGGAGATACTGGTCCTGGTGGCGGAAAGATCTTCATAACTCCGTCAACCAGTGGAAATTCAACGGGCAAGTACTTTGAAGCTGCCCTCGGCACATGGAACGGCGGAACGGACTCAAACAATGATTGGTGCCACAACACGAATTACACGGTGGGCTCGAGTGCTCAAGGAACTGCCATCGGTACCGGAAAGACAAACACGGATGCGATCGTGGCGTATTGCACAAGTGGTGCCGCGTATGTTGCTAAGGCGTACGCAGGTGGTGGCTTGAGTGACTGGTTTCTACCTTCTGTGGACGAGCTCGCAGAGTTGTACACGAATCGGACATCAGTTGGAGGGTTCAATTCGATGACGCAGTGCTGTCCATCAGGCAGCGTGTCAACGACTTCCTACTGGTCTTCTACAGAGGTGAACAACTATCAGGCCCGTTCGCTGTCGTTCCTACCAGCTGGAGGTAGTGACAACTGGGGGAAGGTTTACGGATTCAACGTACGTCCTGTACGTATGTTTTCGCCGATCACCTGATCACGTTCGAGGCTTAAGCGATACATCAAGGCGTTGGAATATATCGATGTACTTGAACGGGTCGACGTCTGAAAGCCCGGACAGGGTGAGCATGGAGAGACCGACAGGGAGCGCCATGAAGACTCGAGCGACTACTTTCGGATCGAGTGACGGATCGATTTGTCCGTCATTCATCGCGTCTCGAACGATCTCTTCATATTGAGAGAGGAGCGCCGAAACCTGTGGTGCGATAGCCCCTTGTGATTCCTCGTCGCGCCAGGCGACCCGCAGGGCTTCGAGCAGCAGCTTCTGGGCGTCGGTGGGCCCAATGTCATTGGCCTGCCGTGGTGACAGTGCCGCTATACGGATGATCCAGTGGTTCTTGCGATACCCAGTGTGATGTTCGGCGCTCTCCGTCGACAGATAACTGGAGTTCGCTTCGTGTTGTTGCGTGATCGCGTACTCCACTGCGGCAGTAAAGAGTTCTGCACGGTTCTTGAACCAGTTGTAAATGGCTCCGACGGTGAGGTCGGCTCGTGCGGCGATGTCGACGAGACGTGCGTGTTCGAATCCTCGTTCAGCGATCTCGGCAATCGCAGCTTTCAGCAACTTCTCCTTGCTGACAACCGCCCACGGTCGATGGCCACGGCCATCGATCTCGACGATGTTCTTGCGATCGGACGTCGCTTGCTTGCGGGGTGAAGGCGCCATGATCTCGAAGTCCGAGGTTACCCCTCGGTTGCGAGTGCCTTGATCGTCGCGGGATGAAGGGCCGAATTCGTCGAAATTTGTGTGTTGGAATGCCAGGACGACACCCCAAATCGGTCGCTGATTGTCCCACCAGCCTCTATGACGATCGGATACAGCGCGGCGTTGTCGTAGGGCTGGAGCCCGATTGCGTCAACGGCGACGTCGATGGCGCCTTCGGCGACCAACATGTGTTGCCAGAAGTCGCCGAAACCCCGTGATCGTGCGGCTCTGGTCTGCAATTCGATGAGCTTCGGAGTGAGTCCGAGCTCGCTCCAACCGTGTGAGTGCGTGATGCTGACGTGGGCTTCGTCGAGGGAATCCACCCTAGACACGCGCATCGGCTTGCCGTTGACGAACGCTCCAGTTCCCTTCTCTGCCCACCAGCGACGTCCGAGTGCGGGTGCGGAGACGACCCCGATCACGGGTTCGTCGTCGATGACGAGCGCGATGAGCGTTGCCCAGATGGGGACGCCGCGCACGAAGTTAGACGTGCCATCGATTGGATCGACGACCCACTGAAACCGCGCATTAACGTGTGATCGACCGTGTTCCTCGCCATAGAAGCCGTCAAGCGGACGACGATTTGCCATCGCCGTACGCATGGCAGTTTCGGCGTCGCGATCAACCTCGGTGACCTCTGAGTGATCAACTTTTCGCTCGACGTCGAAGGCCCGCGACGTGAACTTGTCAAGGGTGATTGCGTCCGCGATGTCTGCGAGGTGAAGCGCGAGGTCGAGCAGTTCGCTCACGCGTGGGAGGACTCAACGGTCGCGACGATGCCTTCGGCGTTCAAGCCCAATCGCGCAAGGATCGCGTCGGGCTTGGAGTGGGGGATGAACTGTGTCGGGATGCCGAGCACGTGCACGCTCGCATGCTCGCCACCAGAGGCATGGTGGACCGCATCGGCAATCGTCATTCCAATGCCGCCGTCACGGATGCCGTCTTCGATCGTCACCACGATCGAGTGACGCGCGGCGTCGTCGATCATCGCTTGGTCGAGCGGAGCACATGAGCGTACGTCCCACACGGTCGTGGCGATTCCGCGAGAGCTGAGGGTCTGTGCTGCATCGACTGCAGCGGCAACCATCTTGCCGACGGCCAAGATGCAGGCCGTCGGTGTCGCCGCAGCGACGAGGCGCCGGGCCGACAACCCGCTGCCGACGTCAGTCGTCTCGACGTTGCGGGCGGTGCCCTTCGGGTAGCGGATGACGACCGGACCGGCGTCGAGCATCGGGATCGCATCGACGAGCATCTGGCGCAAGTCCTGGGCGCTCGATGGAGCGAGCACGCGCATTCCCGGGACTTTGGCGAGAAGCGCCATGTCGTAGATGCCGTGGTGGCTCGGGCCGTCGTCACCGGTGATGCCGGCGCGATCGAGACAGAACAAGACGGGCAGACGGTGCAGGGCGACGTCATAGACGACTTGGTCCCACGCGCGATTGAGGAACGTCGAGTACAACGCGACGACGGGTCGGAGTCCGCCGAGTGCCATGCCCGCAGCCGCGGTGACGGCGTGCTGTTCGGCGATGCCGACGTCGAAGAAACGATCGGGGAAGTGTTGCTCGAAGGCGATCAGTCCAGTTGGTCCTGGCATCGCGGCAGTGATTGCCATGATTCGCTCGTCTTTCGATGCGAGATCGATGAGCGTGTCTGCAAAGGCCTGCGTGTAGCCGGTCGGCTGCGACTTCGGGGGGCCCTTGGCGGGATCGAACACGGGAGCGTCGTGGAGGTGCTTTTCATCGTCGTCCTCGGCGGGGAGGTAGCCGCGACCTTTCTGCGTGATGACGTGCACGATGATTGGACCTTCGGTGACACGTTGGCTCGCCGAGTCGAAGGCGTGTTCGAGCGCCTCGATGTCGTGGCCGTCGATCGGACCGATGTAACGCACGCCGAGGGCCTCGAAGAACGCCGGCGGTTGGAGGAACTCGCGCACGCCGGCCTTGATTGCTTCGAGTCCGCGCTCGGCCTGTGGACCGATGAGGGGAAGGTCCTTCAGGAACTTCTCGAGTTTGCGTTGGCGTCGCACGTAGACCGGGTTCAGGCGAATGTCGGTGAGTTTGTGCGAGAGCGTCTCGGTGAGTCGCTCGACGGGGCCTGTGTGGTGCGTGTCAGGGTCGACCGAGCCGCCCTGGGTGAGGTTCGAAATCGTCGGCGCGTAGCTGCGACCGTTGTCGTTCAGCACGATGATCACACGCTTGCCGCTGTGGCCAAGGTTGTTCAGCGCCTCGTACGCCATGCCACCGGTCATCGAACCGTCGCCGATCACCGCGACGATGTTGCGCAGATCTCTACGCTGGCCAGAGTCGCGCGCGACTGCGAGACCGTAGGCATAGCTGAGCACGGTGGAGGCGTGGCTGTTTTCGATGAAGTCGTGAGGGCTCTCCTCGCGACTCGGGTAGCCGGAGATTCCGCCAGCCTGGCGCAGCTTGGAGAATCCAGCCTGACGGCCGGTGACGATCTTGTGGACGTAGGCCTGGTGGCCCGTGTCCCAGAGGATCGCATCCGTCGGGGATTCAAACACCCGGTGCAAGGCGAGCGTCAGTTCGACGGCGCCAAGGTTCGACCCCAAGTGCCCGCCGGTCTCGGCGACGGCGTCGACCACGAAGCGGCGGATCTCGTCGGCGAGTTCGGTCAGCTGTGCGCCGGACAGTCCGCGAAGGTCGCTCGGTTTCGTGATGTCGGCGAGAGCCATGGCTCTCCACGCTACCTGTGTCAGACGGCGGGGTGAGAAGCCATCCTTGCATCGAGTCGGCGATGATTCCAGCGATGAAGCCAGGTGCCGATGACGAATCCAACTCCGAACACGAGAAGCCCACCGAGACCGTCAATCCAGAAGTGATTGCCGGTGACGACGATGCAGAGCAGCGTCGTTGCGGGATAGAGGAAGAGTGCGGTGCGGATCCATCGTCGTTTTGCGAGTGGCCACATCGCGAACACGCACCACGTCGACCAACCGATGTGCAACGACGGCATCGCTGCATATTGATTCGACAGCGTCGCTCCCGGTCCTTCGTTGAACGCCCACGGTCCGCCGAACTCGGCGATGGTGTCGACGAAGCCGAAGTTCTCGGCACCGTTGTAGTTGCGTAGCTCGTGCTCGATGCACGCTCCTCCGTGGCCGAGGTCGGGGCACGGCTCGTCTAAGAGCCTCGGTGGCATCAGGGGGAACAGCACGAATCCGATGAGGGCGAGCCCCGTCATGGCCGCCAGGGTGTTGCGCCACTGGCCGAACACGTCCGGGCGCTTCTTGAACAACACGAGGAAGATCGCGAGAGTGACGAAGAAGTGCGCGGTCCCGTAGTAGGTGTTCATCAACTTGATGAACCAGACGTGGGGAAGGAACCAATCCTGGATCGTCTCTTCGTGGTACAGGCCGAGTGCACGTTCGATTCGGATGACGCGGACCGCGTTGGTGAACGCATGCAGCGGAACTTCGACGCCACGCACGAGCGCAGATCCGAACTGGTTGCGGATGAGCGTGTAGAGCGCGTAGAACGTGCCGATGATCAGCACTTCCTTCCACCACAGCGTGCGGTGGTGTCGAGGGACGGCAACGACGAGCTGCTCGGGGGACGTGTCGTGCACGACATCAAGCGTATTGGCGAAGCGGTGCTCGACTGAGTCACGCGGAACGCGATGGGTAGGCTGAAGCACATGTCCATGACCGCAAACCCCCTCGTCGATCCGGATGTCATCGCGCGGGTGCTCGCCAAAGGGAGGAGCACCGGCGCCGAGTTCGCGGAGATCTTCGTCGAGGACAAACGTTCCACCTCTGCGGGTCTGGACGACAACAAGGTGGAGCAGGTCAACAGCGGTCGTGACCGCGGAGCGGGGATCCGCGTCATCGCCGGTGAGACGACCGGGTTCGCCCACACCTCGGACTTGAGTGAAAAGGGTCTGCTCGCCGCGGCCGAGGCTGCAGCGCAAGCTGCGCGTCAGGGCGACGGGGGCGTGCACACGATTGCGTTGCGACCCCTCCTGACCCATCCCGTGAACACCGTGCGCACCGCGCCGGATTCGGTGACCAAGGCGACGAAGGTCGAGTTGTTGATGCGGGCAAACGATGCGGCTCGCTCGCTCGACTCGGCGATCGTGCAGGTGTCTGCAGGGTACGGAGATTCGATCAAGCGGATTCTCGTGGCCAACTCGGATGGCGTCTTCAGCGCCGACACGCAAGTGCGCACACTGTTTCGCGTGAGTGCGATCGCCAACGGCGACGCAGGCATGCAGACCGGATACCAGTCGCTCGGTCACACGATTGGCTTCGAGGTGTTCGACGAAAACGACGTCGAGGAACTCGCGATGGCGGCTGCACGTCAGGCGCTGACCAAGTTGAAGGCACGTCCAGCTCCGTCGAGTGCGATGCCGGTCGTCATCAAGCAGGGCTCCGGAGGCGTGTTGTTCCACGAGGCATGTGGACACGGACTTGAAGCCGACCTCGTCGGCAAAGGCGCGAGCGTGTATCGCGACAAGGTCGGCCAGCTCGTCGCCTCTCCGCTCGTCACCGTCGTGGACGACGGCACGATGACGGGTGAGTGGGGTGCGATCGGCATCGACGACGAAGGCCATCCAACGCAGTCGAACACGTTGATCGAAAACGGCGTCCTCACCGACTACATGTGGGACTACATCCGCGCGCGACGTGAGGGACGACGTCAAAGTGGAAACGGTCGTCGCCAGAGTTATGCAGACTTGCCGATGGTGCGGATGACGAACACCTTCGTCACCGCCGGCACCGAGGACCCTGACGACATCATTCGTGCCACCGAGCGTGGCGTGTATGTCGCCAAGCTCGGCGGTGGACAGGTCGACACCGCGAGTGGTGACTTCGTCTTCGGCATGGTCGAGGCCTACCTGATCGAAAACGGCGAGATCACCGAGCCGCTGCGCGAAGGCAACTTGATCGGAAACGGCCCGCAGGTGCTCAAGGACATCGACCTGTTGGGCAACGACTTTGCGATGGGTGGTCCGGGAACCTGTGGCAAGGACGGCCAGGGCGTGCCCGTCGGCGATGGTTGTCCGACGTTGCGCGTCACGTCGATGACGATCGGCGGAACCGCGGCATGACGATCGGGGTGCCCGATCTGCAGGAGATCGCCGACCGTGTGGTCGCTGCGGCCAAGCCCGGGGAACAGATCGAGGCGTACGTCAGTCGCGGTGGAGAGACCGCCATTCGCGTCTATGAGGGGGAGGTCGAGCACTTCGTCTCAGCCCAGAGCGAAGGCGTCGGCGTCCGGGTGATTCGCGATGGTCGCACGGGGTTCGCCTATGCCGGCACGCTCGATCCCGCGGCGATTGCAGAGGTGCTCGCCGATGCGCGCGACAACGTCTCGTTTGGAACTCCGGACGAGTTCGCCGGACTTGCGACACCCGATGGCGTCGAACAAATCCCGCAGAAGTTCTGGGACGACGACCTCGCCAACTATCCGACGACCGACAAGATTGCGCTGACCAAGGAGCTCGAGCGACGCACGCTCGGGATGGATTCGCGCGTACGAGTCGAGGAGTCGAACTACGACGACGGGTGGGGCGAGGTCGCCGTCTCGACGACGACCGGTATCCGTGAAAGTGGTCGTGGCAACTCGTGTTACGTCTCGGTCTCCACGCTCGCTGACGACGAGGAGGAGACCCAAACTGGATTCGGTTACTCGGTCGGCGATTCACCGAAGGAATTCGACCTCGCTCGAGCGGCACGCGAAGCGGCCGAGCGTGCAACGCGATTGCTCGGTGCGTCCAAGCCGGCAAGCAAGCGCACGACGGTGGTGCTCGATCCGTTCGTGACTTCTCAGTTCCTGGGCGTGTTGTCGAGCACGTTGAACGGCGAAAACGTCGCCAAGGGACGCAGCCTGTTTGCCGAGCGTCTCGGAGACACGGTCGCCGATCCACGGATCACCCTCGTCGACGATCCGACGAATCCGCTCGCATACACGGCCACCGACATCGACGGGGAAGGTCTCGCGGCACGGCGCAACGTGTTGATCGAAGGCGGCGTGCTGAAACAGTTCGTGCAGTCGTCATACAGCGCGCGGCGGATGTCGACGAAGAGCACGGGGAACGCCACGCGTGGCGGGTTCGCTTCGACCCCGGGGGTTGGTTGTCTCGCCATGCAGCTCGTTCCAGGAACGGCGACACAAGAACAATTGATCGCCGACGTCGATGACGGGGTGCTCATCCAGATGGTGTCGGGCCTGCACAGCGGCGTGAATCCGATCTCGGGCGACTTTTCGACCGGAGCATCCGGCATGTTGATTCGCAACGGCACCATCGGGGAACCAGTCCGCGAGTTCACCATCGCAAGCACGCTGCAAAAGATGCTGCTCGACATCGTCGCGATTGGTGGCGACGTCGATTGGTTGCCCTCGCGTGCAGCCGGGCTGTCGCTCGTCATCCGTGACGTGACCATGAGCGGGCAGTAACCGCTCGACCCATGTCGATCCTGCACGCGATCGTCCTCGGCATTGTCCAAGGGTTGACCGAGTTCCTTCCGATCTCCTCGAGTGGCCACCTCGAGCTCGTTCCGTGGCTTTTCGGGTGGAACGACTTCGATGACGAGGCCGTCGCCAAGGCCTTCGACACGGCCCTGCACCTCGGCACCCTCGTCGCCGTCGTCATCTATATGCGCTCTGAACTTTCTCACTACGTGCGAGGAGGACTTGCCGCTCTCGCACGCCCGCGCACTGCAACGGTGACGGGCAGAGCCGCATGGCTCTTCGTCGCGTCCGCCATTCCGGCGGGTCTCGTCGGACTCGTTGCACAGGACTGGATCACGACGACCCTTGGTGGTCCGGCGGCGATCGCTGCATCTCTGATCGGATTTGCCCTCGTGTTGTGGTGGGCGGACCGTCGTTCGAGTTCGCGTGACGTCACCGATTATCGACTTCGTGACGCGATGCTCACCGGTTGTGCGCAGGTGCTTGCACTCAATCCGGGGACGTCGCGATCGGGGATCACGATTTCCATGGCACGCGCCGTCGGCTTCAGTCGCGACGCCGCGGCACGCATCAGTTTCCTCATGTCGATTCCCGTGATCGCCGCAGCGGTCGTGTTCCAGCTCGGCTCGTTGATCGGCGACGGCGTGCCCGACGGTCTCGGCGCTGCACTCGTCGCTGGAATCGTCGCCTCGGGGATCTCCGGGTGGATTGCGATGTGGGGGATGATCAAGCTCTTGCGAACCCGACGCTTCACCGGCTTCGTCGCCTACCGCATCGTCGTCGGCCTCGGCGTGTTCGTCTTGCTCGCAAGTTCGGTGCGCTAACCGGCGATCGCGAGCACCGCGACTCCGAGCGTTGCTGCGTCGGCGACCTCGACGACGACGTCGTGAGGAACCGCGATCAACACGGATCGATCATCGTGGGCGACTGCGATGACAAGAGCGCCCTCCACGAGGAACGCACCGTTGGCCATCACGTCCACGGTCGTGCCCGCAACGAGGCGCTCGGCGAGACCGCCCGCGTCGATGGTGATGCCGCGCCAGCCGTCGGGGATCGCCGTGGCGCCGGAGTGCGTCGTGTTCGACGTCGTGAGCACGTCACCGGTCTGGAGCGGGTGAGCCGCAACGACCCCCGTTGCATCGCGCAGCACGTTCGCCGTGAGGTAGGCGGCGGGGATGTCGAGTCGACGCAACGACTCACTCGTAATCTCTTCGCCGGCATCGATCGCAGAGGTGGTCACGAACACGGTGACGAACCGACCGTGCGAATCGATCGTTCGCTCGAGGCGAAGCGCGGCCAGGCAGACCGACAGGCCGAGCGCTGCGACGCCGACGCCGACGACGATGCGTTGCAGTGTGACCGAGCGGGCAAGCACCACCGATGCGTCGCGGGCGTGCTGCCTGGCGAGCGTGGTGAGTCGTGTGAGTCGGTCGATCGTCATCTGCGCACGAATGTGTGCGCGAGATGGGTCAGGACGCCGTGGTTGACGTCGTCGTCGAGGTGGTCGGTGTCGATGCCGCAGGAGCGGGTGCGGCCGAGGTGCCGGCGGGGTCGCTCGTCGAGGAGGTCGTCGACGTCGAACTCGACGACGTGCTCGACGAGCTGGACGAGCCACGACTGTCGGTCTTGTAGAAGCCGCCGCCCTTGAACGACACGCCGACGGGGGTGAAGACCTTCTTCACGGCCTTCACGATGCCGTCCACGGGGTGGGCGAGCTCGGTGAGCGGCTCGTCGGTGAAGGCCTGCTGCACCTCGATCGTCTCCCCGGAGTCGAGGAATTTGTAGACGTACGTCGGCATGGTGGGAGAAATTCTAGGATGCATCCGTGGCGATACGCACTGCTGTGATCCCGGCCGCCGGGCTCGGGACTCGCTTCCTGCCCGCCACGAAGTCGGTTCCCAAGGAGCTGATGCCGATCTTCGACACCCCCGCGCTGCAGTTCGTGATGGACGAGGCGATCGGTGCCGGCATCGACCACATCGTCGTCGTCTCCAACGTCGCCAAGCCCGGACTCGAGCAGTATCTCGTGCCCTCGACGGACGTCGTTCGTCGAGTGCGCGCGAGTGGACGAGGCGACCTCGCCGATCGTCTCGAGCGCATCGGTTCGTCCGTGCGCACGACTGTCGTCTACCAAGATTCACCGCGCGGTCTTGGTCATGCAATCGCGTGCGCGAGACATGCCGTCGGGGGAGAGGCCTTCGCCGTGCTGTTGCCCGATGAGATCATGGGGGATTCATCCCTCGTCTCCCAACTCGCCACCCAACACGCCGTGACCGGATCGAGCGTCGTGGGGCTGAAGCAGGTGCCGCGCGAGGAGGTCTCGAGTTATGGCTGCGTGACGACGACCGGAGCACCAGATTCTGCCGGCATCGTGACCGTGACGGGAGTGGTGGAAAAGCCGCGGATGGAGGACGCGCCGAGCGACATCATCATCATCGGTCGCTACGTGCTCGACGCCGGCATCTTCGACGTGCTCGACTCGCTCGCGCCGGCACCGAGTGGCGAGATCCAGCTCACCGACGCGCTGCTCGCCCGAGCACTCGAGGGTCAGTTGACGGGGATTGTGAGCGACATCGAGCGCCACGACACCGGTACCCCGCTCGGTTGGCTCGAGGCGGTCATCGAGATGACGCTCAAGCGTGATGACGTTGGGCCTCGCTTCGCCGACTGGCTCGCAGCCCGCTTTCGATAGGGCGAGGCGCCGGGCGTAGCCTTGCCCGAGGGATCCGACGGGGGAAGACAATGGCACAGATCACGGCGACGATTCGACCGGAAGAAGTGGGAATGAGCTCCGAGCGCCTCGCGCGCATCGACGACCACTTCCGAACGTACGTGGACGACGGCAGGCTGCCCGGCTACTCGGTCGCTGTCGCCCGCTACGGCCAGATGGCACACGTGAGCCACTACGGCATGCGCAACGTCGAAGACTCGCTCCCGATTACCGCCGACACGATGTATCGCATCTACTCGATGACCAAGCCGATCACCTCGATCGCCTGCATGATGCTCGTCGAGGAGGGCAAGTTGCAGTTGACCGACGAAGTGCGCGAGTTCATCCCGTCGTTCGGCAAGACGGAGGTGTTCCGTGGCGGGTCGTCGCTGTCGCCGCTCACCGAACCGCAGCGCGAACAGATGCGCGTGTGGCACCTGTTGACTCACACGGCGGGATTGACCTACGGATTCAACTACTACGACGCGATCGACGACATGTATCGCCGCGCGGGTTTCGACTACGGCATTCCGCAGACGGACAACTTGGAGCAGATCTGCGATCGCTATGCGGCATTGCCGCTCGTGTTCCACCCGGGCACGTCGTGGAACTACTCGGTGGCCACCGACATCCTGGGTCGCGTCGTCGAAGTGGTCTCGGGGATGTCGCTCGATGAGTTTTTCGAAAAGCGGATCTTCGCCCCGCTCGGCATGCACGACACCTCGTTCTGGGCGCCCGAGTCGAAACACGATCGCATGGCAGCGCTGTACATCGCCGACACGGTGACGCACAAGGCGCGGCGCGGTCACGGGGTCGAAGGCAACGCGTTGCGCAAGCCGACGTATTTCTCCGGTGGAGGCGGGCTCGTGTCGACCGCGTACGACTATTGGCGGTTCCTGCAGATGCTGGAGAACGGCGGTGAGCTCGACGGTGCGCGCATCATCTCTCCGACGACGCTCGATCTCATGACGATGAACCACCTCCCGAACAACACCGACATCTCAAGTTGGGGTCGACCGCTCGGGGATGAGATCTTCTACAACGGACTCGGCTTCGGTCTCGGTTTTGCCGTCGTCATCGACCAGGCCAAGACGAGGGTCGCCTGCCCGAACGGCACCTACAGCTGGGGCGGGATGGCCTCCACGGCGTTCTGGGTCGATCCGGTAGAGGAGGTGACGGCGATGTTCTTCACCCAACTCGTGCCGTCCACGACGCACCCGATTCGGCCGTTCCTGCGCAGTCTCGTCTATCAGTCGATCATCGAGTGACGCGTCGGAACGCGTCGGGTTCGTCCAAGACGAACCCGTGCTCGTCGACCTCCACGTCGACGTCTCGGCCCGCCGCCAGGCTCCGATAGCGCCAGCGGTTTTCATCGACACGCGTGTAGATCTGCGGCACGACGGTGACCCCGAGGGTGTCGAGGTCGACGGCGATGGTGTTTTGTTGCGCGCTGTGACCGACGTGGAGCGGAAGCCTGCGAATGGGTACGACGTTGGTGAACGGAATCCCGACGATGTCGACGTCCACGCACCCGTCGAGCTCGGTGCGATGCGCGCCGTTCATCTCCCCCCAACGACCGTGGCCGTCGGTGGCGAGCCACAGGTCGGGTTCGTCCAGGTCGCGAAAGACGATGAACTGCTGCACCATCCAGGAGGCCGACAGTCGCACGACGACCTGGGCTCGCTCGGCATCGAGCGTGCAGTTGGCGGTCCAGCCCTCGTTTTCCCACGTCAACTCGACGCGGGCCTCGTGCGTGCCGTCCCACGTCGTCCACGTCGCGCGGTGTCCGCTCGACGGCAACGCCGCATAGTTCGACATCTCCCAAGTCTCACAGGTGGCGGTACCGTCTGTTGAGATGATCCCCATCGACGATGCGCGTGCGACGGTGCTGTCGGCCTGTCGGCCGCTCGGTCTGGTCGACGTCGAGTTCCATGACATGGTCGGTCGCGTGCTCGGCCACGACGTGGTCGCCACGGAGAATGTTCCGCCGTTCGCGAACTCCGCCGTCGACGGCTTCGGCGTGCGCGCCGTGGACGTCGAGAACGTGCCGGCGACGTTGCGTGTCGTCGCGACGATCGCCGCCGGGGCCGCTCCGAGCGTCACCGTCGGTGCCGGTGAGGCCGTGCGCATCATGACCGGCGCGGTGATTCCCCCCGGGGTGAACGGCGTCGTGATGGTCGAAGATTCTCAGATGGTCGACGACGACCACGTGCGCCTCGACAAGAGCGTTCCGTCGGGCGGCGCAATTCGCGAAGAGGGTAGCGACGTGCGAGCGGGTGACACGGTGTTCACGGCGGGAGCGGTGTTGAACGCCGCAGGCGTCGGCGTGCTCGCGAGCATCAACGTTCGCCGCGTGCGCGCCTTTCCGCGTGCGAAGGTCGCGTTGCTGTCGACTGGCGACGAACTCGTCGTCGATGGATCACCGCTAGCGCCAGGACAGATCCGCGAGAGCAACTTGACGATGCTCGATCGCTTGATCGTCGCGACGGGATGTGACGTCGTCAACGTCGGCGTGGTGCGCGACGACGAGGAGACCCTCGTCCGGGTGCTGCGTTCTGCCGCAGAGGATTGCGACGCGATCGTCACGAGTGGCGGCGTGAGCATGGGGGATTTCGACGTCGTCAAGGCAGTGTTGTCGCGACATGCGGAGATGAACTGGATGCAACTTGCGATCAAGCCAGCCAAGCCGTTCGCGTTCGGCCTGTGGTCGACGAGCGGTGGCAGGAAGGTGCCGATCTTTGGCTTGCCCGGCAATCCCGTGTCGTCGCTCATCAGTTACGAACTGCTCGCACGTCCCGCCTTGCGCAAGATGATGGGCCACACACGCGATCTGCTGCGTCCGAAGGTGCGCGCGGTGCTCGATGCTCCGATACGGCGCAAGCGTGACGGCAAGGTGCACTACGTGCGGGTCAACGGATCGTTCGGCCCCGATGGGCGCCTGCATGTCGCCGACACCGGCCCGCAGGGGAGCCACCAGTTGGCCGCCACCGCGCTTGCCAACGGGCTGGCCGAAGTTCCCGACGGTGACGGTCTGGACGTCGGCGCCGAGGTGGATGTCCTCGTCATCGACTAACCGCACTGCGGGCACGGGTCGTAGGCTTGCGGCGTGGACCTGATCGACCCGTACGGCCGCACCGTGCGCGACCTGCGCATCTCGATCACCGATCGTTGCAACTTCCGCTGCACCTATTGCATGCCTGCCGAGGGCATGAAGTGGCTGCCCCGCGCCGACGTGTTGACCTACGAGGAGATGCGCCGTCTGGCCGCAGTCTGCGTGTCGTACTTCGGGGTCGACTCGATCCGCATCACCGGTGGTGAACCGACGATGCGGGCCCACCTGCCGGTGTTGATCGACAAGTTGGCCCAGTTGGTCGTGCCCGAGGATGCCTCGTCGCCGCTCGCAGGCAAGCCGATCGACCTTGCGATCACGACGAACGGTGCCACCCTGCGCCTGATCGCCGACGAACTGCGCGAGGCCGGTCTGAAGCGCATCAACGTGAGCCTCGACACGCTGCGAGCCGATCGATTCACCGAGATGACCCGTCGCGACGAGCTCGACCACGTGTTGGATGGCATCGACGCCGCGCGCGCGGCCGGATTCGACCCCGTCAAGGTGAACGCCGTCGTGCAGCGCGGGGTGAACGACGACGAGATCGTGGATCTCGCCACCTTCGGTCGCGAACGTGGCGTGGAGGTTCGCTTCATCGAGTTCATGCCCCTCGACGCGCAGGCGACGTGGGACGTCTCGCAGGTCGTCGGCCAGGACGAGATCGTCGCGGCGATCAACGAGGTGTATCCACTCGAGCAGGTTCCCGCACGCGGCGCGGCACCGGCGAACCGCTGGCGCTATCTGGATGGCAAGGGCCTCGTCGGCGTCATTCCATCGGTGACGAAGCCGTTCTGCGGCGACTGCGATCGCGTGCGCATCACCGCCGATGGTCAGTTCCGCACGTGTTTGTTCGCAACCACTGAGTTCGACCTGCGTGCACTGCTGCGCAACGGTGCGACCGACGACGAGCTGGCCGCCGAGATTCGGCGAGCCGTCGGCACCAAGTGGGCGGGTCACAACATCGGCAACGTCGCGTTCGTGCGCCCGAGGCGCACGATGAGCCAGATCGGGGGATAGGCGATGGGTGACCTCGAGTTCTCGCATCTCGATCCGCTCGGTCGTGCGCGCATGGTGGACGTGACCCCGAAGGAGCCGACGCATCGTCGGGCGATCGCGCGGTGCAAGGTGTTCATGAAGCCCGAGACCACGGCCGCGATCGCCAACCGCGAGGTGAAGAAAGGCGACGTGCTCGCCGTCGCCCGCATCGCCGGGATCCAGGCGGCCAAGCGCACGAGCGACATGATTCCGCTCTGCCATCCGCTCCTCGTCGGGGCAGTGCACATCAACTTCGAGATCGGCGACGACCACATCGCGATCGAGGCCCAGGTCGACACCGTGGAGCGCACCGGTGTGGAGATGGAGGCGCTGCACGCCTGTTCGGTGGCTGCCCTCACCATCTATGACATGTGCAAGAGCGCCGATCGGGCCATGGTGATCGGGGAGATCGCCCTCTGGGAGAAGTCCGGCGGCCGCCAGGGCCACTATCTCCGGGACGAGTCGTAGCCCCCGAAACGCCGTGATTCATGGGCCCCAGCCGGGGTGGCCAGGGACAAAACGTCGGTTTTGTAGCGATTTCGTAATACACTCATTCCACCCATGAGCAAGCTGATCTTGATCATCGTCGGAGCCGCCTGGATGGCCGTTCTGCTCCCGCCACTCGTGCGCGCCAAGCTCAACGGCTCGCCGGCGAACTCGGTGACCCAGTTCCGTCGCCAGCTCAACTCGCTCGAAAATGCCGGCGGCCTGCCGCGCAACCTCGCCCGCCCGCTCGCCCCGTCCGGCCAGCGCCGCGCCACCCAGGCCCGCGTGCCGCGCACCGGTGGACTGACTGGAGCCTTGGTGCGCCCAGAGGGCACCCGCGCACACCGTGCCCCGATGTATCGATCGGCGGCCGAGCTGCAGCGCCAGCGTCGCCAGAACATCGTGGTCGGGAACTTCGGCGTCGTCATCGTGTCGCTCTTCCTCGCCGCCACGACCGGGGGCAACTCGTTCTTCCTCTACACCTTCACCGTGAGCCTCCTCGTGCTCATCGGGTACTGCTACGTGCTCGTCCAGTTGCGCGTCAAGCGTGACAACGAGCGCTACCTGAGCCAGTACCGTCGCCGCTGACCCCGGCATCGCTGGCCAGAGTCTCCCCGAACCCCGATAGGGTTTTGGACGCAATACGGGGCTGTAGCTCAGTTGGCAGAGCGGTACGTTCGCAATGTACAGGCCAGGGGTTCAATTCCCCTCAGCTCCACGGTGACGCCTAGATTGCGGGCAGGCGATTTTCGGGGGAAAACGACATGGCAATGACGTGGGACGAGGCAAACCTCGCAGTGACCGCACCTGGTCAGATGTTCGAGTTGGTCGACGGCGAAGTCCGCGGCGTGAAGATGAAGGTGTTCAAGAACGCGCCGCCGCATCTCGGCCTCGTGTTCGCCAACGCCCGCAACCACGGTGACAAGCCGTTCCTCATCTACGAGGGCGAGACGTGGACCTTTTCCAAGACGATGGACTACGTGGACGCCCTCGCCAGCCTGCTTGTCAACACCTACGGGGTGAAGAAGGGCGATCGCGTCGCGGTCGCGATGCGCAACTACCCGGAATGGGTGATGTCGTTTGCCGCGATCATCTCCTCCGGCGCGATCAACGTGTCCATGAACTCGTGGTGGACCGAAGACGAGATGGACTTCGCCCTCGAGGACTCCGGTGCGACCGTGCTCATTTGCGACCAGCAGCGATACGACATCGGTGCGGCCTCGTGCTCCAAGCGCGGGATCAAGGTGCTCGTCGTGCGTGCCGACAAGGCGCTGCCTGCGGGAGTCGACAAGTGGGAAGAGGCGTTGCCCCTCGGTGACAAGCACCCGGGTGCCGACATCCATCCTGACGACGACGCGACCATCCTCTATACGAGCGGCACCACGGGTCGCCCCAAGGGTGCGGTGTCTACGCACCGCGCGATCATCTCGTCGATCATGGCGTTCTCCGCGCGCAACGCGGTGCTCGCTGCCGCAGGAGTGAAGTTAAAGGACGTCGACGGACCAGACCTGCCGCCCTCGTTCATCCTCATCGTGCCGCTCTTCCACGTCACCGGATGCGTGCCGGTCATGCTCAGCTGCTTCGTCGTCGGACTGAAGCTCGTGATCATGTACAAGTGGGACGCCGAGAAGGCCCTCGAGGTCATCGAGCGCGAGAAGATCACGAACTTCGTCGGCGTGCCGACGCAGAGCTGGGACCTCGTCAACTCTCCCGCTTTCGGCAAGTACGACACGTCCAGCCTGCGCGCCGTCGGTGGTGGTGGCGCACCGTCACCGGCGTCGCTCGTGACGAAGGTGAACGAAAAGACGAAGAACGGAAACCCACAGCTCGGCTACGGCATGACGGAGACGAACGCATTCGGCCCCGGCATCACCGGATCCGACTACCTCACGCACCCGACCTCGACGGGTCGCGCCGTGTTGCCGATGCTGGTGGAGGTGCGCGACGAGAACCTGAAGGAAGTGCCACGCGGCCAGGCCGGTGAAATCTGGTTCTTCGGACCGATGCTCATCCGCGGCTACTGGAACCGACCGGATGCGACCGCTGAGACGATCGTGGACGGCTGGCTGCGCTCCGGCGACATCGGCCGCATGGACGAGGACGGCTTCGTCTACGTCGAGGACCGCGTGAAGGACATGATCCTGCGCGCCGGTGAGAACGTCTATGGAGCCGAAGTCGAGAGCGCGATCTACGAGCACCCCGCGGTGCACGAGGCGGCCGTGTTCGGCGTGCCGCATGAGCGCCTCGGGGAGGAAGTTGGCGTCGCCATCCTGCCCAACGACGGGATGTCGCTCACGGCCGATGAGCTGTGGTCGTTCCTCGACGGCAAGATCGCCAACTTCAAGATCCCGACCAAGGTCGCGATCATGACCGAGCCCCTGCCTCGCAACGCCGCAGGCAAGTTCTTGAAGCGCGAACTGCAACAGCAGGTCGTCAAGGGCGAGTTGAAGGCCGCGAGCCGCTAAGCACCAATCGGCTAGGGTTTCCCCACGTGCCGCCAATCGACCTCACGAGCGACGCGTCCCTGTCCTACGACGTCGTCGCGATCGGCAACGCCCTCGTCGACGTGATCGCGGCGGTTGAGGACCGATTCCTCGTCGACGAAGAAGTCGTCAAAGGGTCGATGACGCTCGTCGATGCGCAACGCTCCGCACATCTGTACTCGAAGATCTCGGATCCGACCCAGACGAGTGGCGGTTCGGCCGCCAACACCGCCTACGGACTGGCGAGCCTCGGTGGACGGGCAGGATTCATCGGCAAGATCGCCCAAGACTCCTTCGGGGACGCATTCGCCCACGACATGGACAAGGTCGGCGTCGGCTTCCATGCCGGTCGGATGAGCGAGTCGGAGCCGACTGGACGATGCATCATCGCCGTCACGCCCGACGGCCAGCGCTCGATGAGCACGTTCCTCGGCGCGGCATCACTCCTCGACCCGCACGACATCTCCCGCGAGGCGGTGCAGTCGGCAGCGGTCGTGTTCCTCGAGGGATATCTGTTCGATCGCGACCACGCCAAGGACGCCTTTCGTGTGGCCGCAAAGTACGCCCACGAGGCGGGGCGCAAGGTGTCGCTCACGCTGTCGGACTCGTTCTGCGTGGATCGTCACCGTGACGACTTCATGGACCTCATCTTGAACGACATCGACGTGTTGTTCTGCAACGAGTTCGAACTGATGTCGCTGTACCAGGTCGACGACTACGAAGAGGCCCTGGGGCAACTGCGCCAGGACTGCGAGTTCGCCGCCGTCACCCGTGACAAGCGGGGCTCGGTCGTGATCAACGGCAACGACGTCGTGCACATCGAGCCAGAACCGGTAGACAAGGTGGTGGATGCCACCGGCGCGGGCGACTTGTACGCCGCCGGCTTCCTCTACGGCTTCACCCGAGGAATGCCGATCGAGCACTGCGGGCGCCTCGGGTCGTTGTCTGCGTCCGAGGTGATCACGCACGTCGGACCACGTCCGCTCGTGCAGCTGAGCACCCTCATTCCCGACTACATGCGGTAGGGCATCGCACGGCTCGGCAATACGCTGGGGGACACCATGACGCTCGACAACCTCACCGTCCTCGGCGCAACCGTGCGCGAACCCATCGACCACGTCGAGGTGTTCCCGGCCCCCGCGCACGTGACGACGGTGCGGTTCACGACCGACGAGCTCGCCTCGATCTGCCCGGTGACCTCCCAGCCCGATCTCTCGCGCGTCGTCATCGAGTATCAGCCCGACCAGTTCTGCATCGAATCGAAGTCGCTCAAGTTGTACCTCTGGCGCTTCCGCAACATGGCGGTCTTCGCCGAGGCCCTCGCCGCGGAGATCGCCGGTGAGGTGATGTCGACGGTGAAGCCGACGTGGGTGCGAGTCGAGCTGACCCAACGTCCGCGTGGTGGCATCGAGGTACACGCCGTCGCCGAACGCAACCGCTGACCGCGGGGTCACGCCACGGCAATACCAAGTTTGGTACGGTAGTCACTCGATGGCTACGCACCAGCAACGTGATCCGGACATCGCGTGCTGGCCCGTGTTGTAGGGCTGAATCCGTCCCATGGACGTCGGAGTGGTCGCCGTCTGCGACACCGTGCCCGAACTTGCCGGACTCGTCGCTCACTATCTCTCGATCGCCTTCGATGTACTGCATCGGGAGGGTCATCGTGCGATGCGCGTCGGCGTCATCGGTCCCTATTCCCTCGGGGACTCGATGCACGCCGTCGCCGTCGGCGAACCTGCACAATTCGAAGTCTTCGACGGATCCCAACAGCCCCGAGCTGTCGTCACGATGGGCGGGCTCAAGCCTGGCGTCGTCTCGCAGTTTCCTCGGCTTGGTGGGCTTCCGGTGCACGTCGTGCGTGACCACATCGGGGGAGCGTCCGATGACAGGGACGTCGTGGCGATTGCCGACGCGTGCATCCGCGTGGCGCGACTGATCGTCGCTGGTGACTAGACGCCGTCGATCAGATCGGCAACGTCACAGCGCAACACGAGCGCGATGCGCACGAGCGTGTCGATGGTCGGTGAGAGGTGCTGATTTTCGATCCTGCTGATCGTCTTGCGTTCGAGTCCTGCGCGTTCGGCGAGTTCGGCCTGGGTCAAACCAGCGGCGAGTCGGGTGTCGCGGACCGACTCGGCGAGACGTCCGTGGACCTTCGAACTCGAGCCCTGCCAGCCCCTCGTGCGGTTCGAGACCATGACCCAACACTAGTACGGACACATGTCCGACTTTCGGTCGCACCTCACGCGGGTTCGTGTGGCGAGGTTTGCTACGACGCGTCGTCGGCGGGAAGGAAGGTGAGCTTCACGTCACCGAGTTTGACCAACGTGGAGGCGACCCATCCGCCGAGTGCACCGAAGTGTTCGTCGAGAACCGCACTCGAGCCGTCCTGCAGGGTTTCCTCGTTCAGTTCGTACTGGCCGCCGTAGGTCATCTCGATCGCATAGTCGGTGGTGGCGCCCGCGGAATGGCAGATCTCGACGGTCACGTTGTCGCGCTCCAACTTGCCGTCCCCGATCGCGGGACTCTCGGTGACTGCGATCGAGTCGACGACGCTCGGCTGGGGTTGCTCGGCGAGGCGCTGCACACGGAAGGTGACCTCGATGTCGATCGCCGGTCGCTCCAACATCACGCCCTCGACGTACCAGCTGCGATAGAGCGCCTGGCTCCAACTCGGCCAGGAAAAGGTGATGTGGGCGACGACGCGCGGCGGGGTTCCTTCACCCGGCAGTCCGTAGCTCGTCTCCCACACGAGGTCGCCGAGCAACACGTCGGATTGCAGGTGTTCCTCGAACGCCTGACGCTCGAGGAAGGCGTTGCCGAACGCGTCCCGCAGCGCTCCGATGGCGTCGGTGAACACGTGATCGAGCATCGATTCGCAAGGGTAGTGCGCCTACGCCGTGTCGGGCGAGGCGCCCTCGGTAGTCTGTCGGCATGGCTCTCGTGCGCTGCGACGTCCGCGACGCAGTCGCCACCCTCACGCTTGACAACCCTGCGGAACGCAACACGCTGACCCACGAGATGGTCGCCGAGATCGTCGCGACGATGGACTCGATCGAAGCCAATCCTGCGGTCGGTGCGGTCGTCGTGACTGGTGCACCACCGGCGTTTTGTGCGGGTGCCAACCTCGGCAACCTTGCGGAGGCTGACGGTGAGTCCCTCGGCGTGATCTACGAGGGCTTCCTGCGCATCGCGCGCAGCCCGTTGCCGACGATCGCCGCCGTCAACGGCGCGGCGGTCGGTGCAGGCATGAACCTCGCACTCGGCTGCGACGTGCGCATTGCGTCGGAGAAGGCGAAGTTCGACACCCGCTTCCTGCAAATCGGCATCCATCCCGGTGGCGGACACACGTGGATGCTGCGACGCATCGTCGGTCCGCAGGCTGCGATGGCAACCGTGATCTTCGGCGAGGTGCTCTCGGGTCGCGAGGCCGAGCGCATCGGTCTCGTCTGGAAGTGCGTGGCCGAAGACGAGTTGGCCTCGACCGCCCAGGCACTTGCCGCACGGGCAGCGAGTGCCCCGCGCGAACTTGCGATCGAGACGAAGAAGACCATCGCCGCGATGGCCGGCATCGCGAGCCACCCCGAGGCCGTCGCCCGAGAGCTCGACCCTCAGCTGTGGAGCACGCGCCAGCCGTGGTTCGCCGAGCGCCTGGCCGCCCTGCAGGCCAAGATCACCAAGAAATAGACGTCCGTCCCGACGCGCCACGCGTCCCCTTCGCCAGGTGTATGGTGACGCCAAGGGGAGCGAGCACAGAAGAATTCGTCGTCACCACAGGGTGAGAAAGGCGGGGTCCATGAGCAAGCGTCATCGTGATCGGGAGGCCGTGTTGCCACCGACAGTCGAACTGCGGGCGCACGCCCACAACGAGCGTCATCGCGTGCACAGCAAGCTGCACGAGGTGGTCAACCTCGTGTCGCACGGCGTCGAACCGGACGACGTGATCGAGCCCGGTCCGAACTGGAAGCCGGTGCACCACCACGACGCCAAGGTTGCCAAGGAACTGTCGCGTCGCGTGCGGTTGCGTCACTGGAAGACCAAGGACTGGAAGCGTCGCAGCACTCAACGCAAGCAGCGCGCACTCGAGATCGACCACCTACGTCGTAGCGCCTAGCGCTACAGCCAGGCGGAGGCGAGTTCGTCGCGACGGCTCGACCACTCCTCGGTGGTGAGCGCGAAGCGGTAGTGGTCCTCCCACACGCCGTTGATCTCGAGGAAGCGTTCCGCGAGACCTTCGTTGCGCAGGCCGAGCTTTTCGACCACGCGCAGGCTGTTCGAGTTGCGGGGGATGATGCAGATCTCCACGCGGTGCAGTCGCAGGTCCTCGAAGGCGAACTTGGCAAGGACGGCGACGGATTCGGACATGTAGGAGTTGCCTGCGCGCGCACGGTCGATCCAGTAACCGATGGTGGCCGACTGCATCGCGCCGCGCACGACGTTGTTCAGGTTGATCTCGCCGGCAAAGGAGTTGCCGACGAAGATCCCGAGGGCATAGGCGTTTCCGCCGTGGCGCTCACGATCGCGTGCGGCACAGCGGTTGGCGAACGCCTCCCGGTTGCGTGCGGGATCCGGGCCACTCGGGTGCGAGTACGGCTCCCACTTGGTGAGCCAGTCCCCGTTGCGCAACCGCACGTCGCTCCACGCCTCGAAATCGCTCGGAACGAGTGGGCGCAGCACGATCCTGCGCCCGTAGAGACGAATCGGCGCGTTGGTGACGACGCTTGCCGGGTGACCACCGAATCGCGTCATGAACGCTCCGGCGAGACGGCGTCGGCCACAAGGCCGTCGAGAAGGTTGTGCGTCGACACGATGAGTTCGTCCAGTTTCAGTCGCCGCATGATGCCCACCAACACGCAGCACCCTCCGACGATAATGTCGGCGCGCTCGCGGGGCAGACCCGGATTGGCGATGCGGTCGGCGAGTCGTTCGGTGGCCAGCGTGCGGAACACGTCCTCGGCGGCTTCCTTGGTCAATACGAAACCATGGAGGGCCCCCTCATCGAAGGTGTGCAGCCCAATCTCGACGGCGGCCACGGTGACGATGGTCCCGGCGACGCCGACGACTCGCGCGACGCCCGCGATCGGGGGATGGTCGCGCAACGCGTCGTCGACATGGTCCATCGCCTCACCGATTGCATTCGTCAGGTCCTCGGGTCTCGGCGGATCGGTGACGAGGTGTGCCTCGGTCAGGGTCACGGCACCGATCGGATAGCTACGGGAGAAGTCCATGCCGTTGGCATTGCCCACGATGAGTTCCGTGCTGCCGCCTCCGATGTCGATTACGAGGGTGTCACCATCGGTGGTGCCGAGGCTCGAGGTCGCCCCGAGGAAGCTGAGTCGCGCCTCGCGTTCCCCGCTCAGCACCTGCGGTGCGACCCCGAGGATGGTTCGTGCCTGGGCGATGAAGTCATCTGCATTGCGTGCTCGTCGACACGCCTCGGTCGCCGTGACGAGCGTGCGAGCACCGTGACGAGAAATGACGTCTGCGTAGTCACCGAGCGTGTGCAGGGTGTCTGCAATCGCGTCGTCGGCAAGCACGCCACTCGCACCGACTCCGCGTCCGAGTCGCGTCACCGTGACGCGCCGTTCGATCGTCGTGCCGTGCGCATCGGCGAGAAGGAGGTTGGTCGAGTTGGTGCCGATGTCGATGGCGGCAATGGGTCGTGGGTCACGGGCAGTCGCGCAGCGCATGTAGTTCGCGCGGTCAAGTTCCAGCCGGCCAGCCGCCCACTCACCGACGGGGTCGTCGCCGCCGGCGAGCCACCAGCCGAGGTGGGCGTGGATGCACTTCACGCCGACTCGCGTGCCACCGACTCCTCCGGAGGGGCGTGGACCGACGTGGTCTGTGGGAATCTGCGCGTCACGTTCCTCTCGGTAGCGCTCGTGGGCGTCTGCGATCACGCCGGGGTCGAGGGCGGCCTCGATTGCGTTCACGGCGCCTTCTGCCTCGAGTCGACCGGCAAGGACGGTCTCCCGTTCGCCACACAGCCAGTAGCGCGTCGGCATTGGCGTGCCGTCGTCGAGCAATGGTGCGTTGCGTAACACGACCGGGTCGCCGTCGAGCGTGCGCACGGCGACGTCGAAACGTCCCTGCGGAGTGCGACCGAGTAGTTCTTCGATGCGAGCGCGGTCGGACGCGCTCGGCGAGCTAGAAAACGAGGACACCGATGACGACGATGGCGGCGATGGCAAGCACGACTGGGATCGCCCGCTTGAGGATCGGTGCACCCGCCGTACCCAACAGATCGAGCGGGGCGACCTCGGCACTTTCGATGATGCGCACCGGTGGTGCGTCGGTGACGGGGCTCGACGGCGAACCGGAGGTGGCCGGCGCAGATGTGGTCTGTGCGGGCCCCGAGGCGATCAGTTGGTTCAGGTTGTCGACGAACTGGGCGAGCAACTTGTCGCTCACGTCGGCGAGTGCCCCGCGACCGAACTGGGCGACCTTGCCGGAGATCGACAGGTCGGTGTCCACGACGCACTTCGTCGACGTCGCGTCGATCGCGGTGAGCGCGGCGGTGATCATCGCGGATGCATTGCCTTTGCCCGTCGTGTCACGCCCCTCGCCCTTGAGGGTTGCCGTGTGTGCTGCGTCGTCGCGGCTGACGAAGCTCGCCTGACCCTTGAATTGGGCGAGGATCGGTCCGACCTTGACCTTCACCTGACCGCGGTAGGTGTCGCCTTCGACTTCGGTGAGTTGTGCGCCAGGCAGGCACGGGGCAATGCGTTCGAGGTCGGTGAGCGTGCGCCACGCCTCGTCGACGGGCACGTTGACGGTGAATTCGTGGTGGAGATCCATCAGGGCTTCCTCTTTCTCGCCGTCAGACACGCCTCGACTGTCGACACGTCTGCCTGCGTGTCGACGTCGATCGCCGACCCGCTACATGGTACTTCTTGGACGTAATCGGAGTGCGAGCGAAACAACACTCGAGCACCCTCGTCGCCGGTGCGGGGAAGCTTCGACCAGAGTTCCGCGTGCACGCGCACGGGGTTGCCGCGCACACCGTCGTAGGTGGCGATTGCGATCGGTGACGTCGAACGTGCGATGGATCGGTAGGCCTCGGGTGTGACGCAGGGTTGGTCGGCCAGTCCGATGACGACTGCCGTCGCCCCGTCGCACGCCGCAAGTCCGGCCTGGATCGAGGTCGCCATGCCGAGCGCCCATGAGGGATTGTCGATGAATCGGGGTGCCCCGAAGGCCTCGATCGATGCGTGCGCCGCAGGGCTCAGGTCGAGTGGAAGCGACATCGACAGGGCGCCCGTGACGACCACGAGGGGCCCGACGTGAGCCTCGAGTGCCGCCTCGATCGCCCAGGTGGCGACCGGTCGACCCGCCACCACGGTCGTCAGTTTGTGGTGTGTGCCGCCGAATCGAGACCCGGATCCGCCAGCGAGCACGACGACGGGAATCGGGGGCTGTCGGTCGGCCTGCACCCCTGCATTCTGGCCCGAGCAACCCATAAGTGGCGTCTTTTCCTTTGCTGGTAAGGGTTTTCTGCCATCCACGAATATTACAGTTTGATGAATTACACTGTTACACACCTGACATAGTGTTCCCGCAGCGCGACCTTGACCCCCCGAGGTCGCCCCGGCAGAAACGGTCACCCCCACCATGAACCCTCGTTCCCGCTACCCCCATATCCGTTCCACGGTGATCGGTCTCGCCATTGCCGTGGCCGCGACGGTGCTCGGTGTCGCCCAGCCGGTGCGTGCGGTGCCGATGCCCGCCGACCAACAGGCACGCATCGTGGCCGAGGCCACCGCCGCCCTCGAGGCGATCGATGCGTATGCGAACTCGCGCGACCAGGACGCCTACGACGTCTATCGCGTCTATGCAGATCGTCTCGCGGTGCGCGTCGCCAACTTCCTGCTCATCGACACCACCGACGTCCAGCGCGCATGGCGCAACGCCTCGGTGGCGCGTCAGCGCGCGGTCGTCGCCGGACTGACCCAACTCGGCGTGCCGTACGAAAAGAACGCGGAGCTCCCCGGCGTCGGCCTCGACTGCTCGGGCCTCACGCGTTTTGCATGGAAGTCGAGTGGCGTGACCTTGCCGCGCGGTTCGTCACTGCAGTTCGACGTGTCGACGCGCGTGGACGCCGAGGACGCACAGCCGGGCGACCTCGTGTGGCGACCTGGACACGTTGCGCTCTATCTCGGCGTCGAAGGAGCGATCATCCAGGCCCCACGCACCGGACGCAACGTGGAGATCCACCTCGTGGACGAGCGAATCTGGTCGTGGTCGCGTTTCGCCAATCCGCTCGTCTGATCAGGCGTGGATCGGACCCGAACCGTCGCGCAATGACGGGGCGAGTCGTCCCGTGCGACGAGCAATGATTTCGCCACAGATCGAGATCGCCGTTTCCTCCGGCGTGCGCGCGCCGAGATCGAGACCGATCGGCGACATCAGTCGCGCAAGGTCGGCAGTATGGGTCACGCCGACGTCGGCGAGTCGCTCGAGTCGCTTGGCGTGCGTCTTGCGACTGCCCATCACGCCGATGTAGCCGACCTTGGTGGCAAGCGCGCCCTTGATCGCCGGCACGTCGAACTTCGGGTCGTGAGTCAGGATGCACACGGCGTCCCGTGGGCCGAGTTGCGTGCCGCGTTCGTCGAACAGTGGTCCGGGCCACGACACGAGCACTTCGTCTGCCATCGGGAAGCGTCGCCGCGTGGCGAACACCTCGCGTGCGTCGCAGACCACGACGTGATATCCAAGCACCTTGGCGACCTTGGCGAGTGCGGCCGTGAAGTCGACGGCGCCAAAGATCCACATCGTCGGAGGAGGCGAGTAGACGTCGACGAAGACGCGCACGGTCGGCGTGTCGACGAGGTCTTCTGGCGTCGTTTGGCCCTGCGGACCATAGTGGCGCACGCTCGTGCGTCCGGCCTCGATCTCTCCCTTGCTGTCACGCACCACGACGCGGTCGAGCTCGACGTCGCCGAGGCTGCCGAGGGGATCGTGACCACTCGACACGAGGAGCATCGAACCGACGTGCGGTCCGTCGATCACCGTGACGAGTGCGGTCGGAACGTTGTCGCGAACCCGAGCGGCGAACGTCGAATAGAGATCCATCTCAGAAGGTGAGTGGTTGGAGGAAGAGATGGATGATGCCGCCGCACGTGAGTCCGACGGCGAACGCCTCGTCGTCGGAGTACCCGAAGGTGACGAGACGCGGGGTCGCATCCCCGTTGAGCATGGCGAGGGCCTCGGCGACGACCGCACCTTCGACGCATCCACCGCTCACCGAGCCGATCACGTCGCCGTCTTCGTTGACCGCCATCGCCGCTCCAGGGTCGCGCGGACCGCTGCCTTCGATGTCGACGACACGGGCGATGGCGATCTTTTTGCCGCGCGCCTTCCAGGCGTCGAGTTCGTCGAGGAGATCACGCATGGGATGTAGTCAATCTGCCGAAATGACGTCTGTGAGTCGTTCGAGGGCGGCGAGCGAATGTCCTTCGACGAAGGCGTCCACGTAAGGCAGCGCGGCGGCCATGCCGCGGGCGAGCGGGGCATATCCGGGGGTGACCTTGAGCGGGTTCACCCAGACGGTGCGAAAGGCGACCCGCGTGAGGCGACCCATCTGTTCGGCGAGCATCTTCGGATCCCCGCGGTCCCAGCCGTCGCTCACGATCACGACGATGGCCCCTCGCGCCATCCCGCGCACGCCCCAGGTGTCGTTGAAGGTGCGCAAGCTCTCCCCGAGGCGCGTGCCTCCACTCCAGTCGGCGACCTGTGCCGAGGCACGTTCGAGTGCGCGGTCCGGGTCACGCTGGGCGAGGTGCTTGGTGAGCCGGGTGAGCCGCGTGCCGAAGGTGAATGCCTCCACGCGCTGTCGACCGACGAGTGCGGCGTGCATGAAGCGCAACATTGCGCGCGAGTAGGGCTCCATCGATCCGGAGATGTCGAGGAGCACGACGAGGCGTCGCTGTCGGGTGCTTCGGCGTCGACGATGCAGCACGATCGACTCGCCCGAGTTGGCGAGCGCCTCGCGCACCGTGGCGCGCATGTCGTGGCGTGGACCGCGACGTTTGGACGAAACGAGACGGAGCGACTCGCGGCGGGGCCCGGTCACCCCGAGTCGCGACATGAGTAGCTGTGCCTCGCGCATCTCGTCGGGGGAGTACTTGGCGAAGTCCTTGTCACGCAGCGTCTCGATCCGAGAGAAGCGAAGATGGATGGACTGCTGGTCGTCGTGTGCTTGTCCGTCGAGCGACTCCTCTTCATCGTCGACGAGGAGGGTCAGGCTGTCGACGGATTCGTTTCCATCGTCGACGTTGGCTTCGCGGTGTTCCCAGAACACGGCGAAGGCACGATCGAAGAGCGGGTGGTCCTCTGGCCGGCGCACGAGGGTGGCGCGAGCGGCCCAGTAGACGGAGTCGCGGTCGGCAAGTGAGACGAGTCCGAGTGCTGAGACGAAGGTGAGGACCGAGTCGAGTGGCACGCTCAGACCAGCACCGCGCAAGACGCGGGCAAACGACACCGCCATTGCATCGGCGGACGAGCGCTGGGCGGTGGTCATGCGGGCGGGGTCAGCCGTGCATCAGGCCCTTGTCGAAGGCCTGTTTGATGAGCTGCGGAATGCCGTGCTCGGTGACGCGTTCGTGGTCCTCGCGGTACTTGAGGACCGTGCCGAGGGTGGCGGCGACGACGGAGTCGTCGAGTTCGCGCACGCCGAGCCGGGCGAGCGCGGTCGCCCAGTCGATCGTCTCGGCGACGCCGGGCGGCTTGTAGAGGTTCATCGAGCGCAGGTTCGCTACGGCGGAGGCGACTTGCTTGGCGAGTGCCTCTGAGACCTGCGGCACGCGCATCCGCACGATCTGCACCTCGCGTTCGAAACTCGGATGCTCGACCCAGTGGTAGAGGCAGCGACGCTTGAGTGCGTCGTGCACGTCGCGGGTTCGGTTCGACGTGAGGACCACGATCGGTGGTGTCTGCGCGCGATAGGTGCCGAGCTCGGGCACGGTGATCTGGAAGTCCGAGAGCACCTCGAGCAGGTATGCCTCGAATTCGTCGTCGGCTCGGTCGATCTCGTCGATGAGCAGCACGGCGGGAGTCGCCCGATCGTCGAGGGCGCGCAGGAGTGCCCTCTTCACGAGGAATCGCTCGTTGTAGAGCTCGCTTTCGAGGGTGGCGGTGTCCTTGGACTTCGACTCACCGGTTGCCTCGGCGGCGCGCAAGTGCAGTAATTGACGCGAGTAGTCCCAGTCGTAGACGGCCTGCGCCGCATCGATTCCTTCGTAGCACTGCAAGCGGATGAGTTCGCCGCCGGTGATCGCCGCGAGCACTTTGGCGAGCTCGGTCTTGCCGACGCCCGCTTCTCCTTCCAGGAGGAGCGGACGCTTCAAGCTGAGCGAAAGGAACACCGCCGTCGACAGTCCGTCGTCGGCGAGGTAGTCGTGGTGTGCGAGCGCGTCGCGCACGTCGGCAACGGAGGAAAACGACGTGACGGCCATTGACTGAAGGCTACGCCCGGGCCAACTAGGAGTCGAAACCGAGTCCGAGACGGTCCATCGTGCGCAACCACAGGTTGCGCTTGCCCGACTTGTCCTCGCGATTGAGCGCCCAGCGTGTGGCTTGGATGCCGAGGAACCGGAACGGCTCCGGCGGGAACGGGATGGGCTTGGAGCGCACGAATTGCGTGCGCGTGGCGGTGGACTTTCGCCCGTCGAGAAGGTCCAGCATCACCTGGCCACCGAAGCGCGTGCTCGCGACGCCGAGTCCCGTATAACCGATCGCATACGCGACGCGATCGCGCATCGCGGTGCCCCAGAACACGCTGTATCGACTGCACGTGTCGATCGCCCCGCCCCAAGCATGAGAAAAGCGCACGCCCTCGAGTTGCGGGAACGTCTCGAAGAAGTGGCGCGAGAGCTTCGCCCACGTCTCGGGTCGGGATTCGAGCTCGGAGTTGATCTTGCCACCGAAGTAGTAGACCGCGTCGTAGCCGCCCCACAGGATTCTGTTGTCGGCGGTCAGTCGGTAGTAGTGGAACTGATTCGAGATGTCCGAGAGTCCTTGGCGGTTCTTCCAGCCGAGTGAATCCAATTGTGCGGCGGTGAGCGGCTCGGTCGTCAGGCAGTAGTCGTACACGGGTGCGATGTAGTTGTGCATGCGACGAAGCAACGGCTTGAACGCATTCGTGGCGAGCGCGACGCGGCGTGCCGTGATGCTCGACAGCGGCGTCGTCACCTTCACGCCGCTGCCGGAGAGTTCGAGGTCGATCGCCTTGGTGTCTTCGTAGATTCGCACGCCGAGCGACTCGGCTGCACGCTTGAGACCCCAGGCCAGTCGTGCCGGATCGACGAGCGCCGCGGTGTCCTTGCACCACATTCCACCGGTGAAGATCGGCGAGTTGACCTCGCGCTTCACGGCCGTTGCGTCCAGCCACTCGACCTTGTGGCCAAGTTCGCGCAACTGTTCGTAGTCCTCGATCAATTCGTCGAGGTAGTTGTCGTGGTGGCGGGTGCTTGCGATCTCGATCACGCCATTGCGCTCGAAGTCGCAGTCGATGGCGTAGCGGCGAATGGCGGACTCGATCTCGTTCATGTTCTCGAGTCCGAGGTCCTCGAGGAGCCCGACCTCGTCGGGGAAGCGCTCCTGGGCATTGGCGATGCCGTGCGTCAGGCTCGAATCCATGAACCCGCCATTGCGACCACTTGCGGCCGCGCCGACCTCATGTGCGTCGATCAGCACCACGTCGCGCGACGGGTCGCGCTCCTTGGCCAAAATCGCGGTCCACAGCCCCGTGTAGCCACCGCCGACGATGCACAGGTCGCAGGTCTCCGGATGCACGAGCATCGGATTGGCCTCCGGTTCGTCGGCGTCGTCCATCCAATACGCATACGGCTCAGCGTCCGCAATCGCGTCGAGGAAACGCTCGTTCGTTGTGTCCCCACCCATGGGGTTTCTCACCACCTAACGCAACCAAGGGTAGTGCAGTCCCAAGTAGCGTTCCTGTCGTGGATCTCGGTATTTCCGGTCGAACGGCCGCTGTCGCAGCGGGTTCTGCGGGACTCGGATTCGGTTCGGCCAAGGCCCTCGCCGACGAGGGAGTGCGAGTGGCCATCTGTGGACGCGACGAGCAGAAGTTGGATCGCGCGGTCACATCGATCGGCAACGGGTGTGTGGGCTTCGTCTGTGACGTCTCGACGGTCGACGGCGCCCGATCGTTCGTCGCGCAGGCCACCGCGGCGCTCGGACACATCGACATCCTCGTCGCCAACGGTGGCGGACCCAAGCCAGGCACCTTTACGTCCATCGACCTCGAGGACTATGCGCCGGCGATCGAACGCAGCATGCTCGCCACCGTGGCGATGTGCAAGGACGTGATTCCCGCGATGCAGTCACGCGGGTGGGGAAGGGTCGTTGCGATCACGTCGAGTTCCGTGCGCCAACCGATTGCGAACCTGATCCTGTCGAACTCGGCACGATCCGGTCTCACGTCGTTCCTGAAGACCGTGTCGCGAGAGGTGGCCAACGATGGCGTGACGGTGAACACCGTGCAACCCGGTTCGCACGCCACCGACCGCATCAAGCAGCTCTACGGCGAGTCCTTGCAGGGAGCAGCCGACGGAATTCCGGCGGGGGTGATCGGTGATCCGATGGACTTCGGCAAGGTGGTTGCATTCCTCTGTGGTGACGCGGCCAAGTTCGTCACCGGTGCGAACCTGCAGGTCGACGGTGGCGCGTATTCGGGGTTGATCTGATGCTCCAGCACGTCGTGGCGATCACCTGGAACGACGACACCCCTGCGAACTACCACGAGGTCGTCACCCCCGTGTTGATCGACATGGTCACCCACATCCCGTCCGTGCGCGAGTATCGCTGTGGACCCGATCTCGGCGTGTCGGCCCCGACGAACGCGGACTACCTCATCGTCGCGGTCTTTGACGACGTCGACGGCTGGAAGCAGTACGACGAAAGTGCACTGCACAACGAGGTTCGGGCGAAGTACTTCAAGCCCTACATCGCCACACGCTCGGCGATCCAGATCGCTTTCTAGCGGCGCGACGGCCGTCGATTCTCCCAGCGTCGGGCGAGTGCGAACGCCGCCCACACGTACAGCCAGCCGAGGACGATGTCGATCACCCAGTGCTCGCCGAAATAGACGAGACACAGCGCCATCGACGCAGGCAAGACCAAGGTGATCGGACGCAGGATCCTTGGCGTGCGCTTCCAGAAGAACGCAACGACGAGCAGCGCACAGGCGGCATGCAACGAGGGCAACGCGGCGACCGGGTTGGATATCGCCGCCCCACGATCGAAGAGCTTGGAGACCGTGTGTAGGCCCATTGCCGACCAGCCGCGTGCCGTGATGCGCTGGACCGGTTCGATGTAGCCGTCGCGTGCCGCCATCCACGGTGGGGCGGCGGGCAGCAACACGTAGGTGACGACCGACAGAGCAAAGAGAATGGTCAGGCGCCGGACGTAGCGGACCCACTCGGATCGCGAGATCCACCACAACACGACTGCGACGCCTGGCGGAAAGATGAAGTGCGTCATGTAGGTGACCGCGAGCGGATACTCGTACCACGACAAGGTACGCGAGATGTTCAGCCGATCCTGCAACCACACGTTCGGATCGACGCCGAAGAAGAGGGCCCTGTCGATGTCGCGCAACATCGTGAAGGCGACGGGTCGACCGAGCTGGTCGGCGAGACCACGGGAGTACTCGTAGGCGAACAGCATCCCCGCAAAGATCGACCAGTCGCGCAACATCGCTCGCTGTGCGGACCACGGTCGACCGACGTTGGCGAAGACGAATGCGGCGAGGATCCACGCCGTGACGGCGATCCGGTCGACCGGCACGCCGAACCGACGCGTCGACCACGTGAAGATGACGACGTAGAGCGCGACGAACACGACGCGGGTGCGTCGCGGGGAGCGCGAGAGGATCGCGAGTAGGTGGAGAGGGTTACGACGTGGCTTGTTCAAGGGCTCGACGAACGAGAACCTTAGCCAAGTGCACGCGATACTCACTGCTCGCGTTCAGGTCGCTCTGGGGTTCTGCCTCGTTCGCGGCGAGCTCGGCCGCATCGGCGACCGACGCACCACTCTTCAGTGCCGCCGACACGCTCGTGGCCAAAATCGGCGTCGAGCCCATGTTGACGAGGGCGACACCCGAGTCGTTCGCGCTCTTCCATGCGGCCACGCCGACGATCGCCCAGTCCTGGGCGCGACGGTTGAACTTCTGGAAGCTCCAGCCGGTCATCTTGACCTTCGGCACGCGGATCTCCGTCAACATCTCGTCCGGAGCGAGCGCGTTTTCGAGGAAGCCCTTGTAGAAGTCCTTGGCCGCGATCAGCCGCTCGCCCTTCGGCCCGTGGGCGACGTACGTCGCGCCGAGCGCGAGCGTGGTGGCGGGAAGGTCGCTCGCCGAGTCGGCATGCGCGATCGATCCACCGATCGTGCCGCGATGGCGCACCTGGGCGTCACCGACGTGGCTCGCGGCGTGTGCGAGGAGCGGCAACTCCTTCTTCAGCAACTCGCAGTTCTCGAGGCGCATGTGACGGGTGAGTGCACCGATGGCGACGTGGTCACCTTTGTCGGTGATGTACGACAGGTCGGAGAGCCGACCGATGTCGACGAGCACGCTCGGCTGGGCGAGTCGCAGTTTCATGAGCGGGATCAGGCTGTGGCCGCCGGCGAGGAACTTCGCCTCGTCGCCGTGTTCGCCGACGAGCGCGATCGCCTCGGCCGCCGACGTTGCCCTCTTGTAATCGAATGCTGCAGGTATCACTGGTTGTCCCTTCGTCCTACTTCTTGGCCGCTTGGATTGCTTTCCACACGTTGTGTGGCGACGCCGGCATCGGCATCTCGGTCACACCGATACCCGACAGCGCGTCGATGACTGCGTTCATCACCGTCGACGCGGCGCCGATGGTGCCGGCCTCTCCGATGCCCTTCACGCCCAGCTGGTTGGTGGGCGATGGGGTGACGGTGTGGGCGGTGGTGATCGACGGCACGTCGGACGCTGCAGGCACGAGATACTCCGCGAGCGTGGACGTCTTTAGGTTTCCGTCCGAGTCGTAGACGGCTTCTTCGTAGAGAGCCTGGGCGAGTCCTTGGACGACGCCACCGTGGACTTGACCTTCCACGATGAGCGGGTTGATCTGGTTGCCGCAGTCGTCGACGGCGACGTACTTCAACACCTCGACCTTGCCGGTCTCGGTGTCGACCTCGACGACGCACATGTGCGAGCCGAACGGCCACGAGAAGTTCGGTGGGTCGTAGGTGTACTGCGCCTCCAGGTTCGGCTCCATGCCGTCCGGCAGGTTGTGTGCCGTGAAGGCGGCGAAGGCGATCGCGGCCATCGGCACGGCACGGTCGGGCGAGCCCTTGACGCTGAACGTGCCTGCGTCGAACGCGAGGTCCTCCGGCGAGCACTCGAGCTGGTGTGCCGCGATCTGGCGGGCCTTGTCGATCACCTTGTCGCACGCTCCGGCGATGGCAACACCACCGACCGGCAAGGAGCGCGAACCGTAGGTGTCCATGCCCAAGGGGGCGATCGCGGTGTCGCTGTGCAACACGTCGATGTCCTCGGGTGGGATGCCGAGCTTCTCGGAGGCGATCATCGCCCACGAGGTCTCGTGTCCCTGACCATGGGGCGACGTCCCGGTGACGACCTGCACCTTGGCGGTCGGCAACACGCGAACCGTGGCGGCTTCCCAGCCACCTGCGCCGTAGTTCAGTGAGGCAAGTACGCGCGAAGGTGCAAGGCCGCACATCTCGAAATACGAGCTCATGCCGATGCCGAGACGCTTCGTCGCCCCAGGAACGTTCTGGGTGGCCTGTCGGGCGCGAATGCCTGCGTAATCAGCGAGCCCCGCAGCCTTGGCGGCGGCGAGCTCGTGGTCTCCAGAGTCGTAGGTCAGTCCGCTGAATGCCGTGTACGGGAACTGTTCCTTGCGGATGTAGTTGCGCTTGCGCAGTTCGTACGGGTCGACGCCCATCTTGCGGGCGAGTGCGTCCATCGCGACCTCGATCGCATACGTCGCCTCCGGCCGGCCGGCGCCGCGGTAGGCATCGGTCGGCGTCATCGTGGTGAACACGCTCGTGCAACTGAAGTCGTAGGCCTGTGGAATGTCATAGACGCCGGCGTAGAGGAATGCCCCCAACAGTGGGACGCCTGGCGTCACGAGTTGGAGGTAGGCGCCCATGTCCCCGATCAGTCGAATGCGCACTGCGGTCAACTTGCCGTTCTTGTCGGCGGCGAGTTCGACGTGCTGGATCTGGCCGCGACCGTGGATCGTGGCCTGCGCGTTCTCGCTGCGTTCCTCGACCCAGCGCACCGGGGCGTTGTGCTTGCGGGCGAGCCCGACGCACAACAGTTCCTCCGCATAGACGTCGAGCTTCGAGCCGAAACCGCCACCCACGCTCGGGGCGATGACGCGCAATTGGTGCTCGGGTATGCCGAGGGTGAGTGCCGTCATCACCTTCAAGATGTGTGGCACCTGCGTGGCGGAGTACAAGGTGATGTCGCCGCCGAAGGGTTGCGGCACCGCGGCGATCGCGCGCGGCTCCATTGCCATCGGAATGAGTCGCTGCTGGACGTAGCGCTCCTTCACGGTGTAGGCGGCGTCCTTGAATGCCTGCTCGACGCAACCCGGGGTGGACTCGACGAGGAGCGGCCAGGTGTAGCTCTTGTTCGTACCGATCGACTCGTGAATGATCACCTTGTCGCTGAGTGCGTCTTCGAGGTCGACGACCGCCGGAAGGACGTCGTAGTCGACCTCGATGAGATCGAGCGCGTCACGCGATGCGGTTTCGCTCGTGGCGAGTACTGCGGCCACGCCGTCGCCGACGTAGGTCACCTTGTCGACGGCGATCGGGAAGTGCGCCGGGTTCTTCATGTCCGGGGTCACCGGCCACGCACACGGCATCGGCGCGGCCCACATTGCGGCGAGGTCGGCACCCGAATACACGGCGACGACTCCGGGCAGCGCCCGCGCGGCGGAGGCGTCGATCTTCTTGATCCTGGCGTGAGCATGCGGCGAGCGCAGCACGGCGAGGTGGAGTGCACCCGGGATGTTCAAGTCGTTGGTGAACTTGGCCTCTCCGGTCAGCAGTGCAGGATCTTCGCGGCGCAGCATCCTGGTGCCGATCACGGTGGTCGGCTTGTTCTCGGTCATCGTCATGGCAACCCCCTTACTTGCTCGCCGCGGCGAGGACGGACTTCACGATGTTGTGGTATCCCGTGCATCGACAGAGGTTGCCCTCGAGCCCGAGTCGCACGTCATCTTCGGTCGGCGTCGGGTTCTCCTGCAGGAGGCTGATCGCAGCCATCACCATGCCGGGAGTGCAGTATCCGCACTGCAGGCCGTGGTTCTCCATGAACGCCTGCTGCATCGGGTGCATCTGGCCGTCCTTCGACAGCCCTTCGATGGTCGTGACCGCCGCGCCGTCTGCTTGGACGGCGAGCACGGTGCAACTCTTCACCGCTTCGCCGTCGAGATGGACGGTGCATGCGCCGCAACTCGACGTGTCACAACCGATGTTCGTGCCCGTGAGTTGCAGGTGATCGCGCAGGTAGTGCACGAGCAACGTGCGTGGTTCGACGTCCCCTGATTGCGTGACGCCATTGACGGTGATGCTGACTTTCACAAGTCCCCCAATCGATGATTCGAATTCGCCTGCGCATCCCCATGCGCCGACGATTCCCCCTCGCGTCATCTTGCCCCATCGGGGTGGGGGTCGTCTAGTGGGGATTTATTTGACGACGACGGCCGAGACCAGGGTCGGCCATTTGGCGCAGGTGATGGAAAAGGTGCCCCGCTGGGGGAGCTGGATCGACCGGGAAGCCTTCGCCGGAACGCGCAGGGGGGTCGCTCCGATCGTGAGGACGTATGGCCTTGCGTCTGCATTCGTGATGGTCAGTACGCCGTTGCGGGCGACGACGACCCGTGCACGCGAAAACACCGATGCGGTGATGGTGAGCGTCACCTTCGTGGCAACGAGGAACATGCGTCGAAGACTACTTGTCGAGTTTGTCGAGTCCGCGGCGGGCGAACACGAGCGTCACGGTCGCCATGGCGACGATGGCGACGAGACCGCCCCAGGTGTTCGACCATGCGAGATGGTCGGGCGACGACGGGGTGACGAGACCCTGTCGCGCGAGACGCAAGATGTTCGTCGCGGGATTGAAGCGCGCCGCCGCATGGACCCAACCCGACAAGAGCCACATCGGCATCTGGGCGTTCGACACGTAGAGCACGATGAACACGGACAGCTGCATGATCGCCGCAGCACGCATGTCGCGGAAGCGGAAGGCGAGACCGAGCGCCCAGCCGACGGAGATGGTGGCGATGCCGAAGGACGCGGCAAGCAACGCGAGCACGCCGAGTATCCCGCCGGTGAACCGTGCGCCAAGGAGGATGCCCATCGGAATCACGAAGGCGTTCAAGATGAGCGTGCGGCTCCATGCGGTGAAGAGCGGGCCGACGATCAGTGCTCGCCGCGGCACCGGCGCCATCAACAGGCGGTCGTAGAAGCGCGTCTCGATGTCGCGGATGGTGCTGAAGCCGAGTCCGATGCCGCTGAAGGACGAACCGAAGCAGATGCCGAGCGGCAGGAACCAGTTCGCGGATCGATCGGTGGGAAAGCCAGGGATCTTGGTGATCGCAAAGTAGGTTCCCGAGAAGGCGACCATCGTGAACACCGGCATCGCCAGGCTGGGGAAGAACGCCGAGGGCATGCGAACGATGGTGCGCAGGCCGCGCCCCATCAAGCCGCGCCCGACGGCGAGCGTGGAGGAGTGCAACGACTCTGCGCGGAACTCTGCGGTGCTCACAGCGCCGCCAGTTTCGATCGCAGTGCACCGAGGGCAATGAGCGTCGCTGCGACGCAGACCACGATCGGGATGAGGATCGCCTTGGCGACCGCACCCATCGTCACCTGGTGCAGGATCATGTCGCGCAGACCCTCGACGAGGTGCGAGATGGGATTGACGTCGGCGATCCTGCGATAGGTGCCCGACATCGTTTCGCGTGGGAAGAACGCGCTGGAGAAGAACAACAAGATGAACAGCAGCGGGAACGCTCCTTGGACCGCCTCTGCCGATCCCGTCTTGATCGCCACCGACGACATCAGCGCCCCGATGGCAAGCGAGACGAGCCCGCCGCTCACTACGACGATGACGAAGGCGAGCACGCCGCCATGGATCGTGCCGCCGAACGGGAGCAGCACGAGAAGGAAGAACGCCGCCTGGAATGCGCCGAAGAGTGCGCTGCCCGCGATGCGCGCAAGCACGATGCCCGATCGTGTCGAGGGTGCGAGGAGGAGGCGATCGAAGAACTTGTTTTCGATGTCGGTGGCGAGTGCGGCCGCACCCGAGATCGACCCGAACAACACGCCTTGGATCACGGTTGCGGCGAGGGAGAACTGGAGGAACGAATCGACTTGCGGGAACCCAGGAAGGCTCGTGGTCCTCGAAAACGACGACGCACCGAGGGCGGCAAAGAAGATTGGAAACACCAGGCTCGGAGCACTGAGCGCCGGCTGGCGGACGATCTCGAGCGTCGAACGCTTGGTCATCTGGATCGTCTGGCGAACCGCCAGGGAAAAGGACGCGTCCGCGACGCCGGTCGTCACGATTGGTCACCTTCGAGTCGGTGTCCGGTGGCCTCGGCGAACACGTCGTCCAGGCTCGGCTCGTTGACCTCGAGGTGTTGCACGCGCACGTGGGCGTCGTCGAGTGCGCGAACGACGTCGGTGACGACCGTTGCGCCACCGCGCAGACCGACGCCGAGCGTGCCTTCTGCGGTCGGACGGAGATCCCCGAAGCCGAGCAGGACGGTGCGTGCGGTGTCCATCTGGTCCTTCGGCACGTTGACGAGCAACGTCGGGAATCCGACGCCTGCCTTCAACTCACTCGGTCGACCCTCGCGCACGATGGTGCCCTTGTCGATGATCGCGATGCGATCGGCGAGCTGGTCCGCTTCCTCGAGGTACTGCGTGGTGAGCATCACGGTGGTGCCCTCGTGGTTCAGGCGGCGCACCTCCTCCCACAACGTGAGACGGCTCATCGGATCGAGTCCGGTCGTCGGCTCGTCGAGGAACAACACGCTCGGTTGGTGGATGAGCGAGAGAGCAAGGTCGAGTCGACGACGCATGCCGCCCGAGTAGGTGCCGACGCGACGGTCGGCGGCGGCCGTCAGCCCGACACGCTCGAGCAACTCGCCGGCGCGCGATGCGGTCTTGGACGACGGGATGCCATAGAGGACGGCCTGCAGGTGGAGCAGTTCGTTGCCGGTCATGAGCGGGTCGATCGCCGCGTCCTGGAGGGCGACGCCGATGCGTCGGCGAACCTCGTTCGGTTGCTTGGCGACGTCGAATCCCGCGACGCGCGCCGTTCCCGAGGTTGGGCGCAGGAGCGTGGTCAGCATGCGCACCGCCGTGCTCTTGCCGGCCCCGTTCGGCCCGAGGAACCCGAAGATCTCGCCGGCGTTCACGGTGAGGTCGATGCCGTTCACGGCGTGGACGTCACCGAAGTGGCGGACCAGGTTTTCGGCGACGATGGGGGCTGTGGAGGTCATGCGACCACGCTACGACTCGTGGTCGACGACGAACGACCTGGAGCGTCAGCGAGCGTCGTTGATCGCGCGCCAGACTCGCTCTGACGTCGCCGGCATGTCGATGTGACGAATGCCCAAGTGGGCGACTGCATCCACGACGGCCGACTGCACCGCCGGCGTACTGCCGATCGTGCCCGACTCACCGATGCCCTTGGCACCGAGCGGGTTGCGTGGCGTCGGCGTCTCCATGTGCACGATCTCGAACGACGGAAGTTCTGCCGCGGAGATGAACGCATAGTCGGCGAGATTCGAGGTGATCGGGTTCCCATCGTCGTCGTAGCGCACCTCTTCGAGGAGGGCCTGTGCCGCGCCCTGGGCGATGCCACCGTGGATCTGGCCATCCAGGATCAACGGATTGAGCACGCGACCTGCGTCGTCGCAGGCGACGTGTCGCACGTGGCGCACCTGACCGGTCTCCACGTCGACTTCGACGACGGCGACGTGGGCACCGAAGGGGAACGTCGGACCAGCGGAGGGGAACGTCGTGTACTGCGACAGGCCACCATCGTCGCGCTGGGCGAGTGCGATCTCGGCCCACGTGCGGGTGACGGCCGGCGTGCCGGCGACGTGGAAGGCGCCGCGATCACGGTCGAAGACGATGTCGCTTTCGTTCGCCTCGAGCAGACGCGCCGCATGCTTCTTGGCGGACTCGACCAACTCGCGCGAGGCCTGCTGCACCGCCGCGCCGCCGAGTTGCAGCGAGCGAGAGCCCATCGTGCCGCCACCGACGGGCACGAGGTCGGTGTCGCCCCACACGACGTCGATGTCTTCCATTGCAATCCCGGTCTCTTCCGAGGCGATCATCGACCACGAGGTGACGTGGCCCTGGCCGTGAGGTGACGTGCCGGTGTAGACGATGGCACGTCCGTCTGGCAGCACTTCGACCTTGGCGTCTTCGCTCGTCGACGTGCCGGCGGTTATCTCGACGTAGACACTGACGCCGATGCCGAGCTGCAGGCGGTCTCCGCGTTCGCGTCGAGCCTGTTGTTCCGCACGCAACGACGCGTAGTCGGCGGTCGCGAGCGCGCGATCGAGTGCGCCCTCGAAGTCGCCGACGTCGTAGGTCTGGCCGATCGCGGTGGTGTGCGGTTCCATGAACTTGGGAATCAGGTTCTTGCGTCGGACCTCCGCGGGGTCCATGCCGAGCTCCGCGGCGAACATGTCCATGGCGCGCTCGATCGCCGCCGTCGCCTCGGGTCGACCCGCGCCGCGATAGGCGACGGTGGGGGTCGTGTTGGTGGTGACGCTCACCGTGTGCACGTCGATGCGGGGAATCGCATAGACACCCGACGCCATCGGCCGCGTCATGAACGGGGCGAGGATCGATCCGATGTCGACGAACGCACCCGCGTCCTGGTACACCTTCAGCGTGTAGGCGAGCACCCTGCCGTCGCGTGTTCCACCGATGGCGATGTCTTGCAACTGTGCGCGCCCATGACCGAGGGCGACCATCGATTCGCTGCGCGTCTCGCGCCAGCGCACCGGTTTGCCGCAGTGCTTGGCGATCATGCCGAGGAGGATCTCTTCTGGATAGGCGTCGATCTTTGCGCCGAACCCGCCACCGACGTCGGGGGTGATGATGCGCACCGTCTCCGGGTCGACGCCGAGCACGCCGGCGATTCGCGACTTTGCACCCTGTGCGTGCTGGGACGAGATCCACTGGATCAGTCGACCCTCGTGCCACGCTGCGGCGCTGCCGCGAACTTCGAGTGGGCACGGGGCAACGCGCTGGTTGTTGATGCGTGCGCGCACGACGACCTCGCACCCGTCGAATGCATCGTCGGCGATGCCCGGCATGCCGAACACGGTCGAGTCGACCACGACGTTGCTGCCGACCGCCTCATACAGCGGCAGTGCACCCGGTGCCATCGCCGACTCCATGTCCACGTATGCCTCGAGTACGTCGTAGTCGACGATCACGCGTTCGGCCGCGTCCTCTCCCTGGTTCGCACGTTCGGTGAGGATGACGGCGACGGGCTCACCGACGTAGCGCACCTTGTCGCTGGCGAGCAGCGTGCGGGCGACCATGGGGTTGTAGGTCGCAGGAATCGGCTGCAAGTCAAGGTCCTTGGCGGTGAACACGGCGACGACGCCGGGGCTCGCAACCGCTTCTGAGACGTCGATCGACGTGATCGTGGCGTGCGCGACGCTCGAGCGCACGTAGGTGACGTGCAGGGCGCCGTCGAGGAGTGGCTCGTCGACCATGTCGTCGACGTACACCCCACCCGTGGTGAGGAACTTCGGATCTTCCTTGCGCAGGACTCTATTGCCCAGAATGCTGCCAGCCACGTGATCTCCTTGAGTGCGAAACTCGAGACTACTGAAGGATCGCCGCTAGGGCGCGAGCGGCTGGAGAGGAATCTCGCCGTTCGCCCGGCGCTCGGCCACCTCGATCGTGCGCACGACGAGTGCGCCGGACACGAGCGTGTACGGCCAGCGTTCGGGCAGGGTGGCCGACAGCGCAGGGATGTCCATCATCGGCAGGCGCCGCTCGCTCGGCTGCAGGTAACCGAGTTGGGTTCGGATGGCGTCCCGCAAACCTTCCGGAGTCTTCAGGTAGAGGACCTGGTCCTGCAGCTGCTCGACGATGTCTTCGTATGCGGCGTACTCACTCTTTTTGTCGGCCAGCACCTCGCGCTGGTGGAGCCAGGTGCGCACGGGGAACACGAACATCGTGACCGCGAATGCGATCATCAGCACGACGCCGAGTGGCAGGCTGGCGACGCGAAAACCGCGATGGCGCACCAGGTTCGACTCGGTCGTGGACACCCCACCAGTGTGGTCGTTCCCCACGCCCAAATGGTGGAGTGCGGGATTTAGCGCACGGGGGCGAGTGCGCCGCGACCAGCGAAGCGGGCTCGCGATCCAAGGAGTGACTCGATGCGCAACAGCTGGTTGTACTTGGCCACGCGGTCGCTGCGCGCCGGTGCACCGGTCTTGATCTGTCCACAATTCGTGGCGACAGCAAGGTCGGCGATCGTCGAGTCCTCGGTCTCGCCGCTGCGATGGCTCATCACGCTCGTGTACCGGTTGGCATTTCCGAGGGCGATCGTGCGCAGCGTCTCGGTCAAGGTGCCGATCTGGTTGACCTTGATCAGGATCGAGTTCGCGCATCTGCGCTCGATGCCCATCTTCACGCGATCGACGTTGGTCACGAACAGATCGTCGCCGACGAGCTGCACCGAGTCGCCGAGACGCTTCGTGAGAGCGGCCCAACCGGTCCAGTCGTCTTCTGCCATGCCGTCCTCGATCGACACGATGGGGTAGCGCCCGACGAGTGCGGCCCACCATTCGGTGAGTTCCTCGCTCGTCATCGTGCGTCCCTCGCCGGCGAGGTGGTACTTGCCGTCGCGATACAGCTCGCTCATCGCCGGATCGAGTGCGATCGCGATGTCCGTTCCTGGCGTAAAACCTGCTGTCGTGATCGCCTCGACGAGGATGGCGATCGCCTCCTCGTTGCTCCTCAGGTTCGGGGCGAAGCCGCCTTCGTCTCCGACTGCGGTCGACAGGCCGCGCTCGTGCAGGAGCGACTTCAGCACGTGGTAGGTCTCGACTCCCCAGCGCAGTGCCTCGGAGAACGACGGTGCGCCGACGGGCATCACCATAAATTCCTGCAGGTCCACGTTGTTGTCGGCATGCGCCCCGCCGTTGACGACGTTCATCATCGGCACGGGAAGCGTGAGCGCGTCGTCGCCTCCGAGGTGGGCAAAGAGGGGAAGCCCGGCGTTCGCTGCACGCGCATGAGCGAGGGCGAGGCTGACCGACAAGATCGCGTTCGCGCCGAGCCGAGACTTGTTGGGCGTGCCGTCGAGGGCACACAGTCGATCGTCGACGGCGGCTTGGTCGCTTGCATCCGATCCGACGAGCGCCGAGGCGATCTCGCCGTTGACGTTGGCGACGGCCTGCGTCACGCCCTTGCCCGCATATCGCCCGCCGCCGTCACGCAACTCGCGTGCCTCGTGTTCGCCCGTCGATGCACCGGACGGCACGATCGCTCGTCCCCTCGCGCCGGTCTCGAGTGTGACCTCTGCTTCGACGGTCGGGTTGCCCCTCGAGTCGAGGACCTCACGGGCGACGATGGACTTCAGTGCAACCATGACGTCAAGACTATTGAGTCTTGGCTTCGTCCCAGAGTCGATCGAGCACCTCGAGCGACGACGATGCAAGGTCGATTCCTCGTTCGCCAGCCAGCTGCTCGACGATCTCGAATCGCGAACGAAACTTGTTGCTCGCCTGGCGCAGCGCACCTTCGGCGTCTGCGCCGAGATGACGGGCGAGGTTGACGACGGAAAAGAGCAGGTCGCCCAGTTCCATCGCCACGGTGTCGGGGTCGGCGCCGGACTCTGCCGCCTCCCGCACCTCGCGTGACTCCTCGAGGATCTTGTCGTATGCACCGTTCGCATCAGGCCAGTCGAAGCCGACGCCGGCTGCACGCTTTTGCAACTTGGTCGCATACGACAACGCGGGAGCCGCGCGAACCACTCCGGTGAACACGCCGTCGTCGCGCTTGGTTCCGTCCTCGCGCTCCTTGCGCTTCACGCCGTCCCAGGTGGTCACGACGTCGTCGGCGGTGGTCGCCATCGCGTCGCCGAACACGTGCGGGTGTCGTCGCACGAGTTTGTCGTGCAGGCGTTGTGCGACGTCGGTCATCGTGAAGCGGCCCTCTTGCTCAGCGATCGTGGCGTGGAACTCGACCTGATAGAGCAGGTCGCCGAGTTCCTCGATCAGTGCCTCGTCGGTGTCGGGGTCATCGGGGTCGAGGTTCTCGAGTGCCTCGATGGTCTCGTAGGTCTCCTCGAGGAGGTGTTGGACGAGGCTGGCGTGGGTCTGTTCGCGATCCCACGGGCAGCGTTCTCGCAACGTGCGGGCAAGTTCATGCAACCGTGCCATCTCACCCGCGATCGGCGCGTCGAGACGCGGGATGTAGAGGCTCGTGAGGTGGTCGGGCTCGAGCACCCTGTCGATGTCCGACCACGTCGTATGGATGATGCGTTCGTCGGGCAGGCCGAGGTGGTGCAACAGGACGACGGCCTCGTCGCCACGCGCATCGTCGTGCGTCAGCTTCACGTTCGAGAGCACCCAGTCGGCATGCGTCTGGGTCACGAGGAGCGGTCCTCGGTCGCCGGCGGCATGTTCGGCGAAGCGATGCCCGTCGATGACGCGCACGCCGTCGTTCACTGGATCGACACCGAGCGCGGCCCATGCGAGATCGAGGAAGCTCATCGACGCAACGACGTCGGTCACCACACGCGGGTCGCGACGCAACTTCTCGACGGTGGTCTCCAAGATGAGCGGCGATCCAGGCACCGCATAGAGCACCTCGCCGTGGGTCGTCGCCTCGTGCACGAGTCGCTCGACGATCGCGCGATAGACCTCGTCGAAGGTGGAGAGCGAGTCGTAGAGGTCGTCGAAGCTCGTCGCGTCACCGAGGATCGAGGCCGACGGATGTCGTAACGTGCGCACGAAGCGGTGCACGTGACGCGCGATCGCGTCGTGCGTGGCCTGCGTGACGTGGGTCGACGGCCCGGGCCCCAGGCCGACGACGGTGACGCGCGGCGTGGTCACGGTGCTCAGCTGGCGACGATCGTTCCGGTGGCCGGGTTGTATCGGCCGTACTTCGAGCCGATCTTGACGTCCGCGGTCGCCATGTATCCACCAATCAGGAACTCACCGGGGTTCTTGGCGAGCAACGTGGTGAGTGACAGCTTCACGTCGTCGAAGGGTCGCACGTAGATGACGTGGTAGCCGAAGCTGGATTTCACCGGACCGGTTGCAACGCCCGCCTTCGCCTCGAGTGCACCAGCGACGAAGTCATTGTCGAATTGCGTCTGGTAGTCGGTGAGTGGGATGCAGTCGCCCTCGGTGCCGCCGAGCACTCCACCGGAGTCCTTGGCGCCAGGCTCGATGCTGTAGTCGCCTGCAACCTTGGCGAAGTCCGCTCCGCCGGCGAGCACGTCGAGTGCCTCGCGTGCGGTGGACTCGTCCTCGACGAGGAGGTGGGCGACGCACATCATGCCGAGCGACGCAGGGCTCGCCTCATACATTGCCTTCAGCTCGCCTTCGTTCGGGGCCTTGATGCGCGCGAGGGCGAGGTCACCGGCGTTGAGCGAAATGATCAGCTCCTGCAGTTCTGCTCCGAGGTTGGCAAAGGCCGGGTCCTGTGCAACCTGCGTGCGCACCTTGTCGCGATCGGCGTCGGTGATCTCCTCGCCATATTGCGCGAGCAGTTCCTTCGTCGCCTCGCCTCGATAGAGGGCGGTGAGCACCGAGCGACTCGAGTCGCCCGGCACTTGGTCGTTTTCGATCGTGATCTGGCCAGACTCGCCGAGCTGCGTGAGGATCGTCTCCAGGTAGCCACTCGTCACCGAGTGCGTGCCGACCCGTAGTGCGTCGGTGGAGGTGGCGGACCCGCATGCGCTCACCCCGAGCGTTGCAAGACAGAGGAGGGCAACGACGCGACGGGAGAGGGGCTTGGTGGTCATCTGCGCAAGCCTAGTTGTCGTCATCGAACATCGACTGGAGAAAGCCGAGTACGGAACCGACGACGTCGCCCGACTTCGGCACCGCGATGGTGATCGTGTGCAGTTTTTCGTTCCAGTCACCCTGTGGTGCGAGTCGATTGAGACGCATGACACCGCTCGCCGGCAACGTGACGGGGCTCATGCGACAGCGCGCGTTCTCGACGACGACCTCGCGCAGTCCCACGCGGTGGCATTCGGCGCGGAGGTGTCCGACCTGAAGCAGTGCGGATGCTGCGTCGGGCAACTTGCCGTAGCGATCGAGCCATTCACGTTCGATGTCCTCGACGTCTGCGTGCGTCGTGACCGCGGCCAATCTGCGGTAGGCATCCAATCGAGATTCCTCGCGCGGCACGTAGTCGCTTGGCAGGTACGCGTCGCTCGGCACGTCGAGCTTCAACTCCGGCACGACCGATGGCACCTCCTCGCCCTTCATCTCGGCGACCGCCTCCGTCACGAGTTGGCAATACAGGTCGTATCCGACGGCGGCGATGTGTCCGCTCTGGGCCTCGCCGAGCAGGTTGCCCGCGCCACGGATCTCCAAGTCGCGCATCGCGATCTTGAATCCGCTGCCGAGGTCCGTCGCCTCGCCAATCGTCTTCAGTCGTTCGTAGGCCTCTTGGGTCAGCGTGCGGTCGCGGGGATGGAACAGGTATGCATACGCGCGCGATCCGCTGCGCCCGACGCGCCCGCGGATCTGGTGCAACTGGCCGAGGCCGAGCAGGTCTGCGCGTTCGACGACGAGGGTGTTGACCGTCGGCATGTCGATGCCGCTTTCGATGATCGTGGTGCACACGAGGACGTCGAAGTTGCCCTCCCAGAAGTCGAGCACCGTCTGTTCGAGGCGGCCTTCGTCCATCTGGCCATGGGCGATCGCGATGCGCGCCTCGGGCACGAGTTCGCGCAGACGCTGCGCGCGTTCCTCGATCGACTGCACGCGGTTGTGCACCCAGAACACCTGGCCGTCGCGCAACAACTCGCGTCGGATCGCCTCGACCGCCACACGGTCGTCCTGCTCGCCGACGTAGGTGAGGATCGGTTGGCGGTCTGCGGGTGGCGTCTGGAGCAACGAGAGATCACGGATGCCGACGAGGCTCATCTCGAGCGTTCGCGGGATCGGCGTGGCGGTGAGGGTGAGCACGTCGACGTTCGTCTTCAGCTTCTTCATCGCCTCCTTGTGCTGCACGCCGAATCGCTGTTCCTCGTCGACGACGAGGAGGCCGAGGTCCTTGAACACGATCTTTTCCTGCAGGAGCCGGTGCGTGCCGATGACGCAGTCGATCTCGCCGCTCGCGAGACCCGCGACGACCTTCTTTGCCTGAGCCGGAGTGAGGAATCGCGAGAGCACCTCGACGCGGATCGGATAGCCGCGGAATCGTTCGGCGAAGGTGTTGCCGTGCTGGGCGGCGAGCAGGGTCGTCGGCACGAGGACTGCGACTTGCTTGCCATCCTGGATGCACTTGAACGCCGCACGAACGGCGACCTCGGTCTTGCCGAAGCCGACGTCGCCGCACACGAGACGGTCCATCGGCACCGAGCGCTCCATGTCGGACTTCACGAGTTCGATCGCGCTGCGTTGGTCGGGGGTCTCGACAAACGGGAACGCGGCCTCCATCTCGTGTTGCCACGGAGTGTCCTGGCTGAACGCGTGTCCCGGGGCGTTGACGCGTTTCTGGTAGAGCACGACGAGTTCCTGGGCGATCTCGCGAACCGCGGAGCGCACGCGTTGCTTGGCGCGCGCGAAGTCGCTGCCGCCGAGGCGGTGCAGCGTCGGGGACTCACCTCCGATGTATTGGCGCACTGCGTCGATGTGGTCCGTCGGCACGTACAACTTGTCACCGTCTTTGTACGACAAGAGCAGGTAGTCGCGCTCCGAGCCGCCGATCGCGCGCGTGACCATTCCCTCGTACTTGCCGACGCCGTGCACGTGGTGCACGACGAAGTCACCGGGCTTTAAGTCCTGGAACACCGACGCCGAATCCCGCCGCGCCGGACGCACCGCGCGATGGGTCCGACGACGGCCCGTGAGGTCGGATTCGCTGATCACCGAGACCTTGGACTCGGCGAGCGAACATCCCGCGTGGAGGGCCGCCTCGACGACGAACACGCCGGGCTTGGTCATGTCGGCATTCGGCTGGCGCGCGAGGTCGACCACCGACACTCCGTTTTCGTTGAGCACCTCGACGAAGCGTCGCGCCGAACCTTGGCTGTCGGCGCACAGTGCGACCGTCCAGCCATCCCCGGCGAGCGAGCGCACGCGTGCCGCGGTGGCCTCGAAGTCGGCGGTGACGGGACCCCATCCAGTCGCTGCGACGTGCGGTTCGTTCGTTGCCTCCGCGGGCAACACGAGCGACGTGCTGCGCGACGACGACGTGGAGCGCAACAGTCTCTCGGCATCGGCATGCAATCGGGGGAACTCCTTGTCCGCGTCCCGCGCCCACGTCGAGGCGAGCGCTCGTGCAAGGTCGTCTTCCTCGGCGAGGAGGTCGAGCGCACGTGCTTGCATTCGTCGTGGTTCGACGAGCACGAGTCGCGTCTCACGCGAGAGCGTGTCGGTGAGCAACTCGTCGCGTTCGACGAGCCACGGGAGCCAACTCTCCATGCCCTCGAACTGCTGGCCCTCGACGATCCGGTCCCATTGCTCGAGTCCCCACGGATCGCTCTCCATCAGTGAGCGCGCTCGCTCGCGCACGTCGGTCGTCAGTTCGACCTCGCGGGCGGCGAAGATGACGACCTCGTCGAGGTCGTCGGCGCTGCGCTGGTCGTTCACGTTGAACGTGGTCAGGCGATCCACCTCGTCGCCCCACAGGTCGATGCGCACGGGGGCATCCGTCGTCGAGGGGAACACGTCGATGATCGACCCGCGTCGTGCGACCTCGCCACGGTGTTCGACGAGGTCTTCGCGTCGATAGCCGTCGGCAATCAGACGCTCCATCAGGTGGTCGGGGTTGACGTCGGTCCCACGACGCACGACGATCGGCTCGCGTGTCGTGGCACCCGGAGCGAGCTTTTGCAGGAGGGCGCGCACGGATCCGACGACGATGCGCGGCTGGTCGCTCGTGCGCAGACGCCACAACACCTCGAGTCTCTTGCCCATCGTCTCGACGCTCGGGCTCACGCGCTCGAAGGGGAGCGTCTCCCACGCGGGATACAGGAGTGCGTGCTGGGCTCCGACGTAGTGCACCAGGTCGTCGTGGATCAGTTGCGCCGCCGTGCCCGTCGGGGTGGCCACGACGATTGTCGAATCGGACCAGCGTTCGGCGAGTCCGGCGATGACGAGCGGACGGGCGATCTCGGAACAGGAAAGCGTCGAGTCGGTCGTCGTCACCGCGTCCAGTGCGGGGTCGCGCGAGGCGAGGAGGGCGAGGTCGCGCAACTTCATGATGGGTCGTGTCTAGCGGGAGTTGAAGCGCTGCATGGCGGCTACTGCGCCGCTTTCGACGACGGCCTGGGTGGCGTCTGCGGCGATCGCGACGGCGACGTCGAATGCCTGGCGGTCCTTGGCGTTGAACTTGGCGAGCACGTGGTCCGCGCCGCGCTCCTTGCTCGGAGGCTTGCCGATGCCGATGCGCACGCGCACGAAGTCCTGCGACTTCACGTGTTCGTTGATCGAGCGCAGACCGTTGTGTCCAGCGAGTCCACCACCAGTCTTCACGCGCACGACACCGGGTTCGAGGTCGAGCTCGTCGTGCACGACGACGATCTGCTCGGGACGTTCGATGCCGAAGCGCCGGGCGAGGGGACCGACGGCGCGACCGGAGTCGTTCATGTAGGTAGTCGGCTTGACGAGGAGCAGGTGCACGCCGTCACGATGGACTTCGGCGACGAGCGCGGATTCCTTGGCCGACTTGAGCGTGACGCCATAGCGGCGAGCGAGCTCGTCGATCACGTCGAAGCCGACGTTGTGTCGCGTGGAGTCGTAGTCGCGACCGGGGTTGCCGACGCCGACGACGAGTGCGTCGAAGGGTGTCCCTCGGCGCTTCAGCCGCGCATCGCGACCGAACAGCGCCATGGGTGTTACGACGCGGCGGGCTTGTTGTCGCCAGCGGCGGGAGCAGCACCATCTGCAGGTGCGGCGCCTTCCGCGGTTGCCTCGCCAGCAGCGGCTGCTGCCGGCTGTTCGGCTTCGGCGCGCGACGTGAGCACGGTGACGACGACGAGGTCCTCGTTCGCCACGGCGGTGACGCCCTTTGGCAGGGTGATGTCGCCGAGACGGATGACGTCGTTGACGGTCATCTCGGAGATGTCGATGAGGATCTCGTTCGGGATGTTGTTCGCGGTCGCGCGGACCTCGATGCGGTCCACGGCGGCGTCCACGAGGCCACCTTCCTGCACGACGGCCTTGGCGGTTCCGGTGAGGTGCACGGGGACTGCCATGACGATCTCTTCGCTCAGGTCGATCTGCAGGAAGTCGATGTGGCTCACGGTGCGCTTCACGGGGTCGCGCTGCAGTTCCTTGACGATCGCCGGATACTTCTTGTCGTCGACGTGCAACTCGAGGATGGTGTTGACGCCTGCGGGACCCGACAGCGCGGCACGCAGTTCGCGGCGCTCGACGGTGATCGACACCGGCGTCATGCCGTGGCCGTAGATGACGGCGGGGATGTGGTCCTCGGTGCGCAGACGGCGCGATTCAGCGCTGCCCGTCGTGCGACCGACTTTGGTCTTCAAGGTGGTTGTCATGGGGACTCCAGATGCTGCGTGTCTCGAGGTTCGTCGACCGAATCGCCGAACAACGGCTGGTCAGTCTAACGGCGGGTTTTCGGGAAAAAATCGGCCCTACGACTGGTTTTCACCGTCGAAGAGGTCGCTCACGCTGGTCTCGTCGAACACCGCAGACAAGGCGTCCGCAAGGATCTTGGCAACCGACAGGACCTCGATCTTGGGGAGGCGCTTGTCGGACGGCAGCGGAATCGTGTTGGTCAGCACCACTCGTTCGATGGGCGCCTTTTCCAGGCGCTCGATCGCGGGACCCGAGAGCACGCCATGGGTGGCCATCGCCCACACCTCGCGTGCACCACGCTCGATCAACAGCTCTGCTGCGCTCACGATGGTGCCGCCGGTGTCGATCATGTCGTCGGTCAAGATGCACAGCTTGCCCTCGACTTCACCGATGACTTCCTTGGCCACCGCGACGTTCGTCGTGCCCTTCGGTCGACGCTTGTTGATGAACGCGACGTCGGCGTTCATGTCGGCGAGGTGCTGGGCGAAGCGCTCGGCGACCTTCACGCGACCCGCATCCGGAGACACGATGACGACGCCGTCACGCACGTTGGAGCGCACGTACTTCTCGAGCACCGGCATCGCAGTGAGGTGGTCGACGGGGCCGGAGAAGAATCCTTGGATCTGGCCGCTGTGCAAGTCGATGGAGACCATGCGCTTGGATCCGGCGGCGGCGAACATGTCGGCGACGAGTCGGGCGGTGATCGGCTCGCGACCCTCTGCCTTGCGGTCCTGGCGGGCATATCCGTAGAAGGGGCAGACCGCGGTCACGCGCTTGGCCGATGCGCGATAGGCGGCGTCGATCATGATCAGCTGTTCCATGATCGAGTCGTTCACGCTGCGACCGTCGATTCCGGCGTGCGTCTGCATGATGAACACGTCGCCGCCGCGCACGCTCTCGCCGAAGCGTGGGCGCAACTCACCGTTGGCGAATTCGACGATGTTGGCCTCACCGAGTTGCACTTGCAGGTGTTCGGCGACCTCGGTCGCAAGGTCGGGATGAGTGCGACCGCTGTAGATCGCCATCCGCTTCGTGGTGACCTTGTCGATCGTCTTGTTCATGTTCCCCCGGGCGGCGCGTCGTTCGTCGACCCAGTGTAGAACGGCGGCCTCGGGCGGTCCGATTTGACGAGTGCGGGCGACGTCTCGCCGACGACCGATCGTCGGTGTCGCGCCGTGACGTCGGCAGCGGCCGACCATCGAGTTCCGGGGAGAGGACTCGAACCCCTATATGCGGGACCAAAACCCGCTGTCCTGCCATTGAACGACCCCGGAGTGACGACCCCACGGTATCCAATCGGAGGCGCCCAAATGGGTGCCTGCCCCGATAGCGTGTCGTGCGCTATGGGATCACTTGTCAAACGACGTCGCAAGCGCATGCGCAAGAAGAAGCACAAGAAGATGCTTCGTCGCACGCGTCACCAGCGCCGCAAGTAACTCCCGCTAGATCGTCTCGATCGCACTCGCGGTCGTCACCGTCGCACCAGGCAACTTCGCCGCCAAATCCCTGAAGTGTCCGCGCACCCACCACGTCGCGCCGCTGCCTGCAAGCACCGGTGACACGCCCGTCGCTTCGGCAATCGCGGTCTTCCACTGCACAAGCCGCGGTTCGACGACGAGTGCCGGGGCCTCGAGGTCATTCGGTCCGACCCCGCGACGATGTGCCGGATCGAGGTCGTCCCACGCGCGATAGACCGCGGGGGTCGACACGCCGAACGGCGGGGTGATCAACGTGACCTCGACGTCGCGATGGGCGAGCGGGGTCACCACCTCGCCGATGCCGGTCACGTGTGCGCGACCACCGACCATGCAGAACGCGATGTCGGCACCGATGCGCGACGCAGCCACGAGGTCGTCGAACTCGGCCCAGCGCAAGATCGCCGCCGCGTCCGCACTGCCGCCGCCGAGCCCGCCACCGGAGGGGATGTTCTTTTCGATGTGCACGTGGGCGTCCACCCCGCACAGTTTCAAAGCCTTGGCGACCAGGTTGTCCTCGCCGCTCGAGAGCCCCGAGGCGAACGGTCCGCTCATCGTGATGCCCGTCGAGGAGGTGTCGATCGTCAGCACGTCGTGGACGTCGAGGGAGATCATCTCGGCATCGATCTCGTGGTAGCCATCGTCGCGTACGCCGACGACGCGCAACGACATCGTCAGCTTGGCGTGAGCGTGCAGCGTCTCGATCATCCGTGCACCACCCGACACAGTCGACCCCATGCATCCACGTCGAGTTCCTCGGGTCGCGCGTCGCTTGCCACCCGCGCCGCATCGAACTGCTCCTGGGTCACGGTTCCCGAGAGCGAGCGGCGCAGCATCTTTCGTCGCTGGGCGAACCCGGCACGCACGAGTGAAAACAATCGTCGCGGGTCGACGTCGGCGACTGCGGGCGTCGCACGGCGCGTGAAGTCGACGAGTGCGGACTCGACGTTCGGCTTGGGCAGGAACACCGAGGCGGGGACGTCGGCGACGATGCGCGCGGTGGACCAATAGGCGACCTTCACCGACACCGCACCGTAGGCGCTCGTGCGGGGCGTAGCGACGAAGCGCTCCGCGACCTCACGCTGGACCATGACGAGGAGATGTCCGACCATCGGGCAGTCATCGAGGATGTCAGCGACGAGCGGGGTGGCGACGTTGTACGGCAGGTTGGCGACGACGTGCCACGTCGATGCACGTCGGGCGAGCGCTCCCCAGTCGAGCGTCGCCGCATCTGCGTGCACCACCTCGACGTTGGGGAGGCCTGCGACGACGTCGCGCAACACCTCGACGACGCCGTTGTCGATCTCGACTGCGACGACGTGCGCGCCGGTCTCGGCGAGGGCCAAGGTCAGCGAGCCGAGTCCGGCACCGATCTCGACGACGTGGTCGCCCGGGCCGACGCCAGCCAGACGAGCGATCTTGCGCACGACGTTCGGATCGACGACGAAGTTCTGACCGAAGGCGCGTCGGGGAGACAGCCCGTGTCGCTCGAGCAGTCCGGCGACGTCGCTTCGCGAATGGGTCACCAGGTGACCTTGACGGGGATCGGTGCGTCGATCAGGTCGGACAACTTCACGAACACGCTCTGGTGCAACACGATGGCGATCCCCGGGGGAACGAGGGTCGAATAGACGCTCAGGCACTTGATGCTCTGGCCGTTGTTGATGTTGGTGACGACGAGGTTCTGGCCCTGGGGCACGGTCGTCGAATAGCACACGGCGCGCTCGGTGTAGCCGAGCACGGTGAACGTGGCAGTTCCCGTGTATTCGTTCGCACTGGTGGCCGGCTTGGCGATCGCGGCCGTGCCGCTCGGAGGGAGCGCCGCCGGCCCGCCGAGGATGACCGGTACGGGGATGCTGTCCTCGATGATCGGAGGCACCGTGGTGTAGGTGGTGGTCGACTCGACGGCAGAGTCGTCGGATCCACCCGTCGTCGAACGCACGACGACGAGCGCAAGCATCGACACGATCGACAACACGACGATGCGCCGTCGTTCGAACACGCTCAGGGGCACGAAATCACGCTAAGGGGCGATGCCGGGAAACGCAAGGTTCGCATTGCGCGTGGTCGCACGTGCGAAATCTGCGACGTCCATCCCGCGCAAGTCGGCGATGTACGTGCCGACGACGCCGACGAGCGACGGTTGGTTCGGCTTTCCGCGATGAGGAACGGGAGCGAGGAACGGCGCATCGGTCTCGATGAGCACGTGATCGAGTGGGCACCAGCGTGCGGCCTCGCGCACGTCGTCGGCGGTCTTGAACGTGACGATGCCAGAAAACGACAGGTAAGCGCCGCGTTCGACGCACTTGCGTGCCTCGGTCTCGCCACCGGTGAAGCAGTGGAAGATGGTGCGTCGAGGAGTGCCGCACGAGTCCAAGACGTCGAAGGTGTCGTCCCAGGCCTCGCGGGTGTGGATGACGAGCGGCAGGTCGAGCTCGTGTGCGACGGCGATCTGTTCCGCGAACACCTCGCGCTGCACGGTGCGATCGGAGTGGTCGTAGTAGTAGTCGAGACCGCATTCGCCGACGCCGACGACGCGTGGTGCGGAGAACATCTCGCGCAGGGGATCGAAACCGTCCTTGGCGTCGTGTGGATGCAAGCCGACGGTCGCCCACACGTCGTCGTGGCGCGCGGCGATGTCGATGGCCTGTCGCGACGTCGTCGCGTCGGTGCCGATGACGATCATCTTCGTCACGCCGCTGTCGCGAGCCGCAGCCAACACCGCGTCGTGGTCGCCGGGCATCGCCTCGTCGTAGACGTGACAGTGGGTGTCGACCCACTCGACCTGCGAACTCATAGGGTCTTGCGCGGGAAGAGCGGTTGTCCCTTCGTCACGGTGAGTCCGCCTGGATAGCCACCCCACGCCGTGTCGCGACCGATCCGCACGTCGGCGATCGATCCGGACAGCCCGAGTCGCGACCAGATCTCCTGCGTCGTCGTCGGTAACGCTGGCTGGGCGAGGATCGTCACGATGCGCAGCGCCTCGAGTGCGTCGCCCATCACGCGATCGACGGCGTCGCCTGGTTCCATCTTCCACGGCTCGTGTTGTTCGAGGTGCGCGTTGGTCGCGCGGATCAGGTCCCACGTGGCCTCGAGTGCACGACTCGGTTGCACGAGGCCCCACGCCTCGCTCGTTGCGCGTACGCAGTCGGCGGCAATCGTCGCGAGTGGGGAGTCGGCTGCAGGTGCCGGACCGATACCGCCACACTTCTTTTCGACGACGGTGGCGACACGGGCGGCGAGGTTGCCGAGGTTGTTGGCAAGGTCCGAGTTGTAGCGGCTGGTGATGCCCTCGAGGGTGAAGTCACCGTCGTTGCCGTAGTTCGTGTCGGCGAGCACGTAATACCGGAAGCCGTCGACGCCGAAGTCGTCGATCAAATCGAGCGGATCGACGACGTTGCCCGCCGTCTTGCTCATCTTGGCGCCGTCGGTGAGCAGCCATCCGCCGACGGCCCAACCCTTCGGTGGCTCGATTCCTGCGGACATGAGCATCGCCGGCCAGTACACGCAGTGGAAGCGGATGATGTCCTTGCCGATGAAGTGGTAGTCGACCGGCCAGCGCGAGGCGAACCGCTCGTCGTCGGTGCCGTAACCATGCGCGGTGATGTAGTTGGCGAGCGCGTCGAACCACACGTAGGCGACATGGCTTTCGTCCCACGGCAGCGGGATGCCCCACGTGAGCGTCTTTCGACTGATCGAAAAGTCGTGCAAACCACCCTTGATGAACCCGATCACCTCGTTCATTCGAAACGACGGCGTGATCGCGTCCGGATGCTTGGCATACCAGTCGAGGAGTCGATCCTCGAAGCGCGAGAGACGAAAGAAGTAGTTCTCCTCCTCGACGTACGTGGTCGGCTTGCCGTGGATCGGGCAGTTGCCAGAGACGAGTTCGTCCTCCAGGAAATATGCCTCACAGGGCACGCAGTAGTGACCGCGATAGACGTCGGATTCGATGTCGCCTGCGTCGTAACACGCCTGGAGCAACGTGCGCACGCCGCGGGCGTGGCGCTCCTCGGTCGTGCGGATGAAGTCGTCGTGGGTGATGTTGAGACGCGTCCACGCCTCGGCAAAGAGCGGGGCGATCGAGTCGGCGAAGGCCTTCGGCGAGACGCCCTGGGCATCGGCGGCTTGCTGGATCTTGAGGCCGTGTTCGTCGGTGCCAGTCAGCAGGTGGACGTCGTCGCCGCACAGTCGGTGCCAGCGGGCGACGGCATCGGCGACGATCGTGGTGTAGGCGTGACCGAGGTGTGGCTTGGCGTTGACGTAATAAATAGGTGTCGTCGCGGAGAACTTGGCCACCTCTCCACACTAATGGCGTGTCCTAGTCTGACGCCGTGACATTTTCCTTCGACGAAGCAACCCGCGTCGTCGCTCGTAGCGAAGGACGATACGCAGGATCTGTACACGACGGTTGGGACATCCGTGGCAACGCGAACGGCGGATACGTGATGGCGCTCATGAACTCCGCGATGCGCGACGCGGCCGATCGACCCGATCCCATCTCGCTCACGCTGCACTACCTCGCACCGCTTCCTCCATGTGATTTCGAGATCGCAACCGAGGTGATCAAGCGCGGTCGTCGCTTCACGACAGTGAGCGCGTCGATGATCGTCGACGGCCGCACCGCGATTCGTGCGCTCGGCGCATTCGGCGAGGCGCCAAATCCGCCGACGGGCATGCACCACGTCGAGATCTCACCGCCCGACCTGCCGCCGTTCGAGGAGTGCCGAGCGCGGGATCCGCACTCGGAGAACATTCCACTTGCGCTGATGAGCAAGTTGAACATGCGCCTGCACCCCGACGACCTGGGCTTTGCCTACGGCGAGCCATCCGGTCGGTCACTCATGCGCGGCTACTTCGCCTTCGCCGATGGTCGACCGATCGACACGCACGCGGTGTTGCTCGCCGCGGATGCATTTGCGCCGCCGGTGTTCAACATCGTGGCCGTTCCGGGCTGGGTGCCGACCGTCGAGCTCACCGTGCACGTGCGTGCCACACCAGCGCCAGGACCGCTGCGCTGTTCGTTCGATGCGCGTGTCGTGCAGGGCGGGATGTTCGAAGAAGACGGCGTCATCTTCGACGAACGTGGAGTCGTCGTTGCCCAGTCCCGACAGATCGGGCTCGTTCCGCTCTGATCAGGTGAGGCGCAGCGCGAGCTCATAGACGAGCCGCTTCGGTGCGCCGTAGGAGAGGGCGACCTTGGCCGCTGCGTCTCGTTTGCTCAATCCGTTGGCGAGTTCCCGACGCAGGGCCTGCTCGAGTTGTTCCTCCGTCGCGGGTTCGGGCGGTGCCGCACCTTCGATGACGACTACGTATTCTCCGCGCGGTTCGTGTTGACGGGCGTGCTGCACCGCGTCGTGCAACGTGGCGCGTCGGATCTCTTCGTGCAGCTTGGTCAACTCGCGAGCGACGACGACGTGGCGCAACGGACCGCAGGCGACCTCGAGGTCGGCGAGCGTGCGCTCCAGGCGATGTGGCGCCTCGTAGATGACGACGGTGCGTCGTTCGTCGGCGATCTCGGCGATGCGTGACGCACGCTCCTGGCCGCTACGCGGGATGAAGCCTTCGAACACGAAGCGTGACGTCGACAGTCCGCTCACGACGAGCGCCATGACCACCGCGGCGGGTCCCGGTATCGCGGTGACGGGGATCGACCTGTCGATTGCCGCACGCACGAGGCGCTCACCCGGGTCGCTGATGCCGGGCGTTCCGGCGTCGGTGACGAGCCCGACGGTCTGACCAGCGAGCAGTCGTTCGACGACGTCGTTCGTTGCGTCGTGTTCGGTGTGTTCGTTGACGACGATGTAGGTCTTGCCCGACAACCCGAGGTTGTTCAGCATGAGCCCGGTGCGGCGAGTGTCCTCGCAGCACAGTGCATCGCAGGTCGCAAGCGCGTCGAGCGCACGCTGGGAAAGGTCCCCCATGTTGCCGATCGGGGTCGCGATGAGCACGAGCGAGCCGCTCATGACGAGCGCACCTCGACCGTGTCACCAGGCGCGAGTCCCCAACGTTCGAACGACCCGGCTTTCGCCTCGATCACGAAGCGTGAGCTGCGCACGAGCGGCCCGATGCGCCACGGGGAGAGCCGGGCTGCACGCAGGACGGTGCCCTGTGCATCCACGTAGGCGACGTCGAGGGCAAATCGCATTCCAAGCGAGTGCACCCAATTACACGGGGTGATGACGAGTGCCGTGTCCGTCGTCGTCTTGCCCAGCAGGCCGACGCGACGAGATCGTCGGGTCTCGGCGACGTCGGCGCTCGCGAGCACGCGACCATCGGAGACGAGCCACGCGGATCGAAGTGGTGGCGGAGTGCCCATGGCGGCTAGCTGTTGTGTCGAATCTCGAGGGTGTCACCGTCGACGACTTCGTAGTCCTTGCCTTCGACGCGAATCTTGCCCAGTTCCTTGGCCTTGTTCCATGAACCGATGGCGAGCAGTTCGTCCCAGGCGATGACGTCGGCACGGATGAAGCCACGCTGCAAGTCGGTGTGGATCTTGCCCGCACACTCCGGAGCCTTGGAGCCCGCATGGAAGGTCCACGCGCGCGTCTCTTTTTCACCGGTCGTGAAGAACGTGCGCAGGCCGAGCAGGTGGTAGGCGGAACGAATCATTCGCGGCAGTGCGCCTTCGCCGAGACCGAGCGCCTCCAACATGTCGATGCGGTCCTGACCGACGAGCTGTGCCGCCTCGGCTTCGAGCTGCACGCTCATGCCGAGCACTTCGATGTGGCCCTCGCTTGCCGAACCTGGCGGGGCGAGTTCGGCACGCACGCGCGCCTCCATCTCGGGGATCGTGTCGAGGGCGTCCTCGGCGACGTTGACGACGGCGAGCACTTCGCGGGCGGTGAGCAGGAAGTGCGGCGCGAGCAGTTCGAGGTCGTCTTTCGACAATCCGGCGCGATACAGCGGGCGACCTTCGGCGAGGTGCACGTGCGCGCGTTCGAGGGCACCCATTTCGTCGCCGAGCGACTTGTCCATGCGCGCGGCCTTTTGCGCACGGTTCATCCGCGTCTCGACGGTCTCGAGATCGGCGAGGGCGAGTTCGATCTCGACCACGCGCAGATGTTCGAGTGGGTCGCTCGGCCCGGGAATGTCGTCGTCGACGAATGCGCGCAGCACGAACACGATCGCATCGACCTCGCGGATGTTGGCGAGGAACTTGTTGCCGAGACCCTCACCCTTGCTCGCGCCCTCGACGAGGCCGCCGATGTCGACGACTTCGACCGTGGCGTAGACGGTCTTTTGGGTCTTGGACATCTCGGCGAGCGCATCCAGGCGCGGGTCGAGCACCTTGGCCACGCCGATGTTGGGGTCCTTGGTCGCAAACGGATAGGGGGCCGCCAGGGCGGCGCCGTTGGTGAGGGCGTTATAGAGGGATGACTTGCCCGCGTTCGGGAGACCCACCAGACCGAAGCGTTCCATAAGAGAGTGTCACGCTATCTGTGGGCCCAATGTGGCGCGGGGCGGGGCAATTGTTACTATGGCGGTAGTAGAAATTGTCCCACCCCCTGGGACCGAGGAGCACACCCCCATGACCACCTTTGATCTCGACCTCAGCAAGTATTCGCTGGGCTGGAGCGACGAGACCGAATACGCCTTCGTTCCCGAAAAGGGGATCACCGAGAACGTGATCGAACAGATCTCGTGGTGGAAGGGCGAACCGAAGTGGATGCGCGACCTGCGCCTGCGTTCGTTGAAAACCTTCGAACGCAAGCCGATGTTGCCGTGGTTCTCCGTGAACATGCCGGACATCGACTTCAACGACATCTACTACTACTTGAAGCCCGCCGCCGCCCAGACCGACGAGTGGGACGACCTGCCCGAGCAGATGAAAAAGACCTACGAAAAACTCGGCATCCCCGAGGCCGAGCGCAAGTATCTCGCCGGTGTGACCTCGCAGTACGACTCGGAGGTCGTCTATCACCGCAACCGCGTCGAGCTCGAGGAGCAGGGCATCTTGTTCTGCGACATGGACACGGCGCTGCGCGAGTATCCCGACCTCGTCAAGCAGTACTTCGGTTCCGTCATCCCGATGGGTGACAACAAGTTCGCCGCGTTGAACACCTCGGTGTGGTCGGGTGGATCGTTCATCTACGTTCCACCGGGCGTCGAGTGCGAGATGCCGCTGCAGGCCTACTTCCGCATCAACAGCGAAAACGCCGGCCAGTTCGAGCGCACGCTGATCATCGCCGACGAGGGCTCCAAGGTGCACTACATCGAGGGCTGCTCGGCTCCGGTGTACACCAACGACGCGCTGCACTCCGCCGTCGTCGAGATCGTCGTCAAGCCGAGTGCACACGTCACCTACACCACGATCCAGAACTGGTCGCCGAACGTCTACAACCTCGTCACCAAGCGTGCGCGTGTCGAGGCCGAGGGCCACATGGAGTGGATCGACGGCAACATCGGGTCCAAACTGACGATGAAGTATCCGAGCGTCTACCTCGTCGGCCCGAAGGCCACGGGCGAAGTGCTGTCGGTTGCCTACGCCGGACCAGGCCAACATCAGGACGCGGGCGCAAAGATGGTGCACGCAGCACCCGAGACGTCGTCCAAGATCGTCTCCAAGTCGATCTCCAAGGACGGTGGCATCACGACGTATCGCGGACTGGTGCGCGTCGAGGAAGGTGCCACGGGCTGCAAGAGCCACGTGCAATGCGACGCACTCATCTTGGACGAGGACTCCGAGAGCCGGACGCTGCCGTACATGGAAGTGGGCGAGCGCGACGCGCAGATCGGTCACGAGGCGACGGTCTCCAAGATCGCCGACGAACAGCTCTTCTACCTGATGAGCCGCGGACTCACCCAGGAACAGGCGATGGGCATGGTCGTGAACGGCTTCATCGAGCCCGTCACCCGCACCTTGCCCATGGAATACGCCGTGGAATGGAGCCGCCTCATCGAATTGCAGATGGAAGGCTCCGTCGGCTGACGCTGTAGTTGCCGCGAGACTGATCACCATGGCGATGCGTTCGGAATGTAAGCACTTCGAGTCCCGCACGTATGCCAACGGCGACACGATGCGCCGCTGCAACCTCGGTCTCGCACCCGATGCGCCGTGGCGGTGCCCGGAGAACTGCGAGAAGTACGAACGACGCATGGTCGACGTGGCCTGGGCGCACGGATCACTGGTTCCCCCGGCGACTCCGGTCGAGCCCGACAGCCTGAACGACGGCACCGCAGCCGCGGTGTTGGACGAGGCGGCATCGATCATCGACGCGGCGATGGGTGACGTGCTCGCCGACTTGAACGACAAGCGCAAGAACAAGAAGAAGAATCGCGACAAGAAGAAAAAGAAGTAGATGACGACCCTCGCACTCCCCACGATCGACGAAGAGATCTGGCGCTACAGCCGGATCAACGAACTCGACCTGTCCGCTTATGCGCCGTCGACCGTCACCACGATCGTCTCGGGCGCCGACGGCGTGCGCGCCAGCGACGAAGCGTCCCTCGTCGGTGTGGCGATGACGAGCGATCCGGACGTGTTCGCCGAGATGAATCGCACGACACCCGACGTGGTCGCACTGTCGATTCCGCGCAACGCCGTGCACCCGCACACCATCGTCGTGGAGCGCACCGTGTCGTCGTCGGGAATCGTCGCATTCCCACGCCTCGTGATCGACGCCGCGGAAAACTCCGAGGTGACGGTCATCGAACGATTCACCTCACAGGACGGCGTCGCATCGCTCATCGTGCCCGTGGCCGAGATTCGCGCGGCCCAGTCCGCACGCGTCACCTATCTTGCGATCAACGAACTCGGTTCGTCGACGTGGCAGATCGGCCACCAACTAGCCGTCGCAGACCGAGACTCGACCGTACGTGTGTTCACCGTTGCACTCGGCGGCGACTACGCCCGCGTGCGCGCGGAGGTCAAACTCGTCGGCCAGGGTGCGAGCGCCCAGCAGACCGCGTTGTACTTCGCGGACTCGACGCAGATGCACGACTTCCGCACGCTGCAGACGCACGAAGCGCCCCGCACGCACAGCGACCTGTTGTTCAAGGGGGCCGTGAAGGACACCGCCAAGAGCGTCTACACCGGGCTCATCAAGATCACCGAGGACGCGACGAAGAGCGAGGCGTTCCAGACGAACCGCAATCTCACCCTCTCGCACGGCGCGTGGGCAGAGAGCGTGCCAAACCTCGAGATCGAGACCAACGATGTGAAGTGCAGTCACGCCTCGACGGTGGGTCCGATCGATGACGACCAGCGCTTCTATCTCGAGTCGCGCGGCATCCCCACGGACATCGCCGAACGACTCGTCGTCTTCGGGTTCTTCGACGAAGTCATCGAGCGACTCCCGCAATCGGCGTTCACCGACCAGTTGCGCGCCAAGGTCGCCGCCAAGTTGGGGAGGGCGATCTAGATGGCGACGAAGGTCTGCGCACTCGCCGATCTCGAGCACGGCAAAGCCCGCAAGTTCGACGTCGGTGGCAGGGCGGTCGCCGTCGTGCGCATCGACGACACCGTCTATGCGATCGGCGATCGCTGCAGCCACGCCGACGTCTCGCTCTCGGACGGAGAGGTCTACTGCGACACCAAGGAAATCGAGTGCATTCGCCACGGCAGCGCGTTCAGCCTCGTCACCGGCCAACCACAGACCCTTCCCGCCACCCAACCGGTTCCCGTCTTCGTCGCACGTGTCGTCGACGGACACGTCGAGATCGACACGGAGGTCGCCTCGTGAGCACGCTCGTCATCTCCAACCTGCAGGTCAGCGTCGCAGGAAACCAGATCCTGAACGGCGTCGACCTCACCATCACCTCGGGTGAGGTGCACGCGGTAATGGGACCGAACGGGGCAGGCAAGTCGACCTTGTCGGCGGCCATCATGGGCAAGCCCGGCTATGTCATCACGGGTGGCTCGGTCACCCTCGACGGCGTCGACATCCTCGCGCTCCCGACGTGGAAGCGTGCCGTCGCTGGTCTGCACCTTGTCATGCAATATCCGACCGAGGTCCCTGGCGTGAAGCTGGACGCAACGCTCGCCGAAGCCCTCGTCGCGCGCGGACGGTCGACTGCGACGCTGGCGTCGACGATCGATGCCGAAGCCGCACGAATCGGATTCGACTCCGAGCTCGTGCACCGGCCACTCAACGTCGACCTGTCGGGCGGCGAGAAGAAGCGCAACGAGACGCTTCAGTTGGCGATCCTCGAGCCCAAGATCGCCATCCTCGACGAGCTCGATTCCGGTCTCGACATCGATGCATTGCGCGACTGCGCCAAGCGGGTCGAAGCCGCGACGAAGGAGACGAACCTCGGCGCACTCGTCATCACGCACTACAGCCGTCTGTTCGAGGAACTGAAGCCCGACTTCGTGCACATCCTCGCCAAGGGACGCATCGTCAAGAGCGGTGGCCCGGAGCTCGCCGACGAGCTCGAGCGCGACGGCTACGCCGCATTCGTCTGAACGCATCACCCTCGTCGGCCCGCCCTCTCGCTGGCAGACTGAATCCATGAGCGAGATCCATCCGAACGTGGTTCGCGTCGTCGCGGCAGCCCGTGAACGTGGCCTTGAAATCACGACTCGTCGATTCCCGGAGGGGACCAAAACCGCTCAGGATGCGGCGAATGCGATTGGGGTCTCGGTCGGTCAGATCGTCAAGAGCCTCGTGTTCGGTGTGGATGGGGAGATCGTGATGGCATACGTCAGTGGTGCGAATCAGCTCGACGAAAAGAAGCTCGCGATTGCCGCCGGAGGCACGAAGTGTTCACGCGTGGATGCCGATGCAGTGCGGGAAGCGACGGGGTATCCGATTGGTGGCGTACCGCCCTTTGGCCACACAACTCAACTGCGCATCTTCATCGACCCCGATCTGTTGCAGTATGACGAGGTGTGGGCTGCGGCGGGAACGTGGAACGACAACTTTGCGATTGCGCCGAATGAGCTGGTGCGCGTCAGTGGTGGAGTTGTCACCGACCTGAAGCGTGGCTGAACTCTCAGCCGTAGATCAACAACATTGTCATCAAGCATTTCCTTAGTGCGCTCATGACGTCTTCTGGTGAATTCGTTGCTCGTCCACGACGCGGGGTCGTCTAGTCGCCCTTCAGGTGGTTCTTTGGGCGCGGCTGACTGAGCCTGCTTCCGACAGGGTGGATCCTCGGCGTTTTAATTGAGAACTCCCTCGGCAGATTGACAGGGCGAAGGTGACTTCACGGTCAACAAGCACACGTCCGTCTAGTTTGCACTCATGATTCTTGAACACGCACGTCTGAGTGTCCTGCCCGGTCGGGGGAGCGACTTCCTCAAAGCATTCTCCGAGGCCGCTCCTATCATCACGTCGATGGGCGGCTGCGTCGACATGAGGCTGTTGCGATGCCTCGAGTCGGAGGACGAATTCCTGCTACTGGTCGAGTGGGAGACGGTGGAGCATCACACGATTGGCTTCCGCCAGTCGGAGCACTATCAGCGCTGGCGAGCGTTGTTGCATCACTTCTACGATCCGTTTCCTGAAGTGCTGCACTTCGATGATGTCGCACTTCCGAAAACAAGCAGAAGTCAATGATTCGGTGGGAACGGGTAACGTTTGCCTGTGGCCTCCGGTCGACGAAGCAAGTGTGCGGTGAAGCGCGGCGAGGTGGATCTCGAGCATTTTGAACAGCGCGATGGCGAGTGGCGACGTATTGGACTTGCTGCACCGGCTCGTCGGGCACTCGTCAGTGCTCGTCTGACGCAGTTACGTCAGTTGGCGAAGTGGACGCGCACAGACATCGCCTCCCTCCATGGCATGGGACCAAACGCCATGCGCAAGCTCGACGAGGCGATGAAGAGCGGCGGAGTTTCATATCGTTCGTGACAGGGCGCTACGAACTGTGCTCTGGGAATTGTTCGATAAATCACTGCGCTTGGTTCTCTGACCTTCAGTTTCTCCAGCTCATGACAGCTTCACTGGTCGCACTACGGTGAGGGGAGTGGACATGTCATACGGACTCGTGCCCGTCGGAGTAGTCCGTAGTACTCGTACGACTCCGAACGATGATCGCTGGGATGCCGAGACGTCGTCAGTAGAGCTATTGGCACCATTTGACGAACGGTCAGTGAAGTCTCTTGCCGAGTTCAGTCACTGCATCGTGATCTTCGTGTTCGACAAGGCGACGTGGGACCCTTCACTGATGTCACGGCACCCCCGTGGGAACACGGATTGGCCCGAAGTTGGGATCTTTGCCCAGAGGGCAAAGGACCGACCGAATCGACTCGGCGTGACCGTGTGCAGGATCCTTGGCGTGTCGGGAACCACGATCGAGCTCGCAGGTCTCGACGCGATCGATGGTTCTCCAGTGGTGGACATCAAACCGTGGATGTCGGAGTTCGGACCTCGTGGCGCAGTCACGCAACCGAAGTGGTCGACCGAACTCATGGCGCACTACTGGTGACGTATCGATCGGAGTGAAGGTCCGCGTACTCGCCTGTCCAATCGCAGGTATCGGTGTCGCAGTCACTATGGTGAGCGAGGGATGAGTGACGTGAGGCGGGGTGTGTCGTGACGACGTCTTCACGTGGAGTCTTTGCCGGAACCGATCGATTCCCTGGACGGTGGATTCTCGTTGCCTCCTTCACGCTCCTCATGTTTTCCTCGGGAGTGGGCTTCTATGGGCTCGCGGTCTATCTCCAAGCGTTCAGCAGGGAGCTTGGTTGGTCGGTGTCGTCGATCTCGCTTGCGACGACCTTCTTCTTCCTCGTCGGCGGAGTGTCGGGCCTGTCGATCGCAAAGTTCATCGCCAAGCACGACGTGCGAATCATGATCGTTGCCGGCGCTGTCGTTGGTGCGGGGTCGCTGTACTGCATGCGATTTGTCGACCAGCGGTGGCAGCTCTTCATCATCTATGCGACGTATGCGCTCGGGTGGGCGGCATCCGGCGTCGGACCCGTCACGACCGTGGTCACGAGGTGGTTCCACGCCAAGAGAGCCGGGGCGATCGCCATCGCCTCGACGGGGCTGTCGGTCGGTGGAATCGTCGTGACGCCCTTCGTGAAATGGATCCTCGACGACATGGGCATCAGGGACGGCTCGCCGTGGCTCGCCCTCATCTGGTTCCTCGGAACGGTGCCGATCACGCTGCTCTTCTTGCGGCCACACCCACACACCTATGGATGGATGCCTGACGGGGAGCGTGTCGCACCCGGTGAACAGCCACGTCTGACGGGAACGCCGCTCGCCGAGGCAATGCGCAGTCGGTTCTTCATCGCAGTCACCATCGCGTTCATCTTCACCTTTGGCGCGCAAGTCGGTGGAGTGCAACAGCTCGTGAAGCTGGTGGAGGAGCGCACGGATCGGTCGACCGCAACGCTCGGGACCGTCGTGTTGTCACTTCTGTCGATCGTGGCCCGCTTCGCCGGCAGCCGAATCGTCGCGCACCTTGACATGACTCGCTTTACGGTCGGTGTCGCCGGGCTGCAAGGACTGTCGCTCGCGATCATTGCGGTGTCCGATTCGCGCATCATGCTCCTCGTAGGGATCGCCCTCTTCGGAGCGACCGTCGGCAACATGCTGATGATGCAGACGTTGCTCATCGCACAACGATTTGGCGTCCTCGACTATCCACGCATCGTCGCCCGCCAGAGTCTCATCTCCTACTCCGGGACCGCCCTGGGTCCGATCCTGCTCGGCTGGTTGCACGACGCAGCCGGCGGTTACCGATCCTCGTACCTTGCGGCAGCGGGATGTTCACTCGTCGGTGTGGTCTTGTTGTCACTCGCCGGACCGGCGACGCCACAGACCGAATGATCGAGTCTGTGTTCGGCGCGCGAGTACCCTAACGCTTGGTCGTGATTCGACCGACACAACACGATGAACTTCCTGCCTGACCTCGCGACCAGCACACCGCTCTGGCTGGCCATGACCACCGTCGGAGTGAACGCAGTCGTCGGAGCGCTGCGTGCGACCATCGACGACGAGCGCCATTGGGACATCGTCGGGTTGTCGACCTTTGGCGTCCTCATGGGTCTCGGTGGAGGATTCATCCGTGACGTGCTCGTGGGAAACGTTCCCGTCGAGAGCCTGCGCACCCCGTGGCTCCTTGCAACCGTGGTCGGGGCGATCATCCTCGTCCTTCTCTTCGGCCAGCGGTTGTCACGTGTCGGAGTCCTCGTCAGGTTGCTGAACGCACTCGCACTTGGGCTGTTCGCGATTTGCGGCGTCGCATATGCGCTGCGGGCAGACCTGCCCGTCATTTCGGCGATTTTCGTCGGTGTCGTCTCCGCCGTCGGTGGCGGGGTGCTGGTGTCGATGATGAAGGACGAGGTTCCGGACATTCTGCTCACGAGTGCGCCGAATGCGCTCGTCGCACTGCTCGTGTCCGGGGTGTATGCCGCAACGGACGTCTGGGACTCACGGGCTGCTGGTGTCGCCGGTATCGCGACGGCGATCGTCGCGCACTACGTCGCTCACTCACTCGGTTTGCGCACGCGTCGAGCGGACAGTCCGGCCGCATTGCTGTTGACGCGCGACAAGCGGGAAGGCTGATCGACTCAGCTCTGGGATCGATGGATCTCCGGTAGGAGGTCGAAGTAGACGGTGACCACCTTGGTGTCGTCGTCGACGTGTTCGCCGACCCCGCTCCAGTAGGCGGTGTGGCTTGCGCGAAAATCAGCCGCGTTCAGGTCACCCTCAGCTTCGGCGAGTGCGAACTCGTCGGGGACGTCGGCGAAGCGAAGCACCTCGACGCGTGTGACGCGCAAGGTTCCGACGTGCGCTCCGTCGTTGTCGACCATCGCAAGGAGTTCACCGACGTGCTCGACTTCTTCACCCTCCGCGGCGTAGTCGTGGGCGAGACCTGCGGTTGCACGCTTCGAGCCGTGCAGGACGAGATTGACGAGTGCCGCCCGCGACGGGCCCGGGGTGCCGAATTCGATCGAACGAATGCCATCGACGCGCGGAAACATGGCGACATTTTATGGACGGAGTCGTCGTTCGAACACGACGGCATCGACGACCCCCGATCCATCGGGGCAGCGTTCGGTCGTGCCGCACGTTGACTCGACGAATCCCACGCCACGCACGACGGCCTGGGACGCGACGTTGGTGGATGCGATCGTCGCGGTGACAACCGTGACGTCGGACCAGGTGGAGAGCTCCTCGCAGACGAATCGAACGGCGGCTGCTGCTGCGCCGCGGCGTCGCGCCCATGGCGCAATCCAGTAGCCGATCGATGCGGTGCCGTCGACCACGTGATGGACGCCGATCATCCCGACGCCCTCGGACGATTCACCGTCGATGATGACCCACGCCCTCACTTCACCTGCCCAATCCTCGACGAATGATCGTGCATGGTCCGTCGTGTACGGACGGGGAACGACCGTGAACCGCAGGATCTCATCGTCCTGGCATGCGCGTGTGATCCACTCGACGTCGTCGAGGAGTGGCGCACGGAACTCGAACACGTCACAACAGTAGGTGGGTGTCTTCGACCCCGTCGCCGGAATTGTCGACTGTCTAGGCTCGGACCATGACTCCAATTGCCGTTCCGTTGGGCGTCGTCTTCGACTGCGCCGATCCGATTCGACTCGCCGGATTCTGGCGAGAGTTGGTCGGTGGCGAGATCGACGACCGAACGACGTCGCCGACGTGGATCGGACTTGGAGACGTGCCGCACTGGCGCAACATCGGGTTCCAGAAGGTTCCGGAGGGCAAGGCGGTGAAGAATCGCGTGCATGTCGACCTCGACGTCGACGACTTGGACGCAGCGGTGGCGCGGGCGGCGGCCCTCGGGGCCACGGTCGTCGGATCGGTCGTGGAAGAACCGACGAACTGGTTCCAGGTGATGGCAGACATCGAGGGCAACGAGTTCTGCTTCATCTTGCGCAAGGGACGCTCGTGACGATCGACGACGTCGGGCGCCCCGAGCCACCGATCGGCTCCGACGAGGTCGCCACACTGCTCGGCTTTCTCGATTATCAGCGCGCCACCCTCGAATGGAAGACGCGAGGAGTGGACTCTGCAGGCATGTCACTGCAGGTGGCGAAGTCGACGATGACCCTCGGTGGCTTGCTCAAGCACATGGCGTGGGTCGAGGACCACTGGTTCTCGTACTTTCTCTTCGACGTCCAGCGCAGCGAACCATGGCGCTCGGTGGACTGGGCGGCCGACAACAACTGGGAGTGGAACTCGGCGGCGGATGATTCGCCGGAGGAGCTTCGCGAACTGTGGGGCGACTTCGTCGCCCGGTCGCGGGCGAACGTGCAGCGGGTCATCGGTTCGGGCCTCGACCAACTCGCTTCTCGCACGTGGCCGAGTGGTGAGTCGCCAAGTCTGCGTTGGATCATCGTGCACATGATCGAGGAGTACGCACGCCACAACGGACACGCCGACGTGCTGCGGGAAGCCGTCGACGGAGAGACCGGGGAGTAGGCCGGCTAGACGAAGTCGGCGATGACGAGCTTTCGCATCTTCACCATCGTCTCCCACGCGCGCATCCTCACCGCGTCGTCTGCGTGCTGGAGAAGTGGGTTCAGCATTCGAGGCACGATCTGCCAGCTGACACCGAAGCGGTCCTTGCACCACCCGCACATGCTCTCCTCGCCGCCGTCAGCGACGAGTGCGTTCCACAACCGGTCGATTTCTTCCTGGGTGTCGCACAACACCTGGAACGACACGGCCTCGGAATGGGTGAAGTGGGGGCCACCGTTGAGCGCGGCGAATGGTCGGCCGAAGAGCGTGAACTCGACGACGAGGACGGTTCCCTTCGGTAACTGGGCGTCGTCGAGGTAGTAGGAAACGGAGTCAATCGAGGACTCGGGAAAGATCGACACGTAGAACTCGGCCGCCTCATGGGCGTTGCGGTCGAACCACAGATATGGCGTCGCTCCGCTGATCGTCATGACGTCGACTCCTTGTCGTCCGTGCTGCGACGACGTGACACCCCCATCGACACGATCGTTGCGGGCACGAAGAACGCTCGACCGTGGAACGACACGTCGTGCCACGCCTTGGTCGTGAGGGGTGCGTGCCACGCCCGAATTCGATAGATCAGGAACACGAGGACTGCGGCGTGGAACGCGATGATCGACCACGCATAGCCGTCGGTTCCGAGGACGTCGAGGAAGGGCGCGGCAAGGAGCGGTCCGACCATCGCCCCGAGTCCATACAGCGTCACCAACTGGGATGCCGCTGCGCTCGTGTGTTCCGGTGAGACCCAGTCGTTCGTGTACGCACCACCGATCGCGTAGAGCGGGAAGCTCAGGCCGCCGATGACGAAGAGGATGAGGATCATCCAGTTGCTGTTCGGGTCCTGGGTCAGCATCACGAAACCCATTCCGATTGCACCGAGGGTGACGAGGACACCGATGATGCGGCGATCGAGGTCGTCGGACGCCGCACTGATCGGCCACGTCAGCGCCATGCCGCCGATCTGGACGACCGCGACGAACACGCCGACACGACCCGTCGACAGGCCTTCACGGGTGGCGAAGATGACCGCCATGCCGAGCAGGCCTCCGTGGGCGAGGCCGACGAGCAGGATCGTGCCCACGCCAGTGGGAACGATCCGGGCGAGTTCGCGCATCGAGATGTGTTCGTGTTGCTCGACGGGCGGCGTCGCGGCCTGCTCCGAGATCGCCACCGGAATGACGGCGAGTGAGGCGACCATGGCGGCAAAGGCAAAGCCTGTGAGCGTGCGCGCGTCGAAGTTGAACACGAGCAACTGCCCCGCGCCGTAGGCGCCGATCGTCACCACGTTGTAGATCGCAAGCAGGCGGCCACGGAAGGTATTGGTGGCGAGACCGTTGAGCCACGACTCTGCGACGACGTAGAGGCCCGCGAAGCACAATCCGGTGACGACGCGCATCGCGATCCACACGATCGGGGAGCCGTACGCACCGGTGATCAACACGGCGGCGCTGAGCAGCGAGGCGAGCGCGGCATAGACGCGGATGTGGCCGACCTGGGCGAGTGCACGCAGCGCGTACCACGATCCGACGAGGAAGCCGGCGTAGTACGCCGTGGTGATGCCACCGCTGACCAATGTCGGGAGTTGCTTGAGTTCGGCGCGGATGCCGACCAAGGTGCCGACGACGCCGGCGGTGACAAGGAGGAGCGACAGCCCGATGAAGAGCCCCCATGTCGCGAGCAGGATGGCGCGACGATTCGGCGTCAGCTTCGGGAGGAGGGGCACTGATTCAGTCAACCACGCGTTGCGTCGTCGTCGTGGTTTTGTTCGAGTTCGGCGACCGCGACGTCGACGGGGCGCAACAGTCGGCGACCGATGATCGCACAGCCGACCATCGATGCCGCCGACAGGATGAACGGACCGCGCAAGCCGAGCAGTCGGGCGGTGAGGCCACCGAATGCGGCACCGAATGGAACGATGCCCCACGACACGGTGCGTGACGCTGCATTCATGCGTCCGAGCATGCGTGATGGGGTGAGTTGCTGGCGCAGCGTCGTGTTCAACGAGAGCCACAGTCCCGTGCCAATGCCGAGGATGACGTTGGAGGCGATCGCGATCGGTGCGTTCGAGGTGAAGGCCATCACCGTCGTGGCGACGGCCCACAACCACATCGAGATGACCATCGTCGTCGTGGTGCCGGAGCGGTCGACGAGGCGTTGGATGAAGAACCGACTGACGACCGTGCCGACTGCCGCGCCAACCGACAGGGCGGTGAACGTGACGTCGGTACCGCCGAGGATCTCGTCGTTGTAGAGAACGAGCAGCGAGATTGCGGCGAAATAGAAGAAGTTGACGAAGGCGAGGATCTCGGTGAGCCTGCGCAACGGCTTGTGGTCGCGAAGGAAGCGCAGTCCGTCCAGGACGTCGTCGCGGAATCGCGTCGTCGGCTTGTCCACCGCATGTTCGTCGGGGATCGCGGCGATCAGACCCGCGGAGCCGGCGAACGTCACCGCATCTGCGATGAAGGGCAGCGACCTCGTCGCGTTGAACAGTGCGACGCCGAGTGGCGGGCCGATGAACTGCGTCGAGACGATCTGCGCACTGGCGAATCGGGCGTTGGCGGGAAGCAACTGGTTCTGTCGCACGATCGCCGGAATGAACGCCTGGGCTGCGTTGACGTGCAAGGTCTCGCAGATGCCGAGGAGGAACGCACAGACGTAGAGCTGCCAGATGGTCACGACGTCGAGCAGGATGGCTGCGCCGAGTGCACCGACGATCACCATGCGTGCAAGGTCGGCGCCGATCATCAACTTGCGTCGGTCTGAACGGTCCGCGATCGCTCCGGTGAAGATCGAGAACAGCAACCAGGGGAGCCGGGTGGAGATCGTGATGCCGGCGATGAGCACTGGGTCGCGGGTGAGGAGGGCGGCAAGCAACGGGAACGCAGTGACGAACATCCCGTCGCCGGAACTCGACACGAGGATGCTCAGCCAGACAAAGCGAAAGTCGCGACCGAGGTCCTCTCGTTGTGCACGTCGTCGTCGCATACCCACCGTGTCCAACCTATTCGCTGTGACCCGTTCGTTTTCGGTCCTCACGGTTAGCGTTGCTCGAATGCAGCGACTCACGATGTTTCCCCCGGATCCCGACTATCCGCTCATCCACACCCGCCGTTACGAGGTACGCGCATTTCGCATGTCGGCGGACAGGTTCATGTTGCGCGGCGTGGTGTGTGACGAAAAGCCCGCCGGGCTCTACATCGATGCCGATCCCGAGCCGCTGTGGATCCACCACATGGTGGTGGACCTCGAGATCGAATTCCCGACCCTGCGCATCGATAAGGCGCACGTCGAGTATCACAGCCATCCGCACTTCGAGTGCACGAACATCGTCCCGCACTACCAAAAGTTGGAAGGTCTCTCGATCGCCCGCGGCTTCAACGCCAAGGTGAAGGAACTCTTCGCCGGTCCACGGGGCTGCACCCACATCACGGCCTTGCTGTCGGCGATGGCGCCCGTCGCCGTGCAGACCCAGTGGTCGATGCGGATGTATGAAGCCGCTCAGGGGGTCGCCGACGGCGACATCTCCCACGACTCAGAGGAACTGCGTCGCCGTCGTTTCGACGGCACGATCAACACCTGTCACGTGTGGGCCGAGGATGGCCGACTCGTGGACCTCGTGCGCAGTGGGGCGGAGATCGAAACTCCCGTGGCAGTGAGCATCAGACTGAAGGAGCTCGGTCGCAGCGAGGACGACTGGCGGCGGATGCACGGATAACGAAAAAGGGAGCGGTCCCGAAGGACCACTCCCTTTTTGCAGTTGTGAAGACGCGTTGGTCTAGAGCGCGGCGCCCCACAGGCGGCTGCCGAGTTCCCAGCCGATGTTGGTTCCTTCGGACGCGGCGACGGCGTAGAGGAAGAGTGCGCCACCGGCCATCGAGATGTTCTTGAAGAACGCGATGGTCTCGGTCTGCTTGGCCTGGGCGTCGGTCTGTGTCCAGAAGTCGTGCATCTTGAGCGCCATGATCACGAGCAGTGCGGCAAGCACGAGCGCGCCGAGGTCTGCATACACGCCGAGGATGACGGAGAGTCCGCCGAGGCCGAGGAGGATGCCCGACAGGAGGATCGAGGCCTTGGCGGCCGGGACCTTCTTGAATTGTGCATAGCCGACCATGTGCTGGCTCTTGGTCAGGTGGTTGATTCCCGACGAAACGAAGATGAGACCGAAGAGGATTCGGCCGATGATCATGATGGTGTCCACTAATTGCTCCTTGTATGAGATGCCGGAGGTCCGGCAGGGGTAGTTGCGAGCACAACTATAGAGCAAAAATAGTTGCGTACGCAACTATTACGGTATGATGACGACCGTGCCGAGGACCAAGTGGCTGAACCCAGCGGAGATGAGGGCATGGCTCGCCTACGTCACGACGTCGGTCGACCTGCAACGCGCCATCGAACGCGACCTCGAGCCGTTCGGTCTCGACGGAGGCGACTACCAGCTGCTCGCCATGCTCTCGGACGCGACGGATCGTCGCATGAAGATGTGCGATCTCGCCGACACGCTTCGCCTGTCGCGTAGCGGACTCACTCGTCGGATGGAAGGGGTGCTCCGCAAGAAGCTCGTTGGTCGAGTGCAGAGCGAAGGCGACAAGCGGGTGGCATATGCCGTACTGACGGACAAGGGGATGAACCTGTTGCGCACGGTCGCCCCACATCACGTCGACAGCGTTCGACACCACATGATCGACCGACTGAACGACACGGAGATACGTGCGTTGGCGACCGCGTTCGAAAAGATCGCCAAGGGGCTCAACGAGACGCACTGATACGATGCGGAGGTGTTCATCCGCAAGTTCGTGACAACGTGTGAAGACATCCTCGGTGAGCAGTCGGTTCCGACCGGCCGAGTCGTGCGCAAGGCGGTGAGCAGTGCGGTGATCACCAACCCGTTCGCATCAAAGGCCCAACGCGACCTTTCCGAGCTCGAGGCGATGGGGGCTGAGATTTCCGGCCAACTTGCCGAGCGGGCGTTGGCCGCACTCGGCGTGCGCGCCGACGAGGTGACCGCCTATGGCAAGGCCGCGATCGTCGGCGTCAACGGCGAGATCGAGCATGCGGCCGCCCTCATCCATCCACGGTTCGGGGCGCCCGTGCGCAAGGTGGTCGTGAAGGGTGACGACATCATTCCTTCAACGAAGAAGGTTGCCGTCGCCGGCTCGCCGATCACGATTCCGATCACGAACAAAGACGACATCTGGTCGTTCGACGAGATGGATTCGATCGAGGTTCGCATCGACGACTCACCGCGCCCGGACGAAATCGTGGTGTGCGTCGCGCTCGCCGTCGGCGGTCGGCCGTTCGCCCGCACGAAGAAGCCCGGCTGATGTTCAAGGCGATCATCCTGCTCACCGCTGGCGACGACCTGTCGCACGACGCATTCGTCGCGTGGTGGTTGAACGAGCACGCCCCGCTCGCGCGCCAGTTGCCGAAGTTGCGCAAGGCGACGTTCAACGTCGTCGACTCACCCCAGCCTGGACAGCCGAACGGTGTGTCAGAGCTGTGGTTCGACTCGCAGGCAGACTTCGATGCGGCGTATGCCTCCGAGATCGGCAAGTCGGTCGTGGCGGACTCGCTTGCACACGTGTCGGGGCGCACCCGACTGATCGTGACGGAAAACGTCGTCCTGGACTAGCGCGTCGCGAGCCACGCGGGCCGCGAAGACTCAAAGCGCGTGATCTCGTCGGCCTTGGCGAGCGTGATGCCGATGTCGTCGAGACCCTTCATGAATCGCTCTTGGGTCTGGGCGTCCATGTCGAAGGACTCGGTGATGCCGACGGACGGAATCTCGAGGGTGCGCTTGGCGAGGTCGATCGTGATCTCGGCGGTTGAATCTGCCTCGACGATTTCCCACAGCTTGTTCACCGTGGACTCGGCGAGCACGACGGGCACGAGGCCGTTCTTCGTGCAGTTGTTGCGGAAGATGTCGCTGAAGCTCGGTGCGATGACCGCGTCGAAGCCACCCTGTTGCAACGCCCAGACGGCGTGCTCACGGGACGATCCGACACCGAAGCTCGGACCGGCGATCAGGATGTTGGCGCCGACGTAGCGCTCGTCGTTGAGCACGAAGTTTCGATCGTCACGCCAAGTCGAAAAGAGGCCCTTTTCGAAACCCGTGCGTTCGACGCGCTTCAACCACTCGGCGGGGATGATCTGGTCGGTGTCAACGTCGCTGCGCTTGAGCGGAACGCCGCGTCCGGTGATGATGCTCACGGCCTTCATGCGAGGTCCTCCGGTGTGGCGAAGTGGCCGGCGATGGCAGTCGCCGCGGCGACGGCGGGGGAGACGAGGTGGGTGCGTCCGCCGCGACCTTGACGTCCCTCGAAGTTGCGGTTGCTCGTGCTTGCGGCACGTTCGCCCGGGGCGAGCTTGTCGGGGTTCATCGCAAGACACATCGAACATCCAGGCTCGCGCCAGTCGAGGCCGGCGTCGATGAAGATGCGGTCGAGTCCCTCTGCGATCGCCTGCTTCTTGACTTGGTGCGATCCGGGCACGACCATCGCGCGCTTGACCTTTGCGGTGCGGCCCTTGACGACTGCGGCTGCGGCGCGCAGGTCCTCGATTCGGGAGTTGGTGCACGAGCCGATGAACACGGTGTCGACCGGAATGTCGCGGACCGCGGTTCCTGCAGTGAGCCCCATGTAGTCGAGTGCGCGGCTGACGGCGTCACGAGCAGTGGCGTCGTCGAAGTCCGCAGGGTTCGGAATGCGACCGTCGATCGGCAGCACCTGTGCGGGGTTGGTGCCCCAGGTGACGTGTGGGGTGAGGGTGGAGGCATCGATGACGACTTCGGTGTCGAAGCGCGCGCCGTCGTCGGTGCGCAACGTCGACCAGTCGGCGGCCGCCGCATCCCATGCCGCACCCGTCGGGGCGAACTCGCGACCCTTCAGGTAGGCGAACGTGGTTTCGTCGGGGGCGATGAGGCCGGCCTTGGCTCCCGCCTCGATCGACATGTTACACACCGTCATGCGACCTTCCATCGACAGTGCGCGGATCGCCGAGCCGCGATATTCGATGACGTGACCGATCCCGCCGCCGGTGCCGATCTTGCCGATGATCGCAAGCACGATGTCCTTGGCGGTGACCGATGGGTCGAGCGTTCCCTCGACGGTCACGCTCATCCACTTCGGTCGGCTCTGGGGGAGCGTCTGGGTGGCGAGCACGTGCTCGACCTCGCTCGTGCCGATGCCGAAGGCGAGCGCTCCGAACGCGCCGTGGGTCGAGGTGTGGCTGTCGCCGCACACGATCGTCATGCCGGGAAGCGTGCGCCCTTGCTCCGGTCCGATGACGTGCACGATGCCCTGGTGGGAATCACCCATCGGATAGTGGGTGATGCCGAACTCCTTGGCGTTGTCGCGCAACACTTCGAGCTGGCGGGACGAGATCGGATCGGCGACCGGCAGGTGGATGTCCTTGGTCGGCACGTTGTGGTCCTCGGTGGCCACGGTGAGGTCCGGGCGACGCACGCCACGACCATTGATGCGCAGGCCGTCGAATGCTTGCGGGCTCGTCACTTCGTGCACGAGGTGGAGGTCGATGTAGAGCAATTCGGGCTCACCGGGGGCCGCGGTGACGACGTGGCGGTCCCAGACCTTCTGGGCGAGCGTGAGGGGGGTCGACGACATGGCATTCAGTCTGCCGTGACCCGCCGTGATTTTCACGACTCGGGCGTCACATTCCGTGTGTTCGCGCACACATCGGGTCATGACACCAACGCATCCCACACCACTGTCCCTTGCCACCTGCGTGGAGCACAGCCTGCATCTGTCGCTCGATCGCTTCGACCTTTCCAAAGCACGCCTCTACGGGATCACCGTCGTCGACCCCATCGGGATCCCCGACTACGTCGACGGCTCGCTGCGCATCACCTTCCTCGCCGAACATGGCGACGTCTACGAACTGCTCGAGGCGCCGACGAGTGCGATCTCCAAGATGTTCGATGCCGCCGTCGTGTTGACGTGTGGTTGGGCTGCACCGATCGACGACGACGATCCCAACGACCTTGCGCCGAGCGCGCATCCGCGACGCCGTCGGGTTCGCCTCGTCGTCACGGTGAGCGATGCAGGGGTGGCGTCGGTGTTGCGGTTCGCCGACACGCCCGACGAGGTGGTCACCGACGATGGCGCGGCACGAGGATCGCTCGCCGACGCAGTCAGCGCGTTGTGGTTCACCGCGACGCTGGATGAGCTCGACGAACCGCACACGCACGCCTAGTCGACGGGCGTTCCGGCACACCCTGCCGATAACTTGAAGGTGTGGCCGATTGGGCAGAACGCGTCAAACAGCTCGCCAAGGAGCGCGACGCCGTCATCCTCGCCCACAACTACCAGTTGCCCGAGATCCAGGACGTGGCCGACCACGTGGGGGACTCACTTGGGCTCTCGCGCATTGCGGCACAGTCGAGTGCCTCGACCATCGTGTTCTGCGGCGTGCACTTCATGGCCGAGACCGCAAAGATCTTGTCGTACGACAAGACCGTCCTGATCCCTGACGCGAAGGCGGGATGCTCGCTGGCCGACACCATCACCGCAGACCAGCTGCGCGCGTGGAAGGCGGAACATCCAGGAGCGGTCGTCGTGAGCTACGTGAACACCACGGCGGCGGTGAAGGCCGAGACCGACATCTGCTGCACGTCGTCGAACGCGGTCGAAGTCGTCGCCTCCATTCCCGTCGATCGCACCGTGTTGTTCTGCCCGGACCAGTTCCTCGGTGCACACGTGCAGCGCACGTTGCAGCGCGACAACATGCACATCTGGATGGGCGAGTGCCACGTGCATGCAGGCATCAACGGCGCCGACCTGAAGGCGATGGTTGCGGCCGAACCCGAGGCCGAACTCTTCGTCCATCCCGAGTGCGGATGTGCGACGTCGGCGATGTACCTCGCCGAGACGGGTGTCGTGCCGCGCAGTCGCACGAAGATCCTGAGCACGTCGGGCATGATCACCGCGGCCAAGGAGACGACGGCACGAAAGGTGTTGGTGGCCACCGAGACCGGCATGTTGCACCAGCTGCGCCATGCGAATTCGAAGGTCGACTTCGTACCCGTGAACCGTGCAGCGGTGTGCAAGTACATGAAGATGATCACGCCGGAAAAGCTCCTGCGCTGCCTCGTCGACGGCACCGACGAAATCTCGATTCCTCGCGAGGTTGCCGACAAGGCCCGTCGCAGCGTCGAGCAGATGATCGCCATCGGCACGCCGTCGCGCACCAAGGAGTGACGCCCATGCGCATCGCCCTGCCGCGACGCCTGGCCGCACCGCAACCGTCGTGGACTCGCGACGTCGACGTGGTCGTCTTGGGATCCGGCGCCGCGGGGCTCGCCGCCGCGCTCGCTGCACGACCGGTGCGCAACGTCCTCATCGTCACGAAGGACACCCTCGATGCGGGGAGCACGGCATGGGCTCAAGGCGGTCTTGCCGCCGTGCTCGATCCGACCGACACGTTCGCCGAGCACGTGCGCGACACCCTTGAAGCCGGTGCGGGTTTGTGCGACGAGGTCGCGGTGACCTCGCTCGTGCGCGACGCTCCGACGGCGATCGACTACTTGGAAAAACTCGGCGCCGCGTTCGACCCGGGGGCCGATGGGGAACGCGCACTCACCCGTGAGGGCGGTCACTCTCGCTCGCGCATCGTGCACGCCGGCGGCGACCAGTCAGGCGCAGAGATCCAACGAACGTTGGACGAAAACGCGATCAACGCAGGAGTCGAAGTCTTCGAGCACGCCTTTGCCCTCGACCTCGAATTCGGTGTGTCGGCGACGGGCCGGCGACAGGTCGCAGGCGTGCGCATCGCGGTGCTCGGGCCACAGGGGGACGTCGTGAGCGTCGGAATCGTGACCGCGCGCGCGGTCGTCGTCGCCACGGGTGGATATGGACAGGTGTTTGCAAGCACATCGAACCCAGCCGCCGTCACGGGCGACGGCCACGCACTCGCATTGCGTGCAGGTCTCACGTTGCGCGACCTCGAGTTCGTGCAGTTCCATCCGACGGTGCTCTGGCAGGGTGTCGACTCGACGGCCCAACAGACGTTGATCAGCGAGGCCGTGCGCGGCGAAGGTGCGATCCTCTTCGATGCCGCAGGTGATCGAATCATGAAAGGTGTCCATCCACTCGAAGATCTCGCGCCACGCGACGTGGTGGCAGCGGCGATCAGCAAACGCATGGCCGAGGCGGTCAACGGCGTCGACGACCACGTCTATTTGGATGCCACTGGAATCGGCGACCGCTTCGAGGAACGATTTCCGTTCATCACGAGGGCGTGTCGAGCGGCAGGCATCGACCCCACTCGCGATCGCATCCCCGTCGCACCCGCCGCGCACTACACGTGTGGCGGCATCGACTCGAACCTGGATGGCACGACGTCGATCGAAGGCCTGTACGCGGTCGGCGAGGTCGCCTACACGGGTGTGCACGGCGCAAATCGACTCGCCTCCAATTCGCTCACGGAAAGCCTCGTGGTCGGCACGCGAGTCGGGCGCAACCTCGCGTGGAAGTTGCCCGCCAAGGTCGACCTCGTCGATGAGCGTCTCGTCGGTGAGGGCACGCTGGACGATTCCTTGCGCGCCCACGTGCGCACGCTGATGGCCAAGCACGTCGGCGTTCTGCGCAGCCCGGACGCGCTCGCCTCCACGCTCGATGCGCTCGGCGTGGTCGCCGACAAGGTCGAAGACGACGTCGCACCGACGCGGAGGAACTTCGAGGCGACGAACATCCTCACGGTGGCCGCAGCCGTCACGGCATCCGCGCTCGCGCGAACCGAAAGCAGGGGATGCCATCGGCGCACCGACGTGACGGCGAGCGTCCCCGCATGGGAGCGTCACCTCGAAGTGTCACTCGACGACGACGGTCTCGCGATCCGTGGCGGAGTGACGGGCTGATGCAATATCACCCGCTCTCGGACGCGACGGCACGAGCGATCGTCGCCGCAGGTGTGACGACCGATGAGGTGCGACGGGTGATTGCCCGCGCGCTCGACGAGGACTTCGCCCACGGTCCAGACGTGACGACGAACGCGACGGTTCCCGCGGACCTCACGAGCCTCGCGCGTTTCGTGAGCCGCGCGCCTGGTTGCGTCGCCGGTCTGCCCCTCGCGCTCGCCACCCTCGAGATGGTGTGTTCGCCACAGGCGGTGACGGTGAATGCGATCGTTGCGGATGGAACACTCGTCGCGCCTGGCGACGTCGTGCTCGACGTCGTCGGTCCGACGCGCGGACTGCTCACCGCAGAGCGCACCGCACTCAACCTTCTCGGCCACCTGAGCGGGATCGCCACTGCCACGCACGAGTGGTCGGAGCGGCTCACTGGAACGTCGGCCCGCGTGCGCGACACCCGAAAGACGCTGCCTGGGCTTCGTGCGCTCCAGAAGTATGCGGTGCGCTGCGGCGGTGGAGTGAACCATCGCATGTCACTCGGTGATGCCGCGCTCGTGAAGGACAACCACGTCGTGGCAGCAGGCGGCGTCGCCGAGGCGTTCGCCCGGGTGCGAGCCGCGAATCCCGCCATCGTCGTCGAGGTCGAGGTCGACACGCTCGAACAACTGTCGACAGTGCTCGCCGCCGGGGCCGACCTCGTCCTGCTCGACAACATGGCGCTGGAAACCCTGCGCGAGGCGGTCGCGATCGCGAGCCGACACCGCGAGTCGACCGGTCGTCACGTCGTGCTCGAGGCGAGCGGAGGCCTCACCCTCGACAGCGCCCGCGACGTTGCATCGACGGGAGTCGACTATGTGAGCGTGGGTGCACTCACGCACTCGGTGCGCGTGCTCGACATCGGCCTCGATCTCGAGTCAGCGAACTAGTTCGACGCGCCGGCAGCGTGCAGGCAGGCTTGCACGAGCACGGGGACGTAGTCGTCTGCGGCTGCATAGACCGCGTTGTGTCCGGCGTCCACGTGGAAAGCGCGCACGTGCGGAATCGCCTCGACCAACTTCTGTTGGCGTTCGACGGGCACGACCGCATCCTGGGTCGTGACGACGACCGAGGTCGGCACGTCGATCGACCCGAGCCAGTCGAGTGAGTTGAAACTGCCGAGCGCGCTGCCAGCCTCGATGATGTGTAGCCAATCGTGCGTGGCCATCTGCTGGATGGCCCAGGGCTCGACGCCTTCGCTCTTGCGTTGCAAGTAGATCTGCTCGGTGAGCCAGTCGCGTGCCTGCGCAGGTGTGAGGCGGGCGAGTGCGGCGAGACCCGTCACTCCGAGGAAGCCGAGCTTTTCTTCGCGAGAGGTCGAAAAGTGTGGTGCGGTGCTGCACAACACGAGTCCGCGCACGCGCGACTCGTGGCGTCTCCACATCAGCTGGGCGACCGTTCCGCCCATCGAGTAGCCGACGGGAATGAAGGTGTTGACACCGAGCACGTCGGCGATGGCCGCGGCGTCGTCGGCGCAGTCCTCGAGGCGAAACGGACCGTTCGCACGAATTCCTTGACCATGTCCGCGATGGTCGGGGGCGATCACCCGAAAGTGTCGGCCCAATGCTTCGAAGCAGGCGAACCAGTTGAGGTCGGCGGTTGCGGTCCACCCGTGCAAGAGGACGAGCGTCGTCGCGTTCGGCGGGCCTTCCACTTCCCGAATGAAGGTCTGACCGCGCCCGGGAAGGTCGATCAGGCGACCAACCGGAAGCGCCATCTAGTTGGCGACCGTGGTGTCGATCACGCGCACCTTGAGCTCGCCGTTCGGCGCCTTGTAGGACACGGTGGTGCCCTTCTTTGCGCCGATCAACGCGGCACCGAGCGGGGAAGACGGGCTCATCACGCTCACGCTCGAGTCGCCGGTCTGTTCCTCGACGTGGCCGATCAGGTAGCGCTCCGCGGCGTCATCATCGTCGCCGTCGTAGACGATCGTGACGATGGTGCCGAGTCCGACCACGCCGGCTGGCGCAGGTGCGACGATCTCGGCATCTTCGAGGATCGACTCGATCTGGCGAATCCGACCCTCCATGTGACCCTGTTCGTCCTTGGCGGCGTGATAGTCGCCGTTTTCCTTCAAGTCTCCGAGCAGGCGGGCGGCCTCGATCTTCTCGGCGACCTGGATGCGACCACGTGTCGTCAGGTCTGCAAACTCGGCCGTGAGACGGTCGTGCGCAGCCTGTGAAAGTTGGTGCTTTGCCATGCGCCCAAAGGCTATCGGCGTCAATACGATGGAATATCTATGTCGCGCGCGCACAAAGTTGCAGTCATCGGCGGGGACGGAATCGGACCGGAGGTCGTCGCCGAAGCATTGAAGGTCGTCGCTGCAGCCGGCGTCTCGCTCGACACGACGAACTTCGACCTCGGCGGCGCGCGGTATCTGCGCGACGGTGAGATCCTCTCCGATGCGACACTCTCCCAGTTGCGTGGATTCGACGCGATCCTGCTCGGCGCCGTCGGAACGCCAGACGTGCCGCCCGGCGTCATCGAGCGCGGGCTGTTGCTCAAGATGCGCTTCGAGCTCGACTTGTACATCAACCAGCGCCCATTCAAGGGCACGGCTCCGGGGCACTCGGTCGCGCACGACTTCGTCGTGATCCGCGAGAACACCGAGGGTCCCTATGTCGGCGAGGGTGGCGTGTTGCGCAAGGGAACTCCGCACGAAGTCGCGACGCAGGGCAGTGTGAACACCGCGAAGGGCGTCGAGCGTTGCGTGCGCCATGCGTTCGAACTCGCCGCGTCCCGCGAGCGCAAGCACCTCACCCTCGTGCACAAGACGAACGTGTTGACCTTCGCCGGAGACCTCTGGCAGCGCACGTTCAACGCGGTCGCCAAGGACTTCCCACAGGTCTCAACCGCTTACAACCACGTGGACGCAGCGTGCATCTACTTCGTGCAAGACCCGCATCGCTACGACGTCATCGTCACCGACAACTTGTTCGGCGACATCCTCACCGACCTCGGTGGAGCGGTGAGCGGTGGCATCGGAGTCGCTTCGTCGGCGAACCTGAACCCTGCGCGCACGGGTCCGTCGATGTTCGAACCGGTGCACGGTTCGGCACCCGACATCGTGGGGACCGGCAAGGCAAATCCGGTCGCCGCGATCCTGTCGGCCGCCCACATGCTCGAGTTCCTCGGTGAATCGCGAGCGGCGGCGGTCGTGAGGACGGCATGCGATGGTGCGCCGAGTGGCACGACGACGCAGGTCGGCACCGAAATCGCCTCGCGCGTCGCGAAGGCCGCCAAGTAGTTTTGACCAAGGACAAGTGAGGGACTGAGATGCCGATTACGACTACGCCGAAGATCTGGATGAACGGAAAGCTCGTCGACTGGGACAAGGCCCAGGTGCACGTGTTGACCCACACCTTGCACTACGGAACCGGCGTGTTCGAGGGCATTCGCGCGTACGAGACCGACAAGGGTCCGGCCGTCTTTCGTCTCACCGAGCACATGCAGCGCCTGATCAACTCGGCCAAGATTCTCGGCATGCCGATGCCGTACTCGCTCGAAGAGCTGGTGCAGGGAGTGAAGGACACCGTCGCATCGACCGGACTTCCGTCGTGCTACATCCGTCCGATCGCCTATTACGGCTACGGCGAGATGGGATTGAACACCTTGCCGTGCTCCGTCGACGTCGCGATCGCCTGCTGGCCGTGGGGTGCATACCTCGGCGACGACGCCGTGGAAAAGGGCGTGCGCATGAAGATCTCGTCGTGGACGCGCCACGACCACAACACGATGCCACCGGCCGCCAAGACGGTCGGCAACTACGTCAACTCATCCCTCGCCAAGGTCGAGGCGTTGAAGGCCGGATATGACGAGGCGATCATGCTCGCACCGAACGGTCTCGTCGCTGAGTGCACGGGAGAGAACATCTTCGTCGTGCGCAACGGCGTCATCATCACCCCGCCGACGTCCGCGGGAGCACTCGAAGGCATCACGCAGAACAGCGTGATGACGATCGCCCGCGACCTCGGCTACGACATCCGCGTGGACAACCTCGCGCGCAGCGACCTGTACATCGCGGACGAGATCTTCGCCTGTGGCACCGCCGCCGAAGTCGGCTCGGTTCGCTCGGTGGATGAGCGTCCAATTCCATGCCCGGGTCCCATCACGAAGGCGATTGCCTCCACCTACGCCAAGGCGGTGAGGGGCCAGTTGCCCCAGTACGCCCACTGGTGCGAACTCGCCAAATAACAGTCCTGTGAGTTACCTGTGCGTTTGCACAGGTCCTTCCACACCACTACCCACAGGGTCATCCACAGCACCCCCACTGGATTTGCGGGCCGTGGAGGGCGAGTTATCCACAGTTTTGTGCGGATCGTGTTGCCAATGGGCGTCTGGGGGCGACAGACTACAGACGTGAACTTCTTCGGAGCCTCCTCGACGAACGCGATCATCATTATTTCGTAGGCGTGCGTCTCCACGACGCACGCCGCAGCCGCCCTCAGGGGCGGCTTTTTTCATCCCCGAATTCGAACACAGAAAGAGAGCACACCATGAGCCAGGAACTCGTCGAAGTCTTCGACACGACCTTGCGCGACGGCATGCAGGTGGAGGGCGTCTCCGCGACCGTCGAGGACAAGCTGCGCATCGCGGAGCAGCTCGACCACCTTGGCGTGCACTTCATCGAGGGTGGATGGCCCGGCGCGAACCCGAAGGACATCGAGTTCTTCGCCCGTGCGCGCAAGGAGCTGTCGCTGTCGACATCGACCCTCGTGGCGTTCGGCTCCACGCGTCGCCCACTCGGAAAGGTCGACGACGACGCGACGCTGCGCAACCTGATCGAAGCAGAGACTTCCGCGGTGTGCATCGTGGCCAAGGCGTGGGACTACCACGTCGAACACGCACTGCAGACGACGCTCGAGGAAGGTCTCGCGATGGTCGGTGACTCGGTGAAGTTCTTGAACGGTCACGGACGTCGCGTGCTCGTCGACATGGAGCACTTCTTCGACGGCTACAAGAACAACCCCGAGTTCTCGTTGCGCGTGCTCGAGTCGGCGATCATGTCCGGCGCCACGCACGTCGTGTTGTGTGACACCAATGGTGGATCGCTGCCGTCCGAGGTGTTGCGCATCGTTGCCGACGTGAAGAACCACATCGGCAACGACGCGACGATCGGCATCCACTGCCACGACGACACGGGTTGTGCGGTGGCGAACTCGCTCGCCGCCGTCGACAGCGGCGCACGACACGTCCAGGGAACCCTGAACGGTCTTGGCGAGCGCACCGGAAACACCAACCTGACGACGGTGATCCCGAACCTCCAGCTCAAGCTCGGATACTCGTGCTTGCCGGAAGGTCGTCTGGATCGACTGACCGCTGTCAGCAACCACGTCGCAGAGGTGCTCAACCGGCCGTTGAATCCGCAGGCCCCATACGTCGGTGCGTCGGCGTTCGCCCACAAGGCGGGTCTGCATGTCTCGGCGATCAGTCGAGCCAAGGATGCCTACGAACACATCGCCCCGGAACTCGTCGGTAACGGCACACGATTCTTGGTGTCGGAGATGGCGGGCAAGGCGACGATCCAGATGAAGGCGACCGAGCTCGGCCTCACGATGGACGGACCCGCCGTCAACCAGGTCATCGACGACCTGAAGCGTCTCGAACACGAGGGGTATCACTTCGAGGCTGCGGACGCGTCGCTCGAGTTGTTGATGCGCCGCGCGACCGGTTGGGAGCAGGCATTCTTCAACGTCGAGTCGATGCGTGTGATCACGGATGAGTCCGCCGACGGTGCATTCACGACCGAGGCGACGGTCAAGGTGTGGGTGGGAGAGGAGCGCGAGGTGTTCACCGCCGAGGGCAACGGACCGGTCAACGCGATCGACACCGCCTTGCGTGCAGCCCTCGTGCGTCGATATCCGCAACTCGAGCGCGTGCATCTCACCGACTACAAGGTGCGCATCTTGGACTCCGGTTCTGCAACCGGTGCAGTGACACGAGTCCTCATCGACGCCTCCGACGGTGAGCGTTCATGGACGACGATCGGCGTCTCGGCGAATATCATCGAGGCGTCGTGGCGAGCACTCGAAGAGTCGCTGGTGTACGGACTCCTTCACACCGAGACGAACTAGGCTCGCGCGGGTATGGCTGCACCGAAATTCGCCCCCGTCGACCCGACCGAGAATCCTCGGGCTTACGAATCGCCGAACGCGGTTCCCGAGTCGTGGCGCCTCGGTCGCCCAGGCGACATTGCTGGCACGCAGCCGAGCGGCGCATACCTCGGACATCAAGGACCGGATCAAGGCTTTGCGCTCACCATTGCCCGACGCGTCAGCCACAAGATCCGTGTGCAGTCCGGCGAGTCGCTCGATGACGCCATTCGCGGCACCGTCGCCATCGCGTTGCGCCGTGCGTCGATGTATGGCCGGGCGCCGGTGATCCACGACGTCACCTTCGCGCTCACGATCTGGGGTTGGTTGCTCGACTCGCCACCCGCGGATCTGCTCGCGCGTCGCAAGGAATTGTTCGGTGGCCTCGGGCATGCAGCCCATTCGTATTACGAAGCGCGCGAACTCGTCGACCTGGTTCCGGAGACGACCTTCAGGTTGTCCAACGAGACCCTTGCGAGTCAGATGCCGATGTCGTGGCGGGCGCTGACCGGAGCCTGAGCTCCTAGATCGCGAATTGCTCGAGGTCGGCGAGGTTCACGAATTCGAGCGTGTGCAAGTGGGTCGAGTGGAGGTTCACTCGAGGAGCCTTGCCGGCTTCGAATGCTTGCTGCCAGCGAGACGCACACAGACACCATCGGTCACCGGCCTTGAGTCCGGGGAACCCGTACTGCGGCATGGGTGTCGACAGGTCGTTGCCGACGGCCTTGGAGAACTCGAGGAACTCGTCCGTCATCACCGCACACACGGTGTGCACGCCATGGTCGTCGCCTCCGGTCTCGCAGCACCCGGTGCGATAGAACCCGGTCATCGGTGACGTGCAGCACTCGCCGAGTCGATCGCCATAGACGTTGAGTTGTTCGGTCATCGCCCCGACGCTAGTTGCACCTCAACGCAGATGAGGTGCCGAGGTAGCCTTGTATCGCATGTCGACCGACGCACCGCGCTATCGCTTCGCGCCGTCGCCGACCGGTTACTTCCACGTCGGTGGCGCGCGTACTGCGCTCTACAACTGGATCCTGGCGGTGCAGCAGGGCGGCACGTTCGTGCTGCGAATCGAGGACACCGACGAGTCCCGCAACCAGCCGCAGTGGACGCAGGGCATCATCGATGCCCTCGCGTGGCTCGGCATCGACTCCCACGATCCGCACTTCGAAGGCCCGTACTTCCAGTCGGCGAATGCGGCCGAGCACGTGAAGGCCGCCGAGCAGTTGTATGCATCCGGTCACGCGTACTACTGCGACCTCACGACCGAGCAGATCCAAGAGCGGGCCAAGTCGACCGGTACCACCGGCTACGACGGCTATTCCCGTGATCGAGGTCTTGGCCCAGGCGAGGGCAGGGTGCTTCGTTTCCGCGTTCCCGCCGGACACACCGTCGTGTCAGACCTCGTGCGAGGCGAGGTCGACTTCGACAACTCCACGATCGAAGACTTCGTGCTGTTGCGAGGCAACGGTTCGCCGGTGTTCCTGCTGGCCAACGTCGTCGACGACATCGTCATGAACATCACGCACGTGGTGCGTGCCGAGGAACACCTCCCGAACACTCCCAAGCAACAGATGCTGTGGAATGCTCTCGGCAAGACTCCGCCGAATTGGGCACACGTTCCCGTCCTCGTCAACGAACAGCGCAAGAAGTTGTCCAAGCGCCGTGACAAGGTGGCCGTCGAGCAATACCGCGAGGAGGGCATCCTCGCCGATGCGATGCGCAACTACCTGATGACGCTCGGCTGGGCACCTGCTGGCGACACGGAGATCGTGGCGTGGGACTCGATCGTGCGCGACTTTCGTCTCGCCGACGTGAACCATTCGCCTGCGTTTTTCGACGTGAAGAAGCTGCAGGCGTTCAACGGCGAATACATCCGCATGATGCCCCTCGATGCCTTCGTCGCCGAAGCAGAAGGCGTCCTCAAGTCGCCAGACGTTCCGTGGCCTGCTGAGCGTTATCGCCCCGAGCTGTTTCGTGCGATGGCGCCACTCGTCCAGACGCGTGTGGCGGTGATGGCCGAAGTCGTGGCGATGGTCGATTTTCTCTTCCTCGCCGATGCGCCGATCGACGATGCGGCATTCACTAAGGCGTTTTCTGCCGACTTTGCCGTTGCAACGTTGACCGACATCGCCACGTCGTTCGAGACGGCGTCTTGGACCGCAGACGCCATCAAGGTCGCAGTTGAAGCAGTCGGTGAGCGACACGGGGTCAAACTCGGCAAGTTGCAAGGCCCCTTGCGCATTGCAATCACGGGGCGAAGCGTCGGTCCACCGTTGTTCGAGCCGATCGAACTGTTGGGTCGTGACGAGACGCTGCGTCGAATCCACTCGGCGTTGTCGCGTGCGAGTCGATGAACGTGTTGCGCCGCGCCGCAACGATCCTGCTCGCCGTCGGTCTCGTGCTCACTGCGGTGGTCTGCGTGAACGTCTCGCAGGTGTGGATCGCGGGTCGCACCGACGATCGAAGTCAAGTGGACGCAATCGTCGTGATGGGTGCCGCCCAGTACGACGGTCGTCCGACGCCACAGTTCCAGGCACGACTCGACCACGCGCTCGAATTGTGGGCGGCGGGCGTCGCGCCGATCATCGTGACGACCGGCGGCAATCAGCCAGGTGACCGCTTCACCGAAGGCGGATCCGGGGCGAAGTATCTGAACGAGAGGGGAGTCGATTCGTCCTCGCTCGTGATCGAGGAGGTCGGCTCGACGACCAGACGCTCCCTCGTCGGTGTCGCTGAACTGCTCGTCGCTCGAGGGGCCGAACACGTGGTGATCGTGACGGAGCCATTCCACGCTCTGCGCTCGAAGCTCATCGCCCAAGACCTCGGACTTCGTGTCACGCTGTCGTCGACGCGGACCTCGCCGATGGGTGGGCGAGAGGCATTCCGTCATCAGATCAAAGAGGGGATGGGCATCACCATCGCTCAATTCGTCGGATTCGAAAGGCTCGACGACTGGACCAACTAGTCGGGTGTGGCGGATTTGTCCGCCGCGGTATCCTTTCTGCGTCACTCTGGGGAGTGGTGTAACTGGCAACACAGCAGATTCTGGTTCTGTTATTCAGGGTTCGATTCCTTGCTCCCCAACAAGTGCTTCAATCGTCGTGATTCGGAATCAGTACGAACTTTCCGACGTGTGCCTTCTTGACGAATTCCCGCTGAGCCTCGACAATGTCATCGAGCGGGAACGTGCGCGCGACGAGTGGTCGCAGTTTGTTGGACTCAACATAGGAGACGAGGTTGGGAAACACCGGCTCGTCCCACGCCGTGCATCCGATCAGGGTGAGGTCCTTCAGGTACATCGTCCGCAGGTCAAGCTCGACCATCGGTCCACCGATCGCTCCGGATGACGCATATCGCCCACCCCGTTTGAGCGTCTCGAGTTCACCGGCGAAATGTGGGCCGCCGACGTTGTCGATGACGACGTCGACAGACTCGGCCCCAAGTTCGTCGACCAGATCGCAGTCCCTGCTCACGACGTGATCCGCGCCGAGCGCTCGAACCTGGTCCATCTTGGACGTCGCCGCGATGGCGGTGACGCGCGCGCCACGGATTTTTGCAAGTTGGACGACGGCCGAGCCGACACCGCCAGACGCGCCAGCCACGAGGACGTGGTCGCCTGCGTGCACTCGCGCGCGATGCACCATGTTCTCTCCCGATCCGTAGCTGCAGGGCAGCGATCCAAGCTCGGCATCGGACCACGATGAGGTGATGGGGAACACTTCACGTGCCGGGACCTTCACGAATTGCGCGAACGCACCATCGAAGTCCGAACCCATCCACACGTTGAGCATCGAGTCAAAGCCGTGTGGTCGCATGCACGGGCGAACGAGCACGCGTCTGCCGATCAGCGTCGAATCCGACGAATCGGCCACTTCGGTGACGATTCCACAACAGTCAGTTCCTTGGATGAAGGGGAATGGGGTGGGGATGTGCCAACCGCCGCCCGAGTACCAGCCGACGCGGGTGTTGATCTCGGTGTTGTTCACTCCGGCCGCAAGGACCTTCACGAGTACTTCGCCGCGACCAAGTTCCGGCGTCGGCACGTCGCGAAAACTGAGTTGGTCGAGACCGCCGTTGCCCAGAGTCACCACGGCTTTCATGGCTTCAACACTATGGACAATTTCTTGACGGCAATCGGTAGCCTGTGAGGGCTACTTGCTCCCATCGTCTAGTGGCCTAGGACACCACCCTCTCAAGGTGGCGGCACGGGTTCAAATCCCGTTGGGAGTGCCAGTTAATCGAGCAGTTTCGCCACTTCGGCGAACAGTGGGATTCCGATCACGATGTTGAACGGAAACGTGACACCAAGTGCCACGCCGAGTGCGAGACCCGTGTTTGCCGGCGGGATTCCGATGCGAACTGCCGCAGGAGCAGCGATGTAACTGGCGCTTGCCAGCATCGTGGCGAACACGGCAACGGTCGCTGCATCCATGCCGATTGCAGTCCCGAGCAGCGCACCAAGGATGCCGAAGGTAATTGGGGCGATCACGCCAAAGCTGATCAAACGCGCACCTGCGCGTCGAATGGTTGCGAGTTGGCTCCCGGCAAGCGTGCCGAGGTCGAGGAGGAACAAGGTGAGCACGCCAGGGAACAGGTCGACAAAGAGTGGTTCGACGACGTCCATCGACGTTGAGTTCGCGAGCGCACCGATGACGAGTCCGCCACCGAGAAGGACAACGCTCTTTCCGGTCAGGACTTCGCTCAGCGCACCACGCACTCGCTGTTGGCCCTGTCGGGTCCACAAGGTGAGTGCAACGATGATCCCAGGGATCTCGAGCAGGACGACGAGGAGTGGGAGGTACTGCGCAGTAACCCCGCCGGACTCCTTCGCGAAAGTCTCCGCCGCAGTGAACGTCACCGCAGATACCGAGCCGAAGTGTGCTGCAAGTGATGCAGCGTCGGCGACGCTCAATCCGACGAACCTCTTCGCCACGACGTAAGTGACGTACGCGGTGACGATTCCGGCGGCAATGGTGGCGACGATGGGAATGGCGACGTCGCCGAGGTCGAGTTCCTTCAGTCTGGTTCCACCCTTGAGACCGATTGCAAGCAAGAGGTACGTGGAAAGCAGTGAGGTGATCTGGTCCGGGAAGCTCAAGTCGCTCTTGGCCTGAACCGCGATGAAGCCGAGCACGAAGGCGAGCACCATCGGTGACGTCAGGTTTTGTTGCGCAAGGTCGAGTGCGTTCACGACGCTCGACTGTAGTTGTGATCGTGCCCGCGGTCGGCTCAGGTTTCAGAACTAGACTGGGACCGTGAACAAGCCCGTCGCTGCGACGCTGGACACGGGCATCAAACTCGTCCGCAACGTGGGCAGTTTCAACTTCGGTCGTGGAGCGATCGCGGACCTTGCCGGTCACGTCGAGTCCCGCCGACACTTGGCGAAGTCGGCTGGAACGGACGACCGCGTGATCTTCGTGATTGACCAGTTCTTCAGGGATCGAGCCGACGTCCTGTCGCGTCTCCCGCGACGCGACGACGACGTGGTGCTCGTCGTCGACACGACCCACGAACCGACGACGGAGGGAATCGACTCGTTGGTTGCCGACGTGCGGGGGCGTGGCGTCTCGGTCCCGGCGACGATCGTGGGGTTCGGTGGTGGCATCACGCTCGACACCGCCAAGGCGATCGCCAACCTGCTCACGAATCCTGGCAGCGCCGCCGACTATCAGGGTTGGGATCTCGTGAAGAACCCTGCCGTGCACAAGATCGGCGTGCCGACGATTTCGGGAACTGGTGCAGAGGCGACGCGCACCTGCGTGATGACGAACAAGGCGACCGGACTGAAGCTCGGGATGAACAGCGACTTCACGGTGTTCAACCACCTGGTCCTGGACCCCGATCTCACCGTGACGGTGCCGCGCGACCAGTACTTCTTCACCGGCATGGACGCCTACATCCACTGCGTCGAGGCACTTGCGGGGAGCTATCGCAACGCGGTCGGCGACGCCTATTCACACGAGACGATCAACTTGTGTCAGAAGGTGTTCCTCGGCGACGACATGATGTCGGACCAGTCGCGCGAAGATCTCATGGTCGCGTCGTATCTCGGGGGTAGCGCGATCGCGACAAGTTACGTCGGTGTGGTCCATCCGTTCTCTGCGGGCCTGAGCGTCGTGCTTGGCATCCACCACTGCGTCGCGAACTGCATCACGATGCGCGCCATGGCCGAGTTCTACCCAGCCGAGTTCGAGGAATTCTGGACCGCGGTCGAGCGACAGAACGTCGTGGTTCCCGAAGGTGTCGCGCGGGGATTGAGCGACGACCAATACAAGAGCCTGTACGACTCGACCGTGATTCATTCCAAGCCGCTGACCAACGCGCTCGGCGAGGACTACAAGAAGGTCCTGACCTTGGACAAGGTCGTCGAGTTGTTCAAGAAGATGTAGCGATGCCGGGCTTCGAGGTGATCGGCGCGGAGGAGCGTGCGCAAGTCGACGAGGTCTTCGACCGCGGTGGCGTGTTGTTCCGCCATGGCTTCGATGCATTTCGGAACGATTGCTACAAGGTCCGAGAATTCGAAAAGGCCTTCGCAGACCGGATGGGTGTGGGGCACGCACTTGCCGTGACGTCTGGTACCGCTGCACTTCGTGTGGCACTGTCGACTCTCGACCTGCAGCCCGACGACGAGGTGATCACCCAGAGCTTCACGTTCGTTGCGACCGCGGAGGCGATCATCGAGTCGCGCGCGGTGCCCGTGTGTTGTGAAATAGACGAGACGTTCAATATGGATCCGGACGACCTCGTCGCGCGGATCACTCCGCGCACTCGCGCGGTGATCGTCGTCCACATGCTCGGGACGCCTGCGAGGCTGGTCGAGATCAAGCGCATCTGCGACGATCGCGGGCTCGTCTTGATCGAAGATGCCGCCTGGGGATGCGGCGGTTCGCTGGACAACAAGCCGCTCGGCACGTGGGGCGCGATGGGCACCTACAGTTTCGATTTCGCCAAGACGATGACGACAGGTGAGGGCGGCATGGTCGTGTTCAACGACAAACGCCTTGCTGAACGCGCGAAGGCGTGGCACGACCACGGCCACGAGAACAATCCTGCGGTGCCGCGCTGGGAGGACACTCGCTCCGGGAGCGGATTCAACTATCGGATGATGGAACTGCAGGGTGCGGTCGGACTCGCGCAGTTGCGCAAGCTGGACTCGGTGGTCGAGCGCCAGCGGGTGAATGCGGCGGCGATCACGTCGGCGATTGCAGACGTCAAGGGAATCGTCCCACGTGCCGAGCCTGCGGGTTCATCGGGGACCGCCGACGCAGTGATCTTTGGCGTGCGCGACAAAGCCGGCGCACTGGCGTGCCGTCGTGAGTTGCTGGCGCGCGGCATCTCCACCAAGATCCTGCCCGAGGCGACAACGTGGCACTTCGCCGAAACCTGGACGCACATGCCGGAACTCGTTGCGGCGCATGGAGGAAACCTCACGGAGGCGTTTCCTCGATCCCGCGCGAGACTGGAGGCGGCAGTGTCACTGCCGGTCTTCGTGAACATGCCCGACGACTTTGCGAGTCGGGTGCGCGAGGCACTCGCCGCGGCACTCGGTTAGGACTCCAATGAACAAGGCTTTGATCTCGGTCATCGTGCCGACCTACAACCACGACAGGTTCATCGGCCGTTGCCTGCGTTCGCTCCTCAACCAGACGTTCGCCCGTGATCGCTACGAGATCATCGTGATCGACGACGGCAGCACCGATCGCACCCAGGCGGCCCTCGAGGGATTCCGGGACGACGTCGTGTCGTTGCGCAACGAGACCAACCTCGGATTGCCGGCTTCGCTCAACAGGGCGATCAGGCACTCGCACGCCCCGTACATCGTGAGGGTGGACTCCGACGACTACGTCAACGAGCACTTCCTGAGCGTGCTCTACATGTTCCTCGCCGAGAACCGTGCAATGGACGCCGTCAGCTGCGACTACCTACTCGTCAACGACAAGGAAGAGGTCATCGCACGCAAGGATTGCCTCGAGGAGCCAATTGCGTGCGGGATCATGTTCCGTGCCGATCAACTGATCGACATCGGTCTCTACGACGAGACCTTCCTGTTGCACGAAGATCGCGACTTGCGATATCGGTTCCTGCAGAAGCATTCGATCCATCGGATCGAACTGCCCATGTACCGCTACCGCAGGCACGATTCGAACATCACCAACGATGGGGCAGCGGACGAGTTGCACAGTGCCCGGCTCATCGAAAAACACGGCGAGGGGGCGGTCTGATGACCCCGCAGGTGGTGCTCGGCAGTCGAACGATGACGCCGACGAGCAGGCCGTACATCATCGCCGAGATCGGCGTGAATCACGAAGGCTCGTTGGATCTTGCAAAGCGACTCATCGAGTTGGCCAAGGAGGGTGGGGCGGACGGCGCAAAGTTCCAGAGTTACAAGGCCGACACGCTTGCATCGAAGCACTCGCCCGCATATTGGGACACGTCAAAAGAATCCACTCGCAGTCAGCACGAGTTGTTCCAGAAGTACGACAACTTCGAGCCAGCGGACTACGCGGCGCTCGCCGAGCACGCGAAGCGCTGTGGAATCGACTTTCTCTCCACGCCATTCGACGATGCCGCGGTGGACTACCTGCAACCACTCGTTCCGTTCTACAAGATCGCCTCTGCCGACATCACGAACACCCCGCTCTTGCGGCGTGTCGCGCGAACGGGCAAGCCGGTCGTGTTGTCGACGGGTGCGTCGAACATGGACGAGATTCGCTGGTCGGTTCGCACCTTGCACGACGCGGGGGCGACCGACGTCGTGTTGTTGCACTGCATCCTCAACTATCCCTGCGAGAACCACAACGCCCACGTGCGGATGATCACGGGGCTCGCCGAGGCGTTTCCCGACTACCTGATCGGCTACTCGGACCACACCGTGCCGGATCCCGACATGACCGCACTCGCCGTCGCCTATTCGCTCGGAGCCGTCGTGCTGGAGAAGCACTTCACCCACGACAAGACCCTGCCGGGCAACGACCACTACCACGCCATGGACGTCCATGACCTGCGACGGTTCGTCGAGCGGATGGGAACGATCGCGGACATCCTCGGCGAGACCGAGGCGAAGTCGCCGATCGCAACGGAGGAGATCTCGCGGTTGAATGCCCGGCGCAGCATCGTTCTTGCGCGAGCAGTGCGCGCCGGCCAGGCGTTGACCGAAGCCGACCTGACGTACAAGCGACCTGGAACGGGCGTCGGTCCGCAGGATTGGGATCGCGTCATCGGCATGACGGTGAACAAGGACCTCGACGACGACCACGTGTTGACGTGGGACGACCTCGTCACTTCGTGACGCCACGATGACGACCGTCGACGCGACGATCCAGGCACGCACGGGCTCGTCGCGGCTCCCCGGCAAGGTGCTCTTCGACGTCGACGGCAAGGCGCTCCTGCAACGACAGGTCGAACGGATCCAGAAGTCGCGTCACATCGATCGTGTGATCATCGCGACGACGGATCGACCGCAGGACGACGCCATCGCCGCGCTTGCTGAGTCAATGGGAATCGGGTGCTTCAGGGGCGCCGAGGACGACGTCATTGGTCGAGTCTGTGCGGCGTTGCGGGCGTTCGACGTGACGGTGCACGCAGAGTTCATGGGCGACAACTCCGTCCCCGACGCAGGCGTCATCGACCGTGTCGTTGGGACGTATCTCGAGATGGCCGACCAAGTCGACTACGTGACGAACGCGCTGAAGACCACCTATCCGCCGGGTCTCGAAGTGTCGGTGTATGCGTCACGCACGCTGTTCGACGCAGAGGCGCGTACCGTCGAGGGTGACATCCGTGAGTATTGCGGATTCCACATCTACACGCACCCGGAGCGCTATCGGATCTGCAACCTCGAAGCTCCGGAGCACCAACGCCGACCACACGTGCATCTGGAAGTCGACACCCAGGAGGACTTCGACGTGGTGCGTGCCGTGTATCGCCACTTTTCGTCGTCGACAGACTTCACGCTCGACGACGTGATTGCGTTTGCCGACGCCAATCCCGACATCTTCGCGGGGAACGTCGCAGTCGAGCGACGCTGGAAGCAGTATCGCCAGGACGAGGACTAGGCGAGAGTCGCCGACGCAGGACGACGATCCCGCCACGGCATCGCGTCCTCGAGTTGCGCTGCGACGGCGAGCAACAGGTCTTCTCGACCATAGGCTGCGACGAGTTGCACACCGACGGGAATGCCCTCGGAAGTCCAGTGCAGCGGGAGGCTGATGGCCGGTTGTCCCGTCACGTTGTAGGCGGTGGTGAAGGCGACGAAGTCGCCAGCGACTCGCATCGGATCCATCGGTGAGGATGGGTTGTTGCGTATCGCTCCGATCGGGATGGGGAGCGTGGCGAGTGTCGGCGTCACGAGAAGATCGAAGCCGTCGGCCCACCACTGATGGACCTTCCGACGGAATGCGGCCGTGGCCACGATGGCTTGGGCGTAATCGACCGACGACGTCGTGCGTGCATATGTCGCCATCGCCCAGTTCATCGCCTCGAAGTCCTCGGCGGATGGTTGGCGGCCAAGCAGGTGAGCGGTCGCATCGATCGCGACAGCCATGTTCGTGCTCCACAAGGCGCTGAAGCGTGGCGGGAAGCTCGCGTCGTTCAAGGGTGTCGGCCATGACTCCTCGACGCGGTGGCCCATCTCGGAAAGGACGGAGGCCGTGCGGCGAACCGCGACGGCGCATTCGTCGTCGAGGGGACCCGCAAGTGGGCGATGGTCGAGAAAGCCGACACGCAGGGACGAAACGGGGGCGCCGACCTCGTCGACGTAACGACGTCGGGGTGGCGGCGCGATCACTTTGTCGCCGACACCGGGGCCGTGCGAGATGTCGAGCAGTCCTGCGCAGTCCCGAACGCTGCGCGTGACGACGTGCTCCACGCCGAGGTTGGTCTCGTCGCGGTACGGCGCCGCAGTGATCCGACCTTGGCTCACCTTCAGACCGACGAGTCCACAACAGGATGCGGGGATGCGAATGGAGCCACCTCCGTCGCTCGCGTGCGCCGCCGGCACGATGCCCAACGCCACCGCAGCGGCGCTTCCACCGCTCGATCCACCAGACGTGCGGTCGAGGTCGTAGGGATTTCGGGTCGGACCCCATGCCTCGGGTTCGGTGACGGGCACGCTGCCGAATTCGGGGCTTGCACCACGCCCGATGACATTGAGACCGGCCTCGACGTAACGTGCGACAAGGTCGGTGGAGTAGTCCGTCGCATGATTCGCGTCGCGCAAGGCGCGGTTGCCGTTGGAAAGTGGCGTGCCGGCCAAGGCCGCGTTGAGGTCCTTGAGCACGAAGGGCACTCCACGAAATGCGGAGTCGACGGTGGACGCAAGTTGCTGCGCATGGTCGCGCGCGCGATCCGGCCACACGTAGTTCAAGGCATTGACCTTCGGATTCAGTTGCTCCGCTCTCTCGAGTGCAGCGTCCACGAGCTCACGCGGCGTCACCTGCTTTAGGCGCACGAGGTCCGCTTGCGCCGTCGCATCCATCCATTGGGTCTCTCGTGCCAACGACCCCATCGCGCATTCCCCTCGTTTCCTGAACGCGCACTCAATTAGGGTTGGGACCCTGTGAGTGACGCAAGTTCCCCTGTGCAACTTAGTGCCCGCGAGGTCTTGCGCTCGGCCTCGGTGCGTCGATTACTGGGGAGCAGCCTGGCCTTCTACATCGGTGTGATGTTGCAGGCCGCGACCCTCGGCAAGCACGTCTATGACATCACCGGTCGGGAACTCGACATCGGCTGGCTGGGTCTCGCCGAGTTCGCGCCGATCGCGCTCTTCGTGTTCGTGTCGGGCAGCGTCGCTGATCGCTTCAATCGAAAGTACGTGGCGGCGTTCGCGCTCGGAGGCGAGTTCATCTGCGCCATCACGTTGATGCTGTATTCGTTGTCCGGCCCGACGGCGGTGTGGCCGTTCTTCGTCATCGGTGCGGCATTCGGCACGAGCCGAGCGTTCTTGTCTCCCGCGACGCGCTCGATGTATCCGATGGTGGCTCCTGATGGTGGGCTACCACCGATCATCGCGATGTCGTCTGGAGTCTGGACGTCGGCAATGATCGTCGGACCTGCGGTCTCCGGATTTCTGTACAGCGCGTCGCCCGCGCTCGCGTACGGGTCGACTGCTGCTCTCATTCTGATCGGGATCGTGGGCATCCTGCGCGTGCAATACCTTCGTGAGCCGTTGCCGCGGGACCCCGACGAGAAGGTCACGCTGCACTCGGCGATGGAGGGCTTACGTTTCATTCGTCGCACGCCGATCTTGCTCGCCGCCATCTCGCTCGACTTGTTTGCCGTGTTGTTCGGTGGTGCGGTCGCACTTCTCCCGGTGATCGCAGAGGAGCGCCTCGGCGTCGGCGACATCGCCTACGGCTGGCTGCGAGCTGCCGGTGGCATCGGTGCGGCGTCGATGGCGGCGTTCCTTGCCTTCCGACCACTGCGACGGAACGTGGGACGGATGCTGCTCGTGGCCGTCGCGTTCTTCGGAATCGGCACGGTGGTGCTGGGACTCACTCGTTCGTTCGTCGTCGCGTTCGTCGCGGTCCTCGTGTTGAACGCCGCAGACATGATCAGCGTGTTCATTCGAGGCTCGATCGTGCCGCTCGTGACGCCTGCGGAAAAGCAAGGTCGCGTGTCGGCGGTGGAGAACGTGTTCATCGGTGCGACGAACGAACTCGGAGCGTTCGAGTCCGGCGTCGCGTCGCAGGCCTTCGGGACTCCGGCCACCGTCGTGGGCGGTGGAGTGGCGACGATCGCGATCGTCGGCGTGTGGTGGATCGGCTTCCCGTCGCTGCGACGCATCGACAAGTTCAGCGACCTCGAGGCTCCGGAGACGAAGTCGTGAAGCTGCGCACCGCCTGTCCTCTCGATTGTCCCGACACCTGCTCGCTCGAAGTGACCGTCGAGGCGGGAAAGATCGTCGACATCGATGCGGCACCCGTCGACGACTTGTCGAATCCGCTGACCGACGGCTGGATCTGCAAGAAGGTCAAGCATCACGCCGCGCGCGTCTACTCTCCAGAGCGCATCCTGCACCCGCTCATTCGGGTGGGGGCGAAGGGCGAGGGTCGATTCCGCGAGGCATCGTGGGAAGAGGCGATCGAGTTGGTGGCGTCGAAGATCCGCGAGGCGATCGACACCGACGGCCCGGGAAGTGTGATTCCGTATCTCTACAACTCCTCGTCTGCGCGCATCGACAAGAAGCGCTTGATGCCACACCTCTTCGAACGCCTCGGGTGTCCAGAAGTCGCGCAGACGATTTGTGCGAGCACGAAGTCCGCCGCGTGGGAATGGACGTTTGGTTCGATGCTGTCGAGTGATCCGCTCGACGTCGTACACGCCAAACTGCTCGTCGTCTGGGGCGGCAATCCCAACGCGAGCAACACCCATCTCGTTCCCTTGATCACGGCGGCACGCAAGGCCGGTGCGGCCCTCGTCGTCATCGATCCCCGCAGGATCGCCGTCGCCGAACGCGCTGACGTGCACGTGCCGATCCGTCCGGGAACCGACGTCGTGTTTGGCTTCGCACTCGCCAAGTGGCTCGTCGACAACGGACACTCCGACCGAGGATTCCTCGATCGTCACACCGTGGGCTTCGAGCAGTTCATGCGTGCGGCTGACGAGTGGACGACCCAGAGGGCCGCAGACGTCTGTGGCGTGGACGCGACGACGATCGAGCGTGTCGCAGAAATGATCGCGGGAACGAAGCCCGCGATGCTGCGCACCGGGTGGGGCATGGAGCGCAATCGCAATGGCGCAAGCGCGTATCTCGCCGCGCATGCAGTGTGGGCCATTGCCGGACACTTTGGTGAACAGGGAAGCGGAATCCTCGAGTCGACGTCGAAGGGCTTTCCGAACTCGGTGCTCGTCGAGTGGCCGCAGGGTGTCGAGCGGCCCGAACGCGGCGTGATCAACATGAATCGCGTGGGTCGCGTGCTGAACGGCGACCGCGGGGAGTGGCCCGTGGCCCCTCGAGTGCTCGTGATCCAGGGTGCAAATCCGGCGGTGACCGCAGTGGACCAGCGTGGCATGCTGAGCGGGCTGGCGAACGACTCGGTGTTCACGGTGCTGCACGAACAGGTGATGACGGACACCGCGGTCTATGCAGACGTCGTGTTGCCTGCCACGTCCCACTTCGAAATCGACGATGTCGTCGGTTCCTACGGCTCATACACGGCACAGCGCAACTCGAAGGTCATCGACCGCGTCGGGGAATCGAGGTCCAACGGCGAGGTCGCAGAGGCCCTTGCCGTGGCGCTCGGTTTCGACCGTGAGGAATTCGACGCGAGCGCCGACGCAATCGAGGAACTCGTCGGCGAATCGTTGTGCACGGGATCGGTCGTCGTGCGCCCCGCGGGATCGACGATCCAGTTTCGTGACGTGTTCCCGAGCTTCGGCGACGGCCGAATGAGACTGTGGCGTGACGACCATGATCTGGCGGGTCCCCGTTTCGTCGAGCTCGTCGACGAGCGCCATCCGCTGGCGTTGATCACTCCCGCCACCAGTTTCACGATCAACTCGATGTTCGCCGACACCGCGCCGCCGCCCGCGGTGGTCAAGGTGTCGCCCGTCGACGCGCAGGCTCGTGGGCTCAAAGACGGGGCACTCGTCAGCGTGTTCAACGATCGTGCGTCGATCACGTTGCCGGTCACCATCGATGCGACGATGCGCGAAGGGGTGTGCTCGATCCCGAAGGGTCTGTGGCGTCGGCACATCGTCGGTGGACTGACGGCGAACGCCTTCGCCCCCGACTCGTACACGGATCTCTCGGATGGCGCGTGCTTCAACGATGCACGCGTCGAGATTCGCGCGTCGTAGTCCAACTACGCTGGACGTCGATGGCTGAATCCCCCAAGAAGCCTGGCATCGTGCACGAATTCAAGGCCTTCGTCAACCGCGGAAGCGTGGTGGACGTGTCGGTCGCCTTCGTCATGGGAGCTGCGTTCAAGACCGTCGTCGACGCGTTCGCGGGCGACGGAAAGGACAACCAGGGAATACTCGGCGGCCTTGTCGGCGCCATCTTCGGTGGGTCCCGACCGAACTTCAACGACAAGGGTCTGACGCTGAACGGAAGTTTCATTCCGGTCGGTGCGCTGTTCACCTCCGTGCTCAACTTCCTGATCATGGGCGCCGTCATGTTCTTCGTGATCAAGGCATATGGTCGCTTCCGCACCTCGCAAATCGAGGAGACGACGAACGAGTTGCTGAAGTCGATCCGCGACGAGTTGCGGGACCAACGAGGCTCGTGAACGCACGCCGGCTCTCGGCCGCAGTGATCCTCGCAGCAACGTCCTTGCTCACGGGATGTGGTGCGATCACGTCGCTCTTCGACTCGTCCAATCGGCTCGACGGCTTCGGCAAGATCCCGAGTGGGGAGTTCAACACGGTCGTGACGCTCCCCGACGGCGTGACGATCGACTTTCCCGAGTTGATCGGATCGATGATCGGACCCCAGGTGTCCGGCTCGCGGGTGTTGATCATCGGAGACTCGATCATCGCGAGCACCTCGAGCCGATACGGCAACGAGATGTGTTCGACGCTGACCAAACTTGGTTGGCAAGTTGCCGTCGAGGCACAGGCAGGTGAGTTCATCGACTTTGCACCCAAGGTGGTCGGCAGGCGCCTCGAGGAGAGCTGGGACACCGTAGTGCTCTTCCTCGGCACCAACTTCGACGGCAATGGCAGGTACTACGAGGCGACCCTGCGCGAGACCCTCGCCGCGTTCGGCCCGACTCCGATGGTGGTGCTGACGACCGCCGAGTTCCGTCCCGCACAACGCGAGGTGAACGAGATCATCCGTCGCGTCGCGCTCGATCACCCGCACATGACGCTGCTCGATTGGTCGCAGATCGCAAAGAACCCCGGTGTGATCGGTTCGGACGGAGTCCACCTGACCGCCAACGGCCGTGACGTCCTCGTGACGTCGATAGCCCGTGCACTCGAGTTCGCTCCAGATCGCAACAACGGCACGTGTCTTGAGTCGGTGTTCCGCAACGACTCCAAGGTCATCGACGTGATGCCGGAGCCGTCGGGTGAGTCTCCCGTCGACACGACGATCGTCGATGCCGCCCAGACCACGCTGCCGTAGGCGAGACCACTAAGGTCGCGAGATGACTTCTCGCATGAACATCGGCCTGTTTTCCACCACGATCGACGGATCCCTCGACGGCGTCGTCGCCGATGCCGCTCAGGCGGAACGTGACGGCTTCGCCTCGTATTGGGTGCCCCAGATCTTCGGCCCCGACGCGCTGAGCACGCTGACCGTGGTTGGGCGCGAGGTTCCGCGCATCGAACTTGGAACGAGCGTCATCCCGACCTATCCGCGACACCCGATGATGCTTGCGCAGCAGGCGCTCACTGCGAACGCCGCATCTGGTGGTCGGCTGTGCCTCGGCATCGGTCTCAGCCACAAGGTCGTGATCGAAGACATGATGGGCATGTCGTTCGACAAGCCGGTGCGCCACATGCGTGAGTACCTGTCGATCCTCATGCCGCTCATCGAGAAGCAGAACGTGTCGTTTTCTGGCGAGACGTACTCGACGCATGCTGGTCTCGGCATCCATGGTGCGAGCAAGTGTGGCGTCGTCGTGGCCGCACTCGGACCGCAGATGCTCAAGCTCGCCGCCGGCATGACCGACGGAACCTTGACGTGGTGCACCGGACCCGAGACGCTGCGCACGCTCACCGTTCCGACGATCACGGAGGCCGCCAAGCAGCTCGGCCGCCCCGCGCCGCGTGTCGTCGCCGCACTTCCCGTGTGCGTGACGTCGAACGTCGCCGACGCGAGTGAGCGTGCGGCGAAGATCTTTGCGGTCTATGGGCAATTGCCGAGTTATCGAGCGATGCTCGACCACGAGGGTGCCGCCGGACCCGCCGACATCGCAATCGCAGGTTCTGAGTCGGAGGTGTTCGAGCGCATCGCCTCGCTGGAGGGGATCGGTGTCACCGACTTTGCGGCGGTCGAATTCGGTGCGACTCCGGACGAGGTGGCCGCGACTCGCGCGGTGATGAAGAAACTGATCTCGCGTTAGCGCAACGAGATCGGGGTGCCGACCGAGGCGTTGACCTCGTCGAAGAAGTCGTTGCCCTTGTCGTCGACGACGATGAATGCCGGGAAGTCGCGAACCTCGATCTTCCAGACCGCCTCCATGCCCAACTCGGCATATTCGAGGACGTCGACTTTGGTGATGCAGTCCTGGGCGAGTCGCGCAGCCGGGCCGCCGATCGAGCCGAGGTAGAAGCCGCCGTAGGTCTTGCACGCTTCGGTCACCTGTCGCGAGCGGTTGCCCTTGGCGAGCATCACGAAACTGCCACCTGCCGCCTGGAACTCTGCGACGTAGGAGTCCATGCGTCCGGCAGTCGTCGGCCCGAAGGAACCCGACGCCATCCCGTCGGGCGTCTTGGCCGGACCTGCGTAGTAGACGCAGTGGTCCTTCATGTACTGCGGAAGTCCCTTGCCCGCGTCCAGGCGTTCCTTGATCTTGGCGTGTGCGATGTCGCGGGCCACCACCATCGGGCCCGTCAGCATGACGCGCGTCTTGACCGGATACTTCGACAACGTGTCGCGAATCTCGTTCATCGGCTTGTTCAGATCGATCGACACCACCGTGTCATGGAGGTCGTCCTCGGTCACCTCGGGCAGGAAGCGTGCGGGATCGGTCTCCAGTTGCTCGAGGTAGATGCCGTCACGGGTGATCTTGCCGAGTGCTTGGCGGTCCGCGCTGCACGACACCGCCATCGCCACGGGGCAGCTGGCGCCGTGGCGCGGTAGGCGGATGACGCGCACGTCGTGGCAGAAGTACTTGCCGCCGAATTGTGCGCCGATTCCGGTGTGTTGGGCGAGCGCAAGCACCTTGCGCTCGAGGTCCACGTCGCGGAACCCATGGCCGAGTGCAGATCCACTCGTCGGCAATGAATCGAGGTATCGAGCACTTGCCAGCTTCGCCGTCTCGACGGCGAACTCCGCCGACGTGCCGCCGATGACGACGGCGAGGTGATACGGGGGACAGGCTGCGGTGCCGAGGGTCTTCATCTTCTCGAACAACCACGGCAGCAGCGTCTTTTCGTTGAGCAGCGCCTTGGTCTCTTGGAACAGATAACTCTTGTTGGCCGAGCCGCCGCCCTTGGCGAGGAACAGGAACTTGTACTCGTCGCCGTCGGTGGCGTGGACCTTGATCTCGGCGGGCAAGTTCGTGTTCGTGTTGCGCTCGTCGTACGTGGTGATCGGAGCGAGCTGGCTGTAACGCAGGTTGCTTGTGAGATACGTGTCATAGATGCCGCGGGCGATCGCCTCTTCGTCCCCGCCGCCGGTGAAGACGAACTGGCCTTTCTTTGCCTTGACGATCGCCGTGCCGGTGTCTTGGCACATGGGCAACACGCCGCCGGCGGCGATGCTCGCGTTCTTCAGGAGGTCGAGCGCGACGAAGCGATCGTTGGGGCTCGCCTCAGGGTCGCCCAGGATGTCGGCGAGTTGTTGCAGGTGTCCCGTTCGCAGCAGGTGGGCGATGTCGCGCATGCCCTCGCGGGTGAGCAACGTGATCGCCGCCGGATCGACCCGCAGGAACTCACCGTGTGGCGTGGAGAAGGTGTCGACGCCGTCACGTGCGAGCAGTCGATACTCGGTCGTGTCGGGGCCGAGCGGAAGCAGTTCGGTGTGGACGAATGGCGCGGGTTGTGGTGCGGACATCGCGAGTGCCGACCGATGCGCCTAGACGAGCGCCGGCGTGCCCTTGAATGCGCCGGGATCTCCGGCGGCGGGGATGAGCGGCTTGGACCACGCGACGGTGGTGGCGATCGTCGATGCCACCTCGCGCCATGCCTTCGGGTCCCAGCCTTCGGCGCACGCGGGCACGGTTCCGTCGCCGCGCAAGAAGACGAACGCCGGGAGTTCGGTGAGTCCGAGTTGCTTGACGAACGTGCGGTCGGGGTCGGCGAAGGTGAGGAATTCGGTCGCCAGTGGTCCGAGGAACTGCTTGGCCTCGGGGGTGCTCGCGGTGACGACGAAGTTGACGCGAGTCGCAGCCCCGGAGAACTGGCGCATGATGCGCGTGCAGGTCTTCAGGATCCAGGCACTTTCGTGGGTGTACGGATCGATCACGAAGCTCGTGAGGTGGAACAGGGTGAGCCATTCGCGCAGGGTTCGACCATCGGCGTCGATCGGGGTGAGGACGGTGTCGAGGGAGGGTGCGGTTGCCACGCCTGAAACGGTAGCAATGTTGGGTCTCGTCACCCGATATGGCCGTCGGCACATCCGTTCGTCCGCCCGTCGCGTCGCGCCCTAGCCTTGGGCGCATGTCCGCACGCTCACGCAACCTGCCACGCCGTTCCTGCCTGTCGATTCCCGGGTCGTCGGACAAAATGCTCGCCAAGGGCCCCGGCATTCCTGCCGACATGGTCTTTTTGGACTTGGAAGATGCGGTCGCACCGAAGGAAAAGGAGGCGTCGCGTCCGCGCATCGCCGAGGCGATTCGTTCGCAGGACTGGGGCGACAAGGTTCTGTGCGTGCGCGTCAACGACTGGTCCACGAAGTGGACGGCGTTCGACATCCTCGAGGTCGTCGGCAACGCCGGCCCACGCCTGGACGAGATCATGCTGCCGAAGGTCGAATCTGCAGCCCAGATCGTCGCCAGCGATCTGTTGTTGCGTCAGGTCGAGATCGCTGCGGGTCTGCCCGTCGGCCACATCGGCATCGAGGCCCAAATCGAGACCGCGCGAGGTCTCATCAATGTCGAGGAGATCTGCGCGGCGAGCCCACGTCTCGAGACGATCATTTTCGGGCCTGCGGACTTCGCGGCGAGCATGGAGATGCCGGTGCTCACCGGAGGCGTGCCGATCGAGGAGTATCCGGGAGACCACTTCCACTACGTGTTCAACAAGATCCTGATGGCAGGTCGCGCAAACTCGCTGCAGGTCATCGACGGACCGTTCCTCCACGTGCGCGACTCCGAGGGTCTGCGCAACTACTCGTTGCGAGCGCGCATGCTCGGCTTCGACGGCAAGTGGGCGCTGCATCCCGATCAGGTCACGGTGTTGAACGAGGTGTTCTCGCCGACCCAGGAGCAGTTCGACCGCGCCTGGGAGATCATCGATGCCTACAAGGCCGCGACCGAAGGCGAGGGCAAGGGTGCCGTGATGTTCGGCAACGAGATGATCGACGAGGCAAGCCGAAAGATGGCCCTCAAGTTCATCTCGCGTGGCGAGCGAGCGGGCCGAGTCCGGTCACCGAAGAGCTGACGCCTTCATGACGCGCCGCTTCGACGCGGTCCTCTTCGACGCGGGTGGGGTGTTCATCCTTCCCGATCCCGTCGCGATGTCGACTGCCGTGGCGCCGTTCGGTGGCGACGCGTCGATTCCGTCGTTGATGCGTGCGCACTATGCGGGAATGGCGCGCCTCGATCGCTTCGCTGCACAACACGACAAGGACACGATCGATTCGTTCAGTTGGGAGCCGTATCGCGAGGCCTACATGGAGTCGGTCGGCGTACCCGAGGTCGATCGTCCCGCAGCTCAGGAACGCGCGCGCAAGATGTTCTCGCCGTTCCTCTGGCGGTTCCCGATCGACGACTCCGTCGCCGCGCTCTGGCGCTTGCACCTGAGCGGGCTGCCGATCGGCATCGTGTCGAACGCGAGCGGCCAGGTCGAGGCCACGCTCGCTTCCCAGTGCGTGTGCCAGGTGGGGTCTGGAGCTGGAGTCCCGGTGCTGATCGTCACCGACTCGCACGCGGTCGGCGTCGCCAAGCCGCATCCGGGCGTGTTCGCCGATGCAATTGCGCTCCTCAACTCGCGCGGGATCGCCACGAGCCGCATCGCCTACGTCGGGGACTCATTCGTGAATGACGTCGGGGGAGCACGCAACGCCGGGCTGCATCCGCTGTTGCTCGACCCCTACGACGATCACGTTGACTTCGATTGCGAGCGCATCACGTCGGTCCATGACGTGGCGAACTTCGTCTAGCGCTTCGATTCCTCGCACAGGCGTCGGGCGATCACCTTCAAGCACAGCGTCTCGTCGGCACCCTCGAAGATCGACAGCACACGGGCGTCCACGAACAAGCGGGACACGGGATATTCCTCGGCGTAGCCGTAGCCACCGTGGATCTGCATCGCCTCGCGCGTGACCCACTCGGCGGCCTTGCATACGTAGGCCTTGACCATGCTTGCTTCCATCGCGCCTTCGCCCTTGCCCATCATCTTGGCGACCGCATAACTGAACTGGCGCGAGGCTTGCGTGATGACGGCCATGCGCCCGAGCTTCAACTTGGTGAGTTGGTAGTCCGAGATCGGATTGCCGAACACGGTGCGGTTGTGTGCATAGTCGGACGCCGCGTCGTAGGCGGCCTGCATCACGCCGACGGCGCGAGCGGCGGTTTGCAGACGGCCGTTCTCGAAGCCTTCCATTTGGTAGTAGAAGCCCTTGCCGAGACCGGCGTCGCCGCCGATCACGTTGGCGTGCGGCACCCACCAATTCTCGAGAGCGATCTCGTAGCTGTGCATCCCGCGGTAGCCGATCGTGTCGATCGGACGGCCTTCCATCTTTCCGCCACCGGGTTGGGTGAAGACGAAGCCGTGTGCGTCACCGAGTGGCTTTTCCACGATGAAGATGCTCAGGCCTTTGTGCAGCTTGCTGCGGTCCGGGTCCGTGCGGGCGAGCAACATGAGCACGTTCGCGCGCGCACCGAAGGTGCACCACGTCTTGACTCCGTTGATCAGCCAGCCGTCGACGCCGTCGGCATTCGCAGTGCGCACGGCGGTCGTCTTCAAACTTGCGACGTCGCTGCCGTAGTCCGGCTCGGTGACGGCGACGGCGGCCATCGTCTCGGTGCTGGCGAGTCGGGGGAGCCAATACTGCTTCTGTTCTTCGGTGCCGCCCTTCACGAGCGCGCGCGTGAGGATCTCGGGTCGGGTGATGAGCGAGCCTCCGATGCCGAGCGATGCGCGAGACAATTCCTCGGTCGCGATGCAGCTCGCCATGTACTCGCCGTCGCCACCCTCGCTGAAGCCGCCGTACTCGCTCGGCACGGACAATCCGAACGCGCCGATCTCGGCGAGACCCGAAATGATCTCCTCGGGTACGTCTTCGTTGTAGCGGTGGACGTGCTCGGCACGAGGAGCGATCACCTTGGCGGCAAAGCTGCGGAACGTGTCTTGGACCATCTCGAAGTCGTCGTCGAGGTGACGTGGGCCAGGTGTCGCGGCGAGCGACGCGACGAACTCGGGGTCGCGGTAGGTGGCGACGAAGTCCATGACGGGTGCGAAGGGTTGCGCCGAGGTACCCCACAGGGCTTCGCGGCCGAGGATGCGCGTTGCGACTTCGTGCACCATGTCGGCGACGAATGCGCACGTGATCAGGCCTTCGGTCTCACCCTTTGCGCCGTAGTCGATCAGCGACGACGCCGTCTCGACCGCCGCCGCTGCATGGGCGATGTCGTAGGCGAGCTGTTGGTGCACGTCGGGTCCACCGGTGGCCACCAGCGTGGCGATGCCAGTGCGCACGACTCCGCGGGCGACGTCGACGACTTCTGCGGCACGCGTGACGTCGGGCATGGTGGTCATGGCGAAAGGCTACCGATGGCACTTTCCGATGGCCTAACCGTGCGCAAGTACCTCGCCTACGCTTTGGGGCAGTGGTATCGATCAGCGGGCTTCGCTCGACCCTCACGACCCTCAAGTGGGTGCTGTTTGCCGCGATCGTCTACTTCTTCGTCCTGCCCCTCATTCCGGGGTTCCGCAAGGCGGTCGCCGAACTCAGCCACGTCACACCGTCGCTGCTCTTCCTCGGACTCGCCCTCGAGATGGCCGCGCTGTTCGCCTACTCGATGCTCACCCATGCCGTCCTCGGGTCTCACCACCAGAGCCCGTCGGTCTGGAGGCTGTTTCGCATCCAGATGAGCACGAAGGCCGTCGGCAACATCCTCCCGGGAGGCAGCGCCGCGAGCAGTGCGCTCGGATATCGACTCCTCACCCTCTCTGGAGTCAGTGGACCAGATGCCGGTTTCGCCCTCGCCACCGCCGGGCTCGGCTCTGCCGTCGTGTTGAACCTCATCTTGTGGGTCGGTCTCATCGCCTCGATTCCTGGGCGAGGGGTGAACGCGGCATACGGCACCGCGGCGCTCATCGGTGTCATCGTCATGGTGATCGCCGCCGCCCTCATCTTCGGTCTGATCGACGGCCAGGGTCGGGCCGAACGTGCGTTGCGCTGGTGTGCGCGCTCGTTGCGTTTCGACGAGGATCGCGCCGCCGAGGTGTTGCGACACATGGGCAATCGACTGCAGGGCCTCGCGTCGGAGCCCGGACTGTTGTGGCGGGTGTTGATGTGGGCGACGGTGAACTGGTTGCTGGATGCGGCCGCGCTGTGGGTGTTCCTGCGGGCATTCGGAGCGTCGCTCGAGCTCGACGCGCTCATCGTGTCGTTCGGTCTTGCCAACATCATGTCGGTCGTGCCGATCACGCCCGGTGGTCTCGGCATCGTCGAAGGCATCTACATTCCGACGCTGATCGGCTTCGGTCTCACGCGCAACACCGCCACCGTCGGCGTGCTGTCGTATCGCATCGCCCAGTACTGGGTGCCGATACTCGTCGGCGGAGTCCTCTATCTCTCCCTGCGCGTCGGTCCGTTCGCCATCGAGCGGCGTCAGAATCTCAAACCCATCCGACGTATCGCCGCCGATGCCGTCGCGCATCCCTCCAGCCGCATCGACTGGATCGAGCACTATGCACCACGCGACCGCACTGGTCAGTTCCCGTTGCCCGACTTCAGGGGCATGGACGACGATGATGACGTCGATCGGTAGCGTGAGGTGACATGACCACCCACGAGCGCCCATTCGGTCGTTGCCTCGAGGACTTCGTCGTCGGCGACGTCTATCGGCACTGGCCCGGCAAGACCATCACCGAGGCAGACGACCATCTCTTCTGCATGATCACGATGAACCACCATCCGTTGCACACGAACGACTGGTTCGCCTCCCAGAGCGTCCAGGGTCGCAACGTCGTCGTCGGCAACCTCGTCTACTCACTCGTGCTGGGCATGAGCGTGCCGGACGTCAGCGGCGCGGCAATCGCCAATCTCGAGGTCGAGACGCTGCAGCACAAGTTCCCGACGTTCCACGGAGACACGATCCATGCCGAGACGAGAGTGCTCGACGTGCAGGAATCGAAGTCGAAGAACGACCGCGGTGTCGTCACCGTCGAGACGAAGGGCTTCAACCAAGACGGCAAGGAAGTCTGTTACTTCCGTCGTCGGGTGATGGTCTGGAAGCGAGCGGCGCTGCCCGAACGCACGCGCCCATACGACGGTCACGACGTCTGGGGTCAATAGCCGACTTCGTCGACCAGTTGCTCGCCTGGGGCTTGCCCCAGTTGCGCAACCTGCCCTGGCGAGCGACACGGGACCGCTGGCACATCCTCGTGAGTGAGGTGATGTCACAGCAGACCCAAGTCGACCGAGTGGTACCGAAGTTCGATGCCTTCGTCGCGGCCTATCCGACTCCAACGGCGTGTGCGGCTGCGCCGCTCGGTGAGTTACTGACGCTGTGGAGCGGCCTCGGATATCCGCGGCGGTGTCGCAACCTGCACGAGGCAAGCAAGGTGATCGTCGAACGCCACGGTGGCGTGGTGCCCTCGGGGCTCGAGGAGTTGCTCGCACTTCCCGGAGTGGGTGACTACACCGCGCGTGCGGTGATGGTGTTCGCCGACCACCACGACCTCGGGATCGTCGACACCAACGTCGCGCGCGTGATGGCGCGACTGACGAATCGAGTGCTCGGGCGAAAGGAACTCCAATCACTCGCCGACGAGGTGGTGCCGAGCGGTTTGGGCTGGGAGTGGAACCAGGTGCTGATGGACTTCGGGGCCACGGTGTGCACCGCGCGAGCTCCGCGCTGTGTCGAGTGTCCGGTGCACGCGCAGTGTGCGTGGGCTGGGGGCAATGGGGATGACCCTGCACCGCTCACCGCGGGGACGTCGCGGCCACAGGGACGATTCGAGGGCTCCGATCGCCAGGCTCGCGGCAGGTTGTTGCGCAGCCTCACCACGGGCGGCGTTGCGCTCGGCGACGTCGCACGGGCGACTGGGCTCGCAGACGAGGGTCGGGCCACACGGATTGCGCGCGACCTCGTGAGCGAAGGCCTGGTCGTCGAGCGCGACGGCTGGCTCAGCCTGCCGTGACCCAGTCGACGATCAGTCGATTCACCACCTCTGGTCGTTCGAGCTGGAGGAAATGACCCGCACCCTCGACGACGACCACGTCGGCGTTCGCCGGCTTGCGTTCGTTCGCATCGCGTGCGAGTTCGACGCCGATGCACCCGTCGGTTTCGCCGTGGAGATACAGCACCGGCTGGGTCGGGGTCTCGGTCTGCATCGCCGTCTGTGCGTCTGCAAGTTGCGGGTCGCGGTAGCCCTGTCCGAGCGTTGCTCGGTAGTAGCCGAGCGCGGCCGCGAGGTGCGCCGGGTCGGCAAGCGACTCCTTGACTCGTCGGGCGTCGTCGACACCGTCATGGCCCGGTGACCACTGCGCCCACAGCCGGTCGATGAAGGCCATGTCCTGTGACGCGACGATGTGGTCGCTCAGTGGATGTTGGAAGAAGAACATGTACCAACTGCGTTGGATCTGGTCCTGATTCGTGAGGAACGCCTGGCCGAAGACGTTCCACGGCGGCACCGACATGCCGACGACTCGTTTCCATCGCGACGGCTCGAGGATGGCCGCACCGTACGTCGCGGGGGCACCCCAGTCGTGGCCGATGATCACCGCGTGCTCGTCGCCGCCGAGGGCGCCATGAATGGCGTTCGCGTCCGTCGCGAGCGCGGCGGTTTGGTAGGCGCCGTTCGGGGCGACCGACGTCGGTGCATAGCCGCGCATGAACGGAGCGACTGCACGGAAACCGGCGCGAGCGAGTTCGGGCAGCAGATGTCGCCACGAGTGGGCCGTGTCCGGAAATCCGTGCAGGCACAGCGCGAGTGGTCCGCTTCCGCACGCGAGATAGTGAAAGTCGATGCCGTTCGCCGTGACCTTCTCATTCGTCACGAGCGGGCCTTCGGTCATGGCAAAACCCTAGTTGAGTAACATGACGGTGATGTCTGGTGCGATCGATTCGAGGAAGTTTCGCACCGTGCTCGGACACCTGCCGACGGGAGTCTGCATCGTGACCGGCGTCAACGACGTGGGAACCAAGTGGGGGATCACGATCGGCAGCGTCGTGTCGGTGTCGCTCGACCCACCGCTCATCGGGTTCTTTCCCGGAGTGGGATCCACGTCCTGGCCGGAGATCGAAAAGGGTGGTGGCTTTTGTGCCAACGTGCTCACTCGATCGCAGGAAGAGTTGTGTTGGAGGTTCGCCAAGGAACCCGCCGCCGGCACCGATCGCTTCGATGGCGTTGCACACCGGCTCTCTGCGTCGGGGATGCCGACCATCGACGGCTCACTCGCCCAGATCGACTGTTCCATCGAGTCGGTCACGCCTGCCGGCGACCACTATTTCGTCCTCGGTCGGGTGCGCGACGTGACGTTGGACGCGAGCGCCGGTGACGCGATGGTGTTCTACAAGAGCGCGGTGACCGGGGTGAGCGAACCCGACCCCCGCTGATGTGGGACCTCGCGCAGTGGTGTGGTGCGTTCGTCGGGGCGGTCTTCGTCTTTTCCTGCGTGCGCAAGGTGATGGACCTGCGCGGATGGATGTTGCAGGCCTCTGAGCTGGCCGTCCCCAGGGTGGTTGCAGGCGCGGTCGTCGTGGCTGAAGGGATCGTCGGCGTGCTGTTGGTTGCCCAACTGTGGCAACGCGTCGTTGCAACTGCGTCGCTCGTGATGTTGGTCGGGTTCAGCACGCTCATCGGGTCGTTGCTCGTGCGCGGCCGACGTCCCGCATGTGCCTGCTTCGGTTCATCGAGCTCGAAGCCGATCTCGTGGATGACGCTCGCGCGCAATGCGGTGTTCGTCGCCGCAAACGTCGTCGCACTGCTTGGCGCCACGTCGTAGGCCACCTGTAGCATTCGCGCGATGCGCGTGTGGATCGACCAGGACCTGTGCACCGGCGACGGTCTGTGCGTGGACCACTGTCCCGACGTCTTCGTGCAACTCGAGGACGGCATTGCGTACGTCGCCGAGCGCGGAGTGGCGCTGAACGACCCGGGCAGCTCTGGCAGCCTCGCACGTGTCGATCATCGTGACCACCTCGCGGTCGTCAAGGCGGCGGAAGTGTGTCCGGGCGAGTGCATCTTCATCGAACTCGACGCACACGACGTCACGCAGGTCGAACCCGAACCACCGCTCGTCATCCACGCCCGTTGAAGCCTGCACCATCGTTGGTGCAGGTAGCGTTCGTTGAGTGAAGTGGCGACTTGCAGTCAACGGTGCACTTGCCGTCGTCACCTTGTCCGCATCGACGGCGGCTGGCGCTGCGTCAGTCGAGCCGATGGCACGCGTGCGCAACGGAGGTTCGGCGTTGCTCGTGTTGCAGGGGATCGTCGTCGACCGGGAGCGACCCGCGGGGTATTCGCGCGCACTCTTCGAGCACTGGCGCGACGTCGACGGTGACGGTTGCGACTCTCGCGACCAGGTGCTCAAGCGCGACAGCGTCAGCTTGCCGCAAGTCGACCCCATCGATTGCAATGTCGTCGCCGGTGACTGGGTCTCTCCCTACGACGGTGCGCGATGGAGCGATCCGTCGCGCATCGACATCGACCACGTCGTCGCACTGAAGGAGGCATGGGACTCGGGTGCCTGGGCGTGGTCGAGCGACATGCGTCGCGCATATGCCAACGACACGTCCGACTCGCGGACCCTGCTCGCCGTCACCGATCGCGTGAACCAGTCCAAGAGCGACAAGGATCCGAGCAATTGGCTGCCACCGTCGAGGTCGTATTTGTGCACGTATCTGTCGAATTGGATTGCGGTGAAGGCGCGCTGGGGTCTGTCGATGGACCCAAGCGAATGGGGCAGGGTGAAGAACGTGCTCACGGGCTCGTGCCCCGGTCTCACGATCGCCCCGTGGCCCGGGCTTCCAACGTCTTCGACGACGAGACCGAGCACGCCGCAGGTGGCATCGACCGTGACGACGACACCGATCAGCTCGTCGTCGACCACGCCCGCCAACGCCACGACGCCGAGTGCGACGACGCCGGTGCAGTCGACGACGACGACCATCGTCTCGTCCACGCCGGGAGTCTCGAGGGTGTATCCCGGTGCATGGTGCTCACCGGAAGGGGCGACGGGCACCTATACCAACGGCAAGACCTACGTGTGCTCGAAGACCAATCAGAGTGGAACGCCCTATTCGGATGGCCGCGCTCGTTGGCGTCAGCCATAAGGCGCAAACGGTCGATTCCGGCGTTAGCCTTGCGACCCTATGTCGAAGAAGACCAAGAAGCGCAAGGCGCGCCTGCGCCGTTCAAAGGCGAACCACGGCAAGCGCCCGAACATGGGGCGCGGCTAACCACGCCGTGTAGCCCTCGTCGTTGACGATGGCGCGCATCACACAACTCACGGTCGGCGGTTCGCCCGCCGCGTGGTCATCCCTCGGTTTTTCCTTCGACGATGATCGATGCACATTCGGTGACGTCGTCGTGCGCGTCGACCGATCCTTCGAACCAGGATTCGTGTCGTGGACGCTCGGGCACGTCGTCGTGATGGAGTCACCCGATGGGCTCGACACGACGTTCGACGACCATGTGGTTGTACCGGACTCAGCGAGCTCGATCATCGACGTCGTCGGCATCGACCACGTCGTCGTCATGACGAACGACCTGCAGCGCACCAGTTCGGCAATCTCGCGCGTGACGGGCGATCCGCTCAAGCGCGTGCGCGAGGCCGGGAATGGCATTCGTCAAGGCTTCCACCGACTCGGCTCGGTTGTCGTGGAAGTCGTGGAGAGCGAGCGGGTTGAGCAGACGCACTTGTGGGGGTTCGTGCTCACCGTCGGCAACCTCGACGACGTCGTCGCCCACATGGGGCCCGACGTGATCGGATCTCCGAGGGATGCAGTCCAGCCGGGTCGCCGAATCGCAACGATTCGCTCGGGTGTCGGCCTCGGAGTGCCCGTCGCACTCATCACGCCTGACGTGTGAAGATCAGTAGTCGTCGGCGTCTCGGTCGTTGCGCTTCGCGATGAAGGCGATGCCTTCTTCGCAGGTGTCGGCGAGTGGACACCAGTAGCACGCGGTGCACGGCCGAAGGTTCGGCTCGCGATCCTTGAGTTGAACCTCGGCGATCTTGCGAATGCCGTCGACGGTCTTGCGCAGGGCAGCGTGCAGCACGCCTTCGGTGACGTCCTCGACGTCTGCCCGCGCGGTCTCGAGTGAGTACGTCGCGAGCATCCGAGGTGCGACTCCCGCGCGCAACGACTCGACGAGGGCGTAGAAGCGCAGTTCCTCTCGGTGGTTGGGATAGACGCGTCCCGACTTCATGTCGACGATGACCTTCGAACCCACCGCGCCGAGGGTCAGGTCGGCCCTGGTCGACAGGTTGATCCGGCCGTCGAACAGCTCGACTCGAGCGGAACTTTCGAGGACCGGGCGCCACGAGTTCTTGAGCGGAGGGAAGCACTCATCGAACTTGGAGTAGGCGTCGATTGCCATGCTGCGAAGTTGCGCACGTTCGGCGGGCGAGAGTCGTTCGATGAATTCGCCCGCACTGCGTTCGTCGTCGGCCAACTGGGCGAGGGCCTCGTCGACGACGTCGCCTGGGGTGGGATCGCCGCGCCAGTTGATGCCGAGTTCGATCGCCTTGTGCAGCACGGTTCCCTTCACGTTGCGCAGCGTCCATTCGAAGGTGTCAAGGGACGCGAGGAAGTTCGTCTCACAGCCATGGATCGCTGTCAACTTGCCCTTGCTGATCCACAACGGCTTGTCGGGCGTGAAGCGCTCGGCCACGTCGGCGAGCGATTCGCTCAGCTGCTCCGAAACGGCGACGACGATCGACGAGGGCAACGGCTCCCAGCCCTGGGGCTTGCCGAGCGCGTCCACGACGGCCTGTTGCATCGGGTTCAACGTCTCGGCACTCGTCACCGCCTCACTCTGTCACACGGGTGTGTGATGCTGTCGCCATGACGGGTGCCACGACGATGATGTTTGCATCTGCCGCTCGTTTCCTGTCAAACGAGGCACAGCGATTCGGGCTGGACGCCCCCGGATTTCGCAGCCCGCCGCGAACCCTTGGTGTGCAGAGAAGCCTGCGTCGCACCGAGCACGGGTGCGTCGTCGCGGTCCTCGTGCGCGATCGCCCGTTCGTCGCGGTGCTCGCCGACATGATCGAAGGCGTGATCGTCACCAACCGACTCACGCCACCCGACGCCGACGTCGTGCGCACCGCGCTGTGGGAGTCGCTCGTGTCCACGGGCTTCGTCGACGTCGATGTCGCGAGCCCAGAGACCCGCGTAGCCTGAATCCGTCGCCCGGGTGGCGGAATGGTAGACGCGGGGGGCTTAAACCCCCCTGACGAGAAATCGTCGTATCGGTTCGAGTCCGATCCCGGGCACTCACCGCACGTCGAATCCGTTCCTCGTCGGCCAGAATGGAGAGATGAACACCGTGCGCGACCTGCGCGCATCCATGGAGGCACGGGCCTCGCAGATGCTCGCCGATGTCGAGGCGTTCGTGAATATCGAGTCGCCGTCGCACGAAGTCGACGACCTGCGGCGCAGCGCCGAGTTCCTCGCAACGTTGATGGAGCGCGTCCTCGGCTCGGCGCCGACGTTGGTCGAATCCGCGGAAGGCCCGCACGTGCATTGGAAGGGTGGCGACGACACTCGGGTACTCGTGGTCGGCCATCATGACACCGTGTTCCCGAAGGGCACCGTCGAACGGCGCTCGTTCTCGCGTGACGGCGACGTCGCCCGCGGCCCTGGCATCTTCGACATGAAGGCCGGCATCGTGCAGGCGATCTATGGGCTCGGTGCGATCGAGGAGAGGCGCCACGTGGAGATCTTGATCACCGCGGACGAAGAAGTCGGGTCCTATGCATCACGCGAGTTGATCGAGGAGCGTGCGCGCGCGACGCGTCACGTGCTCGTCATCGAGCCGTCGGCCGATGGTGGTGCGCTCAAGGTCGCGCGCAAGGGCGTCGGAACGTTCCGCGTCGACATCGCAGGCAAGGCGTCGCATGCCGGCTTGGAGCCCGAAAAGGGCGTCAACTCTCTCGTCGAGCTTGCTGCCCAAGTTCAGGCGATCACGACGATTGCCCGTCCCGAGATCGGCACGACCGTCACGCCGACGGTTGCGAGCGCGGGTACGACGGAAAACGTCGTGCCAGCCGCGGCACACATCATCGTCGACACCCGCATCAGCGAGCCGAACGAGAAGGCGCGTGTCGAGGCCGCATTCGCATCGCTCGCGCCGACCGTCGCGGGTGCGACGGTGAGCGTGAGCGGCTCCATCAATCGTCCGCCGATGCACGAGTCGACCGCGCTTGGCTTGTTCGCGATCGCCAAAGGCGTTGCCGACGAACTCGGCATCACCGACCTGCGTGGTGTCGCCGTCGGCGGTGGGTCTGACGGCAACTTCACCGCCGCGATCGGCATCCCGACGCTCGACGGTTGTGGTGCCGTCGGCGGTGGCGCGCATGCCGACAGCGAACACGTCGTGATCTCGACGATGCCCGAACGAGCCGCGCTACTCGCGGGGATCGCGCGGGCGATCGTGTCGTCGAACTAGTCGAGTTCGAGCAGTCCGCCACCACCGAGGGTCCCGGCGGCGCGATATTCGTCGATTTTTGCGCGTGTGTCTTGGATGTCCAGGTTGCGCATCGTGAGCTGTCCGATGCGGTCGAGCGGACCGAATGCGGCGTCCTCGACGCGCTCCATGCTCAGTCGCTCCGGTGCGTACGTGAGGTTTGGACCACTCGTGGCGAGGATGGTGTAGTCGTCTCCGCGACGCAGCTGCATCGTGACGGTGCCGGTGACGAGTGAGCCCACCCAGCGCATGAGCGGTTCCCGCAACATGAGCGACTGCGGGTCGAACCAGCGGCCCTCATAGAGCAGTCGTCCCAGTCGGCGTCCCATTTGGCGGTAGTTCTCGAGGGTGTTCTCATTGTGGATCGCCGTCAAGAGTCGCTCGTAGGCCACGTGCAACAGCGCGAGGCCTGGGGCTTCGTAGATGCCGCGACTCTTTGCCTCGATGATCCGGTTCTCGATCTGGTCACTCATGCCGAGTCCGTGGCGACCGCCGATGCGATTGGCCTCGTGCACGAGTTCGACTTGTGAGGGGAACTGCTGTCCGTTCAAAGCCACCGGCCAACCCTCGCGGAACTCGACGGTCACGTCTTCAGGAGCGATGGTGATGGAGGGGTCCCAGTGTGCGACGCCCATGATCGGCTTCACGATGTGCATCGAGGTCGACAACTCCTCGAGCTGTTTTGCCTCGTGCGTGGCGCCCCAGATGTTGGCGTCGGTCGAGTACGCCTTCTCTGCAGAATCGCGATAGGGGAGTTTCTTGGACGCGAGGAACGCGCTCATTTCTGCACGCCCACCCATTTCGCGGACGAACGTCGCATCCAGCCACGGTTTGTAGATGCGCAGGCTCGGATTGGCGAGGAGCCCGTAGCGATAGAAACGTTCGATGTCGTTGCCCTTGTAGGTGCTGCCGTCACCCCAGATGTCGACGCCGTCGTCCTTCATCGCACGCACGAGCAACGTTCCGGTGACGGCTCGACCGAGTGGGGTGGTGTTGAAGTACGTCTTGCCCGCAGTCGTGATGTGGAACGCACCGCACTGCAACGCCACGAGACCCTCGTGCACGAGCTCCGTCGCGCAGTCGACGAGGCGTGCCTTCTCCGCGCCGTACTGCAGTGCGCGGTCGGGAACGCCAGCGAGGTCTGGCTCGTCGGGTTGACCGAGGTCTGCGGTGTAGGCGTACGGCAACGCGCCCTTTTCTCGCATCCACGCCACTGCTGCCGACGTGTCGAGCCCGCCGGAGAACGCGATGCCGACGCGCTCGCCACTCGGGAGAGCGGTCAACACTTTGGCGTTCGATGCAGAGCTATCGGGCATGGTTCAACGGTACAGACCCTGCGCAGCCAAACGCGACCGCTTTAGCGTCGTTCGAGACCTGCAAACGTAGCGAGTGCGACGAAGAGTGCGCTCAACGCAACGAAGCCCTCGAGCAAGGCGACACCAGGCGACGACGTCACGTCGCCCGCGGCGAAGCCGGCGATCACGAATGCGGCGAAGACCCCGGCGATCGGAACGAATCGACTGGCTCGAAAGGCGAGCGCGATGGTCGCCGCCGGAAACACGAACGGAGCCAGCCAGGTGATGAACAGGGTCGGGTCGGACTCCGGGCCGACCCACCATGCCGGTTTGCCGACGTTGCGGCCAGTGACGATCACAGCGATCAATGCCGCGATGACCACGATCCACGACACGACGGTGACCTTAGCCCACGTGGACGAAAGGCGCGTGTGCGGTGGTCGTGGGGGAGTCGTCGACATCGCTCGTGAGGATACAACTCGGGCCCATCCAGTTAGCCTGACCAGCGATGTCGACGCCACGCTTCGGCCGTTTCTCGGTGTTTTTCCCGATGTGGAACGAGGAGGAATACCTCCAGCGTGCATTGAACGCCGCCGCGGAGCTCGGCGACGAGCTCGTCGCTGCCGGAACGGTCGCCGACTACGAAATGATCATCGTCAACGACGCCTCCACGGACGCCACACCTCGACTCGCAGACGACGCCGCACGGAACAACCCACGGGTCAGGGTCGTGCACCATCCGACCAATCGCAAGCTGGGGGGATCGATCAAGTCGGGCTTTGCGGCCGCAACCGGCGACGTCGTGTTGTACACGGATGCCGACCTGCCGTTCGACATGCGCGAGGTGCACAAGGCGTTGCGTCTGATGGGGCAGTACGAAGCGGACGTCGTCGCCGCCTACCGGTTCGATCGAACGGGCGAGGGGTACGTGCGAGTCGTCTATTCGTTCTTCTACAACCTTCTCGTGCGGGTGCTGTTCGGTTGCCGATTCCGTGACGTCAACTTCGCCTTCAAACTCGTGCGGCGATCGGTGCTCGAGCGCGTGGAGCTGCACAGCGAGGGTTCCTTCATCGACGCAGAGTTGATGGTGAGTGCCCGCAAGCTCGGGATGAACGTCGTGCAATTCGGGGTCGATTACTTCCCGCGCACGCGCGGCGTGTCCACGCTCAGCTCGCCGTCGGTCATCGTGAAGATTCTGCGCGAGGCCTTCGCCCTACGCTCGGCGTTGAACTCCCTCGACTCTGCGACATGAACGACCCCTTCTACGACGACCTCGGCCCGACCGACTACGAGGCGAGCCTCTATGACCGGTGGCGCCCGGCGTTGTTTGCCTTTGCCGTGCTGCTGACCGTCGTCGCGATTGCCGTCACGCGCAATTCGTCAAACAGCGAATCGACGAACGGCTCGAACCCCGACGTCGTCGTCGACTCCTCCGGCGCGCCACGAGTGACGGTGCCGTTGACGCGCACCCTGCGCGACGGGATGAAGGGCGACGACGTGCTGCGTCTGCAGGAGCGTCTTGCCGAGTTGAAGTTCGATCCGGGTCCGCGCGACGGCGTGTTCGGCCAGAACACCATCCAGGCGGTGTGGGCGTTCGAGAAGCTCGTGTTGGACGTGCCGCGGGAGGACGCCAAGGGTGAAGTGACGCCGTCGATGTGGGCGATCATGGAGTCGGACGTGAAGATCCAGGCCCGCCGTGTTCCCGACAGCCCACGACACGTCGAAATCGACCTGCCGAGGCAGGTGATGACCGTCTTCCAAGGTGGCGTGCCGACACTCATCACACACATTTCGACCGGGTCGAACGAAAAGTGGTGCGAAGAGGTGACGATCGACCCAGGCGAGGACGGCAACAATACGCGCGAACAGATCAAGCGTGGGATTTGTGGCGACGCGATCACGCCCCCGGGGATCTTCTACTTCTACAACCGCAAGCAGGGGATGAGGGAGTCCAAGCTCGGCACGATGTACAACCCCGTCTATTTCAACTATGGCATCGCCGTCCACGGCGCGATCCTCGTGCCGCTGAAGCCGGCGTCGCACGGTTGCGTGCGCATCCCGATGTCGGTGGCGCGTTACTTCCCGGCCCTCGTCGAATACGGCGACCGGGTCTACGTCTTCGACGGGATCAAGGAACCGGAAGAGTACGGCTCGCCACCTCCGCCGTGGGACAAGCCGGACCCGAACTACACGACGACGACCTCGACGCTCGCCCCGACGACGACCGTCAAGGGCGCGACCACGACGACCCCCGCGCAGACGACTCTGCCGTAGTAGACAGGTCGACGATGGCGCGCATCCACTACGACGAGTTCGCGATGTTCGCCGAGAACGTCGCCGAATACGGCCTTGCTGCGTCGTCGAGTCCGATCGTGTCGCGCGTGTCGACGACGTTGCCCGACGGCCGCGTCGTGTCTGCACTCAAGTGGCAGGCCGAGTCTCCGCGGCTCGTGCTCGTGCACGGAACGGCACAGAACGCCCACACCTGGGACACCGTGGCGCTCGCACTCGGTGTGCCGCTGCTCGCCATCGACCTGCCGGGACATGGACACTCGCAGTGGCGTGAAGATGCGACGTACACGCCACAGACGTTGTCCGAGGACATCGCTCACGTCATCGCGATGCACGCCCCGCACGCATCGGCGATCGTCGGGATGTCGCTCGGTGGGCTCACGTGCCTCGCGCTCGCTGCTGGGCATCCCGAGCTCGTGCGCAACCTCGTGATGGTCGACATCACCCCCGGCGTCACCTCGAAGAAGGCGAAGGCAGTTCTCGACTTCATCAACGGACCGCAGAACTTCGCAAGCTTCGAGGACCTGCTCGCGCGCACGAAGGAACACAATCCGACACGCAGTGAATCCAGCCTGCGTCGAGGCATCCTGCACAACGCGCGTCAACTCGAGGACGGGTCCTGGGAGTGGCGATACGACCGTCGTGGTCGGTCGAACAACGAGAACGCACCGCGCGCATCCGAAGACGTCGAATCGCAGCGACCCGACTCGAACCATCTGTGGGAGACGATCTCGAACCTGCACTGCGACCTGTTGCTCGTTCGTGGTGGTATATCTCCCGTGGTCGACGACGACGACGTCGCAGAACTCAAGCGGCGCAAGCCATCCGCGACGGTCGAGGTCGTCGATGGTGCCGGACACAGCGTTCAGGGGGACCGTCCCGTCGAACTCGCCCGATTGCTCGCTCGCTTCGGCTGACGGCACGACCCGCCGTTAGGGTTTTCGCCATGGGCGCCCTCCTCGGCACGAAGAAACTCGGTCGTCCGCACGCCGTCGACGCGGGTGAGACGCGCAAGCGTCTCGTCACCGAGGCACGGCGATTGTTCGCCGAGATCGGCTACGACGCGACGACCAACAGGTTGGTCGCCGACGCCGTCGGCATCACGACTGGTGCGATCTACCACTACTTCCCGTCGAAAAAGGACATGTACCTCGCGGCGTTCGCCGAGGTGCAAGACATGGTCTACGGCGCGCTCGAGGCCGCTGCCGGTAGCCACGAATCCTTCGTCGGAAAGTTCTCCTCGATGCTCGACGAACTCGCCAACATCTCCACGCAAGAGCCGTCGTTCATCGGATTCGTCGTCGGAGTTGCCGCCGAATCCCAGCGCCACCCCGAACTCGCCTCCGAGCTGTCCTCGTTGCGTGCCCGCACGGGACGCTTCCTGCACGAGATCTGCGAGGAGGCGGTGCGCAAGGGTGAGGTCAGCGATGGAATCACCGGACAGGTGTTGCACGACATGATCAACGTGGTCATGTCCGGTCTGTCGCGATTCAGCCACGTCGTCGACGACGCCGAGCGCCGCCAGCAGGTCGTCGAGGGGCTCAAGCAGTTGATGGCTGGGAGCGTCCTGCGCACCCCTGCCGTTCGTTAACTGGTTCTCGCTCGCTGCGTCGAGACCACGTCGGCGACCACGAATCCAAGGCAGACCCAGATCAGGGCAAAGCCAGCGAACCGAGTCGCCGTCACCACTTCGTCGAAGATCGCCCAGCCGATGACGAAGTTGATCGTCGGTACGAGGTATTGCATCGGGCCGAGGATCGTGAGTGGGGTTCGCTGCGATGCGCCGGCGAACAACAGCAGCGGCACCGCGGTGATCAGTCCGGTGAAGAGCGCAAAGACGACCTCGAGGGGATTGGCCGTCGACGGGATCGACTCGGCCCCGCCCCACGTCGCAATCACGTAGGCGAGTGCGGGAAGCCCGAGGATCACGACCTCGGCGGTGAGGCTCTCGAGAGGTTTGAGCGGAACCTGCTTCTTCAAGTAGCCGTAGATCGACCACGTACCGGCGATCGAGATGGCGACCCACGGAACGCGTCCGTAGGAACCGGTGAGCACCGCGAGTCCACCGACGGCAAATCCCACGGCGACCTTCAGTCGAGTACGTAGTCGTTCGCGCAGCACCGCGACGCCGAGGACGATGGTGAAGAGCGGAGCGATGAAGTAGCCGAGTGCGGTTTCGATCACGTGCTCGTTGACCACCGCCCACACGTACAGCGTCCAGTTGGCCGTCAGCAGTGCGCTCGCGATGGCGATTCGCCCCATCACCTTGCGGTCGGTGAGGGCGTTGGCGAGTTGACGAGTGCGACCGGATGCGACGACGACACCAACGAGGACGATCACGCTCGTGACGATGCGCCAACCGATCAACTCGAACGGATCGAAGTCCTTGAGCACCTTCCAATAAAGCGTGAGCAGACCCCACATCCCGTATGCGCCGAAGCCGAGTGCGACGCCAAGTCTGCGTGACTGTGCGTCGTCGAGCGTGTCGTTCATGGCCCAGTCACGCTACATCACGCCAGTAACCTTGAGCCCGTGGACATCACCGCTTGCGAGCAGTGGAAGTCGCTCGCCTCGCGCGCAACACGCGGTCGCGTCGCGACGTTGAGCGAGCTCTTTGCCAGTGAGCCATCGCGCGTCGCTGCGATGAGCGTTGAGTTGTCGATCGACGGTGAGTCGATCCTCGTGGACGCATCCAAGCAGAACGTGGACAAAGAGGTGTTCTGCGAACTTGCAGGACTGGCCGCACAGGCTCACGTCGCCGTCGCTCGCGACGCGATGTTGTCGGGAGCGGTCGTCAACGTCACCGAGGTGCAACCCGCCTTGCATACCGCGCTGCGGGCGCCGCGGGGGTCGCGCGTCGAGGTCAACGGGGTGAACGTGGTTGACGCGGTGTGGGCGGTGCGCGACCAGGTCGCCACCTTCGTCCACGACGTGCGTAGCGGACGGTTCGTCGGGGCGACGGGCCGCGCCATCACCGACGTCGTCAACATCGGCATCGGAGGCAGCGACCTCGGTCCCGCACTCGTCTACGACGCGCTTGGATCGACCGCGACGCCCCAGGTGCGCTGTTCGTTCGTCTCGAACGTCGACCCGACGAACGTCGAGCGCGTACTTGCTGGCCTCGATCCGCAGACCACGATCCTCGTCGTGTGTTCCAAGTCGTTTTCCACCGCAGAGACGCTCGCCAACGCGCGCATCGCCCAGGGATGGCTCGCCGATTCCCTCGGGCCAGACGCCGTGGCTCACCACACCATCGCCGTCACCGTGGATGCGAGCAAGGTCCCCACCTCTGGTGTGATGGCCGAGACCGTCTTTGCGATGTGGTCGTGGGTCGGCGGTCGCTATTCGGTGTCATCCGCGGTCAACGTGTGCAACCAGATCGCCTTCGGCGTCGATGCCATCGACCGCTTCCTCGAGGGGATGCGCATCGTCGACGAACACTTCGCATCGGAGCCGTTCGAACGCAACGCGGCGATGATCCTCGGACTCATCGGAGTGTGGAACCGCAGTCTGCTCGGTCGCCAGAGCCATGCGATCGTGCCGTACGGAGACGCGCTCAGGCTCCTTCCCGCATATCTCCAGCAACTCGAGATGGAGAGCAACGGCAAGTCGGTCACGAGCGACGGTGAGCCCGTGGCCACCGACACGGCGCCTGTTATCTGGGGCGGGGTCGGCACCAACGTCCAGCACGCCTTCATGCAGCTGTTGCATCAGGGCACCACTGTCGTTCCGGTGAGCTTCGTCGGGGTGGCATCTCCGCTCACCGCGCGAACCGACGAACATACCGAGCTCGTGGCCAACATGATCGCCCAGTCGGCTGCCCTTGCTTTCGGTCGCGAGCACTCGGAATCGGCACGAGCAATGCCGGGGAACCGCCCGAGCACCACCATCATGCTGAGTGCGCTCACCCCGAGCACCCTCGGTGCGCTGATTGCACTCTTCGAACACGTGGTGTTCGTGCAGGGTTGCGTCTGGGGGATCAACACCTTCGACCAGTGGGGTGTGGAGTTGGGCAAGACCCTCGCATCGCGTGTCGCGGGGGAGCTGCGCTCGAAGTCGAGCGCAGCCGACCGCGACGCCTCGAGTGCCCAGTTGCAGGAGTGGTATCTGCGCCACAACCGGCGCGCCTAGTCTGTCGGGCGTGAGCGTGAAGGTGTCCCAAGCAGAACGCATGATCAACCTGCTTGCGCTCCTCGTCGAGCGCTCGCGGCCGCTCACCTTGAAACAGATTCGTCGGGAGTTGGGCAACCAGTACTCGGACCAGGACGAGGCGGCGCGCGCCGCATTCGAACGCGACAAGTCCGAGCTGCGCAAGATGGGCATCCCGATCGAGATGGTGACTCTCGGCGGCGACCAGGCGGGTGAGGGTGGGTACACGATCGACCGACGGAGCTTCCTGCTCACCGACCTGAAACTCACCGACGCAGAGCGTGCAGCGCTCGAACTTGCGATTGCCACCGTGCGCATGGGTGCCGTCGTCGGTGAAGGTGCGCTGTGGAAGTTGGGTGGCGAGCGAGTCACCAAGGCTCCGGCGACGTCGGTGAACGTGCAGCTCACCGATGACGTCTTGCGCTCACTTGCCGCAGGGGTGATTGACCGAAAGTCCCTCACGTTCACCTACAAGTCGGAGAAGCGCACCGTAGACCCGTATGGCCTCCTCGCACGTGGTGGCTTTTGGTACCTCGTCGGACACGACCACTTGCGCGGGGCGCAACGGGTCTTTCGTGTGGATCGCATCGAATCCTCGATCGGCGTCGTCAATGCATCGTTCGAGCGCCCGGCAGACTTCGACCTCGAGTCCGCCGTGCCGACCGAGCGTGACATGCTCGCCGACGGTGAGGCCCCCGACACCCACGCGGTGGTTCGCGTCGATGCATCGCTTGCGTCGCGAGTGCGCGACGAGTTTGGTGACGCAGCCGTCCTCTCGACGAACGCTGACTCTTCGATGGACTTCAGGATTCCGTGTGCGAACCTCGCCGCGTTCCGCTCGTGGTTGTTCGCGATGGTCGACCGTGCCGAGGTGGTCTCTCCACCGCACGTGCGCGACCACATCATCGCGGCCTTGCGCGAGATGGCTCGGGGGAACTCGTGAAACTGCGGCGCCAACGTCGCGGCCCACGCAGCGCGGGCGAGCGGGTCGAGAGGCTGCTCGTCATGTTGCCGTGGATCCTCGAGCGCGGCCAGGTGCGCCTCTCGGAGATGGCCAAACAGTTTCGCCTGAGCGAAAAGGAATTGATGGACGACCTGCTCATGGTGTCGATGTGCGGAGTGCCGCCGTACACGCCCGACGCCTTGATCGACGTGCGCGTCGACGAGGAGTGGGTGATCGCCGAGATTCCGCACATGTTCCGCCGCCCGTTGCAATTGACCTCGGCAGAGGTGTTCGTGTTGAGCGCGATGCGAGACGCCGCCATGCGCATCCCGGGTGCCGACAAAAACGGTCCGCTCGCGAGTGCGCTCGCCAAGCTGAGGCCCCTGTTGCCAACCGACAACGCAGGTGTGGCGATCGACCTGCCCGCGGTTCGGTATCTGTCCGAGTTGCGTGACGCGCTCGACCGAGGTGCAGAGGTTCGCATCACGTACTTCAGTCCGTCCACCGGTTCGACCAGCGAGCGCGTCGTCGTGCCGAGACGGGTGCGAGAGTCCTTCGGCAACTGGTACGTGTATGGCGACGACTCCATCTCGGGAGAGATGCGAACGTTCCGCGTCGATCGCGTCGAATCACTCGAGTTCACCGGGGCCACCCACGACAAGGTGGAGCTCCCCGACGACGAAGACGAGGAGTGGTTCGCCGATGCGACCGAGTTCGTCACGTTGCGCGTGTCGCCGCGGGCCCGTTGGGTCGTCGAGCAATATCCGTTCGTCTCGCGTCGCGTGGACGGTGACGGGACGATCGAGGTGAAGATGGCCGTGACGAGCGAACACTGGCTCGGGCGGCTCCTGTTGCGTGCGGGGTCGGACGCAGTCGTCGTCGAACCGGCAAAGTGGGTCGACCTCGCAGCCCGCACGGCTACAAGCGTGCTCGCTCGCTACGGCGGCTAAGGAGCGAATCGGTCGAGGTCGTCGACCGTCGTGACGTTGCCCGCACGGAACAGATGCGGGAGCAACCGCGCGACGACGCGTGAGTCGTCGAGTGCATCGTGATTGGCCTGCTCAGTCACGCCGAACCGTTCAGCGATGGCACGCAGGGTGTTGGACTGCTTGCGACCATCTTCGAGCGATCGCGCAAGGCGCAAGGTGCACACCGGTTTGTCGATCTGCAGCGTGCGCTTCGACGAGGCTGCGGCTTCGGCCAGAAAACCGATGTCGAACTTGGCGTTGTGGGCGACGAACCGTGCCCCGCGAAGCGCCCAATTGAGATGGTCGATGGCGACCCCGACCGGAAGCCCGCGCCGAAGGTCGGACCGCGTGATGCCGTGGATCTCGTGCGCTCCGAGAGGAGAGCGCCCCGGTATTCGCTGGTGCACGTAGGTGACGAACTCGGATTCGATCGTTCCGTCGGCGCGTGCAATCACGATGCCGAGCTGAAGGAGGCGACAGGTGTGCGGGTCGAGCCCCGTCGTTTCGGTGTCGACGACCGCAAAGCGTTGTGCGTCGACGGAAAATGCCATGACGCCACCGTATTGCCTGGGTGTGTCGCGGGAGAAGTGGGGGTCAGGGGATGACGATGGGCACGGACGTCACGACCGTGTTCGGTCGGAACAACAGCTTCGCCTTGATCGCAAGCGCGGACTGGTTGTGCAGCCATTGCGACTTGATGCTCGTGACGAACTCGGGAATGATCACGGTGATCAGGTCGTCCTTGGACTCCGAGTCGAGCTCGTTGATCCGGTGCAGGATCGGTTCGGTGAGGTCGCGGAACTCGGAGATGATCGTGTCGAGCTCCACGTTGATGTCGTACTTGGCCCACTCGGCGTTGAGTCGTTCGCGGTCGTCCGGGGTCTGGATCACCGAGAGTGCAATGAGGCGGTCCGGACGAAGGCTCTCGGCATAGCGAAGTGCGCGCAACACGCCCTGGTTGACCGAGCCGACGAGGACGATGACGAAGTGCGTGTGATACGGCGCGCGGTAGCTCTCGCTGACCTGGAGGAAGGAACGGACCCGCGTGTAGTGACGATTCACGCCGGTGAAGATCAGCACGAGTGCGGGGATGACGACCGCCGGAATCCAGGCGCCATCGGTGAACTTGACGACGACAACGATGCCCGCGACGAGTGCCGTCGTTGACGCGCCGACGGCGCTCATCACCGCGCGCGGAACCCATCCACGTTCCTTCAGTTTTCGGTGGCGCACGAGCATGCCCGATTGGCTCAACGTGAATCCGGTGAACACGCCGACCGCATACAGAGGGATGAGCAGGTTGACGAGACCGCCGAACGACCATACGAGGACCGATGCGGCCAGGCCCAAGAAGATGACGCCGTTGGAGAACACGAGACGGTCGCCTCGGTTCATGAACTGGCGTGGCAGATAGTTGTCCTTGGCGATGATCGAGGAGAGTCGAGGAAAGTCCGCATAGGCGGTGTTGGCCGCGAGCACGAGGATGCCGAACGTCGCGAATTGGGTGACGTAGAAGAAGATGTTGCGACCGCCATAGACCTGTTCGGCCATCTGGGCGAGCACGGTGTCACGGATGAGGCCCTCTTCGTCCTTCAATGGCTCGAGGTGCTGGGCCAGGACGCTGAGACCAAAGAAGCTCGTGCCCAAGATGACGGCCATGATCACGAGGGTGATGGATGCGTTCTTCGGCTCGGGCTTCTTGAATGTCGGCACTCCGTCGGCGACCGCTTCGATTCCGGTGAGCGCGACGGCACCCGAGGAGAAGGCCTTCAAGAAGTAGAACAAGGTGACGGCGTTCGTCCCCTCCAACAACTCCTTGGCCGCCTCCGAGTCGTGGGCGATCGGCTGGAGGTCTTGGAAGAACACGCGATACAGGCCGACGCCGATGAGGGTGAACAGCACGATGATGTAGAGGTAGGTGGGTGGGGCAAAGAGTGCACCCGATTCCTTGATTCCGCGCAGGTTGGCGATCGTCAGGATGACGATGAACGCGATGCACAACTCCACCCGGTACGGGGCGAGGCCGTTGAAAGCCGAAATGATCGCCGCCACGCCACCGGCCACGGACACCGCAACGGTGAGGATGTAGTCGACGAGCATGGATCCACCCGCGACGAGTGACGGATACTTGCCGAGGTTCTCGCGAGACACCACGTAGGAACCGCCACCGTGCGGATAGGCAAAGATCGTCTGGCGGTAGCTGCTGACGACGATGGCGAGCAGGATGACCACCAGAATCGAGATCGGCACGAGGCGGCTGTAGGCGGCGACTCCGACGCTCGCGAAGGACAGAAACACGATGAGGATTTCTTCGGTCGCATAGGCCGTCGAGGAGATCGCATCGCTCGCGAACACCGGAAGGGCGACTTTCTTCGGAAGTCTGTGGTGCGAGTCCTCGGAGGTGGCGATCGGGTTGCCGATGAGGAAGCGCTTGAACCCGCTCGACCTCGCCATTCGTGCCATATGCGACCTACAGACTGTCACAGATTGGCCGTGATGGGCGACCTCGTCGCCTACGCTTGAGCCTTGCTACAGAGGGAGCAAGAAGTGCACGTTGTGATTGTTGGGTGCGGGCGAGTCGGCTCCACCTTGGGACGCGAGTTGACCAAGTCGGGTCACACGGTCGCCGTGATCGACCGCAAGCCGGAGGCCTTCAGTCGCCTCGGAGAGAACTTCACCGGCCAGACCGTCGTCGGCATCGGTTTCGACCGCGACGTGTTGATCGAAGCGGGTATCGAGCGCGCCGGTGCACTCGCATCCGTCACCAACGGCGACAACTCGAACATTTTGATCGCCCGTGTGGCGCGTGAGGAGTTCGGTTTGGAGCGCGTCGTGGCACGCATCTACGACCCGAAGCGTGCAGAGATCTATGAGCGTCTCGGCATCGCCACCGTCGCGACGGTGAAGTGGACCTCGGAGCGGATCATGCGGCGCATCCTTCCCGACCTTCCGGCAGTTGAGTGGACGGACCCGAGCGCCAAAGTCGTCCTCGTCGAGCGCGAGATGCCCGCGGCGCTCGTCGGCCAGCGCGTGTTGACCCTCGACAGCGAACATGCACGGATCTCGGCGATCCGACGACTCGGTGCCGGAGTGATCGTCGACGACGACACCGTCGTGCAGGAAGGTGACGTCGCCTACGTCGTGGCGAGCATCGCGGGCCTCGAGGCATTCGATGCGTCGCTTGCCGCAGCGAACGGGAAGGGCCACTGATCATGAAGGTCGTCATCGCGGGTGGAGGCAGCGTCGGACGGTTCACCGCCGAGCAGTTGGTGGCCGCGGGCCACGAAGTCACGATCATCGAAAACGACCGTTCCGTCGTGCGCGAGTACGCAGACGACAAGGCGGCGACGGGTGTCAAGTGGCATCAAGGGGATGCATGCGACGTCGCGGTCCTCGCAGCGGCTGGTGTGACGATGGCAGACGTGGTCGCCTCGGTCACCGGTGACGACGAGGACAACCTCGTCGTGTCGCTGCTGTCGAAGCAGGAGTTCGGCGTCCCGCGCGTCGTTGCGCGCGTGAACAATCCGAACAACCATTGGATGTTCAACGACATGTGGGGGGTCGACGTGTCGGTGTCGACACCGCACCTCATCACGAGCCTCGTGCAGGAAGCCGTCACGGTCGGTTCGTTCGTGCGTCTCATGCAGCTGAAGGGCGGCAAGGCCGAGTTGATCGAAGTGACGCTCGCGGAGTCGTCGCCGGCGTGCAACAAGGCGCTGAAGGAACTGCAGTTCCCGCGCAGCGCGACCGTCGTTGCGATCGTGCGTGACAGCCGCGTGCTCGTTCCCGACAAGGAGACGTTGTTGCGTGCCGGCGACGAGGTGATGGCGCTCATCACCGAGGACGCCGAAGCGGCGGTCGAGAAGATCCTCGTCGGCTGAGTAGTCAGTCGCCGCCCTGCGGGAGCAGGGTGTAGGCGGGATTCAGAAACACGAGTCGGTTGCGGTCCACATGTGGCACGCCGTCGACGACGATGCAGTGACCGTGTTCGATACCGGCGACGTGACGGCGCCCGCTGAACACGACCGTGGCTTCGCCGGTTCCGTCGTTGATCACGATCTCGGTCGACGGAATGCCGGAGCGCGGCTTGATCGTCATGCGCTTCACCTCGCCGCACACCTTCGTGCGAAAGCGCGGTTCAAGCTCGCTCAGCGGAGCGAGACGCAGCTTTTCGAAGCGGTCGATGAGGCGTTCGGAGTCGATCTCACGAATCGACTTGTTCGCCGACTTCAACTTGTCGCGTAGTCCCATTCGCACTTATTCCATCTCGTCAAGAATCTCGGATAACGCTACTTCGTCGATTGGGCCACGGTGAGTCTTTGACGATCCGTCCGAATTAATGAATACCCATGCTGGTTGAACAGGGATCTCAAAGAGCGCATAAATCGTGCCTGTCCTGTCGGGAACAGTCGAGAAGTCAATCGAGTGGCGATTGACAAATTCGTTCATCATGTCGTTGGTACCGTTCCATGCGACTCCGAGGAACGTGATCCTGTCTGAGTACAGCTGTGACACGTTAGAGACGATCGGTGCCTGTGTGTTGCACGTCGAGCACGTTGGAGCCCAGAACCACATCGCGACGGGCTGGGTCGTGTAAAGGTCGCGGAGTTCGACGCTCGTGTCGTCGAGGGTCGTTGCTTTGAAGTTGGGTGACGCAACGGGATCCTCACTGGACGCGCACGCTGCGAGCATTAACCCAAGCAAGACAACGAATAATCGGCGCATGTGACGAATGGTACCGAAGACTCCGTCGTCGATGTCTCCTAGGCTTGGGTGCAATGAGCACCCGCAAGTTGATCCTGTGGTCACTGGTGTGTGGCGTGCTGATCCTCGTTGCGGGCAGCGTGAAGCTGTTCCAATCCGCCGAGTCTGTCGACGTCGCGGCCCGATTGCTCGACCGGGGGCAAGAGACGGAGATCGCCGGAATGACGGTGTCGGTCGAGTCGGTCGAGGTGACGTCGGATCGGACGCTCGTGACCGTGAGGATCGGCGGCGTGGACGGAGTCGATGCGACCGAGGGTTGGAAGTTGCTCGCCGGCGGAGAGGCCAGCGAGCCAGTGGTCGGTTCGGGGGACGGGCAGTGGTGCACGACGACGACCGCGGAGGTCCAGCAGTGCGTCGTGGCCTTCCCGCCGTCGAGTGGCACGCCTGCGGTGTTCTATTACCGCGAGGGTGACAACCGTCAATGGGCGATCGAGGAATAAGGATCGTGCGGGTACCGTTGAACACGACGAGCAAGGGAGATTCCTACGTCTGAGCAGTTCGACCTCGTGGTCATCGGTGGCGGGCCCGGCGGATACGCCGCGGCCTTCTACGGCGCATCTGCCGGACTGAACGTCGCACTCATCGAAAAGGACACCATCGGTGGCACGTGTCTGAATCGCGGATGCATTCCAGCGAAGGCGTTCCTCGAGACCGCCGCGGTGAATCGCCACGTCCAGCACGCAGGTGACTTCGGCATCTCGGCCACGGCGGCGCGGATCGACTTTGCCGTCGCCCAGACCAGAAAACAGGGGATCGTGCAGGGACTCGTCAAGGGTCTCACGGGTCTGACCAAGTCGAAGAAGGTCACCTACCTCGTCGGAACCGGAAGTGTGCGCGCCAACAAGACCGTCGAGGTCGCGCTCGCCGACGGGTCGTCACGCACGCTCCAAGGCCGATCCGTGATCATCGCCACGGGTTCGACGCCGCGCACCATTCCAGGTTTCACACCGGGTGGACCGATCATGACGTCGGACGAAGTGCTCATGTTGTCGACGATCCCGCAGCGCATCGCCGTGATCGGCGGTGGAGCGATCGGATGCGAGTTCGCCTCGACGTTCGCCGACCTCGGCGCACGCGTCACCATCCTCGAAGGACTGCCAAAGATCCTGCCCGGTCTCGACACGGACGTCGCCAACGTCGTCGTGAAGAGCTTCAAGAAAAAGGGAATCGACATTCGCACGGGAGTCGCGGTGACCGGACACACGCCGAATGCGAGTGGCGGGACGACCGTCGCGTTCGGCGACGGCGAGAGCGTCGAGGTTGACGCCGTCATCGTCTCCGTCGGACGAAAGCCCTACAGCGAAGGTCTCGGTCTCGAGAACACCGCGGTGCGGGTGAGTGAGCGCGGATTCATCGACGTCGATGGTTATTGCCAAACGTCCGAATCCGGCATCTATGCAGTCGGCGACATCATCAACACGCCTCAGCTCGCACACGTGGCCTACGCGGAAGCAATCGTCGCCGTCAAGCACATCCTCGGCGAGACCGTCTATCCGGTGATGTATGACCGCGTGCCGTGGGCGATCTACTGCCATCCCGAAGTGGCGTGGGCCGGTCCGTCAGAAGACGAAGCGCGAGCCAAGGGTTATGACGTCGTCGTCGCCAAACACCAATTCCGCGCGAATTCGCGCGCGATGATTCTCGGCGAGACCGACGGGCTCGTGAAGGTGATCGCCAAGAAGAATGCCGATGGTTCGGCCGGCCAAGTGCTCGGCGTGCACATGGTCGGACCGTGGGTCACCGAACAGCTCTCCGGTGGATATCTCGCAGTCAACTGGGAGGCCACGGTCGAGGAGATCGCAGAATTCCTCCAACCACATCCGTCGCTCAGCGAATTGTTCGGAGAGACCGTCATGTCGCTGACCGGTCGCAGCATCAATGCCTAGGTCGGCGCGACCGAGACTGGTGGATTTCGTAGAATTCGTCGTACCCCGACTGGAGCACCATGGCTGACATCACCCTTCCGCAACTTGGCGAGACCGTGACCGAGGGAACGATCACACGGTGGTTCAAGAAGGTCGGCGACACCGTTGCAGCCGACGAACCGTTGTTCGAAGTCTCCACTGACAAAGTCGACACCGAGGTGCCATCACCGGTTGCCGGAACGGTGACCGAGATCAGGGCAAGCGAAGGTGACACCGTTCCGGTCGGCACGGTGATTGCCGTCGTCGGAGCAGCAGGCAGCGCACCAGCGGCCGCACCTGCACCCGCTGCGCCCGCGCCAGCGCCGACCCCAACTCCAGCACCTGCTCCAGCAGTTTCTGCTCCTGCTCCAGCACCTGCTGCGTCTGCGCCGGTCTCAACTCCTGCACCTGCACCAGCACCAGCTCCTTCGACGGAGCGTGCGACATCGTCTAACAAGTTGTTGTCGCCCGTCGTTCGTCGCCTCGTCAACGACCATGGAATCGACGTCGAGTCGTTGGTCGGAACCGGGCCTGGAGGCCGCATCACTCGCGAGGATGTGCTCGACCACATCGATCGTCACGGACTCGTGGCTGCCGCCCAACCCACGCCTGCGCCAGTCGTCGCTCCTGCGCCGGCGCCAGCGCCGACACCAGCTCCGGCGCCAGCGCCGACACCAGCTCCGGCGCCTGCGGTTGCATCACCTGCACCAGCACCAGCGCCGACGGCCGCTCCTGCTCCTCGCCCGAGCGTCGTCGCCGGTGAGCGCGACACGGTCGTGCCATTGTCCAAGATTCGGCGTTTGACCGGTGCGCACATGGTGATGTCCAAGGGCGTGAGCCCGCATGCGTTCACCGTCGTCGAAGTCGACTACAACAACGTGGATCGCACGCGACTGGCGGTGAAGGAGCAGTGGAAGGCGAGCGAGGGTTTCAGCCTGACGTACTTGCCGTTCATCTCTCGCGCGGTCGTCGATGCTCTCGCCGAGTTCCCGCATCTCAACGCGTCGATCGACGGCGACAACCTCGTCGTTCACAACTTCGTCGACCTCGGCATCGCAGTCGACCTCGACTACCAGGGGCTGCTCGTGCCGGTCGTGCGCAGCGCTGATGCGAAGCGACTGCGAGCGATCGCCCGTGAGATCAACGACCTCGCGTCGCGTGCTCGCGCGCGCAAGTTGTCGCCCGATGAGATCCAGGGCGGAACGTTCACGCTGTCCAACAACGGATCCGCCGGTGCGCTCATCACGATGCCGATCATCAACCAGCCGCAGGTGGCGATTTTGTCGACCGACATGATCGTTCGTCGACCCGTGGTCGTGACTGGCGTCGACGGCAGCGAGTCGATCGCCATCCACCCGATGGGTCACCTGTCGATGAGTTGGGACCATCGTGCATACGACGGCGCCTATGCAGGACGATTCCTCGCTCGGGTGAAGCACATCCTCGAGACTCAGGACTGGTCGGCGGAGCTCTAGGGTTCGCGCCGCACCAGCCACCATGACGTCGTCATTCACCAACCTCTCGGTGAGGTGGTTGGGACGTGTCGCCTATCGCGAGGCGCTTGCAGTGCAGGAGGGGATCTTCTCCCACGGCGTCGGCCAGCACCTGTTGCTCTGTGAACACCCGCACGTGTTCACCCATGGCTCGAGTGCGGACCTTGCGGCGAACCTGAAGTGTGATCCGGCCGCAGTCGGTGCGGACCTGGTCGCCGTCCAGCGCGGGGGAGACGTCACCTATCACGGTCCGGGACAACTCGTCGGCTATCCGATCCTCGACTTGCCGCCCAAGCATGGCGAGTCGGGTCCCGCCGACACGCGCCACTACATCGAGTCGCTCGAGCAGAGTCTGATCGACGCACTTGCCGAGCTCGGCATCGCCGATGCTGGGCGCATGGGCGGGTATCCGGGTGTCTGGGTATCGCCCCACGGTCCACGCCCACGAAAGATCGCAGCAATCGGGGTGCGTGTGGGTCGTGGGTCGAGTGAACGTCGCACGATGCACGGCTTTGCGCTCAACGTGTCCACCGACCTCACCTTCATGCGCGAACACATCGTGCCGTGTGGAATCGCCGACTACCCGGTCACCTCGCTCGCAGAGGAGGGAATCGACGTGTCGATGAGGCTCGTGTCGGACGTCGTCGCCCGGCACGTCGCGATGCGTTTTGCGACGACGTCGACTCGCGCGGACGTGGCCTGGGAGTCGGCGTCCGATCAGGTGGGACTGTCGATCTCGTCGCGCAAGCCGGAGTGGGTGAGGCCTCGCGTCAACCACACCGAACAGGTGCTGGCGACCAAGCGCACGTTGCGCGACTTGAACCTCGTCACGGTGTGCGAAGAGGCCGGATGCCCGAACCTGAGCGAGTGCTGGAGCGACGGAACGGCGACGTTCATGGTGTTGGGCGACCGTTGCACGCGTGCATGTGGCTTCTGCCTGATCGACACGCGCAAACCGCTCGCCGTCGACCCCGACGAGCCGCAGCGCGTCGCGGACGCGGTGTCGCGCATGGGGCTCGAGTTCGCGGTGCTGACGATGGTCGCCCGTGACGACCTGCCCGACGGTGGCATGGCGCACGTCGCCGAGTGCGTGCGCGCGATTCGTGAGAAGAACTCTGGTGTGCAGGTCGAGACGCTCGTCTCGGACGCCAAGGGAACCGACGCCCTCGAACACGTCTTCGAGGTCCGACCCGACGTGTTCAACCACAACGTCGAGACGATCGCACGCTTACAGCGCGCGGTCCGTCCATCGGCCGGCTACGCGCGCAGCTTGGCGGTGCTCGCCAGGGCCAAGGCGCGTGGACTCACCACCAAGTCGGGATTCATGGTCGGTCTTGGCGAGACGTCGGAGGAAGTCGTCGAGTTGCTTCACGATCTGGCGAGCGTGGGTGTGAGCATCGTGACGATCGGTCAATACCTGCGCCCGTCGTCAGCCCACCTCCCGGTCGTGCGTTACGTCGAACCAGCAGAGTTCGCTCGATATCGCGAAGTCGGTGAGTCGCTCGGCATCGCGCACGTCGAATCGAGTCCGCTCACTCGATCCAGTTACCACGCCAAGGAGGCGAGTCGTCGCTCGCTTCCCCTTACCGCCGTCTGAACACGAAAGGCACCCCCAATGACACCACGTCCACTGATTCGCATCATCGACTCACTGCGCACCGTCGAAGGAGGAGGCTTCGTCGTGCGCAGACCGTTTCCGACCAACGTCGTCGACCACATCGATCCGTTCTTGCTGCTCGACGAGATGGGTCCGGCGGACTACGCACCCGGCAAGGCCGTCGGTGCGCCGAGCCACCCGCATCGTGGATTCGAGACCGTCACCTACTTGCTCGAGGGTGCGATGGTGCATGAGGACACGACCGGTGCGTGCGCGGTGATTCGGCCCGGTGGCGTGCAGTGGATGACGGCAGGGTCCGGAGTGATCCACAGTGAATTGCCCACCGAGGACCTCTTGCGTCTCGGCGGTCGCTTGCATGGATTCCAGCTGTGGGTCAACCTGCCGGCGTCGAGCAAGATGAAGGACCCGCGCTACCAGGGTTACGACGCCGACGAGATCACGACGGTGCCGCTCGCCAATGGTGGATCGATGAAGGTCGTCGCAGGCGAGGTGCACGGTGCGCGCGGACCGGTCGAGACCACCTCGCCCATGACCTATGCGCACGCCGTGATGCAGCCAGGCGACGTCATCGAGTGGGATCCACCAGCCGGTCACACCGCACTGATCCACGTCTTCGACGGCGACGTTCGCGTGAACGACAACGAGGCGGTCTCCGGCAACATGGCGGTGTTCGAGCGCAGTGCGGGTTCGGTCCGCGTGGTCGCAGGCAAGGTTGGCGCCCAAGTGCTCGTGCTCGGTGGTGAGCCGCTGAACGAACCCGTCGCTCGCTATGGTCCTTTCGTGATGAACACGCGGGAAGAGCTCATGACGGCGGTGCAGGAGTACAACGACGGCACGCTCGTCAAGGTGGGGAAGGCCGCACTGTGAGCGCCCCGGTTGCGTCGACGAAGGACTACCTCGCCCGCATCGAGCGAGTTCGAGCGGAGATGGTGCGTCGCGACGTCGACGTCGTGTTGTTGTCGGTCGGTCACGACCTGCCGTATCTCACCGGATACCACGCGATGCCACTCGAGCGTCTCACGATGCTCGTCGTCGGTCGCACCGGCGTGTCGACGATGGTCGTGCCGCGCCTCGAGGTTCCGCGAGTCGTGCCGCAACCCGGTGTGTTCTCCGTCGTCGCATGGAACGAGACGGACGATCCGATCGCTCTCGTCGCCCAACACGTGCTCGGCGCCAACGTCGTCGCCGTCGGTGACCAGATGTGGGCGAGGTTTCTGGTCGAACTCCTGCCACACGTGCCGGGCGTGCGGTTCGTGCGCGCCGTCGAGGTCGTCGGTGGATTGCGCATGGAAAAAGACGACGCAGAGATCTCGGCGCTGCGCGACGCCGGTGCCGCCGCCGACCGAGTCGCCGCGCAGTTGCACGGAGGACTGATCCCACTCGTCGGGCGCACCGAGGCTCAGGTGTCCGCGGACATTTCGGCTCGGTTGATCGCCGAAGGTCACGACGTCGTGAACTTTGCGATCGTCGCCGCGGGCGAGAATGCCGCGAGCCCACACCACCATCCCGGTTCGCGCGTGATCGCGCGCGACGAAATCGTGCTGTGCGACTTCGGTGGCACGATGAACGGCTACTGCTCGGACATCACGCGGTGCGTCGTCACTGGCGAGGTGCCACGCGACGTGGCCACGGCATACGACGTGTTGCACGAAGCGCAGGCTGCGGGTGTGGCCGCAGGTCGCGTCGGTGCTGCCTGCGAGGACGTCGACGCCGCGGCCCGCTCGGTGATCGCCGCAGCCGGTTATGGGGAGTACTTCGTCCACCGCACCGGCCACGGGATCGGCATGGAGGCCCACGAAGAGCCATACATGGTGAGTGGGAACCGACGAGAGATTCGTCCGGGGCACGCGTTTTCCGTCGAACCAGGCATCTACATCCCTGGCAAGTGGGGAATGCGCCTCGAAGACATCGTCGTCGCCACGAACGACGGTCCGCAATCGATGAACCGTGCGGACCACAGTCTCGTGTCCGTCCGCGCGTAAGTTCTCTTTTCTCATGATCCGTCTTGACGCCGCCACGGTCATGCTGCAGTGGTCGGTCGGCGGCCTCGGCTTCTTGTGGTTCACGACGCGCCGCGGTGTCGCCGGTCGCGGCTATGGCATGTTGCTGCGCATCGTCTATGGCGCATTCGCGCTGGCGACGGTCGTGCTCGGGTGGCGGTACGGGGTGGTGTGGGTGCGCGAGATCTCCGCGGTCGCCGTCGCGCTCGGCGCATTCGCCCTCGTCGTGAACACGAACCCTCGACTCGACCTCCTCGCACCACTCCTTGGTGTGCCCGGGATCGTCGCCGGTGCGGTGGCGGCGACGGACGGTGCGTCGTCGACGACGGTGTCGGTGTTGCGCATCCTCGTCGGCACGGCGTTCCTCGGTGCGGTGAGCGACGCGATGCTGCTCGGTCACTGGTATCTCGTCCAACCAGGAATGCCGCGCAAGTTGCTGAACGAACTGACGACGGCGGTGATCTGGACGTGGCCACTCGAAGTCGCCGTCCTCCTCTTGCCGACGGGCATGGTGAGCGTGTTGAACGGCACGATCGACGACGGCTGGGACGGCGTGCTCGGCTGGTTCTGGTTGGCGTCCGCCGTCGTCACCGGAGTGCTCGCGTTCACGACGCGTGCCGCGTTGCGCGAGAAGAGTTACTCGGCGGTAATGGCTGCGACCGGTCTCATGTATCTGGCGATCCTCACCGCGTTTTGCACCGACATCGTGGCGCGCGCACTGCTCGCTGCCTGAGAGCGAGCGCAACTAGCGTGAGACAGGCACATGGATAGCACCTCGTTTCTCGGTCTCGAACCTTCGTCGACGCACACCGACACGACGGGGCAATGGTCGATGGTCGTGCGACCAGCCCTCGTGACTGGAGCCAACTTCCTCTGGGGTGGTGCCGGTCTTGCCGCGTCGGTGCAGGCGATGGAGCTCTTGTCGGGTCGCCAGTGCGTGTGGGCGACCTCGCAATACCTTTCCTATGCGCGCACCAACGAGACGATGACGATCGACGTGACGCTCGCCGTCGTCGGCCACCAGATCACCCAGGCGCGCAGCGTGGCACGAGTCGGTGAGCGTGAGATCTTGACGGTGAACGCCGCACTCGGCGACCGCGACTTTCCGACAGAGGCGACGTTCGCGACGATGCCAGAAGTTCCGCGACCCGAGACGTTGACGGCGCGCCCTCACCACTACGCGATCGAAAACACGATCCACGAAAAGCTCGTCGAGCGCTTCGTGCGTGGACGCACGCTCGAGCAGCTCGACGGTTCGCTGTCGGACGGTCGCACGATCCTGTGGGCGAAGATCCCGGAGGTGTTGACCGGTGTCGACACTGCCACGCTGGCGATCCTCGGCGACTTCGTCCCGATGGGCCTCGGCCAGGCGCTCGGCATGAGGGCGGGTGGCAACAGCCTCGACAACACCTTGCGGGTGCTTCGTCTTGTGCCGACGGAGTGGGTGTTGTTAGACATTCAGATGCAGGGGGTTCGACGCGGGTTTGGTCACGGCAGCGTGAACATGTTCGCCGAGGACGGCACGCTGCTCGCGACCGCAAGCCAAAGCTGTATTGCCCGAGTGTGGAGGGAACAACGATGATCAGACGAAACGGCATGACCGTCCCGCTCCCCGGACATCTGCATGGACAGCGCGACAAGCTCGCCCAGCTCGCCGACTGGGGCTATTCGGACATCTGGTCGGCCGAGACCGACGGCGCCGATGCGTTCACGCCGCTCGCGCTCGCCGCGGCATGGGAGCCACGTCTGCGACTCGGCACTGCGATCGTGCCCGCCTACACGCGCACCGCACCGGTCATCGCCCAGAGCGTGGCCGCGATGGCAGACGCCGCACCGGGACGCTTCGCCATCGGCATCGGATCGTCGAGCAACGTGATCGTCGAGCGCTGGAACGGCGTCCCGTTCGTCGAGCCCTACAAGAAGGTGCGCGACGTCGTGCGCTTCCTGCACGACGCGTTCACCGGAGAGAAGATCACCAAGGAGTACGACACGTTCAAGGTCGACGGATTTCGTCTCAGCATCAAGCCCGAGGTCAAGCCGACGATCCTGATCGCCGCACTGCGGGAGGGGATGCTCAAGCTCGGTGCGCGTGAGGCGGACGGTGTGATCATCAACTGGTTGTCGTCGACCGACGTCACGAAGGTCGCCAAGGTTGTGCACGACGCAGCGAACGGAACGGACAAAGAGATTGCCGCCCGCATCTTCGTCTGTCCGAGCGAGGACACCGAGACCGTGCGAGCAGGTGCGCGATTCGCGATCGCTGCGTACATGAACGTTCCTGTCTATGCCGACTTCCATCGTTGGATGGGTCGAGCACCGCTCCTGCAGGGAATGTGGGACGCATGGAAGGCGGGTGACCGCAAGGCAGCACTTGCGGCGATTCCCGACCAAGCCGTCGACGAACTCGTCGTGCACGGCAGCCCCGCACATTGCCGTGACGTGATCGACGACTACTTCCGCAATGGCGTCACGACGTCGTCGCTCGCCATCTTGCCGCTCGATCCGAAGATGGATTACTGGACGGCGGTCAAGGACCTGTCACCCAGCGCTCACTAGCGCACCGAGCGAGAAGTACAGGGCCGTGAACATCGCGCTGAACAGCGCAACCGAAATGCCGATCTGCATGTAGAGGAAATTCAGCATCTTGCGGTTGAACATGTTTTCGACTTGACGCATGAATTCGTCGAATCGTCCATCAATCTGTGCAAATCGAGCGTCAACTCGTTCGAATCTCGCATCTACTTGGTCGAATCGTGCATTTACTTGGTCAAATCGTGCATGAATGGCAGTGATCCGTGCCTCAAGTTTCATGAAGTTGCCGTCGATCAAGACGCTCATGTTGTACAGATCTTGTCCGGTGGCCGGTGCGTCGCGACGTCCGGCGAATTGCTCGTTCACGGTGTGGGAAATCCGTTCGAGTGATGAGGTGCCGTTGTCTGGCTTCGAGATCTCCATGTCCGTGATGACCATCGTGATGTGTGCGCCACGAGCGTGACTGTGCCACAGGTCGTGCTATGGCTGTCAAGGACCCGTGGCAGGGTCGCAGTTCTCGACCCCTCGGCAACTAGCGTTGGGTTCCCATGGCCCGCGAAAAGATCTACACACGAGCGGGCGACGACGGGACGACGGGTCTGTTCTATGGGGGCAGGGTCGGCAAGGACTCGGCCCTCCCGCGCGCCTATGGCGCAGTCGACGAGGCTCAGGCGATCCTCGGTCTCGTGCGTGCCGAGGCGGGCAAGGGGACCGAGCTGGACGACATCCTCGTGCACATCTGCCGCGACCTGTGGGTGTTGATGGCGGAGTTGGCGACGCTTCCCGAAAATCGTGTCAAGTTGGTCGACGGCAAGTCTCGCGTCACCGCCGAGATGGTGGAAAAGCTGGAGCACATGATCGACTCGCTCGACGAACGCTTCACGCCCCCGACCGACTTCGTCGTGCCGGGGCAGAACAAGGTGTCGGCCCTGCTCGACGTCGGTCGCACCGTTGCGCGTCGCGCAGAGCGACACTCGCTCGCCGCGGCTCCACCACCGTCCCAGGCATGCCCATATCTCAACCGTCTGTCAGACTTGTTGTGGACGCTGGCTCGCTGGCAAGAAGGTGTGTCGCTGCCCGTCAAGGACGTGAAGTAAGCACGAAGAAGAAAGGACATCCCATGTCGTACTCAGTTTCCGCAAAGGTTCCCGCAGGCACCGCCGCGATCGGCGTGCCGGTCGCATCCGAGGGCGCGCTGCCCAAGGGCATCGGTTTGTCCCGCGCCACGCTCGAGACGCTCGGGTTCACCGGCAAGCTCGGCCAGACCTACGTCGTTCCCGCCGACAAGGGACCGGTCACGATCCTCGTTGGCGTCGGCGAGACGAACAAGATGGACGTCACCGGCCTGCGCAAGGCGGCAGCGGCGCTCTCGCGAGCTGCGCTTGCGTATCCGACGCTCGCAACGGAACTCGCCAACGTCGGTCGCGTGGACCGCAAGCTCGCCGCACAGGCCGTCGTCGAGGGCATCGCGCTCGCACACCACCGTTACACGGAACTGAAGACGGTCGACAAGAAGTCACCAAAGTTGTCCGCCGTGACGCTCATCGGCTCCGGGGCTGCGCTGCAAGCCGGCGTCAAGCGCGGCATCGTCACGGCGACGGCGACGAACATGGCGCGCGACTTCGCCAACATGCCGCCGGCCTATCTCACCGCTCGAATCTTTGCCGACAAGGCCGTCGAGATCGCCGGGCGTAGCGGTCTCAAGGTCGAGGTGTTCAACAAGGACCAATTGATTGCGATGGGCTGCGGCGGCATCGTCGGCGTCAATCGCGGAAGCGCAGAACCACCACGCATGGTGCGCCTCACCTACAAGCCGACGGGTGGCAAAGGCAAGCCGCACCTGATCATGGTCGGCAAGGGCGTGATGTACGACTCGGGTGGCATCTCGCTAAAGCCGTCGGATCCGTCGCACGCGATGATGAAGGGCGACATGAGCGGCGCCGCCGCCGTGCTCGCGACGATGAGTTCGTTGAAGGCGCTCGGCTGCACGAACAACGTCACCGGTTATCTCATGTGCACCGACAACCTGCCGTCGGGTTCCGCGATGGCGATGGGTGACGTGCTCACGATGCGCAACGGCAAGACCGTCGAGATCCACAACACCGACGCCGAGGGGCGCTTGATCCTCGCCGACGGCCTCTCGCTTGCCGTCGAGCAGAAGCCGGATGCGGTCCTCGACATCTGCACCCTCACCGGAGCGATGGCCCGTGCGCTCGGCAGCGGCATGGCTGGAGTGCTGGGAAACAACCAGAAGTTCGTCGACCAGTTGCTCGCCTCGGCGGAGCGCACCGCGGACAAGTTGTGGCAGATGCCCCTCGAGCGCGAGTATCGCTCGGCGCTCGACAGCTACGTCGCCGACATGAAGAACGTCGGTGGCGAGGCGGGTGCGATCACCGCAGCACTGTTCCTCGAGGAGTTCGTTGGATCGACGCCGTGGGCGCACATCGACATCGCAGGCCCGATGTGGTCGGACGCCGACAGCGGCTGGTTGCAGAAGGGGATGACCGGTTACGGCACCCGACTGCTGATCGACGCCGCGCTCACCTTCAAGCGACCCGCCCGGAGCTGACACCAACGGACCGCTGTTGCGGTCCTAGTCCTTTTGCGTGCCGACCTTCAGGTCCTTGAACGGCGACTTGGAGTCGATGCCCGCATCCTTGGGTAGCCCGAGCACGCGCTCGGAGACGATGTTGCGCATGACTTCGTCGGAGCCGCCTGCGATGCGCATGCCCGGTGCGCCGAGGAGCAGTTGGCTCCAGGCGTACGTGCCCCACTCACCGGTGTCGGCCTGCAGCTTCGCGCCGAGGACGTGCGAGACGAGGTCGTTCATCCGCTTCTGGTTGTCGACGAGCGCCATCTTGCCGATCGACATCTCTGGTCCCGGAGTCTGGCCCGCGCGAATCTTGTCCATCGCGCGCTGGCCCGTGTAGCCCTGGATCTTGGTGTTGATGTAGAGATCCGCGAGCATCTCGCGCACGATCGGGTCGTTGTCCATCTCGTAGTGGCGAATCATCGCCAGCAATCGAGTCCACATCGAGGTCTCGCCGCCGCCCATGGTGCCGATCGAGGCACGCTCGTTCATCAGTGTCGTGAGTGCAACGTTCCAGCCGTTGTTCACGTCGCCGAGACGGTGATCGTCGGGCACGCGAACCTCGTTGAAGAACACCTCGTTGAAGCTCGCGCCGCCGGTCATCTGGCGAAGCGGTCTGATCTCGACTCCCGGGGCGTGCATGTCGACGATGAATCCGGTGAGCCCTTTGTGCTTGGGCAGGCTCGCGTCCGTGCGGCAGATGATCTCGCCGATGTCACTGAACTGTGCGCCGGAGGTCCACACCTTCTGGCCCGTGATCACCCATTCGTCGCCGTCGCGCTCCGCCTTGGTCTGCAGCGACGCGAGGTCGCTTCCCGCGCCAGGTTCGGAGAACAACTGGCAGCCGACGATGTCGGAGCGCCACATCGCGCGCAGGTAGAGGTCTTTGGCGCGCTCGGTGGCGTGCGCGAGGATCGTCGGGGCGACCATGCCGAGGCCGATCTGGAACACCCCGAGACTCGGCGTGCGAAAGTCTCGTTCGACGGCGTTGTAGGCACGCTCGTGGGCCGGCGTGAGGCCCGCCCCTCCGTATTGCGTCGGGCCCGTGATCCAGCCGAAGCCGTTGTCGAAGCGCATCGCTTGCCATTCCTTGGCGCGCTTGAGTACCTCCATCTCGGCCTCGCGACTGCGCTCCTCGAACATCGCCACGTTGTCGGAGCCTTCGCCCCACACGAACGTCTTGGTGGCTTCCTTGCGCTCGGCATGACGCTCGAGGAAGGAACGGGCCTGGGATGCAAACTCTTCGACCGACACGGTGTTCGACATGGTCTCAACCGTACCCAGTCGGGTCGCCGTGGGAGAAGGCGTGCCAACTAGTGTTGTCGTCCATGGGCCAGCCCGTCGCAGTCACGAAAATGCCGTCGTCCACCCCCGGTCGAGTGCGGTTTTCCATCAATCGCTCGCTCACCGGGCAGGGCCACGAGCACTACGCGAGCGCGGCGGAAGCGCGGGGCACGAAGCCGGCCGACGTGTTGGCGCGGCGCCTCTTTTCGACCGGGGCGGTGAGCGCAGTGCACGTCTACGGCAACATGATCACCTTGGACACCTCGAATGGTGCGAGTGAAGCCGCACTCGTGTCGGCCGTCGAGGACATGTATCAGTTCTGGACGCCGGGCAAGCTTCCTCCGACCGAAGAAGAATTGATGAAGCAGGTTCCCTCCTCGGGGGCGCCCGCGGCGAGTTCCTCGGGTGATGCGACCCCCGCATCGGGTGATCCGAACCTTGCCAAGATTCCGCCAGCGCTGCTCGCTCGCAGCCAGGCAGCGCTCGCCAAAGCTCGCGCGAAGCAGGGCTGAGTTACGCGCGGTTGCGCGCGTGATGTGAAACTGGGATGAGACATGGTTGACATCTCCCTCCACGACGCCGCGGCGGAGCTCGACGTGCACTACATGACCGTCTATCGCTACGTGCGCCAGGGCCTCTTGCCCGCGACGAAACGCGGCCGCACCTGGTTCGTCGCCTCCGCGGATCTCGAGGCGTTCCGCTCGTCGAAGGTGGTGGTGGCCGAGGAGCCGCATGTCGGTCGGCGAACGGCGCCCTGGGCCCAGCGACTCGAGTCCCGGCTCGTCGAAGGTGACGAACGTGGTTCGCTCGAGGTGCTCGAGTCTGCGTTGCGCGCCGGCAACGACGTCGCCTTCGTGTATCTCGACGTGCTCGCTCCTGCGCTCGCCTCGATCGGCGAACGATGGGCGGCGGGCGAACTGGGCATCCACGTCGAACACCGGGCGAGCGGCATCGCACTTCGTCTCATCGGTCAGGTCGGCTCGCGCTTCAAGCATCGCGGTGTGTCCAAGGGTGCGATCGTGATGGGTGCACCGGCGGGTGAGGAGCATGCGCTCGTCATCAGCATGGTCGCCGACCTCGTGCGTCACGAAGGCTGGGAAGTGCACGACCTCGGAGCCAACATGCCGGCCGATGCCTTCGCGCACGCCGTCGAGGTGAGCAACGACGTCGTGGCGGTGTGCGTCGGAGTGACGGTGGCACAAGCACTCGATGCGGCGCGCTCGACGATCTCTGCGATCAAGCGGGTGACGAACGTTCCGGTGTATGCCGGTGGCGCGGCCGTGCGCGGGGACGTCGCGGCACGCGACCTTGGTGCGGACCATTGGACGGGGGATGCCCGTCATCTCGTCGGCTCGCTGAACGAACTCGCTCGTCGCAACTAGCCGACCACGAGCGAACATATGTTCGCTACGCTGTGCGCGTGCACGACCGCCTGACCCACGCACTCGAGACTGGTCTCGTGCGCCCCGCCACGCAGGGCGAGACCGAGTCGATTCCCGTCGCCGAGCATTTGCACGCACTCTTTGCAGGTCGGGGTCTCGTGCGCGGTCGCATCGTGTGGTGTGCGGGAGATGCGGCGATGTCGCTCGGGTTGCAGGTCGTCGCGCGCGCCACACAGGAAGGCTCGTGGCTCGCGGTGATCGGTCTGGACGATCTCGGTCTCCAGGCCGCCTTCGAACACGGAGTGGCACTCGACAGGACGGTGGTCGTCGGTCCGACGCGCACGTCGAAGGAATGGATCACGGCGGTCGGGGCCGCCGTGGAGGGATTCGCCGTCGTGCTGCTCGGTGTCCCGCGTGGCGTGACGGGGAGCGATGCTCAACGTCTCGCAACGCGGATCCAGGCGAGACGCGCCGTCGCGGTGTGCGTGGACTCTTCGCGAACCGCGACGGTCGCATCGGTGTTCAGCCCGGACGTCGTGTTGCGTACGGCGACGACCGAGTGGCACGGCATCGAGCACGGAGCAGGCCACGTGCGCTGTCGCGATCTCGCAGTCGAGGTGAGTGGTCGACGCGTGGCGCGCAGCACCCGCCACGTGTTGCGCCACGTCGGCTGATGGAGTCCACCGTCACCCGGGTGGCGGTCGTGGCCTGTCCCGACTGGCCCGCCCAGGCGGCAGTGATCGAGCGTGGTCTCACGAGTGCATCGCTTGCCGTCGTGTCGGCCCAACGCATCGTCGCCCGCACCTCTTCGGCGGCCCGTGACGGCGTCGAGGTGGGCATGCGGGTGCGTCAGGCCCAGGCTCTTGCCCCCGATCTCGTCATCGAACCCGCCGCCGAGCAACGCGATCGCATCGTCTTCGAACCACTCGTGCGCGCGGTGTGCGAGATCGCCCCGCTCGTCGAGGTGACCCGACCGGGCATGGTGCTCATTGCCACGCGCGGGCCGTCGCGATACTTCGGCGGTGACCGAGCGCTCGCGGAACGACTCCACGGGCTCGTCGCAAATGCGTCCACCCAGGGCGTGCATTTCGGGGTCGGTGTCGCCGACGGCCGCCTTGCCGCAACCGTCGCCGCGCACCATGCGGCCGCGACCGGCTCGCCGGTCGTCGTCGAGTCGACGATGACGAGACGGCTGCTCGCCGAGCTCGACGTCGCGGTGCTCGCCGAACATGCGGGAATCGACCTGCAGACCGTGTCGCTCCTGCATCGCCTCGGCCTGCGTCGACTGGGGGACCTCGTGGGGTTGCGCGAGCCCGTGTTGGTTGCGCGCTTTGGCCCGCTCGGCGCGCAGGTCCATCGTCTCGCGCGGGGGCTCGACCGTCACCCGCCGGTCGTCATCGCGCCACCGCCACAACACGCGACGATGCATCGCAGCGAAGATCCGATCGAGGACGTCGGCATCGTGGTCAACCTCGCGCGCGCCGTCGCGGGAGACCTCGTCGCACACCTCCACTCGCACGCAACGCAGTGCGTGCGCATTCACGTCTCGCTCACCACCGATCACGGTGAGACGAGCGAACGACTCTGGTATCAACCCGAGGGTTTGTCGGTGGCTGCGATTGTCGAGCGCGTGCGCTGGCAGATGGAGTCCTTCGTTTCCTCCCGAATCCCGACGGCCGGGGTGGTGGCGATCAGGCTCGACCCGGTCGGCCTCGAACCCCTGAGTGGGCGCCAATTGGGGCTGTGGGGCGGTCGCAGCCAGGCCGACGAGGACGCCGAGCGGACCATTTCTACGCTCACGGCGGCCCTCGGCCAGCAGGCCGTACGGGTCCCGCTGTGGCGCGGCGGTCGGGATCCCTCGGAGGTCTTCGAGCTCACGCCGGCTGCCCTCGTCGACTTCGAGCATCGTCGCGACGGCGTCACGCCGACGAACACGTGGAGCGGTGCATTGCCGTCGCCGTCGCCGTCGATCGTGTTCGACGAAGCACGCGACGTCACGGTGTGCGACGCACACGACCGACTCGTGTCGGTGAGCGGTCGACACGAGTTGAGTGCACGACCGCATCACGTCGTCGTCGGCGAGCGTCGATATCTCGTTCGCTCGTGGGCCGGTCCGTGGCCGGTGGAGGAGCGATGGTGGGACGGGTTGCGCCGCCGACGCATCGTGCGCATGCAGCTCGTGCTCGACGACGATCGCGGTGCACAGACCGCCGTCGTCGTCATATTGGACAACGGTCGTTGGGGGATCACGGCGCGCTACGGGTGAAAGTTTTTCAATCGCCGATAACTTGTGGGGCGTCATGTCGAGCCGTGCAGGGAAGTCCGATTCACAACTCGTGCAGGAACTCTCCGCACAATTACGCGCGGCAATTCCGTGCGACGAGCGCGAGCGATCGTCGATTGCGCAATTCCTGGAGATCGCTCCGACGCTGTCGCATCCGTTCGATGAGCACGCCGATCCGATTCACGTGACTGGTTCCGCACTCGTCGTCGGTGAACGCGGCGTCGTGTTGCACCTGCACAAGCGACTCAACTTGTGGTTGCAGCCCGGCGGTCACATCGAGGCGGGTGAGACACCGGCCGAGGGTGCGTTGCGTGAGGCCCGCGAAGAGACCGGCCTCGTCGTCGCCCACCCCGCGAGCGGCCCGTGGTTGATGCACGTGGACGTGCACCCCGGACCCCGCGGCCACACCCACCTCGACGTGCGCTACCTCCTCCAGGCCGAGGATGCCGAGCCCCGTCCGGGGGCCGACGAAAGCCAGCAAGTGCGCTGGTTCGACTGGGATGAGGCCCTGTCGATCGCCGACGTTGGCCTGGCGGGGGCCCTGCGGGTCGCCCGCACGCTGACCCGCTAGCCCCAGTCAGAAGCGAACATATGTTCGCTATCCTCACCCGTCATGGGGAGCGATCCGTCGTATGTGGCGATGCCGTGGTCGGAGCTTGAGTCTCGACTCTCGGATGGTCGTGCGCCACGCAGCCCGTCGTGGAACGCCGGTGGTGACGGACCCGCGTGGGGTGCCAAGCGTCAGCCGTACGTCGCAGTCGACGTCGTGCGCGGCGAGTCGCACCATCCCTATGCCGAGTTGCACTGTCGTTCACACTTTTCCTTCCTCCAAGGTGCGTCGCATCCCGAACAACTCGCCGAGCAGGCGACACGCTTGTCGCTCTCTGCGCTCGCGCTCACCGATCGCAACGGTCTCTACGGCATCGTGCGCTTCGCGGAGGCGGCACGGGCGCTCGAGTTGCCGACGATCTTCGGTGCGCACCTCGAGTGCACCCAAGGCGACGTGGTGGTCCTTGCCCGCAACCCGCGTGGGTATGGGCACCTTGCGTCCGCGGTGAGCGACGGCCAGCTCGCCGGAAGCAAGGACCGACCCGTGTTTCGCATCGATCGCCTGGCCGAATTTTCAGGGAGCGACTGGTGGGTGCTCACGGGTGGCGCGAGTGGTGCGGTGGCGCGCGCGATGCACGACGATGGACCGGCGGCAGCCGAGCGGGTGGTGCAACAGATCGTTTCTTCCTGCGGTCGAGACAACGTGTTGATGGAACTGTGGGACCACGGGGATCCGATCGACTCGGTGCGCAACGACGAACTCGTGCGTATCGCACATCGCAACGGCCTGCGCTGCGTGGCGACCAACGACGTGCTCTACGCGGTGCCGTCGCAGCATCGGCTCGCCACCGCGGTCGCCGCGGTGCGCAACCGCGCGAGCCTGGACGACGTCGACGCGTCGCTTCCGCCCGCGGCGATGGCATATCTGCGCAGTGGGGCTGAGCAGTATCGACGCTTCGCTCGCTATCCGGGCGTCGTCGCCACTGCCGCCGAGGTCGGCATGGATGCGGCCTTCGACCTGCGGCTGTTGGCTCCCAAGTTGCCGCCGTTTCCCTGCCCGCAGGGCACCGACGAGATGGGGTTCCTGCGCAGTCTGGTGGAGGCTGGCGGCGTGCGTCGCTACGGCACGCGACCGTCGGATGGCGAGGACCTCTCGTTGCGCTCGCGCGCCTGGCGCACGATCGACCACGAACTCGACGTGATCGCCGCATTGGGCTTTGCCGGCTACTTCCTCGTCGTGTGGGACATCGTCCAGTTCTGTGAGCGCTCCAACATCTTGTGTCAGGGTCGCGGGAGCGCGGCCAACAGCGCGGTGTGTTACGCGCTCGGGATCACGAAGGCCGATGCGGTCTCCCTCGGTCTGCTCTTCGAACGGTTCTTGTCGCCCGAACGCGACGGTCCACCCGACATCGACATCGACATCGAAAGCGGCCGACGTGAAGAGGTCATCCAGTACGTCTATGAGCGTCACGGTCGTCACCATGCGGCGCAGGTCGCCAACGTCATCACCTATCGCGCACGCTCGGCGGTGCGGGACATGGCGCGCGCGCTCGGCCATGCTCCCGGCCAGCAAGATGCGTGGAGCAAGCAGGTCGACTCGTGGGGATCGCTCTCCACCACGATCGCCAGCGGCGACCACACCATCCCGTCGGCGGTGCTCGAGATGGCGAGCGCGATCGAGGACGCCCCGCGACATCTCGGCATCCACTCCGGAGGCATGGTGATGTGCGATCGACCGGTCACTCAGGTGTGTCCCGTGGAGTGGGGCAGGATGGTCAATCGCAGCGTGCTGCAGTGGGACAAAGACGACTGTGCCGCCGTCGGCCTCGTGAAGTTCGACCTGCTGGGCCTCGGCATGTTGTCTGCGCTGCACCATGCGATCGACCTCATCGCCGAGTTCCGTGACCAGGTGATCGACCTCGCGACGATTCCCCAGGAGGACGAGGTGTATGCGATGTTGTGTCGCGCCGACACCGTCGGGGTGTTCCAGATCGAGTCGCGTGCACAGATGGCGACGTTGCCGCGTTTGAAGCCACGACGCTTCTACGACCTCGTCGTCGAAGTCGCACTGATCAGACCCGGTCCGATCCAGGGCGGATCGGTGCATCCCTACATCCGTCGACGCAACGGCCAAGAGCCCATCACCTATCTCCATCCGCTCCTGGAAAACAGCCTCGGCAAGACCCTCGGCGTGCCGTTGTTCCAGGAACAACTGATGCAGATGGCCATCGACGTCGCCGGGTTCACGCCCGCACAGGCCGACGAGTTGCGTCAAGCGATGGGTTCGAAGCGCTCACAGGCGCGCATGCAGAAGTTGTCCGAGCGTCTGTATGCGGGGATGGCCGAGCGCGGCATTCGTGGGGAGACGGCCGATCGCATCTTCGCCAAGATGGCCGCGTTCGCCAACTACGGATTCCCCGAGAGCCACTCGGTGAGCTTCGCCTATCTCGTCTATGCCTCCGCGTGGATCAAGTTGCACGAGCCCGCCGCGTTCTGTGCCGCGTTGTTGAACGCCCAACCGATGGGGTTCTGGTCTCCGCATTCGCTCGTACAAGACGCGCGTCGCCATGGCGTGGTCGTGCGTCAGCCGGACGTGAACGCCTCGCGCGCGAAGGCGACGCTCGAGCACGTCGAGTCCTCCACCGGTGGCCTCGGCGTGCGTCTCGGAATTTCCTCCGTGCGCGGGATCGGTGACGACCTCGCACGGGAGATCGAAGCCCATCGCCCGTATCTCGACATGGAGGACCTCGTGCGCAAGGTGCCGGGTCTCGGCGTCACGCAACTCGAGGCGTTGTCGACGGCCGGCGCGTTCGGTGACTGCTTTTCCGTCACGCGCCGCGACGCGCTGTGGAGCGCAGGTGCGGTGATCGAGTCGCGACCGGATCGACTCGTCGGTGTGACGACGGGTGTCGAGGCGCCGCCGCTGCCGGGGATGGAGCCGATCGAGGAGTTGATCGCAGATCTCTGGGCGACGGGGATCTCTCCGAGTGGACACCCGACGGAGATGTTGCGCGAGGAGCTGACCGCGATGGGGGTCGTGCCGGCAGGTTCGCTCGCCGCCTGTCGCACCGACAAGGTGATCGTCGCCGGCACCGTCACGCACCGCCAGCGTCCGATGACGGCACAAGGCGTCACGTTCATCAACCTCGAAGACGAGACGGGACTCATCAACGTCGTCGTCTCCCAGGGGTGCTGGGTGCGGTATCGCAAGGTGGCGCGGGGGTCTGCCGCGCTCCTCGTGCGCGGACGCTTGGAAGTGGCGGAGGGGGTCGTCAACGTCGTCGCCGAGCACATGGCACCGCTGCCGATGCGAGCCGTGGTCGCGGCGCGCAACTTCCGTTAGTCGTTCGGCGTCTCGTTCAATCCGTCGTTGAACATGCGGTAGGTGTCGTAGATGTCCTTGCACACCTCACACAGCGGCAACTGCTTCGGATCTCGCGATGGCACCCAGACGTGACCGCACAAGGCCTCGAGTGGGGTGCCGTAGATGCGTGCTTCGAGCACCTTGGCGGCGGCGTCCTCTCCCGGCTCGGTCTTCACGATGTGGGCCATCGACGGCTCGTCGGTCTCGGGGATCTGTTCCGTGATTGGTTCGGCGACGGCCGGGCGCGTCGAGAGGGGCGCCGGCGAACTCATGGTTCCTACACTAGGTGCATGCCAACGTATGAGTTCCGGTGCAAGACGTGTGACTCGGTGTTCGAGGAGCGACGCTCGATGGCGCAGGCCAACGAACCCGCGACGTGTCCGCAGGGTCACGACACCGCGGTGCGGCTGTTGAGTGTGTTCGCCTCCGTTGGTGGCAACCAGTCGTCGACGCCCGCACCGTCTCCAGCGCCGCGCGCAGGTGGATGCGGCAGCGGCTGCGGCTGTCACCACTAGGTCACACGACTCCTGATCGAGCCCGGCTCGACGACGATCACGTCGTCAAGGTGAAGGCCGGCACGATCGCATGCGAGCGTCGCGCGCACGAGGTTACCGTCGAGTCGCGGTATGCCTCGGCACTCCACGACGACGATCGACTCGACGTCCAACGTCGTCGAGCTTGCCGCAATCACCTCGTGGACGTGCTCGTCGAGTTGGGCGTCGGACACGCTGAACAGGCCGACGCCTCGCCGTTGTGCGTCGAGCAGCAGCACGATGAGGGCATCGGTGAGTGGTCGGCGCATCGCGAGTGCACAGACTGACAGCGCGTCCTGGGCCGTCGTGATGGGATCGCGGTGCGGGCGTGGGACGATGATCGGGGGAAGGATCTCAAGTGGCACGACACTCCTCGGTTGTTCGACGCGGGGCCGGGCGTCGGCGAGGAGACAGACGTCTTACAGCGAGGGTGTGACGGCGATCAGCACGCAGGCGAGTCCGACGATGCACGGCACGACGACGTGAGCGACCTGAGGAATGCGCCAGCGGGCTGGTGCGAGGACGACTGCGCCACACGCCGCACCGGCGATCGCGCCTCCGAAGTGTCCTCCGACGGAGATCCCTGGGAGTGCGAGGGTGAACACGATGTTGATGAGGAACGTCATGCCGAGACCGGTCTGCAACGGATTGACCCCGCGCTCACGCATGCCAACGACGGCTGCGGCCATCAGTCCGAACACCGCACCCGACGCGCCACCCGTCAGTGCGTATGGACTGAGCAGGAGCGCTCCGGCTGATCCTCCGAGGAGTGACACGCCGTAGACGAGTCCGAAGACCGCCGCGCCGAGGACCGGCTCCAGCAGTCGACCGAGTTGGTACAGCAGGTACATGTTGAGTGCGACGTGCAGGATGCCGAAATGCACGAAACCCGACGACACCAGGCGATACCACTCGCCGTCGTCGAGGAACGTCCGCGAGATCACCAGCCTCTCGGTGATGCCGGAGAGCTGACCGGTGAACACCGAGCCTGAGAGTTCGTCGAGCAGAGTCCAGACGTAGATGCCGAGGTTCGTGGCGATCAGTGCGTTGGTGACGACGAAGGCATTGTTGCGCCGTCGGGGCGAGCGGCGCGGTGGAGAGAATCGGGGAGCGGGACGGCGCGTCGTCGCACGTGGCGGCAGCGGCGGGGGTACTTGCGGGGGAGGAAAGCTCACGTCAGTGCGTCGGTGGCGCCTCGGCGAGTTCGCGATTCGCGAGATACCAATCGACCGTGGCGCGTAGTCCGTCCTCGAAACTCGTGTGGGCGTGCCATCCAAGTTCTCGTTCCGCCCGGCTTGCGTCGACGCGTCGTCGTGGTTGACCGTCGGGTCGACTCGGATCCCAGACGAGTTCTCCGGTGAAACCGACGATGCGGGCGATCGTCTCTGCGGTCTCGCGGATCGTCACCTCTCGGTTGTTGCCGAGGTTCATCGGTTCGGTCGACGTTCGGAGTTCGGCAGCAAGCACGATGGCTTCAGCTGCATCTTCGACGTAGAGATAGTCGCGGCTTGCCGATCCCGTTCCCCACACGCTTACCTTGTCGTCGCCGCGTTCCTTGGCCTCGACACATTTCTTGATGAGCGCAGGAATCACGTGACTCACCGACTCGTGGAACTTGTCGCCGGGCCCATAGAGGTTTGTCGGAATGACGAACGCAAAGTGCTGGCCGTATTGCGCCTCGTTGACCTGTGCGTGGACGAGCATCGCCTTCTTTGCGATGCCGTAGGGGGCGTTCGTCTCCTCGGGGTAGCCGTCCCAGATCGACTCTTCACGAAATGGCACCGGGGTGAACTTCGGATAACTGCACACCGTGCCGAGGAGGACGGTCTTTTCGACTCCGCATGCACGAGCAGCCTCGATCGTATGCAGTCCCATGGTCATGTTGTCGAGGTAGAGCTGGGCGGGGGCGACCATGTTGTAGCCGATGCCACCGACGCGCGCGGCGAGGTGGATGACGTGCGTCGGACGATGCGTGCGGAACAACTGTTCCGCAACTCCGACGACGGTGAGGTCTGAATCGCTGGATCGAGGTGCGACGACCTGCGCACCAAGAGCACGGAGACGTCCGACAACTTTTGATCCCAAGAATCCTGCTCCACCCGTAACAATGACCGAGCGATTCGCCCAATAGGCGGGCGCAGTGTGCGATGTCACGACTACGACGATATCCAGTTGGCACAATGGAAGGGATGCGCGTCGCCTACACGCTTGAGCAGTGCTGGCATCGCGTGCCGGGAGGGACCGCGGTAGCCGCCCTAGAGGTGGCAAGGGCCATGTCCCAAGTACGCCCCGACGTGACATTGCTCGGCGTGTCCGGCACCCACCACGAGGATCCGTCGATCACCTTCGACGTGTCGATGGACGTTGCCGGGCTCTCGTTGCGTTCGCCCTGGTTGTATGAGGCGTCGCTTCGTCTCAATCGTCCGCGTGTCGAAGGAGTGTGGCCGGAGTGCGACCTCGTGCATTGCACGACGCTGATTCCGCTCGCCACCGCGCGACCGATGGTGGCGACCGTGCACGACGTCGCCTTCATGCACTATCCGCAATTCTTCACCCGACACGGCAATCGCATCTTCCGACGGAGCATCGCTGCTCTGCGTTCGCGTGCGGCTCGCATCTTGTGTTCGTCGACGGCGACGATGAACGACCTGCGTGACCTCGGTTTCGGCGAGGATCGCCTGCGACTCGTCCCACTTGGAGTGAAGTCGATCGAGGTCACCGACGAGGATCGACGTCGCGTCCGCGCGAAGTATTCGTTGCCAGACGAGTATCTCCTCTTCGTCGGCACGCTCGAGCCTCGTAAGAATCTCGAGCGATTGGTGACTGCGCTCGCGATGGATCCGTCCCTTCCGCCACTCGTCGTTGCAGGACTCGACGGCTGGGGTGAGATGGGTGCAGTGCATACCGCCGACGTGAGATTCATCGGATACGTGGATGACTGGAACCTGCCGGCGTTGTACGCAGACGCATCCGCACTGTGCTACCCGTCGCTGTGGGAAGGCTTTGGACTGCCGATCCTCGAGGCAATGTCGCATGGCACTCCGGTCGTTACGAGCAGGTCCACGTCCACCGAAGAGGTCGCCGGTGGTGCGGCCGTGCTCGTCGATCCAATGAGCCCCGACGACATCGTGCGCGGGGTGCGCGAGGCGCTGTCGAATGCCGACCAGCTCTCCGCCAGTGGCCTCGCCCGAGCGGCAGGGTCATCGTGGAGTGCGACCGCTGCAGCGACCGCCGCCGTGTACGACGAGGTGCTCGGGTGACGTTGTCGGTCGGGGTGAACATGTTGTGGTGCGTTCCGGGGCACGTGGGCGGAAGCGAGGAGTACTTCGTCCGCCAATTGTTGGGTCTGTCGCAACTTGCCGATCGATGTGCCGTCACGGCGTTCGTGCCTCGGGGATTCGTCGCCGCCCATCCGGAGGTCGCTCGCGCGGTCGAAGTCGTCGAAGCGGGGCACGACTGTCGAAGTCGTGCACACCGCGTGTTCACCGAGAACACGTGGTTGTACTCGAAATGTTTGGAATTCGACGTCGTGCATCACGGAGGTGGGACGATGCCGTCGCGGTCGTTCACGCCGAGCGTCGTCACGGTGCACGACCTGCAATATCTGACGTATCCGCACTATTTCACTCGCACGAAACTCGCGTACCTCACGAAGCGGGTTCCGAACGCAGTGCGGAGGGCATCGGTCGTCGCCGTGCCGAGTGAGCACGTGAAGGCGACGGTCGTTGCCTCCTTCGGCGTCGATCCGTCGCGCGTCGTCGTCGTGCGCCACGGTGTCGAGTCGACTCTCGGGTCCTCGCCCACGCCCGAAGCCGAGTTGCGTCGACGGTTTTCGATCACGACTCCGCGCGTCCTCGTGTATCCGGCGATCACCCACCCACACAAGAACCACGAGTTCTTGCTGCGGCTCCTCGCATCGGCGTGGAGCGACCCTGACGTGAGCGTCGTCTTTGCGGGCGGCGTCGGGCTCGCCGACGACGACGTGACGCGGCTCGTGTCGGAGCTCGGACTGACGTCGCGCGTCGTGCGCACGGGGCGAGTGAGTCCGGCTGACCGCGATGGCTTGATCGCCATGGCCGAAGCGGTGGTCTTCCCGAGCATGTTCGAAGGATTCGGCGCCCCGGTCCTCGAGGCGATGGCGATCGGGACTCCGGTCATTGCCAGCGACGCGACGGCGCTTCCCGAGGTGGTCGCAGACGCGGGTGTCGTGCGTGGGCTTGAGATCCACCTGTGGGCTGACGCACTTGACGTGGTCCGCGAACGTCGTGGCGAGTTGATCGCCAAGGGTCGGGCACGGGCGGCGAACTTTGGTGCCATCGATTCGGCGCGCGACCTCCTCGCGGCATACGAGTTGGCGGTGCGAGCGTGAAGCTGGTCATCGTTTGTCCACACTTTGCCCCTGACATTGCTCCGACCGGAACGGTGATGACGACGATCGTGCGCGAACTCGCCGCACGTGGGCACACGCTGCACGTCGTCACCGCGTTGCCGTGGTATCGCGAACACGCGATCGAAGCGGGCTGGGGTGGTCGAGCGTTTCGGGTCGAGTCGACTCCCTGGGGTTCGATCACCCGCGTGCATCCGTTCCCTGGTGCGTCGAAGACGAATCTCGTGCGACGTGCCGTCGGGTTCGTGCTGTTCAGCGTGTTGGTCGCCTGGCGCGGTCTCGTCGTCGGCGGATTCATGTCCAAGGTCGACGGAGTGCTTGCGATGTCGCCGCCACTCACCCTCGGGCTGACCGGGCGGCTCATTGCCTGGTGTCGACGAGGCCGACTCGTCTTCAACATCCAAGATGTATTCCCGGATGCGGCGGTGACGACGGGTGCAATCACGAATCGGGGCATCATCGCCGCCGCCTCGTGGCTGGAGCGCATGAGCTATCGGGCGAGTGACACCGTCGTGGTCCTGTCCGAGGACCTCGCCGACAACGTGCGTGCGAAGGTCGCACCTTCGCGACGCAGTTCGGTCGTCGTCATTCCCAACTTCGTCGACACCGAGGCGATTCGTCCGCTGTCATCGATGACCCCATATCGTGCGGAACTCGGCGTCGGTAACGGACTCGTCGTCATGTATGCGGGCAACGTCGGTTTCTCGCAGTCGCTCGACACGGTCGTGGAAGTCGCACGCCGCATGCCGTCGGTGACGTTCGTGATCAATGGCGATGGATCGGCCCGCGAGTCGTTGGTCGAAGCCGCACGTGGCGTCAACAACGTCGTGTTCGGCGGATACCAACCCATCGAGCGGTTGTCGGAAGTCCTCGCCACTGGCGACGTCCACGTCGTGCCGTTGCGCGCGGGTCTTGCGCGCGTGAGCGTGCCATCGAAGACGTATTCGATCCTTGCGGCAGCGCGACCAGTCGTCGCCGCGATCGACCCTGACACCGAGATACCGCGACTTTTGGCACGTGCGAGAGCCGGTGTCGCGGTTCCTCCCGACGACGCCGACGCCCTGCATGCCGCACTCGACGACGTGGTGCGCTCGGAGTCTGCACGCGAGGAATTCGGGCGCAACGGTCGGGCCTGGGTCGAGGCGAACGCGTCGCCAAGCGCAGTTGCCCGCGCCTACGAGGGATTGTTCCTGGCCGACAGGTAGCCTGTAGCACTCGTGGCACGCTCATCTTCCGCACAGAAAATCGCCCGCCTCGCCGAGCGCGGCAAGGGCAAAAAGGTCCGCTTTCAGGGTGGATCGGTGTTCCCGACCGTGGTGTTGGTCGTCTGCCTCTTGGGTGCCGTGCTCATCGCCTATGCGCGCCAGAGTCAACCCGTCGTCGACGCCGGCGCGGTCGCCGAACAGAAGTACTCGACCGCCTTCGGCGTCTACAAGTGCGACGCGTTCGTCGACCTGAACCTCGATCCGCTCGCTGGTTCGAGCACCTCGACCGATGCGGATCCGTTCGCCTCGATCACCAACGATGCGCCGATCGGTGTCCTCGACCAGGGCGTCGTCGGGTGGATGCCGCAAGTGCTCGCCGGCCAGCGCAACGCCAAGCTCGGCGCGATCTTCGACCTCTACGGCATCGAGGTGACCGACGATTCGATCGTCTTCCCGCCGTCGATTGCCGGTGGCGAGACGCTGAGTGAGGCGGACACGCGATGCGGCGACGCCGATGCGACGATCCAGGTGCTGACGTGGGCTGATGGGGCAGACGTCGCGAACTCGCAGAAGTCCATCGCCGCCTTCGACGGCGTGAAGTTGTCGAGTGATCGCATGGCGATCGTGCTCGCATTCGTCGCTGACGGTACCGAGGTGCCGATGCCCACGGATGCGATGAACCTCCTGCCGCAAGCACAACCCGCGGAGTAGTCCACGATGCACGCAGTCGTGCTCGTCGGCGGGTTCGGCACGCGACTGAGGCCGATCACGTACACAACGCCGAAACCGCTCCTGCCCGTTGCCCACGTCACGATGGTCGAGCGTCTCGTGCGTTCCCTCGGCGCGGGTGGTGTCACGCACGTGGTCCTTGCACTTGGCTTCAAGCCAGAACCCTTCACCGCTGCGTTTCCCGACGACCGATGTGGAGACGTCGCCATGTCCTATGCCGTCGAATCCGAACCGCTCGACACCGCAGGTGCGATCGGCTTTGCCGCCCGCCACGCCGGAATCGACTCCACGTTCGTCGTCGCCAACGGTGACGTGATGTGCGACCTTGACGTCGCAGAACTCGTGAAGTTCCATCGGTCGCGCGGTGGTCTCGGGACGATTTCGCTCACGCCCGTCGACGATCCGTCCCAGTTCGGCATCGTCGAGACCGATGCACATGGAAAGGTGTTGCGGTTCGTGGAAAAACCACGGCCATCAGAAACGACGAGCAGGTTCGCGAGTGCGGGAACCTACGTCTTTGAACCCGAGGCGCTCGATGCAATGCCGGGGACGCAGAAGTTGTCGATCGAACGCGTCGTGTTCCCGGACATGGTTCGCAATGGCGAGCTCTACGCGATGGCAACGGAGGGTTTCTGGATCGACGCCGGTCGGCCGTCGACCTACATCGACGCCAACGTCCACTATGGGCGAATCGAGGGTCGCCTCGTCGCCTCGACGCTCGTCGACCCGAGTGCGCATATCGTCGATTCGGTGATCGCACACGGGTGTGTGGTGGCCGCAGGTGCACACGTCGAACATTCGGTCATCCTCCCCGGCGGATTCGTCGGCGGTGGTGCGAGGGTCGTCGACAGCGTCGTGCAGGGCAGGATCGAGGACGGCGCAACGGTGCGTCGCGTCGTTGTTGCCCATGACGGCGTCGTCGGTCGTGGCGAGGTCGTCGCCGATTGCGGCATACCGAGCGTCGAAGGACCGTGACGATGGCTCGCGTCATGGTCTGCGGTGGCGCGGGATTCGTCGGTTCACATCTCGTCGAGCGCTTGCTCGCCAACGGCCACGAAGTCGACGTCGTCGACGACTTGTCGACGGGGTCGCTTGCGAACCTGGCGACTGCTCGCTCGATGGGTGCGACGCTGCGGTTCCATCACCTCGACGTGACGTCACTCGAATTCGCAGAATTAGTCAGCCTGCGTAATCCAGACGTCATCTACAACCTCGCTATCTTGCAGCCGAGCGCGTCCGATTCGCTGTCCATCACGCGGTCCCTGCCGACGTTGCTCGGCGTGCTCGAGGCGGCACGAAAACACCGCGTCGGTCGCGTCGTCGTGTCCATTCCCGCTGCACTGCTCTACGGAGAGATCGAGGCCAAACACCAGCCGGTGAAGGAGGGCCGACGCAGCGAGGCGATCGGCGTGTCACACGTGATGGCGCACACGATGGTCGACGTGCTCGGCGTGTATCGGGAGCGCCACGGCATCGAGTTCTGTGCGCTCGCGACGACGAACGTCTACGGATTGCGTCAGCGCCCCCAGGACGGCGTCGTCGCCGCATTCGCGGCTGCGGTGGTGCGTGGGGTCGATGCAGAGATCTTCGGATCGGGAAAACAGACCCGCGACTTCATCTACATTGATGACGCCGTCGACGCGCTCGCAAGGTCCATCGATCGGGGTGGTGGCCTCGTCATCAACGTGGGGACCGGAGTGGCGACGTCGATCGAGGAAGTGTGGAAGCTGATCGCGATGGGCAGCTCGCTCAAGGCGCGCAAGGTCGCCGTGCGGGAAGAAGACATCTCACGTTTGGCGGTGTCCAACGTGCGGGCCAAGATTCAGCTCGGTTGGGCTCCGTGGACGAGCGTGGACGAAGGGATAGCCGCCATTCGCGACGCGATCGGGTCGCGCTAGCGGAACAAGTCTTCTTGTGCCGGTCGCACGATTTCGTCCATCGACGACTCCCTGAGCCAGGCGGGATCGACGCCGCGCACGATCGCAACGGGGATCCCCGCCGACTTGCCCATCACCAGTTCTGCCGCGCTCGCAATTTCGTCGGCAACCGCCACCTCGGTCACTTGCATCACCCGACCGAGGGCGTCCGGTGTGCCGCGGAGGTCGAACACGCCGGCGATGCCAGCGACACCGATCGCCACATCGGTGAGACCCTTCCTCCACGGGCGACCAAACGTGTCGCTCACGATCACGCCGACGGTGACGCCGAGCTTGGCCTTCACGATGTCGCGGATTCGTCGTGCCGAGCGGTCGCTGTCGAGTGGAAGGAGCGCCGCATAGCCACGTTCCACGTTGGACAGGTCGACGCCACTGTTTGCACAGATGAAGCCATGTGTGGTCTCGGTGATGATGAGGTCCCCGCGACGTCGCACGATGCGCACGGCCTCGTCTTCGACTAGTTTCTTGTGGCTGACGGGGTCATCGGGGTCGATCGGGACGAGGCGCCCCTCGGCCTTCGAGACGATCTTTTGCGTCACGACGAGCACGTCACCGTCGGCGAGCGGTCCGTTCGGTTCGCTCGCACACGCCTCGACGATGAGGTCGCCGACCTGGTCGCCCGGTCGCACCTCGCCGATTCCGCTCACGCCCCATGCGGTGATGCGACTCATGACACGGCCTCGATGCAGGTGCGGGCAAGGGCGGAGGTGACCTTCGGTGTCGACATGATCGTGTCGGTGACGATACAGCGCATGCCGTGTGCCTCGACGTCTGGCGCGAGCGCCGCGTCGCGTTCGTCGATGACGAGCACCGATGCGATTCCTGCATACAACTTCGCGACGCCGACGACGCTCGGTTCGAGACCGAGCTCGCGCATCAGGCGATCCGCTGGTCCCTTGAGCGCCGATCCGGCGACGATCGGGGAGACGGCAACCACGCGCTCGCGATTGCGAACGAGTACGTCGTCGACGCATCGCAGGGCGCGCAACGGTGCGATCGACACGAGTGGATTCGACGGTGCGACGAGGATCGCCGTTGCGCTGTCGATGTCGTCGAGCGCAATCGGTGTCGCGTCGTCTGCGCCGTCGAAGCGCACCCGTTCGACCGACACGTCGTGGCGGTGCTTCACGAAGTACTCCTGGAACGAAATCTCGTTGCCCCCGGCAAGGGTGACCATCGTGCGAACCCGATCGTTCGTCATCGGCAGCACCCGAAGTTGGAGGTTCCACGCACGTCGCAGTTCGTCGGTGACGTCGGCAAGTGTCGCTCCCTCGGCGAGGCGCGCCGTGCGATACAGGTGGGTGGCAAGATCGCGGTCACCCAGGTTGAACCACGTCTGACCCGCCGTCGACCGGGGTGGGATGACGCCGGCGAATCGCGTGAGGTTGTGCATCGCCACCCACGTCTCGTCGGCGAGTCCCCAGCCTCGATCCGGGTCGATCGCCTCGGCGAGGGTGTAGATGACGGTGTCGATGTCCGGGGAGACGTGCAAGCCGTGCATCACCGTGTCGTCGGCGGTGTTGACGATCGCCGTCACGTTCGTGGGATCCGCGACACGGACCACCCCACGCAGGAAGCGTGCGGCCCCGACACCGCCTGCAAGGACCGCAATCACACCCTGATCGTAACGATCGGGCACGACTAGAGTAATGGTCTCATGCGCAAGGCGTTCATCACCGGAATCACTGGCCAGGATGGTCGCCACCTCGCCGAATTCCTGTATTCCAAGGGCTACAAGGTCTACGGAATGATGAAAGGCCAGCACAATCCACGCGCGGAGTTGCTCCGCGATGAGTTCCCGTTCGTAGAGATCGTTCCCGGTGACCTGACCGACCTCACGAGTCTCGTCACCGCGCTCGAATACGTGCAGCCGGATGAGTTCTACAACCTGGGTGCGATCTCCTTCGTCGCGATGTCGTTCAATCAGGCAGAGCTCACCGCCAACGTGACCGGTCTTGGTGTGTTGCGAGCCCTTGAGGCCGTGCGCATCGTCGGCGGTGCCCAGAACAATCCGATCCGCTTCTACCAGGCCTCGTCATCGGAGATGTTCGGCAAGGTGCGTGAGGTTCCCCAGACGGAGCTCACACCGTTCCATCCGCGCTCTCCCTATGGCGTGGCGAAGGTCTTCGGCCACAACATCACGATGAACTATCGCGAGAGCTACGGCCTCTATGCCTGCTCAGGCATCCTCTTCAACCACGAAGGGCCGCGACGAGGACTCGAGTTCGTGACGCGCAAGATCACGAACACGGCTGCACGAATCAAGCTCGGTGTCGACACCGAACTCGTTCTCGGGAACATCGACGCCAAGCGTGACTGGGGATATGCGGGCGACTACGTGCGCGCGATGTGGCTCATGTTGCAGCAGGACGAACCCGACGACTACGTCGTCGCCACCGGTGAGACGCACTCCGTCGAGGAGTTCTTGGAAAAGACGTTCACCAAGGTCGGCCTTGGTGACTGGCGACAGTACGTCCGTCAGGATCCGAAGTTCTTCCGACCTGCAGAAGTCGACTTGTTGATCGGCGATCCGACGAAGGCGCGGACGAAGCTCGGCTGGACTCCGGAGGTCGACTTCGACCAACTCGTCGACATGATGGTCGCCCACGACCTCGCATACGAGTCGGCTCGGCTCAACAAGTAGCCAACGCGACGCTCAGTCGAGCGGTCGTTCCGTGATCGCCTCGATCACCGACTCGACGTCCACCGTCGTGCCCGCCCGCAACTGACGCCGTGCGACGACGGCAAAGATGACGAGTGAGACGAGCGAACTGGCGAGAAGGGCAAGTTCGACGCGCAGGTACAGGTCATCGCTCGACAACCATGCGACGAGTGCGAACGTGGCGAACCCCGCGATCCATCCATACGCAACGGCGGCGTGGCCGTGCAGTGCGATGACTGCTTGGGCGAGCGCCAAGGCGAGCATGTAGATCGCACTCGCGCCCGCAAGGAGACTCATCGTGCGCCGGTCGATCCCGCCCTCATAGACGAGTTCGAGAACCCATGGTCCGATTGCGAATGCGCCGACAGTTCCGAGCACTCCGACGGCCACCACGAGCGCGATGAGGCGCCTCAGGCCGGTCGTGAATTCGTCCATGTCGCCTTGTGCGGCGAGTCGAGCGAGCTTGGGAAGCAACGCTGCCTGAACCGCCTGGAACAAAAACAGTGGTACGCGCGCGAAGATCACGGCGTTGCCGAAGCGGGTGACGACTTCGCCGGGTTCGTCGGATCCCAGGATGTCGACAGTGATAGGACCGGCGTTCACGAGGGCGGCGGCGAACAACGATCCCAGGAGCAGCCATCCGAGATTCGGCGTGATCTCCGACCACGACGCGGGAGGACCGTCCGACAGACGCAGGTCACCACGGGCGGCGACGAAGAGGACGCCGACGATCGGAGCGAGACCGACGGCGACGGCATAGACGCCGGTACTGTCGACGCCCGCCAACCACAGTGCCGCGCACACACCGACTCGGATCGTGCCGTCGAGTCCGATGATCAGTGCATAGTTCGAGAACTTCCCCGAGCCCGAGGAAAGGCCACGCGCGATGTGCATCGGTGCATAGGTGAGCAGCATGCACAGCAACGCGAGTGTGACCGCCGCGTTCGACTCAAAGAGATTGTCGGTTGCGCTTCGCGCGGCGACGGCAAGGGCGACGAGCAATCCACCGAGGATGATCGCGGCGAGCGGAACGATCCGCTTGATGATCGGCAGTCCGCCCTGCCCAAGTGCTCGACGATGGGCGAGCGCGCGGCTCGTCTCTTGCTCCAAGGGAAGGAAGAAACCGGGAACAAGTGCGAAGGCGATGAACCACATCGTGACGATGGGCTTGAAGCCGTCCTGGCCGAGTGCCTGCTGGCCGATCTTGAAAAAGACGTAGGTCGAGATTCCGTTGATGAAGAGCCCGACGGCGACCGAGATGGTTCCTTCGGGTACTGGTGCGCGCGATGCGGCGGTGGACGAGCGGTCTTCGGGCGACAAGCACCCGAAGACTACTTCATCGTCTTACTTGGTCGACGTGGTGTCGACGCCGCGTCGTGCCTGCACGGTGGCGACGACCTTGCTCACGACCTTTTCGGCCTGGGCGAGTGCCTCGTTGGCGACCTTCGGCAATTCGGTGGCGAGTTGGTCGGCGACTTCGCGGCGACGCACTTGGACCTTCTGGAATCCGAGCACTCCGAGACCGATCGCGGTGTAGGCAACTTCCTTGGCGGTTTCACGAACCTTGTCGGCATCGATCTGCGGCACGACGACCTTCGGCATGTCGATCTTCGGCAGCGTCACATTGCGCAGCTGACGGGGGACGATCGCGTTCACGTCGAAGCGGGTGAGGTCGATGCTGGGGATGGTCGGGAACTTGATGGCGGGCATGGTGTCTCCTTCGAAACTGGGGTGCTAACAAGAGTATCGCAGACCGCTAACTTCTGCAAGCGCAGGTCGTTTTTGGCATGAACTCCTTGTCCTGTCTGGGCTTCAGGTGCTCAGAACTAGCCTGAAAGGACCGTGTCCGAGACCCCAGCCCCTGAGGCTCGCCCCGACTCCGAGCGTCTCGCACTCGCTCCACCAGTGGTCTGTGCGCTTGCCGTGTATCGGCCTGGGAAGTGGTTCGCCGAGACCTTGGCCTCGCTTGCATCCCAGGACTATCCCAACCTGCACGTGCTGGCATTCGTCGTCCAAGGCGACGATCACCACCCTGATGACGAGACCGTCGAGGCGATCCTGGCGGCCTTGCCTACTGCCGTCGTGCGCAGGGTGGCGGGGAACCCGGGTTTCGGTCCGTTGATGAACGAGGTGTCTCGGCTCGTCGAGGGGGACGGCGGTTTTTTCTGTCTGATGCACGACGACGTCGCGCTCGCACCCGACGCGATCTCGCGACTCGTCGAAGAAGCCTTCCGGTCGAACGCCGGCATGGTCGGCCCAAAGCTCATGGAATGGGACGACCCGACGATCGTGCAGTCCGTCGGTTTCGGCGCCGATCGCATCGGCGAGACGAGTTCGCCGGTCGAGCCGGGTGAAAAGGACCAGGAGCAACACGACGCGGTGCGTGACGTGTTCGTGTTGTCATCAGCGTGTGTGCTCGTGCGCAGTGACCTGTTCCGCGAAGTCGGCGGCTATCCACGTGAAGTCGCGTTCTGCGGCGAGGACCTCGACCTGTGCTGGCGCATCCACCTGAGTGGGGCCCGCGTGATCGTCGTGCCGGGTGCCAAAGCACGTCACCGCAACAGACTTGCAGCCCGCGTCGACCACCCCGATCGCCACGTGTTGCAGGCCCGCCATCGGGTGCGCACCGTCGTGTCGCTGTCGGGTCGACTGCAGATTCCGTTTGCAATCCTGCAAATGCTCGTCACCTCGATCGTGCGGATCGTCGTCGGTGTGTTCGTCGGACGGGTCCGTGAGCCGATCGCGTCGTTGCGTGCATCGCTGGCTGTGTGCGTGGACGCAGCATTCGTGGTGCGACGGCGGGGAGAGGTGCGCTCGCTGCGACGGGTTCCAGCATCCGAGATCCACGGCCTGCAGGACAAGGGCAGTGCTCGCTTTGCCGCGTTCGTTCGCGCGCGCCGTTCGCGCATCGCACGCCGTTCGCGCGAGTTGACGCGCACGACGACGGGGTCTGCATCGGCGCGTAAGGCGACGCTTGCCGTCGCCGCCGCCGTCATCGTCATCGTCGTCGGTAGTCGAGGGTTGTTCTTCGGTGGCACGCGCGTCGTCGGGGAGTTCCTGCCGTTGCGTGAGGCCACCGAGTCGCCGCGGGCACTCGTGTCCACGTATGCCAACGGTTGGTGGTCGGGTGGGTTCGGTCACGCGACTCCCGTGCCGACGGCGGCGCTTTTCACCGCGGTCGCGGGTGTGTTGATGGGATTCCAACTCGGCCTTCTGCAAGCCGTCGCCATCGTCGGCGCCGTCCTCGTCGGATGTCTTGGAATGTGGCAGGTCGCGAGCGGGTACTTCTCTCATCGAGCACGCGTTGCCGCATTCGTCGTCTACGCCATGGCACCACTGTCGAGCGTGGCGATCGGCCGAGGGCAGTGGGGAGTGTTGTTGACGGGTGCATTGTTGCCGTGGGTCTTGCGTCTCTTCGTCGTGTCGGCGGAGCGCCATGGCGGGGCCCGTCAGACGCAGATTCGAGCTGCGAGCGTTCTCGTCGGCTCGATCGCCACTGCATACGTACCGACCTTTCTCCTCGTCGTTGTGGTCGCCTCGGTCGCCTGGACCGCGGGATCGTTAGTCGGTCGCCAACCGTTGCGTGACGCGACAGCAGCGTTGCGTACTGCGCTCATCATCGTCGTCGGCTCGATCGTGATGCTCTCCCCGTGGTCGCAAACCCTCGTCGGCGGCGACTGGGTCACGAGGCTGATCGGTGAGCGCCCATCGTTGGCTGCAACTGACGTGCTCGTCGATGTCGCATCACTTGGCGGAGGATCGTGGGCGATCGGCGTGCTGGCGGTAGGACTCGTGGTGCCCCTCGCCGTCAGCCAGGTCGTGGCGCGTTCGACACGCGTCGTCTGGACGATGCGCGCGATCTTCCTCGTCGTTCCGGTGTCGTCGCTCATCGTCGTCAACCGTTCGTCGCTCATCGACCTGCGCACGCCGGCGACGGAGATCCTCCTCGTCGTGGTCTCCTGCGGCGTCGCCCTCGGCGCGGCGACGCTCGCGAGCTTCGTCGTCGACGACGAGTCCGCGACGACCTATCGATGGTGGAAGCCACTCGTGGCACTTGCGGTCGTCGGTGTCGTCGTGGGGAGCGTCCCGACCGTCACGGCAACCGTCGACGGACGGTGGGGGCAACCAACGACCACGCTGTCCCAGCTCCTTGCACAGTTGCCGACGAATCCGCCGGAGGGCGACTACGCGACGGTCTTCGTTGCCCGACCTGAGGTGTTGCCGTTGCGCGGCTCTCGCCTCGGCGTCGACATCGCCGTCGGTGTCGCTCGCGACGGTGAACTCACGTTGCGTGACCGATTCGACACCTCCACGAGCGATCTCGATGCGACGGTGGCGCGAATCATCGACCACGTCGTGGCATCCGAGACGATCCGTGCGGGACGACTGCTCGCCCCGCTTGCGGTTCGCTACGTCGTCGTGCCGATCGTCGACGGTGCCGCCTCCACGCCGGACGAACCGCTCGCGCCGCCAGTCGGATTGATCGACGGGCTCGCCCAACAGCTCGACTTGCGCCGCACCTACACCGCGAGCGACCTCGTGATCTTCGAAAACACCGCCTGGATCCCTGCGCTGTCCGTGCTGGACGAGGCGTCGGCGCTCGCCAGCCAGCAGGCGGGGGACTCCGCCCTCGTCTCGGCGCGTCTGCGCGCACTGTCGCCGCTGCCGCTCGTCGGTGACATCGCGAGCGCACGTCGGGCCATCGATCCGTCCACCGTGCACCTCGCGGCGCCCTACGACGACGGTCTCACGTTGCGCGTCGGTTCGAGCGACGTGAAGTCGCGCGTCGCCTTCGGCGGCACCACCGCCTTCGATTCGCCGACATCGGGCATCGCCCAGATCAACTACGACACGCCGTTCACGTACCAACTGCAGATCGCCGTGCAGGTGATCTTGTGGGTCGCCCTCGTCGTGGCGACTTTCGACATCGGCCGCGTGCGTCGACGCATGCTTGCGACACGGGCTCGCGCGATCGTGTTCAGGGACGAGGAGGAGTCGTGAGCACCCCGGTCGAACGAGAGCCCTCGACGATGCCGACGCACATGACGATTCGTCAGCTCGTCGTGATGGCGGTGGCGATCGCGGCGATCGTCGGAGTCGTGGTCGTCGATTCACGGTATGCACGCGTCGAGTCCGACCGAGTCGCAGTCGACCAACCGATGCCCTTCGTCCAAACCGAGACACGTTCTGCCGCCAACTGGTTCTGTCCGGGAGTGCCGGCGAGCGACGGGCAAGTCTCGTCGTCGATCGTCGTGTCAAACGCGGGGGACACCGACCTGTCCGCGTCGATCACCTACATGGGCCGCTCGACGTCGACGACGACGGGAGTCGTCGTGCCCGCCCGTTCCCGCACGGTCGTTGACGCACGAGGAGGAATCGAGTCGGGATACGTCTCTGCGCTCGTGGAGATCGCGGGAGGCGTCGGCACCGCCGAGCAAGTCGTGGTCCATCCGGCCGGTGACGCGACGACGTTGTGTGCGACGACGCCGAGCGACACCTGGTACTTCGCCGACGGATTCACCGGCGCGGACAGCCTCGAGACGATCGTGATGATGAATCCGTTCAGCGACGCGACCGTCGTCGACATCACGTTCGTGACCAAGGACTCCGAACGAGAACCGGCGAACCTGCAGGGGTTCGTGTTGCCCGCGTACTCGACGGTCGCACTTCCGATGGCCGAGCAGGGTGCGCGCAACGAACCGGTCCTTGCCGTGACGATCACGGCCTCGTCCGGGCGACTGGTCGCAGGTCGTGTGCAGCACTACCTGGGTCAGGGTCGTCTCGGTTATGCGATCAGCCTTGGTGCGCCACGTGCGGCCACGCAGTGGTGGTTCGCCGACGGCGAGAAGCTGCCCAACGTGAGCGAACAGCTCGTCGTGTTCAATCCTGCATCCGTAGATCGACAGTTGAGCGTCGTCTTTCTCAACGGCGCCAATCCGGACGCGGCGATCGAGCCCGCGCTCATCACCGCGCCGGCCCGACGTGTCACGGTGCTCGACACGGGTTCGCTCGGTTCCCTCCCTGCGGGCCGCTACGGCATCGTCGTCGGCGTGAACGACCTCGACGCGACGAACGAAACTGGAGTCGTCGTCGAACAGGTGATCAGCCGGCGCGTGGGTGACACCGTCGGTACGTCCGTCGTGCTCGGCACACCAGGGGATGCAGTCTCCACGCGATGGTCGGCGCCATCCGGCGTGACACCAGGTCTCGAGGATGCAGTCGTCGTCGTCAACGCGACACCGACGGAGGCCACGATCACGGTCGCCCAGGTTGGACCTGCTGGCGTGGTGGCGATCGCGGGTCTCGAATCGGTGACGCTGCCCGGTGGCGGCACGGCGGTGCTCGCCATTCCGATCGGGGCGACCGCTGGTGAAGTGATCCTGACGGCGAGCCAACCTGTCGCGGTCCAGAGACTGCTCACGCGAGGCCACGGTCTCGTCGGTCGTGCCGCAGCGCCGATGTTGCCGCACCTGCCAATGCCGAGCATCGACCAATGACGCGCGTTGCGATCGTCGTCGCCGTCGTCGCCGTTGCGATCATCGTCAACGTCGTCGCGCGACGTCGACGTGTCGCTGCGCCGACCCAGGGCGACCGCGAATTGCCCACGCAGCTCGACCGCGCCGACTTCGCCCGACCCGAGGCGCCGTGGATCGTCGTTGCGTTCACGTCGAGCACGTGCAACACGTGCGCGGACGTCGAGCGCAAGGTGAAGGTGCTCGACTCGCGTGAGGTCGTCGTGCACGTCGCCGAGTACGTCGCCGAACGTGCACTGCACGACAAGTACGACGTCGACGCGGTGCCAGCGGTCGTGATGGCCGACGCACGTGGAGTCGTGCAGGCCGCGTTCCTAGGGCCGGTCAGCGCAACCGATCTCTGGGCGGCACTTGCCCGCATCCGCGACGGCGGGGACGCCGCCTGCGGACACGACAAGAACTAGGCGTTCGGCTTCGCGTCGTTGTCGAGGCGTTGCGCGCTCGGCTCACCGAGTGCCTGCTGGATGAGGCGCGAGACCATCGCACCGTCGATCGTCTCCTGATCGAGGAGCGCCTGGGCGACGAGGTCGAGTCCACGGCGGTGCTTGGTGAGCAACTCGCGTGCCCGCTGCTCTTGCTCGCGCAAGATTCGACCGATCTCTTCGTCGATCTTGCGGGCCATCTCGTCGGAGTACTCGCGACCGCTCGTCATCAGGTCCTCGCCGAGGAACACCTGCTGCTGGCCGGCGAAGGCCATCGGTCCGATCGCGTCGCTCATGCCCCATTCGCGGACCATTCGTCGCGCGATCATCGTGGCCTGCTCCAAGTCGTTCGCCGCGCCACTGTTGACGTGGTCGAACACGATCTGTTCCGCGACGCGTCCACCCATCGCCTTGCAGATGACGTCCTGGAAGTATTCACGCGAGTAGGTGTGGCGCTCCTCGGGGAGCGTCCAGGTGACGCCGAGTGCCATGCCGCGCGGGAGGATCGTCACCTTGTGCAACGGGTCGCTGTGTGGCAGCACGGTGGCGAGCACCGCATGGCCGCCCTCGTGGTAGGCGGTCGCACGCTTTTCCTCGGCGTTCAAGATCAGGCTTTCGCGGCGCGCACCGAGCACAACGCGGTCGCGGGCGTTCTCGAAGTCGATGCGCTCGATGTGCGTGGACCCACGTCGCACGGCGAACAGCGCGGCCTCGTTGACGAGGTTCGCGAGGTCGGCTCCGCTCATGCCGGGCGTCGCCTTGGCCATGGTGTCGAGGTCGACGTCGGTGCCCATGCGCTTGCCGGTCGAGTGCACCTTCAAGATCGCGAGACGCTCGTCCGATTCGGGCAACGGGACGACGATCTGTCGGTCGAAGCGACCGGGACGCAAGAGGGCCGGATCGAGAATGTCGGGTCGGTTCGTTGCAGCCATCACGACGATGCCCTCAGTGGCCTCGAAGCCGTCCATCTCGGCGAGCATCTGGTTGAGGGTCTGCTCGCGTTCGTCGTGTCCACCGCCGAGGCCAGCGCCACGCTTGCGTCCAATCGAGTCGATCTCGTCGATGAAGATGATCGCGCGGCCCATCTTGGCGGCCTGCTGGAAGAGGTCGCGCACGCGGCTAGCGCCGACGCCGACGAACATCTCCATGAAGTCCGATCCGGTCACGGACAAGAAACCGACACCGGCCTCACCGGCAACCGCACGGGCGAACAACGTCTTGCCGGTCCCCGGAGGACCGACGAGCAGGATCCCCTTCGGCACGCGCGCGCCGATCTCCTTGAAGCGCTCGGGCATGCGCAGGAAGTCGACGACTTCCTTGATCTCTTGTTTGACGCCCTCGTAGCCCGCGACGTCGGCGAAGGTCGTCGACGGTTTGTCCGCGTTGTAGTTCTTCGCGCGGCTGCGACCGATCGACATGATGTTGCCGGCCTGGCCCATCGCCCTGCGCTGCATCCAGATGAAGAATCCCATGATCAAAAAGAATGGAAGCAGGATCGGGATCAGGTTGGTGAAGAAGTTGCCCTGCGGGGTGGAGTAGTCGTAGTCGACGCCCTTTTCCTTGAGCAACTGCTCGTCGGCGTCCGACAACACGGTCGCCCCGGTCGTCGTGAACTCGCCGCCGTCGGCGAGCGTGCCCGAAATGGTGTTGCTCAGGTTGTTGATCGTGACGCTCGAGACCTTGCCTTCGTTGACGAGTTCGAGGAACTCGGTGTAGGTCACCTTGGTCGCAGCCGTCGTCGGCCACAGGCGTGGAGCGATGATCAGCCCGACGGCCACGGCCACGAGCACCCACACGGCCCAGCGGGGCATGTTGGGGCGGGATTGGCCCGCGTTCTTGCCGCCGTTCGAGGACGGCAACTTGGACTTGGTGCGCTTTGGTGCTGGCGGTGGGGGTGGGGGGAGTTTGCTCACGAGGGTCATGCTACGGCCGTCGCCGCGCGTCGGTCATGTCGTGCACTGATGGGGACGCATCATCCACCACGCGCGCGGTGCCAAGAATTACCGTTGTCACGTGGCTCGCAAGTGTTCCCGCAGTGGTTGCAAGGACCAGCCGACGATGACGCTGACCTATCAATATGGTCGCGCACTCGTGTGGATGGACGACCTCGTCGTCGAGGTCGACCCACATGGCTACGACCTGTGCGATCGGCATGGCGAGCGCCTCACCGTGCCCACCGGATGGCGTCTCGAGGACCGTCGCAACCGGTTCCGCGTCGTCGTGCCCAACCGACTCGCGGGATGACCTCTCCGTGGTCGGCCCCGCAAGGGCCTGCGCCCGACCAGTCGCCTGCGCCGCGCATCGGCATCGGCTACCTCGCACTGTCGTGGGTCACGTGTTACGCGCTCGCCGTCGTCGTGTCTGCCGCGCTCATCTCGCTCGGCGGCACCGCCGAATCCGGAGTCGACCAACCGACGTGGATGGTTGCGCTGTCGGCGCTTGGTCTGTGGTTTCCATTCCTTGCGATGTTGCGGTACACCTCGACGTCGCGACTGAGTGGCAACCTTCGCCGCGACTTCTTCGTCCGCTTCACGTGGCGCGACGCATGGGGGATTCCGATCGGGGTCGGGTCCCAGCTCGTGTTGGTGAACCTCGTCATGTGGCCGTTGCGCACGTTGTTTCCCGACGCCTTCGATCCCGCTGACGTCGAGCGCCGTGCGCGCGGCCTCGTCGACGAGGCGCGCGGCGGGTGGATCGTCGTGCTCGCTCTCGTGGTCGTCGTTGGTGCGCCGGTCGTCGAAGAGCTCGTCTATCGCTCCTACATCCAGGCACGGCTCGAACCGCTCACGTCTCGAGCGTGGGCCGTGGTGATCACCTCGGTGTGGTTCACGCTCGTGCACTTGGAGCCGGTCGAGTTTCCGGGATTGTTCGCGTTCGCCGTCGTTCTCGGCGTGTGTTTCGCGCGCACGCGACGAATCGGAATGTCGCTCGTCGCTCATGTGGCGTTCAACCTGACGGGACTCGTCTTCGTCCTTTCCACCTAGGCTGTTGGCGCGTGAGCACACCTGCAGACGACCAGCTCGCCGTCGAGCCCATCGACACCGCATCCGCTCGAGTGAGCCTGCGTCAACGGCTGGTCGACGGCCAGGACTATTGGCAGCGTTTTTCGACGATCCTCGTCGTCGGCGGCTGCATCGCGGCCCTGCTGGCGACGTTGCACCCCAGCCTGATCCTGCGCAACAACACCCCGACGGGCGGGGACATGGGCGCTCACGTCTGGGCGCCTGCGTATTTGCGGGATCACCTGCTCACCCAGTTCAAGCTCACCGGCTGGAGCATGGACTGGTATTCGGGTCTTCCCGTGTATCGCTTCTACATGGTGATCCCCGCGCTCGCGATCCTGCTCGTCGACCTCGTCTTGCCGTACGGAATCGCAATGAAGATCGTCGCCGTAGTCGGCATCCTCGCGCTGCCCTGGTGTGCGTGGTTCCTTGGACGCCGCACACGACTTGCCTATCCGTTGCCCGAGTTGATGGCCGTGGCGGCCACGGTGTTCCTCTATGACGAGAGCTTCACGATCTACGGCGGCAACATCGCCTCGACGATGGCGGGGGAGTTCAGTTTCTCGATCGCCCTCGCCCTTGCGTTGCTCGCGTTCGCCTACTTTGCCGACGGTCTGCGCAGCGGCAAGTACATGGCGATTGCAGCGATTTTGGTGGCGTTGTCGGCGCTGAGCCACGGCATCGTGCTCCTCTTCGTGTTCGGCGGCGTCGTGTTGATGGTGCCGATCTGGGCGAGGAAGGCGTCGTTCGGATACGCGGGCAAGGTCGTCGCGCTCGCGACGCTGCTCTCGGCGTTCTGGGTCGTGCCCTTCGTGTTCAACCACGCCTACATGACGGACATGAAGTACGAGCCGCGACCGAGCGGGTCGAGCGACTCGTTCTGGCAGATGTTCTTTCCGCTGCACATCACCTTCGACATCGTGATCACCGCGTTCGCAGTGATCGGCTTCCTCGCCTATGCGAGGCGTCGCGTGCGCATCGTGCAGTGGATGGGCATCTACTGCGTGCTGCTCGCCATCGGCGTGTTCGTCGCCCGCAACAGCCTGCCGGTGATCGGACTGTTGTGGAACCCGCGACTCCTTCCGTTCCTCTACCTGTTGCGCTACTTCCTCTTCGTGCTCGGCGCATATGAAGTGATCGCATTTGCCGTGCGCGTCACCTCGATCGAACGCAGCATGAAGCGCGCGGTCCAAGCCCCCGAGGCTGCAACCGACGGCGACGTGATCGTCGTGCCACGCGTGCGCGACTCGTTCACGTTCAACCTCGCCACGCTCGCGGCGCTCGCCGTCGGTGTCGCCGCGGTGCTCGGGTTCCGCTTCCAGGAGATGCCCTTCGGCAGGCTCGTCACCGCACAAGACGGCACCGCCAAGTACTCGTGGGGTCCGTTCTCCACGAAGTCGTCCAACGACGGTTTCGTGGACGGATGGGCGCGATGGAACTTCACCGGATATGAGGGCAAGTCGGCCTACGGCGAATATCACGGTGTCGTCCAGACGATGAAGGCTCTCGGCGAGGACCCGGCGCACGGTTGCGGTCGCGCGTTGTGGGAGAACAACGGCGAGCTCAACAAGTACGGCACGACGATGTCGCTCATGTTGCTGCCGTTCTGGACCGACAGCTGCATCGGATCGATGGAGGGTCTGTTCTTTGAGGCCGCCGGAACGACTCCGTATCACTTCATCACCGCGGCGGCGATGTCCAAGCAGAGCAGCAACCCGGTTCGCGAGTTGCGGTACGACAACAACGATGCGGTCAAAGGCGCGCGATATCTGCGCGAGTTGGGTGTGAAGTACTACATGGCCTTCACGCCCGAGGCGGTGAGTGCCGCCAGTGCGATTCCCGATCAACTCGTCGAGGTGGCGCGGTCGGGACCGTGGGTCATCTATGAAGTCCCCGGGTCCGACATCGTCGTGCCGCTGACGACCCAACCTGTCGTCGCCCAAGTCTCCAACGACGACCCGCGCGAGCGATGGCTCGAGGTCGGCACGAGCTGGTTCCAGCATCCCGAGGACTGGAACGCCGTCGTCGCCGACGACGGTCCCGCACAATGGCAACGCGTCACCCCGGTCGTCGACGCCGAGCGTCGTCAGGGGGAGCCGGGTTCGTCGGGTCGCCTCGTCGACATCGTCACCCCGAGCGATCCGATCGCCGCCGTCGCCCTCGAGCCGGTCGTCGTCTCCGACGTGGCTGTCGGCAACGACACGGTCGACTTTTCCGTCGATCGCATCGGCGTACCAGTCTTGGTGCGTGTGAGTTACTTTCCGAACTGGAAGGTCTCCGGCGCCCTCGGTCCGTATCGCGTGGCGCCGAACATGATGGTGGTCGTGCCGACGCAAAACGAGGTGTCGATGGGCTTTGGCTGGTCGGTGCGCGACGCGCTGGCTTACCTCCTCACCATCGCCGGGGTGGCGTGGATCGTCGTCGAGCGACGACGACGCGCCCGCCGCGTTGACTAGCGTGGTCGCTCGTGCCTGACCTCGCAGCGATCGTCAAGGCCTACGACATCCGCGGCACGGTTCCCGACCAACTGGACGCTTCCGCCGCGTACGCCTTCGGTGTCGCCTTCGCGCACTTCACGAAGGCGAGCCACATCGTGGTGGCTCATGACATGCGACCGAGCGGACCCGAACTCGTCGATGCGTTCCAACGCGGCGCACTGAACCATGGCGTGAGCGTGACCAACCTTGGACTCGCCTCGAGCGACCTGCTCTACTACGCGTCGGGAAAGCTCGACATGCCCGGCGCGATGTTCACCGCCTCGCACAACCCAGCCCAATACAACGGCATCAAGTGTTGTCTTTCGGGTGCGCGATCGATCGGCATCGACAACGGACTGCGCGACATCCACCGCATCGCCCAGGGGGTCCTCGACGGTGACGAGCCCGCACCTGCGAAGGTCGCGGGCACGCTCGACCACGTGAACCTGCTCGGCGAATTCGCCGACCATGTCGTTGCCTTCATCGCCGGCGACGTGCTTCGCCCGTTGCGCGTCGTCGCCGACACCGCAAACGGCATGGGTGGTCTCGTCGTGCCGGAGGTGTTCGCGCGGCTCGCGGACTTTGAGATCGAGGTGATGTACGCCGAGCTCGACGGCACCTTCCCGAACCACCCAGCGGATCCACTGCAACCGGCGAACCAGCGCGACCTGCAGGCGAGGGTGCTTTCGGGTGGTTTCGACGTGGGGCTTGCCTTCGATGGGGATGCCGATCGTGTGTTCCTCGTGGACGAAACCGGCAAGGGGATGTCGGGTTCGACCACGACGGCGTTGCTCGCATCCCGGTTCCTGCGGCTGTCGCCCGGAGCGACGGTGCTCTACAACTTGATTTGTTCGCGTGCGGTGCCGGAAGTTATCGCCGAGTGTGGTGGCAGGGGCGTGCGCACCAAGAACGGCCACAGCTACATCAAGCAGATCATGGCCGACACCGGTGCGGTGTTCGCCGGTGAACACTCGGGTCACTACTACTTCGCCGACAACTACCGCGCCGACAGCGGACTGATCGCCACGATGGGGGTGCTCGGGGAGATGTGTCGCAGCGGACAGTCGCTCTCGCAACTGCGTGCGCCCTACGAGCGATATGCCTCGAGCGGGGAGATCAACACGACCGTCGACGACATCGCCGTCGTCATCGAGCGCGTCGCGTCGCTCTACTCGGCCCATGCCCAGGACCGCCTGGACGGACTCACCGTGGATTGTGGGTCGTGGTGGTTCAACGTGCGACCGTCGAACACCGAACCTCTGTTGCGACTGAACCTCGAGGCCGCCACTCGAGACGAGTGCGACACGCACGTCGCCGAGCTCCTCTCGGTCATCACGGCATAGGTAGGCTCGGGGCATGCGCGTGAGCGATCGACTCCTCGAGATCTTGGCCTGCCCGGAGGACAAAGGTCCGCTCTATTACTTCGCCGACGACGAGATGCTGTACAACCCTCGCCTGCGTCGCAAGTACCTCGTGCGCGACGGCATCCCGGTGATGTTGATCAACGAGTCGGTCACCGTCGACGCCGCCGAACACGCCACCCTCGAGGCACGCATCACCTCCGAGGGGATCGCCCCGACGTTCGGCTGAACTCGGCTACTGTTTGTCGTGAACGTGGGCTGTCTCGACTGGTGCCAGCAGGCCCCAGCCCGCTCGAATCATCACCGCAATAACTGAGGAGACACCATGTCATCATTTGCCCAACGTCGTGATTGGCGCGTCGCCGATCTCTCGCTCGCACCGTTCGGTCGCAAGGAGATCCATCTCGCGGAACACGAGATGCCCGGCTTGCGTGCGCTGCGCAAGGAGTTCGGCAAGACCAAGCCGTTGAAGGGTGCTCGGATCTCCGGATCGCTGCACATGACGATCCAGACCGCGGTGTTGATCGAGACCCTCGTCGAACTCGGCGCCGAGGTGCGCTGGGCGAGCTGCAACATCTTTTCCACCCAGGACCACGCCGCTGCGGCGGTCGTCGTCGGCCCGAACGGCACCGTGGATGAACCGAACGGCGTTCCGGTGTACGCGTGGAAGGGCGAGACGCTGGAGGAGTACTGGTGGGCGACCGACCAGATGATGACGTGGCCCGACGGCGACGGACCGAACATGATCCTCGACGACGGTGGCGATGCCACGCTGCTCCTGCACAAGGGTGTCGAGTACGAGGCCGCCGGCAAGGTTCCCGATCCGACGTCGGCGGGCAATCCCGAGCTCGCGATCGTGCTCGGGCTCCTGCAGCGCACGCTGAAGACCGACCCGACCAAGTGGACGACGATGGCCAAGCGGATCAAGGGCGTGACGGAGGAGACCACGACCGGCGTAAAGCGGCTCTACAAGATGGCCGAACGCGGCGAGTTGCTGTTCCCCGCGATCAACGTGAACGACAGCGTCACGAAGTCGAAGTTCGACAACCTCTATGGCTGTCGCCACTCGCTGATCGACGCGATCAACCGCGCCACCGACGTGATGCTCGCCGGCAAGACCTCCGTGGTCTGCGGATATGGCGACGTCGGCAAGGGTTGCGCACAAAGCTTGCGTGGCCAGGGCTCACGCGTCATCGTGACGGAGATCGACCCGATCAACGCGCTGCAGGCAGTCATGGAGGGCTACGAGGTGAACACCCTCGACAACATGGTCGCAACGGCCGACGTGTTCGTCACGGCGACCGGCAACGAGGCGATCGTCACCGTCGAGCACATGGCCAAGATGAAGCACAACGCCATCGTCTGCAACATCGGCCACTTCGACAACGAAATCGACATGGCCGGTCTCGCCCGCAGCGGAGCGGTTCGTGACGAGCTGAAGCCGGGCACCGACCTGTGGACCTTCCCCGATGGCCACTCGGTGATCGTGCTCGCAGAGGGCCGCCTCGTCAACCTCGGTTGCGCCACCGGGCACCCGAGCTTCGTGATGAGCTGCTCGTTCTCCAACCAGGTGATCGCACAGATCGAGTTGTACAACAACACCGACAAGTATCCGCTCGGCGTCTACGTGTTGCCCAAGCACCTCGACGAAAAGGTCGCCTCGCTGCACCTGGACGCCCTCGGTGTCGTGTTGACGAAGTTGAACGACACGCAGGCGGAGTATCTCGGCATCAACCCGTCGGGTCCGTTCAAGCCCGAGGCATACCGCTACTAGTCACCGACGCGCGGACGCATCCGGAACATCGGGAGCGTTCGCGCGACGATCGGTCCGATGAGCAGCGCGAAGGCGAGCGTGCCGAGGCCGATGGAGCCGCCGAGCACCACGCCGATCAACATGATCGACACCTCGACGGAGGTGCGCGCGACGCTGATGCGCAGACCCTTGGCGGCGAGACCCGTCATCAGTCCGTCGCGTGGTCCGGGACCCAAGCCGGCGCCGATGTAGATGCCCGATCCGATTCCCGTGACGACGATTCCGCCGAGCATGAGTGCGACGCGCAGGGCAGGGTTCGTCACCGGCTCGACGTTGGAAAGATAGACGTCGGCGACGAGGCCGATCTCGACGGCGTTGATCAACGTGCCGAGGCCTGGCATCTGGCGCAACGGAATCCACAACAACATGACGAGGGCGCTCGAGACCACGATGGTGTGACCGAACGACAGTCCGATGATCGAGCTGAAACCGTCGTGGAACACGTCCCAGGGTGGCAGGCCCAAGTCACCATGTTTCTGCATCGCCACGCCGACGCCAAAGATCGCCAGTCCAAGCACACATCGCATCAACCGCTCGACGGCGCGGTCGGCGAGTGGCGCGGTGAACGGATTGGGCACCGCTCGACCTTAGTGGTGGAGGGAGTTGGGGATCGTGTTGTTTGTCGCTCGCTGTCCGGGTTGTGGAGCGTTGAATTCGGGTCGGTGCGACACCTGCGTCGCGGTCCTCCTGCGCGCACCGGTCACGCATCGCGGCGAGATCGTCGTGACGCACGACTATGTCGGCGTGATGCGCGAATTGATCGTGGCGCTGAAGTACTCCTCGATGCGCTGGATCGCACCGATGCTCGCCGACGTGTGGGTCGAACGGTGTGCGCACGTGTGCGACGTGGAGGGTGTGACGTGGGTGCCGACGACACGCGCCCGTGCTCGTGAACGTGGCTACGACCAAAGCGAGATCATCGCGCGACGAATCGCTCGTCGCATGGGCTTGCCGTGCAGTCGCTTGTTGCGGCGCACCGACGTCATCGCGCAGACGGGACGCAACGCGCGCGAGCGACGCGACGGAGCACACTTCGTCGCACGACGCGGGGCCTTCGGACGAGTGCTCGTCGTCGACGACGTCGTGACGACGGGTTCGACGATGCGTCACGCAGTGTCGTCGCTCGTCGATGCTGGTGCGACGGCGGTCACCGCGGGAGCGATCGCCGCCACGCCCGCACCGGAGGGCCGCAGGTAGGCTGAGGAACGCCATGGCACTCCTGGATCGCATCCTCCGCGCCGGCGAGGGCAAGAAGGTCAAGGCGCTCGCGGGAATCGTTCCCGAGGTCAACGCTCTCGAGGCCGCAATCAGCGCACTCGACGACGCGGCCCTGCAGGCCAAGACCGTCGAGTTTCGCACCCGGCTCGCCAACGGCGAGGACCTCGACGACCTCATGATCGAGGCCTTCGCGGTCGTGCGTGAGGCGTCTCGCCGTGTGATCGGCCAACGCCACTACGACGTGCAGATCATGGGTGGCGCGGCGCTGCACGCCGGATGGGTGGCCGAAATGGGCACCGGCGAAGGGAAGACGCTCGTGTCCACGTTGCCCGTTTATTTGAATGCACTCTCGGGCAAGGGCGTGCACCTCGTGACGGTGAATGACTACCTCGCTCGTCGCGACGCCGAGTGGATGGGGCGCATCCATCGCTTCATGGGATTGTCGGTTGGTCTCGTCGTGCCAGGTCACCGTCCGACACCGGCGGAAAAGCGCGTCGACTACGGCTGCGACATCACCTATGGCACGAACAACGAATTCGGCTTCGACTACCTGCGCGACAACATGGCGGGATCGCTCACCGACAAGGTGCAGCGCGGCCACAACTTTGCGATCGTCGACGAAGTCGACTCGATCCTGATCGACGAAGCGCGCACTCCGCTCATCATCTCCGGTCGCATCGCGGATGCCGCAAAGATCTACTACCGCTTCGCATCCATCGTGCGTTCGCTCAAGCGCGACGAGGACTACCAGGTCGAAGAGGACAAGCGCATCGTCGTGCCGACCGAGTCGGGAATCGAAAAGGTCGAGGCACAGCTCGGAATCGAGAACCTCTACGACCAGGTGCAGCAGAACCTCGTGCACCAGTTGCAGGTCGCGCTCAAGGCGTCGGTGTTGTACCACCGTGACAAGGACTACATCGTCCAAGACGGCGAGGTGAAGATCGTCGACGAGTTCACCGGTCGCATCCTCGAGGGACGACGTTGGAGCGAAGGCATCCACCAGGCGATCGAGGCCAAGGAAGGCGTGAAGATCAAGGAAGAGAACCAGACGCTCGCCACAATCACGCTGCAGAACTACTTCCGCATGTACGACAAGCTCGCCGGCATGACGGGAACCGCATCCACGGAGGCCGCGGAACTCGTCAACACCTATGGCTTGCAGGTCGTGCCGATCCCGACGAATCGTCCCCGCGTGCGTGCCGACCAGGCAGACCTCATCTACAAGAGCGAGGATGCCAAGTTCCGCGCCGTCGTCGCCGACATCCAGGACAAGCACGCCAAGGGCCAGCCGATCCTCGTCGGCACCGTGAGCGTGGAAAAGAGCGAGCTGCTGTCGCGCAAGTTGCAACAGGTGGGCGTGCGCCACGAGGTGTTGAACGCCAAGCAGCACACCCGCGAGGCCACGATCGTCACCCAGGCGGGCCGCCTCGGAGCCGTCACCGTTGCGACCAACATGGCGGGTCGCGGCGTCGACATCCTGCTCGGCGGCAACCCTGAGGGGCTCGCGCGTCAGCACACGCTCGCCGAGGGACACGATCCACTCACGCTCGCCGACGAGTTCGCATTGCCGATGCCGCTCGACGCGATGCCCGCCGAGTTTCGCCAAGCCCGCGAGGCGGCCCAACGCCGGTATCGCGAATTGCTCGCGAAGTTCGACGTCGAATGCAGGGCCGAGGGCGACAGGGTGCGCGCACTTGGCGGTCTCTACGTGCTCGGAACCGAGCGTCACGAGTCGCGTCGCATCGACAACCAGTTGCGCGGCCGTTCAGGACGCCAGGGCGATCCAGGGGAGAGCCGTTTCTATCTCAGCCTCGACGACGAATTGATGCGGCTCTTTGCCACCGGTGCGTTGTCATGGGTGATGGGACGCGCACTCCCCGAAGACGAAGCGATCGAGGCGTCGATGGTGACCAAGGCGATCGAGCGCGCCCAGACCACCGTCGAGCAGCGCAACGGAGAGATTCGCAAGAACGTGCTCAAGTACGACGAGGTGATGAACGAGCAGCGCAAGGTGATCTACCAGCGCCGCGACCAGATCCTCGAGGGACTCGACCTGAAGGCCGCGGCGATGGAGTATCTCGCCGAGGCCGTCGACTCGTTGATCGAGACGCACTGCGTCTCGGACGCCGAGGACGAATGGGACATCACGTCGCTTGCGACCGAAGTGTCGTCGTTCTGGCCGACGCGCATCGCCCGAGAGCAGCTCGCCGACTGCGCGACGACCGACGAGATGTACGACCTGTTGATGGCCGATGCCTCCACCTACTACGCCCAACGCGAGACCGAGATGGGCGAGGCGACGATGCGCGAAGTCGAGCGTCAGGTGATGCTGCAGATCATCGACCAGCGCTGGCGCGAACACCTCGAAGAAATGGACTACCTGCAAGAGGGCATCAACCTTCGCGCGGTCGGGCAGAAGGATCCGCTCACCGAATGGCAGCGCGAGGGATTCGAGATGTTCGGCGCACTCATGACCGGGATTGCCCAGGACTTCGTGAAGTACGTGATGCACGTCCAGGTCGTGCGCAACGACATTCCCGCACCAGTCGTGCAGAACGTGCAGGAATCCGCGTTCGATGCCGACGCCATCGGCGCCTTCGCCACCGGCGACGGCGCCGAGCCGGCACCGGTGCAGCAGACCCAGAAGACGGTCGTGAAGGACGCCAACGACTGGTCGGCGACGCCGCGCAACGCGCCGTGCCCGTGTGGTTCGGGCAAGAAGTACAAGATGTGCCACGGGCGCAACTAGGCCGGGCAGCGTTTCATGCGTGACTTTTCCTTCGACTTGGCCGAGGTGCGCCGACGCGTCGACGAGGCCGCCACCTATCTGAAGGTCGATGCGTCTCGCAGTCGTCTCGCCGAGCTGGAACTCGAGGTTGCCAAGCCCGACCTGTGGAACGACCAGGAACACGCCAAGCGCGTGAACACCGAGTACTCGAACCTGAAGTCCGACTTGGACGAGTTCACCGCGTTGGCCGGAGCGGTCGACGACCTCGAGGTGCTGCACGAGATGGCGCGTGAGGTTAACGACGAGTCCCAAGAGCCAGAACTCGAGTCCGGCATCGCCTCGGTGCGCGCTCAGCTCGACGCACTCGACCTGCGCAGCTTGTTCACGGGCGAACACGACGAAGCGGACGCGATCGTGCAGATCAATGCCAAGGACGGTGGAGTCGACGCCCAGGACTGGAGCGAGATGCTGCTGCGCATGTATCAGCGCTGGGCGGAGCGCAAGGGATTCACCGTCGAGATCGGGGACGTCTCGCAAGGAACCGAAGCGGGCATCTTGTCGGCCGACTTCACGGTGCGTGGTCGGTATGCCTACGGACTCCTCACCTCCGAGCGTGGCACCCACCGACTCGTTCGCATCAGTCCGTTCGACAACCAGGGTCGCCGCCAGACGAGCTTTGCCACCGTGCAGATTTGGCCCGTGCTCGAAGAAGTCGACGTCGAGATCAACGAAAGCGACATCCGCATGGAAGTGTTTCGCGCATCCGGAGCGGGCGGTCAGCACGTCAACAAGACCTCGTCGGCGGTGCGACTGATCCACGAACCGACGGGTCTCGTCGCATCTTCGCAACAGGAGCGCTCGCAGTTGCAGAACCGTGAGAACGCGTTCAAGCGACTGAAGACGATGGTCGCCGCACGCATCGAAGAGGAGCGCGAAGAAGCGTTGCGCAAGATCGCCGGCAAGTCGGCGACGGTCGGTTGGGGAACACAGATTCGTTCGTACGTGATGCAGCCGTATCAGATGGTGAAGGACTTGCGCACCGACACCGAGAGCGGCAACGTCGCTGCAGTGCTCGACGGCGACCTCGATTCGTTCATGGAGGGCTACTTGCGGTGGCGACGTGCGGGGTCCGAGGCCTAACTAGAATGGTCTTTCGCCTCAGGAGAGGAACGTCATGATCCGCCTGGACAACGTCACCAAGAAGTACGGCTCGGAGACCGTCGCCGTGCGCGACGCGACCTTCGACGTCGCCAAGGGTGACTTCGTGTTCCTCGTCGGACCCTCCGGCTCGGGCAAGTCGACCATCCTGCGACTCATCAACCGCCAGGAGGTCGCCGACCGTGGAGACGTCTGGGTGGCCGGGCGCAACGTGAACGAGATGCCGGATTCCCGCGTGCCGTACCTGCGCCGCAGCATGGGCAACGTGTTCCAGGACTACAAGTTGCTGACCAACAAGACGGTGTTCGAAAACGTGGCGTTCGCCCTCGAGGTGATCGGCAAGCCCCGCCACATGGTCGCCCGCCAAGTGCCGATCGTGCTCGACCTCGTCGGGCTGGCCGGCAAGGAGGACCGCTTCCCGCACCAGCTCTCCGGAGGCGAGCAGCAGCGCGTGTCGATCGCGCGCGCGTTCGTCAACCGTCCGCTCATCTTGCTCGCCGACGAGCCGACGGGAAACCTCGACCCGGCAACGGGTGAGGGAATCATGGCGCTGTTGGACGAGATCAACCAGACGGGAACGACCGTCGTCATGGCGACGCATGACCATCGCGTCGTGAATGCGATGCGTCGACGAGTGATCCAACTCGACCGCGGCGTCATCGTGCGCGACCAGGAACGCGGGGTGTACGAATGATCGCGCGCATCGCCTATGCGTTCCGTGAGATGTGGGCGAGTTTCCGCCGCAACCTCACCCTGACCGCGGCCGCCATCCTCACCTCGGCGATCGCCCTACTTCTCGTCGGCACCACGTTCCTCATCCAACGAGCCTTCGAGAACCTGCTCGTGCAGTGGCGTGGAGACGTCGAGATGATCGTGTTCGTGCGCAGCGACGCGACGCCCGAACAGATCACCCTCATCGGCGACACCATCAAGTCGGCACCGACCATCATCGACGTCGAAAAGCTGCAGTACCTCGACAAGATCCAGACCTACGAGGAGGCCAAGCGCATCTTCGCCGGTGATCCGGTCACGCTCAGCCTGCTGACCCCCGAGAACATTCCTTCGCAGTACAAGGTGGTCCCGATCACCGACGATCCAGCACTCGTGCGCTCGCTGTCCGAGCAGTATCGCTCGTTGCCGGGTGTCGAGGACGTCGCGCTCGCCGAGGACGAGTTCCAGGTGATCTCGACTTTGTCACGCTTCGTGCGCACCGTCACGCTCGTGATGTCGCTCGTGCTCCTCGTCGTCGCCGTTGGCTTGATCTGGAACACGATTCGCACGGCGATGTTCGCCCGTCGCCGCGAGATCGAAGTGATGAAGCTCGTTGGCGCGACCAACTGGTTCATCCGCATTCCGTTCATGCTCGAGGGATTGCTCCAGGGGCTCCTCGGTGCCGTCGTGTCCTGTGGCGGGCTGTGGGTGTTGAACTCTGCGTGGAACAACGGCGTGGCGGGATTCAAGCCCGGAACCGGGATCTCCTCGCTCGTCGTGCCGTCGAGTTACCTGTCGAGCGTGATGGTCATCCTGCTCGTCGTCGGTGCAGTCGTCGGAGCGGTCGGCTCGGCGATCGCCGCGTCTCGCTTCCTCGACGTCTAGGCGCGCACCGTCCACCACCTAGGGTTTGGCCATGGCCTTCACCGAGATCGACTACGACGTGCGCGACCGCATCGCCACGATCACCCTCAATCGCCCCGACAAGTTGAATGCGTTCACCGGCACGATGATGCGCGAGTTGATCGCGGCCTTCGACCGCGCGGATGCCGACGACGACGTGCGCGTCGTGATCGTCACCGGAGCAGGGCGCGGGTTCTGTGCCGGTGCGGACCTCTCGGGCGGGGGCGACACATTCAACGACGGGTCCCTGTCGACCGAAGCGGCGACGACGTTCCGTCGTGACGGCGGCGGCACGGTGACGCTGCGCATCTTTGCCATGCACAAGCCGGTGATCGGAGCGATCAACGGACCGGCGGTGGGGATCGGCGCGACGATGACGCTGCCGATGGACGTGCGGCTCGCGTCGACCAATGCCAAGGTCGGCTTCGTCTTCACCCGTCGCGGCATCGTGCCCGAGGCCTGCTCGAGTTGGTTCCTGCCCCGAATCGTCGGCATCGCCCAGGCCCAGGAGTGGGTGATGACGGGACGCGTGTTCGGCGCCGAGGAGGCCCGAACCGGCGGACTCGTGCGCAGCGTGCATGCGCCGGAGGAGTTGTTGGCGGCAGCCAGGGATCTCGCCCGCGAGATCATCGAGAACACCGCGCCGGTCTCGGTCGCGCTCGCACGCCAGATGATGTGGCGGATGCTCGGTGCGTCGCACCCGATGGAGGCCCACCGCGTCGATTCGCGCGGCATCCAGATCCGCGGTCGTTCCAACGACGTGAAGGAAGGCGTGATGAGCTTCCTCGAGAAGCGTCCGGCGAACTTCGTCGACTCGGTCTCGAGCGACCTGCCCGACATCTTCCCAGGCTGGACGGAGCCCGAGTTCTTCTGATGTCGCTGTATGAACGGGTCGGTGGGGACGAGTTCTTCGTGCGCTTGGTCGACAGCTTCTACGACGGAGTCTCAACCGACGAGGTGCTGCTTCGGCTCTATCCGGACCAGAGCGACTTGAGCGGTGCGCGCGAGCGACTGCGGTTGTTCCTGATCCAGTACTGGGGCGGACCGACGACCTACAGCGACGAGCGAGGACACCCGCGACTACGCCAGCGTCACTTTCCCTTCGCCATCGGATCGCTCGAGCGTGATCGGTGGCTCGTGCACATGCTGGCGGCCGTCGACGAGGTGGCGACGGGCGAGGACGTGCGGGCCGAGCTCACCGAGTACATGGTGCGCGCGGCCGAGCACATGGTCAACGTCGAGGGCTGATCACCCCAACGCGTAACAGGCGATGCTTGCGGCGATCGCGACGTTCAGCGAGTCGACTCCGTCGCGCATCGTGATTCGCGCCAGTGTCGAGCACGAATTCGCCATGTCGCTCGACAGCCCACTGCGCTCGGAGCCGAGCACGAGCGCGCGCGGGGCGCCGGTTGGTGGAAGCGAGGAGAGATCGACCACGGTGCGCGTCGGGTGTGACGGAGTGAGACCGATGGACTCAAAGCCATGGGCGCCGAGGAGCGAGAGGAGTTCGTTCGTCGAGTGGTAGCGGGCGTGCGGGAGCACGAAGGTCGTGCCCATCGCGACGCGCAATGCGCGGCGGGCGAGAGGATCACTCGAAGTCGAGTCCAACACGAGCCCGTCCCAACCGAGAGCCGCGGCACTGCGCACGATCGAGCCCACGTTGCTCGGGTTGTCGACGCCGTCGACGACGACGAGTCGGCGCGACGATGCGACGAGTTCGTCGAGCGCGACCGGTGTTGGTCGCACGAAAAGCCCGATTGCGTCGAGCGGCACGCCGAGGCCGGTGACCTCGCGACGGATGTCGGCCGAGGCGACGAGCGTCGTGCCGCCTGCCGCGTGCACGCGGCCTGCGAAGCGGGTGGCGGTCTTCGGATCGCACAATACGACGTCGGGAGCGCACCCTGCATCGAGTGCACGTTCGACGACGAGGTCGCCCTCGGCGATGAAGCGGGCCGTGTCGTTCGGGTTGCGGCGCTGGGCAATCGTGTTCAGTTGGCGTTCACGCCAGCGGAATGCATCGAGCCGTGGATCGTCGGCGCTGTCGACCTCAACGATCATGGCGTCTAGAAGTGCCAGGGGTAGTCGTCCCAGTTCGGGTCGCGCTTGTCGAGGAACGCATTGCGACCTTCTTCTGCCTCGTCCGTCATGTAGGCGAGGCGGGTGGCCTCGCCCGCGAAGACTTGCTGGCCGACGAGGCCGTCGTCGATCAGGTTGAACGAGAACTTGAGCATGCGTTGGGCCGTCGGACTCTTGCCGTTGATCTCCTTGGCCCACTGCAGAGCGGTGGCCTCGAGTTCTGCGTGTGGCACGACCGCGTTCACCATTCCCATGCGGTGGGCGTCGTCGGCGGAGTATTCGCGACCGAGGAAGAAGATCTCGCGGGCGAACTTCTGGCCGACCTGGCGAGCGAGGTATGCCGAGCCGAATCCGCCGTCGAAGCTTGCGACGTCGGCGTCGGTCTGTTTGAAGCGTGCGTGTTCCTTGCTGGCAAGCGTGAGGTCGGCGACGACGTGCAGGCTGTGGCCGCCACCGGCCGCCCAGCCCGGCACGACGCAGATGACGATCTTGGGCATGAAGCGAATCAGTCGCTGGACTTCGAGGATGTGCAGGCGTCCGCTGCGTGAGGAATCGATCGTCGATGCCGAGTCACCACTTGCGTACTTGTAGCCGTCCTTGCCACGGATGCGCTGGTCGCCACCGCTGCAGAACGCCCAGCCGCCATCCTTCGGCGACGGGCCGTTGCCCGTCAGCAACACGCAACCGACGTCAGTGGTCTGGCGTGCGTGGTCGAGTGCGCGATACAGCTCATCTACCGTGGACGGTCGGAACGCGTTGCGAACCTCTGGTCGGTTGAACGCGATGCGCACGGTGCCGTGCGCCTTGGCGCGATGGTAGGTGATGTCGGCGAAGTCGAATCCGGCGACGACGTCCCACTGTGATGCGTCGAAGATCTCGGAGACGATCGCGGCCATGTCTCCATTGTCGCAGGGGTTTTGCCCCGCGCCACACCCGTGGAGCAACCTAGTTGGTGCGTGGAATGGCGCGACGGTGCGCGTGTTCGGGGTGCTCGTCGACGAAGCGTTGTGCCCACTGGGCGTTCAGTTCGTCCGACTGTGACTTCGTCGCCGGTGGCGGGACGTCGTCAACGTGGGCACCGATGTGGCCCATGATCAGTCGGATTGTTGCGTCCATCTCGCGGGTCAGTTGTTCGTAGGTCACGTGCAGGGGCGTGATTGCGTTTGCTGAGAAGTAGGTGTCCCACTGGGCGTTCTCGCTCGAGATGCGCTCGAGTGCGTCGATGATCGCATCGGGGTCGTAGTGCGGGTCCTTGTTCGCCACCATGTTGCTGTTCCAACTCTCGGTCTGCGCCGCGCGCACGAAGGAGATCGCCTGGCGCAGTTCGTTTTCGCGGGTGATGCGCACCCACGACACCGGCGCCCCCCACAACGACACGTCCACGCCGAGGGCGAGCATGTGACGCTCGTACTGGTTCCAGTGCATCTTCACCCCGAACACGCCGTTCGAGGTCGTGTTCACCTCGGCGACCTCGCGGAGGTAGTCGAGGAACGACGCTCGTGAAAACGACGAGACGTCCTTCCACGGGAAGCGACCGGTGGCCTTGCGTGCAAGGGCGACCGGCAGGTAGGTGGCCTTGATCCGTGGGGTGTGGTGACGGGAGCGAAACGTCGCGAAGTTGTTGGTCTGGATGTTCAGGTACTCGACGGGGTTGCCCGCGGCCTTCGTCGCGCGCAGGATGCTGCACAGCAGCGTGCTGCCGGTGCGCTCCGTGGAGGCGATGGCAAGCAGGCGACGCGTGGTCATGTGTGACGAGCCTAGGAGCCGTACGAACGCACAAGGGGGAAGCGGTGGACGGCGAGTGGGGTTGGTACGGTATCTACGCCCCGATCGACGGTGAAGTGGAGTGACCATGGCAATGCCGACCAAACAAGAGTGGACCAAGCGCGCCGAGCAGAAGGTGAAGCGCACGCAGCTGTTCATCAACGGACGATTCGTCGACGCCGCGAGCGGCAAGACGTTCGACTCGATCAATCCACGCGACGGCAAGTTGATCTGTGAGGTCGCCGAGGGAGACGCAGAGGACGTGAACCGCGCGGTCGCCGCCGCCAAGGCGAGCTTCGAAGCGGGCGTCTGGCGCGAGATGGCTCCGCTCGATCGCAAGAAGTTGATCCTGCGCTGGGTGGAATTGATCCACGCACATGCCGAGGAGCTGGCCCTTCTCGAGACGATGAACTGCGGCAAGCCGATCAGCGACTCGCTCAACGTCGACGTGGCATCGTGTGCCAACAACATGCAGTGGTACGCCGAGTGCATCGACAAGCTGTACGGCGAGATCGCCCCGATTCCGCGCGACTCCGTCGCCCTCATCGAGCGCGAGCCGATGGGCGTCGTCGGCGCGGTCGTGCCGTGGAACTATCCGCTCATCATCACCTCGTGGAAGGTCGGTGCCGCGCTCGCCGCCGGAAACTCCGTCGTGTTGAAGCCGGCCGAGCAGTCGCCGCTGTCGGCGCTGTTGTTCGCCGAGCTCGCCACGCAGGCGGGCCTGCCCGACGGCGTGTTGAACGTCGTGCCAGGTTTCGGCCCGACCGCAGGTGGAGCGCTTGGTCGCCACATGGACGTGAACAAGTTGGCCTTCACCGGTTCGACCGAGGTCGGCAAGTACTTCTTGAAGTACGCCGCCGAGAGCAACGCCAAGGCGGTCTCGCTCGAACTCGGTGGCAAGACCCCACACGTCGTGCTCGGCGACTTGCCGGACGTCGACGCTGCAGCGTCCGCCATCGCCTGGGGCGTGTTCTACAACGCCGGTCAGACGTGTCACGCGGGAACGCGCGTCATCGTCGATGCGCGCGTCGAGGACGAGTTACTGGAAAAGGTGCGCGAGGTTTCGAAGTCGATCATGCCCGGAGACACCTACGATCCCGCGACCGCGATGGGCACGATTGTCGACCGCACGCAGTTCGACCGCGTCAACGAATACATCGCGATCGGCAAGTCCGAAGGCGCCACCGTCCACACCGGTGGAACGCCCGTCGAGCCGGTGCCCGGTGGCGTGTTCATTCCGCCGACGATCTTCACGGACGTCAAGCCCGGCATGCGCATCGAAAAAGAAGAGATCTTCGGACCGGTGCTCGGATCCGTTCGCGTGACGAGCGAGGAAGAGGCCGTGCGCATCGCCAACGACACGCAATACGGTCTCGGTGCCGCGCTCTGGACGCGCGACGTGAGCAAGGCGCACAAGATTGCGCGTCAGTTGCGTGCGGGAACCGTGTGGGTGAACACCTTCGATCGCAGCAACATCACGACACCGTTCGGCGGCTTCAAGCAGTCAGGAACGGGCCGCGATCGATCGTTGCACTCGATCGAGGGCTACACGAACCTGAAGACCACCTGGATCCAGCTCTAGGTCGACCACAACACCACTCAAAGGGGGAACCATGCGTTGCGGATTCATCGGACTCGGACACATCGGCAAGTACTTGGCGGGAAGCCTCGTGCGCAACGGCTTCGAGGTCACGGTCTACGACCTTGACCCGAAGGCCGTCGACGGGCTCGTCGCCAAGGGGGCGAAGGCCGCGACGTCGGTCAAGGCCGTGTGCGACGCCTCCGACACGGTGTTCACGTGCCTGCCATCACCGCGCGCGATCGATGCGGTCGTCGCAGGACCCGGTGGCGTGATCGAGTCTCTCGCGGGTCGCGCGACGCGCGGCACGTGGGTCGACATGAGCACGAACGACCAGAGCGAGACCGAGCGACTCGGTGCGCTTGCCGAATCGAAGGGCGTGAACGTGCTCGAGTCTCCGGTCACGGGTGGCGTGCACAAGGCGGCCCACGGCGACATCACGGTGCTCGTCGGTGGCAAGACCGAGGTCTTCAAGGCCCACGAGAAGGCGCTGAACGCGATGGGCAATCCGGTGCTCTACATCGGCGACCTCGGCAAGGCGGCCGTGATCAAGGTGATCACCAACATGCTCGCCTTCATCCATCTCGTCGCCGCAGGTGAGGCACTGATGTTGTCGAAGCGTGCGGGGCTCGACCTCGGCGTGGCCTTCGAGGCGATCAAGCAGTCGTCGGGCAACAGCTTCGTGCACGAAACCGAGAGCCAGGTCATCTTGAACGGCTCCTACAACATCAACTTCACGATGGACCTCGCCTTGAAGGACCTCGGGTTTGCGATGGGATTCGGTCGCGAGTTCGGCGTGCCACTCGACTTGGCGGGTCACACCTACCAGACATTCATCCGGGCCAAGGAGGCCTACGGTGGCGATGCATGGTCGTCGCAGGTCGTCAAGTTGCTCGAGGACGCCACCGGGACCGACCTTCGCGCCCCGGGATTCCCCGCAGAACTGGAATAGCCTTCGTCCCGTCGACCTCATGGGGGTGAGATGGGCAAGATGAAGACCACGCGGCGCGAACTTGCCGCCGCGTTTCGCTGGGCGGCACGGCTCGGCTACCACGAGGCCGTCGCCAACCACTTCAGTGCCGCGGTCTCCGACGACGGCCAGCAGTTCCTCGTCAATCCGGTCGGCAGTCACTTCTCCCGCATTCGCGCAAGTGACCTCGTGCTCGTCGACACGTCTGCAGAGGGCGAGTCCCTCGACTTCGGGGTCGATCCAACGGCGTGGGTGTTGCACTCGCACATCCATCGTCACGTGCCACGTGCGCGCTGCATCCTGCACACCCACATGCGTTACGCAACGACGCTCGCGTGCCTGGCGGACTATGAGTTCCAGATGGTGGACCAGAACGCGTGTCGGTTCAACGGAACGATCGCCTACGACCGCAACTATTCGGGTCTCGCCCTCGACCCCGAGGAGGGGGAGCGGGTCGCGGCGTTGTTCGGCGAGGACAAAGAGGTGCTCTTCCTTGGCAACCATGGTGTGATGGTGGTGGGCAACAGCGTCGCCGACGCCTTCGACTTGCTCTACTACCTCGAAAAGGCGAGCGAGGTCCAGGTGCTTGCGTTGTCGACCGGTCGTGAACTGGCGATCATCCCCGACGACGTCGCCGCGCATGCGGCGAGGCAGTGGCGCGACTATCCGAATGCCGCACGACTGCACATGGACTCGCTGATGGCGATCCTCGATGAAGAGAGCCCGGACTATGCCAAGTAGTAGTTTTTCAAGGACGTCTCGGGTGTGAACACCCCACGAAAAGCAAAGGTGGATCAATGAAGGCAGCAGTGTGTCGTGAGTTCGGCAAGCCCCTCGTCATCGAGGAGGTCAACCTCGCCGACGAAGGCCCAGGCGAGGTCCGGGTCAAGATCGCCGCAGTGGCGATCTGTCACTCCGACATCACCTATGCCGATGGAGGGTGGGGTGGAACGCTTCCCGCGATCTTCGGTCACGAGTGCGCCGGCGTCGTCGAGCGAGTGGGCCAAGGCGTGACGACGGTGAAGGCCGGCGACACGGTCGTCGTCACCTTGATCCGCTCGTGCGGACACTGCCACGGATGCAGCCGTGGCATGCCGGTCACGTGCACGACGCAGTTCCCGCTCGACGCGAAGTCGCCACTCACGGATGCCAAGGGCAACTCGATCGTGCAGAGCATGCGCACGGGCGGATTTGCCGAGTACGTCGTCGTGCACGAGTCGCAATGCGTCACCGTCTCGCCGTCGATTCCTGCTCCGAGTGCGTCACTGTTGGCCTGCGGCGTGATCACCGGATTCGGCGCCGTGACGAACACGGCACAAGTCGAGCCGGGTAGCCACGTCGTCGTGATCGGCACCGGTGGAGTGGGACTGAACTCGATCCAGGGGGCGCACGTCTCCGGTGCGCGCACGGTGATTGCCGTCGACATCGCGGACAACAAGGTCGAGGCGGCCAAGAAGTTCGGCGCGACCCACGGCGTGAATTCAAAGACGAGCGACGTGACCGCCAAGGTGATGGAGATCACCGAGGGGCACGGTGCCGACTACGTGTTCGTGACGGTTGGTGCCAAGCAGGCCTTCGACTCCTCCTATGGGATGCTCGCCAAGGCCGGTTCGATGGTGATGGTCGGCATGCCCGCGAGCGGCGTGACGTCCGAGATCGATCCCGGCACGATGGCCGCCTACAGCCAGAACATCCTCGGGTCCAAGATGGGTTCTGCCCGCATTCAGGTCGACATTCCGAACCTCGTCGGGCTCTACAACCAAGGTCGCGTGAAGTTGGACGAGCTCGTCACGAAGACCTACAAGCTCGAGGACATCAATGAAGCCATCGACGCCGTCAAGCGCGGAGACGCGCTGCGCAACGTGATCGTGTTCTGAGATGAAGGTCGTCGACGTCAAGACCTTCGTGGTCGGAAATCCGCCACCGCGAAACGGTGGTCGTTACTTCATCTTCGTCAAGTTGACCACGGACACTGGGGTCACCGGTATCGGTGAGATCTACACCGCCACGTTCACCCCGCACATGACCGCCAAGATGGCCGAGGAAGTTGCGGCACGACACGTCGTGGGCCGCGACCCATTCCACATCGAGGCGATGTGGCGAGAGGTGTATGGCCGCGGGTATGCATTGCGACCCGATCTGACCCTTGGTGGAATCGTCAGTGGTCTCGAGATGGCGATGTGGGACATCTGCGGCAAGGAAACCGGCAAGCCGGTGTACGAGCTGCTCGGCGGTCGCGTGCACGACAAGCTTCGTGCCTACACCTACCTGTATCCGCCGGAGGGCGTCGACGTGTACGCCGACGATCCCGTCTATCGCGACCCGGATGCCGCTGCCGAAGCGGCGGTGCGCGAAGTCGAGCGCGGATTCACGGGAGTGAAGTTCGATCCCGCCGGTCGCTACTCGGTCTATGATGGCCGTCAACCTGCACTGCATGCGATGGACCTGTCGGAAAAGATGGTCCGCGCGGTCCGTGAGGCGATCGGGGATCGCGCCGACATCCTGTTTGGCACGCACGGCCAGTTCACCGCGTCCGGAGCGATCCGGCTCGCCAAGCGACTCGAAAAGTACGACCCGTTGTGGTTCGAAGAACCGTGCCCGCCGGACAGCCCAGAGGAGATCGCCAAGGTCGCCCGCGCGACGAGCATCCCGATCTCGGCCGGTGAGCGTCTCACGACCAAGTACGAGTTCCATCAGTTGCTCAAGCTCGGCGCAGCCTCGATCATCCAGCCAGACCTTGGTCGCTCGGGTGGTCTGCTCGAGACGAAGAAGATTGCCGCGCTCGCCGAGGTGTACCACGCACTCGTCGCACCGCACTTGTACTGCGGTCCGGTGGTGGCAGCTGCCAACATCCAGCTCGCGACCTGCACGCCGAACTTCCTCATCCTCGAGACCATCCAGGGATGGCAGGGCTTCCACGCCAAGCTCCTGAAGACCTCCATCCACTTCGACTCGGGCTTCATCATTCCGCCGACCGAACCTGGTCTCGGCGTCGAGTTGAACGAGGACGTCGCCAACGCCCACCCGTATGAGGGCACCGCATTGCACCTCGAGATGAGCGAGCAACCCGCAACGCTGTTGTGACGATGTCGTCGCCGACTGCTGTTCCGGTGTGGCAGGAGGGCATCGTGCGCATGCCGCGTCCGCGACTCGTCGGTGACGTCGACGTTGACGTCGCCATCGTCGGCGGTGGATACACGGGACTGTGGACCGCGTACTACCTCGGCGAGTTGGATCCGACATTGACGATCGCCGTCGTCGAGGCGAACCACGTCGGCTTCGGTGGCAGCGGACGCAACGGCGGTTGGTGCAGTGCGTTCCTGCCGATGTCGCCGGATGAGATGGCCGCCGAGCACGGTCACGAGGCGATGGACTTCGTCCAGCGCGAGATGTTCGCCACGGTGGACGAAGTCGGTGCGGTGTCGGCGCGCGAGGGTATCGACTGTGGATTCACGAAAGGTGGCACCGTCACGAACGCGTCGAGTGAGACGCAGGTCGAACGACTGCGCGACTACGTGTCGTCCTGGCACGCCGCAGGTTTCAGTACGGACGACGTTGGTTGGATCGAACCTCGCGAGATGACCTCGCGCATCGCCGTCGCACGTAGCTTCGGTGGGGTGTCGAGCCCGCACTGTGCGGCGATCGACCCGTGGCGTCTCGTGAGCGGCTTGGCAATCGTCCTCGAGCGTCGCGGCGTACGGATCTTCGAGGCGTCGCGAGCGACGTCGATTGCCCCTCGTCGGGTCACGACGGAGCACGGTGAGCTGCGAGCCAAGTGGGTCGTTCGGGCGATCGAATCGTTCGGATCGCAGATGGGCGACACCGCGCGCGACATCGTGCCGTTGTATTCGTTGATGGTGGCAACGGAGCCGTTGTCGACGCGAGTCTGGGATGCCCTCGGTTGGTCGGCGCGAGAGACGTTCGCTGACGGTCGCAACATGGTCACCTATGCCCAACGCACGAGCGACGATCGCATCGCCTTCGGCGGGCGCGGTGCCCCGTACCACTTCGGCTCGAAGATCGATGCGAAGTTCGAGCTCAACGAGGTGATCCATCGACGAATCGAAGAGACGATGCGTGAAAACTTCCCGCAGATCGGTGACGCGAAAGTCACGCACCGCTGGGGCGGTCCGGTCGGCGCGCCACGCGACTGGCATGCGTTTGCCAACGTCGATCGGGACACCGGGTTGTGTGCCGGCGGTGGATATGTCGGGGACGGCGTGGCGCTGGCAAACCTCGTCGGCCGCACGCTTGCCCACCAGATCGTCGACACGAAGGAGCCGATCACGAGGTCGTTGTTGGTCGACCATCGTTCACGACGATGGGAACCCGAGCCGCTTCGTTGGCTCGGTGTCAACGGACTCCTTGCGCTCACCGATCGGGCCGATCGCATCGAGCGCCGCCGAGGCAAGCCCGCTCGACGCCTCCTCGCGCTGCGCGACCGAGTGCTCGGCTGAGCGACTCGGTCACTAGATTTGCGCCATGACGATTTCCTTTCGCGCACTCGACATTCCCGCCGCCGACCTCGCCGAGAAGCCCCTCGGCCAACCATCGGCGGAGCCGTTGACCGGCGAAATCATGACGCGAGCAAAGGTGTTCCTCGACAACGAGACCGTCACTTCGGGGACGTGGGAGTGTGAGCCGGGTGCGTCGCGCTGGGAGTTCACCACCCGCGGCGAAGTGATCTACGTGCTCAAGGGTTCGATGACGGTGCAGGAAGACGGTGGTGAGGCCGTGAAGTTGACCGCGGGCTCGAGCTGCATCTTTCCGATCGGCTGGAAGGGCACCTGGACGGTGCACGAGACGCTGCGCAAGGTGTTCGTCGTCTATCGCACGAAGTAGTTAGGCGCGAACCCGGCGGATCGCCGGCAGGAAATGCGCAAGGTCGGGCGTGACCACGCCGACTTCCTTAGCCGCTTCGTCCCAGCGCCGGATGCGCACGGCATCCATCGAGCCGAGCTGTGCCTCGAACGTCGCAACCTCGGCTGGCGACATCGGTCCGCCCTGCAGCTCCAGCGTGTGCACGGAGGCGGGGGACAACTTCGCGAAGTAGTCGGCTTCGACGGCGCAGAGGTATCGCTTCGCCGCGACGTGCAGACGGACGCCATTCACGACGCGCGGTGTGAAGTGTCCGTCGAGCAGCCGTGCACCGACGACGTCGTGGCGCTTGTCGTGGGTGTCGGTCGGCGAGTAGGCGCTGAACTCGTCGGCGTAGTGGCCGACGTCGTGCAGCAATGCGCCGACGACGAGCTCGTCATCTGCGCCGTCCGCTTCGGCCAGCGTTGCCGCCTGGAGCATGTGCTGGGACATCGTCACGCTCTCCCCGAGATACGACTCGGCACCACGACGATCAAAGATGTCGACGATCAGATCGATGACGTCCATCAGCGACCTTCGAGGACCCGCAGCGTCGATTCGAGGCCGTCACGATCGACGTAACACCCCTGCAGCCACCGTCGTCCCGAACTGCTGAACGCCCGTCGGGCGTGCAGGACCCGCACGTTGTCGACGATGAACGCTTCGCCCGGTGCCAGCTTGAACTCGACTGCGAACCGCGGATCATCGACGAGCTCGGCGAAAGCCCGGTATGCGCCGTAGAAGGCGGGCATCACCTCGAAGGGGACGTCGCGAAACGGTGCGGCGGAACGGTTGTTGAAGCGGACCGCGAGGAGCTCGCCATCTGGTCCGAGTTCGATGATCGGTCGCTTGGCGTGGAGCGACACGTCTGAGGTCCCCTCGTAGGCGAAACGAACGGGGTGGGATGTGAGCAGCTCGAAGTGCTCGGGCGACGAGTCGCGCAGGGCCTGGGCGACGGCGAAGGCGTCGACCACCGTCGACTCACCACCGTCGACGGAGTTTTCGAGGCACGCAAGTATTTGCATCGTCGGCACGGGGTCGCGATACGGGTTGTCAGTGTGGGCCTGGAGGCCAAGGTTCGTGTAGGCGAGATTCGACGGTGTGACCTCGGAGCGCACCTCGAAGTATTCGCCGTAGTTCGTCTCGCGCACGTACCCGAATCGTCGCGCAAACGTGCACAAGAACCCCGGTGTCGTCGGCAGGTCCGTGACGATCCCGACGCCCATGCGTCTCACCCCATCGAGCCAGGTGTGCAAGATCGCATCCTCGTCGCTCAGTGTCGTCCACGAGGCCCTCGGGAGTCGAGCGGCCGTGATCGACGACGTCCACGTCTCGATCGTCGGGGGGAGCCAGCCCCTCTGGGCTGGTCGTTCGACGTCGTATGCGTGTCGCTCGAGCCAGTCGGCGGTGAACGTCGCAGACGTGCCACACGGAGCAAAGGTCACCGTGATCGAGGTTCCGTCGTTCGATCGTTCGCAGCCGGTCACGCTGGTGGTCGGATCGATGTCGTTGATCGTCACCAGTCGCTGCCCGTTGGTGGAACTGCGGGTCGTTGCGTCGAGGGAGTTGTCGCGCAGCCACATCGCATGGAAGCGACGGCGTCCCACTGATTCGATTTCTACCGTGACGACGTCTGGAGACTGCTCGACACTCACGATCCTGCCCATGTTGCGAGCGTAGTTCTCGAGATGCGCTCAGTTCGCCGGCACGCAGATGCGCAGCATCTGTTGACCGCCGCGGAACGCGTCGCGAAGCGCTTCGCCGAGATCGTCGGGTGATGTCACGTCTCGGGCGCTCCAGCCAAATCCGCGTGCAATTGCGAGCGGGTCGTAGGACGACACGTCGACGCCCATCCGCGTGGCGCTCACGTCGTCGAAACTTTGGCGAATCTGTTGGTAACCGCGGTTGTCCCACAGAACGAGGGTGACATTGACGTCTTCGTCGACGGCTGCCGCCATTTCGGCGACGGTGAACAACCAGCCGCCGTCGCCGGCGATGGCGAGCACGGGTCGCTCCGGTGCGGCGATGCTCGCACCGATCGCCATCGGCAGCGCACATCCGAGGGTGCCGAAGCCATAGGGGGCGAGCCAGGACCGTGACGTCGACGCCGGCAGCCACCAGTGGGCGGAGTAGCCGAGCTGGGTGGAATCGAGCGCCACGATCGCGTCGTCAGGAAGGACCGACTCGATTGCTTCCAGCCACGGCGAAAATTCCTTCGACGTCTTGTTGCGTGAGTGCTCCCGCCACGTGCGTGCCCTGGTCGCGCCATCGCGCGGCGTGCCCGGAGTCAGGCACGTGTGGAGTGCCTCGAGGGTGGCCGTTGCGTCGCCGACGAGTTCCACGCTCGGTGTGACACGACGCTGCATCTGCTCGGCATCGATGTCGATGCGCACGACCGAACCAGAAAAGTGGAGTGCACGTCCGTCGTTGTAGAGGTCGGTGTCGGACAGTTCGCTGCCGACGACGAGGACGGCGTCTGCCGACTCGATCTCGCGTTGGATGCGCCCGAAGACGAGCGTGTTCTCCGCACACAGTGGATGGAAGGACGGAACGACACCTTTGGCGTTGCCCGTCATGACCACTGGTGCATCGAGAGCCTCGGCGACGGCAACGAGGGCGTCACTCGAGTCCTTGGCTCCGCCGCCGGCGATGATGACCGGGGTGCGCGCCACGGACAGCACTTCTGCCGCGCGTCGAACGTCAAGCATCGATGCGACGGGTGCAGTGGTCTGGACGTGTTCGCGAGCGAACGGATCACATGGCGATGCAAGCACGTCCATCGGGATCGCGAGGTGCACTGGTCGTGGTCGTGACGAGCCGAACACGTTCCACGCGCGCTCGATTAGCTGCGGCAGGTGCGATGGATCGGTGACGGTCTCGCTGAACGCGCACACGCTGCGCACGAGGCCGGCCTGGTCGGGAAGGTCGTGCAGTGGGCCGACGTGCGCGCCGAGCGCATCGGTCGGCGTCGTGGATGCGAGCACGAGGAGCGGTCGCGAGTCGTGGTACGCCTGGGCGATCGGGGTGAGGGCGTTCGTGAGCCCTGGGCCACTGATCAACACGCACACCCCGGGTCGACCGGTCACGAGACCCCAACCGTCGGCCATGAACCCCGCGCCTTGCTCGTGGCGAGGCGACACTGCGCGCACGCCGCTGCGATGGAGTCCGCGATACAGCTCGACGTTGTGCACCCCGGGGATGCCGAAGACGACGTCGACCCCGTACTCACGGGCAAGGAGGTCGATCAGTGCTTCGCCGACGTTCATCGAGGTCACCGTGTGGATGCGAGCTCGTCTGCAAGTGTGCGGATCTTGGCGCACGCGTCACGAATCACCGGTGCATCGACGGTCAGGGCGATGCGAATGTGTCCGGCGCCGCCCGCGCCGAAGCTCTCGCCCGGCATCACGCCGACGGAGTGCTCATCCAGCAGTCGCCACGCGAACTGCTCGCCAGTGAGACCAGTGGAGCGCACGTCGACCATCACGAACATGCCACCTTCTGGCATGCGAGCGGGCGAGTGCGGCGCATCCCCGAGTTCGGCGACGAGGGCCACTGCTCGTTCGCGGAATGCCGCGCGCAATCGGTCGACCTCGGGATGACGCGTGTCGAGTGCGACGGCGAGGGCGTCTTCGATGAAGGGCTGCGAACCAAAAAGCATCGCCTCGGCGACGAGCGTCAGACGTTCGATGACGGTTGCCGGCGCGGCGACCCATCCGGCTCGGAATCCCGGGAGCGCGTGCGACTTGGAGATCGACGACACCGCGAGGGTGCGATCGCGCAGGCGTGGTGAATCGAACGGGGAGTGGAACGGTGCGTCGTAGGTCATGTCGGCATAGACCTCGTCGACGACGATCCACAGGTCATGTTCGATCGCCACTTCGCCGATCGCGTCGATCTCGTCGCGCGACAGCACGGCGCCGGTCGGATTGCTCGGAGTGTTGAGCAACACCACGCGCGAGTTGGGAGTGATTGCCCGTTCGATCGCTGCGGCGGTGACGTGGAATCGGTCCTCGGGGAGCGTGGGGACGGCAACGAACGTCGCGCCGGATGCGGCGACGAGCCCCTCGTAGGTGGCGTAGTACGGATCGGGAACGAGGACTTCGTCGCCCGGATGGACGAGGGTCATGAGACACGTGCACAGACCGTTCTGGGTTCCTGCCGTGTACAGGATCTCCTCGGGTGACACCGTGGTTCCCGAGCGCTTCGACAGGTGTCGAGCGATCGCCGCGAGGGCGACTGGTTCGCCTTGCCCTGCCGCATACCGCGTGCGACCTGCGTGCATCGAATCGCTCGCGCGCGCGAGCACGCTCGCCGGCGGCGGCAGGTCGGGTTCGCCGATCGACAGCATCGTGATCGGCTGCCCCGAGTTCAAGCGACGGAGTGCCTCGACGTGTACGGCCCACTTGGCGGCGCCGAGCCCGGCGAGCCGATCGGAGATGGGGGCGAACTTCATCGCGTCTCAGCGTAGGTGGACGACCGGCTCAGCGGCGATGAGTCTCGGTCATGCGCACCGCGACGAGTAGGCCAGATGCGCCGGTCAGACCAGCGACGGCCAACGTCGCGGCTTCGATCGACGCGACGTCGGCGAGGAGGCCCGCGATGAGCGCACCGATGGCAAAGCCACCGTCGCGCCAGAGTCGATAGACGCCGACCGATCGTGCGCGCCACGACGGATTCGCGACGTCACCGATGGCCGCGAGCAACGTCGGATAGACCATGGCGGTGCCGATCCCGAGCACGATCGCCCCAACGACCCACCACGCGAACGATCCGACGAGCGCAATGAATGTAAGCGCGACTGCCTGCAACACCATGCCGCCTGCGATCAGCGGCTTTCGACCGATGCGGTCCGAGAGCGGTCCGGTCACGAGTTGGCACACACCCCACGCCGCCGGATACAGAGCCGCGATGATCCCGATGCGTGCGACGGAGAGACCAGCCGCCGCAAAGAGCAGGGGGAACAGTCCCCAGGCGAGACCGTCGTTCAAGTTGTTGACGAGTCCTGCCTGTGAACATGACGACAGGTTGCGATCCCGCCATGACGTGAGAGCGAAGACCTCCTTGGTGCTCAGCGTCACGTCCGGCTGTGTCGCCGTGCGTCGTTCGATGTCGACGAATTGACGCGTCTCGCGAACGGCGATGGTCGACAGTCCGAGTCCAAGTGCGGCGAACGAGAGTCCGAGCAGGAACGGCTCGGGTCGCAATCCGAAGGAGTCGGCGATTGCGCCGGTGGCGAGTGCGGTGATCGCGACGGCTCCATAACCTGCTGCCTCGTTCAAGCCCATCGCGAGTCCACGACGCGACGGGCCGACCAAGTCGATCTTCATGATCACCGTCGTCGACCACGTGAGACCTTGGTTGATGCCGAGCAACACGTTCGCTGCCACGATCCATCCCCACGACGGAGCCCAGATGATGAGCAGCGGAATCGGGACACCGATCAACCAGCCGGCGACGAGGACCGGCTTGCGTCCGTAGCGGTCGCCGAGCGTTCCTGCAAAGAAGTTGGTGCCAGCCTTGACGAGTCCGAAGGCGATGATGAAGGTGAGCGTGACGGTGAAACCCGTGAGGCCGAAGTCTTCCTCGGCAAGGAGCGGCAGGATCGTGCGCTCTTGGCCGATCATTCCGCCGACGAGAGCGTTGACGGCAACGAGCAGGCCAAATTGTGCGGCGTTCTCGCGAAGGCCGAGTCGGGGTTCAGTGGGTCGTGACATGAGATGACGTGTTGGCATCGAGCATCCCACGAATCAGGGGTGACGGTGGTGTTCCTTGAGGCGTCACGCCCGAATGACGGCGAACCACCGACCTTCGTTGTCGGGAAACGCAAAGTTCGACATGCCGGAATGTTCGCCAATCTCGGTTGCAGCAACGCCATTCGCCACGAGTGTGGCGCGTGCGGCGTCGAGGTCGGGCACGCGGAAGGCGATCGACGGTGTTGCGAGGTCGAGGCCGTCAGGATTGTCTTTCATCAGTGCGAGGGGAACGAGTTCGAAGCTGAAGTCCTGGTCGGCAAATCCGACCTGCACGACGGGGAACTCGCCCACAATCGAGCGATCCTTTTCGATCATCCCAACCTGCTCGGTCCAAAATCGCAGACATGCTGCGGGGTCGTTGACGTACAAGACGACGTATCCGACTTTCATTCGTTGCTCCAATCGTTGAGGATGGCAAGCGTATGAGCAGGGGCACCATGCGCGCATCTGCGCACACTTCTTGGTGGGGTATGCACATAAGTCTGTCAGCCCTGCCCGGCGCGACTTCCCGGTGAGCCCATCTCACTTCCCTAAGCGAAATTCGGGCGATTTCTAAGCGGCGAAAACCCCGCAAACACGCCGATTCCGGGTGACACCCCTGGCATACCGTCGTTGGAGTGGACATCTCAGACCTCACCGACACGGAACTCCGGGCCCACCTGCGGGCGAAGATGCCCGCCGCGAACTGGACCCTTCACGAGATGATCGAGATCGAACGGCGGGGCATCGCAGTGCTCGAGCCAGATCCCGAGATGGCCGAGGCGTTCGCAGCCCGCCAGGAAGCCACCCTCGCTCCGTTCCGGGAGGCGTTCAAGAAGTTCGACGCCGGCATCAAAGGGATCGGCGGCGGCCAACTCGACTTTCTCTACGAACCCCTCCCGAACCCTGATGCTGAACGCCACTACGAGACACTCGGAGCACTCCAGGCGATCGCCGTGAATGTCGGTGAAGTGGTAAAGCACACGCGCCGAGGTCGGTTCGACTGGGCCCAGTTCGCCTTCGTAGTCCTCGGGGTAGTCACGAGTCTGGTGGCGTTGCTCTGAACCCGCCACCGAAACGTCAGTCACCCCCGGGCGGCGAGCTACTGACGATCAAGGAACTCTGCGAAAGGCTCAAGATCGCCCGCAGCACCCTCCACCTCTGGCGTCAACGCGGACAAGGACCAGCGAGCATCAAACTGCCCAACGGCGAAGTCAGGTTCCGTGAAAGGGACGTGGAGGAGTGGCTTGAGGACCTCGCATCAACACAGACGCAGTGAACTAGAGCTGGCATGCAGATGCCAGAATCGGTTGATGAGTAGCACCGGACCAGGTAGCCATCGGATCGCACTCACCGTCAGCACGGTGGCTGCCGGCATCGCTCTGCTCGCTGGTGCAGCGTTCGTCGAGAATCACTGGGAATATGACGGCGTGTTCCCGTCGATTCTCGTAAATCTCGGGTCGACATCTCTCTTGGCCGCCGCTCTGGTCTGGCTCGAAAGGCAACTCGAACGGAACACCGAGAGGGCTGTCGAGGCAGCAGTCGACGATGCCAGGGAAGAGACCTCCCGACAGACCCGGGCGATCAACGACAGAATCGATCTGTTGGCCGACCAGATGCGTGACCTGGCGGCGGCTGAAGCCGAGCGCGTCCGAACAACGCTCGAAGCAGCCGAAGCGACCCCGACCTATGCGAGCGTGGTCGCGGCGTTCGAACTCGCCAAGGATTACCAAGCTCTCTATGCGACAAGTCTCGTCGTCCCGACCTCGACCCGCCTGACAGGACCCCATGTCAGCTTCTCCTGGGCCCCCGGTGAGCGGCGCATCGGCGTAGAAGAAATCACCTGGGACGCGCTGCACCAGCTGCGCGTCACTAACGACTACCAGTCCTCACTTCGACGCGGCAGGAAGATCGCAAGCGTGACCTGGGGTGAGAACGATCGGGCAGACGTCGTCGGTAACGCGATGACCAAAGAGCTGATGGCAGCCGGTGAATGGGACGAAGAACTCTTCGACTGGCCCCACACCCTGAGAAGTCTCGTCGCCGGACTGCGACTCGCTGTCGGCAGCAAGAGGCGAGACCGCGACCAACCACACCTTCACGGGGAGCTCATTGAAGTTCTCAGCGACCGCATCCTCCTAACCAAGAGCGGAGTCGAGACCCGCGACGGAGAACTCCTGATCGCGGCCGAGGACGTTCCCCGATCGACCAGCTCTGATGAGCCGAAGCCAGAGCCGTGGACACCGAACCGGAATCGCCCCGAGTGGCTCACAGAGGAAGAGTGGCGATGGCTGGTCCAACGCGCCTTTGAGCGCTACCGATTCCGGAGCTACTTCTAGTCCGCAGGCCTCGACAGTGCTCCTACAACCGACTTGAGATCGCTCTAACTGCGAGGTGGTCCCTCAGGTTCAGATACTTGCAATACCGCACCCAGCAGATACCGTAGAAGCCGTAACTCACCTTCTGCTTCGTCAGAAGGCCCCGGGGCCCGCTTCTCTCGTAGAGGCGGGCCCCGCTTCTTTCTTCCACTCCCGTGGGCGGTGAATCTCCCTGCCCTTCGCATCTAGAAGCGTTGACGGAAACTGACAATCTGCCAACAGGTGGTGGGGGAACTTGACCGTTCCAGTGGCCGCTTCGTGCAACTGTCGGTGTGCGTTACGTCGCTGAGGATTCGAGATCCGGACATCAGCCCCGGCGTCGACGGCGATCTGAATCGCGTCTCGGAAATCCCCGTCGTTTGTGATCACCAGCGCGCTATCGCAGCGTCTTTGCAGGCAGTCTCGGACCAAGTGAGCACCGAGGCTGACGTCGGTCACCTTCTCCTCTGGCATCTCTACCCGTGCCAAGGTGTAAGCACGATCTCCTCGCCGACTGACCTTGTCCGCCCAGAGGCGATCGAAGTCAGCTCTCGGCAAGAACTCTGGGGTGAACAAGTCACGGTGACTGAACTTCTGATCGGCCAGCACTCTCCGCTTCTGGTTTAGCGAGAAGTAGCCCTCGTGAACCTCGACGCTTTTCTGGGTCCCCAGTGCCCTGAGGTAAGCGTCCTGTCGCTGCGGAGCCGTATCGCCGGGTCTGACTTGTCTGACTCTGGCGGTGAAGTAGTGGATGGTCCCGATCTGATCGTCGGGTAGAAGTCTTGAGACGAGCTCCTCGAGATTGAGCCAGCGCAACTCCGGTTCCCGGGACAGGGCACCGTAGTAGAGGTTGAGGCCATCGATGAAGACATTGGTGATCGGGCGGCGACGGACCCGCCGTCGTAGGTATCTGCTCATGCCTCCTGATGTTGTCACTACGACTCACGCTATTTCACGGCCACTCGAGCTTTCGGAGTGAGGCAAGAGTTCCCCAGCGAATCAGGCGCCTCCGGGGACTACTCTCGTCTTGGTAGCGCACACTTATGAAGATCCGAGTCACCGCCGAGAACCTCGCGAAAGCGATCAACGGCCTCGCCCGTGACCAGTGGTTCGAGTACATCGAGCCGAAGACGAAGTCCCAGGCACGCGTCAAGACAGTCACCCTGCCCGAAGGGCCTTTGGAGGTCGAACGCAAGAAGAAAGACGGCGAGATCGAATCGGTGACGATCTCCACCAACGTCCTCTGGCGAGTCGCGAACGCCATCGAGAAGGGCATCCCGTTCCAGATCGACCGCATCCTCGGGGCGAGCTACAACAGCCGCTCACTCCTCGAGGCGCTCTTGGCACGCACACCGGAGTTCCACGTCTGCCGACCCGGGCGCATCGAAGGGCACGGCTCGGTCGAAGAGATCAAGAAGGGGCACAAGCACCTGGTCTGGGTGCCGGAGAAGCCTCACGAAAACGGGAAGATCTCCGAGTATGAGGTCAGCAACGATCTCGTCATCGTCGAGACCTCAAGAGCGGTCATCTATGACGCGGTGAAGATCGACGTCGATCGGATCGACTCTGAGGAAGACCTTGATGAAGGAACACTCCGACGCCACATCCAGATCCAGGTTTCCCTCTACGAGATCGGTGAGCACCTCGGGTATCGCAGCTGGATCGCCGCCAACGACCAACACCACCGATACCGCGACGGCACCATCCGCGACCTACCGATGCTCACCAAGTCGCTCGCAGACGAGAAGGTGCTCGGTAGCTACCCGGAAGCACAGCGCAAGGCCGACCTCATCGACCTGATCTGGTTCAGCGACCGGACCATCCCGATGGTCGTCGAGGTCGAGCACTCGACAGGCGTCACCTCCGGCCTGCAACGGATGCAGAGCTTCTCACTGGCCGCCCCGGCGCTCAGCGGCATGCGCTACGTCGTAGTCGCACCAGACGACCAACGCGACAGCGTGTTCCGCAAAGCCGCCGATGCGACATTCAGCGCCTTGCGCGATCAGCTCTGGTATTTCCCATACTCGTCAGTGGAGGAGCTGCTCGACCTCTGCCGACGCCGCGGGATCTCCGGGGGGAACGTGAACCCAGAGAAGTTTGTCGAACTCTTCCTCGAGAGAATCGAACTAGAACGCGCGAGTTAGCAGGCCGCGGAGCATCGTCGCGATCTCACGGGCAGCCACATAAGGGACACCGTTCCCGACGAGCTTGAACATCGCGCTCAGCGTCATGTCCGCCGGTAGCTCATACTTCTTCGGTAGAGACTGGATCGCGAGAGCCTCAGCCACCGAGATGCGGCGTGACTGCGTCGGATGCAGATGAACCTCGTTGTTGCCATAAGCAGCGGTCGGCGAGTAGCGCTGACGATGCAGGCGCTTGTAGGACTTGCGGGACACGTCGCCCTCGAGCGTGGAACGGAACCTCGCCAAACCTGCGCGGGGAGTGAAGCAGTGCTTGCCGTTCGGGTGGGAAGTCACGTCGTTACGGTCGAACCAGTGCTTCACCGTCAGCTCCATCGGTGGGCGATGACCGTCGCTCTTCTTCGCCCCGCCGTCAGGTGACGGCCACGCGAACTCGAAGGCTGATCGGCCGGGATACTTCGTGTGCGATACCCAGTCGTCCTCGGTCACCGTGAAACCACGTTTGGGGCGTCGAAAGCCGAGGAGGATGATCCGGTCGCGATCCTGTGCGACGCCATACTCGATCGAGTTCGTCAGACGGTCGAAGCACTCGTAGTCGTTGGCGCGGAGTTTCTTCTTGAGGGCTTCGTAGAACTCTCGGTGCTTCTTGGTGCGCCAGAGTCCCTTGACGTTCTCGAAGAGGAAGAAGTCGGGACTCGCCTTGCAGATGAGATCCACGTAGGACTTCGAGAGTCGTCCGTTCTCACCGGTCTTGCCACGGTTCTTCCCGCCGACAGAGAAGTCCGGACACGGTGGGCCTCCGACGAAGCCGACCAGGTAGCCCTCAGAGCGAAGCTCCTTGATCGCATCGGCAAGCCTCGCGAGCTTCTTCGGCGAAAGGAACGAGTCGATCGAGGTCTCGTCGTGTCCAAAGCGAGGCTCAGGATGACCGAGAACCTTGCGCGAGTGCTTGTAGGCGGCCATGAAAGGTGCGTGAATCTCGTTGACGAGGACGACCTCAAACCCGGCATCTTCGAAGCCGAGATCGAGAAAGCCTCCGCCTGAGAAGAACGAGAAAATCGCGACCTTCTTCGCGCTCTTCTCTGATGTGCGGCGCGCTGGGGCCTTTGCGGCCTTAGTCACGCAAGTTGCGGGTTCCCGCCTCCGGTGTAGGTGTCATTGCACCAATCACCGTAGTCAGAGGGTGAGCCGCGGTTTGAACCTAAAGGCGATGCTCAATGACGGCGAGCAATGCGGAGATCCTCGATGTCGTCGATTGGCGGGAGA